>Ga0102832_1000118_pt1 | contig 217206 bp, 156 predicted proteins | sample EBPBio282013_DNA_FD_88942 | JGI IMG/M metagenome (GOLD analysis project Ga0102832, IMG submission 88942) | Wastewater treatment Type I Accumulibacter community from EBPR Bioreactor in Madison, WI, USA - Reactor 2_5/28/2013_ DNA (Illumina Assembly) | ecosystem: Engineered > Bioreactor > EBPR >...
TTTGGACAGCACTTATCACTATGCTGCTCTTAAAGAGCCTTCAGAGAAGGGCAGTTTTCAAATGGAACCTATCCAATTTGGTAAATTTGATACGAACTAACCTATTTACGAAGTGTGATTTGAAAAAGTGGCTAGATAAGCCGTTTCTAACGGATAAAGAAATGGAGGAAATATCACCCCAATTATCCCTTTTTTAATTTTCAAGGGGGGATTGTTTATAAAATCTATGGTTCAGAGGCCTGAAATCAACGTCAGGCAAGGGTTCCTATTTTCTATTCTTAACGTTTTGGACGCATGTGGTACCCAGTACACTTAAACACTGCGGTATCGCCCGTTTGATTTACAAAACATAATAGCTCGTCTCCCTTGTAGGGAATTTGGCTGATATTACTGTCTGGGATATTTTCATAGGTAATTTCATCTTTTCTGCTACAGCTTTTATCTGGCTTACAAGCAAAAAGAAACAGGTCAATTAAAATTAAAAACACTAATTTTTTCATATGTTATTTTTTTAGGGGTTTAAATTGTATACCATTCACAGAGCCTAAAGCCCTGTATTTAACAGTTATTTGTTGTAGGAGGTTTAGGTAGAAATTGTTCATTTAAAGAGCTTTAGTAAATCTAATTTACACTTTTTCGGCAATACCTGTATGTTAATTTTTGCGGAAGTAGAAAATACAAGGCACAAAAAAAGCTGCATGGCAGCCGGTGTTTTTTTAATAATAAAATGTAGGAATAAAGGGGTTTATTTCGCAGCCATTCCCAATGCACTGGCACAGATAATTCCATGATTTCGTTTTAAGCCTTTGGAAGAATAATATTAACCCTGCTTTTTTATTTAGATATCCAATTGATTCGAGGATAAGCCCAGTGAATAGTACTACAGTATTACCATCTAGGCTTATCCGAACAAGAAGATCCTGAATTGGATAAAAGAGCGGGAATAAAATTGAGAATTATCCTTTGTTTTGATATTGTTGGAATATCACCATTCAAATTATCAAAGGCTTGAATTGCCTTGTATTTAAATGCATTCCTTTGACTTAAAGTGAGGCTATCTCCATTTCCATCCAGGCCTATTAACATTACAAAAGCACAGTTCTTTGCCCATAATGCTCTTTCACTCGCAGATGATCCACCTCCGTCCACAAGTACTTCTTTAATTAATCCATCATCCTGAATATTACCTGAATTTGGAGGAAGATAAGAGTTTGCGTGATTGTAGATTAATTTGTAGGCTAAAAATACTGTGCGCTGAATATCCGGTAATGGTTTTTCGTTTATTAATCTTTTACGAATGTTTTCAATAGTGTTTTGAAAGCCCAAACCATTATGCCTATCAAAAATAGTATAAGGATTTCCATAAGTTCGTCCTTCTACAGTGTGAATTTTTCTGTACAATTCATCAAGTTTCGTGCATGGTTGGGCAAATTGCTTTATGGCAATTAGACTTAGCAAAAATAGTACTACTACTTTATTCATTACTATTTTTTATTAATTAGATAGTTTAATTTGTTATTATTATCCTTAAAGTAAAATAGGCCATCTTCTTCATTTATATACGCAGCATTTGAACTCGTATCACCAAAAACTTCATAAATAATAATCATTTCTTTAAAGGTTCTATTATTTAACGTTAAATTGCCAACAAATGTGGGATATCCTGCCCAACCAATATGGTCATCGGATAGAAAAAAGGTTGAATTATTAAATGAAAGTTCAAAATTACTGTAGGATGATTTTCGCTTTTGAATCACTTCAAATTTCCCCTCACCTTGAATGGTTTGATAAGTGTTTTTTAGTTCCTGGAAGTAATAATAATTGGTTGGGCAATCGGGACAATTGCTGTTTGCTGTTTTGTAATAACTAGATACTGTTGCAAGTTTTGCAAAAGTAAGGGTATCACCTTTGTTGCTAACAAATTGCAGGGTATCAAAAGCCGGATTATTGAAATAGGGTGTTTTAGCCAATTGCTCAGCTGTTAGGTCGTAGTAGGTATGGGTATCTTTGCCCGAACCATACTCCTTTTTGCATGCGATTACCATTGGTAATAAGAACAAAAGGACGAAAAAGTTTTTCATAATTATTTAGTAAGGAAGAATGTGATTTTTAATCATTTTCAATCAAAAGCGGTGTTCCATTTCGTGACAGTTACATTTAAAGGCGAGAATCGATAATATGATTTCATTAAAAAAGAACTTTAGAAAAACTAATTTACACTTTTTCGGCAATACCTGTATGTTAATTTTTGCGGAAGTAGCAAATACAAGGCACAAAAAAGCTGCAAGGCAGCTAGTGTTTTTTAATAAAAAAATGTTGGAATATGTGGGGGTTAAATCGCAGCCATTCCTAATGCACTGGCACAGATAATTCCGTGATTCTTTTTCCAGCCACTTGAAGAATTAATTATCGGGTCTGAATTTCTATACATGTTAGCGGCAAATTGTCTTAATTTATTTCTGGGGTTGCAATCATCCGAACTGTTGTCATCAGCGTAATGGGCTATTTTTCCACCTGTTTTTAATAAATCATAAGCTTGTAAATACTGGATCAATTGAGGTGATTTATTTCTTAAATTTTTGCATCCATCACTTCTCCCTCCAACCCAACAAGATTCAATTTTTGGGTTCAGATTTTGTAAACCTTTATAAGCTCTTTCGGCATAGTAATTCTTAATACTATCATTCATTTCAACAAATTCACCAATGTTACTGCTATTAACCTGATACTTTAACCCTACCAAATAAACAATAGCATTGTTTTTTACCCATTGGGGATGCAGGCAATTTTCCTCATCCTGTAAATGCGGACAAACTTGCGGTTCACTGGAATCTGTTGCTGCTACAAATATTTGATGGTATAAATCAGCATAGTCGTTTTGGAAAATTCTTTCAATAGTAAGTGGAGCACCGCTCTTTATATTTAACCTAATTTGATTTAAAGCTTCAGTATAATCAAAATCCTTTGTTTCCATTTTAAACATGGTATAAGGATTTCCGTAACGCGCATTTCCGGGGCTCAATCTATTGTTTACACGTTCACGTGGCGCATCAGAACTAATTTCATTTTGGCATTGTGCATGAACACTAGAATAAAAAATGTCAATAAATGCGAGTAGTATAATTGCTTTTTTCATAAGGTTATTCGTTCAATATGGTCCATTTGTTTTGGAATTGGTCGTTAAAAGAATTTATCCCATTCTTTAAACTGTAAAATATGCCTAAATCCTTATTCATATAGGAACCATAAGTGACTCTCCCACTATTTAGAACTAGCGTATCAAGGTGAATTGGGTTTAAAAAAAAGTCCCAACCTCTCCTACTTTTTAAAATTTCCAAAGGAGTATAAAAATATATACTCGTATACATTATCCTGCTAAGTGGCTCATATTCTGCCCTATACCTTACCCTAAAATTCCTATTTTCATTTGCGGTGTCAATAAAAGTAAAATCAATTTGTTGGGTTTTGGTGATTGACTTCCATGAGCAATCTGCGTTGCCATTCCAATAATAGGATTGTTCGTAATAGTTATTATATCCAGTACACTTGAAAACTGCGGTATCGCCCGTTTGATTTACAAAGCTTAATAGCTCGTCTCCCTTGTAGGGAATTTGGCTGATATTACTGTCTGGGATATTTTCATAAGTAATTTCATCTTCTCTGCTACAGCTTTTATCTGGCTTACAAGCAAAAAGGAACAGGCCAATTAAAATTAAAAACAGTAATTTTTTCATAAGTTATTTTTTATGGGTTTAAATTGTATACCATTCACAGAGCCAAAAGCCCTGTATTTAACAGTTATTTGTTGTAGGAGGTTTAGGTAGAAATGGTTCATTTAAAGAGCTTTAGTAAATCTAATTTACACTTTTTCGGCAGCGCTTACATGTTAATTTTTGGGGAACTGGATATTACAAGGCACAAAAAAAGCTGCAAGGCAGCCGGTGGTTTTTTAATAATAAATGTAGGAATAAAGGGGTTTATTTCGCAGCTTGAGCTGGCTTAAAACAGGGTTAAGTTTACCGGTTTTTTGTCGCGCGGGTCTTTGTACACACTGCTTATTTTGGTGTACAATTGGGTTGGGTTGAAGGGCTTGGAGATATAATCATTCATTCCCGCCTCAAATACCTTATCTTTTACTTCAGCAAACACATTGGCGGTTAGCGCAAAAACAGGCATTTTCAATCCCTTTTGCCTCAGTTGTCGGGTGGTTTCGTAGCCATCCATTTCCGGCATTTGAATGTCCATTAACACCAAATCATAGGTATTTGCGGATAATAAGTCAAGTGCCTGAAGTCCTTGCTCTGCCACATCGTATTTTATTTCCCACCTGCTCAAAAACTTGCTTAGCACATAAGTATTCATGCGGTTGTCTTCTACAACCAAAATGCGCATTCCACTTAGGGGTTTAAGCTGATCCGGCTTTTCATCCGAGCGCATGGTTGCTAAATCATCTGAACCTTCACGAACAGGAATTTCAAACCAGAATCGGGTACCTATTCCCGGAGTACTTTCAACTTTCAATTCTCCACCCAACCATTCAGTTAGTTTCTTTGATATGGCTAGGCCCAAACCTGTACCTCCAAACTTACGGGTAGTTTCGGAAGATGCTTGGGTAAACAATTCAAAGATGGAGTCAAGCTTAGCTGCTTCTATCCCAATTCCTGTATCTTCTACTTCAACGCGCAACAAATACCTTCCTTGTTCAATGGGCACAAAAGCAACGCGCATTTCAACCTGCCCTTCTTCGGTAAACTTTACGGCATTCGATAAAAGGTTTCCTACAATTTGACCAATGCGGTGCCTATCTGCAAATACAAATTCAGGTGCAGGCTTTCGGTAATCCAAACTCAATTTTATAGCCTTGTCAAAAGCTTGTCCCGACATGGTTTGCACGGAATTTCTAAACAGCTCCTCCGGTTTAAAATTGCGTTCATCCTTTTCAAGTTTACCCGCATCTATTTTTGAAAAATCGAGAATATCATTCAACAAAAACATCAATTGTTCGGAAGAATAAAGTAAGGCATTCAAATTTTCCAATTGATGCTCCTGTGGCTTTTCCTGCAAAAGCAATTTGATAATTCCATTCACCGCATTCATAGGAGTACGGATTTCGTGGCTCATGGTTGAAAGGAAATTGCTTTTTGCCCGCGATGCTTCCTCGGCTTTTTCCTTGGCATTAATAAGCTGTTCTTCCAAATGCTTTCTATAGCTAATATCTTGGAAGGTTCCAATGATACGCAATGCAAAGCCCTCCTCATTGGCTTCTGCAACTTTACCCCTATCTAAAATCCAGATGTAGTCTCCATTTTTTTTCTTGAATCTGTATTCTGCTTCGTAGTATGGGGTTTTACCTTGGATATGGTCTTGGTACAATTTCCAAGCATGTTTAAAATCATCGGGATGAATAATTTCCTCCCAAACCAATTCCGGATTTTCATGGTCTAAGTAGCCCAGCATTTTCTTCAATAAGGGAGAGAAATACACTTCACGTGTTTCCAGGTTAATGTCCCAAACTGCATCGCGACTGCCGCTGAGTGCATATTGCCAGCGCATTTCTGCCAATTCAAGATTTTGCTGCGCTTGAACAAAATCGGTTATATTCTCAAGAATACCGATAATCAGTTCTGTATTTCCTTCGCTATTGAAAACCGGAATTTTGAAGCTTCGGGCAATGATGCGTTTATCGCCCAGCGAAACATTCAGCTTATTGATGAGCAAGGTTTCGCCTTGTTCGGCAACGAGTTTATCAGTGAAGATATAATCAGATATTTCACCCTCGTTGTGAAAAAGGTCTTCATCTGTTCTTCCAATTACGTCGGCATGCATGAGTCCAAACATCAGCTCCAGTTCACGATTCCAAAGGGTGTATTTGAAATCATCTGCCACGTTCTTTACATAAATTCCCAACGGAATATGGTCAATCAACTTGTTCAGGAATAAGGTTTGTCTGGCTTGATTGATTTCAATCTCCTTGCGGTATGAAATATCTTCAAGAACAATGGCAACACGCGAAGGTTGGCTATTGCGGATTATCCTCAGCTTGCAGCTGTAATGATGAAGGCTGCCTTGAAAGGGATGACTGTATTCGTACACTTTGGACTGACCGGTTCTTATGACCTGATCAAACTGATCACCCAAGCGTATTTTAAAGGGATTATCAAACAACTCACGAACAGACTTACCGATGAAGTAGCTTACGTCATCTACCAATTCAACCTCTTCTGCATGCCATACCCGCTCGCAAATTCCCAGTTCGTTCATTTCAAAAATGATATCTCCGGTTGAACTCAACAAAAGGTTTAAGCTTTCGGCATACAATTGCAATTCATGCTCACGCGTTTTCTGCTCGGTAATATCGGTTGCGCTAACAACAATTGAGCTAATGGCACCTGAAGTGTAAACCGGAACAAAACTAAACTCAAGAAAATGCGTAACGCCTCCATATTCATACGATTGAACTTCGCGAAAGCTTGTTCCTGCCAAGGCCCGTTCATAGAGGCTTAACCAATACTCATACACGGCAGGATTGCTTTTATTATCGGCCATGATATTCATGCCAATTTTAGGAGTATGGCCCCAAAATGCTTTATAAACTCCCTCGTAATTTTTGTTGAAGGATAAGAGGTTAAACTCTTTATCGATAGACCAAATCTGATCGCGGCTTTGTTCAATCAAAGCGGAATAATTGTCTTGCTGTTTTTGCAGTTTGAGTTGCATTTCAGATTGCTGCACACTGAAATAATACAATAGAAAAATACCGGCAATAGCAGATGCGCTCAGATTTATATAAAACAACAAACTAAGTGATATGGCACCTTTTACATGGTGGAGGGCCAGTTGAGGTGACCACCCCAGGTTACAAAGCAGAATAACCAAAGATGCAAGCAAGAGGGGTGCAATACGGCTTCGATTTCGGAGGGGATACTCATACAAAAACGAACCTATCAGGTAAGGAAAAAGGTACAGGTATTCACCGGTTCCTTTTTTGAAACCGGTATCGAGAAGAAATGCAATAATGAGAACGGCATTGAGAATAAATCCTAGTGCCTTTTGATTCTTTCCTTGTTGCACCCAATACACCATCACCAAAACAGGAAGCGACATCAGGAACGACAATCCTGCCGAAGTATAATCGCCAAAAAAAGCCTGAAACATGCCAAAGCCCCAGCTGAACAAGAGCATTACAGCAGTAAGGATTCGCAGCAATCTGGAAATATTTCCGGAGTTCTCCATGTTTAATTAACCGGTATTAGCCAGTTTTCGCTAGTAAGATAAGTTAATTGTCCCTTTGCAACCAAGAGAGGGGATTTAAAATTATTGGAATACAGGGAGCCGGTTCCCAAGCCTTGAGGCAGCGGATTTGCTTTGCAGGAGCACCACTGTGCAATGGCATTCAAGCCAATATTCGATTCAAGCGCCGAGGTTGCCCACCATCCAATAGGGTAGTTTTCAGCCAATTTTATCCAGGCATCAGAATACTCAAATCCGCCTAACAATGTGGGTTTTAAAATCAAAAAATCAGGCTTAAGCTGCTTGAGTAATTTATCGCCTTGAGTAAACGGATTCAAGCCAATTAATTCTTCGTCCAAAGCAATTTTCAAGGGCGATTTTGCAATGATTTCTGAAAACACTTCCCCTTGTTTTGGTTGAATGGGTTGTTCGATGGAATGTATGCCAAAACGTTTCAACTCCTTAAGCTTCAGCAAGGCATCATCGGCATCAAAAGCTCCGTTGGCATCTAGTCGAACAATCACCTTCGACTCTGAAAACTCCTTCCTAAACGCTTCGAGCATGCGGCACTCTGCATCGAAGTCATGGGCGCCTACTTTAAACTTAATCACATCAAAACCATCCCTCACCTTTTCACGAGCCTGTTTTAACATGGGTTCGGGTTCATTCATCCAAACCAGGCCATTGATAGGAATTGGTTTTCCCTGGGTAAACTCCGAATTAAAAAGTCTGCGTTGACCACCACCTTTAAAATCGGCCTGCAAAGTTTCTAACGCAAAGCGCAGGGATGGAAACCGCTCCAAATCAAACTGCTCTAGGGATTGGCCCTGATTTAACAGGTCAATCAAAGTATTCAGCTGAATTTCAAAATCCGGCACGTCATCAATACTTAGGCCTTTGAGCGGAGCAGCTTCACCGTAAGCCACTCTATTCTGGTGTTCAAGCCTTAAGATCCAGGCGGTATGGGTTTTTATCTCACCCCGTGATGTTCGTGCATCAAAGGAGAATTTTAATTCATGTTTGAAGTAGGAGTAGCGCATTAAGCTTGTAAATAAACTATGACAATCAAACAAAGCATCAGCGCAAAAGTTGAAAGCGAAAGCACTTTCAATTGCGGGTCGAAATCGGATTCGGTTTCGGCCTTAAAAATTTTGAACAAGTGAATGGCGAATAGGGCAAAAGGAAGCAGAAGGAAATAGCTATTCAAACCTTTGATTTGAGCATAATACAGGCCATTGAGTAAACCAATAAGCACTACCCCGAAATGATATATCCGTGCCAGGTTAAGTCCAATTCTAACTGGAATGGATTTTTTACCCGCTTGGGCATCGGAATGAATATCGCGCATGTTGTTTACATTTAACACACCAACCGAGAGCAAGCCAAAAGCAATGGCCAGGTAAATGCCATCATGCAGCCAAGTTCCGGATTGCAAAAATGCTGTGCCCTGAACTGCTACCAAACCAAAAAAGAGAAAGACAGAGATATCTCCCAATCCGGCATAACCATAAGGGCGTTTGCCATTGGTATAAAGAATAGCAGCCGCAATACCCGAAATACCCAAAGCCAGCATTAATAAAAGTGCACTCATGCCAATCACCGGCAGCGAAACATATAGCAAGGCCAAGCCTGAAACAAATGCCAATAGGGCACAAACAATCATGCCTTTTTTCATGGCAGAAGCAGAAATGGCTCCGGAAGATACCGCACGGGCCGGGCCTTTTCGCTGCTTCCCGTCTGCACCGTGGATACTATCACCATAATCATTGGCGAGGTTTGATAGCACTTGAAGGAACAAGGCAGTAAGAAGGGTTAACACTGAAATCAGGTAATCTAAACCTTGTGTCAACCAGGCTTCGATTAGGCCTGCACCAATACAAGAAAAAGAGAGAAAGAGTGTTCTGAAGCGGAAAGCTGACCACCAATTGGCAAACTTTGTTACTTTTGTCTGAGGCATGGAGTGGAAAGTTAAGCAGATTCGGTTCTTACTCAAGTATCCGGCGTATAAATTTTTTAAAAACCGGTCGAAATACATCAGCAATCAAAACTTTTTGATTCTGGCGAGTTTGCTTATTGCTGTAGTATCAAGTGCAGCGGCCATTTTTTTAAAATGGTTAATTCACACGGTAGAGGGCTTTTCGCAGAACACCCAATTCATTGAATTACAATACAAAAACATTTTCTTTCCAGCCATTGGCATTCTGTTGTCGCTCATTTTTGTGCGCTATATCATGCGTCTTCCCATGCTTGAGAAGGGACTTGCCTCCATCATTTACAAAGTAAACTACAAGCATGGAGATATTGAAGGCCATCACACCTATGCACATTTAATTACCAGTGCATTAACAGTTGGCTTTGGAGGTTCGGTTGGGGTAGAAGCTCCCATTGCACTAACCGGCTCTGCACTAGGCTCCAATGTGGCAAAGCGTTTGTTTGTTAGTCAGCAGGAAAAAAATCTCTTATTGGCTTGTGGTGCAGCAGCTGGAATTTCGGCAATTTTTAACTGTCCGGTTGCAGCTGTTATTTTTTCATTTGAAGTCATATTAAGCAGGGCAACTGTCTCGGCCTTTATTCCTTTGATGATAGCTTCTGCAACAGCTGCTTTGATTAATGGACTATTTTATCAGGGTCAGCTAATTCAGTTTCAATCGCATGGTTGGAATCTGGGTGCAATTCCCTGGTATATTGTTCTAGGTGTTTTGGCGGGTTTGCTTTCTGCTTATACCATTCAAATGATTTACCACTTGGAACATCGGTTTGGAAATACAAAACTCAAAATCAATAAAGCCCTCACCCAAGGAGGAATAGTTGGGGTGCTGATTTTGTTCTTTCCCATGCTTTATGGCGAAGGTTATTCCATAATCAATACCATTCTGGCAGGTGATATTGACAAGTACCTTCAAAACATCAAGATTGGACAAACCATTAGCTACGATGCCCTTTTCTTGCTGATGATTTTACTCACCCTCCTTTTAAAGCCCGTAGCAGCTGCATTTACCGTTAGTTCGGGAGGCAATGGAGGTGTCTTTGCACCTTCTCTTTTCAATGGAGCGTTGTTAGGCCTATTGCTTAGCAGAGCAATTAACTTAAGTGGCATCAGTCACCTCAACGAATTGAACTTTGTTATCTGCGGCATGGCCGGTGTTCTGAGTGGTGTACTTAGTGCACCATTAACCGGTATCTTTATGATAGCAGAGGTTTCGGGAGGATATTCGATGTTTATCCCCTTGATGCTGGTTTCGGCCTTGAGCTTTTTTGTAACACGTTTCATTGAACCCAATTCCATTTACACCAAACGCTTGGCGGCACAAGGCTTGTTGAACAACCACAACAAGGAAAATGAGTTGCTAAAAAGTTTCAGTGTGCGCTGCATTTTAGAAACCGATTTTCAGGTAATTCAACCCGAGCAATCCTTGCGGGAGGCATTGGTCAAACTGAGCCAATCGCGCCGAAATTTATTTCCGGTAGTTACGCGAAGTCAAAAACTGGTTGGCATTTTAACTCTGGATGACTTAAAACAACATTTGTTTAAACCTGAGGCCTATGACCGCATCAAGGTAAAAGACTTGATGCAAGCACTTCCGGAAGAGGTTGAGCTTGACCAAAGCCTGATTGATGTAAAGGCAATCTTTGAGGCACATCCGGATATGTGGAACATACCTGTAACCCATGAAAACAAGTATGCGGGATTTATTAGTAAAAGCAGTTTTTTAAATAAATACAAAGATTTGATGCAGGACCTGTTGGAGCATGAGTCGCGCTAACTCATTAACGCTTCCTGATTAAGAAAAGCCCATCGCGAATTGGGAGCAATACCTTTTCTACACGCGTATCGGCTGCAATGCGTTGATTTAACTCATTCAACAGCTTGGTGTCTTTGTCTTTTTCTATCGATTTCGCATCCACTACTTTACCACTCCAGAGCACATTATCAATCAGGACAAAGCCACCGGGAACAAGCTTCTCAAGAGCTTGTTCGTAATACTTGGGATAACTCTGCTTATCAGCATCAATAAAAATCAAATCAAACTGCTCCGGTAAGGTTCGAATGATTTGAAAAGCGTCGCCAATAATAAACCGAATCTTTTGCTCCATTCCGGCCTCGGCAATTGCACCACGTATAACATCTTCCAACTCCGGATTAACATCAATGGTTGTAAGTTTACCATCTGCCGTTAAGCCCTCTGCCAAGCACAATGCCGAATAGCCCGTATAGGTGCCTATTTCAAGAATATGTTTTGGCTTTAATAGGTGGCTTATCATGGAAAGCACCCTTCCTTGAAAATGGCCGCTAAGCATGCGCGGTTGCAGAACATGCGCATGTGTGTATCTATTTAGCTTTTTCAGGTATTCTGGTTCAGGAGAAGAATTCTGGTCGCAATAAGCTTGAATACTCGAGTCTAAGAAATCCATTATTGAATGGTATAACGAAGCGAAAATCCACCGCTGGTAATAACGGTTGGGAATGAGTTTGATGTGAACGGATTGGTTTGACGACGGTCGTAGAAAATCCTCAGCATTAGCTTTTCATTGATCATGTAATCAATGGTGGGTTTGATGCTGATAATGGATTGGCCAAGCACTGGATCATTGGAAGGTCTATCGAGGTTACGAACACGGGTAATGTTTTCGCGAATGGTAAAATCGAATCGGAAATTGATATCATTATCAAGCACAATGCGGCGTCCGCGGGTTTTGAAAGGAAGCGTAAGTTTGGTGGTACGGTACCCAATTCCAAATACAAATTCATTGCCGCGTTGTTCATTCACCTGCCTGTTTCCCAAAGCAAAATTCAGGGTTCTATCTTGATTGTATTTGAACGAAGTGGTCAGGTTATTTACCAGTGTTACATCCACCCCAATAAAAGGTCCAAAACGTTCAACCAAACTTATGGTACGTATCACCACATCGGGTTGGAAGTCATTGCTCACAGAAGTATTCCGCGTGGTATCCATCACCGTTTGGAACCCACCTACTGTATAGGTACTTTGATAACTGTGTTGAATGTTCACATTGGAAGCAAAATCCTTCACCCATTTTAGTTTAGACAAACCATTGTAAGTAACTCTCCAGTTTGGCAAAGGCAGATTGGGGAATGGAGTTAAACCAAATGTGCCTGCTGATTTACCGCTGTAAGCAGCAAGGAAAGCGGGAATCAAAACATCCTGCTGAAATCCTCCATACCCATCCGGGAATGAATCGGGGTGGCTTGGAACAATTCCTTTTTCGGCGGCTAAACGTTTTGCAATTTCAAGACGATTGCGTTCAAACTGTTTGAAAACCTCAGTTACGCCTTGGTCATCTTCTTTTGAAAATGCGGTCCGAATCATGTTAAAGCTTATGGTATAATTACCAGACTCAATGGGTTGACCAAAATCCCTGTAAAAACTGCTGTCTTCATCGTACCGGAAATAGGCCGTAAGGTTGCGGGAATAGGTTTTGGTTGCATTGATTTCTATTCGGAAATCGGTAACCGGTTCAACAAGAGCTCTGGCTGTAAAGTTCTCCTGGTAGTTCATTGTGTATGGATTCACCACACGTGGGTCGCGGCTTATCCATCCCTTATCTGCTGCTTTAAAGCGGTACTCAGGGTCTTGAATGCCCAGTAAAAATTCCCAACCCGGAGCGCCATAATCAAAATTCTGACCCAGGTATCCCGGTTTCGGATTGAAGCCCGGTAACTGAGTGCCTTGCGTAGTTGAATAGCTGGCACTGGCATTCTTCAAACTTGTGAGCAATTTCACCGGAGTGCTAATCCAAAAAGGAACTTTCTTGTTCTTATTCTTTTCCGCTTTAGCCTGCTCCGATTCTTTGGCACCTAAGGTTTGGTTTTTATCTTTTCGTGCCGTTGAGATAGAAGAAGGATTATTGATTCGGCGAACAATATCAAACTTGTTGTAGAGCTGAGTAAAATTGAGGTTGAGGTTCCATTGGTCCTGGCGAGAATTTTGAATGGTATTACCCAAACTATCCGCAGCTGGAGGTGCTTGCAACCACTGGTAATTGATTGAATAGGCATAACTAAACTGGGTCACCCAATTCATTAGTGGAAGCTTGTTGATTGGAATATTGTAATTCAAACGAACGGTTTGATCAAACTTGGTTGTTTTCCCTCCATTCCAAAAGTTCTTTACAATTGAATCTCTTTTTTCAGGTGTATCATCTGCAATTCTACCAATGGGTTCATCCACCCGTGCATCTGCGGTTGAGTTGTAATCAATCTTCAGGTTTCGCGTAAAATCATACCTGAATTCATAATACCTGCGCATGGTAAACAACTTATCAAACATGATTGGGAGCTCTTCAGTACGCGTATCATTAATCCGGTTCATGAGTTCACCATAACGACGGTCTCCTTCAACCCGAAAGCCCCAGGAAGCAGGCAGGTAGTTCAGGTTAAAATCTTTGAGAATGGTGAGGTAAGGCGACTTAAGATTTTTAAGTGGTTCAAAGGGTTTATTATTGAAACTGTAATTGTAGGCCAGCATACCTCTGTAATTGCGAAGCGAGCTGAATGCCATGGTTTGATTACGTCTAAACGTTTCGGTGAAGCTGTAAGTTGCACTGAAGTTCTCAATGTCCCAAGGCATGGCTTTACGCTGAACGGCATTGCTTCTGTTTTTTCTAACATTGGTCAGGTTAAAACTTCTGCGCATGGTATAATCATCTGCAGCTTTTGAAATTTGTTCTGTTCGTTCGGGATTGGTAGTTTCGCTTATTTCCTTCTGCAAGCGCGTATCCGGATTCAAGGGGTTGTACCAAGGCCTAATTAAGGTTGTACCATAACTAAAGAAAAACGGAATGGAAATACCACTGGTTTTGGGGAAGAATTTACCCAGCTCGAAACTGGTTTGTAGGTCGTATTGGTAATCATCGCTCATGTTTCTTTCGAGCAATTTTTTATCAATGCCACCCCAGCCAATGCTGCGGTAAGAGCCGGTTAACTGCACATTTCCAAAATCTGCTAATTTGGCTTGAAGGCGACCTGTTGCCGCATCGCCACCGCGCGTGGAGAAATTCGTCATGCGCAATTCGTTGAACCAGACCTCTGCACATTTGGGCAAACCATCATCACCACCTACTGTGCCCGCCACGCGTTTTGGATTCCGAACACCAATCATAAAGATGCGCACCTGACTATAATCCGGTTGACCAACGACTGTATATTTTCCATTTCCAATTTCTCGGGTAAATCTTCCGGAGAAAGCAAATCCCGCGTTGTTTCTGGCAATCTTGGTATTTACCATTTCCTCCAGAACAATATTCATTTCATTGGAGGCAGGCCAGATTTCTGAAGGATTACCGGTGTTTCCTTCGGTAAACTTCAGCGGAATCTCATACTCGTAATAGTTGGTAGTTAAGTCTGTACCAAAACGAATGAAAGCAGTAAGCTCACCTTCCTTCAATTTATCTGCGCTCTCTGCATGCACAAACATGCGGAGATTTCCATATTGCCTAAGGTCAACTGTTGTGTTTTTAAACACGGCTCTTGCATCACCATCTTTCAGATTGCAAGTAAGCAGGCTAATGGATTGTTCGTTTTGTTGAATGGGGTTTGGTGAACTGAAGTCAATTTCACGTTGCACACCCGGAGGAACCACATAAGGTATTGGAACCCGCTTGCTATTCTTTTCAATGTTTACGGTTGAAACTACAAACTGGGTATTATCGGTTGGGTCAACCGGACGATGTTCACCACCAATTTCCAGGTTATTTAGGTATTTACGCCAATCAGCCCGCACCAATTGAAGGGTTGCAAAGCGAATTGTGGTAGGTTCGGTAAATCCATTTAAGAACATACGGACAAATCGCACCGATTTGAAATCGGATATATCACCCACTTTACGCTGGTATTCGCGAACAGGAATTTTCAATTGATACCATTTCTCAGGAGCATAATCACCATTTACAAAACGAGCAGGAGCAGTGAGTGTATCTGTAACATAGTTTTTCCCAATCATGAAAGCATCTCTGGAGATTTCAATCTTGTATTGGAAATAAGCTTCCACATCATTCACTGTATAATCCTTGTTCAAATCTTCATTGTCTGGCACATTGGTAGCAGCGGTAGGATAAGACTCAGGCGATTGTTCTACGGTTGGAGAATTTCCCTGGTGGCGGTTAAATTTCCGATAACGTTCTACAACATTCAATTTTTGGTTATCGAAATCAGTACCCAGGTAGTAATGGTAATTGTCGTTTGATGGATCGGAAAGGGCATTTTGATAGGCCGCACTGCTTTCGCCAAATCGCGCTCTAAGTTGACTTAAGTATTCCGTTTCGAAGAAGGAGCGCTCATTATCATCATTCAAACCATCCAAACCCACATCCTGATTTTGGCGTACAGTTGGGTCTGCATCAAAAGCGTAGTTAATAACCGGTGCACGAGGCACACGACCCCAAATGGTGGTATCAGACAAAGCAAGTTGCTCTGCACTGCCATTTTTAGGCAAACCGTTTTCGGCTTGTCTTCTGTTATCTTTTAAAATATCCTCTGAAATATTACCCAGATTAAAATACAAATACCCTTTGTCGAAGCTGGCCGGCTTATCAGCAAATGGATCCATCATCCAAATTTCGATGTAATCAATATTGGATTGCTCAAAATCATTCTGGTCGATTTTCCGCATAATACCGGCCCAATTTGAGCTTGGATTTCGGAGTGTTCCATCTGCATTTAAGCCATCGATCGTGTAGTTGTACGGTCCTTTTTCGGAAGGGAAATAAGAAAGGTCTAAAGTTGGCAAGGTAGTGGGCAAACCTTGTTGAATCTGGCGACTTGGGAATACATCTGTTTGAAGCACCTCGCGAGAAGCGTGGTTGGACAAGGCATCAGGATCGGAGCGAAGATGCTGTGGTGTAAATGCATCGTTCCTGTAGAAGGTTGTAGCAATGGTGTACCAAGCCAAGTTGGCACGTTTAAATCCGTAATCCAAGCGGTTGATTGAATTTCCCTCGGGGAATAAATCCGGCTGGCCTTGCGGAGTACTGGCTAAAGCCCAGGTGTTTCCCATTCTTAAGTCAAAGGGTGTTTCTGCACCTTCAAAATCATCAACATAGGCAGTACCGCGTTGATTCAAGGCTCGTTGAACACCCGGAATAAGGCGCGCATATTCTCCGGAAACTGTGATGGTTGAAGTTTCTTTGGTTTCAATAAATGGAAGCTTATCTACCATTTTGGTAAGGAAGCGCGATTTTTTGTTGATGGTACCATCTAATCCAACAACAATGTTGGAAATGGGCTCTTCACCCAGGTTTACCTTTGGTGTTAAGGGGCGTTCATTCAAGTACATGAAGGTTGAGCCCAGCATCATGTCTTTGTTGAATTTGTAATCGAAGCGAGCTCCCATCATGCTTCGTTGCTGAATTTGGAAGAGGTTATTGCTTTCGGAAGAAACTTTAATTACCGCTCCGGAATTCAATAGCGCTGAATTTACAATCTTTACCCTTCCCAGGTTATAGTCAACAATGTAATCGGCGTTTTCGGTAAGTGGAGCACCATTTGCTGTTACCCGCACCGAACCTCTTGGAACATTGGTAGAGCCCAGTGAAATTTCGTTCGTACTTGAACCCTGAAAACTTCCTCTCAAGAAAAACTTATTGAATTGAGGTTGCTGTATGGCAGCAAAACGTGTTGAATCGTACAGCGAGAAGAAACAATAATAATTGGCCAAGGCCGGATCATTTACAAATTTCTTTTGCAGGTATGAACCAAAGGGTTCAACACTGGGAAGAAAAATTCGGCCTGTTGCAGAATTGATGGTTACGCCTTCAATCAAATCAAACAAACCATCCGAAACCCTTACCTGCTGGGTGTTCAATTGGTCGAGTTGAAACACATTCAACAAAGGAACACCACTCAGTTGAGGTTCATTTTTTACCGGAAGATAGTTCAAATCTGCTCCAGATGGGTCATCCGCATAAACGATATTCAACCTAAAATTGGATGGTTGAATTTGGAACGAACCCAAAGAATAAACATTCTTCATCATCAAATCCCACATAGGAAGATCGGGTCTTTGGGAAGGACCTTTCAACATTTTGAGGAACATGATTTCAGGAATATTGGTGTTTCGCTGAATGTCCAAACTGAACTCACCTACTTTAAAAGCTATGCCATTGATTGTTCCCTCGTAGGCCACGCAGAGCACATCATCATTGTTTAGCGCCTGGTTAAGGGAGATATAACCCAAACGTGGGTTGAATGAAAACTCATTTGGACCCAATTGACGCGCGAAATTCACAATTTGGTATTGTGAAATAGGAAGCATTCCTGTAGTAGTTTCTTCTGCTCTGAGTTGGTTTTGAATTTGGTAGCTTGCACGGAGGGTTGCTGCACGGGTTGCATCACCGTTCCCATTTAGGTAGCGGTAAAGTGAATTTACATCATTTCCCAGGTTACCCTGGTTTGAATTAACTGTCCAGTAGGGATTGGTGCGGCGATCGTTTTCACTTAAATCGGCAAAACCAATGATGTCACGAGATTGGTCGAATGAACCCGTTCTATTGGTAACCCAAACTTCAACCCGGGTAATTACTACTGGTGAGCCAATGAAAGGCAGATTAGCCAACCAACGCTCGTAATTGTCTCTGAAATAATGCGACAGGAAGAAGTGACGATTCATGTCGTAGTTGTCGCCCTGAATATCGAAGCGTGTTGTAACGGAACCACCGGCGAGTTCTGTTTCCTGAGTTTTACCACGCTGCTGAGAAACCACACCGGTAACTGTTAACTTTCCAAACTGCATGGTTGTTTTCACACCAAACAAGCTTTGACTTCCTTGAATTAATGATGATTGCAAAGGAAGACCCACGTTACCCAGCTCAATTTTTTTAATGATATCATCCTCTTTTCCGGCATAATCGAGCTTCATTTGATTTTCAAATTCAAAAGTTGCCTCGGTATCGTAGTTGAGGTTGAGTTTCATTTTATCACCAACGGAACCCGCAACATTTACCTGAATTTTCTGTCGAAAATCAAATTGGCCTGTACGCTGTTGGCGGAGGGAGAAGGCAGGATTTCGAACAGTATTGAAGTTTCCGGAAAAGATAAGTTCTGCAGTACCTCTTGGCTTGATATCGATGATACCTGAACCAAAAATACGGTCCATCACCTTGTTGTTCAGGTTGAGTTGAGGAATGACGCCCGATCCGCGGGTAAAATTTTGGGCCTGAGCTCTTTGCCTGAAATAGGAATTGTTATTTTGTGTGGCCTGACTTTTCAGGTATTCATTGAAGTCAATGCTGGAAGGAAGGCGCACATCCTGACCACCAATTTGGGAAGAATACTCGTAGTTTAGGTTTTCGCGGTTGAGTTCATATTTGTTTTTGATTGAACTTGGCTCACCTAAATCAAGTGGATGTTTGGGACCATTGAGTTCCCAAGGTTTTCTATCTTGAACCGGATAGGGTAATGTTTTCGAGGTATCTTTCTTAACAGAATCGGGCGGAGCCAGCCAAAAATTACGGGTTGGAAAGGCTTTGGCAGAGGGCGCAAAGGGATACACCAGTGAAAAAACAAAGGTGAGCATAACAAATGCGCGTATGGATTTCAAATTCAGGCTACTGTACAAAGTAGAAATATACCATCAAAGAATCTTTAAAGTTAGTTTAACGAGTTGCTCAACGCCAATATCCGGGTTTTGTTGCCTAACCTTGGTTAGGCCTTTCTCGGCTTCGGCCTTTGAGAAGCCAAGCATTTGCAAGGCAGCCAAAGCCTCTTCAACCGCTGGATTTTTTTCCTGAAGACCGGCCACAGTATCCATTTCGCCCATTTTCTTCATTTTATCCTGCAAGTCAATTACAATGCGCTGAGCTGTTTTTGGTCCAATACCCTTAATTGTTTTCAGCAAAGCCCAATTTCCATCGAGGATGGCTTTCACGATTTCCTGGACTTTGAGGCTTGATAGAATAACACGGGCCGTATTTGCCCCCACTCCACTAACGGAGATAAGGTGCAGAAACAGCTGGCGTTCATTCTCTTCAGCAAAACCATACAGGGTATGGCTGTCTTCCTTTATGCTCAGGTAGGTAAGCAGTTTTACCTGTTCGGCCTCCGAAATTAGTCCGTATGTATTGAAGGAAATCTGGATTCCATATCCAACTCCCCCACAATCAACCACCACATAGGCCGGCGAACGGTATGAAACTTTTCCCTGAACGTGTGCAATCACTGCGTTTCTTATTTGCTAAGCCCGCAAAATAATAAAATCTTTGGATTCACAAAGATTCAGCTATGCCGTTGCGAAAAATTAACAACTCTGAAATTCACCATTTTGGAAAATCTCTACTGATTTTCGGGGTTTTTATTGCACTTTTAAGCTGTTCGAGCCTGAAAAGAGAAACGGTTATTTCTACCTGGGAAAATGGCAAAACCAAGGAAAAAGGAAAACTTTTGGCCGGAAAAAAAGATGGCTTCTGGGAGTATTACGCGGAAACTGGTTGGCTACAACGCAGGGAAAAATGGAAAAAGGGCGAATTTCAATGGAGTTTTTCGTTTGACGAACGCCATCGAAAAACAGAAATGACTGACAAGAACGGCAATACAAAACCTTTAAAAGATTGCGGCTGCCGCTGATTATTTAGTGAAGTTAGTTCAGCACAAAAGGAACAACCAACTGGAATGCCGGAATTTCAACCTCAAACAATTTACCATCAAACTGGCGCTCCATTAGGTAAGTTCCATACATTTTTCCCAATTCACCGCCTAAGGCGCAACCGGAAATGTATTGGTGTGATTCACCTGGCTCTAGCACAGGTTGCTTTCCAACCACACCCTCTCCTTCAACTTCGTAATTTCCATTGATGGGATCAATGATATACCAATGCCGACGAAGTAAACGTATGGTATGCTCACCTTGATTCTGGATACGGATACGGTATGCGAACATGTGACGGGCGCTGGGATCAACCGCCGCCTGGCTCTGGTAGAAGGTTTCTACCGATATTTTGACATTGTGGGTGATGGCTACCACGTGTGACATGTTACAAATATTAGGAATTTTTGGTTATAGATTAAACCAGAAAGTGTAAAAAAGGTTTCTTAAGTAGCCGACCTTCCCAACTATTGGTTTACAATGGAACGAAAGGTTAAATTTATTCGGGGTTCTTTGATTTTGGAAGAAGGAGGCAACCGATGCAGCCAATGGGTTTGGGTGTTTTCTTCCATCAGCAATAAACTTCCATGTTCGAGCAGAAGCTCAACCTTTTCAGCACTGACTTTATGCTTAAACAAAAATCGCCTTTCGGCGCCTAAACTTAGCGAAGCAATGGTTCCATCCCTTTGCAATTCTTTTTCTGCATCGCTATGCCAGGCCATTCCCTCCTCGCCATTATGGTATAAATTAAGCAGGCAGGAATTGAATTCTGCATTGCTTTCTTTCTCACACAGGTTCTTCAAGACAAGTAATTCCTGAGTCCAAGGCAGAGCAACACGAGTTGAATTGGAGTAAGTATAGGCAAAAGCCGAATCGCCATACCAGGCTACCTTTCGCCGGGTGATTATCTGTTTTCCAAAAATCACGAGCTGGTCGTTCTGCCAAGCAATGCCATCAAGCATGGTTTTGAAAAAGTTGTCAGCTTCAACAGAAGAAAGTACTTTTCCCATGTACCTAACTTTTCCATCGTAAGGCAATCGATTTTGGGAAGCATCTGTTGGCAAATCAAAGAGTGTCATGGAATACATTCTACAAATCTAACCATGCATTTGTTTGAAAGGCTTCAAGGCATAACAAGGCATGCTTTCTCTCCAATCCCCAGCGGTAACCGCCCAATGCACCGGATTCGCGCACAACGCGATGACATGGAATTAACACCGCAATTGGGTTGCTACCAATAGCTGTTCCAACCGCTCTGGAGGCAGCTGGATTTCCTAGTTCTTGAGCAAGCTGTCCGTAGGTTTTGCGAGTTCCAAGAGGAATAGTTAAAAGAGCTTGCCAAACGGCTAATTGGAAGGCTGAACCTTTGATATGAAGCGAAAACGTTCCACCAGCGTTGAACCTACCGCCAAACGCACCATGAACCTCATCCAGGAAAGGGTGATTCTGATTATGAAATGAGGCTTTGGGAAAACTGGATTTCAGTACTTCTAGAAGAGTAGTTGCTGAATCCCCAAAATGAAGAAAACAGATTCCCTTTGCCGTGCAAGCCACCAAATACTGACCTAAGAAACCGGAGGCCACTTGGTAGAAAATTTTCAAGTTGGAGCATCCATTTGCGCATTCTTCCTCGCTCATGGCTTCCATGTTGACATGTAAACTTGTACTTAATGTTTGATTTGGTATTTCGGTTTGAAACAGACTGGGAGTTTCATTTTGGGGTTTGGAAAAATTCAATCTTGAAAACTGAATAAACTTAGCGGCCGAAATAAATGCCCATGCCATAAATACTTCATCAAGTTCATCCCCACTCAAACCGAGCTCCTGTGCCAACATATTCACGTCCAGCAATTGTTTTGGATTCCCAAGGATAAAGCGAATTGCTTTCTCCACCAGTGCGAGGTGTTCAATTTTGGAATTCATTGATTTGGAATGGAAAAACAAAAGTCAGTTCTTTACCCTTGAATAAAAATTCAATTCTCGCCATGAAGCAAATTAACCTGAAAGTCTGGCCACTCTTTGTTTTGCTTTTACTAAGTTTTTCATCCAAGGTGTTGGCTCAAAGAGATACACTTTCCGGATTTGATAAAAAGCGAATTGGCGATGAGATAAGCTATTTTTCACCCTTGAGGCAATTTGCAAAAACTGCATTGCTTACCCGCTGCACCGGACAAATGCCCATTGAATGGGAATCGAAAACCATTCAAACCAAAAATGATAGCATCTGCCTGGAATTTCTTATTGGTCATTCAAGCGGCACAAGTGGCGGAATTCGGGAGTTTGAGTTGAGCTTGAATCAGCAAGAGCCCTGGCTTATTGTTACCCAACCCAAGCAAAGCAGATTAACAGAAAGCCGGGGAAGTAACGCCCTTGGAAACTGGCATTTTGTAGCTCAGGAGTTTGATATCAATGGTGACATTTTTGGAAAACTTTACCTAACCATTCCTTCTTCCACGTTAAAAAATAAGGCTGAATTCAGGTTGATTGGAAGGAATCAATCCAGCCGCGATTGGATGATGATTTTTATGTATTCCCGGGCATTCAGGGCTGAAATTTACGCCAGCCAATTGGTTCGTAAAGATTCAAATAAGAGCCAGCTTCAGGTATGGGTTGAAAATCCCTTTCGCGATGCAAGGAAACTGGAAATGCATTGGAAAGGAGGGCAGAAAAAAATGCTCATTCAAGCCGGCTTTAATGTGCTTCAACTGGCTACATTTAACAAAGATGAAAAAGGCAAAAGGCTTATTAAGCTTAGGCTTGAAGGAATAAAAAATCCTATTGAAGCCAGCATTGAATTAAAGCCATCGAGGCCGCGAACATTGCATATTATTCATCATTCGCACAACGATATTGGATATTCTCATCATCAAACCGAGGTTGAAAAAATTCAAACCGAAAACATACGCGCAGCCATTCGTTGGACTAGCAAATACCAAGATACCAAGCATCCGGCCTATTGGCATATAGAATCACTTTGGGCAGTTGAAAACTTTATGAACCAAGCCAGGCCCGCTGAACAGGATAGCTTCATCGGGTTGGCAAAAAAAGGATTCATTGTGCTTTCAGGCAACTATGCCAATATACTCACCGGATTGTGCAGACCGGAGGAACAAAAATGGGCCCTTGAATATGCCAAGCAACTAAAAAGTAAGTATCAGCTACCCATTCAAACTGTGATGACAACCGATATTCCCGGCATAAGCGCATCTGCCATGCAGGCTTATTGGGAAGAGGGATTCAGCTTTCTTTCTATGGGTCCCAATTATGTGAAAAGTTATGTCGACAAAGGTGACCGAATTGGCTCCATGTTGGAAGCGCAAGGCGATAAGATTTTCAAATGGAAACCCAACAAAAATGGAATTTCCGATAAGGATCATGACCTCTATGTATGGACAGCAGGAAAAGGTTATTCAATGCTTCATGGAATTACTGAAGCTGAAAAACAAAACCAATGGGAGCAGCGCATTTCAGATTACCTCATTGAATTGGAAGAACAAAATCATCCCTTTGAGGACATTCAGTTGCGTTATACGAAGAATGCAGACAATGGTCCAGTTGATACTAACTTAGTGGAGTTTGTAGAAGCCTGGAATCAGCGGTATGAATCACCCAAATTGCGCATTAGTAGTTTACCGGAGTTGTTTAAATCAACACTTGCAAAATACAAAAAAGAAATTCCGGAATGGGGAGGTGAAATTTCTCCGTATTGGGAAGATGGTGCTTATTCAACGGCAGCGGAAGAAATTGAAATCAGGCAATTGGTAAAAAAGACCATTCAATTGAGTACCGCAATTCCGGAAAGCAATAAAGAAGCACAAAATCAGCTCTACCAATTAAAAAGAAACCTGGTATTATTTCATGAACATACCTGGGGAGCTTGGTGCAGCATAAGTGACCCTGATTTGGAATTCACAACCAGCCAATGGGAGTTCAAAAAAGCATTTCTGGATTCGGCAAGAATTCAATACACTCGGCTTGAGAAAGCCTTTGGAACATCACAACCTGAACCCAAGGAAATCCTTTCCAAACTTAGTGATTTTCGGTTGGTAGCCGACAGTATCAAAGGTGGTTTTTGGGTAATGGATAGCCATGGAAAATCACTTTTTAACCATTCGGAATACCGTTTTTTTGAGCCGGTTTATATGCTTGGAATCAATCCAATGAAACGTATCCCATTAAAATTGGTATCAAGCAAAAAAGAAGAATACAGGGATTCAATTGTTTGGGTACAGGAGTTCAAAGGAGAGCTAATTCATCGAATAACAGTTAGGTGCAGTTATTCAATCAAAACAAAAACAGCCCACTTTGAAACCAGCATTACCAAGCCTGAAACCCGCGAAAAAGAAAGCCTGCATATTGCAATACCGCTTCATGAAACAGCAAGCAATTTACATTACAACAAACTGAGCTATCCGAATTCGCAATTACCCGGTTCAAACCTTGAGTTTATTTGTGTTGAAGACAGTTTTCAGGTTACAACAAAAGAGGGGATCTGGCATATGTATTCTCCTGAAATTGCTTTGCTTGAATTGGGTTCTGTTCAAAATGAAAACCAAGTTAACGGCACGCGTTTGTGGAAACGAGAAGCACAATCCATTCAAACCTTATTCTTGTATGTGCTGAATAACTACTGGCATACCAATTACAAAGCCGGCCAGGGCGGAAGCATTCACTTTCGGTTTGGTATGAAGTTGGAAAATGGGGGGACAAACTAGTTGTGTATGCCGGTAAACGCAATCAAAAAATATCTTCTCGCCACAAACACAATCTTAGCTAAACCAACTTATATATTTTGTACTCCGGGAAATCCTTATCCGGGTCGATTTTTAAATCCTTGATATACCCATCAGCAATATCATACACCCAACCATGTACTTGAGGGAAACCATAGAGTTCGCGGTTGCGTTGAATAAAGGATGTTTTTAGCAAGTTTATTACCTGTTCGCGCACATTTAGCTCAACCATAAGCCGATGTTTTTGTTCTTCATCGGTTATTGCATCCAATTCGTGCATGTGCAAGCGGTAAACATCTTGAATATTACGCAACCATTTGTCGATTAAACCATGCGGTTGATGTTCTAGCGCGGCTTTAACACCTCCGCATCCGTAATGGCCGCAAACAATAACGTGTTTTACATTCAACACCTCAACCGAATATTGCAACACCGATAAGAGGTTGATATCTGTATTGACAACCATATTGGCAATGTTGCGGTGAACAAACATCTCACCGGGATCTGTACCTGTAATTTCATTGGCAGGTACACGACTATCCGAACAACCGATGAACAGATACTCCGGCTTCTGACCCGCAGTTAGTTTTTTGAAGTATTCCGGGTCTTTCTGAACCTTATCCTCTACCCATTTGCGGTTGTTGACAAACAACTTCTCATACGATTTATCCAATGATTCCATAAGCTCCTTTTTATTTCCAATTTGTTTAAACCCACCCAAAATTACCTTTACACCATGAATATGCGATGACTTTCGAAAATCTTCAATGACATCAATAATTTCCGCATCTATGTACTGCGTTCGTGAGGCATCAATTTCAAGAATGGAATAGGGTTTAACCGTTTCAAGCGCTTCAATAATTTTCTTTTTATGCAAAAATGAAACCGATTCACCAAAAAGAATTTTTGTACTCAAACCCATTTGGTAAACCCGCAATACCGGAGCTTTAAAATTTTCATGAACAATAGAAATAAGTGCCACAAAAAATCCTATTCCCACACCCATTAATAAGTCGGTCATAACAATTGCCACTAGTGTAATCACAAAGGGAGCAAACTGCCACCAACCCTTTTGATAGAAGTTCTTAAACAGAATAGGATTTACCAATTTATAGCCGGTAAAGCAAAGAATAGCAGCAAGACTTGCCAGTGGAATCTGGTTCATAACTGAACTAAAAAACAAAACGGCAACCACTATCCAAACCCCATGCAAAATGGCGGAATACTTGGTTAAAGCACCCGCAGCCTGATTAACCGAGCCCCTTACAATTACGGCTGTGACTGGTAGTCCACCCAAGGCAGAACTTGCCAGGTTTCCAAAACCCTGTGCCAGAAGCTCGCGGTCTACATTCACCTGTTCCTTTCTAGGGTCAATTTTTTGAATGGCTTCAATGGATAAAAGCGATTCTATGGAAGCAACCAGCGCCAAGGTAATTGCTAACTGATAGGTTTTAGGATTTGCCAGCGCTGAGAAATCGGGAAAGAAAAAAATCTTCTCCGAACCACCCAGAATGGGAGGAATATTCACAAAGTGATCTGTATCGGGTTGTAACTCGGGTGCAAAAAGTTTGATGAGCCACGAAACAGCAATCCCAAAAACCACAACAACCAGACTGCCCGGCAATAGAGGCAATTTCTTGGCAAGCTTCTTCTCCCAAACAAACAAAAATAGGAGTGAGCTTATGCCGATAAACAACAATACAGGATGCAAATTTCGCAAAGCTTGCAAAACCAAAGTCAGTGTATTTTCAGAACCATCGGCAATTGATTGGTAATGGGGGTTGATGTCTGAGCTATTGTCTTTAAACTCCTCCACACCCATTTCTTCAATATCGTAACCCACCAAATGCGGAAATTGCTTCAGGATAAGAATCACTCCAATCGCCGCAAGCATTCCTTTAATAACGGTGTTGGGAATATAGGCAGATAAAAAACCAAGCCGAAAAAAACCAAATGCCAATTGAATTAATCCCGAAATAAGCACAGCAACTACGAATGCCTCGTAAGAACCAAGACTTTGAATACCTGCCAAGCAAATTGCAGTTAATCCGGCTGCTGGACCGCTAACACTCAAATTGGATGTACTAAAAAATCCAACCACCAAACCACCTGAAATACCAGCTATCAAACCTGCGATTAAAGGTGCTCCGGAGGCGTGGGCAATTCCCAAACACAAAGGAATCGCTACAACAAATACGGCAATAGAAGCCGGAATATCTCGAGATAAACTCCCGGGATTCGGCAGGGTAAGTTTTAACATGGTTAGGGCACAAGTTGCTAATTCTTAAGTTTATTTCAAAGGATTTTTAATGTCAACTATTCGATTTAACCCTACAATTACAAATTTAACTATTTGATTACGAACAGTTAAGACTGTGCCAACATATAGGCAACAAGTTTGCAAAACACCAATTATGGGAAAACGAAAAATAAAACTTGCCTGCATTTCAGACTTGCATCTAGGTACTTATGGTTGTCAGGCAAAAGCTATCAATCAGTATTTAAAAAGTATTGAACCTGAGGTTTTGGTTTTAAATGGAGATATAATTGATATCTGGCAATTCTCAAAAAACTACTGGCCCGATTCCCACATGAAGGTTTTGCAACGCATTTTGCGCATGGCTTCAAAAGGGACACGAGTGGTCTATTTAACGGGAAATCATGATGAGCTTTTGCGAAAATTTGCGGGCTTTAAATTGGGGCGAATTGAAATTGACAATAAACTTCTCTTGAATTTGGATGGGAAAACAGCATGGTTCTTTCATGGGGATGTGTTTGATGTAACTATGAAGCATTCAAAATGGCTGGCCAAGCTTGGAGCCATGGGTTATGACACCTTGATTCATTTGAACAGCGCAGTAAATTTTATGAGCCGTAAAATAGGAAAAGGGCCTGTGTCACTCTCAAAAAAAATAAAAAGCGGGGTTAAAAAAGCAATTCAATTTATGGATGATTTTGAGCAAACCGCAATTGATCTCGCCATTGATAAAGGCTATGATTATGTTGTTTGCGGACATATTCATCAGCCCCAAAAAAGGCTTGCAACAACAGCGAATGGACAAACCTTATACCTAAACAGCGGAGATTGGATTGAAAACAGAAGTTACTTGGAATACAACCAAAGCAATTGGACATTGGGCTATTTTCAGCCGGAGGAAGAATCAAAAGACATGATAGAAAATGAAACAGAATTTGAACCCTTTGAGCCACAAAAACTCCTAGAAAGCATTCTTCACGCATGAAAGTTTTGTATGCCATTCAAGGCACAGGAAATGGCCACATAAGCAGAGCTCGCGAAATCATTCCTCATCTTACCAGCAACTGCGAACTTGATTTGCTAATAAGTGGCACCCAAAGCGATGTGCATCTGCCCCAGTTGGTAAAGTTCAAACGAAGAGGGATTTCCTTCAGTTTTGGAAAGAATGGAGGAATTGATCGTATTGACACCATTCTTCGGTTTCGGCCCTTTGAATTCTACCGAGATATTTATCAATTTCCGGTTGAGCAGTATGATTTAATTATTAATGATTTTGAACCGATAACAGCCTGGGCTTGTAAAATCAAACACAAAAAATGCTTTGGGTTGAGTCATCAAGCTGCATTTTTGTCGCCAAAAACCCCAAGAGTTGAGCAACAGGACAAATTCTCGAACTGGATTTTGAAGAATTACGCACCTGTAACTGATAAAATCGGTTTTCATTTTCAAGCATACGATAGTTTTATTCAAACCCCAGTAATCCGCTCGCAAATTAGAAAACAAGGTATTAGCAACCGTGGCCATATTACAGTTTACTTACCCGCCTACAGCGACGAAAAAATCATTGCCTTCCTAAGTGAAATAAAAAACATGGAATGGCATGTTTTTAGTAAGCATAGCCAACACGGGTATTATAGAGGAAACATTTCGGTTCAACCCATACATAACAATGCCTTTGTTGAAAGCCTTTGCAGCAGTGATGGCTTAATATGCAATGCCGGCTTTGAGGGGCCTGCAGAGGCTATGTACTTACACAAAAAATTGCTGGTAGTTCCAATGAAAAATCAATACGAACAACTATGCAATGCCAAAGCCTTAAAACTGATGGGCGTACAAGTATTAAACAGCATTGGCACTGAAATGCATAAGCAACTGGAAGCCTGGTTGAATTATGCCTGTCCGGTTAAGGTAAACTATTACGACCAGTCGGCAGAAATTGTTAACCGAGTTTTAAGCAGTGCCAAAGCCTGATAGCTTTATTTTTACTGCTATCTTTGGACCAATTATGCAGGACATTGAACCTTTTTACCGTTGGAGAGACCTTTATCAGAGTGAACAAGACCCGAATTCGCCTTTCTACGATCGTGAATACAGTGAATTTGAATTTTCAAATCGGGTGTATAATTATGTTATCCATCCACAATGGGATGAATTTGGTTCCCCTACTTTATATGCAAAAATAATCTATGCCGATTACCTGAAAAGCTTTGCAGTTGTTGAACTTATTGGAGAATGGAACGATGCAATCAACAACGATATCATGTTTCTGAAGCGTGAAGTTGCTGAACCCTTGCAGGATGCAGGAATTACAAAGTTTATTTTAATTGGCGAAAATGTTTTGAACTTTCACAGCAGCGATGATTCTTACTACGAAGAGTGGTTTCAGGATGTAGACGATGAAAACGGTTGGATTGTAGCTGTAAATTTCCAGGAGCATGTATTGGAGGAATTCCGAAGCAATAACCTTGATTATTACCTGGTTTTTGGAGGAGAACTAGATACATTCAACTGGCGGAAATTCAACCCACTTCAACTCTATTCAGAAGTTCAGCGCATCATAACACATCGCCTGGGTTAAGTCCAAAAAGGCATAAACTTAAATTTGCTTATAAACTGAAACCTTCCTTCAATTTCTCAGCATTCTCAGCAATCTGAAGCTGGTCAATAAAATCCTGAATCTCGCCATTCATAACCTCAGGTAAGTTGTACTTGGTGTAGTTTATGCGGTGATCTGTAACGCGAGATTGAGGATAGTTGTAGGTTCTGATTTTTGCAGAACGATCGCCTGTTGAAACCATGGTTTTTCTGCGGCTTGAAATGGCTTCATTGTGCCTTTGCAATTCCATTTCGTACAACTTGGTTCTAAGCATTTGCATGGCGCGTTCACGGTTACCATTCTGGGTTCGCTCAACCTGACAAACAACCACAATTCCGGTAGGTTTGTGAGTAAGCATTACCTTACTTTCAACCTTGTTTACATTCTGTCCACCTGCACCACCTGAACGAGCTGTTTGCATTTCGATATCGGCAGGATTCAATTCAACATCCACCTCTTCGGCCTCTGGCAGAACAACAACGGTTGCAGCCGATGTATGAACCCTTCCCTGGGCTTCGGTTTCAGGAACACGTTGCACACGATGAACTCCGCTCTCGTATTTTAAAATACCGTACACTTCTTCCCCACTTACCTCAATTATCACCTCTTTGTAGCCACCAACGGTGCCTTCTGTAAAATCTATCACCTCAGTTTTCCAACCACGTTTCTCGCAGAAATACATGTACATACGGTACAAATCTCCCGCAAAAATGCTAGCTTCATCGCCACCAGTTCCAGCACGAATTTCCAGAACTGCATTCTTCAAATCTTCTGGTTCTTTAGGAATAAGCAGAATTCTGATTTCCTCCTCCATTGGGGCAACTTTAGGCTCAAGCTCATCCAATTCTGCTTTGGCCATTTCGCGCATTTCATCATCCCTCTCCGTTTTGAGAATTTCGCGAGAGCCGGCAATATCTGTAACCAACTTTTTGTACTCGTAATACTTATCTACAATAGGTTGTAAACTCTTGTATTCGCGGTTCAATTGGGTAAATCGCTTCATATCAGCAACCACATCCGGCAGACTAAGTGTTTCTTCTACCAGTTTGAATCGATTGTAAATGGCTTCGAGTTTATCAAGCATATCCCTGAGATTAAAAAGTCGGCAAAGATAGGAAATCCGAGCTATTTCTTTGTTCTAGCTAACAAAAGGTAATCCTTTACCAAAATCAGGCTTGTGCCATTTGGCATTTGCTTGATGGCTTTGATCCCCCGAAAAGGCAGGGGGCTATACCGCCGTTCAAGGCTCTGAAAATCATACCAAACCTGCTGACCATCGGCTAAAAATGAAATCCCCATACGAGTGGTTTCTGCCCAGATTGCACCTTGTATGGGAATGCGTTTGATAAACTGGCCAAAGACGTCAAACACAAAAAATCCGTTCATTGAATCAACCAATAAAACGCGTTCACCATTATCAAGAATAAACTGTGGCGATAAACGAAGTCCATTGCTAAACTGCAACAGGTTACCACTTTTGATGCTTATCTCGGCATCTCTTCCCAATTTCTTCAGGGTCATATCCCCTGAATCAAAAACCCAAAAGCCATTATCATAGGCACGTCCAACAGCCGAAGCCTGAACAATTTCATAGGAACTCAATTCAAACCTTCCCTTAAGTGCCAAGTTATTATCAACCACGGCGAGGGTGTTCATCTCTGGATAAAACAACAAGATTTCGAGTGGATTTGACGCATCCAACCAGGCTATATTACCTGAATACGAATAGTTTAAAGTGCTTACCCGCTTTGCATCGCTATCAAATTTCAGCAGGCGATTTCCGGCATCAACTGCATAAGTGTTTCCTAATTTATCCCAGGCGCAGAGTTTAATTTGAGCAGCAAGTGTATCCGTTATTCTCAGGTTTACGAGCGAATCCTGAGCAGCCAGGTTGAATACCGGCAAAAGGAAAAGCAAACCAAGGTTAAAACGTAGGGAGCGGAACATCTGATTCAAACGTTTTTAGCTCCAACTTATGCTGATTAAACACCGCATAGGAGTTGAAACCAATCCAATCGCCAAGATTTACGTATGCACTTTGCTCAGAAAGCGGATAAATCATGGGCAAATGCCTGTGGCCAAACACAAAATAATCAATCTGTTCCCGGTCGGGATAATTTCTGCAAAATTGAATAAGGTGTTCCTTTTCGCCGTAAAAAGTAAAATTGCCATCAAAGGTTTTAAGCTTGCTTTGGTGGCTAAACCAATTAGCAGTTCCAATACCAATACTTGGATGTACAAAAGAAAACAGCCATTGGAAAAAGCGGTTTCTGTAAACAGAAAGGATAAACTTAAATTTGGTTTGATCGGGACCTAAGCCGTCACCGTGGCCAACGAAGAAGCGTTTTCCTGCGAACTCAAAAACCTGAGGTTCTGCGTAAACCTTAACACCCAACTCTTTCTCGAAGTAACCAAATTGCCATAAATCGTGGTTTCCATGAAAAACATGTACTGGAATTCCCGCATCTGCAAAGGCCGCCAGTTTAGCTTGAAGTCGAACAAAACCCTTTGGTACCACGAGCTTGTATTCAAACCAGAAATCAAAAATATCGCCAACAACAAACAAAGCTTCACAATCCGCAAAAATGCTATCAAGCCAGCGAATGATACGCTTTTCGCGCTCAAAAGAACTCGCTTCATCGGGTATGCCCAAATGAAAATCTGAGGCAAAGTAAACGTTCTTGCCGGCCAAGTTTAATCGTGTTTGGTGTCGTCAATAAAAAACATAATTAACTCTTCGGGACCAAGACCACCCGGAACTTTCTCCGGTAATTCTCCAGGATTGGCTCCCGGGATTTCCTCTGAAAAGGATGGACCTGAAATCAGGCTGAACATGCTTGGTGTTTTCTTTCCATAGCGATTGCGCAGTACCAGAAGTCCATCTTTCATATCGGTTACCAGTTGTGAACGTCTAACAATGAATACCTGAACAGGAGCCCAAGCACTCAAGGTTTTTGAATTTCGAATACTGCTGATTAAAATACTTCCTGTGCGAGCAATCAAGGCTTCGCAACCCGAAATTGCAGCCTGGGCTTTCTCCAGATTTTCCTTCCCATGCTGGTAGCTGATTCCGCTATCATCCAATAAGGTTTTAACCTCCTCTTCCCAACAAAACAGGTATTTCCATTTGCGCATTTCAATGAGGTCAATCAATTTGTCAACGCAATCAAATTGGTTATCACAAAAAACAAATTTCCCTCCTGAATCTGTAAACCTTTTTACAAAAGTTTCAGCCAGACTTTCCTCTTCGGGACGAGCATAGATGCTTGATTCCAGATCTATGTTCTGAAACTGAGTTTTGGATTTATTATTCAAAGCCTGTCTTACCTTTTTAAGGATTTTTTCTTTGGATGTAACATGCTGTTCCACTTGTCGCAAGTTAGCAAAAAGGCACGTTAATGCCCCAAAGCTTTTCCACCAATCCAATAATTGCTGTGGTTAATCGTCTGTTTTTGGGCAATTCATGTTTATTGGCTCTTCCGACCAACTATTTTCCTAAAAATTAAACTCACCACTTGCGACCAGGTTGATAATCATCTCCAAATGCAAGAGCGGAAACAAAAGAAACAGGCCACCTGCATTGCTACGTGTGGCCTGTTTCTTATGTTTTTACCAAGGCTTAAGCCCTAGTCAATAGATTAAGCTTCTGGATTTTCTGCTTCTTGTGAACCTTCTGAAGCTGGCTCAGCAATTACTTCAACAACTTCTGCAGGAGCGGCTTCCAACACTTTATCGTGTGGGCGAACCCCCAGAATTTCCTGCAAATCGTGCTGGAATAAGATTTCTTTCTCCAACAAGATTTGAGCAAGCTCTTCCAATTTCTCACGCTTTTCAGCCAACAATTCTTTGGTCTTCAAATAGCAGGTTTCGATTAATTTTCTAACCTCCTCGTCAATCATCAAAGCAGTTTGGTCTGAATACGGTTTGGTGAATCCATACTCCTGGTTGGCATCGTAAAACGATACGTTACCAATGCGTTCGTTCATACCGTAGATGGTAACCATACCATAGGCCATGCGCGTAATCCGTTCCAAGTCATTCTGAGCACCTGTGCTGATTCTTCCAAAAACGATTTCTTCAGCTGCGCGTCCACCCAAGGTCATGCACATCATATTCATCAATTGCTCTGTGGTGTACAGGTACTGGTCTTTTGGAAGATATTGAGCATAACCTAAAGCGGCAACCCCTCTTGGCACAATGCTCACCTTAACCAAGGGGTCAAGACCTTCCAGGAACCATCCCACAATAGCGTGACCTGATTCGTGGTAGGCAATGATTTGCTTTTCTTCAGCTGAAATGATTTTATTTTTCTTCTCTAATCCACCAATAACGCGGTCAACAGCATCCTGAAAATCCTGCATATCAACACTGCTTTTGTCTTTACGAGCAGCAATCAAAGCAGCCTCGTTACAAATATTGGCAATATCAGCACCGGCAAAACCGGCAGTTTGAGTGGCCAAACGCTCAGGATTCACATCGGCAGCCAATTTGAGTGGCTGCAAATGCACCTTGAAAATTTCGGCACGGCCGTTCAAATCAGGCTTATCAATTGAAATCTGACGGTCGAAACGACCAGGACGCAACAAGGCTGAATCCAAAATATCGGGACGGTTAGTAGCAGCCAAAATGATTACACCCAAGTCGGTGGCAAATCCATCCATTTCAGTGAGCAATTGGTTGAGTGTATTTTCACGTTCATCGTTTCCACCCTGTACCAAATTTTTTCCGCGGGCTCTACCAACGGCATCAATTTCATCAATAAAAATAATGCAAGGCGCCTTTTCTTTGGCTTGTTTAAACAAATCGCGCACACGGCTTGCTCCAACACCCACAAACATTTCCACAAAATCTGAACCTGAAAGTGAGAAGAATGGAACACCTGCTTCACCTGCAACTGCTTTGGCCAACAAGGTTTTACCAGTTCCCGGAGGTCCAACCAAAAGTGCGCCTTTAGGAATCTTTCCTCCCAAGTTGGTGTACTTTTTAGGATTCTTAAGAAAATCCACGATTTCCATTACCTCAACCTTCGCCTCGTCTAATCCGGCAACATCTTTAAAGGTTGTTTTTACGTGTCCATCTTTATCAAACAGTTGGGCGCGGCTTTTTCCAATATTGAAAATTTGTCCACCACCGGCAGGACCACCGGTCATTCTGCGCATGATGAACATCCAAATACCAACCAGGATTATGATAGGCAACATCCAGGTAAATAGAAAATCGCCCAAGTAATTGTTTTGGGTTGAATACTCAATAGGCACTTGCTGGGTTGCAGGCCAACCTTTCTGACGCTCGCGCATGTCGGTTTCAAAGCTGGTCACATCACCAATTTCAAAGAAGTAATGTGGGCCAACATCTTCGCCTAACATCCGGCGATCTTTCAGCTCTTTGTATTTATCAAGGCCTTTGGCATCTTTCTTCAGGTAAATTTCTGCAACCGATTTGTTTACCACTACAACCTTTTCAACATCATGCGCAAGGAGCATGCGGTTGATAAAATCGATGCGGGTTGTTTTTACCGCTGCATTTTTAGGAAGGAAGGTAAGAGCAATAAAAAGCACTGCAATTACAGCATATATCCAGTAGTAATTAAATTTGGGCATTTGTGGAACCTTTGGCTTCCGGTTCCGCTCAAACGGATCTTTTTGGGGTTCTCCCTGTTGGTTTTCTGACATGATCTATGTTCGGGTTTCTATACTTTTTTTGATTGGGGCCTAAGTTAATTAAACAGGCTGGTTGATTTTGGACCAAATCCAGCTTTTTTGAATGGGAATCCACATTTGAATGTCCAACTCATTTTTGGTTTGAGCCAGCGTATTCAAAATCAGGCTTTCGGAATGAATCTGGCCAAGATCTATCATTTCCTGTATCTGATTTTTGGAACAAATTTTTACGGTTTCACCATCTTTCACATAAACCAATAAACGATTAAAAAGGTTTATTCCGGTTTCTGCTTCCAACTCGCGTACCACTTTTACAGATTTATCAATCCCGCATCCGCTAACTTCTGCATGCGATTCATCCACCATAAAATACAAAACACTATCAAACCAAACTCCTGCATCAGCTTTTAATTGCTGTTGGTGTGAAGTCCAATCTGCGGTGAACTGCTTTAACTTCCCAAGTACCCTTGCTTTTTCCTCAGGAGAAAAAAACCGGGAAGCTCCGTATATCCAAACTCGAGAGCCCGGATTAAAATCTGCATTTTTTTCCATAAACAGGTTGCATGTAGACCAAAAATCAAGCCATTGACATAATGTCAGGAACTCATCCTCAAAGATTCTATATATTCGTAAAGAATCAAGCAAAAATGAGTTTTGGAAAATAATCCAATTTCAACTAATTCCCCATGATTTTTTACCTTAGAAAATAATCAATCCCCCTATTTTTGAATCATGAAAACACGCATAACACTTGTAGCTACGCTGATTATCACACTCTTTCACTTAAATTCACATGCCCAAATCCGGGAATTCAGTCTGGGTTATGGTGTACTGGGAAGGCAAGAAATTCAGGTTCGCGACATCAGCAATTTTGTTGAAACTAAATTTTCGGGAACGATTGGTGAAAACACCAAGAAAACTTTTAGTCCATTGGGTCCAATTCGTTTGGCCTATACCATGTACGATACCAAACACATCACCTTGGGAGCCGATTTATCGTATGCAGCCTGTCAATCTGAAATGCAATATGCCAACGGAACATCGGAAAAATCAGATTTTCACTTTTTTACCCTGATGGGAAATGTAAGCTACCAATACCTTGACAATCCTAAACTAAACATCTACAGCGGCTTGCATTTTGGTGTAAGCTACTTACGCGGAAAAAACCTGGATACCAACAAAAAAGGTGAAGACTACCTGCCTGCTTACCATGTCACTCTACTTGGAGTTAGATATGGCGAAAAATTGGGCGTTTATGGCGATTTGGGATACGGATACAACGGCTATGTAAATGCTGGTGTTTTTTACCGTCTTATTCAATAACCCAAGTAAAAATTGGATTGCCTGAGTTTACGAATTTGCGGGACAGGACGTTAGAAAAAAACCTATTTTCGGAGGCTGATTGAATGCAATCAGCCTTTCTTTTTATATGATTAAAGCAGAAGATATTGTAATTATAGGCGCTGGGCCAGCCGGAGTTTCCACATCACTTTTCCTTGCAAAAGCAGGAATTCCGCATACTTTGATAGAAAAATCCCAATTCCCGAGGGACAAAACCTGCGGAGATGCGCTGAGCGGAAAAGTGGTATATGTGCTTAAGCAATTGGGTGAAGGCTATGTAGAACGCCTTCAAAACAAACCCGATGCTTTTCTTCCGAGCTGGGGAGTAAAATTTGTTGCCCCCAACGGAAAACATATTGATATTCCATTCAAGTCAGATTTAAGCAAAGAAACTCATGCTCCAGGATTTATCAGCAAACGCATTGATTTTGATGCTGAGTTCTTTTCTTGGATTAACCCGAATTATACAAAAGTTCATCTGAACACGGCACTTGAAAGCATTGAGGGCAAAGACAATAACATGGTTCTTAAGCTAAATACGGCCGGAAAATCATGGGAAATAAAATCGCCAAAGCTTGTAATTGGTGCAGAAGGCGACCGCTCTATTGTGGCCAAAAACCTATCAGACATCCGTAAAGAAAACGACCATTACTGCGCCGGAATACGCGCCTATTATGAAGGAGTTGAAGGTTTACACCAACAAGGATTTATTGAATTGCATTTTTTACCAGAAATGCTACCCGGCTACTTTTGGATTTTCCCTTTGCCAAATGGACAAGCCAATGTGGGCGCAGGCATGTTGAGTTCAACCGTTAGCAAAAAACGCATTAATCTAAAAGAGGACATGCTTCGGGCTATTCAAAACAACCCACATATTAAGGAGCGCTTTAAACATGCAAAGCCTATTGGAAAAATTCAAGGTTGGGGACTACCATTAGGTTCCAAAATTCGTACCATCTCGGGTGAAAATTTTCTCTTAACCGGTGATGCGGCCAGCTTAATCGACCCCTTTACTGGTGAAGGCATTGGAAACGCACTTTACAGCGGGATGCTTGCTGCTCGCCATATTGAAACCTGTATCCGCGAAAACCGCTTCGATGCTGCATTTAACAAAGCCTACGATAAGGCTTTCTACGATAGGCAATGGGATGAACTTAAATTAAGTCATACCATGCAAAAACTGGTAAAATTCCCGTGGCTATTCAATTTTGTGGTAAACAAAGCCCATAAAAACAAGGCCCTTCGTGAAACCATCAGCTGTATGTTTGAGGATTTGGATTTGCGTGCAAAATTGAGAAATCCACTCTTTTACTTGAGGTTGTTGATCAACGATTAACATGAAACTTGCAGTTTGTATTCCCGTTTATCAGGTAGATGTTTGCGCATTAGTTCGGCAACTACATCATGAAATTGAGCAAAACAAACTGCAGGTAGAAATCTGCGTTTTGGATGATGCCTCAACGCAAGAGATTCGAGCAACTAATGAAGCCATTCGCCCTTTATGTGCAACTTATGTTGAACTGAAAACCAATTTGGGACGATCTGCCATCCGAAACCAATTTTTGAATTATACACAAGCTGAAAACTTGCTTTTTGTGGATTGCGATATTCTCCCTGTTTCCGAATCCTTTTTAAGAAACTATCTTCACATAGCTGATGCGGCAATTGTTAGTTGCGGCGGTCATATATATCCTGATACTCCACCAAAACAATCGGAGCAGTTGAAATGGAAGGTTGGACGAGAACGCGAAAGTAGAAGGTTGGAAGTACGAAGGACTTGCGGCTGGAAGAGCTTTATGCCCAGCAATTTCTGCATCAAACGAGCGGTTTTTGAACGCATAAAGTTTGAAGAAAGGCTTTCAGGATATGGCCACGAGGACACACTTTTTGCCTTTCGACTTTATCAAAAAGGAATTGCCATTACACATCTGGATAATCCGGTTCAGATTACAGATACCGAGCAAAACCAGATTTACCTTCAAAAAACCGAGCAAGGCATTCGAAACTTAAATCATGTTGCTCAATTACTCAATCAGGACGGAGAATTTGAAAGGGGAATCCGTCTCCTAAAATTTTACCGACAACTGAAAACTACAGGTTTATTACCCCTATTTATGGGCTTCTTCACCTGGATTGAATCCCCACTTCGCCGAAAACTCCTACAAGCTGCATTGCCATTGTGCTGTTTTGATTTGTACAAACTGGGAATGCTGGCTAAAGTTCGTAAAGAACTGATTGGCTGAAAATTTGCATTTGGAAAATTTTACATTATCTTCGTGAGCGAAATAGATGAGGGGACCGAAAGTCCCCTCTTTTTTTGAATCTTATGCAGTTAGCAGAACAAATTAAGGCCTGGGGTGCAGAATTTTTACCCTCCGATGTATTTGTGGTAGAAACCGAATACAAGGTAAACTCAGGCAAACTTTCCGTTTTTTTAGATAGTGATGGCGCTTTAACCATTGAACAGTGTCGCTTATTCAACCGTTTTCTCTCTGAAAAACTAGATGAAATCGACTTCAGCGAAAATGCCTACACACTTGAGGTTTCATCACCGGGAGTAGATCGTCCGCTAAGACTAAACAGGCAGTATCCCAAGCATATTGGCAGAGAACTTCAGGTGAAACTGAAAGGTCAAAACGTGCTTGTGGGCAAATTGCTGAGTGTAAATGCCGAGTCCATTCAGCTTTTGCTAAAAGACCCTAAAAAAGCCTATCAATCCAAAACCCCTACCGAAAAAGAAATTCCATACTCTGAAATAGAAGAAACATTGGTTCTGGTATCTTTCAATTAAAAAAACAAACACAATTAATATGCACAGTTCAGGATTAATTGACTCCTTTAGTGAGTTCAAAGAGTTCAAAAACATCGACCGTGCCACCATGCAACGGGTGCTTGAAGATGTATTCCGTGGTATGTTGCGCAAAAAGTTCAATAGCGACGACAATTTCGACGTAATTATCAACGACAAAAGTGGTGACTTAGAAATCTGGCACAACCGTACTATCGTTCATGACGGTGAAGTTGAAGACCCGAATACGCAAATTGCCTACAAAGACGCTCTTAAAATTGAACCCGATTTTGAAATTGGTGAAGAAGTTACCGCTGAGGTAGATATTTTAAAAGAGTTTGGACGTCGTGCCGTACTTTCTGCACGTCAAACCCTGCTTTCCAAAATTTTGGAACTGGAAAAAGACGAATTGTACAAGAAGTACAAAGACCGTGTGGGTGAAATTATCACCGGTGAAGTTTACCAGATTTGGAAAAAAGAAATCATGGTATTGGATGATGAAGGCAATGAATTGGTGCTTCCAAAAGCAGAAATGATTCCTGCCGACCATTACAAAAAGGGCGACCCAATTCGTGCAGTGGTATTGAAAGTGGAAATGCACAACGGAACCCCGCGCATTGTGCTTTCGCGTACCTCTCCGGTTTTCCTTGAGCGTTTGTTTGAACAGGAAGTACCAGAAATTATTGATGGCCTAATCAGCATCAAGAAAATTGTTCGTGAACCGGGAGAACGTGCTAAAGTTGCCGTTGAAAGCTACGACGACCGCATTGATCCTGTTGGAGCCTGCGTTGGTATGAAAGGTTCTCGTATCCATGGAATTGTGAGAGAATTACGCAACGAAAATATCGACGTAATCAACTTCACTGCTAATCCTTCTCTCTTGGTACAGCGTGCTTTAAGTCCTGCGAAAATTTCTGCAATTAAAATTGAAGAAGACCGCAAACGCGTGGCAGTAACCATCAAAGCCGATCAAGTTTCACTTGCAATTGGTAAAGGTGGACACAATATCAAACTTGCCGGAAAACTAGCCGGTTACGAAATTGACGTTTACAGAGAAACAGAACAGGAAGAAGAAGATATCGACCTGGATGAATTCTCAGATGAAATTGACAGCTGGATTCTTGACGAGCTAAAAGCCATCGGTTGTGATACTGCAAAAAGCGTGTTAGCACTTCCAATAGAAGATTTGGTTCGTAGAACAGAATTAGAAGAAGAAACCGTACTTGAAGTACGCAGAATTCTGGAAGCAGAGTTCGAATAGGGCCAAATCCGGTAACGGAAAAGGACCAAAAAAAACCATAAAGGCCTGATTGTACCTGCTATTCCACAAAATAGATTCAGAACTCCAGGTATTTTCAGGCCTTTTAATGATTAATCGCAGAATATCACCGATATTCGCAGCTAAATTCAGAAGTATCAGGGCATAATGAGCGAATCAGCCGGAAAAATTAGATTACAAGCAGTCGTAAAGGAACTCAACGTTGGTATGGGTACCCTGGTGGACTTTTTAGCAAAAAAAGGGCACTCCATCGAAGCTAAACCTACCACCAAAATCACAGAGGATCAATACAGTTTACTCCTGGCGGAGTATTCCTCGGAGAAAAAAGTTAAACAAGAAGCCAACAAACTGGGCAAAGAACGCATCAAACCAAAAAATGAGGTGCACGAAATTGCCAAGCCTAAACCTCTTGTTATTGAAGAAGAAGAGGAAGAAGAACGTATCCTGATTAAATCAGGATTGGTAAACACCAAAAAGGCAGCCGAACCTGTGAAGGAAGAAGCCAAGCCAGTTCCTCCACCAGCGCCAACACCAGCTCCCGAACCGGAACCTGCTCCGGAACCAAAACCAGAGCCTGTTGCAGAAATTCCAAAACCTGAACCAACTCCGGAACCTGTTGCAAAAGAGGAACCAAAACCGGAACCTGTTAAGGAAATAGAACCTGCGAAAGAACCGGAAAAAGAAGAGCCCGGATTGAAAGTATTAGGTAAAATTGACCTAAACGCACTCAATAAACCAAAAGGAAAGAAAGAAGAGAAAAAAGTAGTGGCTCCGGAGCCTAAGCCGGAACCGAAAGCCGAAAAGCCTGCTGAAACTCCAAAACCTGAAACTCCGGTTGCTGAGCCCATTGAAAACACAAAAGCTCCTGAAGTTGCTCCTCCTGCTCCGGTAGAAGAAGAACAAAAAGTATTTGAAACCAAATACGAAAAACTGGATGGCTTGAAGGTTCTCGGTAAAATTGAACTGAAAGCAGATCCTCCGAAAAAAGCTCAACCTGTTGCTTCAAGCGACAATCTGGACCAAAAGAAAAAACGCAAACGTAAACCAGTTGCTGGTTCAGGTGGTGAACGGGTTAATCCAAATCAACCCAACACCAATAACAATAATAACAATTCAGGCCAACACAATCGCGGTCCGCAAGGAAATCGTCCGGGTGGCTACAACAACCAAAACCGTCCGGGTGGAAATAATTTCAACCGTGGAAATAACTACGGCAGAGGTAACAACAATAACCCGGCTGAAAAAACTGAGGTTAGCGAAAAAGAAATCCAGGATAAACTTAAAGCAACTTTAGCACGCATGAATCCGGGTAGCAAGAACCCTGGAATTGGTGCAGTTCGTTCAAAAATCCGTAAGCAGAAACGCGACAGGATGGCCGATGAACGCGAAGAAGCTGCAATGTTAGAACAGGCAGACCAAAACAAACTTAGGGTAACCGAGTTTGTAACGGCAAATGAGCTTGCTAAAATGATGAATCTGCAAATTACTCAGATTATCGGCGCTTGTATGTCTCTTGGAATGATGGTAAGTATTAATCAGCGCTTAGATGCTGAAACCATTGCCATTGTGGCTGAAGAATTTGGTTTTGAAGTAGAATTTGTTTCTGCCGAAGTGCAAGAAGCCGTTGAGGAGGATATCGATGATCCGGAAAGCCTAGAACCTCGTGCCCCTATTGTTACTGTAATGGGACACGTTGACCACGGTAAAACTTCCTTGCTCGACTATATCCGCCGTGCCAACGTAGTTAGTGGTGAGGCCGGTGGTATCACCCAGCACATTGGTGCTTACGAAGTGAAACTGGAAAGTGGCAAAAAAATCACCTTCCTCGATACTCCTGGTCACGAAGCGTTTACCGCCATGCGTGCCCGTGGTGCCAAAATTACCGACATTGTAATTATTGTAATTGCTGCCGATGATTCAGTAATGCCGCAAACCCGTGAGGCGATTTCGCATGCGCAGGCTGCCGGTGTTCCAATCATCTTTGCCCTTAACAAAATTGACCGCGATGGTGCAAACCCAGATAAAATCCGTGAGCAACTTTCGGCCATGAACATTCTTGTTGAAGAATGGGGTGGAAAATTCCAGTGCCAAGAAATTTCAGCCAAAAAAGGACTCAATATCGATCTCTTACTTGAAAAAGTATTGATTGAAGCGGAAATGCTTGAACTAAAAGCAAATCCAAATAAACGTGCAGTAGGTAGCATTATCGAATCTACATTGGATAAAGGACGTGGTATTGTTACAACTGTAATGGTTCAAAGCGGAACCATGCAGGTTGGTGACCCACTTCTGGCCGGTGTTTACTCCGGTAAAGTAAAAGCCATGTTTGACGAACGCGGCAAAAAAATGGCCAAAGCCGGACCAAGTACTCCAGTAGTAATCCTTGGCTTTGACGGTGCTCCCCAGGCTGGCGACAGATTTATTGTTACCAAATCGGAAACTGAAGCCCGTGAAATTGCAACCAAACGTCAACAACTTCAACGCGAACAAGGAATCCGTACCCATAAACACATTACCCTCGATGAAATCGGTCGCCGTTTGGCCATCGGAAACTTCAAAGAGCTTAAAGTTATTGTTAAAGGTGACGTGGACGGTTCAGTGGAAGCACTTAGTGATTCACTTATCCGCCTAAGTACCGAAGAAGTACAGGTTTCTGTTATCTATAAAGGTGTTGGTCAGATTTCAGAAAGCGATGTTATGCTCGCCTCTGCTTCCGATGCTATTATCGTTGGTTTCCAGGTTCGCCCAAGTGGTCAAGCCCGCAAACTGGCAGAAACAGAAAGCATCGATATCCGTCTTTACTCCATTATTTATAATGCCATCGAAGAAATTAAGGGCGCTATTGAAGGCCTTATGGCTCCAAAAATGGAAGAGAAAATCCTTGGAAACGCAGAAATCCGCGAGGTCTTCAAAATTTCCAAAGTGGGTGCAGTTGCCGGTTGTATGGTTACAGACGGAAAACTCCTGCGCAATTCAAAAATCCGCCTGATTCGCGATGGTGTGGTGGTCTTCACCGGAACTCTTTCTTCACTTAAACGTTTCAAAGACGACGTAAAAGAAGTAAACAGCGGCTACGATTGCGGTCTTACCATTCACAATTACAACGACTTACGCGAGGGCGACTTTGTTGAAGCCTACGATGAAGTGGAAGTAAAACGAACAACTAAATAAATTTCTAAAGCTGTCTCAACCGAGGCAGCTTTTTTTTTGGCGCTTGCCGCAGCGGGCAAGTTCAATTTTCACCCTTCAAAATTCATATTGCCCGCAGCAGCCGGGGTATCCGCTTGTACTCCGCAGTGGCATGCTTTGCGTTTTATGCAGGCTGTCGGGGCTTTCTGCCGGCAGCCCGCCCTCCTGCAAAACGCTAAAGCTGCCCCTTTGCGGGGTACCGCTTCTCCCCCTAAGCCAACCGCATTCGTTGATTCATTCTCCCAGCTTCCCAATTTTTTTGCATATTGTAGGCCAATTCTCCGAGTATGAAAAAATTGCTGCCTATTCTAGCCTTGCTGCCTTTGCTTGCTGCATCAAACCCCAAAGATTCCAGCTTGGTGCGCAATCTGTTTGAACGCGAATTCAACCAAGGACGTTCCTACTCCGATTTGAGCTACCTCTGCAAACAAATTGGTGGGCGATTAAGTGGCTCTCCACAAGCAGAAAAAGCAGTGCAATGGGCATTTGCAGAACTAAAAAAAGATGGCTTTGATTCGGTTTGGTTGCAACCTGTTATGGTTCCTCATTGGGTAAGAGGCGATAAAGAAAAAGCGTACGCAAAAGTGGGAAAGAAACAAATCGAACTTAGCATTTGTGCACTTGGAAACTCGGTTGGCACTCCTGAAAAAGGCCTAGAAGCAGAAGTACTTGAAGTGAAAACCTTTGAAGAGCTAAGAGCCCTTCCCACAGAAAAGGTGAAAGGCAAAATCGTTTTCTTTAGCAGACCCTTTCCAAATAACGTGCTAATTTGCGGTCAAGCCTATGGAAACACGGTTAACCAACGTTCTCAAGGACCCATTGAAGCCGCACAAAAAGGAGCAATTGGCGTACTTGTGCGCAGTATGACGCATGCATTGGACGATGAACCTCATACCGGTGCAACCAATTACCGGGACTCAATTCCAAAAATTCCAGGCTGTGCCATTTCAACCGTTGATGCAGATGAACTAAGCAAACTAATTCATGAAAACGGGTGTGTCAGAGTTTGGTTCAGACAGACCTGCAAAATGCTTGATGATGTGTTGAGCTATAACGTGGTTGCAGAAATGCGTGGAAGCGAGAATCCCAACGAAATAATCCTGGTAGGTGGACATTTGGATTCCTGGGATAACGGCGAAGGGGCGCATGATGATGGGGCAGGTTGTGTTCAAAGCATGAATGCGCTACGCTTATTGAAACAAGAAGGCTATAAACCCAAAAGAACCCTTCGTGCTGTTCTTTTTATGAACGAAGAAAACGGTCTAAAAGGAGGTTTAAAATATGCCGAATTGGCTAAAGCCAACAACGAAAAACACTTAGCAGCCATTGAAACCGATGCAGGAGGATTTATGCCGCGTCATATTGGATTTACCTTGCCACAAGATTCACTTGGAAAATACAAGGATTGGGAAAAACTGCTTGCCCCCTATGGCGTTCAAAACTTTGATGCAAATGGAGGTGGAGCAGATATTGGTCCGCTAAGAAACCAAGGTACAGTGCTTATTGGCTATCATCCCGATGGACAGAAATACTTCGACATCCATCATACCGCAGCCGATACCTTTGAAAAGGTAAACAAACGCGAATTGCAATTCGGAACAGTTGTGCTTAGCGGCATGTTGTACTTATTAAGTGAATATGGACTGCGCTAAGAACACTTGTCTAAATCCTTTGAAAAGTTATTGAACAAACCGTTCCAAGGATTTGCGAAAAGTTGATGTATTACTTAGATAAAACTAACTGATTACTCTTCCAACCTGGAAGATTTGTTTAGTTTTTAAATTGAAATGATGCTGCTGCAAAATGATTAACCTCTTTTGGAAGCAGATTTTCTCTTAATCCGGTATGCGCGGTAAAATCAAGGCAAAAGTGCTACCAACATCTTGTTTACTTTCAACCTCAACACGGCCTTGATGACGTAACATAAAATCGCGTACAAGGATAAGGCCTAAACCGGTGCTTGATTCACCTTCAGTTCCTGGTCTGCTCACTTGCTCATTCAATTTAAATAGTCGCGAAACCATTTCCTCCTTCATTCCAATACCTTCATCTTTTACAGCTATTCGGATTTCACCACTTGCAAGCCTCTCACCAATAATATTAACCTTCCCTGCTCTTTTGGTAAACTTTACTGCATTACTTATCAAATTCCTCAGGCAGGAACCCAGCATATGCGAATCGCCAAACACCAATAAATCTTTTGGGTAGTTAATTACCAATTCAATTCCCTTGGTTTCTGCTTGCTCAAAAACAGGCAACAGACTTGTATCTGAAATAATTTCCCGGAAAGAGTAAACCTGAGGATCAAAAGGAATCACATTCCGTTGGATTCTCGACCACTCGAGCAAGTTTTCTAAGAGCTCGTGCAGTTTGGAAGCAGAAGCACTCATGGCATCCACAAACTCACGAATTTCTTCCCGACTCAGGCTGCTAAAATCATCAGCCATAATGCGTGTAAGACCCAAAAAGGCATTGAACGGATTCTTCAAATCGTGGGCAATAATGGAGAAGAATTTATCCTTCTCATTCAAAGCCTCTTGAAGCTCCTTATTTTTGGCCTCCAATGCACGGTTTGTTTCAACTTGGTCGCTAATATCAATCAAAATGCCATTCCAACGCCTTTCATTTTCGCTGATTCGCTCTGGCATGGATTTGATTCTAAAGAAACGAACCTTCCCATTTAATAAAATTCCTCCAGACCAATCAAAGGGCTCAAAATCTCTGATACTTCTTGAATAGGCATCCTCAAAACGCCCCCTGCATTCGGGTAAAATTAAATCAACATAAGCAGTTATAGGAACTTCAACAGCAAGCTCAGTCAATCCTACAAGCTGCCGCATGGGCTCACTCATATATTCAAAAACTGCCGGACCGCCGCTTTCAATTTTTAAAATAAAAACCCCAATAGGAATACCTGAAACCAGGTGATCGTACCGCTCCTGGCTTTTACGCAATTCATTTTCATAGGTCTTTCGTGCTGTAATGTCTTGTCCACTTGCACGAACACCAATAATTTCACCCAACTGATTTTCTATGGTTCGCCAAGAAACAGAAAGCCAAAGGCAATTGCCGTTCTTATGCTTGATTTCAACCTCTTTCTGCCCATAGGGCATTGGGTTTGGCCTTTGCAATATCAATTCATGAATAGGTATCCATTCAGAAAATCCAGAAGGACGACAACTTAAATGCGCATGCTTAAGAATCTCCAATGGCGAAAAACCAATGATTTCCTGGGCAAAATCATTTACCCATTCAAGCCTTCCATTTTGGTCAAATAAAACTTCTAAACTGCCTGAATAATTGGCAATGGCCTTAAATCGTTCCTCACTTTTTCGCAAAGCTTCTTCGGCCAAAACTCGTTCTGTTATGTCACGAATTGAACCAAAAAATAAAGTTTGCTCGCCTGTTTGAATTAAATAAACATTTTCTTCAGCAACCTTAATCTCGCCTTTCCGATTGACAACATTTTGCCGAATAAGCCTATTAAAAGGCTGGCCGGGATTATTGACCATCTTAAAAAACGCTTGCTTAATCTTCTGTAGGATTTCTTCTCCACGTATTTCAGGAGGAACCATTTGCACCTGCATATCCCAAATAAATGAGCCAAGCGCTTCGGTTGCCGGAATCCCTGAGAAATCCTCCATGGCTTGATTCCACTCCAAAATAATTCCCTTGGAATCCGTAATCACTTTTCCATCCGGAGAAAGACGAACCACCTTGCGGTAAGAATCCTGATCTGGATTTGAATAGGCCATAAGCAATTTCTTTACCCGAAGTTAGCTCTCCAAACTTGCTAAAAAAATGACTTTACTTGAAACAAAAATCATAATTCATAAAAAAAGCCGCATTTCTGCGGCTTTCTGCTAAGGGAGACTATTTTTAAACTGATTGTATCTTTCTACAAACAAACCAGAATTACCACCCGAACCTAAACATTTCCAGGTTTCTTCAATGTTCGAAACCCGATTATCCGGATTGGGATGTGTACTTAAAAACTCAGGCACCTGAGATGAACCGCTAATTTTCTGGAAAAAATACTTGGCACCTTGCGCATCATACTCTGTATTAAGCAGGTAGCGAACAGAATAATCATCGGCTTCGGTTTCATCTGAGCGACTAAATTTTAAAGCTAGCAGTTGCGCTCCCAATTGAGCTAACATGGATGGATTACCACCACTCAAAATCTGGATTAACATTTCAACCCCATACTGTTGAAGCATTTGATTGGCAGAATGTCGTCTATCAGCATGTGCAATTTCATGACCCAAAACTCCGGCCAATTGCGTTTCATTGTCCAAAAACTTAATAATTCCGGTGTACACATAAATATATCCTCCGGGTGTACAAAAGGCATTCAAGGTTTTATCGTCTTTTATGATTCTGATTCTCCAAGGGAATTCGTTTTTGTAATACACCTTACCGGAATTTAAGATATTATCGCGAATGCGATAAATATGTCCGTAAGCCACGGGGTACTTGGTAGAATCCAAAACCGGGAAATTTGTAGGGTCTGCTTCAATTTGAGCAACAGATGAAAGTCCCATTTGTGCGTCTTGACTTATGCTCATCAACAAACCAACTGCACCCCCTGGAGCTTTACCACCGCAATTGTCGGTAAAGCCATCATCCTTGCGGCAGGAACTCAAGCCAAGCAGGGCAACTCCAAGAAAAATCAGGAGTAATTTTGAATTTTTCATGCGGGAAATTTACAAAAAAGAGCGAATTGAATGAATCATTGGCGCCGAAAGATTGATTCAAAATGAAATTCCTGTCCACCAAACAAAAGGGATTACCTATTTTTGCCCCATCATGAAAGTAGGTGTAGTAATATTCCCGGGTTCCAATTGCGACCAAGATGCCATTTATGCATTCAATAATCAGTTTGGATGTGAAACCGTTGAACTTTGGCACAAAGACCATGACCTTCAAGGTTGCGACCTGGTTTTTCTTCCCGGCGGTTTTTCTTACGGAGATTACCTGCGCAGCGGCGCTATTGCCCGTTTTTCACCTATCATGCAAAATGTAATTGATTTTGCCGGAAAAGGCGGTTTGGTAATGGGTGTTTGTAATGGATTTCAAATTCTTTGCGAAAGCCATTTATTGCCTGGCGCTTTGCTTCACAACAACCATCAAAAATTCAATTGCAAAAACGTTTTCCTAAGCGTTCAAAGTACAAATTCACTCATCACCTCAAGTATGAGTAAATCTAAAGCTTACCAAATTCCAATTGCACACGGAGAAGGTCGCTACTACTGCGATGAGAATACCTTGGCCGAGCTCAAAGCAAACGACCAAATTTTGTTCAGATACTGCGACGAAAATGGAAACATTAACGAAGCCTCTAATCCAAACGGTTCACTTGAAAACATTGCAGGCATTTGCAACAAAGGAAGAAATGTATTTGGCATGATGCCTCACCCGGAACGTGCAGTAGACCCAGAACTATACAATACCGACGGAAGAGCTTTGTTTGATAGTTTGCTTCAGACAGCGCTGGCAAAATAATCGCCTAATTCTTTCAGTTTACTTGCCGGCATTCCCAAAGCGAATCCGGATATAGTTGCATAGCATTTGAAGTTCTTCATTGGTAAGTATTTTATTGGCTGGCATTGCCAATGAATACCGCTTACCATTTACCAACATAGGTCCTTGTTTTCCATGGCGAATGATGTACGGCACAGAATCCGGATGTTGAAGAATCCAATCTGAATTTTTAAGCGGTGGAATTAAATTGGCCAAGCCTTCACCTTCTTGCCCGTGGCAATTCAAACAATGCGTTTCGTACAAGCCATAACCTGAGGCAAGCGCCTGCATTTGGTCGGGACCCGGTTGGGAATCGCCACAGCCAAGCAAGCCAACTAGAAGTGGAACAAAAAAACTAATCCTTTTTTTCATGCAACAAAAGCGGAATGTCGTTAATCAATTGCTTGGTTTCTGATTCACTGGTTCCATCGTACACGCCACGAACACGACCTAATTGGTCAACTAGGATAAGTCCGCCACTGTGAACAAAACCCCCGGGCTCAAGCGAATCCGCCATTGCCGTTGCATAATACCCTTCTTCAGCAAGCTTCCAAGTGTATTCACGCTCAGCTCTTAAAAAATGCCAAGCAGGAGCTTTAGCTCCAAGCCCCTCGGCGTAATCCTTCAATACAGAAATGCTATCATGATCCGGGTCAATGGTATGTGATAACAACATCACATTGGGTTCGTTGCCATAAGCTTCATACACTTTAAGCAAATTGCGTTTCATTCGCGGACAAATGGTTGGACAAGTAACAAAAAAGAAATCCGCCACATAAACCTTACCCATCACATCCTTTTTTGTAATGATATCCCCATCTTGGTTGTAGAAGCTGAAATCGGGAATGGTCTTATAAATGGTATCAACCACTTCCTTCCCGTTAACCTGTTTTACCTCCACCTCGCGAGGCCCAAGGATGGGCAGAACAGGCTCGGAACATGCCGATAACAGAAGCGCAATCCCAGCAAGTTTACTTATTTTCATAACCCATTAATTTTGCAAACCAAAGACTAGAATCGGTTTGGTTTTTTACAAGTTGAATCAATTCCAATTGTTTTTTCAAATACGTGGCTGCGGTATCCGATTGTAAATTTGGTTCACGGTATTGATGCATCCAATCCAGCATCAGCTGATCGGCTTTGTACAAACTCGCCGAGAGCTGACGAAGACTATCGGAGCGAGTTCCGCTTCCCAATGAATCCGCTTCCAGGTTTGCACGTGATTTTAACTTGAGAATGCGACTTGAATGAACCATGGCAGAATCGTGCAATTCCATAACCTGATTGGCAAGTTGTTGGTTTTCTTCAGGAATTCCGTTGCCGGATCCCGAACAGCCGGTGATGGCTAAGGTAGCCATCACCAAACTGCCAGAAATAAAAAATTTCATATCAATGGTGCTCGTTCTCTTTGCGGCAAAGACCTACAATTTCATGAAACACATCATGCAATGCATTCAAGGCTTTAAATAGTTCCTTGTCGTCAGCTTTGCCACTCTTTACCAATTCATGCAACTTTTTTGAATCGGCTTTCAAGCGCTTAACGGCATCTTTAATTCCATCGGTTGCAAATCCGTCAGGTATTTTTGAATCTGCAAGAGCAGTAGCCTTATCCATCATTTCGCCACTGCGCTCCCGAATGGGCTTGAAATTGCCTTCTTCAGCAGGGTGAAAGGTGGTTGACATAACCTGGTGAAAAGTTTTTAATTCAGGCCATTTTTCTGTAATGCTTTGGGCACGTAACTGAATAAGAGATAACAATCCTATCAGAATAAATACAATTTTTTTCATGGTAATAGTTTTTTTAATTAAGAATAAAATCCGGTTGATTTTGCTATTCAACACAGATGATAAGCAAGTAGGGCAAAAGGTTTTGTTTCATAAACACCCATTATGCCCGAGGAGGTTGAAATATGCGCTGATTTACACCTGAAAGCAAGGGAATATCTAGGCAAAATGCCCAAGCAAGCTTTTGGGCATACACCGGACCTAGAAAGTTCTTTTCTCCGGGAATTTGCAGCGGCTGCAATTCGTGTTGTTGGTACAAACAGGAAGATTTCTTGTCATCTTGCTGGTCCTCTGCCTGTTTCAGATTCTTTTTTAATACACAACAACCCTGGCAGCTGTTGTTATCAACGCCTTTGAATTGGCATTGCTCACTTGCAATAAACTGCTTGTTGAGGTGGAATGCTGCCAGCACCAGTCCTGACTGAAAAGCCTGAGCAAGGGCAGCAAAAACCAAAAGGTATGAAAGCAGTCGATTCATGAACTGCAAATTTACTTTTAATGATGCTGGAAAAAAATGAATAAAATTAGCCATTCGCGTTGCATATTGTGCCATGCGTTCTTCAAGCAGAATTCCGGGAATAGATGCCTTGCGGTTTTTGGCCTTTTTCAAGGTGTATCTGTTGCATGTTCCTGTAAACACCAGTAATTGGTGGTTGCTAAATCTGAAAACAGGTGGCGGAATTGGGGTTATGTTTTTCTTTGTTTTGAGTGGCTTTTTAATCAGCCGACTTCTGATTTTGGAAAAACAGGAACTGGGTCAAATAAGAACTTGGCGATTTATAAAACGGCGGAGCTTACGCATTTGGCCCTTGTACTTTTTTGTGTTAATAGTTGTTTTGGCCTTACCAAAAAACTGGCAGGAGTTGTTGGGCTGGCGCATTACCGGGGGCTATGAACCCGATTGGCGATTCAGTTTTAGCTTCCTCGAAAACTACAACATGCTAAAGCAGGATGCATTTCCGGTGTTAAGTCCTTTGCCTGTGTTTTGGTCGCTTTGCATTGAGGAACAATTTTACTTGCTCTGGTTACTGCTTTTCAGCTGGGTTCCCCTCAAGCATTTGCAGAAGATGCTGTTGGCGTTTATTCCGCTTGCCTGGTTATTCCGGTGGCTTGAGCCATATATTTGGCACAATACCCTTATGCATACCAATGAGGTAACTACCAATTTGGATTTGTTTGCACTTGGTGGATTGCTGGCTTTGTACTATCAAAGCCAAAGCGTCAAAAAAATCAAGATTGAGGCTTTTTTGCGTCGATTCAGCTATCCGCTTTTGTTGCTGGTAATTGGCGTGATTTATTTCCATCGGTACCTTCTTCCCGATCTTGCATTTAGCACTATTCACCTAATTAGAAGCACTGCATTTGGACTGCTATTTGTGTTGCTCATAATGCTCTTTATTACTCCGGATCCACGGATAAAATTCAAACCCAATAGCCTGATAAGTAAGTTAGGCGATTATACTTATGGACTTTACATGCTGCATTTGCTAGCCATTCATAGCCAAATGGCCTTGTTCAATTACCTGGGATATAACCTCAATTCATTTAACACCGGACTTGCCTTCATGGCCATCAATATGCCCTTAAGCTTTGCACTTGCCTGGCTTAGCAGAAAATGGATAGAGGAGCCTGCACTTAGGCTTAAGGGGGGGTAGGGTTTTTAATAATTTACCTATTTCAAAATTCCCGAGTGTTTCAGTTTCGAATATGCAAATTATCTCGTCTATAAGAGTCAAAGCCAAAAAAATATTATTTTAGCTATTTTTTGATTTTTTTAGCTTATCTTTGCTAAAGAAAATTAACATTATGAATAAAACCTTAAATGAACTAGGCCGAATCCTTCAAGAAATGTACGATCATGCACCTAAAAAAGAAAAAGTGACGATGATACATTTATTTGGAATAACTTACTCGGAAGACATACAAAAAGTCGGAATACGTGAAGTAATTGAACAGGCTGGAATATACAGTACATATAGAGTCGAGCTGAATAAAGCTGTTAAATTAGCTAAATACGTATCACCGAAGAAATAATACTATTTATTTTCAGCCAAAGCATTACATCTTGCTTTGTAAATACACATTTTTCCAAGATGCTTGTGTCTAATAGGGTTCTAGAAGAATTTCAATAGAACCTTAGGGCAAAAGTCAGTTTAAAACTGAAACACATGCCAAACTTGTGTTACCATCAAGATTTCCTAGAACCCTATTTACCCAACCATTGACATCAACAACCCATCAACCTTTCTTTAAATGCTGCGCCGGAATGAGTATGTTTGAGCATGAATGAAACGCGCTTTAAAAGTTTTTCAGAATTCTATCCGTTTTACCTGAGCGAGCACAAAAACAAAACCTGCCGCATTCTGCATTTCATAGGCACCACACTCTTTTTTGTCTTTTTGATGGGTGCCTTCCTGTTTCATGAACCACGGATGCTTATTCTTTGTCCGCTGGCTGGATATGGCTTTGCCTGGGTAGGTCATTTCTTCTTCGAGAAAAACAAACCCGCTACTTTTAAATATCCTCTTTGGAGTTTATTGGGCGATTTTAGGATGTATTTTGAAATTATTGGAGGGAAAGAAAATTTCGCTTAGATGATTGCTTACAATCCCAAAGACTGGTTCGGACTCATTTTTAAATTTCACAAAAGCGATACCTTCCGCAGGCTATTGCCTTTGTTAATGGCGGTTGCTGCTTATTCGGCACTTTTGGCCTGGATAGAAATTGATATTCTTAAACTCAATTTTCGCTCCACATCTGCACTGCATTCCATTTTGGGTTTTGTGGTTTCGATTTTGCTGGTGTTTAGAACCAATACCGCATACGACAGGTGGTGGGAAGGTCGCAGACTTTGGGGGCAACTGGTGAACAATTCCCGAAACCTCGTTTCAAAGATTATCGCGTTAAACCCTAATCCTGCACAGAGAGAATTACTGCTTGGCCATATCGCTCAGTTTCCACAGCTATTGATGATGCATTTGCGCGATGAAAAAAATCCTGAAATGGATGAAGCATCACATCAACCCAACCTCCATCTTTTGGAAATGCAACGCGTGCTATTCAATACATTCAATGCTCAAGAATTGTTGCTGATGAATGAAGAAATAAGCGGTTATCACAACATACTTGGCGCTTGCGAACGCATCAAAAAAACACCCATTCCTTTTGCCTATTCCATGTTTTTGAAAAAATTCATTTTCGCCTATGTGCTTACCATGCCATATGGCTTTATCAATGAATTTGGATACGGGGTTACAGCAGTTGTAACTTTTACCTGCTACGTACTTACCAGTATGGAATTGATTGCAGAAGACATTGAAAATCCTTTTGGCTACGATGCAAATGATCTGCCGCTTGACCAGATTTGTGAAAACATCCGGACCAATATTGCCGAACTTTCTCAAACAAAGTTTAACTAGAATTTTCAACTTGGTGCCAATTGGTCTGATCGAATTAAAATCGAGCATGCAAGCTTGAAACAATTTAACCTTTCAAATGCAAAACAGACTGTATGTTTGCAACCCAATTTGCATTCATGAAACTGTTATTTCATTATTTAAAGCCACATAGGCACCTGTTATTCTTTGCTTTACTTCTTGCGGCCGTCAACCAAAGCTTTTCCATGATGGACCCATATATTTCGCAATTAATCATCGACCGTTATCTGCTTAAAGCGAAAACAATGGAGTCGGGAGTATTTATTAGCGGTGTGGCCTGGCTCTTGGCCGGCGCGGTAGGTGTTGCATTTGTTTCCCGAGTTGCCAAGAATTTCCAGGATTATTTTACCAATGTTATTATTCAAAAACTGGGTGCAGCTATTTATACCGATGGAATACGTCACTCGCTCGCCGTTTCTTACGAGGCTTTTGAAGACCAACGCAGCGGTGAAACCTTAGGCATTCTTCAAAAGGTACGTCAGGATACGGAGCGTCTTATTCAGGCGAGCATCTCGGTTCTTTTTACCACCTTTATCGGAATTGTATTTGTTTCTTATGTGGCCATTCAAGTGAATTGGTTAATTCTACCTGTTTTTATTTCAGTTATTCCAATTTTGGGCATGATGAGCTCTTTGTTGAGCAAACGCATCAAGAAAATGCAAAAACTCATAGTTGGAGAAACAACTGCTTTGGCGGGCTCAACCACAGAATCTTTACGAAACATTGAATTGGTGAAAAGCCTGGGCTTAAGCGCTCAGGAAATTGGAAGATTGAACAATACCACGGAAAAAATTCTTGGCTTGGAGCTTAAAAAAGTACGCTATATCCGAAGCCTGAGTTTTGTTCAAGGCACAACAGTTAACTTACTCAGAACGGCTGTCATGTTTGTTATGATGTATTTGATATTTAAAGATCAAATCAGCGTTGGCCAATACTTTATGATGATGTTCTACTCGTTTTTCATTTTTGGCCCCATGCAGGAAATTGGAAACGTAATCAATGTTTACCGGGAAGCCGAGGTGAGTCTTAACAATTTCAAGAAAATCCTGGATACTCCCTTAGAACCTAAATCAGACAATCCAACAAAACTAAATGCCATTCAGGAATTGGAATTTAAAAACGTTGTATTCCGCTATCAAAGTTCAAAACGAGCCTCTTTGAATGGAATTGATTTCTCCATACGCAAAGGAGAAACCATTGCATTTGTTGGTCCATCCGGTTCTGGCAAAACTACACTGGTGAAGTTATTGGTAGGCTTGTATCGTCCACATGAAGGAACTATTTTATACAATGGCATATCCTACTCCGAAATCAATATTGAAGAACTAAGGGAGCAATTGGGCTTCGTTACTCAAGATACACAATTATTCTCGGGTACAATCAAAGAAAACCTGCTTTTTGTTAAACCAAACGCGAGCGATGAAGAAATAATAGAAGTGCTTGATAAAGCAGCTTGCCAAAACTTACTTGCCCGCGCCGAGAATGGAATTGACACCGTTATTGGCGAAGGGGGTGTAAAAGTTTCGGGAGGAGAAAAACAACGTCTGAGCATTGCCAGGGCATTGCTCCGAAATCCAAAATTATTGGTGTTTGATGAGGCAACATCCGCCCTTGATTCGATAACAGAAGAAGAAATATCCGACACGATTCGCAATTTGGAAAACAGAAATGAGCACATGACCATTCTGATTGCACATCGTTTATCAACCATTATGCATGCAGACCGCATCTACGTATTAGAAAAAGGAAATGTAGTTGAATCAGGAAAACACGAAGATTTATTATCTGAGAAAGGACTTTATTATGCCATGTGGAGGCAACAGGTTGGAGAGGTGAATTAGCCCAATATGTTTCATTTTCTGGGATGAAATCATAATTTTTGTAGCATGCAGGAGCCCAAACCCACCACAGCGGAATTGTTTTTTTCTGACCCAGAGCTAATTAATCAAGTTAAAACTTTTGGGGTAATCCGAAAATACCATGCCGGTCAGTTTATTATTCAACCCGGCGAGCCCATTACACATGTTCCCATTGTTTTGGAAGGCTCGGTGCGTATTATCCGTGAAAATGAAGAGGGTGAGGAGGTTTTTCTCTACCACCTGTTTCCGGGGCAAACTTGCGCAATGTCGCTTTCATGTTGCCGCTCGGGAATGAGAAGTATGGTTATGGCCCTTGCAGAAACCGATACCCGTTTGATTATGTTGCCCACCAAACAAATGGAAGATTGGTTTAGGTTTGAAGAATGGAAGGCTTATGTAAACAACAATTACCAAGCACGATTCACCGAATTGCTTCAGGTAATTGATCTAATTGCATTCAACCACATGGACAAGCAATTGCTCCACTACCTGAAAGAAAGAACCAAAGCACAGGGCACTGAAGTACTTTCATTAACTCACCAGGAAATTGCTGAAGAACTAAATACCCAGCGAGAAGCCATTAGCCGTCTATTGCGCAATATGGAGAAAAAAGGCTTGGTTGAATTGGGAAGAAACAGCATTAAGGTAAATGCAGGAATAGAGGAAAAATAATTATTCCCTTTATTAAAGGCTCATGAGTATATTTCCGCCACTAAAATACCTATGAGATTCTACCTGCTTTTGATCTATTTTTCTATAACTACCTCCCTTTTTGGGCAGGTTGATATGCTCCATTTTGAGCAGGAAAATGCATTGAATGAACAGTTAGAAAGCTTGAAAAATAATCCGAATTTAGACACCCTTGAGCGAATGAGCGACAGGTTGGAGTTCCTTACCCTGCATTCAAAAATCCCATTAGCCCGATTAAAGTACTACCTTGTTGAATCAAGAAAAGTAACGCAAAACAATCCCCTTTTAAAAACCAAGGAATACCGAATCTACTACATTTCCGGAGTTTTGGATTATCTGTTGGGAGATACGCAGAGCTTTGAAATCAAAATGGCTGACATTACCAAGAAGTTGCATGCCAAAGCAGATTACAAGGAGCTTGCCAAAATGAATTCAACGCTAGCCGGATTCTACAATTTCAAATCGAAATTTGATTTAGCAAAAAGTATTTATTTGGAAAATGAGCACCTTTTAACTCATCAATTAAATCAGGATGTCCAATCTAGAAAAGTAGAAAGTTGCATATCAAATGCAAACAACCTGGCTCTTCTTTACAGAAACCAAGGAATGCTGGATTCAGCACTTTATTACTACGAACGAAGTTATGAGCGAGCAAAACTGTACCAACACAAAGCATGGATTGGAATTATCTCTGGTAATATTGGTTACTGCCACCTAGCAAAGGGAAATTATGACTTGGCAGAACCTCTATTAATTACTGATGTAAAATACTCCCTTCAACAAAATCAGCAAACTTCTGCCATTAATGCGATGACGAATTTGGCGCAGATTGAATTAAAACGTGGTCAACCCCTGCGGGCAAAAGAATGGTTAGACAAGGCGAACCAGGTAGTAAATCAATTTGACAAAGCCACCAGCAAAGAACTAGACAAACCCTATTATTCCTTATTCAAGCAACTGGAAGGCGAAATTGCCATTCAGTTAGGAAATACTGACCTGGGGGTTAAGGCATTTCATGAAGCCATAGACTCGCTCAACAAGATTAATAAAGCGAAAAGCAATGCCAATGAAGAATTTCTGGCCAAACGCTATATCATCGAGAAAAACCTGATGGTTATCAATAGTCTCGAAGAACAACAAACCCGAAAAAACCTATACCTAGCTATAGGTGTAATACTTGTTCTAAGTTTGGCATTCTTTCTCTGGAGGCAACAGGTTTTCAATAAAAACCTCAAGGAAAAAAACCTTGAAATTGAATGTCAGGCTAAGGAACTCGAAAAGCTCAACCTTGAAAAAAACCGACTACTTTCCATTGTTTCACACGATTTAAGAAATCCCGTTGCCAACCTGAACAGCTTGATTGAAATGCAAAGGGACAACGATATTACTCAGGAGGAATTTATTCATTTCAGCAAGGATATCAGCAAATCCTTGAAATCTTTGAACTCCATGCTTGACAATATCCTGCATTGGGCCAAAGCTTCCATGGATGGTGGTATTGTTCCGGAACTTAAGTTGCAGTCGCCTGCAGACCTCATTCAACAAATCATCGACCAATCAAAACCTTTACTCGACGCCAAAAATCAGATCTGTGAATTCATCAACTCCAACCCCTCCAGCTGGAGTTTTGACTCAAACCTATTATCCGTTGTGCTTAGAAATTTGCTGCACAATGCCATAAAATTCTCTCCTACAGGAAGCACGATTCGCATACAAACCATTCAAGACGGAACAAGAAATCTAATTCAGATTACAGACCAAGGAATTGGCATGGATTCTTATCAACTTAATAAATTACTTGAAGGAACAGTTTCAAAGCCAGGTATCGGAACTTCCGGAGAACGAGGAACAGGATTGGGAATGCGTATTTCAAAGGAATTTCTTGATGCCATGTCCGCAAAATTGCAAGCATCAAGCGAGCTTGGAAAGGGAACCCAATTCGATTTAGTATTCCCGAATCAGGATAAATAGAACCCAATTTTTCTCAAATCTGTCCGAACTACGCTTCAAAAAATCAATTTTTTCACGACGTTTTTTGGCCATTTTTGTCCAACTCAAACCTGGAAAAAGTCATTTCTGAATCAAAATCGAAACCGGTTTCCACAAAATTTCAGAATCAAATCTAGCTTTAAGGATAGCACGCGGTAAACTGATTTACAGATTATTACACATTGTTGTAGTAGAAATGTTGTAGGACTATTTAAGTCGAAATTTCAAAGTGAAAGCATTGAAGGGTGGCAAAATTCAAAAGCTTGACCAGAGGATTGTAAATTGGCTTTTGAAAATCCAAACGCGATGAAAAAACTTTCTACTTTTCTATCAGGGATGATCCTGATGCTATTAAGCATACCAGGATTTTCTCAAAGCAATGTCACGTTCAGCGTTGACATGGCCCAGTACACTGGTCTGAATGACACTGTGTACGTTAATGGCACCTGGAACAACTGGTGCGGAAAATGCAATCCTCTTACCAAAGATGCCAACTCCAATGTATGGTCGGCAACACTTCCTATTCCAAACGGTACGCATGAATTCAAGTACACCATTGGTGGCTGGAACGCTCAGGAAACCCTGACCTCTGGTTTGCCATGCACGGTTACCAATTCAGGTTTCACCAACAGAACCCTTTCAGTAAGTGGCGCACTTACACTTCCAACTGTTTGCTGGCAGTCGTGCACAACCTGCACAGCTACAAGCCAACAAGTATTGAATCTTCCAATTACATTCGATAGCACAGGCTTTACCTATGTGCTTACAGATTTTGGAGGAAACAGCAGTGTTGTTGGAAATGATCCGGTAGATTCTTCAAACAAAGTGGGAGTTTTTACAAAAACCAATACCGCTGAAACTTGGGCTGGAACAACATTTGGCACAGCAAGTGGCCTTGGAAATGCAATTCCATTTGCCCAAAATGCTACCAAAATCACTATGAAGGTTTATTCTCCTGACAGTGGTATTGTAATTCGTTTGAAAGCTGAAGACGCAAATGACGGAACAAAATCTGTTGAAACAGATGCCCGCACAACTGTAGCTAATGCTTGGCATACCATCACTTTTGACTTCGCCAATCAGGCAACAGGAACAGCTGCTTTAAATTTGACCTACACTTACAAAAAACTTTCAGTGTTTTTCAATTTTGGCACCAGTGGTTCAAGCGCAGGAACCAAAGTGTACTATGCTGATGATATTGCTTTTGTTGCACCTACAGGCCCAAGCCTTACTCAAGTTAAACTTCCAATTACCTTTGACGAAGCCAATGTAGATTACACCGTTATCGACTTTGGTGGAGCAGCTACAACAGTTGATTTTGAATCAGGAACAAGTGGAAACAAAGTTGCCATAACCTCTAAACCTACAACTGCCGAAACTTGGGCAGGAACAACAACAAGCACAACTGCGGGCTTAGCACAGGCAATTCCTTTTGCAGCTGGTCAAACCAAAATGAAAGTAAAAGTACTCTCTCCAGATAGTGGCATTGTAGTAAGACTTAAAGCAGAAAACGCATCAGACCCAACCAAATCGGTTGAAACAGATGCCCGCACAACTGTTGCCAATGCTTGGGAGGACCTCGAGTTTGATTTTGCTAACCAAAGTCAGGGAACTGCCGCCATTAACTTTGCTACTGTTTACAACAAACTATCCATTTTCTTCAATTTTGGTAAAAATGGCGCTTCAGAAGGCAACAAAACCTACAAATGGGATGATGTTCGCTTTACTGGAGGCGGCACTCAAACCCCACCAAAAGTAAACGTTACTTTCTCCGTAGATGCTCGCTCCCTTCCATTAGGTCCAAACGATAAAGTTACCTTGAATGGAACCTTTAACAACTGGTGTGGAGAATGCGCACAAATGACAAATGTTCCTAATACCAAAATCTGGACCATCACCCTTCCATTAGACACCAATACCGAATACGAATACAAGTACACAGTTGGAAACTGGGTAATCCAAGAAAACCTTGCACAAGGAAGCCCATGTACCAAAACCTCAGGTAACTTCACTAACCGTGTAATCAAAACAGGAACCAGCAATGCAACACTTGATGTGGTTTGCTGGGAAAGCTGCTTGGCTTGTGCTGGCACAGGACCAGTGAAAACCAATGTTACCTTCCGCGTAGACATGTCAAAATACAACCTTGCTCCAGAAGATACAGTAACCCTAAACGGTAGCTTCAACGGCTGGTGCGGAAAATGTACTCCAATGACTAAAGAAGCAAATTCATCCATTTGGTCGGCTACACTTTTACTTGATAAAGATTCTTCTTACGAGTACAAGTATGTAATTGGCGATTGGAAAGTTCAGGAGTCATTGAAAGAAGGTTCAGCTTGTACCGTTACCAATTTTGGTTTCACCAATCGCTTTTTAAAAGTGACCAACCTAAACGATACATTACCTGTTGTATGTTGGGAGAGCTGTGTAAGCTGCGCTAACACTGCACCAAAAGCTAAAGTTACATTCCGTGTTAACATGAAAAACTACGTGGGTGATTTAACCTCAGGTGTTACCTTGAACGGTAGCTTCAATAACTGGTGCGGAAGTTGTGCTCCAATGACAAGCATAGGTGGTAATATTTACAGCTTAACACTTAGCTTGGATACCGGTGAATATCCATTCAAGTTTACCATTGGCAACTGGGAAGATCAGGAGCAATTCAATACTGGTGACCCTTGCACAAAAACAGAAGGAACCTTTGTTAACCGCATAATGCGTGTAACAGATACTGCTGCTGTACTGGTTGGTCCATACTGCTGGAATACCTGCACACTTTGTGATGCCGTTGGCACAGAAGAAAACGTACTTGCCAACCTGAGTGTTTATCCAAATCCTGCAAGCGAGAACATCCTAGTAGATTTAGGTAAAGTAATCAGTGGCAAATCACGCATTGCCATTTACGACCTAAGCGGAAAAGAGGTAATGAGCCAAAATTACACAGACACAGAAAGTCTACGCCAATTAGATATCAAAGCATTAAATAAAGGTTTATACCTGCTGAAAGTGGAAGCCGGAAGCTGGATCAAAACCGTAAAAGTCCTGGTAGATTAATTCAGGTTTGGTAACCGCAGCTTGTGATTGAGCGCACAAGCCACGGAATTTAAAGGGTTCGGCCAATAGCCGGGCCCTTTATTTTTTTACACCATTACAATTGCTGATTTTCAGCTTCTAAGCGGGTAAGGTATTCGGTAAGGTTAACACCATTTTCCAACATCATTTTCTTTCTCAGGCGGTACCTGCTAATCTCAACGCCCCGCACTGAAATGTTTAATAAAGAAGCAATTTCTTTGGTGGACAAATTCATCCTCAGGTAAGCACACATTTTGATGTCGTTTGAACTAAGCACAGGATGTTTTTCCTTAAGCAAAACAGTAAACCTGTTATGAATTGTATTGAAGTACAATTCAAACTTATCCCATTCCTTATCAATCAGTGCATCGTTATCAATATTGCGAATGAGTTCTGCAATTTCAGGTTTGATTTTTGGGTCGTTACTGATTTGAGAAATTCGCCTCAACTTGTCTTTGATAGACAATAACATTTCACTTTTCTGAACAATATGCATGGTTGATGAGGCCAACTCCCTGGCTTGGTGTTCCAATTCTTTTTGCAATTGCTGGTTCTTCAACTCAATCAATTCTTTTTCTTTTAACTCCTTTTGGGTTCTTAATTCTTCTGTTTGTTGCTGAAAGTGTTGATCCTTCTCGGCCATTAAGCGACTTGCTTCTTTCTTAACACGTCGTTGAGGAATTAGAACTATGGCCACGATTCCTATCAGGGCAAAAAACAAATACATAAAACGGGCAAAACCCGATAAATACCAAGGTGCATTCACCTGAAAACGGATTACGGTTTCTGGTCCTTCAAGACCCATGTATCTGGCTTTCACGTGCAGCGCATAATCACCATACGCCAACCTACTAAACTCCCGGGTTGTTCCCGGCTTCCATGGAGACCACGACTTTTCCCACCCTTCAAGGTAAGTACTAAACATTAAATCCTTGAAGTAAAAAGCATTGGGTGAGCTGAATGAAAATTCCAAAGATCGATCATCAAACTCAAACTGTTTATCTGAACGAACTAGCTTAACATAAACTGAATCCGGAAAATTGAGTGAGCCAATACTGGTAACCATTACTTTAGGCGCATGCATGGTAAACGGATTTTGCTCTGAGATGTCCATATGTACAAAGCCCGATTCAACGCCTAGAAAGACATTTCCGCCTGCACATTCCTCAAGGTATTCAAATCCACCCACCAAATTCTGGTCAATACGCGGCAAATCACGTTTGGTATAACTGTACTCAACCCCATTGTAAACCGGTTTGATATAAACAACTTGATTATTCCCAAGCACCCAAACCAAACCTTTCTGACCATTAAACATGCGTCGAATGGGCTTAAGATTTCCCAATTGCTGATTGATGGCTTTATAAGGCTCAAACTTATCGGTGCTTTCCTTGTATTTGTAAACGCCTTCAGGTGTACCAAAACACAAGCCGGGATCAACCCGAAACACATAATTGTCTGTTGTGCTAGGAAGGCCATCTGCCTTGCCATATAATTTTACCTGTTGAATCTGACTGTAATCGGCGCTGCAACTCAGTTTATACAAACCTTTATAAGGATGTCCAACCCACAGTGCACCGCTTTCATCTTCCTCAAGAAAGCGACTGGACTCCTTGAACCGATCAAGCCTGCTTTGAAGCTCTAAAGTAGTTCCGTTCCATCGCAACAAACAAAGTCCATTGTAGGTTCCAAGAATATAATAACCGGGTTTGCGCGAAAGAGGCAACAATTTCCAACAACCCCGAATATCAACAACCTTAACGGCTCTTCCAGAGGATACATCAAACAAACCCTCATGGTGACATACAAACAATTTCCCCTGTACTATCTGAAGGTTCCAAACCTGTCCTTCTGAACCCGGAATAAGTTGATAGGCATCCCCTCGGTATTGCCCTTTGGTGCGCGAATACAAGCCATTATTGGTTCCAAAATAATAAGAATTGCCCAATTCCTTCATGGCATAGCCGGTACCTTTCAACAAGCCATCCGGAACCAAATAACTAAAGGGATAATTCAATCGAACAAGGTCAATTCCATTGTCGAGGCCCAGCCATAAATTACCGTTCCTATCCGGAAACAAGGAAAGAACATTGTTATTTTGCAAGCCTTCTTTTAGGGTTACGTTGTTTACCACCTGCAATCCGGAATCCAGAAAAAATACACCAGAACGGCTACTTGCCACCACATAGCCAGAGCCCATTGCCCTGATTTTATAAATTCTGCTCTCCTTGAGCGTTCCAAAATCTTTTGACAGAGCTTGAAGTGAATTCCCCTGAAGCAGAAACAAACCATTTCTGTAGCAGGAAACCAAGAGCCCGTTTCCTTTGTAGGCCACCATTCCCGAAATATCAAACCCACTACTTTTAACCAATAATGCAAAACCGGAACTTCCTCGCCGGTAAATTGAACCGGAAGCATCGGTTAAATACAAAGCTCCATTCAGCTCAAACAAATTTTCCAACAAGGCCTCACTGGGTTTCTCGGCTTGAATTTGCTTGCCATCATAAACAAAAACCTGCTGACTGGTTTGAAAATAAACCTGGTGACCCAGTTTCTTAATGGACCAAACATCTTCAAAGCCCCGATAACCTAATGGCAAAAGATTCTTGAGCGAATGAAACACCCAATTTCCTCTACTTTCAAGTTGAAAATACCCAATTTCGTTTTGTCCTCCTGCATAAACCAAATCAGACAGTGTATCTACAAACAACGAACGAAGAATTGATTTTCCGGGCAATGAATATCTGGCAAAACGGTTCCCATCAAAAACCAATAAACCATCGTTATTGGCAAAAAAAAGTAAACCATCTGAACTTCCAGAAATGTCCCAGGTTTGGGTTCCGCCACCGTATTGCTCCTTGGTAAAGGATTTAACCATAGGGCCATACGAAAATCCATTGCCAAAATTTTTTGTAGGAATTCCTACCAAAAGAAGCAGTACCCAACTCAGAAAATGGAATTTTCGGCTCATTAACGCAATCTATTCAATTGAAACAACATCTCTTTCAAGCCGATTTTACAAATTGGTTAAAATTTTGTATATCAATATTTTGCAAAACAGTGTTGTAGGGATGTTGTAGAGTTTTTTGGCTTGAAGTACGTAAGTTGGGCAAACAAAATTCCAATTTATTGATTCCAGTGTCGAAATTCGGGTTATGCAATTCAAGCAACTGATTGGTATGCTGTTCTCGGGATTTTTGGCAATTTCATCATTTGGCCAAACTCTCCCAATACGAACAGACTCTCTTCAAACGGGGAGCCGACCCATACGTAGCATTCCGGGAACGAATATTCCACTCAACAAGTTAACCGTTGGTGGATACTATCGTTTTTTCGGAATTAACCGAGATCTGAAACAAGATTTCGTAGTTCTTCCCGGAAATCCCTACGCAAATGCTCCGGCTTATGTGCTCGGAACAGGCGATGTTTACAGAGATCCACCCATGATGTTGTTGAACTTATCGGTTCAACCCAATTCTAAAACTTATGTGGGAATGGACTATGCACTTTACCACAACTTCAGCGGACAACCCGGAACCAGCCCCATCAACCTAAACTTAGGAATCAATCTAACTGGTTCCATTCAAACCTCACATGGAAAATTCACAGCCCACCTTGGAGGAATAAACTGGATAGATGTTAGTGGAATGGTTTTCAGTAGCTTTATAGGCTACCAACGCTTCAGCATTTTTGAACGCTGGCCATGGGAAGGAAATGCATTGGCATCGGCTCGTGCACTGAATTATGTAGAAAACGGCACCATAAGCAGAGATATGCGGTTTGGGATGCAACCTTTTAAAGGTTTAATGATTGATGGTTTAGACCTGCCTTGGCAAACCCAAGTGCGGCTTTTGTACGGTACAACACCCAATGCAGCGGCAATTGCAGGAAATCAACCTTCGATAACCCAGGGAGGCAGACTTCGTAAGAAGCTTGGCCCAATGGATTTTGGTTTGAATGGAATGGATTACAGCATGTATCTTGATTCTTTGGCAAAAGACAAATCTGGCATTCAATTGTACACCGTTTCCTGGGACCTGAAATTGGATTGGGTTGAAATGGCCTTGGAGGCAGGACGCGGAAGATTGTACTCACCCTACCAAAATCAAGGATGGGGAGAAGCTGCACGATTTAGCATTAAAAGCGGAAAGAAATGGAAGAAACTGCCAATCGAAGCGGAAGCTTTTTATCTAAGTCCGCAATTCATCAACTACTACGGAAACTTCCTCAGTCCAAATACGACCATCTTAAGCGCAGCAAGTGTTGAACAAGGTGCAACTGCCAATGCTTCAAGTGGAGGAATATCAAGCTTTGCCGGCTCTATTACAGATGTGGGTCAGGTGAGCAATAACCGCAAAGGAATTAGCATCAATGCTTGGTTCAATCCGTTTAGAAACACCTATATCAATCTAGGAAATATGGCAGCTCAGGAAATTGAAACCTTAAGCAACGACTTATCCTTTGGCCATAAAATTAACGCCTTGCCCTTTTCAAGATTCGCGCCTTTTACTTCAAACATGGGTGTTTACAAGAATTGGACCTCTTATTTCAGAGGCTATTCACAAGGTGTAAAAATTACAGATAGCACTTCACGCAAGCAAACTGGTTTCACTATGCTGCAAGTGCAATTCAAGCAGAAATTGAGTTTGCTGGGTAAGCCGGTTTACCTGCTTTACCTCGCTTCTCTGGGTTCGGCAACTGAAGGCTTTTCTGCAGTGCCTGAATTTAGCAACAAAGCCTACCTTAGAACACATTACCATGAAGCCGATTTGATAGTGGGACTCAACAAAAATCTAAGCTTATGCGCAAGCTATGGCTTGGAGCGAATTCAGGGAAACAACAGACTTAACCGTGGAGATAACAAAGACGGTGTTTTGGGAAGTACTGCAAACGATCCTGTGAACCAAAGGTCAAGCTTGATAGGATTGGGACTAGACCTTGCAGTCTCAAAAAACACCAATCTTTATGTTAGGCATAGACGCATGAAGCAACAAGATAAAAGCTTCACCCTCGACCATATTGAAGGAACCGAAACGACAATCGAACTAAAACTATTCTTTTAGCATGAAATTTATTTATACATACATCCTTTTGCTGTTAAGCCTTTCTGCCTTGGCACAGGATAAAAAAGTTGAATTCTTCGGTGCCGGTAGATTCAGCTTAAACAATAGCAACCTAACAGGTAAGCTTATTGAATCTGATACCACCACGGCCAGGAAGCAACTCAATGGAGCAACGCTCTTTGACCTTGGTTTTCATATTCGCCCAAACGCTGAAACTGAAATAAAAGCCATTACACGCGTGCAAAATGACCTGAATGGGTTTTGGGGCGCAGGGATAAACTTTTATCTCCGTGAACTTTATCTGCGTGGATTGCTGCTTAACCGCATTAGCTATCAGGTAGGTGATTTAAACACACGCATGACACCCTATACACTGTTTAACCAACAGGTAGAAATGGCACAGGGAAATCCAATGGCCTTGGAAACCTTCCGTGAAATCATTCAATACGATCGCTTCTATGGTGAAAATTCTTGGCGTCAACAAGGGGCACAAGCCGAAATGACTTTGGATTTACAACCCATTAAGCATTCACTTCAAATCAAAGGGCTTATTGCCAAGAACAGACAAACCGATTTTTTCTCAAAACCCGACAGACTCTTCGCCGGAGCGAGCCTTGAGCTTAAAAACAACTACCGCTTCAAACTTAATTACGATGGTGTTCGGGTTTTTGACATCCCAAAATCGGCCATGTTTTCAGACCTTGCCTTTTTGAATATTGTTCATCATCTGGGCTTGAGCAAAGAACTTTCATTGGCCAAAAACAATTTTTTAATTTCGGCTCAAGCTGGCCTATCACAAGTTGAATACCAAAATGACCCACTTGCACCAAAACTTGAAGATGGTGCATTCAATGAATTCTCCTTAGCCTGGAAATCGCCAAATAAGAGCTGGTCTGCACAGGTAGAGTGGCGTTCAGTAGAAACCGGATTTCGAAGCATGGGTGCACAAAGCAGAAGCCTCAATACAAATGCACTAACCTCTCAGTATGCCTATATCACCAACCGTGAATCGCAACGGGCATTAACATTTGCAGAGGTTTTAACAGATGGAGCGGTTTACCAGTCCTTTCTCAACCCCGAACTTAAGCGCTTTCATCCTGCATTTGAAAACATAAATCCTTATGGAAAAGCAACGCCAAACAGGCAAGGAGTAAATCTTAAAGCAGCTTGGGAAAGCAAGGTAAAGGACAATGCAAGTGTATCTGCCGGTTTAGCAAGTATGAGAGAAATAACTGGCCAAGGAACTACTAACTTAAGAAGCTTCTTAGAACAAACCCTTCAAGCCAATGTTAAACTTAGCTCTTATGTTGGAATGAAGCGCAAATGGAACATCAGTTTATGGGCACGCCAACAGCAAACCAAACGTGATGGACAAGAAGGTATTGATGCCATTAAGCTCACCAGCACTCAGCTTAAATTTGGGACCGAAGTAGAACTCTTACCGAAATTGGATATTCAATTGGCTTGGTTAAACTTAACCAGTGAGGGCAATGAATTTCTAGCAGAACGAAACAGCTACAACCAGGTAGTATTTTTCCAAAAGCAAGATTGCAACCTCAAACAATCTTTTCTTATAGGTGGATTGAATTACCAGTTTTCTGAGCAGGCATCGCTAAAAATCCAATACCAGCAAATTGCCAACCAGCAAGACATTCAACCCAATAACGCTTATCAAATTAATCGTTTGGCCATTCTTTACAACCTCTTTTTCTAAATATGAAAAACCTATTGATGAGTATATTCCTGCTAGGCATTCTTGCAGGCTGTAAAAAAGATTCAGTGTCTGAAGGTCCAGACCTTAACGACCTTTTTGGTGAATTTAAAGTAATTGAACCCTTGCGTGCATCGCAAAAAACAGTTGACTTTAAATCTGGTGGAAGTGTTGAATTCAAAGCTCGCCTGAGCATACGCACCAATTGGACACTTGAAGTAATTGGCATAAACAGTGGAGCAAGAAAAGTCTATACCGGCAATGCCAAGGACTTTGAAAATGGTTTAATTAACTGGGATGGAACCATAAGCTTTGCACCCTTTTTCAGAAAGAATGAATCGGCCTATGCAAGATTATCTTTTGAAAACTATCCAGACACATTGTACTCCGACACCGTTCAAATTTTGGAATCTCGCCCAACTCCAAGCGTTGATATTTTGATTGATGATTTTGAAAGTCCACAAAGACCCTACAACACATTTCAGGAGGGACAACAAGCTTACAACTCTACAGCTGTTAACTTCCAAGGAGTTGGCCCTGCTGAAAAAACAAGATTCTACGCCATGTCGGGTAACCATGGGCCAACAGCGAGCTTGTTTTTATGTGGTATGAATCTATCAAGTAAGATATCACAAGGAACTGGAAACTCTTACTTTCAATTTGCTACTGATAATCCTAAAAAGCTATTCTTCAATGCATTCATTTATGGTTGGGGCGATAACAAAGCTGAGTTAAGCATTGAATTTCAGGAAGACGATAACCAGGATGGTACCTATCAACCCGCACAAGAAGGTACCTACACCTACAAAATACCGGTAAATTGGACGGGCTGGAAACTAGTTAGCTTTTCTTACGACGACACCAAGATTTCCACTTCGGGCGGATTTGGAAACCAAGACAGAAATGGTAAAAAAGATTTGGACCGCATCATTGCAACCCAATTCCTATTGCTTGCACAGCCTGGTACATCCGGCATTACACGCATTGGTTTAGACTTCTGTTCATTCACGTACAATCAACCCTTCATGCCATGATAAGATTGCTTGGCCTTCTTGTCTGCCTGCTGCAACTTGCTTCCTGCGGAATTCAACTCAAGCAAACCCCTCTTACAGACGAATGGGGAAGAACTTGGTATTCTGAAGAAGGAAGAGCCTTTCAGGACCGAGATATTTACAACGATGGAAGTACTGACGTATGGGGACTTGAAAAAACAGAATGTAAAAACTTCAATCGGATTGATAGTTTGGCATTCAAGGGAACATCCTGCTTACGCATTGAATTTAACCGCGAAGGAGCTTGCCCATGGATTGGTTTAGGAATTGGTTGGAACGGCTATGTGGCCAAAGACATCAGTACCGTAATTGAGACGGACATGATTGAGTTTTACATGCGTTCAATTCAAGGAAAACACCACTCTCCTACCCTTATCTTTTTGTTTGAAGACTACTCCGGCAACATGAGTGCAGCAGCCTTCAAACCTGCTTACCTTAGCAAGTACCCGATTGATGAAAGCTGGCAACAAGTGCGCATTCCCTTGAGTGCATTTGAACGCAAATGCGATTTCAGCAACATCAAAAGTTTAAACATCGAATGTCAAGGAAACGCTGCTATTCTAGTGGATGAAATACGAATTGTTCAAGGAAGCTTAAGCGCCAAAAAAACAGAAAAATGGGGCAAAGTTGTAAGCAGAGAATCCTCGTATTCGCTTTATCCCGGAAACGCTTGGTGGGGTGAAGCAAAACTTAGTAGTTCAGCTGTTCAAAAAGATTTTCAAAACACCTTCAACAATATGCCTTCTCTTTCTATCCGTTGGAAAAGCAAATCTGATAAACCCATACAGATTGCAGGTTTCAGCTGGTCGAATTGGGAAGCAAGTAAGTTGGCCGACAGCTTGAAAAACTATGAATTTGTTATCAATTACAAGCACAAATCCGGACCCTTGCCACAATTGGTGTTAGAGAATTACAAAGGCAAAACAGCCCGCTATTCCATGGATTCAAAAAATGGAACACCAGAAGGCGAATGGACCCAAACCCGCATTCCACTTGAAGCCTTTAAGATTGACCCAAGCAATTTTGAAATCACGATTTTCAAACAATTAATACTTGAAACCGAAGCTGAGGGAGAATTCCTACTCGGAAATATTCAGTTAAAACGCATTAAAAACTAAGGCATGACATTCACAAAAAAATGGATATTTATACTTCTTGCAATCGCCCATATTCCGATGAGGGCATTTTCACAGGAAGTTTTGTTTTGGGCTGATGAATTCAATGGCAATAGCCTGGACACATCTTATTGGGAGTATCAAATTGGCGATGGGTGTCCCAACCTATGCGGCTGGGGAAACAATGAACTTCAAAGCTATCAGAAAAGCCAATTAAAAGTAGAAAATGGCTTGCTGATGATTCAGGCAAAAAAACAAAGCATAGGCAACTCAAGCTATGTATCATCCCGAATCAGAACCATCAACAAGCTTGATTTTGCAGGAGGCCGCATTGAAGTAAGAGCGCGTATGCCAAAAGGAAAAGGCTACTGGCCGGCAGTATGGTTTTTACCCACTGAAAATTACTTCGGACAATGGCCTATGAGTGGAGAGATAGATTTGTTGGAAGGTAAAGGACAGGAGCCTACTAAAACCTGGGGAACCATTCACTATGGGTCTTATGCCCCACAGAATAAATACTCCGGAGAAACCTATACATTGCCCTCAGGTAATTTCACCGACGACTTCCATACATTCACGATAATCTGGAAACCCGATTCTATCAAATGGTATGTGAATGGTCAACTGTTTGCAACCCGCACACCCAAAGATTTGGGAGGCTACAACTGGCCTTTTAGACACAATTTTCATGCTATAATAAATCTTGCTGTAGGAGGAAATTTCCTGGGCAATCCAGACGGCAGCACACCCGATACGGCAACTCTACAAGTGGATTATATCCGGATTTATCAGGCACCGGAACACCAAACCATTTCGGGACCCGAAGCGGTTTTGAGGTATGAGAAAGGACGCAAGTTTTATGTAAATTCGTTCCCTGGAAGTACCTACAACTGGATGCTTCCAAGTGGAGCAAGCTTGGTTTCTGGAGCTGGAACTCCAGCTGTGGTGGTTAATTGGGGCTTGAAAAGCGATAGTCTAAAAGTTGAAATTTCGCGCAATGGATCTAGCTATATCCTTTCAAAATGGGTAAACAGTTTGCCTGATACCTGCGGTGGATTAATTGACAATGGAGAAGACTTAAACACCATGCTCTATGCCGCATCAACTGGAACTTTTAGATTAGGAACAACCAATCCGGCCAAAGACAGTGTAAACAATACAAATGCTTGTTACAGGTATTACCGCAACGCTACACAAGCTTATGATAACATCAACTGGAGAACGGATTTGATTAAGGAATCTGAATCCTTTGAGAAAGGAAATCTGGTATTGCGCATGAAGGTGTACACAACCGCTCCCATTGGCACAGAAATCAATCTGAATTTTGAAAACAGACAACGAGCCCAAGCCGATTATCCAAGTGGAAGGCGCTCTGTTTTTCAAGCCAAAACAACACGTACTCGTGCCTGGGAACAGCTAGAATTCAAACGAATTCTCACTCCGGACTTACAAACACCCGCTAACAGCATCGACCAATTGGTAATGTTGCCTGCTCCAAATTCTTCCAACAACGATGTGTTCTTTTTTGATGAGTTTAGCTTGCTTGAAAAACCTTGCAAAGATGCAGCCAATGCCCTAGGCGAACAACTTGATGATACAGAACTATTGGTTTATCCAAATCCTGTCTCAACTGAACTAAATATTCAATCTGCATCGCCTATTCAATCCCTTGAACTGTTAGAAATATCGGGCAAATCATGCGGGCTATTCTCAACGCTTGAGCAATTGAATCAGGAACTAATCCATACAACTCCGGGATTGTATGTGTTACTGGTACGCACCGAAAACAGCATTAAAACTTTCAAACTCAGAAAAGAGTAACATGAAAAAACAATTTGGTTTGATACTTGGCATTCTTGCAGCTGTGCTTTCATGGGCTCAACCCATCAAGGTTGAAATTCGCATAAATGAAGCTGGAAAATTCACCCTACTTAGAAACGGAGCACCCTACTACATCAATGGAGTTGGAGGTGATGCCTACATGGAAACCACCAAGGATTGCAAAGCAAATTCCATTCGTCTTTGGGGACCGGAAAAGGCGCAGGAGGTGTTAGACCTTGCACAAAAAAACGGTCTTACTGTGATGTTGGGATTGTGGATGGCTCCGGAAAGGCATGGCTTTGATTATTCAGATCCTATTGCTTGCCAAGACCAGCTTGAGCAATTTAAGAGCGTTGTGAATCGCTTCAAAAATCATCCTGCACTTTTGCTATGGGGCGTTGGAAACGAAATGGATTTGGAGTATACCGACTTCTCGGTATGGAAAGCCGTTCAAAACATAGCTGAAATGATTCACCTTGAAGACCCCAATCACCCCACCTGTGTAGTAACTGCGGGTATTGACCCGGCTGAAGTTCATTTGATAAAAACGCATTGTCCTGCCATTGATATGTTAGGCGTGAATACCTATGGCGATTTACCCGGACTTGCAGATAAAATCAGACAATTTGGTTGGACCAAACCTTACTTGGTTACCGAATGGGGACCGAATGGACATTGGGAAGTTCAGAAAACAAGCTGGAATAGTCCCATTGAACAAACATCAACCCAAAAACAGGAAACCTACCGCGAGCGTTACCTTACCAATATTCTTGCCGACACAGGACTATGCCTGGGCTCATATGCATTTCTTTGGGGAGAAAAGCAGGAAACCACGCCAACTTGGTATGGAACTTTTGTGGGCGAAAACAAAACCGGTGCTGTGCATGAGTTAAAACAACTCTGGAGCGGCACTCCATTCAATGACCCTTGTCCAAAAATTACCAATTACAGGTTCAAAGGCAAATTACCTTCCGAATCGGTAAAGCTAAAAAAGGGGGAAAAAATAGAGGTTGCACTACAACTTGAGAATGAACCCGATGCAATTGGGAACATCACTTGGGAACTGATGCCGGAAAGTACCTTCACTGGAGTGGGCGGAGATGCCGAACAAAAACCGGAAGCCATTCAAACTTCACTTAAGAAAACTGGCGCTGGTCAATACAGTTTCCGTGCTCCTTATGCCAAGGGCCCTTATCGTCTGTTTGTATATGTGAAGAATGGAAAAGGAAGCATTGCAACAGCTAACTTTCCTTTTTTGGTTGAATAAACTGAAAAAGGATTGAGTGTTAAAGTTTTTGAGCCTAAACCAAGGAAAGGATTAATACCAACTCAGGATTCAATCGACTTGCTTTTCAACACAAAGCCTGCCCCGAAAATGGTCTCAATGCTCAACTGTGGTTCATCTTTGAGGTATTTGCGCAATTTAGCAATGAACACATCCAGGCTTCTACCCAGAAAATAATCGTTCTGGCCCCATACTTCAAACAGTAAGTCCTCACGCTTAATTACGCGATCAAGATTCTTGAAGAATACTGCCAACAGTTGCGATTCTTTCTGCGTCAATCTGCGCTCGCCGGAGCTTGTACGAAGCAATTGAAGTTGTGGAGTGAACTGCAAACTACCAAATTGAAAAACCTCGTCCACTGGGCCTTCCGGGGCATTTCTGCGAAGCAAGGCCTTTATCTTCCAAAGCAATTCTTCTTCATCAAAAGGCTTGGTAATGTAGTCATCTGCACCGGTTTCGTAGCCCATCAACTTATCTGATTTTAGCGACCTGGCACTGATGAAAATTAAGGGTATTGCTGGAAAGAGTTTTCGTACTCCTTTTGCTAATTCATAACCCGTTTTTCCGGGAAGCATAATGTCAAAAAGAAACAAATCATATCTTGATTTTTCGGCTTCCAACAAGGCCTGTTGACCATTGGTTAAATGGCAAACTTCCATTTCTTCTGAACGGAGATAATTGCTAAGCAGGTTACCTAGTGTTTCATCGTCTTCAACTAAAAGAATCTTCGGCTTCATGGCATTTGGGGAATTGAAGTTGAATGCGGGTTCCTTGTGGCAAATTGGTTTGGATATTCAGGGTTCCTCCGGCAAACTTTACGAGTTGATTCACATAAGTCAGACCAAGCCCATAGCCTTTTACTTGCTCAGCATTGGGACCAGGAATTCGGTAAAAAGGCTCAAGTACTCGTTCTCTAAATTCAGGAGCAATACCTATTCCCTGATCTGCAATTTCTAGCACATAAGAATGCTTTTCCAACTGGCTGCGAATTTCAATTCTTGGCTTATCCCTGCTATACTTCATGGCATTTTCCAATAGGTTTCTAAGAATTGCTTCCAGGTTATTGGGGTCTATTTTGATTAAAGCATCGCCTGCCATCAACTGCAAATCAATAGTGGCATTACAATCCTGAATTCGCAAAGCCATGGAGTCAACAGCAGCAGAAACTACAGCATCGGCATGAATAACCTGTGCTTTTGAAGCCCATTCATTCTTCTCAACAGCACTCATTAGCAACACGCGCTCCACCTGCGACTCAAGCTTTTTATTTTCATTCAACAGGACTTGCAACAACTTATCCGGATCATCTTTGGATGAACGCAACATGGTTTTTACGGCAAGACGCATGGTTGTAAGCGGCGTTTTAAATTCATGTGCCATGATATTTAAAAAATCCAGGGTGCGTTGGCTAAGTTCTTTCTCCTTTTTCCATTGCTTCAACATCATCAGAAAGAGGTAAAAAACAACAAGCAACAACAATACTGAACTCATAAAAAGAATGCCGGTTTCCTGCAAGACGAAAGCTTTTCTCCCTGGAAGAATTAGCTTGAGCACAACGCCGTTTCTACTTACAATTTCTTCTATGCGTTTTTGAAATACACTCTTCCCTTGCTCCAAGGCCTCTTCCTCTTCAGATTCTGCTTCAGAATGCTGTGATAGTTCAAAAGAAAAAGGAATATCCATACCTATCTGAGCCATATTCCAACGAAGTAAAGAATCAATTCTGGCATGCTCTGCATTTGGCATTTCCAGCGGTCCCTTAGCCATTTCGTTGTCTCTGCAACAACGGCCAATATTTTGGCAACTCTCCCGATTTTCACAAATGGCAATAGCTGTTCGCGAAAGCACCAATTCGGCCTTTTCATTAAACAGTTGTTCTTTAGCTTGAGCCATTTGGATAAGCCAGCTGATTTGAATGCCCAATAAAGCAATCAACACAACAACACTTACAATCAAAATACGGGCACCTTGTAGGCTTTTCACAGCACAAAAGTAGGCCTTTAATCCATTTCCTTGAGGCATTAACAAGTCGTTAACAAGCCACTAACAAGTTGATAACAACACTAGGGTGTTAAGCAAACTACCTTTGTCAAACCAAATTACAAACCATGAAAAAAAGAATCTTGATGGGCATAAGCGCCCTGTTATTCGGAATCACCTTACTTTCTGCTGCTGTTAACTCAAAAGCTTGCGACGACAAAAACGGTAACAAGAAAGAATGTTGCAAAGACAAGAAAGAGTGCAAAACGGACAAGGAAAAATGCAGTCACGACAAAAAGCACAAAGACTCAGAAAAGTGCAGTGCAGAAGAAAAGAAATCCTGCAAAGACCACTGCAAAACTGAAAAAGCAGCTGAACCCAAAGAAGAAAAGAAATAAAGGAGCTGGGAGTGATTAAACTCCCGGCTTTTCTTGTTTGCCATCTGCATGCTTAGCAAAGCGACCGAGGCTTCTATCGTGCACCTGATCGGCCTTTTTCCATGGCCAACCACCAAAACCGGTGCGGTGATAGTCATCAAAGGCTGCTTTAATTTCTTCTTTAGTATTCATTACAAAAGGCCCATATTGAATAACTTGTTCATTGATGGGCTTTCCTTGCAATACAAGAATTTGAGCTTTTCCTTTAGCAGCCTTAAGCTTAAGTGAAGCAGAACCCAAAACACGAACAGATTTGTAGGAAGAAACCGGGTTTCCATCGATTAGCAATTGTTCGCCTTCGTAAAAATAAAGCATGCGGTTGATCTCTTTTCCGGCGGCAGGTAAGGTAAAGTCAGCCTGTTCATCCATCAAGATGTTCCACACTGCTACTTCATGAAGAGGATCCGCAGCCCATGAATCAGGCGGTGGTTGCAAGGCTTTTGATTTTCCAAGTTTACCGGCAATTACTTCAACACGAGTCTTCCTGCCTTGTGCATCTGTATTCACTACCTGCGGAATTTGTTCAGCCCAAAACATTTTAAAATGCGGCTTCACCATTTTGCTCTTTGCTGGCAAATTCAACCAAATCTGAAACAGCTCAAGTGGATTGCCTTTGTCTTTGTTGAGCAAAGGAAACATTTCGGAATGCTGAACTCCCCCACCAGCGGTCATCCATTGCACATCGCCATTGCCATAACGCCCGGCTGCACCCATAGAATCGGCATGATCTACCAAACCTTTTCGAACTACCGTGATGGTTTCAAAACCTCGGTGAGGATGACCGGGAAATCCTGGAACCTGCTTTCCATGATACATTCTAAACCCATCTTTGATAATAAAATCATCGCCCAAACTACGTCCGGTTAAGGATGCAGCAGGACCCATTTGGTCGTTCCCGCGCGGAAAATCATCTTCGTGATGTACACAAAACAAAAAGGGATCAAGTGTTTCCCATTGAAAGCCCATTGGCTTCACTTCAAGAATTGGATTCATGGTCTGTACTGTTTTTCGAATACCCTGGGCAGCTTGCTCCAAAGGTGAAACAACTGCCGCACTAATGGCGAGTCCTAATCTCCCTAAAAAACCTCTGCGAGAATTGCTTTTCATACTACGTATGGGTTACGGTTTATTTAAAATTAACCCCATCAAAGGCAAAATGTTCTGGATGCCTGAACAAAGGACTGACGAATCGTTTATAAACCCCTGAAAAAGAAACATTCAGCCAACATATTTCAGCTGGGAATATGACATTTATCCCAAAAAAAGCAAAATGTTGAGTTTATTTTAGCGAAGCATGAAAAAGCAACTCACAGGAACAAGCTATGAAAACATTCAGGAAAGAATCCCGATGCCGGCGCTTCAGCTGGCGGTTGAATCGGGCGCAATTCTTTCGTGCAATAAGGCCTTTGAATTGCTGGTAAACAAAGCTGCTAACTCCTTTATTGGCCAAGACTTTTCAACCCTGATTGATTCAAACTATGCAGATAAATTCAATGATTTTATTCGTCCGGAAGGCGGTTTAGACAATGCAGAAGAATTAAGGATTCATTTAACAAGACCTAGGCAGAAAAGCAGACCTATCTCCATTTCCGGCTTTCGATTTTTAGAAGGCGGACTCGAAAAGCTTCAATTGTTCTTGCACGCAGATCCATCAAAATCAGAAAAGACACATCTCCAAAATGAAGCCATCAAGTGGGCAAGTCAAAGTGAGCTCCTGCTTAAACAGGCATACGAGGTTGCCAAGATGGGCCACTGGGAGCTTGATTTGGCCACGAATCGGCTTTTTTGGTCGGATGAGGTATTTACACTCTTTGATTGCAAGCTCAATGAATTTGATGATAGCTATGAAGCATTTCTCAAATTTATTCATCCCGATGACAGGCAAAAAGTAAAGGAAGCCTACGACAATCACCTTTTACACAAAAGCAGTTATGATATTGTGCACCGCATTATCACCAACTCGGGACAAACCAAATACATCCGAGAACGCTGCAAAACAAGTTATGATGAACACAACAAACCCATTCGCTCTTTTGGAGTTGTAGCCGACATCACAGATTTGATAGCTTCTGAACTGGAGCTTCAAGAAAAAATAAAACTGCTCGAAAATCAGAAAAATGAAATTGAAGAACTGCACAGGCTCATGGAACTCACGCTTGAGCAGGCAGATGATGCGGTTATTACCATTAACGATAAAAAAGAAATCATTTTTGCGAACCCTTCCACAGAAAGATTACTCGGCTACTCCAAGGAAGAACTTATTGGGGCAAACGTAAATATCGTTTTGCCCATGCAAGACCGGGCTGCCCACGACCATGCCATTGAAACCAATTTGAATACTGGTATCAACCGGGTTGCCGGATCAGGTAGAGAGTTTGAGATAAAGCGCAAAGACGGCTCCATGGTTTGGGTTCATTTGTCTTTGTCTAAAGTGGAATTTATGGGTCGATTTCAGTTCACTGCATTTTTAAAAGATATAAGTTCGCGTAAAGATGCCGAGAGGCAAATGCTTGAAGCCCAAAATCGCTTTGAAGAAATTGGCATTCATACCCGAACCATGGCTTGGCAAATTGACCAAAGCGGACTGTTTACCTATGTAAGTAAATCAAGCAAAGAACTTGTTGGCTATGCTCCGGAAGAACTGGAAGGAAAACTGTACTATTTTGATTTGCATCCGATTCAAGGCAGGGAAGAGTTTATTGAAAATGTACAAAAAGTTCTGGCCAGAAGAGAGAGTTTTAGAAGCTTGGTTAATCCTATTCAAACCAAATCCGGAGAACACATTTGGGTTTCAACAAACGGCTTTCCCTTATTTGACGAGGCTGGAAACTTGATTGGCTATCAAGGCTCTGATACAGATATTTCTCAGGAAAAGAAACACGAAGAACAAATTTACCTGCTTAAACAAGCCATTGATTCGAGTACAGTAAGCATAACATTGGCAACTGCTGAGAAACCTGATTTTCCGCTGATTTATGTGAACGACGCCTTTTGTAACTTAACTGGCTATACCAAAGAGGATGTTCTTGGAAAAAATTGTCGCTTCCTTCAATCGGAAGACAAAGACCAAAACGGATTAGACCTCCTTAGGGAATGCATTCGTCAGGCCAAACCCATCTCGGTGGTTCTAAAAAATTATACCAAACAAGGTAAACTATTCTACAACCAGCTGAGCATATCCCCCATCTTCAATCAAGCTAAAAAATTAACGCACTTCTTAGGCGTTCAAAAAGACATTACCCAATTAAAAAACATTGAATTGGCTTTGCTTGAAAGCGAAGCAAATCTTAAAGCCTTACTCAATTCAAGCTCAGAAAGTGTTTGGTCTGTTGATAGAGATTACCGGGTTATTTATTCAAATGAGGTTTTCTCGAATGAGTTTAAAAATGCGTTTGGTCACTTCTTATTGCCGGGTGATTCCATCATCTCTTTACTGCCGAAAATGCTTCAAGAAAGGTGGAAAGAAAGATATGACCAGGTTTTTGCTGGTGAGAAAATTCATTTTACCGAGCGAATTCCTACCGAAACAAATACCTACTATGTTGATGTACTAATGAACCCAATAATCATCAACAACCGGGTTACAGGTGCTTCTGTATTTAGCAAAAACGTGTCGGCTGAAGAAGAAGCTAAACAAGCCCTACGCGACAGTGAGGAGCGCTTCAAAAGCCTGTTCACAGGAAATATCATACCGATGCTGTTGATTGACCCGCTTACCGGAAATATTACAGAGATTAATCCTGCATGTGAAAGCTTTTATGGCTACAAAAAATCGGATGTTATCGGGAAACACCTGAGTTGTATCAATGCGAGCATCAGCGATTTTAATCACCTTTTCAATGAACTCCGTCAGAAAAAAGGTGTTCGGTTTGAATTCAAACACCGTAAGGCAGACAATAGTCTAATTGACGTAGAGGTATTTTGCAGTTTAATTAACTTCAATGGCAAAGAGGTAATTTATGAAACTGTGCATGATATTACCGATAGAAATAACTATTTCAAGGCACTTGAAAGACAGAATAAAATATTCAGAGACATTGCCTGGACTCAATCTCATGTGGTAAGAGCCCCATTGGCTCGCTTAATGGGTTTGATGGAATTACTTCAAGATCCGGATCAGGAAAATTTCAACCAAGAGCAAATCATTTCCATGATGAATGACTCTGCCAATGAACTTGATACCATTATCAAAGACATTGCAGAAAAATCATTTGTAGCAAACAGTTTAAAAGAAATTTCTACTGAAACCAAAGCTAAAACAAGCACATTGGCCAAAGAAACTCCGCTGCATGTGTTACTGATTGATGACGACAAAATGGTTCAACTTCTACAAAAAGCGGTTATCAAAAAGCAAGGCTTCTCGCAAGAACCTGAGGTTTATTTTACCGCAGAATCTGCATTAGATTCACTAATTGGTAGAGCTCAATTAGACGAAAACTTCTTGATATTCCTCGACATCAATATGCCCGGCATGAATGGATGGCAATTCCTAACTGAATTGGAAAACCATGAATTCAAGGGAGATATTCGGGTTATCATGTTAAGCTCTTCTATCGACCTTGACGACAAGCTAAGGGCGAATAATTTCAATCGGGTAATTGATTATCAAACCAAACCTTTAAATGCAGAATTGCTTGATTCAATCAAAAAGCACCCAAAACTCATCGGCTTTTTTAAAGTCTAACTAATCTTCGATGAAAAAGAATACACGAAAAAAATCAGACGCAACTATAGTCCAGAAGGCAAGTCCAGATATTGTAGCCATTGGAGCTTCTGCCGGTGGTCTGGATGCCCTTCAGGAATTGTTTTCAGCAATGCCGGTTGATTCCGGACTGGCGTTTGTGGTAATCCAGCACCTTTCTCCGGATTACAAAAGCTTAATGAATGAGCTGCTAGCGAGATACACGAGCATGACCATTCATATTGCGGAGCATCTCATGGAAATGGAGGCCAATCATATTTACCTTATTCCACCCGGCAAAAACATTTCGGTCTTTCACAATAAAATATTCCTCGAACCGCAGAATCATACCAAAAGTCTGAACCTTCCGGTAGATATTTTCTTTAAATCATTGGCAAAAGAAAAAGGCAACAAAGCCATTGGTATTGTATTATCTGGAACAGGATCAGACGGAACGCTTGGAACAAAAGCCATAAAAGAGGCAGGTGGCATGATTATGGCCCAGGATACTTCCTCTGCGCGCTTTGATGGGATGCCGAAGAGCTGCATATCTACCGGCTTGGTTGATTTTATCTTAAGTCCGGCACAGATGCCAGAAGCATTATTGAACTTTATTCGGCACCCCTTTTCACAAGGCAATAAACCCATCGAAAATATTCTTACCCGAGATATCACAACCATCGCCAAAATCTGCATGATCTTGCGCGACCATTGCGGTATTGACTTCACCTGGTACAAAGAGAACACCATCATTCGCAGGCTTGAAAGAAGGGTAAGCATCAATCGCCTGAACAGCATTGATGAATACCTTGAATTTTTAAATTCATCTACCAAAGAAAAAGAAACTTTATACCGTGAACTCCTCATCGGTGTCACAAGCTTCTTCCGAGATGGACAAGCCTTTGCAACCATGGAAAATCAGGTGATTCCTGCACTTCTTGAAAACAGACCCCCATCTATCCGGATTTGGTCTACAGGTTGCTCAACCGGAGAAGAAGTGTATTCTCTGGCCATGATGGTGCAGGATTACCTGGATAAAAATAATTTATCCTGTGACTTGAAAATATTTGCCACAGATGTTGACAAGCATGCACTTGAACAAGCAAGCAGTGGATTCTATTCAGACAGCATAGCCGGAGACATTGATCAAGAACGACTTAATAAATACTTCACGCGAAGGGAAGCCGGCTATCAAATCAATGAAAACATCCGCAAATCAATTGTTTTTGCCCGACACAATTTGCTGAAGGATCCCCCATTTTCAAAACTCGACCTATTGGTTTGTCGTAATTTATTCATTTACCTCAAACCCGAAATGCAAAACCAGCTCCTCACCTCATTCTTTTACAGCCTTAAACCCGGTTCCTATTTATTCATGGGAAGCAGCGAAACCTTGGGAAGCTTGTCTGATGCCTTTGAAACCGTTGACAATCGCTGGAAAATCTATCGGGTAAAACGAAATTTTAAATTGCAGAATACCATTCGTCAATCGCATCTGCAGGTTCCTGAAATGCAGGAAATAAATCCGAATTCGACTATTCAACAAGAACACCGCTCAAAAGCAATTCGAAGCGAATTCTCGCAGGAAAATCTGCTGAACATTCTTGCTCCACCAACAGTGATTATTGATGAACAAGACAATCTGCTTCAACTGATAAACGATACCACACCCTACCTTACCTTAAGACCCGGAAAGTTCTCGCAAATCTTGTATGACCATCTGCAACCTGAATTTGGAGTTGTTTTGAAAACCTTGATTCAAAAAGCAAGAAAAGAACGCATGGCCTTCCTTAGTGAAAGTGTCAGTTTGTTTGACCAGGAAGCAAAACGAAAAATAAGGGTAGATATACGAAATCTTCAGACCGGGAGCGGAACACAACAGCTTATTTCCTTCAAAGAAGAACCCCTTCCAACTGATATTGAAAACACAGATACCGGAGCTGAGGTGCGAATCAACCTCAATGCTTACGAAGAAATTAAACGTGAATTGCAATACACCAAAGAGAGTTTGCAAGCCACTGTAGAGGAATTAGAAACAGCCAACGAAGAACTGCAATCCAGTAATGAAGAATTAATTGCTTCAAACGAAGAATTGCAGAGCACAAACGAGGAACTACAATCTGTAAACGAAGAATTGTTTACCGTTAACTCAGAATTTCAAAGCAAAATAAACGAGCTTACCAAGACCAATACAGATATTCATAACCTACTTAGAAATACAGAGGTAGGGGCGCTCTATCTTGACTCACGCTTGTGTATCAGAAAGCTTACTCCTTTGGTATCCAACATCACCCATATTCTCCCTACAGACAGTGGAAGGCCCATTGCGCATATTTCCCTGGGAGATATTTATCCCGGAATGGTTAAGGATATTGAACAGGTGGCTGAAAACCTTCAGCCTATTGAGAATGAAATTCAAGCTGCAAATGGAACCATTTATCAAGTACGTATTTTGCCTTACCGCACAGAAAACAATGCCATAGAGGGAATCCTAATCACCTTTGTAAATATCACCCGAATCAAAACCGGTGAAATTCAACTTAAGCTTACAACCAAACGACTACAGGAAGCTTTAGGAATGGGCAGGATGGCATGGTGGGAATGGGATAGACACAGTGGCAAAGTGCTGATGGATGATCGAAAAGCAACCATGTTGGGTTATACACTGGAAGAGTTTCCAAAAGACATTTATGGTATTACTTCCCTTATTCATCCGGATGACTATGAAAAAACCATGCAGGATATGCGTGAACACCTGGAAGGAAGAGCTGCTGAATGGATTTCTACTTACCGTATCAAACGCAAAGATGGCTCCTATGGGTGGTATTTCGACAGGGGCGTAATTACCGAAAGAGATGAAAAAGGGATGCCACTAACCCTTGTTGGAACCGTGATAGACGTGAGTCGATTGAAAGACATAGAGCTTGAAAGACTCAACATGGAAAAAACCCTGGAATCTACCTTCGATTTATTGAATACCCCTTTGGTTGTTGTTAGTCCTGAAAACAGCTTAAGAGTGCTAAACACTCAATTTGCTAAAATACTCGATGTGGAGCGGGAGGAGTTAGTAGGAAAACCCTTTCCGTCTGCAAAATTAAAACTCAAAATCGGGGGAAGAAAAGTAGCTGAAAACTATAACCTCTATGAAGAAGCAATTCAGCATACAGAACAATTTCAGCAGAACAATTTTTCGATTACTACTAAAGAAGGTAAGTTGATAAAATTTAGGTTCAGAATAAAAAAATCGAACAAAGAACCAGAGCCTATTCATGCCATTATACTATCCCTTGATATCAGAAATTCTTAGTTTCTATGAAAGACTCAACCAATCAAGAACTGCAAGACCTTATCCGGAAAGCATTGGGCAATCCGGGTTTGGATATTGATAAACTAAAAGAAAAGCCCATCGAAGAAATTCTGGAAACCCTAAGCATCTACCAACAGGAACTTGAATTTCAAAATAAAGAGCTGGCATTAAGTTATGAGCAAATAGAAGCCACAAGCAAACGCTATCAGGAGCTGTTTGATGAGGCTCCAATTGGCTACCTGGCATTGAATCAAAAATCCGTTATTCTGGATTGCAACAAGAAATGCGAGAAGCTATTTGGTGTATCCAAAGAAAAAATTGTTGGTAAAGAAATTCATAATTTCATAGCAAGTGATTACCAGGATCAATGGTACCTCTTTCTTAAAAAAGCCTGGCAACAGAAAGAAAGCATATCATCAACTGAGCTGAAGTTTTTAGGCAAGGAGGAGGAATTCTACGCAGATGTGAATTGCCAGACCTCAATTTCAGAATCAGAAAATGAAGGAAAGATGATGCGCATTAGTCTTTCGGATATTTCATCAAAACGGGAAACGCAGCTCGAGCTACAACTTGCCCATGAACTACTCAAGCTCGAAAATCAAAAAATTCAGGAAACCTCCTTGCGCCTGAGACAAATCCATAAAATGGCGGACCTCGGATTCTGGGAATACGAGCCGGAATCCGGCATATTCTCTTGGAGTTCGGAAATGTTCAAAATCATGGACATAGAACCCGAAAAGTTCAATGGCCTTCTGAGTGATTTTTTTGAACGGGTGCATCACGAGGATTGGCAAGGCTTTGAAAATGCATTTGAAAACCATTTGCTAAATGGAATTGAACTAGAAATTGATTTTCGGGTTGTTACAGCGCAAAAAACCGGGAAACATTTATTACTGCATTGCCAAACGATTTTTGATGAAGAGAAAAAACCTCAGCGTACGATGGGTACTGTTCTTGACATTACCCGTTTGAAGGTGGCAGAAGAAGAGTCAACTAAAAACCTCAACCAATTTAACGCCATTGCACGAAGCATTGAAGAGGTGTTCTGGCTTAGAGACAAAGAAAATAAAAACCTACTGTACTTAAGCCCATCCTTTGAGAACCTGTTTGGCATAAAGCCTAATGAGTTTAATAATCGCTCTGAAACCTTTTTCAAAATACTGCATCCGGATGATGTTGAAATCGTAAAGCAAAGGCTTTCCAACCCTTCAAAATCTGAAAGGCAGGAGCAGACTTACCGAATTATTCATCCAACCAAAGGTGTTCGCTGGATCAATTCAACCTCAGGACCAGTATATGACTCCAATGGCAATATTGTTAACTTCAGTGGTATCGCTAGAGACATTACCGAAGGCAAACTACGGGAAATGGAATTGAACCAAACCCGGGAAATGCTGGAAAAAACGGCAAATATGGCCAAAATAGGAAGTTTCGAACTCGATTTAATTAATCAAAAGCTTACCTGGTCAAACCAAACAAAAGCAATCCATGAACTGCCCGATGATTTTGAACCAAATTTAGAAACAGCAATTCTTTTTTACGATGCAGATTTTAGTCGGGCTGTGCTTGAACGCGCCGTAAAAACAGCCATTGAAACCGGTTTGGAATATGACTTGGAACTCCAAATCATTACCGCAAAAGGAAATAAAAAATGGGTGCGCACCATTGGAAAAACAATGTACGAAAATGGAAAATGCATCAAATTGTTTGGCACCTTTCAGGACATCCATCAATTACGTTTGTTTGAAGAAGCCCTTCAAAAAGAAAGAGACAGACTAAACAATGTTATTGAAGGTACCAATGTAGGTACCTGGGAATGGAATGTGCAAACCGGCGAAACCATTTTCAACGAACGCTGGGCTGCTATTTTGGGATATACCCTATTGGACCTGTTCCCTACAACCATTCAAACTTTCGACAGATTAACGCATCCGGAAGATTTGGATGGCGTGAACAAAAAACTTGAAGACTACTTCAAGGGAGAAGCCGAATTCTATGAAGCCGAATACCGCATGCTGCATAAAGATGGGCATTATATTTGGATACTTGATAAAGGTAAAGTATTTGAGTACACCTCAGATGGAAAACCGCTCATCATGGCAGGTACCCATCAAGACATAACCGAACGAAAAGAAAATGAAATCAGAATAAGTCAATTATCCCTTGCCGTAGAACAAAGCCCGGTGAGCATTGTAATCACCAACCTGGCAGGTGAAATTGAGTATGTAAACAAAAAATTCAGTGAAGTTACAGGCTATAGTCGCGATGAAGCATTTGGACAAAATCCAAGAATATTAAAATCGGGGAATAAGTCTTCAACTGAATACGAAGCCCTTTGGACCAATATTACGCATGGGCAAACCTGGACAGGCGAGTTTCTAAACAAGAAAAAGGATGGAAGCTTTTACTGGGAACAAGCATCTATCAGTCCATTAAAGAATAACAAAGGGGAAATCACTCACTTTATTGCCGTAAAAGAAGACATCACTGATAAGAAGGAGGCCTTGTGGAAGCTGGAAGACAGTGAACGCAAATACCGCCAAATCAGTGAAAACATGTCGGACATGGTATTTACCATAGATGCCAACATGAATGCTACTTATGTGAGTCCTTCCTCGTACAAAATATTTGGTATTAGTCCGGAAGAATACAAAACCAATGCACTCTTACAATGCTATACCGAAGAGTCGCAGCAAATAATTTTAGAAAGCATTGAAAAACTTAGGTTGCAAAAGGACCGCACGGAGGCTATACCGGTGCGTGAGTTGGAAGGTATTCATAGCTCTGGAAGCAGAATCTGGGTTGAAATAAAACTGGAAGCCATTCGGGATGAGCACCATAAACTTACCGGTTATATTGGTGTTTGCTCGGATATCACCAAACGTAAAAAAGCGGAATTAGAGCTTAAAGAAAGTGAATTCTTGCTTAGCGACCTTATTAACTTTTCAGGAGCCACCGTTTACCGAAAAGATTTGTATGGACGCTACGAGCTGGTTAATCAACAATTTGAAAAAACCTTAGGGCTTGCCGCAGAAGATATCGTAGGTAAAACCGATTTTGACCTCTTTCCAACCGATATCGCCGAAATGTTTTTGAGCCACGACCAGCAGGTTATTCAGCAGGGAAATACCATTCAGGTTGAAGAATGGCATCCAGAAACTTGGACCTCCGGGCAGCAGAAATCGGATAAAGAAAAAGCGATTCGCTACTTTTTCTCCAACAAGTTCCCGGTTAGAAATTCGGAAGGAAAAATTATTGGAACTGCGGGTGTAAGTTTTGAAACCACCCAACTTAAGCGTGTTGAACAGGAGCTCAGCACAAGTCAGACCCGGTACCGGGAATTGTTTGAGTACTCTCCAATTGGTATGTCAACTGTAGCCCCAAATCATCAGGTAATCATGGTAAACCAAAAATTCACTGAGATTACCGGTTATAGCCCAGGTGAAATTCCAGATGTAACTACCTGGCAATTGCTTGCTTATCCGGATGAAGCCTATCGAATTTCCATCCAGCAAAAACGCTTGAAACTTATTCAGGAAGCAGAGCATGCCAAATCCGCCTATGTCTCCATGGAAACCAAAGTGAGGTGCAAAGATGGAAGCTACAAGTACCTGGATATAGGCTACATGAATTTTAATGAATATGCGGTTTATACCTTCATGGATATTACCTCCAGGGTAAAAGCAATTCAGGAACTTAGACAAAGTGAACAGCGCTTCCGTAACCTATTTGAAGCCAATGCCTCACCCATGTACCTACTGGATGCATCTTCATTGAATATGGTTGATGTAAACAATGCAGCTCTGCAATTCTATGGCTTCAATCGGGATGAGTTCCTTCGCTTAAACCTCAAAAATATCAATCCTAAAACAGAGGAAGTAAAATCAAAAATTGAAAAGCTACGCACTGAAAAACATATCCGTACCGAACTCAAGCACCGCCTGAAAGATGGCACTGTTCGGGATGTGGAAGCCTTCTCTACCCTACTTGAATCTGGAAATCTTGAATTGGTGCATGAAATTGTACATGATATAACCGAACGCAACCAATACTTTGAAGCGCTAGAAAATCAAAACAAGGTAATGCGTGATATTGCATGGACACAATCGCATGTGGTTAGGGCTCCTCTGGCAAGGCTTATGGGATTGATGGATGTTTTTGTGGAAAAAGATTTCAGTATTCTTCCGGAGAATGAACTTATCAAATCTGTTAAAGATTCTGCGAATGAACTGGATAAGGTAATTAAAAACATTGCAGAAAAAACCTACGTGGCCAACAACATTAATCACAGCAACCCCAAAGGAGAAAGAACTGAACCCAAGAACATTCAAACCTTAACACAAGAAGTTCTTTTGGTGGATGACGATGAGATGATTCAAACCATTCATAAAACCATGGTTCAGAAATCAGGCTTAAGTCAAAATCCCAGGTTGATGCCCAATGGTCTGGAGGCGCTTCAATTTTTGAGAAGTAGAAACGACAAATCTATCCGCTTCCTGCTATTCCTTGATATCAATATGCCAAAAATGACCGGCTGGGAGTTTTTGGATGAAATCACTAAAGCGCCGCTCGACTGCGAAATCAATGTTGTCATATTAACTTCATCTGTAGAAATACAGGATAGGTTGAAGGCTCAACAGTACCCACAGGTGATTGAATACTTAACAAAACCAATTACGAGTTCAATTCTTGCAGACATTAAAAACCACCCCCGATTAAAATTGCCAAATGGCTAATCAGAAAGCTGATAACCAGATTTAAAATTGGAGCAAAAAGGCTTATTTTTTACATCAATTGACAATCTTCACCAACAAGAGAAAACTACCTTTGAAGAAATTCGTATCTGCCTAAAAAACACACAATGGAATACCGCACAGGGCAACTCACCGAGCTAAAACACAATACCCTCTATCCCGTTGATAAAGGTAGTATTGTGCTATTGGATGCTGGTTTTAACCTCATTTGGAAAGAGCCTAAATCAGCCTTTCCTTTTCAGCATGCCGAAGAGCTATGCAAAACACCCTGGTTCGTTTCCTTGCAACAAGGACTTGAAAATGGAGAAAACCCTGCTCAGATAAACCTGATTGATGAAAACCAGGGATACTGGATTGCGTGCCTTAAGCAAAATCAGGAATCCTATTTACTTGAATTGGTGAAAGCCAAAAATGAAACCACTCCTGCAAGTGACAAAGGAGATGCTTTACAGAACCAAGAGCTATTTAAATCAATCGCCGAACCGATTCTGGTTTACCACAAATCTGAAAAGAAACTGGTATATGCAAACAAAGCTTATCAGAAACTAACCGGACTTGACCTAGCTGAGAATCCAAACTCCTCATTGTTTGAAGGCCTAGGGTTTTCCGGCAGTGAAAGTCCGGAAAATGCTGAACTCTTTTTGAATGAACACAGCAGTTTTCAGTTCCAATCCACTTTTCAGCAACGTGATGGAAGAAAAGTTCCGATTCATGTTAGCTATTTCGATTTCACACAGGATGAAACCGCGCTTCGCCTCTTTGTTTTTTCCAGCCAGACAAAAGATGAAAATCAACTGCTGGATATGCTTGAAAAAATTTCAATTGGAATCCTGTATCATAACCCGGATGGAATAATTACAGCAGTTAATTCTGCCGCAGCAAAAATGCTCGGAAGGACTAAATCCGAACTCATAGGCTGCTCGTATGCATGTCCGGATTGGACTATTCTAAATCCGGACCTTACGCCAATAACATTAGAGGATCATCCATTTATCAAAGCAAAAACAAGTGGCAGCCCGGTATATTCTCAATTGATTGGTCTATCCTTAAAGCAAAATGACACTAAGCTTTGGCTTGAAGTTTCTGTGGTACCCGAATACCAAGAGGGAGAAAAAACTCCATTTCGTTTTGCCACCAGCTTTTACAATGTGAGTGAGCAGGTAAGAGCTCAAAAGAACCTTCAACACCAGAATATCAGTCACAAATTATTAACCAGAAACGCTCAAACCTTTATCAATCTTCCATTGGAGGAAGTGGATTGCCAAATTCAGCAAACCATGAAGGAGCTGGGTGAGAACTTTGAGACCGACCGCTTCTATATTTTTGAATACAATTTTGAAGCACAAACCTGCACCAATACCTATGAATGGTGTGCAGAAGGTATAAGCCCAGAAATTCAAAACCTACAAGATTTCCCGGTTGATCATATTCCCGATTGGGTTAATGCCCACAAAACCGGGAAAATTATGGAGGTGCAGGATGTGCTTGCCTTGGAAGAAAAGCATCCAATGCGCCAAATTCTGGAACCTCAGGGCATCCAAAGTATGATTACGGTTCCGCTCATGAACCAAGGAGTTTGCATAGGTTTTATTGGGTTGGATGCCGTAAAAAAGAAACATGTATTTACCGAAATCGAGAAAGACATGTTGTTGGTATTTGCCGAAATGCTGGTGAATATTCACAACCGCATCAACCAAATCAATTACCTGAAAGAAAAAGAAACCTTATTCAAAAGAATCACCGAAAACAGTTCGGACATGATTTTGATAGCAGACTCGGAGTTTAAGCCTATCTATGTTTCACCCTCCGTAATACGGGTTTTTGATGAAAGTCCAGAATCATTCATAGCCAAGAAGGACCCAGAAAGATACACCACCGATACTTACGACAAGCTACTTTCCATTCGGTTTGAAATGAGCCAAGCTATTCAAAAAGAAGGCTCAGTTGTTGGAAAAACCTGGAACCTCGAAGGAGAAGCCTATAAAGGCAATGGGGACCTTTTTTGGTTCTCTACCAACTTTCAGCCCAACCTGGATGAAAATGGAAAAATTATTGGTTGGATTGGAGTAACCCGCGACATAACCACCAAAAAAACATACGATCTTGAGTTCAAACGCAATCAGGAACGACTTGAAAAAATGGTTGAAAACCAAACCATTTATGTCATGCGTACCGATATGCAAGGACGACATACCTATTGGAACAAAAAGTTTGAAGAAGATTGTGGTTTCCTGTTTGAGGGAAGAGAACATAAACCGGGTGATGCAGAGTTAACCGTGATGGAATACGAGCGACCCAAAATGAGGAAGGCCGTTTATGCCTGTATTGCAGAACCCGGAAAGGTAATTCAGGTTGAACTGGACAAACCCAAAAAAGATGGCAGCATACGTACGACACTTTGGGAGTTTGTTTGCCTCACCAACGATGATGGTGTGCCCTCTGAGATGCAATGTATGGGCCTTGACATTACCGACAGAAAAAGGACCGAAAAACTCATTCAAAAAAGTGAAGAAAAATACCGAAGCCTGGTGGAAAGCACAGACTCCATCGTGGTGCTTTATGACCCGGAAGGAATCATTCTCTTTTGCAATACCATAGCCGCACAAAATTTTGGCAAAACCCCGGATGAAATAATTGGAAGGTCAACCAGTGAATTGGTTTCACCTGAAGAATTTAAGGACATCATCAACAACATTACCTGGGTTATTCAAAACAATGCAGGTAAAGTGTTTGAGCCCTCCTTGCTTATCAATGGAAAAACGCTTTGGCTAAGAACCAGCATACAACCTGTTCGCGATGAACAAGGAAATGTTTATGCTGTTCTGATGAACTCAACCAATATCACAGACCAAAAGCAAGCACGATTAAAGCTGGAAGAAAGTGAGCAACGCTTCAAGAGTTTGTTCTTTGGTTCTCCGGATGCGCACCTCATCATGATTGACGGGAGGTATTCGGATTGCAATGAGGCCGCCTGCAAGTTATTAGGTTATTCCTATGAGGAAATTGTTGGAAAAACACCAACCGACATTTCACCTGAGTTTCAGAAGAACGGTGTACTTAGTAAGGAGCTGGTTATACGGAATCTTGAAATTGCAAAACAGAAAAGCAAACTTAGTTTTGATTGGCTACATGAAAAATCAGATGGTACAACCATTGAATGCGAGGTTACCTTAACCAGTATCAATCAAAAAGACGGGAATATAACTTTTGTAAGCTGGCAGGAAATTACCGAAGTTAAGGCCATTCAAAATGCACTCAAGAAAAGTGAAGAGCGCTTTAGCCAAGTGGTAAGCCAAAGTAAAACTGTGGTTTGGGAAGTAAACAATGAAGGCTTATATACCTACGTAAGCCAATTGGCCGCCGAAGTTTACGGGTACACACCCGAAGAACTTGTCGGCAAAATGTACTTTTACGACCTCCATCCCGAAGAAATCAGAGAGGCTTATAAACAAGAGGCTGAAGAACTTTTTAAGCAAGAACAACCCATAAGCGAATATGAAAACCCCATTGTTAAAAAAAGTGGTGAGTTAATTTGGGTTTCAACCAATGGAATTCCCTTTTACAATGAAGTGGGAAAAATCATGGGCTTCAGGGGCTCTGATATCGACATTACTGAGAAAAAACAGGCCCTGGAAGAATTGAATAAGTTCCGGATGATTTCGGATGAAGCAAATTACGGAACAGCAATTACGTTGATGGATGGCACAATTACCTACATCAACAGAACCTTTGCAGAAATGCATGGCTATTCAACGGATGAGCTATTGGGGAAAAACCTTACTGTTTTCCACAATGAAAGTCAATTACCACGTGTATTCTTTTTGCTTGAGGAAATGAAACAAAAAGGTGGATTTGCTGCCGAAGAAGTGGATCATGTTACACGCGACGGGAATGTATTTCCAACTCTGATGAGTGGTAAGCTAATCATGAAAGAAAACAAACCCCTGTATTTTGCTGCAACAGCCATCGATATCTCTGCGCTCAAGCAAACCGAACAAGAGCTTAGAAAACGGGAAGATGAACTGAACTATGCGCAAGAAATTGCTGAAATGGGAAGTTGGGAATACAACTTTACAAGTCAACAGACGATACTTTCTAATGCATACTACAAATTAATAGAACGTAAGCGAGAGGAACATCCACCTTCCTTTGAAAACTACTTGTCCATTATCCATCCGGATGACAGATATATGATTGATGAAACCCTAGAAAAAATCAACCGTTTTCAGCAGGAAGAAACCATCCAAATTAGACTGCTAATGCCCGATGGAAGAATTAAATGGGTAAGAAACAGCATCGTTCCTATTTTCAAAAACAAATTACTAGTTGGGCTAAAAGGAGTAAACATAAATATTACTCAACAAAAGCAACAAGAAGAGCAAATCAAACAACAAAACCAGCAACTAAGTGCAATTATTGATGCCCTTCCCGACCCTGTATTTATCTCCGATGAACAAGGCAATTTCATTGATTATGTAAGATCCAGTTCTGTAAGCAGCACACGTGATTATTCAGGCCATGTAAACACCAATATCTCAAATTGGTTATCACCTGAATACAGTAAAAAAGTGGTTGAAAAAATTAAGGAAGCACTAAGCAACCAAATCATTACAACCATTGAATACCCTGCATTTGATATCGACCAAAGCCATAAGGTCTTTGAGAGTCGCATTGTTCCGCTTGAGCAAAACAGGGTCCTTCGCATGGTTCGTGATATCACCGAACGAAAATTACAAGAAGAAGAAATTCGTAAACTAACCAAGGCCATAGAGCAAAGTCCGGTTGCGATTATCATAACCAACCTTGAAACCGAAATTTTGTATGCCAGTCCGGGTACATTAAAAATAACCGGATACAAACCTGAAGAATTGATTGGAAAAAAGACCCGCATTTTCAAATCAGGTAAAACCGGTAAAGAAGCGTATAAGCAGCTTTGGGAAACGCTTAACAAAGGCGAAACCTGGGAATTTGAGTGGATAAACCGGAGGAAGAACGGAACTGAATACTGGGAAAGCACGAGTATTAGCCCGCTTGCCAATGAAAACGGTGAGATAACCGGATACATGAGTATCAAACAGGATGTATCGGAAAGGAAGCGAGCAGAAGAGGAAATCCGCTTGTTAAACTCCGGACTTGAATCCAAAATTGAAGAACGCACCCAAGAGCTTCAACTCAAAACCAGAGAATTGGAAACCTTCTTCAATGTTGCGCTTGACTTGCTTTGCATTGCGGATATCAATGGCCATTTCATTAAAGTAAACAAAGCTTGGGGAACCATTTTAGGTTATCCCGTTGAAGAATTGGAAGGCCAATCCTTTATGAATTTCGTTCATCCGGAAGACATTCCAGCTACATATCAGGCCTTAGAAAATCTGGAAAACCAGAACCTGGTGCGAAGCTTCACCAATCGTTACCGCACTGCCGATGGTACCTACCGCTTTATTGAATGGCATAGCGTTCCGGTTGGCGTGCTTATCTATTCCGCTGCGAGAGACATTACCGATAGAATATTGCAGGAAAATGCCTTGAAACAAGCTCGTGAAGCTGCTGAACTTGCCAACAAAGCCAAGAGTGATTTCCTGTCACGCATGAGCCATGAGCTTAGAACACCCATGAACTCCATTCTGGGTTTTGCACAATTGCTTGAAATGGGTGAATTGAATCAGCAAGCACAAAAAAGCGTTAACCATATTCTTAAAAGTGGTAAGCACCTGCTTAATCTAATCAATGAAGTGCTGGATATTTCGCGAATTGAAGCCGGCAGAATATCCATTTCCATTGAACCCGTATCTATTCAAAGTGTATTTGATGAAGTTAGCGACCTCCTGAAACCAACAGCAGCTAAGAATCAAATCAGTCTCTATATTCCCAAACTGGAAAACGATTGGATGATTGATGCCGATAAACAACGGATTAAACAAATTCTGATAAATCTAATAGGAAATGCTATCAAGTACAACAAACCGGGTGGCTGGGTGAACATCTCAACAAAACCTGTCGATATTCAGGGCTTTAATTGGATGAGAATTGAGGTTTCAGACAATGGGCAGGGAATTGCACAAGAAGATTTGGAACGCATATTCCAACCTTTTGAACGGGTTGGCGATGAATCGGTAAACACTGAAGGAACGGGTTTGGGACTTGCTGTTGTTAAACAACTCACCGATTTGATGGGTGGAATCTATGGGGTAAAAAGTCAACCCGGAGAAGGCAGTACATTCTGGGTAAAATTCAGAACCTCTAAGGTTCAACAAAAAAATCTTATTGCTGAAAGTATCCTTAAGGATGAGGAACAAAAACTGAAAAAAAATTTAGGCAAAATCTTGTACATCGAAGACAACCAATCGAATGTTGAATTGCTAGAAAATGTGTTGAGTCTAAGATTTCCCGGAATACAGCTTGTTTCGCACCCATTTGGAAAAGACACCCTAAAACTTGCGCTGGAACATAAGCCCGATTTAATCTTTCTTGACTTAAATCTTCCCGATGGGCATGGTTCTACATTCTTGGCAGAACTTCTAAAAAATGATGAAACACGGTCTATTCCTGTTTATGTGGTAAGTGCTGATGCAATGCCGGAAACCATTTCAGGACTCATGAAAATTGGAGCAAAAGGCTATATTACCAAACCAATAGATATTTCCGTTTTATTGAATTTAATTAACGAACACCTGGCCTGATTTGCAAATCCCTGAATTACTTCTGTCGCGAATTCTGATTGTGGATGACAATCATTCCAATATTGAAATTCTCAAGGAGCTGCTTGAGCTCAAAGGATATTCCAATATTCGGACCACCACCAAACCCTTGGAAGCAGAAGGGATTATCGACCAATTCAATCCCAATCTATTAATTCTTGACCTGATGATGCCCGAACTTTCGGGTTATGAATTAATGGAACGGTTAAAAAACAAGGGCCTGCTTGATGGCTACATGCCCATACTCGTGCTTACTGCCGATGCAACTTATGAGGCCAAAAAACAAGCGCTTCAAGGAGGTGCATCCGATTTCCTAACTAAGCCTTTCGACCTAACAGAAGTTGACCTTAGGATTAAAAACCTGCTTACCAATGTTTACCTCATGAATGCACTCAAAATCAAGAATCTTGGTTTGAGTGAAACAGTGAAAGAGAAATCTGAAGAGCTCAATAAAAGTTATGAGCAATTGGAAATTGAAAAGATTCGAGCTGAGGCCAATGAACTCAAATACAGGACGCTGTTTGATGCCAACAAAGATTTTATTTGCCTGCTTGAATTGCAGGAAGAAAGTCACAAATGTCCGATAAGGGAGCTCAATCAGGCCAGCTTTCATGTTACCGGGTACACGCGCGAAGAATTATTAGGACAGCCTTACATGAACCTCGAGGCCATTCCGGCTAGAGACCAATTTGATTTGATTACCCAACAACTAAAGGCAGACGGAGAAGCCAGTTTTGAAACCGTTTTCAAACGAAAGGACGGTAGGCTTTGCAATGTGGAAGCCAAAGCCGTAATGGTTGAAATTGCTGGTCAAAAGCTTGTGTTGATGATATGCCGCGATATTACTGAACGGGTTAAATTTATTGATGAAATTACGCGGCAGAATGAGACTTTACGCGATATTGCCTGGAGCCAATCACACTTGGTAAGGGCTCCATTGGCAAGGCTTATGGGTTTGGTAAATCTACTTGAACCTTCAGCTCAAGAGCTAGAAATAATTGAGGCCATTAAAACCTCTGCTGATGAATTGGATGCCATTATTCATGACATTGCGGATAAAACCTTTACCGTAAACCAAAGCATTAATCAGGATATTGGCACCGCAGAAAACGCATACGTTTCTAAGCATTTTCATGTACTTCTTGTTGAAGAAATTAAAATGGAGCAACTGTTGCAGAAGGCTGTTATTATGCGCAACAAATTTCATCCAAATCCGGAGTTTGCTTTTGATACCCAGGAAGCCTTTACAACCTTGCAAAACAACAACAAGGAAGAGTCAAGCTACCTGGTTTTCGTAAATACCGACCTTTCTGATTTTGTGCTAGAAGAATTCTTGGAGCAACTCAGAAAAATGAATCTGAAAAGCCAAATACGGATTGTTTTAATGAGCAAATCAGACATGTTGGAAATGGACGGGCTTATGGATAAATACCCTGAACTAATCGGATTTATCAAGAAGCCAATCTCCGCGGAATTGGTTAACAAACTGCGCACTCAAGCTTGGATATCTGCATTTTTTCAGTCATAAACTGCGTTTTAGCTGAAATTTTATTTGCAAAAATTAACACGAAAAGCTGATTGACAGCTTTTTACACTTTCTACCTTTTGATACCAAAACAAATTAACCTTAAAGCGAGTATACAATATATCGGCGCTTTACTAATTTTGCGCCCTCTAAATGCAAGTGTATATCCGGATTTTTGTGTTAATTCTTCTCATACCAATGATGCTTAGCACGCAGTTGGTACCGGATTATCTTAGCTTGAATGAGCCACGAACAGAATCTACACTGAATGACAATTCGTGTGAATATGATTCGTATGAACTTAAAAAACAAGACCTGAGTTTCCTTTCAGAAAAATCAATTTACTCCGGCCTGAGCTTTCAAAAGCAAGACGGAGTTTATCAGGAAGGTAAACACCCTCAACTCTCAGTGGAACCGGCAACTCCACCCCCCAAAGCCTGAGTCCGCTGCTGTCACATTTTTTTTAGGTTTTAACATTTTATTTCATGATTCAAAAACTGATTGCGTTCAGTACACGCAGTCCATGGACTATTGGGCTGTTTGTATTGCTTATTGCTGCCTGGGGAGGCTATTCCCTTAAGGAGCTGCCAATTGATGCAGTTCCCGATGTCACCACCAATCAGGTTGACGTCATAACCAATTCTCCAAACCTGTCATCCTTGGAGATTGAAAAATTTATAACAACTCCGGTAGAAATGGCCATGGCCAATATTCCCGGGCTTATCGAGGTGCGCTCAAATTCCAAATTTGGAAGCAGTGTTGTTAAGCTCATCTTTAAAGATGAAATTGATATTTACTGGGCAAGACAACAAGTATTTGAACGACTTCAACAAGTAAAAACTGAAATTCCGGAAGGGGCCGGCGATCCAATTATGGGGCCACCTTCAACGGGATTGGGTGAAATTTATCAATACGTTATTCGCCCGGAAGACCCCGATAATCCAAGACATACCCTTACGGAAATTCGAACCATTCAAGATTGGGAAGTACGAAGAAAACTATTGGGACTTCCCGGAATTGCAGATGTAAGTGGCTATGGTGGATACACCCGCGAGTATCAAGCCAAATTAAAACCGGAACGCATGAAAGCTCTTGGCATTACGGTAGATGAGCTTCATGCCGCACTTGCCGATGGAAACAGCAATACAGGTGGTGCTTATATTGAAAAAGACAATAAAGCCTATACCATCCGAGGAATTGGTTTAGCCAAAAACCTGGAAGATATTGGTAACACAGTTGTTCGCGTAAACCAAGGTGTACCCGTTTTGGTGAAAGACGTTGCAGATGTTGAATACGGACATGCCTTGAGATACGGTGCCCTCACCATGAATGGAAAAGGAGATGTAGTGGGAGGCTCCATTCTAATGATGAAAGGGGCTAACGGCAATGAAGTGATTGAGCGTATTCGTGAGCGAATGGCTGTTATCCAGGCTGAGCTTCCACCAGGATTGGTAATTGAACCTTTTGTTGACCGCTCTAAACTGGTTAACGCCGCAATAAAAACCGTTGCCACCAATTTGGTGGAAGGCGCAACCATAGTACTTCTGGTAATTCTCCTTTTACTTGGCAATTGGAGAGCCGGTTTAATTGCTTCTTCGGTAATTCCACTATCCATGTTGTTTGCATTTATTCTAATGAAATACACAGGTGTAGTTGGAAACATCATGAGCTTAGGAGCCATTGACTTTGGCTTGCTTGTTGACCCTGCCATTATTGTGGTTGAGAGTTCTGTGTTCTTTCTGGCGCTGGGTATGCAAAAAGCCATGCGCGAACAAAACAAATCCATGCTCAACTACCAGGAAAGGCAGGAACTGATTATTCAATCAACAGGTGCTATTTTAAAATCGGTTGTATTTGGTGGACTTATTATTCTGATCGTATATGTACCTATCCTATCCCTGCAAGGTGTAGAAGGAAAGATGTTTGGACCAATGGCGAAAACCGTTGGTTATGCCATTATTGGCTCGTTGAGTCTTTCCCTTACTTATGTTCCCATGATGAGTGCTCTTGTATTGAAACCGGCAGCAACATTGCACCATCAAGACATTGGAACCAAAATAGTTGAATTCTTCATGAAAGGAATTAGGCCCCTACTTCATCTTTCGCTCCGTTTCAAAAAAGCAGTGATTGCCTTTGCTGTGCTGGTAGTAGTAGTGGGTGTAATTGGCTTTAGTCGGATTGGAGGAGAGTTCATTCCAAAACTTCAGGAAGGTGATATTTTGATAGATATGAACCTACCAATTGGCACACCATTAACTGAAAGTATTGCTCAGAGTACAAATATCCAACAATTCCTGATGCGTGAATTCCCGGACGAAATTGAGCGCATTGTTTCAAAAATAGGAACATCGGAAGTTAAGGTTGATCCATTGCCCTTGGAATCACAAGAGATAATCGTTGTGCTTAAGGATAAAAAGTATTGGACCAAATCAAAGCAACAGGAAGAACTTGCAGCGCTGTTCAATGAAAAAATGAAGGACTTTCCCGGAATTATCCTCTCCATTCAACAGCCAATTGAAAGCCGTGTAAACGACATGATGAGTGGTGCAAGAACCGACGTGGTGGTGCAACTTTATGGTCCTGATTTAGACACCTTGGTTAAGAAAGGAAATGAAATCATTCAATTGGTCAAAACTGTACCTGGAGCTGTTGATGTTCAGGAAAACAAGGTATTTGGATTGCCACAAATCAATATAGAATACGACCGAAGAGCCATGGCGGTATATGGAATCAAAGCAGCTCAAATTAACCGTGCAGTTCAATTGGCATTTGGAGGAGCAAGCGCTGGTTTGATTTATGAAAACGATAAGCGTTTTGATTTGAGTCTGCGCTTGGTAGGTAACGAGCGTCAGAAGAAAGAAAACATCGATAACCTGATGATTGAAGCTCAAAACGGGATTCCTGTTCCCTTGAAGGAACTGGCAACCATTCGTGAAGATGTGGGACCTTCTGAAATTGGGCACGAAGGGCTTCAACGCAGGGTAAATCTTGGCTTCAATGTGCGTGGAAGGGATTTGGAAAGTGTAGTAAACGATGTTATTAAAAAGGTAGATGCAGGTGTAAACCTATCAAAAGAATACCGCATTACTTATGGCGGTGAATTTGAAAACTTCAGTCGTGCCAAATCAACACTGGCCATTGTTGTGCCGCTTTCTTTGTTGGTCATCCTGATTCTACTTTACCTTACGTTTAACAATATCCGAGATAGCTTACTGATTTATTCGGTGGTGCCATTATCTGCGGTTGGTGGCGTATTGTCCTTGCTCATCCGCGATATGAACTTCAGTATCTCTGCAGGAGTTGGATTTATTGCCCTTTTTGGGGTTGCGGTATTGAATGGCATATTGCTCATTAGTCACTTCAACACATTGGGAACACTGGGAGAAAGTGATCCCGACCAACGCGTACTAAAAGGAATGGAAGAGCGCATCAGACCAGTGCTTATGACCTCACTTGTTGCGGCATTAGGCTTCCTTCCAATGGCCTTATCAACAAGTGTGGGAGCAGAGGTTCAAAAACCATTGGCAACGGTGGTAATTGGAGGGCTTTTGATTTCAACCCTGTTAACCTTGTTTGTTTTACCGGTTTTATACACCCTATTCACTTCAAAAACAAAAACCCATGAAACAAGTCACTAAATCAATTTGTGCTATTCTGCTGCTGATTCAGGGTTTGAACTTGGAGGCACAAAACCTGAAATCCATGAGTTTGAATCAGCTGTTGGAGCAGGCACAGAAATCGAACCCCAGCATGTTGCTTGCTGAGCAACGCATTGAAAAGGTAAGAAAGCTTCAGGCCTCGGCATTCAATATTCAATCTCCTGAGGTGCTATTTGAAGCCCCAACCTCCACTGAATTAAGGCCCGGTGTGCTTCAGAATATTGATTTTCCTACTCGCTACCTGAGAAACTATCAAACTGCAAAAAAGGAAACTCAAATTACTGCAATTGAAAAGGAAATGGCCTGGAATGAGCTCCGCTTAAAAATCAGGTTAACCTATACTGAACTTCAATACCTCAAGGAAGTGTACGAAAGTTATTTGCAACAGGATTCCTTACTTGAGGACTTGGTGGAAGTAACTGGAATCAGGCATCAGGTTGGACAGATTTCAGCCCTTGAAAAACTCAATGCAGAAGCGCAATACAAAGAAATTCGCTACCAGTTGGGGCAAGTAAAAACTAGACTACAAACCACTCGATTAAGTTTGGCCTTGCTAACAGGAAATCCATCCGACAGTTCGTTGAACAGTTCAGAAGCTCTGGCCAAAGCTCAAGTTCAATCTCCTTTGCAAGAGGATGCATTTGCGGGAAATCCTCAAAACAAATGGTATGAACAAAATATTTCTTTGCAGCATTCTAAACTCAAGCAAGAACGAAGCGGCTGGTTTCCGGGATTGGTGGTAGGTTATTTGAATCAAGGACCGGATCAAACCCCGTTGAACTACCGCATGCGCTATGGATTTACGCTCCCTTTGTGGTTTTGGCAAAACATCTCAAAAGTGGGTGCACAAAAGAAAGAGCTTGAGATTGCCGAACAACAGGCTTTGGTGAATCGATATGGTTTAACGGGTGTGTATCAGGAAACTCTTTCCGGATTAAAACAGTACGGTGAGGCACTAAACTATTATGAACAAACTGCCCTTCCTCAGGCCAGTCAATTGGCAAGAGAAGCGCGTGAATCTTACCGATTGGGAAGTATTGGTTATTACCATTACCTCATCAACCTGCAACAGGTAATCAAAATACGATTGGGTTACCTGGAAGCATTAAAAAACTACAATCAAACTGCATATACCTTTCAATTCCTTAAAGGAGAATAAACTTCAATGAAAACAATACTTCAATTAACGGTGCTTTTTCTTGTAGCAGCATGCTCATCTGAAACACCCAAAGAAAACGGCCCAAGCACCAAAAGGGATATTGATTCACTAACCCTGAGTAAAAAACAGCTTCAGGGCGTGAATGTGCGCTTTACCCATTTCTCAAAACAGAACATTCAACCCATTATCCACGCCAATGGCATTATCAAACCCTTGCCCGAAAGTAAGGCGGAAATAAGCAGTCATATTGCAGGTAAAGTGGAACGCATTTTTGTCCGCGAGGGAATGAAGGTTTCAAAAGGACAACCTATATTAAGCATCAGCAGTTTTGAATTGCTTGAACTCCAAAACGAATATGCCGCAGCCAAGGCCGATGCTGAGTTTCAGAAAGCGGAATACGAACGTCAGGAAACCCTAACAAAAAAGAACATGGGTGTACTTGCTGAATTTCAAAACAGCAAGGCTCGCTATCAGGCCGCCGTAGTAAAAGAAAAGATGCTGCTTCACAAGCTTGAGCTAATTGGCATTGGAAAGGCGGTATTGAATGACCCGGTGAAAGGACAGATAAGTCCGGTATTCACCATAACAGCCCCCTTGGATGGATACATCAACAAACTGCAAGTTCATATAGGAACATTGGTTGAAAGCCAAACCATTCTTGCCGAGATAATCAACCCTACTTTGCTGCAGGCAGAGGTGTATGTGTACGAGAAAGATGCAGCATGGATAACTGAGGGCTTACCGGTAAGCATGAACCTGGCCGGTAGTCCGGGTTTGGAATTGCAAGGTAAAGTAAGCTATATCAACCGTGCCCTTGACCCAGAAACCAAGACCATCACTTTACATGTAAATTTTGAGAAGCGCCCACTTTCAGAAATCCATGCCGACATGACCATTCGTGCAGAAATCAAAGGAAAAACAGAGGCTGGAAATGGCTGGTGTGTTCCGCTTAGCACCCTCTTTGATGATGGCAGTAAGACCTTTCTATTTGTGAGCAATTCCTTCAGCGATAGCCTTGTACACATGAAACGCATTCAAGTTAAAGTGCAACGTAGAGACGAAGACTATGCCATGCTTGAACAGCATCCTTCATTCAAGGTAGACTGGGAAATTGCAGACAATAATGTCCTTTCTTTGGAAGCTGAGCGGAAAAAAAATGAATAATTTCGCTCAAAAAACAACTACCCTACTCAATAAAATTTCAAAAACTATAACAAATTATTCGGGGCCCAATAGAAGTGTTATTGGGCCCTCTTTTTAAGGCTCAAAATTAGTAGATTTGGTGGCTTAGGATAATGCCGCTATGATGAAACTTTATCTGCCTTTTGCTATACTTTTTTTCTTTTTGTTCTCTTGCAACTACTCATCTAAGCAAGACCTAAAGGCTGAACAGGAGTCATTGCATAAAACTGCCGAAAAAATAGACAGGGACTTTGCTATCATCAGAAATGAAGTTGGGAGTTTGGCGCTAAAGATTCAAAAACTTTACGAAAGCAGGCCGAACAAACCCTTAAAACCAGCAAAGGATTTATACCATTTGGCCCCCAATGGTGTGTTTTATAAAACCCGGGATGATGGCGGTTCTGCGATTTGTGTAACAGGTGTCTATCCTGTAAATGAAGAAATAAAACAGATTGTATATTTAACTGAACCCATAGATACAGAGTTTGTCCGCATTGTAAAACAATACCCTGAAGTGGTTCAAGTGTACTACAACGACAAACATTCCTGCAACAGGATTTACCCCTTTTTTGATGTGCTTTCGCAATACGAAGCTAAGATGGACATTCCCTCTTACAACTTCTATTACATGGCAGATGAAAAACACAATCCGAAACGAAAAGCAGTATGGGTTAACGAACCTTATGTTGACCCCGCAGGAAGGGGTTGGATGGTTTCGGCAATTGCACCAGTGTATGTAACCAACAAGCTGGTTGGAGTTCCCGGAATTGATGTTACCATCAATGAAATTGCCAAGCGTTATCTGCCTCAACATAGCAGTTCGATGACTCTGATTATGGACAATACAGGGACCGTTGTAACCGCTCAAGAATCAGCAATAAACTTTCTTTCCTTTCCTCCGCTTTTTGATCATAAATACATTGAAACCATCAAGCAAAACACCTACAGAAAGGAACTGTACAACTTAACCTTATCCAAAGAAGAATGGGTACGAGACCTTGCGAAACAAATCTTGCGAAACGAGAAACATGTGGTTGAAACCAAACAAAAAGGGAAAAACATAACTGTGTTGGCAGACCATATTCATGAATTAGACTGGTACCTGGTAAAGATTCTCAAATGAACAAAAAGCTTTACCTGCTAATTCCTCTGATTCTGCTCTTCATTGGGCTGTCTATCTATCAATATACTGATTTAAGCAGGCATCAAAAAGAAGAAACCGCAGACTTCATTTTCCGCCAAATTATCCTTTGTGGAAAGACCATAGAAGAGTCGGCAAATGATTTTGAAGAATCGGCGAAGTTGGAGTTTGCCAACCGTGACTTGGATTATTTTTTTCGCTCAGATACCGAGAAAATTGGACTTGAGAAACAATACAAATTCGTTGATGCCGAAATCAAACGCATTCGCAGATTTTACTCCAGAAACCAAGAGCTAATTAATAGCATTCTCATTCACGATGGAAAAACAGGAAGAGAGTTTGAGCGCGACTTTAACAATTACTTCCGCGTTACTCGACCTTTTCCATTACAAAAAAAACTACCCCTTTTTCAATCCAGTATATTTATCCATGAAGGAAAGAATGATTATTTTGTTCAACCTATCTTCAACTCTTCGGGCGTTCTGATTGCCAATATTCGGTTCAACCTAAACTTTCCGAGATACCTAAACTACCAATTTGACCGATTCTACATTGGCAGAAATTCTTGGGATTGGGCATTTAATCCGGATGGTTCACTCATCACAGTGACTGCAAGTGATAATACAGACACAACGCTGATTCACCCAAATCCACCTTTAGAATTAATTGATAAGCTTCAGAATAGACTAAGCACAGAGTTAGAACATGAAGCAGGCCCCGGCTCATACAAGACCCTGTATTCCGTGATGTATCCCATCAACTTGTTGGGGAACTCCATTGGGCTTGTTTTTTCGGTGGATACTCAAAGCCTTTGGAAAGAGCAAACCCAGGCCAATTTTCTCATTCTGTTTTACTTCTTGATGATTATTGGCGGCATAATTGTGCTCTTCATTGGAATCATTCGTCAAATAACCCATACCCGCGAACAAATCAAGAAAACAGAAAGCCTGTTAAGAACTGCAAATCAAGGGGCAGAAGTATTGCTTACCGACCCGGATTTTGAGCGCTCCATGTTTTCATTCTTGGAATTGGTATCGGAAGCCTTCAACTACCAACGCGCTTTCTTATTGGCCTCTGTTGAAGAGGAAGGAAAAGAAAAAATGGTGCTTAGGTATGAATGGTGGGAAAAGAGCCACGAACCTCTTGCCGGCTTAATTCCAGGTATTGTTAAGGGTTACAATAGCCGTGTCTTTTCGGCCTGGAAAGACAATATGAAACGGGACCGAATACTGAGGTTGAATGAGGATGAGTTTGGGGCGAAAGAAAAACGCATTCTTAAGTCGCTTGGATTTCGATCTGTAACCTTATTACCCATCTTTATCGAAGATCGTTTTTACGGACTACTTGGATTTGTAGATACACGGCATCAGCGCGACTGGCAAGATCAGGGAGAAGCCATATTCAGAAACATTGCGAATGTTGTGGGTGGTGCCTTGTACATTCAGGAAAATAAAAAATACCTTATCGAGGCGCGCGATGAAGCAGAAACAGCGAATCGTCTGAAATCAGAATTCCTTGCAAATATGAGTCATGAAATCCGGACGCCAATGAATTCCATTTTGGGCTTCAGCGAAATCATGCTTAACACAACCGACAATCCTAAGCAAAAGAATTACCTGAAAACCATCCTCGATAGTGGTAAAACCTTGCTATCGCTCATCAATGATATTCTCGATTTATCTAAAATTGAAGCGGGACAACTTGAGATTCATAGTCAACCAACCGACATGAGAACTGTGCTTTGGGAAATTGAAAATCTATTCAAACCCAAAGCCCATGAAAAAGGCATTGAAATGTTTTCATTCCTCGATCCTCGTTTGCCCAAATCTTTTAAAACGGATGATATCCGATTGAAGCAAATTCTACTGAATTTGGTAGGAAATGCTGTTAAATTTACTGAAAGTGGTGAGATTGAAATTCAGGTTATTGTTGAGAAGATTCAAACCAGATTGTTTGATTTGATGATTGCGGTAAGAGACACCGGAATTGGCATTCCTGATGAAGAACAGGAACGCATATTTGAATCGTTTAGTCAGCAATATGGCCAAGACAACAAGAAGTATGGAGGAACCGGATTAGGCCTTGCCATTAGCAAACGACTGGCAACGCTTATGGGAGGAAGAATAAGTCTTGAAAGTAAACCCGGAAAAGGCAGCATATTCAAACTTCATCTTCCTAACCTGGAACATAGCGAAGAAGTGGTTGAAAAAACAGAATCGTATGTCTGGAAAGAGGAGAAATATGAGTTCAAGGGCTCAAGTATTCTGGTGGTTGATGATGTATCTCAAAACAGGGCTTTGGTTGCCAATTACCTCGAAAAGCAGAACCTTAAACTAATTGAGGCAGAAAGTGGTGAAATTGCCATTGAACTTGCCAGGAAGCTAAAACCGGATTTAATTCTTATGGACATTCGCATGCCGGGAATGAGTGGGTTTGAAGCTACCCAGGAGATACGCAAATTATCTGGGTTTGATAAAACACCAATCATAGCGTTCACCGCATCAACCATGCAAAGAGACCTGGACAAACTCAAGTTCTACTTCAACGGATACTTGCGTAAGCCTGTCCACCGAAGTACTATGTTGAACGAATTGCTACGCTTTCTTCCGGTAGAAATTCCTGAAGAAATTCTGAAAGAAACAAGAAGTGCCGAAACCTTGAGCTCGATTCAAATAAGTGAGGAAATGAGAAGTTATTTCAATGAACATTTTCTTACTCGAATTCAACAACTCCAGGAATTTCTAGTGATTGACCGGGCAGAAGCTCTGGTAGTAGATTTCGAAAACTTCGCAAAAAAATGGAAGCAAAATCATTTACTCAACTTAAGTGTTGAACTCAAAAGAAGTCTGGATAATTTTGATACACTTGAAATTCAAACGCATCTAACCCAGCTAAAGCAATTATTCGAGGAGACCATTCATGAAAACTAAAGACCTGATTCTGGTAATTGACGATCAGCCCAATAACTTAAAGGTAATTGCCGGCCTGCTTGCCAATGAATATGAAATAAGTATAGCAAGCAATGGTGAAACGGCCTTGAGTATGCTTGAAAAAGCTCAACCCGACTTAATACTCCTCGACATTATGATGCCGGGCATGGATGGATTTGAAACCTGTAAGCAACTCAAAAGCAATCCAAATACTGCCTCCATACCTGTTATTTTCTTAACTGCAAAAACCGATATCGACGATATAACCAAAGGCTTCAAGTGCGGCGCAGTTGATTATGTAACCAAGCCTTTCAATCCGGCAGAAGTGAAAGCTCGGGTAAAGAACCACCTTGGGCTTTACAAATCACAAAACTTACTGAGTTTAAAAAATCTTGAACTATTGGAAGCCGAGCTTGAGCTTACCAATATGCTGGATATTTCTCGTAATCAAAACGAAAGGTTAAAGAGCTTTGCGCATATTGTTTCACATAACCTTCGTTCTCATGCCCGAAACATTTCTTCCTTGCTTGAATACCTAAAAGAAGAAAACCAGGCTCTGGAAGAATCGGAAATATATCGCTTACTCAAAAACGCATCCTCCAACCTGCTTGATACCATAACAAATTTATCTGAAGTTGCCATCCTAGCAGCAGGTGATAAAAAAGATTTCAAAGTTGTGAATCTAGGAATGGTCATTGAAAAAGCTTTGGAAAATGTGAGTGCATTGGCTAAAAGCCAGGGCGTTAATCTTATCAACCAGGTTCCTGAAAACATTCAGGTATTGGGCATTCCGGCCTATACGGATTCTATTATTCTCAATTTGCTCACCAATGCTATAAAATATTCAGATCCTGCCAAAGAATCATTTGTGCGACTTAGCTATAGCAATGAATCCGGATTGATATGCATTCATGTTGAAGACAATGGACTAGGGATAGATTTGGTGAAATTTGGCAAGCAACTATTTGGCATGTACAAAACCTTCCACGATCATCACGACTCAAAGGGCTTTGGCTTATTTATCACCAAGAATCAAATTGAGGCCATTGGTGGAAAAATTGAGGTGGAAAGCAGCCCGGGAATCGGCACACGATTCAAGGTTTATTTCCAACCCGAAAAGCGCCTAAAAAACCTATCGGAAACATTACCCGGCAGTGCTACATTAGACTAAGATTATCTATTTTGGCATCCCATGAAAAACAAAGACAAAAAGGTTTTCGTAAGTGGATGCTTTGATTTATTGCACAATGGACATGTTGCGTTCTTAAAGAGCGCAGCCTCCTTTGGAACACATCTTAGCGTATGCATTGGAGCTGATGAAACGGTTTACGCACTCAAAAATCGTTTTCCGGCCAACAGCCAGGATGAACGAAAATACCATTTGGAAGCCATACGCTTTGTTGATGAAGTGCTGATTGGAAGCGCTAGTGGCATGTTGGATTTTCTTCCGGAACTGGAAAAGGTTAAACCGGATGTTTTTGTAGTAAACGAAGACGGCCATCAACCCGAGAAAGAGGCCATTTGTGCCCAGAAAGGAATTGAATACAAAGTCTTAAAACGTTTGCCTGAAGCAGGATTGCCTGCACGGTCTACTACTGCTATCCGAAAAGAAAACCGCATTCCATTTCGCTTGGACCTTGCAGGAGGTTGGTTAGATCAACCCTTTGTTTCGAGTTTATATCCAGGGCCTGTAATTACACTTTGCATTGAACCCGATTATGCCTTTAATACCCGAAGCGGAATGGCATCAAGTACGCGAGCCGCTGCCACTGAACTTTGGGAGTTTCGCATACCAGAACCCGATACACTAAAAGCAGCAAAGACTTTGTTTGCCTATGAAAATCCTCCCGGTACTCAGGAAATTGCCGGCTCTCAGGATGCCATTGGCATTGTTTTCACCGGTTTGAATAAACTCTCCTACTCAGGCAACTATTGGCCAGATGCAATTGAACAGGTGCAAGACCTTGATGTCCTTCAATTCCTCCAGAACCATCTGTATCTCGTAAGCCTTGAACCCAGAGCAAGCAACTATTCAGTGCTTGAAAACACCCATCTTGAAAGAGAACATGCAAAGGCGCTTTCTATAGCTGCAGAAAAGTGTTGGAACTCAATTCTTCAAAAAGATTTATCAGGAGCCGGAAACGCCATGACCGAATCATTCAAAGCGCAACTTGCACTTTTCCCAAACATGGGGAATGAAGAAATTTTTAGTCTCATTCGCCGCTACGAAAAGGACTGTTATGGATATAAACTCAGCGGTGCCGGCGGAGGCGGTTATCTGATTCTGCTGGCAGATAAACAACCCGTAAATTCCATACAAATACGAATTCGTAGAAAGGAGGAATTGTGTTAAGCAAAAATCAGCTTGGGTTTGCCGCAGTAGTGAGTCTTTTCTTCTTTTGGGCATTAGCTCATAACCTGAATCCGATTCTAATTCCTCAACTCAAAAAAGCTTTGGAGTTAAGCGACTTTCAATCGGCATGGGTTGACTCCTCTTTTTATGTTGCTTATTTTCTATTGGCACTTCCCGCAGGAAAACTGATTGAAAAAGTTGGGTACCGGGGAACTATCGTTAGTGGTCTGGTGCTTTTTGCCCTGGGCGCCTGGTTATTTATTCCTGCTGCCAATTTTAGGTCATTTCCTTTTTTTCTGGGAGCCTTGTTTGTTTTAGCAAGTGGATTAACCCTTTTGGAAACAGCAGCCAATCCCTTTGTAAATGCAATGGGAGAACCCTCCACCGCCGGAAGAAGGTTGAATTTTGCACAAGCTTTTAATGGACTTGGGGCAACACTGGCCGCCTTTTTAGGAGCTCGATATATTTTATCAGGAAAACAGCAAGATGCGCTAAACCCAAGCGAATTTGAATCAGTGAATGCGTGGCTTCAATTTGAAGCGAATCAGGTAAAAATGCCTTATTTTCTCATGGGCTTGTTTGTTCTAATGATGGCCATTGTGTTCAAACGAATTCCACTGCCGGAAATACAGCAAGATAACACAGAGCCTTTCTCTCTTAAAAAACTCGCATCCTTGCAGAAGTTAAAATGGGCAGTACTTGCTCAGTTTGTGTATGTGGGAGCACAAGTAGGTGTTTCAAGTTTCTTTATTCGGTATGCCGTAAATCAAACCAAACTTAGCGACCAAGAATCAGCGCTGCGCTTATCGTTAGGTCTATTTTTATTTATGCTAGGACGATTTGCCGGGAGTGCGCTCATGAAAAAAATCAAACCGGAAATTGTATTGCAACTCTTTACCTGGATGGCTACATTATGCATGACAATTGCTAGCTTCTTGGGAGGCGAGCTGGGATTGTTGGCTCTTACACTTACACCCTTCTTCATGTCGGTTATGTTTCCCACCATTTTCTCTTTCGGTATTCAGCATAGCCAGGGATTAACCCGCTATGCATCATCCTTGCTAATTATGAGTATTGTAGGAGGAGCTATTATTCCTCTTTTCATGGGTGCTGTATCCGATGAATCAAGCATCCAATATGCCTTCCTAATTCCGCTTGTTTGTTTTGTAACGATAGGCCTCATCACCCCAAAAATAAAAGCATGAAAACCTGGTACCTTGCATGTGACCTAAAGAATGAACCTGAACTAATAAAAGCCTATGAACTTGCACATAAACAAGTTTGGCCGGAAATTATTCAATCCATTTACGATGCAGGAATTTTGAACTGTGAAATCTACAGGGTTCACAACCGTTTGCTGATGGTATTGGATACTACAGATGAATTTTCATTTGAAACCAAGGCGCAAATGGACGCCATAAATCCTACAGTTCAGCAATGGGAAGAATTGATGTGGAAATACCAGCTAGCTTTGCCGGAGGAAGCCAGTACGACAAAATGGGTGCTTATGAAGCAAATTTTTTCCTTAAACGACCAGGAAAATTAACAGGACGAATCCGTTTTCAATAACCGAAGCAGGTTACTTAGAATCAATAAACACATTGGCTAGCAGCTGAACAATTTCTGCCTTTTGATTTTCATCGCGGTTCAACCAATTCAAACCATCCTCCATTTCACGGAAATAATCAATATCCAGGTTGAGAGAGTCGCCAAATGTCTTATAAATCCTGGCCAAATACTCCTGATTCAATGTTCCAATTATGAGGCATACCCGTAATCTTTTCTTGAACCTAAACCTTTTCCTGAAAAAGGAAATATAGTCGAGAATATCCACACGAAACCCAATAGATATACAACGCGATAAATCTACCAATAGGTCAAAATCTTCATTAAACAAGGGGTCTTCAGAGAAAGCAATATTGCTTTGAATGATATCGGAAATCACAATCTTATCGCGAAATGCGGTGATGATTAAATTCTGCTGGGGTAATATGCGGTAGGTCCAAGAGGGCATATTGCAATAGTATAACAATTATTATCAAAATAGACAGACATGCATCAAGCAAATCCTGAACACTTAGGTTAAGGGGATAGATTTTTAAGAATAAATCAACCGCAATAATTGGTTACAATAGAATGGTTTTCAAACTTTTATCATACTTCAAAAGGTTACAAGAACCTACCTTTACCTAAGAATGGAACTTGATATAAGAACCCTTTATTTGATATACTCCATAACCTGCGTTGCAAACCTATGGGTGATTTCTTACTTATGGGTTTCAAATCGGACAAAGTTTGATGGCATTGGCTTCTGGGTTTCTGATTTCCTGTTGCAGTTACTGTCAATGGTATTGATTTTATCAAGAGGTTACATACCAGACCTCTTCTCAATTGGAATAGCCAATGTTTTTAGTGCAACAGGTATTTTATTGAGTTTAATTGGTCTCCAAAAATTCTTTCAAGAAAAAATCAAAGTATGGCAAAACCTTGTTCCTCTTGTGGTCTACAGCCTTTTTGTTTTTTGGAGTATCGGTTCTCAGATTACTGTTAGTCAGCGCGGGTTTGCTTATTCAATCATATCTCTCATTTTTTTCGTACAAACAGTTTACCTGTTAAAAAAGAAAAATCTAAGCACCAAAGGGAATGGCAGTAGGCCTGTTTTTTGGATATCGCTCGGTTTCCTTGGTATTAATGTATGTCGTGTTATTTATTACCTCAATGGTGGGTTAAACAATTCGCTGGATTATTTGAAATCGGGCAATCTCGAAGCTCTATTTGTGGTTGGCTACAACTTACTTTTTGTTCTACTAACATTCTCTCTTGTGCTACTAATTAACAAGCGATTGATTATTAAAGTTGAAAAGCAGGAAGAAAAGTTTTTCAAGGTATTTCATGCTTCTCCGCACGCTATTATCCTCACCCGCAAAGAAGATGGAAAACTTACCGAGGTAAATTCAGGATTTGAAAAACTATCCGGATTTTCAACCGAAGAAATTATTGGCAAAACAACCCTAGAACTTGAGCTTTGGGGTGATCCTGAACACAGAAGCGCCTACTTGAAAACGATGTTAAAAGAAGGAAGAGTAAAAAATCAGGAATGCATCTTTTATAGAAAGGGTAAAATACCATTTACCGCTGCTATTTCATCTGATTTTATTGAATTGGATGGAGAGGAAATGGTATTGAGTACCATTGAAGACATGACCGATTTGAACCGATTGGTGGAAGAATTGAAAATTTCTACACAGGAGTTGAGCAGACTGAATGCCACAAAAGACAAGTTCTTTTCAATAATTGCGCATGATTTGCGCAACCCAATAAGCCAAATTACAGCGCTAACTGAATTGATGCATGACGACATGGCGAGAAAGGACTATAGCGAAGCAGAGCAACTTGCAGAGCTCATTCATACCTCCTCAGAAAGAGCCATGGGATTGTTAAGTAATTTACTTGAATGGTCGCGCTTGCAAACAGGCAGAATTGCATTCAATCCAGCGCCCAATCTGTTGAATGAATCTGTGAAAAGTTGTTTAGAACTGCACGAGGAACTTATTAAAAAGAAAAACATTCAACTTAAAACAAACATTCCAGAAAACCTTCAAGCCCATTACGACCGGAATATGGTAGAAACCGTTATCAGGAATTTGGTTTCAAACGCCATAAAATTTGTGAACCCCGGGGGCATTATTCAAATAAATGCATGGAAAGAAGACAATACGGTTTATGTGACCATAAAAGACAATGGCATTGGTATTCCTGCAAACAAACAAGTTAATCTGTTTAGCATTGAAGGTAATTACTCAACCCGGGGAACATTAAACGAAGAGGGAACAGGCCTGGGCCTTGTGCTATGCCGAGAGTTTATTGAGCGACATGAAGGCAAAATCACCCTTCAAAGTGAACCGGGAAAAGGAAGTGAATTTACCTTTACACTTCCGGTAAATTCATAATCTAATTCCAACTTGTAAGCGAATTTAATTTATAAAAAAAGTGGCTGCTTCAGACTGAAGCAACCACCCTATTTGAATTAGTTTTGAATTATCAGTTTGCGCGTATGCACCTGATCTTTGGCCCTTAGTTTAAGGATATAAACTCCGTTTGGAGCATTCAATTGAATTGTGGGTTCTGAACCTGGAGAAAGAACGCTGCTTTGAACAAGTCTTCCACTCAAATCAACAAGCTCAATATTTATTTCCTGTTGATGCATTCCATTCCAATCAACAATCAATTTATCTGATGCAGGATTAGGCATAAACCGAGGCTCAGTTTTGAGCTCCTCAGTTGCAATCCAAATGGTCTTACTTAACTCACTCTTTCCGTCAAAATCGGTTTGACGAATGCGATAAGCCACCGAGGCAAGGGCTTGGTCTGCGAATACGTTTCTGTCGGTAAAGGTATAGGTGCTTGTGCGACTTGTCGTTCCTTTTCCGGCAAGCTCGGCAATACTATAAAAATCCACCCCATTCAATGAACGTTCTACCGTAAAGAATTTGTTATTGGTTTCACTGGCTGTGGTCCAAATCAATTCTGCATCATCACCTGAACGGTAGCCTTCAAAGCTTTGCCATTTTACAGGCACGGTAGAGCTTGCAGTTACAAAAACGGTATCTCTGAAAACTCCACAACCGTTGGTGTACTCAGCTACATAAGCATAAATACCCGGTGTGGTAAATGGACCCACTTTTGATACAATCATCGTATCGTACAAGGCACTCATATAGGTCCAGGAGAAGCCCGGCGCACTAACAGGCTGAGGCAAGGGAACATTGCTATTGCGCACATTTGGATCCTGAGGCTGCGTTCCTGAATTAATCCAATTCACTGCGCTATTGCTGTCTGCTCCATTCAAGCGGTTTCCTGAACTGGATGAAGCCGCTGTTGCACCCGACCAATCGCTAGCCGTTACACCGGCAGCAGCAGGGAAAACAAATGAACCATAAACCACCGCATCAACTATTAAACCTTGTGCGTTCCTTAGAATTCTTCCGGCAGCACCTGTAGAACCAAAAGTTCCGGTATAACCGCCATGGTAATAGAAGTTGGAAGGCGAAGGAACACTCGCGTTCAATTGGCCAACTGCGATAATTGCTGTTCCATTCGGGCTCAGGCGAGTGCCTGTTGGGAAAGTATAAGAACTCAACAAGGCGGTTGTGCTCCATTGTTCCAGCGTAATACCACCCAAATCTGAATTTGGCACACCGGTTATCTCTACATAATCATCCGCAACTAAGTAGGATGGCCATCCACCTGTTGGAGCACCAACAGTTGTTTTGAAATGACAAACCTCAGTGAAGAAAAACGGACCTGATGGGAATATGGAAGATTCCGCACGAATGATCACAGTATCTGTAGGCGAATTAACAAGAGCAGTTTTAGGACTTACACTTAAAATAGGATGAATCACCAATTGGTCTGTTTGCAATAAGGTGTCGTTTGCTGTTATTGAGTTAACCGGACTTGATGAAATCCAAACATCCAAGGAGTAGGTACCCGGCAAGGAGAAGTTGGCGGTGCCCAGGTAAAAATCCTTACTCAAACCGGCACCAAGCGTATCTGAGATAAGAACTAAACTATCAACGGTATTCACCGGACCGTTAATTCTGGCTTGAATAGTAAGATTATTCACTCCAAAATCTACGGTTGACCCAATTAAATTGGATAATGTAATTTTGATTGAATCATTGGTATTGTAACACTGATTTTGACGAATCAGAGTTGCTGAACTTAACTTGATATCGGCGCCAACACCAGTAAACTCAAAAGCTCCAGGGTCGGGTGTTGTTGATGAACGTGCATTCCCATTGATGTCTTCAGCTAATGAAACAGGAAGGCCGATATTATCTATATTGGTTGAAGCAGGAACAAAGTTGTTTGCTAGAATGCTCGTGAAGGCCGGGTCTACATCCAATGAAGCTGAATCCATTGAGGTAAGTGTTTTCCAGTTGGCAAGTGTTAATGCAGCTTGACCCCAGAATCCCATGGTATATGTGCCCGATGTAGAACTGTTAAAGTACACATTACCATTTGCTGTAAATGTGGCACTCGGGTTCGTAATGTACAAGGCATGTTTAGCGCCGGTTCCACCTCCACTTAAGCTGAGTATATTATTCCTAAAATCAATATTGCTAAGTGTTCCATTTAAGAACACGTTACGCACCGCTCCAGTTGCTGCACTCGGAATTGCATGATGAATCGTATTGTGCCAGAAGCGGATTCCGGAATAGGTTCCGGTTAGTCCATAAATACCATAATAGGTTGAAGTAGTTTGATTGTTGTAAATGAGGTTATTTGCTATAACAGTTTCCTCCCCTGTATTATTAACCGAGGCTGTTGTAAGGTAAATGGGATAGCAAGCATAGCTGCCGGAACCCGCATCGTGAATGCGGTTTGAGCGAATATCCATTTGGCGAGCAGTAGCCATGTAAATTCCATAGAAGGTAGAAATTCCTGCGCGGGTTTCACGGTTAATATCGTTTCCGACGATTTGTGCTGAATCTGCATTGCTGAAGTAAATTCCATACAGGTAAAAATTACTGCATGTATTGTTCAACACCCGATTGCCTTTATTATCAGCATAAGTAGAATTGCCAATAAAGGTGATGCTGTAATAACCACCAAGAATCGTATTCTTTTCGAGTGTAATGTAGCTGCCATTGTTTCCGGCAGTTGTAGCACCTGTTGTTGAGCCTGAACAAACAATACCTGCATTGGCTGTTCCTGTAGCGGTTTGATTTACCACTACTGAACATTTCTGAATGGTAAGGAATCTTGAGTTTCCGCCAATATGCACGCCAAAACCTGCAAAGTTGGAGTCGCCAAGAATTTTCAAACTATCAAGGGTTACATACTGGGTTCCATTGAAGGAAACCAAAGGTGAGTTATTGCCTTGAATGCTTGCTCCATTGCCTTGAATGATTACCGGATTTGAAGCGCTTGCGCCGGGAATTGTTCCAAGGGAAAGTTGGTTGCCAACAACACCGGCACCTGGAGCTATGCTTATAGTAACGGGACCCGAAACACCGGCACAGGTCAATTGGTTAAAGACCTCATTCAGGGTTTGAAAATTTGTACCACTTCCCGGTAAAGCCGGATTAACCGTGTAAGCACCCGTCATGGCAGATGATGGTGTTTGAACAGCAACAGCAATTGAGGTATCTGAAGTTGAACCACAGGTGACAATGCATCGGTACCAAGAATTTTGAGCTTGTGTTTTTGTAACTAGTCTGAAGGTATCTGCAGGAAGAATCGTGAAAGGCCCGGAAGAAGAACCGGTTGAAACAATCCATTGATACCTCATACCCGAACGAAGGGTATCCCCACTTAAGCTTAGCGAAAAACTTTGGTTAGCACAAGCAATGGATGTACTTGAGGTTGCGGCACCCGGACTAAAACTTCCAGAACAAACAGCAACAGAATTTAAAAACTCAAATGCACCTATATCCGGAGTAGCCACAGACCTTGCAGAACCAAGTATGTCGCTACTCACACCGGCAAAAGCACCCAAATTATTCAAAGCAGGATTAGTTGGGGTGTAATTCCAAGCTTGGGCTAAAGAATACAGAGGGTCTATTAAAACTGAAGAAGCATCTTGGGATGTAGCCGTTTGCCAAGCCGCAAGATTTGAACGGTTAGCTGCTGAATAATAACCCAAATTGTATGTTCCTCCGGTAGAAGCATTGAAGAAGTTGTTGTTGTTGCTTAGGATAGAGGCTGAAGCATTGGTTATGTAAATGGAAAACTTAGCACCTGTTCCACCTCCACTTAAGGTGAAATTGTTGTTTCTGATAACAAGTGAAGAAAGGGTGCCATTCAGGAAGATAGAACGAACAGCACCTGTTGCTGTTGCGGGAATAGTGTGGTGAACCGTATTGTGTAGAAAGCGCAAACCGGTATAGGTTCCGGTTAAGCCATAGATTCCATAATAGGTGCTTGTTGTTTGGTTGTTGTAAATCAAATTATTCACAAAATCGGATTCAGCACCCGGAGCGTTTACACTCGCTGTTACTATGTAAATGGGATAACAAGCATAACTTCCTGAGCCCGCATCGTGAATTTGGTTTCCAATTACTTTCATGTTGCGTGAAGTGGCCATGTAGAAACCGTAAAAAGTTGAAATTGTGGTGCGCGTTATGCGGTTGATATCGTTACCCAATACCACAGCAGAATCAGCATTGTTGAAGTAAATGCCATACAGGTAAAAATCGCGGCAAACGTTTCGCTCAATGCGGTTCCCATAGCAATTTTGGTATGAGGCATTACCAATAAAAATGATACTGTAATACCCGCCCAAAATGGTATTGTTTATCAATGTAACATTGTTGGCATTGTTTCCGGCTTGTGTGGCTGATGTTTGAGAACCCGAAGCTACAATACCTGCAACACCTGTTCCGGTAGCAGTTGTGCTAACTTCAACGGTACAAGCACGAATGGTCACAAAACGTGTATTGTTGGTTAAGTGAATACCAAAACCACCAAAGTTTGCCCCACCCAGTATCTTTAGAGAATCTATTGTAACATAAGCGGTGTTGTTGAATGTTACCATAGGCGAAGGAGCCTGGGTAATAATTGAACCCTGGCCATTGATAACAATCCGATTGGTATCTGAAGCGCCGGGGATAGCACCAAAATTTACCTGCCCTACGAATGTTGAATTCGGAGCAACGTTAGCAGTTACCGGTCCTGATACACCTACGCAGGATAGCGCATCTGCAAAGTCTGCAATGGCGCTGAAGTTGGAGGAACTAGCCGGTAAACTTGGATTGATAGTATAGCTTCCTGCAAGTGGATTCGTAGGTGTGTTTACAAATACAGCAGTTGAAGTATCGGTTAAAGAACCACACGTAACAATACAGCGGTAAAAAGTTGAGCTTGTTTGACTTTTTGGAAGTGTACGCAACGAATCAGCAGGGTCTAAAACATAAGAACCCGGCAGTCCGGTTGAACTGCTAATCCATTGGTAGGTTAAGCCCAGACGAACCGAATCATTTGTCAATTGAAGTGTAAATGGGGAACCGGAACAGGCGATATTTCGGTTGGCAATTGCCTGTCCTGGATAAGGAATTGAACATGGAACCATCGGCCTCCATTCAATGCGGCCAATCCAGGCACGAGGATGATTGGTTGGTGCCGCAGGAGGCGTTCCTCCGGCATACGAATTGTTTGTACCCTGGATAATAAAAACTCCGTTTGAGGAGTCGCTTGTTACACCACCGGGATGGGTGAAATAACGCTGAGAAGTTGCAAATACAGCGAGAGACCATGTGGTGTTAGCAGGAACCACAAAACTTAAATTTGTTAAAAATGGCTGAGTTATTGTGGTGGTGCTATTTCCTTGTCCTGTGATGGTTCCTGAAGCCACCAGATTCCATCCATTGGCCAGATCAATTGCTCCAGGTGCCGAAGATGTGGGAGTGGTTTTATAATACAAAGCAGTAGCCACATTGGCTGCCGTGCTCGAAGTAACCCCATGAACCTCCTTTATTTCTATGGGATAGGAGTTGTTATTCCGGAAATTGAATACTACTGTACCTGTTCCGTTGTTGTTTGTTGTGCTACCGGTAGTGCTAACCGAAAAGGTCTGTGCCTGCAAGTCTAAACCCGCAAGCGCCAAACACAACACAGCAATTAACCTGTTAAAATGACGGATAATTTTCATGAGTCTGTTAAATTTTTATTAAACCAATCTGCAAGAAATAAAAAATTCATTAAAACACAATAATCTGATTGACAGTTTTTTCAGTTATGCCCCTATCAAAAAAATGCTGCAAAACGAAAAAGATAAAAAAAGGTTTAAACCCACGCAAAGTTTCTGGACTTTGATTTTCCGCTGTCGAAAAAGGAAAGTCAAAACCAGTAATTGAGTTAAAGCAGGTATATCAAAACTGATTTTTGAGAATGATTTACTTTAAAACCTAATGGATACTATTAAACGATTCGAGCTACTAAAGGGTGGCTTAAAGCACCTTAAAATCTACTAATGCCAAGGCTTTTATGATTTTGTAAAGAGAATTTAAGCTTGAAAAAAAGTAAGCTGCAACAAATTCAATTTGCTTACTCATCAACCATGATAAAAAAAGTCATTTTTACCCTGCTGAGCTACCTATTAGTGGTTTCGTTGCATGCCCAAATTTCCATTAGTCGATCAGATTATGCCAATCCCGGGGATTTTATGCGCTATGAAATAGACACTCCAGCCGCTAGCTTTATCACTAACCTGGCTCTCAAAACCGGCTTGAATAAAACCTGGGATTTTTCATCGGTGCAGCATTCTTACGTGTATGACTCGATAACATTCAGTGCTGTTCCCGCAAATGCCCCTAGTTACTGCAATCTTTTGGTAAATAGCAGATATGGCGCACATTACGAAAATGCCGACAATGCCGGTGTGAAACGGATACTTGACCGTCCAAACAACAACATGACAGGCATGTATATTGATTTCCTCCGCTTCCCCATTGCCTATGGAAACACCTTTAGGGACAGTTTGAAATACATTAAAATCGGAACCCCGGCAAGTTTCAATACCCCATTTCTTGGAACCATTGGTTATGATTCATTGCGTGCACAAATTTTTGTTTTTGACACCATCACGTGCATTGGCTCCGGAACGCTTGTTTTACCGGATACATCCTGCGAAGTAATCCTTGTAAAAATCAGCAGTCTGGCAGCAACCAATTTGTATGGCCGAATGCCCACTACGGGCTGGAGAAGCATAAATATGTTTTTAGGACTGGATTCAACCCAACGTACAATTGAATACCTGTGGTTGGCAAAAAACGGCAAATCCTATATGGCAAGGGCAGTACTCGATGCCAATGGTACGTCCGTGCGTCGATTCGACAGATTCGTAAAACAATTCACTTATCCCAAAATCAAAAGCATTTCAACGCCTAGCGCAACAAAGGGAAGCACCACCAACCTTCAGGTGAACTGTTCAGGCTCCAACTTTACAAAACAGCCCGGCTTTTCAATTACAATCCGAAAAGGGAATTACAAACTTTCACTCAACAGCTACACGGTAGTAAACGATTCGGTGGTATTAACCAATTTTACCTTAAAGCAAGTTGATTCGTTGGGGGCGTACACTATTCAATTGCTTGACCCCATTGCAGGACTGCTTCAATTGCCTGAGGCATTTGTTGTTTTGCCTTTTGAAAGAATTCCCCAATTGCAAGCATTAAGCGTTGGAAAAGGAAATCCAAATTCAAGTTTCGTCGATACCTTGTTGGCAAGTGGTACACATTTTTCTACTAAAGCTGCTACCGTAAAAATAAAGTTGCTCAAAAATGGTCAGGCCATTTCCGGGATTAAGACCAGTGAAATTGGGGTGATTAACGACAGTATGGTGCAATTCAGACTTATTCTTGATAGCTCAGCTGAAGCAGGACACTATGCCATTCAAGCCTACAATTGGATTGATAGTTTACTGGTTCTTGACTCTGCTTTTGTTGTCAGCATGCCAACCGGAATCGAGCCTGAAAACAAACAAGACCTGGGTTTAAATGTGTATCCAAATCCAGCAAAAGAACGGATTCAAATCACTTTTACGAATCCGGGAAATGAGGTAGCAGAACTTCAAATTTTTACTTTACTAGGTGAATTGGTCTGGGAAGAAAAAATCCGGAAATCCTCCTATCAGATTCCTTGCCAAAGTTGGAATAAGGGAGTGTACCTTATTCAACTCAAAACCCCTGAAGGTATCAATACCAAGCGTGTTTGGATAGAGTAAAAACAAATCCATTAACCGGCATCAAAAAGCAAGCAATAGGCAGGTTTATCCAAAACCTGCCTATTGTTTGTTAAAGCACCTTAAAGGTTAAAGTGAATCGTGTTCCAATACTTTCCCAGCTTTCTGCATCAATATCGCCACCCAAAGCGTTTATCTGCGATTTAATAAGATAAAGTCCGATTCCTTTGCTCTCATGATTTTTGTGAAAACGTTGGTATAGACCAAACAATCTATCTTTCACCCGATGGTAATTAAAACCGGAACCGTTGTCTTCGTAAATCAGCACAATCTTTCCCTCCTTCAACTCAGACTTTAACTTAATATGTGGATTACGTTCTTGAGATCGGTATTTCAGGGAATTAGTAATGAGATTAAGGAAAATGCTTTCAAGGTAAGCAGGAGAAAATTTTAGCTGAGGCGCTTTGGTAAAATCTGCCTCAATTTTGGCCTGATTAACCGCAATTGAATTGTTCAATAAATCGCAGACTTTATTCAAAGTATCCTGAAAAAGAAGTGGTTCTAACTGAATACTTTTTGATTCCTTAATCAGCAAAATATTGATTAAATCATCCAGAGTTTCACGTAATCGGAAGGTTGAAACTTTGAATCCATCAATGAGGGTCTTTGTTGATTCATCGATATCCGGCGGTAATTCAAGTAGGTTTGAAATTGCGACCAGGTTGGTAAGTGGGGCTCTTAAATTATGAGAAGCAATAAAGGTGAACTGGCGAAGGTCTTTGTTCTTTGCCGTTAATTCCTGAATCAGTTGCTCCCGTTCAATCTTGGCCTCCTTTTCTTTGGTGATATCGGTTTCTATTGCAAAAAAGCCATCAAATACGCCTTCTGAATTAATAAGCGGTTGGCACTGAATCCTTATCCAATAGGGCTCACCAGCCTTACTGTAATTGATAACTTCAACATCAAATGCCTTTTTACTTTCAATGGCATCGTGCATCTGGCGAATTGCAACAGGGTCTGTCCCCTCTCCTTGCAATACTTCACCCGGCTTCTTGCCAATCATTTCTCCAAGTGAAAATCCGGTTGTTCTTTCAAATGCCTTATTTACCCAAACCACCCTGCCATAAACATCAGTAATTACTGCACCATTAATGGTTTCGGATGCGATAAGGGAGAGTCGTCTAATTTTATTTTGGGTATCTAATACATCTGTAATATCACGTGCAGAACAAATTAGTCGGGTATAAGCCCCCTTGCTATCAAACAAAGGCGTTGCAGAAATAACTACTGTACGCACTCCATTTGGATACACACCGGTTTCCTGAAAAACAACCGTTGAACGGGTTCGAATGGCCTGCCAGTATTTATCAAGCTCCAATTCCTTCAAAGGAGAGCTTGCAACATCATCTAAATATTGATTAATTCTTTCTTTCTCCGGCAATCCTGTCAACCGCGTAAACGAATGATTAATCATCAGGTATTTAAACCTATTGGTTTCATCCAATTCAAGCAGAAAAATAACATCGGAAACGTTGTTAAATACCTCTTCCAACAACTGTTGATTTCTTAGCGCTTGCTGCTCAAACTCCATTCGTTCAGTAATATCAATCATGATACTTACATTGAAGTTTTCACGAATGCGGATTGCCTGGTAAAGTGTACTTACCAGCTTTCCATTTTTAGTGTAAAACTGAAAATCACCCTTATCGATACCCTTATTGATATATTCCTGATACTGTTCCCCTGCAGACTGATGGCTTGCAACCTGTATATCCTTCACCTGCATCCTGAGAAACTCTTCACGTGAATATCCGAACAGCTCACAGGCAAATGGATTAACATCCAAATAACGACCAGCATCATCCGCCACAACTATTGCAGTTAATGAATAATCAAAAACTGTTCGTAAATACTCCTCACTTACTTTTAATGCTTCATGACTTTTACGCTCGTTAGTAATATCTGTCCGAATGGCGATAAACTGAGTTGGTTTACCAGTTGGGTCTTCCTGAAATGGCACGATGGTTGTCCTTACCCAATAAAGACTTCCATCCTTTTTCTTGTTGCAGATATCGCCATGCCAAACTTTTCCGGAATAAATAGTTTCATAAAGCTCTCTAAAGAAACTTGGAGGATGAACTCCAGATTTTACAATGCTATGATTTCTTCCAAGTAATTCTTCACGACTATATCCACTAATCTCACAGAATTTATCGTTTACATAAATGATTTCACGCTCCGAATTGGTTACCACAACAATTGAATGTTGATCAAGCGCAAACTTTTGGTGATTAAGTTTAATCAGAGCCTCTTCTGCTGCTTTAGCAGCCTGCCGTATTTCTGAAACATCATGTACGTTTCCGATAAGGTGGGTGCAGGCTCCTTCCTCGTTAAACAAGGGACTGACGCGCACAATTCCCGTTTTCAGCTCACCCGCATATTCTGTAGTTTCTTCCCATTCAACAAATTGCCTCCTTTCAATAGCCTCTGCATATTTAGAATGAACCAAACTCAATGAAGGCTCCGGAATAACTTCATAGGTGTAGTGATTCACAACCTGATCTCTGGTGAAGCCAGTAGAAACACAAAAAGCATCATTAACAGTCACAAACTTGTAGCTATTGGGGCCCACAACCTCAATCTTGAACACCATATCGGAAATGGTATTATAAATCTGAACAATTTCAGACTGGCGCTGACTCAATTCAAGTTCCTTCTGCTTGTAACTATCAATATCCTGAACTGTGCCAAATAACCGAATGCATTCCCCGTTTTTGAACTCGGCATTCCCCTTGATTCGAATCCAAACTTTTCTGCCCTTGGCAGTCTGGATTTGAAATTCATGGGAACAAGGCTTACCTTCTTTAAGCAGTTCATTAAACGACAAACAAATTTGATTTCTGGTATCCTCTGATTGGTAAAAAACAAGTGTGTCCTCTAATCTTGGAATAAAATCTTCGTCCACTTCATAGATTGAACGGGTAATTGTAGTCCATTTCAACTTATTTTCTCTTACCTCAAATTCCCAGCTTCCTATGCGTGCAAACGTATTGGTTTCTTCAAGTAATCGAGTTAAATCAAGCAATTGATATTGCAGGTTTTTGAGTACAGTTATGTCTGCAAAACTAACAATCACAATAGGTTCACCTCTGCTGGTATAGGATGGATTGGCATCTACCTGAAGCCAATTAATTTTACCCATTCCGCTTTTACTTCCAATAATAACACCCTCAACCTTGGTTCTAAGCTTTCGTGCAATGGTTGATGGAATCTCGTCAAATGCAAAAGGTTCAAGGTTCTCTTTAATCAGGGACCAGTGTTCATCTGCTGCCGTTTTACCTAATAAAAAATCTTCAGAAACCCCAAGCAATTCAAGCGCCTTGAGATTAAAATGTATGATTTCATCATGCTCATTGTGGACTACAATGCCCACATTTACCGATTCTATCACCCTTCCCAAATCATCTTCAAGAGCTCGCTTACCTGTTTTATATGCAAATCCTTCCTGTTGCTTTTGTCCGAAAAAAACTATGTTCTTCTTAGCCTCAGCAGCATCACTTATTACCCTTGCAGAAAGCTCCAGCGTTAGTGAATCACCCTTTTTTCCCGTAACGGACAAACAAGATGAAGTTTCCTCCAGGGACCTCAAATTCAGAAAAAGAGATTTAAATTCCTCCGTACAAAACAGGTCTGAAATATTGGTTGATAGGATCTCCTCCTTGGAAAAACCAAGCACTTCTGCTGCCAAACGGTTGCAGTTAAGAATTTTGCCCTCCGGGTCTGTAAGCCAGTATGCCTGAGATGTCTTCTCAAGAAGATAATTCAGAATATTTTTCTCCATGGTTAATTGGCAGAAATCAAGTGTTTTGAAGTTGAAATTCCCACCTTCTAAGCGGTGGGCCTAATCGATTGAATCTTGTATTTTTGGTTGAACAATACGCCAAATCTTCTGGAATAAGCCTTGAACATAACAAAATTTTGGCCATACAAATTCTGGCATTTCTAATCAATAATGGAGGCAAAGCTATAACTATTAACCAGTTTGAAAAAACAACAAGCCGACGAAAAGCTTATTCAAAAAGCAAAATAATCAGGACAAATGGCGAAATTCATCATTTAATAAAAAACTATTAGTGTCCAAAAGCACTACAGGCAAGGAAAAAGCCACGCTCTTAAATTTATACTAAGTGCTGCTTTTTTGATAAGCGGAAAGCTCCTGAAAAACAAAGAGCCACAAACGAGGGCACACGTGACTAAAATCACTAAAAAATCTGATGAGGACTAGAAAGGGTTGCACATACCTAGACTTTTAGAACACCAACTCGTTCAGAAGGAATTAAAGTTAAAAAGTCTTCTTTGAAATCTGAATATTGGGGGGAAGAAAAAACCGATAAACTAATTTGTGGTACTTAAAAACTAAAGATAACTTGTAGTCTCGACAGGAATCGAACCTGTATCAAATGTTTAGGAAACATCTATTCTATCCATTGAACTACGAGACCAAGTCGCCAAATTAGCGGGCTGCAAATATAGTTTATTCTTGTTTTTTGCAAAGTTGTCCTTCCACAATACTATTTTCAAAAGTCTTTTTCTAACTTCGTTCAATGGCCAACTACCAATCCCTCTTCTGGCTAAATCCCCTTCCATCTTGGGTGTTTTGTATTCAAACACTCCGGTTTCTGGAAGTAAACCAAGCTGCTATTGATTTATATGGGTACTCGAGGGAAGAGTTTCTATCCATGACAATTCGGGATATTCGGCCTCCGGAGGAATTGGAACATCTTGAAAAAAACCTTAGTACACTTAACCTAAATCAGCCAAGCCAATCGGAAATTTGGTTACACAAGACACATTCCGGTAAACTTATCTATGCCGAATTGCTTGCTCAAACTATACCTTGGGATGAAAAACAAGCCAGATTGGTTGTTATAAAAGATATCAGCAAACAACTGGAATCTGAAAACGCTCTCAAGCAAAGTGAATACAATTACCGCTTACTTACAGAAAGTACAACGGACCTGATTGTTCGCTTCGACAAAGGGATAAAACCTGTGTTTGCAAACAGGGCTACACTCGAATATTTTAATTTACCTCCAGAACAATTGATTGGGAAAACACTTACTGAACAAGGATTCAAAAAAGAAGAAGTTGAGCACTGGGAAAAACAAATAAAACAAGTTTTTGAAACCGGAATCAAGCACCAGGAAATTACAGCTATAGATGAAATAAATAGATACGTGAACTGGAGTTTAATTCCTGAAAAGGGCCATGATGGGCAAACTGTTACTGTTTTGAGTTACAGCAGAGACATTACAGAACTCATTCACATTAGGGACCAATTGACCAAGAACGAAAAGGAGCTGAAAGAAATAAACGCCGAAAAAGACCGATTCGTTAAAATTATTGCACACGATTTAAGAAGCCCCTTTCAAGGCCTTATTTCGTTGTCTCAATTGCTAGCAGAAAACCTAAAAAACTTATCCCCTGAAAAGGTTCAGGAATATACTAACCGACTAAACAAACTCTCTGTAAATCTATATCAATTGGTTGATAACCTCTTGGAATGGGCTACAATTCGAGATGAAAAAAAAGAGTTTAAGCCGGTTCTTCTCAATGTTCTAAAAGAAGTAAATCTTTGTGTTTCCTTCATGGAAGAGGGTTTTCAATCCAAAAACATTGAACTAAAATTAACAATTCCTAGGGACGCAAGTGTAGTTGCTGATCAAAAAATGTTTCAAACCATCATACGCAACTTACTTAGCAATGCATTAAAATTTACCTTCAGGAATGGCTTAGTTACCTTGGTTGCCACAACAAACGAACTTGAAACGTCCATTCAAATTACAGATACCGGAATGGGGATAAGTCAAGACCTTCAAAAACGACTCTTTCAAGTTGGTGAAAAAACCGGACGTTCGGGGACCGAAAATGAAACAAGCACCGGCCTCGGTCTTCCACTTATTAAGGAGTACATGGATCAACACCAGGGGAAAATTAGGATACAAAGTGCTGAAAACAGCGGAACAACTATCTTCTTGCAATTTCCCAATCTAACAACTTGAGGGCTCAACAAGCAAAAAGCAAGTGGATTAAAAACGGTATTAAGTTCCGAAATGATCTACTCGTTGAATTACTTAAATACTTAAGACAGGTATCGACACCTAATTTTTTGTTTATTCCCAAATTCGTTCTGCTATATTTGCCGCGTGCTCAAAAATCAAAACAAGCTAAAACAAGCTGTAAACTGGATAACATTCTTGTGTTTTTCGGTGATTTTGATTGGAGCACCTCTGCTTCAAACCAAAAAAGAGCACGTTTCTGACGGACCGCATTATTCGCTCGACCAGAAAAACAACCTGAGTTCCGGTTCACTTGGTTCTTATTTTGAAAAAGAAGAATGCTCTGACAGCGAAAATGCCAAATCGGAATTCTCTCGTGATTTTACTAATTCATTGTTTGCTTTTAGCTCTTTTGCAAAAGGTAAACCAGTTGAACCAACACGGAATAGCCAAACGCATTCTCTGAGCAAACCGCTCTTCCTCATGCTTCGGCATTTATTGATTTAGGCAATAGCCTTCTGTTACCATTATTTATTCCGAAGTCTTTCGAGCTTCAATTTCTTACCTATTAACTTATTTCCATGAATACCGGAATATCTGGAATCTGGGATGAGGGGGCTGTTCTGCATAAGCTAGAACATTATCTCCCAGCCCAGGCTCCTTTAAAAAACTTTGTACATCACAATACACTTCATGCCTGGCAACATCTTCCCTTCTTTGAGGGTTGCAGGTTGGCGAATCAGTCTTTAGGGTATAAAACCTCTCTGAATTTGCATGAATTCAGAGCCTTTTACACCAAAGGACAAATCAAAGAAGAAACCCTACGCCAGACAATACGAAAAATAAAAGGCACAGCCACAGAAAACCATTGGTTTAACCTGATGGTGAATGTTGAAATTCATCCTAACCAAAAGCCAAGGATTGGTTTGCTTCGACAAAACTGGAAGAAGCGCTATAAAATAGATCTCGACTCCCTGGTGTATCCATTGCTCTTCCGTTTGCTATGCAGTTATTTAGACCAAGGTATTTCCATCTGGAACTTCCCTGTTCATCAGGATGGATTGCTCGCCTCACTACGTGAGCTTGAAAGAAACTCAGTTGTAAGTATTTTCAAAGGAAAGCGGGCAAAAGAGTTTCTTCAATCCGAAAACTTGAGTATTCCTTTCTTACTTGAACGGATTGTTGGGGACCCAGCACTTTATGAGCAATACCTGTTCGACCAGCAATTCGGACATCAAGGTTGGTCGGGAATAACAGCAAGTATTGAAGCTTCACCTGAAAGTTTGTTAGACCCCAAGCCAATATCCTTAATGGATTTGATACTGGTGGAGCTTCTCATGGAATTGGATGTTTTAGATCACCAATTTGGACCTATTTGGGCTCCTTTATCCACGCAGCTAGAGCAGTATCCATTGCCCTTGTTTGAAAAAGGAGAACGTGAATTGTATGATGAGGTACTTGAACTTTGGCAACTGGCCTTGGAATGGTCGTATTACAATCCCGTACTTTCAGGAATTTCCTGGTCGTTTTCGCAAACCATTCAAAAAAAGACCCCACGCTTTCAGGGTTTGTTTTGCATTGATGACCGCGAATGTTCATTCAGGCGGCACTTGGAAGACCTTGCGCAGGCTTGCGAAACCTTTGGAACACCGGGCTTTTTTAATGTGGCCTTTTACTTCAGACCTTTTGAAGGAAAATTTCTCGATAAAGTATGTCCTGCACCTGTTTTTCCCAATCACTTAATTGTTGAAACAGAAGCAGATTCGCACAGCGAAGAGGATGCGCATTTTCATCAACGCTCGCATTCCCTTTGGACGGGTTGGTTAACCGCACAACTACTTGCACCTTGGACAGCTCTGAAACTACTTACTAACCTGTTTCGACCTTCAATGTCGGCAGCCGCGGCTTCCTCGTTCAAACACATGCACCATGCTACGCAATTAAAAATTGAAGCGGATGATGTTCCACAGCTTGAAAACGGTTTGCAACTTGGATTCACGGTTGAGGAAATGGCAGACCGTGTATTGGGACAACTCAACAGCATTGGATTTACCAAAAACTTTGCTGATTTGGTGTATGTAGTTGGACATGGTTCAAGCAGTATCAACAATCCTTATTATGCGGCTTACGATTGCGGTGCTTGCTCCGGAAGACCGGGAAGTGTTAATGCACGGGTATTTGCCTTTATGGCAAATCATGAAAAAGTGCGGGAGCTGCTTAAACAAAAAGGAATAAGTATCCCTGAGAGTACCCGATTTGTTAGCGCACTGCACGATACAGCAAGCGATGATATTGTTTTCTACGATATCGAAAGTTTACCTGAAAACCTGAAACAACAACATCAGGAAAATGAAAAACATTATATTGCTGCATTAGACATCAATGCCAAGGAACGTTCAAGGCGTTTGGTAAGTAGCAAGTCAAAAGGTCCTGCTGCATTGGTTCATTCGCGCATACGTAAACGCGTGGTTTCTTTGTTTGAGCCCAGACCCGAGTTAAACCATGCCAGCAATTGCCTGTGCATTATTGGAAGCCGACGCTTAACCCGAAATGTTTACTTGGATAGAAGGGCTTTTTTAAACTCTTACGACCCCAAAAACGACCCTGATGGAAGGTTGTTGCTTGGCATACTTAAAGCAGCTGCACCAGTTTGTGGAGGTATTAATTTGGAATACTATTTTTCTCGGGTTGACAATCAAAAACTCGGTGCCGGAAGTAAGCTACCACACAATGTGATGGGACTTATTGGTCTTGCGAACGGGGCTGATGGAGACCTAAGACCCGGGCTCCCATCGCAGATGATAGAAATCCACGACCCCTTACGCTTGTTGATGATTATTGAGCAAGTCCCGGAATTGATTCTACAAATTCTAAATCAATCACCTGAAACTGCCAGCTGGTTTATCAACGAATGGATAATTCTAACGGCAATTCACCCCGAAACAGGAAAGATTTATCTCTTTAAAAATAGGCAGTTCCAAGAACTCACTCTTGTTGATGAAGAACTACCCGTACTTATCCATGAAGAGCAATTGTATGAAGAGCAAGAGGGCAATCTTCCTGTGTTTATCAAGAAAGGAGTTGAGGCATGAACCATATACTTCCAATCCTGATACTTCTACCATTTACGGGATTTCTCTTAAGCCTGATTATTCCATCACGCAATGAGAATGCGTTGTCAACACTTGCTTTTTTAGTTACCGGCTTGCATCTGGGCATTTTAAGTGTTTTCTCGGTTTACTGGTTGTTACATGGACATCCGCACTTAAACATTAAAGAAGTGGTGCTATTTAGCAATGAACACTACGAATTTTTCATTGATTTCTTCTTTGATAAACTAACCTTGGTTTTCTTACTGGTTGGTTCATTCTTAACCTTTCTGGTGGCCTATTACAGTCGCTACTACCTGCACAAAGAGAGCGGGTACAAGCGATTCTTCAATACCATACTCCTGTTCTTTACAGGCTATACATTAACGGTATGTTCAGGAAATTTGGAAACACTCTTTATGGGTTGGGAAATTTTAGGAATCACTTCATTTTTACTGATTGCCTTTTACCGCAACAGGTATTTGCCCGTAAAAAATGCAGTAAAGGTATTTTCGGTTTACCGCATAGGAGATGTTGGTCTGATCTTGGCAATGTGGTTAAGCCATCATTTATTTGGTGAGAATATCACTTTTCTTAAGCTTGAAAGGATTCCCGCTTGGATTGAATCCTTTCAAACCCATTCCCTAACCGGAACTTTTATTGCTCTGATGCTTTTGCTCTCAGCAGCAGTAAAATCGGCACAATTGCCCTTTTCATCCTGGTTGCCACGAGCCATGGAAGGTCCAACTCCATCCAGTGCCATTTTCTATGGTTCCCTCTCGGTACATATTGGTTTGTTCCTGCTTATCAGAACACATCATCTTTGGGAGATGCAATATACCATGCGGGTTCTTGTCGCCGTTTTGGGCATTGCAACTGCCATCATTGCCAACCTGATTGCACGGGTTCAAAGTTCTGTTAAAACGCAAATTGCGTATTCATCAATAGCGCAGATTGGACTTATGTTTTTGGAAACAGCTCTTGGTTTTCATAATCTGGCACTTTACCATTTTGCAGGAAACGCATTACTCAGAACCTACCAATTGCTCATATCACCATCGGTTGTTGCATACCGTATTCGCGAACAATTTTTCCATTTTGAGCCAAGGAAGCCTAGCTTGGAAGACAGTTGGCCCAAGCGAATTGAGTACAGTTTATACGTACTATCCCTCAAAGAATGGAACCTAGATACCTTGATGTACACCTATTACTGGCAGCCCTTCAAGCAACTTGGCAACAAGCTTGGAAATCTTAACCTAAATCGAGCCCTCCTGTTGTTTGGTTTGAGTTTTATACCCGCACTCATCAGCTCTTTCTACCAGCAGAATATTCCGGTGTATATTCACCATTACCTGGCAGAAATTTTTTCCGGCATTGGATTACTCCTGGTATTAAAAGCCTTTACAGAACGCCGTCAAACGGCATTGGCCTGGTCGCTGGTTTTGATGAATCATGCCTGGGTTGCACTAGCAATTTCCTTCAATGAAAAGGTGGGAGCCAAAGAACTTATTCTATACCTAAGTGGTGTTGCCATTGGCGGAATTAGCGGCTGGTTGGTCCTGCGAAGGATGAAAAAACTAGAAGAAGGAATCAACCTTGACCAGTTTCACGGTCATATAAAATATCATCCAAAGCTTGCTGTTCTTTTACTCTTATCCTGCCTTGCTGTATCCGGCTTTCCCATTAGCGGTACCTTTATTGGTATAGATTTGGTATTTGGACATATTCACGAAAACCAAGCCTTTTTGGCCACCATGGTTTCATTAGGTTTTATTGTTAGCGGAATTGCACTTATCCGCGTTTATGCACGGGTGTTTTTAGGGCCACACCTGAAGTCTCCACTTGAAATGCCCTATCGCTCATCTTAAAAAAATAATTTATGAATTCACCTAAAATATCAATTCCCTATTTAAAAGAAAGTCTACTCCAAAACTGGAAATCGGACTTAAGCTCAGGCTTTATCATCTCGCTAATCGCATTACCCCTCTGTTTAGGGATTGCACTTGCAAGCGGAGTTCCACCCATGGCCGGATTAATTGCCGGAATCATTGGTGGACTTATTCTAAGCTTTACCGGAGGTTCTTACCTCACCATTAATGGGCCGGCAGCCGGACTCGCTGTTATTGTATTAACCAGTATGGAAGGATTTAAAACTCTGGCTCCTGCAGGTTTAAGTCCGGAACAGGTTGAAATGTTTGCTTACCAGCATACCCTTGCAGTGGGCATTGCCTGCGGAGTACTCCAAATTCTTTTCGGAATGGTTCGTGCGGGTGTACTGAGTAATTTTTTCCCTTCCTCTGTGGTGCATGGCATGCTTGCGGCTATTGGCATCATGATTTTTGCCAAACAGTTTCATACCGCAGTAGGTGTTAAGCCCGAAGGCAAAGAAATGTTAGAAATCATTGCAGCGATTCCAAGCAGTTTAATGAACATAAACCCTGAAATCGCAATTATTTCAGCCATCTCTTTGGTAATACTGATAGGACTTCCACTGGTAAAGCATCCACTAATCAAAAAACTTCCAGCACCCTTAATTGTGGTGTTAGTTGCCATACCGCTTGGCCATTACTTTGACCTGGAACACGAGCACAAGTACTTGTTTTTGAACCACCACGAATACACAGTGGGACCGAAGTTTCTGGTTTCACTTCCTTCCAATTTCCTGGATGGAATTGTGCTGCCAAAATTTGATTTGCTGTTCACTGCATTCAGTATTCAGATGATTATTACTTATGCATTGGTAGCCTCTTTAGAATCCTTACTTACAGCAGCTGCCGTTGATAAGCTAGACCCCGAAAAACGCGTATCCAATTACAACCGCGAACTTTACTCAAAAGGAGCTGGAAATGCCTTGAGTAGTTTTTTAGGTGGATTGCCCATAATAGCAGAAGTAGTAAGGAGTTCAGCCAATATCAACAATGGAGCAAAATCGCCATGGGCCAATTTTTTCCATGGTCTTTTCCTTCTCATCTTCGTCGTATTCTTAAGTCAAATCATCCACCAAATTCCACTTTCGGCATTGGCATCTATGTTGATGGTTACAGGTTATAGACTTGCCTCTCCGAAGGAATTCATGAAGACTTACAAAATTGGAAAGGAACAGCTTCTTATTTTCATTTCAACCATCATTTTTACCTTGGCTACGGACTTGTTGGTTGGCATTCTGGCCGGGATTTTAGTAAAGATTGCGGTTCACCTGGCCAATGGTTTACCTTTAAAAGGCATGTTCAGACCCTTCCTAACCATTGACATGAAAGATGAGGACAATTACCATGTTGATGTAGAACATTCGGCCGTTTTTAGCAATTTCATTGGTTTCAAAAAACGAATTCTGGAACTCCCGCAAGGCAAAAACATCATTATCGATTTCAGCAATACACGGCTCATTGATCATACGGTAATGGAAAATCTTCATGAAATTCAAAACAATTACCGCAGAATGGGAGGTACTTTTGAAATTGTTGGATTGGATGAACACGCACCTCTTTCTACCCATCCGTTTGCTTCACGAAAAACCGGAAAAAAAGCATGAAAGTAAAAATCGCATTAGCAGCACTTGCCTTAACCGCCATTCAAGCTTGGGCTCAACAACCTGAAGTTAGGTTGAAACTTTCGGAAGACGGTCAAGAATACATCAAGTTTAACCTTACATCCCAAGTTTGGTTAAGGGAAGCAAACAACAATCCCGGAAGTACCCTCTTTGGCATTGAGAATAAATCTGGCTTTGATGTTGGTTTGCGCAGGGTACGGCTTCAAAGTTTTGGTATGATTAAGCCCAAAACCTTTTTATACACCCAGTTTGGAATCAACAATTTTAATGCTGCCGGAACAAGGAAACCTGGCTTGTTCTTTCATGATGTGGCCTTGGAATATCAGTTCAAAAGAAGCATACATGTTGGAGCAGGACTAAGCGGTTGGGGCGGATTTGCGCGATTTTCATCCCCATCCGTTTTAAGCATACTTGGAGCTGATGCACCCTTGTTTCAGCAAAGCACCAACGATGCAAGCGACCAATTTCTTCGGAAGTTAGGGGTGTATGCCAAAGGAAAACTTCTTAAGTTGGATTATCGTGTAATGCTTGCTAGCCCAATGTCTGTACAGAATTCCTCCGCAGTAAAACCCATCAACACCTATTCTGATTTCTCTTACAATCCACCCAAGCCACAAGCAAGCACCTACCTAATGTGGCAATTTGAGGATGAGGAAAGCAATTTAACTCCTTACACCACCGGCACCTATTTGGGAAAGAAAAAAGTATTTAATCTGGGAGCTGGGTTTCAATTTCAGCGAAACGCAATGTGGCATTGGAAAGACGCTAGCAGCAAGGATACTGTGTTTGAAAACCTGAGAAACCTGGCCATTGATTTGTATGTGGATCATCCTAGCGGAAAAAATGGTGCAGCCTGGAACATCTATGCCATGGTGGGCAAAATGAACTATGGAAAAAACTATATCCGCAACAATGCGCCTATGAACACTTCGGATGGAGTTGCAAGTGGTAGCAGCAACGGAAGCGGGCCGGGAACGGCATTCCCCATGTACGGTACAGGAAGTGTAGTTTACCTGCAAGGCGGTTATCTCCTTCCTGAAAAACTTAGCTTGATTGGCGGTAGAATCATGCCATTTGCTCAATTGATGAGTGCACGCTATGATCGCCTCAATAACCGAATGAATGTTTGGGACATTGGTTGCAATTACTTCCTAAACGGACATCAACACAAACTCAGTTTGAACTACCAGAACAGACCAGTATTCAACAACCAAAGCTGGAAAGAAGAAACACGAAAAGGCATGTTGATTCTTCAATGGCAGATGGCTATTTAGTTGTTAACAAACAGGGCGCTTCCGGTGGAAGCGCCCTGTTTGTTAACTGTCTTTTTTCCTTACTAGGGTTGACCATGTTTATTTGGGAACAAAATTATGTTAGCGGCAACTCCAACTATAATCAAGTTTCTCTATGGTGTCTGAAAAGAGCACTGTAAAGCGGCGTGTAATTTTTCCCGCGTTTTGCTCATAGCTGTATAGGTACTCCTCGGGTTCGGAACCATTATAATCTCTGATTTCTTTCTCTACTACATGCTTTGGCGCAACACCTGCAAATAGCGCTCTATTCTGCCAGTTACCCGATTCGTTCAGCAGGGTCTGATGTGGCACAAGCACTGTGTAATTCTCGGAACTAAAACCAGGAGCAGTTGTGGTTTGAAGCTGTGCCACAATATCTCCGTCTTTCCAGGTAAAATCTGTCTCCAACTCAAGTTCTCCAAAGCCTAGAGAAACAACCAACAAGCGCTTGGTAACTTGTTGCTGAGCATTGTAGGTAAAATACAATTTTCCGGGTTGTGTATTTGGACCCACCCTAACCAACACATTTCCACTATCTGCATTTCCGGATGCATTTAGGTAATAGATACTTCCATTGCTCAATTCAACGCTATTTCCTTTGTACTGATAGGTAATTTCAAATGAATCCTTCGTAAATACATTGAGATTGACAGAGCGGATCAATCGGTTCATATTATCCCACTCATACTTGGTTTGAAAGGTATCTTGTAAGGTTTGTGCAGCCAGAAAACAATTGCTTTTTGGCGTTTCACCGGTACTCGGGTTTTCTTCCTTTTTGCAGGAATACAAGGCAGCAAATAGCAACAGAAAGTAAATTGATTTTTTCATAAGGTTTTGGCTTTAAGTCACTTTAAACCCGTATATGGTTGCAAGCGGTAAAAGCCAAGACCCTGAAAAAGTACTATTTCACAAAGGCTAGTACCTCTGAATTGAATACAGAGAAGCCTTCCCATTGCACAAAATGACCAGCCTTTGGCACCATTACCAATTTATGATTCTTAAGTTGGGCACATCCTTTTTTTGCAACGGCATCTGTTGTTCCTCCATGCAAAAAGCGATTGGGGATTAGATTATCATTCTTTCCATAAAGCACCAATACCGGTTGAGTTATTTTGTGAAGTTGGTCGAATACGGGTCCATTTACCATGCCTTGAACACTTTGTGGAATCATATAACAAAATGCATCAAAATCCTTGGCATTGCGCATGGCTAGTCTATCGGTAATCATGAAGTACGCATCGGATGGCATATTGTCGAAATTGGAGGTAAAATTGGCAATGATTTGTTCGGTTGGCGTTAATGCTGTTGCCCTAGCAGTTACTGCCTCTCTAAACCATTGCTTCTCGCCTTCATTGAAGGTCTCAAAACCCGCTGGTGCAGCAAGTATCAATCCTTTTATCCTTTCGGGCTGCTTAAGCGCCATAACCAATGAAATTTGGCCACCCATCGAATGTCCTGCCAACCAAAATTGGTCAACACCCAATACATTTGCCAACCTAAAAACCTGTTCAGCAAAGAAATCCATAGAGCCATCGTAGGCGCCTTTGCTACTTTTTCCATACCCTGGTAAATCAATCGCTATGCAGCGGTAAGTTTTTGAAAGCTCATCCAAGTTCTTTTTCCAGGCGGGCATATAAGAGGCAAGTCCATGGATAAAGAAAATGGTTTCCTTTCCTTTGCCCTGGTCGGAATAGGCTATCTTAATGCCATTTCCCAAATCCGCAGTTTTGGTTTCAAATGGATAAGGTAGTTCATCAATGGTGGAAACTTTAGGAAACTTTCTGAATGGGGTCATACAAGCTGAAATCAGGTTGAAACCTAAAAATAAAAAAATAAAGGTTCTCATCGTGCTTAAAATAAAAGCCATTTATACACCAAAAATACTGTCCATGGATTGGCTGGTTTTGTTGTAACACCGCCATTAACCACGCTGCTTGAATAAAAATCACCCAATGAACAATAGGCCCCATGCAGCTCCACATTCATAAATACATTGGGGGTATAGGATATTTTGAAATTTGCTTCGGTTCCCATCAAATTGCCACCACCTTTTGGAGCCACATTTGAAAGTGCAGATGCAAAACCAATTCTTCCATTTAACTTATGGGGTATAAAATCGCGGCTTACTTGAATGACACCTCCGCTTAAACCATAGCCCATATTGGCAAAATCGTTTACCAGCGAAACAAACCGATTTACCACGTTACCATGAGGAAACAAAATATAGGAACCGCTGCTGATAAAAATACTTACAGGAGCGCCCCAGTTGTTGCCAGTCATTACTCCACTGTACTTATTATCTTCTATTCCATTTGCATCTCCGGCACTATAAAGAATATCGGCCTGAATAATATCCATGGCTGTTTTTCCATACCTGTATCCGGTTTTCAGGTTAACACCCAGTCCTCCAATTGAGGCGCGTTTTCCCCAGTTATTAACCACTGTTTTTGAAAGCGTATCAACCTTACCAAAATTGTAATTGGCAAATGCCGTCAACATCCATCTGTCTTGAAGATAAGCAGCATTTCTGGTAATAAATGTGCCCAGCCACATAACATCGGCTCTGTACTTATTGCCACCAATAGGGAAACGAAATGTACCATTGTATTCACTGAGTGAGGAGTTCAATCCCTGTCCTAAAATTGATGGGCCGCCTTCTCCACTTGCTCGGTCTCTTACATAATCAAAACTGGCTCCAAGCTTGTATTTGGCATGAATCTGTCTTTCGTACATGGCTTCATAACGCACAACATCGTCATCCAGCTGAACGGCGTTTTCATACAATTGCCAGTAAGCAAGCTTGAACTTCTGAAAATCTCCATCGTATCTAACATTGATTCCGGTTGCATCTGTTCCCCAATACATCAGTCGGTAACCCGTATTTGTAAGTTCATCGAAGAAGGTTCTGTAGGCATTCCCCGGATTGTCGAACATGCGCTGAAGACCCATATTCACAGCCCAACCTTTTGCCGGAATAAGCTCCAGTTCTACGTTTTGCGTTTGAATATTTACCTGGTCTCCTGAAACAGCGCCACCAAAGTTTCCACCAGCACCATAGGCCACATCTCCCCAGGTATAATCAATTTCAAAAGAAGCGCGAAGAATAGCTTTTCCGTTTAACAGCTTGGGTTGATAAATGAAGAAAGGCAGGAAGCGTTGTTCAAAATAATGGGTTGTTAAAGAATCAGAGGTTAAGGTTGTATTCTGACCAAACATTCTACCAAATATCTGACCTCTCAAGAAGTCGTTGCTTGGATAATAGTTTGCGTTTACAAACTGGTTGTAGAAGTACCCAAAGAACTGAAGCTCTTTATCAACTTTTTTTGGAATTGGTCGGTCAAAAACCGCCAGCGATGTATCTGTTATGGAACTTTGCGCAGAAAGAGCTGAAGAAAATGCTACAAATGTACCAAGCAGAAAACCAGCAATCGTCTTCATTGGTATGCATTAAAAAACCTGCCGGACAAGACTAAACACCATCATGAACCGGCAGGTTTACTACTAAAATTAATTAACCTTCAAATACTTCTGAACATTCATTGCTCCCAGTGCACCGTTGTTGGTTGAACCAAAGCCTTTTTCAGGAGTAGGTTTTACAGCACCAATATCAGGAGTTGTTTGAACGATTTCATAACGGAGTGTATCGTTTTTGTATTCAAAGATTCCCTCACTGGTAAGCGCAGCAGGAGAAGTTTGGTTAATTTTGATGGTCCATATAGTTCCTGTCGTACTCTTTTCTTGAGAATAAGTTCCGGATAATGTAGCCAATTGTGTTCCTGTATTATCCCACTGTTTAACAGTATAGGTATTGTTCGTATTGAACTCAGCATAAATGGAATCAACTTTAAATAGGGTTACTAAAAGAGGAGCAACATTGGCTTTAGAAGATTGCCATTTTCCTTGAATGCCAACACTGGCATTGTTGGAGTTGTCGGAAGTAGTTTCATCCTTTTTGCAGGATGAAATAAGGCTGCTGCCCAAGGCTAGCATACCAAAAATGAACACGATTTTTTTCATTTTTACAGTGGTTTTGAATGGTTGGTTAATTTAGTTTACTCGTTTATTTATTCGGGTTAAAGTCCCTAATTCTTTAGCTAGACTTATATATATTCCTTATATATAATATGTTTATTAAATTGTTTTACAAGGTATTACGAAGTACCAAATAACTCAGACTTGAGTTTCTTTATTAATTCGGGTTGCTGTTGAAAAAGCTGCTCCAATTGTTCTAAAATTCGGTCTTTTCGCAGAGGATCTTGCACCAGTAATACCGCCGAATTTTTCATTTTTTGAATGGCATTGTTTTCTGATATCAAGCCCTCCATGAACTCTGCAAGTGCAATATACCAGCTCATGGTTGGCAGGTAATAAGGTTTGCGCGAATACTGAAGCTCCTTTTCACGAAGCTTGTATCTGTTCACTACAAAAATCAAGCGTTGAAATTTCTCCTGCAAAACAAGGCTTCTGAAATAGCTTGCGAAAAACAGGTGCCAACGTGTACTCATTACTTCCTTCAGGTGTGAACCAAGGTAGTTTTCGGCAAATCTGCTTGCCTCCTTCAATTTTCCAAGATCAACCAAACAATGCACATAATGTGCAACAAATCCCATTTTGTTGTACAAATCGTTTGTGGTTCGCATCACGGGAAAGGCTTGCTTCATTAGGTCCATAGCTTCTTGGGATTTACCTTGACGGCGCAAAACAGAGCTTAGGTTAACTACATAAAACAAGTAATCATTTGTTGGATACTTCAAACTCAGGTATCCATAATACCTGGCCTTGTCAAGCTCACCTGTTTTTGAGTGAAGCAATAAACAATTGGCGTAAAAATTCACCAGTAACCTTCTGCCCATATACCCATTAGAAACAATCATTGCAGAGGCTTTGGCAATCAACTGCTTCATGCTGGGATAGTCGCCTTTATTCATAAACAAAAACCAAAGCCTTACAGCAGCTGCATATCGGGTTAAGCCATCTAATTCTTCCGAGTCGAAAATAGAAAGCAGGGCATTCTCTTCTTCTTTGGTTACTACTTCCTGGCTGGTATATTCATCAATAATATGCCGGGTAAACTGGTGTAAACTTTTGAATCGCTCTATACTATTTGCATAAGCATTCCCGTAGTTCTCAATCCATTTGTTCACCTCTTCATAAGGCTGAATGCGAATTCGAATAAGCAAGTACTGCCTGAAGTGAAGCATTAACTCAAAAAAGCGCATAAAATGATAATGGCGATTGCTGATGCTTGCCATCATTTTCATCAATTCTTTCTCGTCATCTTGGGTAATATTATCCGATTGAACGCGTGCATCAAAGTATTGAATTCTAGTAAGGAAATGGTCCACATCCGCCTGTTCAAGCAAGCGACTCAAATGGATTTTTAGAAAAGAATACTTTCGCTTATCTACACGTTCATCAAAACCATAAAGTCTTGTTTCCTTATCTGCTTCACGAAGTATCTTCTCAAAAATCGCATTCAGTTGTGCATCTTCCCTTTTCAAAACCCCACTTAGGTAATGTATTTCAAGAGGAAGCAGTTCGTCGCAAAACTTGGTGAATATGGCGAGTTTGGGCTTCATGGCAGTGGATTAAAAGGTAAGGCTTGTAAAGCACGCTTATCCAGTTTGCCTGCATCGTTGTGTGGCATTGTGCTCAGGTGAACAAAGTACTTGGGAACTTTAAATGAAGCAAGACTGTTTTTGCCGTAACTCCTAAGCTCTTCCTCTGAAAGTGGTATTCCGTTATGAGTAGTATAATAGGCTAATCCAACTTCTCCCCATTTGGTATCGGGAACAGGAATTACTGCTATCTCAACAATTTCTTCGTGCTTGCGGAATTCCTTTTCAATTTCAGCCGGATATACGTTTTCACCCCCCGAGATGAACATGTTCTTCTTTCGGTCAACCAAAAATAAATAGCCTTCCTCATCGCGAATTAAGACATCACCCGTTTTGAACCAAGGACCATCAAACGAACTAAGATTCGCTTTTTCATTACGCCAGTAACCGGGAGAAACCACATCGCCCTTCAGCCAAAGTTCTCCTTTTTCAAGAATCTGTGCATCTTCACCAGCGTCGTTCACCAGCCTGTAATCCACATAAAAATTCACGAAACCAATTGACCCTCGCTTGCGAATGGCATCAACAGCAGGCAATGAGGTTATATTGGGACCAGCTTCGGTTAGCCCATAGCCTTGTCGAATATAAACACCTTTAGAAGCCCAGGTTTCAATCAAACTAAGCGGTAAGGCTTCTCCACCCACGATATAATTTCTTAGTGCGCCAAACTTTGCCTGAGTAAACAATTCATGCTCCACCAGCATACGTGTCATGGTTGGCACAGTCATAAACTGAGTAATCTGGTCTTCTTGCAAACCTTTTAACACCATGCCAGCATCAAACTTCCTGAGAATATGAATGGTTCCACCAACATGAAGGAGCGGAGTTGCCAATACATTCCAGCCTCCCGTATGAAAAGAAGGCATGCACAACAAGGTGGAATCAGAGCCGTTGAGTTGAAGTCTTAGCATAGTGTTCAGGCTGTTCCAAAAGGCCATTCTATGTGTGTACAAGGCACCCTTTGGGAACCCCGTTGTGCCGGAAGTGTACAACAAGAAAAGTGGAGCATCAAACGAAACCACAGTCTCCGGCTCATCCGGACTACCAACCCATTCCTGCCAAACAGATAATGATTCAACAGGGACCTGATGTTGCATTGCCTGCTGCATGTACTTTTCCTCTGCCAACAACAAGGTTGGATTGCTGTCTGTTAGGATATACTCCAGTTCTGGCTTGGTTAACCTGTAGTTCAATGGAACCAGAATATAGCCTCCTTTTTGAGCAGCTGCAAACAAGGAAAAAGTGGCCAAACTAAATTCGGCCAACATAGCAACCCGATCTCCTGGTTTAAGCCCTCTTTGACGCAGTTCATGCAAGAGTCCATTTGCTCTCCGGTTTAGTTCTGCATACGTGTAGGACAAGCCGGTTTCCAGCTCGCGCAGGGCGGTTTTTTCGGGTTGATAGAGCGCCCATTTACTTAACCAATCCGTTTTCATTGTTCAATTTTTTTAAGTCTTCCAAAAAAGCCGAATAAAAGAACTGTTAATGCCGATACCAAAATGCCTAATGAAGCAGGAATCGCGGGGTTCTTAACCGTTGCTTGCATATAGGGGGTTAACGAAAAATAATACACCGAGAAATGTGTGAAAATGGCGAGTACAGCAGCTAGCATCAAACTAGAGGAAGATGTTTTTGGGAAAAACAAACCGCAAAAAACCGGAACAACAGCAGAAGCAAAAAAGGCATAAACTCCATTCTGGGCCAACATAGCCACACTAAAGTTTGGCGACATCAGCTGCTGCATGCTCAAAAACCCGGTTGCAAATGCCAGCATGACAATGGTTAGCTTATGAAACCAAAACCATTTTTGTTCTTCAACACTTGGAAACAAGGGCTTAAACACATCACTTACCAATGTGGTAGAGAGCGATTGGATCAAGCCTTCGAGCGTAGAAATTCCTGCTGCAAGTAATCCCATTATCACCAATAAACTCACCACAATTGGAAAGCGCTTCACCACAAAAACCGACATGATTTTATCTGTTGCCAGTTTACTTCCATCCACACTCAAGTCAGGAAACATTAACCTGGCATAGAAACCGGCAAACACTACCAGAAAAAATAAGGTTTGCACAAGCACAGCAACTGTTAAGTACTTATTCACCTGTGCATCACTTTTTAGCAGCATGGATTTGGTGATGATATGCGGTTGACAAACCACTGCAAATCCAATAATCATCTGAGCAAAAATGATTTCAAAATAATCTCTGAATAAAGGAGAATCTGGTCTGGTAGAAGCAGTAAGTAATGGGTCTATAGCTTGAAGCCGCTCTAAAAAACCCGACCAGCCTGAACTAAAATTTTCCAAACCGGAAAACAGCAAAATCAAGGCTACTACAATCATAACCAGCGCTTGAATGGTATTTGTGTAAACCATAATATTGGCTCCTCCAAACATCATGTATCCAAAGATAAAAGCAATTACCAGCCAAAGTACCAAGATGCTATCTGCATTTAAGGCTGCGGAAATTACTTGAGTTAAACCTACACAAATCAGCACAAGAAAAGTAAGCAGAAGAATACTCAGGTAAGCAAACCAATTCCGAAGTGATTTGCTGTTAAAGCGGTTTCCTATCCATTGCGGAAGAGTTTGTGCTCCGGAGCTTTCTCCATGTTGCCTGAATTTTTTACTGAGCACAACTAAAGCAACTAAAGCTGCAAGCGGCAGAAAAATTCCATAGCTTAAAAAGGCACTCCAGCCATACACAGCTACAATTCCGGGGTTGATAATAAAGGTTGCGGCAGAAGTCATTGCGGCGGCTACCGACAATCCAACCATGAATGGTGAAAACTGAATGCTACCCATGGCATAATCGCTTAAGGTTTTGGTTTTCATGGCACCCCGAATCACTAAAACCAACACGAGGGCCATATAAGCAATTAGCATCCAAAAGGTAGCCACTGAAAGATTTCCTGCTGTTTCCATGTAGTTAATAGGTTAAAAGGGTACCTGCAAAAGCCAATCCACCACCTGAGCCAATCATCATTATCCACTGACCTTTTTCAATTTTCTTTTCTTCAATTGCTCGATGCAAGGCCATTGGAATGGCTGCCGAACCGGTGTACCCAAAATAATGCATATTGGTAATTGCCCTTTCAATTGGTACGTTCAATAGCGAGAGTGTTTCGCGTATGGCGTGAACATTGATTTGAGTTAGCACAAACAGACTCACATCCTGAACAGAAATTCCGGCTTCCTCGCACATTTGCTTGGCCATATCTGTCCACATAGTTGGGTTTAACTCCTTTGGAAATTTCTTCACAAACCGAAGCAGGTGGTCTTTATTAGCAATGGCTAGTTGACTCAGTGGAAACCGGGTTCCTCCCCCATAAATACCCATCCAATCGTGGTATTCACCTTTGGTTCGTTGGATGGAAACCTTGGTTCCACGCTCGGTGTTAGGCACAGCTTTTAGCACCACTGCTCCTGCTCCATCTGCAAACAAGGTCACAGTTTTCTTGTCCAACATGTCCAGATATTTGCTCATAGCATACGCGCCAATCACAAGAATATGCTGGTGTCTTTTATCGGCTTGAATAAATTTACTTGCCGTATCGAAAGCTGCAACAAAACCGGCACAGGCTGTGTTCAAATCAAAACTACCAGCATTTTCGGCACCAATTCGATATTGCACAACAGCTGCTGTTGATGGAGAAATGTATTCCGGTGTATCTGTTGCAACAATTACCATGCTCAGCTCTTTGGCTGAAATGCCGGCATTTGTCAAAGCCATCTTTGCAGCTTTTTCACACAGATCGGCAGTACTTTCGTGCTCTTCGCACCACCTGCGCTCATAAATTTCTACGTTGGTTCTTAACCAGGTGTCAACATCTTCACCCAACTGCTCATTAAACCACGCATTGGGAATTACCCTTGAAGGAACATAGGCGCCAGTTCCAAGGATTACAGCGTTATTCACGGGATTGGGATTAAAGGGTTATTCCACCATCAACACTCAAGCAGTGGCCGTTAATATAGGCGGCCTCATCTGAAGAAAGAAAAACGTAGGCAGAAGCAATTTCTTCAGGCTTTCCAAGACGTTGAACCGGTGTTTTAGCAACAATGCCCTGGATTACTTTTTCAGGTACTGTTTTAATCATATCGGTTTCAATAAAGCCCGGAGCTACTGCATTTACGGTGATTCCTTTTTTGCCCAACTCTTTTGCCCAAACCTTCGTTACTCCAATGAGTGCACTCTTGGCAGCTACATAGTTGCTCTGCCCAAAATTACCATACAAAGCCACTACCGAACTGGTGTTGATAATGCGCCCGTAACCGGTTTCTGTCATGATAGCTGAAACTGCTTTTGAGCAGTTGAAAACGCCAGTAAGGTTTACATCAATTACTTTTTGCCAATCTTCAATACTCATTTTGGCAAGGGTTGCATCACGGGTAATGCCTGCATTGTTTATCAGAATATCAATTCTGCTGTGCTTAGCATAAACGAATTGAGTTGACCTTAAAACAGATTCCCAAGAAGCAGTATTCACCTCGTAAAAATCAGCCGGAAATCCTTCAGATTTAAGTTTTTCAACTGCTGCTTTCCCCTTTTCAACCTGAACATCCCAAATTTGAACAATAGCACCTTCTTTTGCAAAACGTTGAGCTGTTACCCAACCAATTCCTGATGCACCACCGGTAATAACGGCTACTTTATCCTTTAGTCTTGACATAATTTTTCAATGAAGCAGCAAGCAAATGAATGTTTATGTCAGAAACACAAATTTTGGTATATTTTTTACCTGTCTTATGTCATACTATCCAATAAAAACAAATTAATAAGCTGATTAATAATAATTTGAATCATGTATTATAACATGGACTTAAAAAGCAATCTCTGCAAAATAAAAATAAAATGAGCCGAGTCAAAGGACTCGGCTCATTCAAAACCCGAACTTAATTCTTAACACTTAGGTGCATTTTTCGCTCATCAATCATCTCTCCATTCAGAAACAGTCTTAATGCATAGGAACCGTTTTTCAATGCTGCGGGGTTGAACTCAATTTTCTGCTCGTGTTTCCCCTTTTTCATCTTTTTATTCTTAATCACATCCAGTGCTTTTTCATTGCCCGGATCATAAAGAATTAGAGAAACGGTTCCGTCATTGGGTAAACTGAACTTGTGGTTTTGTTTCACCTGATAAACAACCTTTGGTGTAGCAACTTCTGCCGAAACCGCCGGAACAGGCTCTTTATTTTCAAGTGATGGATTGGGTTGATTAACACTTGGCTGGATTGGAGCTTCCGGTGAATTAGGTTTAGCATCTGCTTTCAAGCCTCTCAAGGTGGTTTCTTCATCAAGAGGTTTGGCCACGGGTTGAATTCCACCTAATATCTCTTTCCATTGTTCATTTCGGTTCCAGTCCATCACTTGCAAGGCATTCATGTCTTGACCATCACTCAACACATAAACAGCTTCCTGTGCGCCATCTCTATCCCATAAGCCATTTTTTTCTATGGCTTGAGCAAGCAAAACAAGCTCCGGTTCCGCCATTTTTCCAATACTGAACAAATCGCCCTTTCCCGGTTTCTTATCGCTTTTCTCACAATCCAATGAGTAAACTACTTTTTCAACAGTGGTAAAAGGTGGCACCCGCACAAAATCATTTTTGGTAACTAATAAATCGCGCAGCTCTCTTTTGAAAGCAATGAACCTTCTACCGGCTTCCACTTGAATGGCAACAGTAAATGGCAAGGTGTTTTTTACGCGAATCATGGCCTGACGGTAGGCGGTTCCTGTTCCGATAACCTGGATGCTGATGGAGCGATTTTTGTACGCTTCATTCATGTTCATCAACACATCTGCCTGGGCTTTCCATGGCAGCAAAGAGGCAATCATAAGGCCTCCAAACACTACACTTCTCATAGCTTTAAGGATTTAAGGGTGGAAAATGAGGAAGTGTAAATGTGTTTACTGCATAAGTAGGAATTTGGGTTTATTAACGAGGAACGGCAGTTTTCGTATTTAGTATAAAAAAAATTTATCTAGCACAGATCATACTTAGAACTTGAACATGTACACTCTATACAAAACAACCCACTTCTGAAATTGAAAAGGTAAGTGAGAAATGTCCTTAAATTTCAACTCTTTAAGGGTTTCAATTAACTTTACTATCAAAATGTAACAACTGGTCATAAGTTAAATATATTTGCTTATGGAACTAGAAAAAATCGGTAACAACATACGAATAGCAAGAACAATTAAAGGATATTCCCAAGAGGGTCTTGCTAAAGCAATTGGTAAGAGCCAAAATTGGCTTCAAAAAGTTGAAAAAGGTGAACTAGATATTTCACTAACAACATTAAACGAATTATCTAAAGAATTAAATGTACAGGCAGAATTTTTATTGTTCTCCTCTCCAAGTCAGATTTTTAATAATTGTAATCTTAGCGGAACTTTCAATAATTGTGTTGTTAATAGTGAATCGTTCTTAGAGAAAATCAATAAGTTAATTGAAACAATTGAAAAGCGGCTATAAAATACACTGCCGGGGCTATATATTTCACTTGAAAGAATAAAAATTGCAAATCATTTTTACTGCAAAAAAATTATGAAAAAAATATTTGCATTATTATCTACGCTTGTAAGCTTATCTGCATCAGCAAATTGTTCCAAAATTCCAGTTAAAGAATGGTGTGAAGTTAATGGTGTTTACACAGAATATCATGATGAGACCAATACTGCAATTCATGTTTGTAGTTTCACCAGTCAAACAAAAATTTGTTATTACATACCGTGCGATGAAGCGAACAAATTAAAAAAAGGCGCTACAACGCGGAGCACAATAATAAATAACCTTGAGCCAGGAATCCTTATTCCATCTTCAAATGGTCTAACCTATTGCAACGGAAACATTACTGTAATTCAAGAAACAGAAAATCAAGTAATAATTACAATTAATTAACAATTATGAAGGCAATAATCCTACTTTTAGCCACCCTCGTATCATTATCTGGATTAGCAAATTCACCAAAAACAATTGTTCTCAAGCCAATAAAAGTGGCTCTTCCTGGAACACCTTACGCTTTAAAACTAAATGGCGCAGGAATGGCAATTAAATGCCTTCCACCATTTGATAGAGATTGTATTTTGGTAATTATGAAAACTGGATTTGATGTGCCATCGATGCTAATTTCCAGAGAAGTTCCAATGAGTCAATTAGAACAACAATTACTTGACCCAGAAAAAAACTATATTATTGAAAATAACAATACTTATATAGAAGTGCCAAACCTTACAATTACTAATTTTGAAAACCATATTTTAGTAAGCTATTAAAATGCAAAGGGGAAAACTAATGCGGTTGTTTTGGGGTTTACTAATTTTAAGCTTTAGTGTTACACTATATGGAAAAACAAACAAAAAACTGTACCTATCAGTTAATTTCAACAATTGTACGCTTTGCAACTTATCAATTAAAGCATATTTAAGTGGTTGGGACCAAAGGCTCCCAATCATTTTTATTGCTGATGAAGGGAGCTTAAGCAATGCTCAACTTAAAGAATTTTCTGAGGTGGAGCTTGGCCTTAAGTTCAATGAATACCTGGTTGATAGCAAACTCTATCAAAGATTAAATTCGGGAAATGAAAACTCCAAATTTCCTGTACTTAGCCTTGAGATAAACGATACGTTAAAACTTGGTTTTCAATTGAATGAATTGCCAAATTACCTTGAAACCATCAAACGTATCATGCTTCATTCAGAGGTAATTGTTCAAAAGGTTAAAATTCCAAGAATAAGTAGCTTTCCCGGACGCTTTGACTTAGCTGTTGAAGGCAATAAATTGTTCCTTTTAAGTTGGATAAAAAATGACAGGATTTATGCTCTGAATTTGAAGGATAAATCATTGGACTCTATCTACTTGTTCAACAACAGGAAATTAGTACGCAATTGCTTGAATGTTTTGGGAAAATCAAACTTAAATGAAGATGAAATAATTGAAACCTTCAATGCTTATCCCATTCCAATGAAAATGTTTAATTTCAGGAATCTTCAAGCAAACAAATTTGGAATAGGATGTGCCTTAGACTTTTTCTTTTTTGACCCCAATGATACTTCAGAAATCCTATCAACAGAATGGGGCCACTTCTATTTCAAAAAGTTTAAAAATGAAAATTCAATCAAATTAGACCTTCTTTCTTTTGATAGTATCTATCAAATCCATTCGAGCTCCCTTCCGTTGTTACCAGATTATCAAACTTATGTTCCGATAAATGATTCCTTCTTATTAATCGGGTTAAAACAAAAACCAGAAAATGACACCATTTATAAAGTGAAGCGAACGATTGGAGTGTATAACATCAACAAAAAACAGCTGGAGAAAACCGGAATCACCAACTACATAATTGAAAACGCAATTGATTTCAATGGGGTGGATGCTATTAATCAGCCTACTATTTTGTTTGACTATTTTGTCAGCGGAAACCTATTCTATACCAGAACTAGTCCCAAAATTTCCCTAAATGGGGAGACCTTTAATCTTTCAACGCTAATCCCGGGAATTTCATGGATACACAATTTAATGCCGATTCCAGAAACAAATCTTGTTGAGGGTTATATTATTAGAAATGGAAACTTACAGTACGTTGTAGCAGATTTAAAAAAGACAAGACTAATTTGGAACCATGACCTTGGAAAACAAGACTATTCCAGCAATATTGCTTTAGATAATGGTTCAATTTTCTGGCTGAACAAGAAGAAAGAACTCGTTACAATTATGTTTCAGAATTAGAAATCTATTTCACAACCGACCCGGGTTCAATTTCCTTTTCCGGACTAACAGAATAGAGCTTTCCAAAATCATTTCCTGCCATCAGCAACATTCCTTGGGATTCAATTCCTCTGATTTTACGTGGAGCAAGATTAGCAACAACAGTAACTAATTTGCCGAGAAGTTCTTCGGGTTGATAGTATTCTGCAATACCAGAAAGAATGGTTCTTTTCTCGAAACCGAGGTCAACAGTTAGCTTTAACAATTTATCGGCTTTTGGAACCCGCTCAGCTTCCAGCACCTTACCAACACGAAGGTCAATTTTATCAAAATCTTCATAGGTAATGGAAGGTTTCAGCTCGTGCAAGGTTGCAACCTGTGGGGCAGCCTGTTGGGCTTGTTTGATTTCCTGAAGTCTGGCCAATTGCATGTCAATTTCAGCATCTTCAACCGGCTTGTAAAGAATTTCGGAAGGATTAAGCTTGCTACCGGATGGAATTAAAACATCCTCTTCCAAACCTTGCCAATTGGTATTCATCAAACCAAGCATAACCGAAAGTCTGGCTGATGTTTTTGGTAGAAACACCTTGGCACCAATGGCCAATTTAGCACACAATTGAAGTGCAGTAAACAACAAGGTTTTTACCGATTCCGGGTCGGTCTTAACTAGTTTCCAAGGCTCTGTATCAGCAAGGAATTTATTTCCGGCCCTTGCAATGTTCATCCACTCCGCCTGTGCATCACGCAGCCTAACCTGATTGAGCAGCTCATTCATTCTTGAAATACTTTGCCGAACATCTCTATCCAAAACAGACTTGGCTGCCAACAACTTTTCATCAATCAACCCAGGAGAATTCGGAACCTTTCCATCGTAATACTTGTGCATCAACACCGCAACACGATTCACGAAATTTCCAAAAATGCTCACCAATTCACTGTTTACGCGGGTTTGATAGTCCTTCCAAGTGAACTCTGAATCCTTTGTTTCGGGAGAGATTGCTGTTAAAACGTAACGTAATTCATCTTGTCTGCCCGGAAAATCTTTTAGGTATTCATGCAACCAAACCGCCCAGTTTCTGCTGGTTGAAATTTTATCCCCTTCCAGATTTAAAAACTCATTTGCCGGAACATTCACAGGCAGGTTGTAGCCTCCATGCGTCATAAGCATCATCGGGAAAATGATGGCATGAAAAACAATATTATCTTTCCCTATAAAATGAATGAGTGCAGTTTCATCGTTTTGCCAATAGGTCTTCCAAGCCTCCGCATCGCCTTGTTTAGCAAAATATTCCTTGGTGGCGCTTATGTAGCCAATTGGAGCATCAAACCAAACATACAGCACTTTGCCATCGGCACCATCAACAGGAACAGGAACACCCCAATCCAAATCGCGTGTCATGGCCCGCGATTGAAGACCTTCGTTCAACCAACTTGCACATTGTCCTTTGATATTGCTCTTCCAGTCTTCAAAGCGTTTAATATAACTTTGAAATGCATCTGACTTTTGAATTTCACCCATAGGAAGAAACCAGTTCTTTGTTTCTTTCAAAACGGGAGTATTTCCACTTAAAGCTGATTTGGGATTGATTAAATCTGTAGGATTGAGCGAAGTGCCGCACTTCTCACATTGGTCGCCGTAAGCCCCTGCATTTCCGCATCTTGGACAGGTACCTGTAATGTATCGGTCAGCAAGAAATTGCCCGGCTTCTTCATCAAAGTACTGCCGCGTTACCTCTTCCAGAAAAACCTGGTTATCGTACAGATTTTTGAAAAAAGTGGAGGCAGTTTCATGATGAGTTGGAGAGCTTGTTCTTCCGTAATACGAAAAGTCTATGCCAAAATCTTGAAAGGCGTTTTGCATAATCTGGTGGTATTTATCAACCACTTGTTGCGGAGTTACGCCTTCTTTTTTTGCCTTTATGGTAATTGGAACCCCGTGTTCATCACTTCCGCAAATAAAAACAACATCCTTTCCTAAAGCCCGAAGGTACCTAACATAGGTATCGGCCGGTAAATAACAACCGGCCAAATGGCCAATATGTACGGGACCGTTTGCATAAGGAAGGGCAGCGGTAATGAGGTAACGTTTAGGTTCTGTCATAAGGCGCAAAATTAAGGGATTGCTTGCTAATGCAGGGAACGGAAAAGAAAACTAATTTTGCGGCATGAAAAACAAAAAGGAACCATTCAGAGAAAGCCAGCGTTTTACGCAATGGTGGGTTTGGGTTGTATTGATTGGAACCGGCACTTTGCCTTATATACCCTACTTTACCGGAGCCTACTCGCAGGGTTCTGCATCCGGACTAGTGGGCTCTAGTATCATTATGCTGATTATGGCCTTGTTGTTTTTGGTGCTGCGATTAGAAACCACCATTGACGAAGACGGAATTCGAATTCAGTTTTTTCCTTTTCATTTTAAAAGCAGATTTTATTCTTGGAACGAAATAAAACGCATGGGTGTAAGGCAATACAGTCCGCTACGGGAATATGGGGGCTGGGGAATTCGTGGTTTATCGAAAAAAAATAGAGCCTTTAATGTAAAAGGAAATTGGGGATTGCAACTTGAGTTTGAAAACGGAGACTTATTGCTCATTGGCACCTCCAAGCCGGAAGAATTGCAAAATTGGCTGGATAGTTAATTGAGCCTAAGCTTAACCGTTTTTCTACTCAACTGATGCTGCTTTACCGGCAATGAAACCGGTTGTCCAAGCAGCCTGAAAGTTAAAGCCACCTGTTATTCCATCTATATCCAAAACCTCGCCGGCGAAATGAAGCCCTTTGCAGCGCTTACTTTCCATGGTTTTGAAATCCACATCATCTAAATGAACGCCTCCACAGGTAACAAACTCTTCCTTGAAAGTTGTTTTTCCTGAAATGGAATAGGTATCGTACATCAAACAGCGAATAAGCTGATTCACCTGCTCCTTGCTGATTTCGGCCCAATTTGCCTGATCGTTTATCCCGGCTTTCTCCATTAAATAAGCGCTCAACCTTTTGGGTAAGGTAAATGGGAACAATCCTGCAACTTGTCTGGCTGGGTTTGCAGCCTTTAAGTTCATTAACTCCTGGCGAACGGAATCTTCTTTTTTTCCTTCAAGCCAGTTTACTTCTACCTGAAACTGATAGTCTTTCTCGGCAAGAATGCGAGCCCCCAAGGAGGAAGATTTTAAAACCGCTGGACCACTAAGTCCCCAATGCGTAATCAAAACCGGACCTGAAACCTCAAGCTTGGTATCCAAAATTCTAACTCTGGCTGTATTTACACTAATTCCACTTAATGCATGCAGTTCCGTATCTGGAATATTAAACGTAAACAAAGATGGAACTGGCGTTTCTATGCGATGACCAAGTTCCCGAAGCCAATTAAAGCTTTCACGGTTGGGATTTCCACCGGTAGCCACAATCACACGTTTGCAATGGATTTTCTCTCCAGACTCAAGGTACAAATCAATACCACCATGGAAAGCAGGAACCAGCTTGCGAACCGGACTTGAAATCATTAGTTTAACTCCGGCTTTTTCTGCTTCCTTTTCAAGGCAATCAATAATGGTTTGTGAATTATCGGTAACCGGAAACATGCGCCCATCCGGTTCAGTTTTCAGCTTTACCTTTCGGGATTCAAACCATTCAACAGTATCTCTGGGTTGAAAGCGGCTAAAAGCGCTTTTCAATTGCTTCTCTCCTCTGGGATAACTTTGGGAAAGCTGCTTCAAATCAAAACAAGCATGTGTAACATTGCACCTGCCCCCTCCCGAAACCTTTACCTTTTGTAGGGTCTTGGAACCTCGTTCCATTAAGATTACTTCCAGATTTTTATTGTTCTGGGCACAGGTAATCGCCGAAAAGTAGCCTGCGGCTCCGGCACCAATTACAACAACTTTATTCGTCACAGGTTCAGAATTTTGGATGGATTTGGGCTACAAAGAAACAAAATGCAGCGCGATTTTACTAGAAAGTAAAGAATAGGCCTGGTTATCAAGTGCTGATACCGCCTGTACGAATAAAGTTGTGTATGAATCTGCTGTTTTTCCCGACTAGCAATCGAGCACATTCAACAAATTAAATTCCCTTTCTTATTCCGCATTTGGCGGCTTATTCAAATTCTTTTATGTTTGCCTGTTACGCCTTTTCAGGTGAGGACAGGTTTTTGCCAAAACCTGAACCTTTACCCGAACTAGGTGTACATGACTATTGAATCAACCTGCGTTGCAATGAACAAATACAATCTGACGAACAATGTGCTGGGATGGATACTGTTTCTGGTATCCCTGGCAACCTACACGTTAACCCTTGAACCAACTGTTAGTTTTTGGGACTGTGGTGAATTTATTTCTGCCTCTTATCGCTTACAGATTTGCCATCCTCCGGGAGCACCTCTCTTTTTGATGATTGGCCGTGTATTTAGCTTAATGGCAGGAGCCGACGTTTCTAAAGTAGCATTCTGGGTAAATATGGTTTCAGCTGTAACCAGTGCACTTACCGTAATGTTCATGTTTTGGACGATTACGCATTTAGCAAAGAAAATGCTTGTAAAATCGGGTGAAGCAGAAGGCTGGCAAAGCATTGCCATCATGTTTTCAGGAATTGTTGGCGCTTTAACCCTGAACTTTTCGGATACCTTTTGGTTCTCGGCGGTTGAAGCAGAAGTTTATGCTTCTTCATCCTTCTTTACCACACTTACATTTTGGTGTATCTTGAAATGGGAAAATATTGCAGGAGAACAAACTGCAAATCGTTGGCTAGTTTTGATTGCTTACTTAATTGGACTTGCCATTGGTGTTCACTTATTGAATCTCCTTGTAATTCCTGCAATTGTTTACGTGGTTTATTTCAAACAAAATAAATTCACTACTTCCGGATTCTTACGTGCTTCAGCCGTAGCCGTTTTGGCCATTGGAATTGTTCAGTTTGGCATAATCCCTGGCTTACCAGGCCTGGCCACCAAACTTGATTATTTCACAGTAAATAGTCTTGGTATGTTTTACAATTCAGGTGCCTTGCTTTTGATTGTTATCCTATTGGCTCTAATTGGTTCTGCAATTCATTATACCCACACCCGCAGCCAAACCAGCTTATACATTGCAGTGGGAAGCTATGGAATTCTGGTATTCTCATCGTTTATTATCAATGCCAGCGGCGTAACTGCTCTTTTTTGGGCTTTAGTAACTGCTGCAATTTATTACCTGGTGTTCAAGCGTGAAGCTGCCATGCAAATGGTTAACCTGGTAGTATTGTGCTTCTCGTTTGTAATCATTGGTTACTCTTCGTATAGCATGATTATCATTCGTTCTTTGGCCAATCCGCCAATCGACATGAACGACCCTGAACAGCCTTTTGCCTTGTTGAGCTACCTAAACCGCGAGCAGTATGGAGAAAACCCATTGGTTTATGGTCAATACTTCTATGCCAAGGTTATTGATGTTAAAAAAGGAAACATGCAGTATGCCAAAGGTTTTGATGGCAAGTATGTTGAAACCGGCGAAAAGTTGGAGCGCGTTTACGACCCTAAAGATTGTACAATCTTTCCAAGGATGTGGGCTGACCGTCCTGACTACGTTGCCGCCTACAGAGAATGGGAGAAAATTCCTGAAGGCAAAAAAGCAACTTTTGGAAAGAACGTAGACTTCCTGCTTAGCTATCAGTTGGGATTCATGTACTGGAGGTATTTCTTCTGGAACTTTATTGGTCGTCAAAACGATGAACAAGGATATGGAGATATTGTGCGAGGCAATTGGCAGAGTGGTATCAAAGCCCTGGACGAAAGTAGATTGGGACCTATTAGCAAAGCTCCAGATAGCATTAAAAACAACAAAGCCAATAACAAATACTATTTCCTACCGCTTATTCTTGGTTTGATTGGTTTGTGGTATCACTTCAAAAATGCTAAAGAGGATGCTGTAGTTGTAAGTACACTATTCTTGTTTACCGGATTTTTCATTATCCTATACCTAAACTTCCCTGCCCACCAGCCTCGCGAGCGAGATTATGCCTACGTAGGTTCTTACCAAACCTTCATGATTTGGATTGGCCTTGGGGTACTGGCTTTGGTTGATTTCTTAGGTAAGAAAATAAATCGAAATGTGGCAGCGGCTTCTGCCGGTATTCTTAGTCTTGTTGCGGTTCCTGTGTTGATGGGACAGCAAAACTGGGACGATCACAACCGCTCAAACAGATACACTGCTTTGAACTTTGCAGAAAACTACCTCAACTCATGTGCACCGAACGCTATCTTATTTACCAATGGCGATAACGACACCTATCCGTTGTGGTACGCGCAGAATGTAGAAGGAATTCGCTCAGATGTTCGTGTAATCAATATGAGTTTATTGAATACCGATTGGTACACAGATGGATTAAAGCGTTCTGCATATGGCTCAAAACCTGTTGATTTTAGCTTGAAATCAGAGCAGTACAAGCAAGGAACACGTGATTATGTAGTTCATTACGAAAACCCTGAATTGCAGCGCCAGTACGGCATCAACAACCGTGATTATTATCCATTGCAAAACATCATTCACTTTATTGGTGACGATAACGACCCAATGGGATCCGTGCAAAGCCAGGGTGGGGAATCACTTCGCTACTATCCAACTAAGCGTTTTAGCTTGAAAGTTGACAAAGAAACAATGCTTAAAAACGGAGTTGTACGTCCTGAAGATGCTCCATTTATTGTAGATAGCATCAAATGGGAAATTGGAAACAGCACCTTGATGAAAGCAGATTTGATTCTGCTTGATATCATTGCAAACAACTACCAAACTCGTCCCATTTACTGGGCCATTACAACAGGCAGCGATGTTTACCTCAACTTGCAACCTTACTTCCAGCTTGAGGGACTAACTTACCGCCTTGTACCAATTGTAAATACCAATACGCAGGAGGGCAATACCGGTCGCATCAACACAACCGTGCTGTACGATAACCTGGTAAATAAATTCAAGTGGGGCAATATGGGAGCACCAGGAGTTTACCTAGATGAAACCATTCTTCGTCAAACCAAAAACTTTAGAAACATATTCTTCCGTTTGGCAGAAGCTTTGGTAATGGAAGGCAAAAAAGATTCGGCCATCAAGGCTATTGATTATTGCCTGAAATCGCTTCCAAAAGACCAGATTCAGTACGATGTTTTCACCGTAAGACTTGTGGAAGCCTACTACATGGCAGGAGCCACAGACAAAGCCAATGCACTTAGCAAAGAGTTGTTTAACTTCTTTGAAGAGCGTGGAAAATACTACCTAAGCTTTGGTAAGAAGAAAAACCTGGTACGTCCTGAAATTGATGAGAACATGCAGATTATGGGTTACCTGGCTCAAATGGCAGAGTTTAATAAGCAAACCGAACTTTCAAGCAATTTCAAAACCAGAGTTGATTCTCTTCAGGCTGGTATGTAACCATGTACAAAGCCAACAACAAGCAATTGATTTACGGCCTGCATGCAGTGAAAGAAGCACTGGATGCAGGTCGTGATTTCATAAAGATTCAAGCAGAAAGAGGGATTCGCAACCCTCTTTTTGATGATATACGAAACCTTTGCCAGAAAGCAGATATTCCTATTCAATTTGTTCCCAGAGAAAAACTCGATTTCATGGGAACAAAAAACCATCAGGGAATCTGCGGATTTATCTCCCCGGTTAGTTACCACAAACTCGAAAATTTGGTTCCTACCTTGTATGAAAGCGGAAAAGACCCGTTTATTCTGGTTCTAGACAGACTTACCGATGTTAGGAACCTGGGGGCAATTGCCCGTACAGCTTTATGTGCAGGTGTGGATGCCATAGTAATTCCATTTACAGAGACGGCACCGGTGAATGAAGACGCAGTAAAAACCTCTGCTGGCGCTTTGCTGAAAATTCCTATTTGCCGCGAAAAACATTTGAAAACCAGTCTTGAACTGTTAAATCAAAGTGGTTTTACAACGGTTGCCTGTACAGAAAAAACCAAGCATACGCTTGAAGAAACCAATTTATGCGGCCCATTAGCCATTGTTATGGGGAATGAAGAAACAGGTATCAGCAACGATTTAATTCGCAAATGCACTTACCTTTCAAAAATTCCTATGGATTTTGGGGTTAGCTCCCTAAACGTTTCTGTTGCAGCTGGAATTGCACTTTACGAGGCCTTGAGACAGAGAAGCAAAGAGGTCTCAGTATAAAACCCTAAACCGAATGGTGGAGGGCACGCGTTTTAGTTCCTGCAACACATTCTCTGAATAGTCTTTGTCCACATCGGTTATTACGTAGCCAATTTCATCATTGGTCTTTAAGTATTGCCCGCTGATATTGGTTTTAGATTCCGCAAGAATGCTGTTTATGCGCGCCAGAACCCCAGGTACATTTTTGTGAATATGAATAAACCGATGTCCGGTTTGCAGAGGAGGCAAACTTATGCGAGGGAAATTTTCGCTTAAACTGGTGCTTCCGGTATTTACAAAATCAATCAAGCCTTTGCAAACAGCATTGGCAATGTTTGTGCTAGTTTGATGGGTATTTAGCCGCTCATTAAGGGTGATAAACGTGTTTTTCCAGGAGTGGATTTTTTTGAAGGTTCGTTCGTTTAAACAATCCATTGCAAATCCACCAAGCTTTTGCTGCTCTAGCATTTGCTTTACGGCATCTGGGTCTATCAGTTCATCATAACTTAGGTGAATAAGTATGCTACCCGATTTTATTTGCTTGATTTCTCGCAAGCCTAAGGCAAAATTTCCGAGATAGGTTTTATCCATCAAAACCACCAAAGCATCGGCCTTTCTGATTACCTCTTGGGGTGTTTTCAATTGCATGGCGTTCCCCAATGGTGGTCTCTCTTCTTTATCAAAATATAAAACCTGCATGCCCAAATTGGCAGCCATTAATGATAATAGGGAACCACTATGACCATATCCGATTATTCCCAAAGTCTTTCCTAAAAGTTCTTCCTGTTTTTGCCTAAACAGATTCAACATCATCAATAAGGCCAATTCCGCAACACTTCTGGAATGTGAATGAGCCGGACTAATAAGTGCCGTTCCCGATAATGCCAAATGGGATGAAAATTCAGGATTAATAACCTCACCCCAAACAGCTGTTGCCAATTGCTTGGTCGGCATCTCAGTTAGCACCTTCTGGTAAGCAACTGCGGGATGAAAAACCAACAAATTAGCCTGCCTAATCTTACTTAACATGCTGAAATTGGCATTTGCCGGAACCTTGTAAATCTGATAGCCTTCCTTTTTAAGCTCGTTTTCTGCTTCATAGCAGGGTTCTCCCCACAAAACTGCTTTAATTCTGCTTTTTGGATACGAAATTGCCATGGGCAACTTTTCCTGGTAAAGAATCTCATCCAAACTGGATGCAACACGCTTTGCTTTTTGAATAACGAGAGGCCGGGCAATATTCTCGGTAAAGGCAAAAAACTCCTGAACCTGACCGGAAGCCAAAAGTTCGTAATCGGTATAGCCATCTCCAATTGCAATTACTCTTCCTTTCAGTTTCAATTGCTTGAGCAACTTCACCTTACCTTGTTCCATAGCGAGCACATTGGTTTCATCGGCCCCTATGATGTTGTTCTTTTTATCAAACAAAAAGGTATTGGCAAAAACCTGTTCAGGGTTTACTCCATAAGGCTTTACAACAGGTTCTATAAATTCCTTAAATCCACCCGAAACAATTAAAATTTGCCCCTGGTAAGCTTTGAAAAAGTTTTTATTTCTGGCAAACGAAACACTTACTCGCTTCCGAAGTCGGTTTACCAGCATTTGGATGTGGTATTTTTTAGCTGATAGCAGTGCTATTCTGGCCTTCAAACTTTTTGGAAATGGCATTTTACCATCCATCGCCAAATCAGTCAACTGCTTTATTTTCTCGATAATCAGCTCGCGATCCGGGTCGTTCTTAAGACTGATAGCCGCCAATTCTTCCATTGCCTCTACTTGAGTAAATGTGCTATCAAAATCAATAATAAAATAAGGCTTTTGAGTCTCCATACGCTTGAAAGAAAAAAGGCTGCACCCGGTTTGGAATGCAGCCTTTCTATTGAAAAAAACTTGGGTTAATTCTTAATGAATTTTTGGATAATCATTCCACGATCGGTTTGTGCGTACAACATGTACATACCCGGCATCAAAGAACTTACATCAATACTATTATCAGTACTTGGACCTTCCTGAACCAATCTGCCGCTTAGGTCATATACCTTGTAAAGCTCGGCTTTCACGCCACCCACATAAAGTTTATCGGATGCAGGAACCGGATATAACGAATACTCTTCTACACTCAGTTTTGGAAGTCCAATTGAAGATCCATCGTAATCAATTATTACACGCAATACCTTTTGATTGTGAAGCAACTGGGCATCAACAACGCCAATAAGGTTGGTAAGGGTTAAGGTAAATTCTTTCTTTCCCCAGAATGCACTATTCGGAATCAGGTTGATGGGCAACAACAATCTATTGCTTAAATCATACTGATTTGTTCCGGCAGGAAATTTTGCAACTAAAGGCGTGAAGTTGTAGTGAATTCCATTCAAAGCAGAGCCATCCTGATTGGAAACGGTAGCACCAACTTCAAAATCAAGTGTATCTGAGTTTTCAGGCCAAACAATTAGCTCCACAGAAGCACTGGCATCTGAATTACTGAAATTGTCATAATCTTTGGCTACAAAACCAAAGCGGGTCTGGCTAAAGCCAAGAGTTCCCATTCCGAGAATCAAACCAAGTAAAACTATTTTCTTCATAATGGTTAGTTGATTGTACCTAAAAGTCAAACCCACAGGTTATCCACAAATTTGCTCTTTGATACAGGATTACAAGTTTACTGATTATTGTTGATGAAAAAAAGTAGGGAATCGTTGCATTTTATTTTGCCTATCTGATTTTTAAGGAACCTTTACCTTGCAATACCTCCGGCGCTTTTGGATTCAATTTCCGAAGTTCTTCTATTGTCAACCCAAACTTTCGCGAAATGCTAAACCAGGTTTCTCCCGCCGAATAGGTGTAAATAAAGCTTTCGGGCTTGTTTGGGGCCTGTCCGGGAACAATTACCAGGTGCTGACCAATGCCAATTCGATTGTCGGACAAGTTATTGGTTGCCAGAATATCGGCTGGTTTCAGGTTGTACATTTTTGAAATGCTGTATATGGTTTCTCCTTCACGCACAACATGCACCCCGGGAATACGCTGCGGCTCGCGGGTATCTGCAGATTTAATTGCCGGGTTAATAATCAAACGCTGACCAACACCAATACTGTCAGATTCAAGAAGATTGAGGTATTTTACCGCATCAACCCGAACTCCGTATTTTCTGGAAATACCATACAAGGTTTCTCCCTGTTGTACGGTGTGAAAAAAGCTCAGGTTTTCCCTAAAATCATGTAAACTATCAATACGGTTAACTGGAGTTTCAACAACGGGTAAAGTTTCAAGATTGCGCTTGGGGTCTTCGTAGACAACCAAATTGGCTGCCGAATCTTTGGGTGCAGATACAACTTGAGTTTCAGGTTTTGCAACTACAGGCTCAGGTTTGATTTCTGGTTGTTGCACAGAATCTGGTTTGGAAACAGGTACTAAGGCTCTCAGTTTGGGTTTCTCGTTGCGACTATCTTTCAGAAAAACTTGCTCCCCGATTTCTGGTTCTTCGCCGGCAAGCATCTTGTTTCTGTCGAGTAATTTCTCCAGCTTGATGGCATAACGTTGGGAAATGAGGTACATGGTTTCTGTTCCAACAACCAGGTGAATGGCAATATCATTTTTATTCTTTTTTGATTTTAGATAAAGCGTATCACCAGGCTGGCAAATGGCATCTTTACTCAAATCATTGTAACGATACAATTGATGAACTTTCAAATCATAGGTCATGGCAATGCTGGCATAACTATCCCCGGCTTTCGCAACAATTCCGGGTACTCCGTTCACTTCAATTTCCTTTCCATGGGCCAGTAGCTGCAGTGCTTTTTCTTCCTTCAGTTCACGGTCTTCCTCCTCACTAATTTTTGTGGCATCAAACCTATTTAGCTTATGCTTTTCAATGAAGGTAATGAGTAATTCTGCATACTGTGGATTCGTAGCATAACCCGCTTTCTTCAACCCATGCGCCCAGCCTTTGTAATCGCTAGGGTCAAGGTCGAACAAAAACGCATACCGGGAATTCTTCATCAAAAAATCGGAGTGGTCGCGGTAACTGTCAATTGCTGCGGGATACTTTCTGAAACATTCCTGGGGAGCGTCATCGTCTTCATACACTTTTTCTCCGGTCCAAGATGCCTTGCACTTAATTCCAAAGTGATTATTCGCTTCCGTTGCCAAGCGGCTATTCCCGTTGCCACTTTCCAAAATACCCTGAGCAAGCGTAATACTTGCCGGAATCTTACTGCGGTACATTTCGTCAACAGCAATGGCACTGTACTTCTCAATGTATTGGGTTACTGTAAGTTTTGGAGTAATGGGTTTAATGGCCGCCGAATCAGTTTGTGCACCAAGTTGGCCCGCAATAAAAAGTATCAATCCAAGTACTGAATAGTGTATGCGCATAGTACAAAATTATGAGGTTCTCGATTTGCTGTTCTTCATTCTTGCACACAAAAACCAGGCCCAACATGGGGTTTAGTGCAGGAAATCATACGGATTTTATAAGCCAAGCGTAACAATTGCTACTCCCAAACGGTAACCGCTGCCGTACATTTGGATTTAATTTAGTGAATTTGGTCTGAATTTCACACTTAGTTTTAGACCTCAATTCCAATTAAAACCTATTTTTGTCAATTACCTAAAAAAGCAACTATGCAGTTTCGTAGATTACTTCTATCGCTTTTTCTTTTGGGAATGAACCTGTTGGGGTTCGCTCAAATGAAGCAAAAACCTACCTGGACAACTTCCTTTTCACCATCAAACCCAAAACCAGGTGATGAAGTAGAGCTAATCATGTCGTGTAAAATTGACAAAGACTGGTACATCTATTCCAATGATTTCAGCGATAAAGTAGGCCCAATTGTTGCGTTTCTCGAGTTCAAAAAAGACCCTTCCTATCAACTCGTTGGAAAAACCCGCCCAATTGGTAGCCACAAAAAGTTTGATGAAGTGTTTGAAGGCGAAGTATCAACCTTTACCGGAAAAGCAGAGTTCAGGCAAAAAGTTAAGATTCTAAAGGCCAATCCGGAGATTTCTGTAGAAATGGAATACCAGGAATGCTCAACCGTTACTGGCCAATGCGTTCTGCATAACGACAAATTAACCTGGAAAATAAAAACAACGGGAAAGGAAACCACTTCAGCAGAACCAAACAAAGAGGCAACTGTTGAACTGGTTGCTCCAGCCACAGAAACCATTCAGAAAGATACACTGGTAGTAGAAAGCTCCAACTCAACAGCCGCTGCAGATTCATCATCTGCTGTAGAGCCTGCAGCTGAAGCCGCAAGTTCAACAAAAGGAAGTTTTCTGGCCTTTTTACTGGTTGCATTTTTAGGTGGTTTGGTTGCCGTTGTAACTCCTTGTGTGTTCCCAATGCTTCCAATGACCGTTACTTTTTTCACCAAACGCAGCGACAGCAGAGCGCAGGGAATTCGCAGAGCGCTTACATTTGGAATGAGCATTATTGCCATTTACTCTTCACTCGGATTTGTATTCTCCTTGTTTGGACTGGGACCGGAGTTTGGAAACTGGTTAAGTACTTCATGGGTACCAAACATTTTGTTCTTCATCATTTTTATAGTTTTCGCTGCCTCTTTCCTCGGATTGTTTGAAATTACACTCCCCCACCAATTTGTAAACTCCGTAGATTCAAAAAGCAGCATGGGATCTTTCCTTGGTGTGTTCTTTATGGCCTTCACCTTGGTTTTGGTTTCATTCAGCTGCACCGGACCCATAGTTGGAAGTCTGCTTATTGAAGCCGTGGGTGGAGCGTTTTTAAAACCCATGTTAGGAATGGCCGCATTTGGTGCCGGACTTGCTCTTCCTTTTACTCTTTTTGCCATTTTCCCAAGCGCAATGCAAAACCTGCCAAAATCAGGCGGCTGGTTAAACTCGGTAAAAGTTGTACTGGGATTCCTAGAATTGGCACTTGCTTTCAAGTTTCTTTCGATTCCGGACCAAACCTACCATTGGGGTTTATTAGACCGTGAGGTTTACCTCGCCATTTGGATTGTAGTATTTAGCTTGATGGGACTTTACTTGCTTGGTAAGCTCAAGTTTAGTCACGATAGCGATGTGCCTTATATTTCTGTTCCTCGTCTATTCCTGGCTATTGCCACCTTTACCTTTGTGGTTTACCTGATTCCGGGTTTATGGGGTGCACCACTAAAAGCACTTTCTGGCTACCTTCCTCCACAAGAAACACTCGATTTTGACTTGGTTGATGAGCGCGAAATGGAAGGTCAGGTTACTTCACATGCTGCTTCAAGCGAAACCAAAAATGTGCGCTTTAGCAACCTGTTCAAATTGCCACACAAACTGAATGGATTCTTTGATTACAAAGAAGCTGTGGAACACGCCAAAAAGGTAAACAAACCCGTTTTCATCGATTTTACTGGTCACGGTTGCGTAAACTGCCGCGAAATGGAAGCCAATGTGTGGAGCGACCCAGAAGTGTTGAAAAGGCTTAGAGAGGATTATGTTGTTGTAGCACTTTATGTAGATGATAAAACAGAGTTGCCACAAAACGAATGGTACACCAGCAAGTTTGATGGAAAAGAAAAGAAAACCATTGGAAAGCAAAACTTTGATTTTCAGGTTAGCCGGTTCAATGCCAACGCACAACCCTATTATGTGTTGATTGATCACGAGGGCAACCCGCTGGTATCGCCAAAAGCCTACGATTTGAACATTTCAAACTTTGTAGCCTTCTTGGATAAAGGAAAAGAAAACTTTGAAAACCGTAAGAAGTAAGCAATCATGAATGCAATAAAAAACCATTTTACCGAAGCCCAGGATGTATTAAGCCGCTTTTTGGCTGATGATAGCAATTTTCAGAAGATTGAAGAAGCCGGAAAGATTATGGTTGAATCCATCAAAAATGGAGGCAAAATACTCAGTTGCGGAAATGGTGGTTCGATGTGCGATGCCATGCATTTTGCCGAGGAACTAACCGGAAGGTACAGAAACGATAGGCCTGCAATTGGTGCAATTGCCATGAGTGATGTAAGTCACATGGCCTGTGTTGGCAACGATTACGGTTACGATTTTGTATTTAGCAGATACCTGGAAGCTGTTGGTAGAACTGGAGATGTTTTATTAGGAATTTCAACCAGCGGAAACAGTAAAAATGTATTGAATGCCATGGACGTTGCTCGCAAAAAAGGCATTAAAATCATTGGCTTAACCGGAAAAGACGGCGGAAAAATGGCTGGATCTTGCGATGTAGAAATTCGTGCACCGCATAGTCAATACGCCGACCGTGCTCAGGAAATTCACATCAAGGTGATTCATTCACTCATCGATTACATTGAAAGTAATCTGTAAGTGTTGTAAGCTTGAAACTTTCAAGTTTCAATAAGATTTCGTTACTTGTTCCGAAATCATGAGTAAATCGCCCTTCTTCAGAAAGAAAAGCATCAGCGAACTGCTGGCCTCAACTGACGGAATCTCCGAACACAACCAACTTCATAAAACGCTTGGTTTACGCGATCTAACTGCGATGGGAATTGCGGCCATTATTGGTGCCGGAATTTTCTCTACCATTGGTAATGCAAGCTATACCGGTGGTCCTGCCGTAATTACCTTGTTTATTTTCACAGCCATTGCCTGCGGATTTTCAGCCATGTGTTATGCAGAATTTGCCTCGGTTGTGCCTGTTAGTGGAAGTGCCTATACGTATGCTTACACCTCATTTGGAGAGGTGATTGCCTGGATTATTGGTTGGGCTCTTATTGTTGAATATGCCATTGGAAACATTGTAGTTGCCATAAGCTGGAGTGATTACTTCACTGGCTTAATTGCAGGTTTAGGCTTCCATATCCCGGAATACTTTACCATGGACTACCTGAGCGCCATGCGAGGATTTACTGAAGTATCTGGTCTCTTAAATTCAGGAACTGGTTTTGAGGAATTGAGTGCCTCTCAAAAAGAAGCTTATCTTGCTTGGAAAAATGCTCCTGAAATTGGTGGCTTAAAAACAATTCTCGACCTCCCTGCTGTAGGCATTGTAATTGCAATAACAGCCCTGATTTACAGAGGAGTTAAAGAAACAAAAAATGCCTCCAATATAATGGTTGGAGTAAAGTTACTCGTTATTGCACTGGTAATTGTGGTGGGCGCATTTTATGTTAACCCCGCAAATTGGACACCATTTGCACCAAACGGTATGGAAGGTGTTCTAAAAGGAGTAAGCTCTGTTTTCTTTGCGTACATTGGCTTTGATGCGCTTGCAACAACTGCTGAAGAATGCAAAAATCCCAGAAAGGACTTACCCAAATCCATGATAAATTCTCTTCTGATTTCAACCATACTCTACATTTTCATTGCTTTGGTGCTAACCGGCATGGTTTCATACAAGGACCTTGGGGTTGGCGACCCTTTGGCATTTGTTTTTGAAAAGGTAAATGTGAGCTGGATGAGCGGAATTATTGCAGTAAGCGCGGTTATTGCCATGGCCAGTGTGCTATTGGTTTTTCAAAATGGGCAACCCCGAATTTGGATGACCATGAGCCGTGATGGCTTGTTACCTTCAGCCTTTTCAAAAATTCACCCCAAATACAAAACACCGGCTTTTTCAACACTAGTTACCGGGGTTTTAGTTGCTGTTCCGGCGCTGTTTATGAACCTAAAAGAAGTTACCGATTTGTCGAGTATCGGAACCTTGTTTGCTTTTGTAGTGGTTTGCGCGGGCGTTATTCGCATGGAAAGCCACAAAAATGAATACCACACAGGATTTCGTGTTCCGTATTTTAACGGCAAGTGGATTGTTCCTATTCTGGTTGTTTTGGGATTTGTTTCATTGGCGGTTTTTAGAACTGAAGCCTTTTTTAACTTCTTCAAGCTGAATGAGCATTTGGCCCATAAAATTCCCATGCTTGCATTTCTTGTTTTGGTATTGGTGATGAGCGTATTATCATTCAAGAATAATTATTCGATTATTCCGGTCCTTGGTCTTTTTGGTAACTTCTACCTCATGACAGAACTCGGATTATCAAACTGGATTGGCTTTTCAGTTTGGCTAATTCTTGGATTGGTTATTTACTTGGTCTATGGAAAAAAACATAGCAAATTGGCTGTCTTGTAATTTTTAAGCAGGTTTTTCTCCCGTTTATCTGTAAAAATCATTGTCTGGTCAGAGAAAACAGGTTTTGTTGGTTTGAATACCTAACCTTTGCGGCCAAATTTTACAGGCATGCTCAACTCAATTTTCAGGATTTCGGCATTTTTATTCCTGATTGTATTTATTCCACTTAACGGATTTTCCCAAGAGCAGAAATTTACGCTCAGTGGGGAGGTAAAAGATGCAAAAAATGGGGAAGACCTTATTGGCGCAACCATTTCCATCCCTGCAAAGAAATTGGGTGTAACCAGCAATGCCTATGGTTTCTATTCCATTAGTCTGCCAGCTGGCACCTATGAAGTTGAAGTTAGCTATTTGGGGTATATCACCCAAAAGTTTACGCTTAACCTCAACCAAAATCAACGGAAAAACATTGAACTCAGCGAGGACAAAAAAGAACTCAAAGAATTGGTTATCAAAACAGATAAGGCCGATAAATCAAATGTTGAATCCAATAAAATGAGTGTCGTAAAACTTGATATCAAACAGGTAAAACGCATTCCAATTCTTTTGGGGGAGGTTGATATTATTAAAGCAGTTCAACTTCTTCCCGGCGTGCAGCAAGCTGGCGATGGCAGTACGCTTTTTACCGTTCGAGGCGGAAACATCGACCATAACCTGGTTCTTTTGGATGAAGCTGTGGTTTATAATCCTTCCCATGTGCTTGGATTCTTCTCCGTTTTTAATGGAGACGCCATCAAAGATTTCGAGATTTACAAAGGTGGAATTCCTGCACAATACGGTGGTCGCCTTGCATCTGTGTTGGATGTAAGAATGCGGGACGGAAATACCAAAAATTTTGGTGCTTCTGGCGGAATCGGTTTGCTTTCATCACGCTTAACCGTTGAAGGACCCTTGGTAAAAGACAAAGGTTCATTTCTGGTTTCCGGCCGTCGTAGCTATTTTGATGTGTTTTTCCCTTTAAGCGAATCAACCAAAGATGCATCTGCCTGGTTTGGCGATTTGAACATCAAAGCCAACTATAATTTGGGAGAAAAAGACAAAATCTTTGTTTCAGGATACCTTGGAAGGGACAAGCTGGGTTTTGGAGAGTTTTTTGGCTTTGGCTGGGGAAATTACACGGGAACACTTAGGTGGAATCACATTTTCAACAACAAGCTTTTTGTGAACACCAGCCTGGTTTATTCTCGCTATGATTATGGTTTTGATTTGAATATTTCAGACAACCTCAACTTCCGTAGATCCAATTTCATTAACGACCTCAACCTGAAAGCAGAAGGAAACTACTTCATTTCACCTTCAAGCAGTATCAAATTCGGAACCAAACAAACCTATTACAAATTTGATCCGGGTGTTCGCACCAAAATCACCGAAAACTCTGTGGTTGACAATGCCTCGCTTCCTTCAAAACGAGCTTTTCAACAGGATTACTTTGTGAGTCATTCCTACAAATTCAATTCCCGTCTTAGCACCGAATACGGAGCGCGAATTTCAGTTTTCTCAAATGTGGGCGAAGGTCGCAGAATTAATTACCTAAACGGCTCGCCTACAGTTCTTGAAAATGGCTTTTTGAAGGAGTCTGAAAAAGACCCAATCAACCCCTACACCAACTATGCTTCTGGTGATATTTACAATACCTATACAGGATTTGAACCACGAGTTGCCCTAACCTATTTAGCAAGCACGACAAGCTCTGTTAAAGCATCTTTCAACCGGATGTTTCAATACATGCACCTCATTCAGAATGTTACTGCATCCACCGGTCAAGAGTTTTGGACACCTTCAGACAATTACATCAAACCACAACAAGCCGACCAAATTGCCTTGGGTTACTTTAAAAACTTTAACGACAACCTGATTGAAACCAGCGTTGAACTTTATTACAAATGGATGTACAATACCGTTGAATTAAGAGATGGTGCCGATATTCAATTTAATGAAGCCATTGAAGGTCAATTAATAGCGGGAAAAGGCAGAGCTTATGGGGCAGAGTTTTTTGTTCGCAAACCTTCAGGGAGAACTACTGGTTGGATTTCCTATGCACTCTCCAAATCGGAAAGAAAAGCCGATAACATCAACAATGGGGATTGGTACAATTTCAGGTTCGACAGAACGCATTACCTCACCGTGGTTCTAAGTCATGAATTGACTGAACGAATTGCGGTTAGCGGAAATTTTGTTTACGCAACGGGTGAAGCATTTACAATGCCCAGTCAACGCTATTCCATTTTAGGTGCCGAAAATCCTGTAATTTATTACAGCGAACGTAACGGCGCCCGCATGCCTGCTTATCACAGAATGGATTTTTCGGTTACTCTTGGTCGGAAAAAAATTCCTGGAAAAGTGTATAAAAACGAATCAAACTGGGTGTTTTCTGTTTACAATGTGTACGGCAGAAAGAATGCATACACGCTTAGTTATGAAAATGATTCAAAAGGCAACCCCATAGTCCAGAAATGGTACCTATTTACTTTTGTTCCATCAGTAACTTACAATTTCAAATTCTAAACGCATGTCAATCAAATCATTTCTTTATACAGCCCCTTTGTTTCTCTTCACGTTAGTTTCATGTAAGGAGACAATCGACATTGATATTCCAGGAGCCGAACCTTTATTGGTGGTTGAAAGTGAAATTACTACTGAAACAGACAGCTCGTTTGTGAAATTGAGTTTAAGCTCAGATTATTTTGGCGATGCCAAGTATCAATCAATTAATTCTGCTGATGTTCAGGTAAATTCAATACCTTTTTTTTCCCTTGGAAACGGGCTTTACAAACCTGCACCAGGTTTTGTTGGGAAACGCGATTCCTTATACACGCTTCAAATCAAATACAACGGTAAAACCTATAGCGCAAAAGCAGTTTTAGAACCCATGTTCAGGGTAGATTCTATCTTTCAAACATTTAAACCTAAAGAAGGATTTTTGGAAGAAGGATATTCCGTTAGCTATGTTGGTTTTGATGAGCGTAAGCCTGTAAAACACACCTATTTTCAATCGGGTATTTTTGACAAAGTTTCACAGATGGATACCCTTCAAAACGACTTGGTTTTGTTTGACAATAGCGTAACGCCTGTTGGAAGAAGTTACAGCTTTGAATTACCATTTACCCGCTTCAAATCAGGAGATGAGTTTTTTTGCATCTTTAGGTCTGTTGACAAAGCCATGTATGATTTCCTCATTGCATTTGCCACCCAAACCAGCGGAGCACCTGGACCATTTCAAGCTCCACCGGCAAACCTGCCAACAAACATTACCGGCGGCGCTGTGGGTTATTTTGCCACCTACGATGTGGTTCGCGTAAGGTATCAGGTGAAATAAGAAAGCGCTAAGATTTTTTTGAATTTCAATCGCTTAGCTTTGTAAGTATGGTTAAACGGTTTTTATTGATAAGTTGGCTGCTTGCAAGCCTTTTTAAGGTTCAAGCACAAACAGATAGTTTAACTACCGATGAGGTGGATGAAAACGATGAAACCTTTAGTTTATACAAACCCGGACCTGAGGGAACCTGGAAGCTTGGTGTAAAAATGAACCTGAATTTTTCTTCCTTGTTTGGAAGCGAAATGAAAAGTCAGAAGCTGCTAACTGGCATTGGTGGCGGTGCTTACGGACGTTGGAACCCCAATAAGAAATTTGCTTTACAAGCAGAGGGTCTCATTGGATTTAGAGGCAGTAATTTTAACCATGGAACCAATGGCGAATACACAACCATAAAAATGCTTTATGCAGATTTTCCTTTGATTGGATTCCTCAAGTTTGGTAATGAAGGCGTGCATCAAGTTGGGATTGGTATTCAGTACAGCCGGTTGTTGAATTCAAGTATGTATTTCAAGGGTGGATCGAGTTATGGTTCAAAAAAGCCAGAATTTAGTGCAGATGACTGGCTTCCCCTACTTGCCTATCAGTACAAAACCAATTGGGTTTCTTTTCAAATTGCCGCAAAATACGGACTGAAAAACATCAATCTCGGAAAAAGCTGGCCTGAAAATGGAATTCCTTTGAATAGCGGCGGTGAAATTCGGAACTTTACAACCGAATTTTCTATAATGTTTTAACGCTTTGAACCGTACCGAACTCATCTCCCAAATCCGTGCAAAGAAGAGCTTTCTTTGCGTCGGACTAGACACTGACCCCAATTTATTGCCCAAACATTTGAGCAAAGATGCAGCTGGTGTTCTTGCTTTTAATAAGGCCATAATTGAAGCAACCTCTGATTTGGCTGTTTCCTACAAGGTGAATACCGCTTTCTGTGAGGCTATGGGCAAAACAGGCTGGGAAATCTTGCATGAAACTTTCAAGCTAATTCCCAAAAGCTGTCTATCTATTGCAGATGCAAAACGTGGCGATATTGGAAATACCAGCAATCAATATGCGCGTGCATTTTTTGATGAAATGGACGCTGATGCATTAACTCTTGCGCCTTATATGGGACTTGACTCCATTCAACCTTTTATGGGCAGAAAAGAAAAATGGGGAATTGTTCTTGGCTTAACTTCAAATCCTGGGTCAGCTGATTTTGAACAACAAAGACTTGAATCGGGAGAGTTTATGTATGAACGCGTAATTTCTACTTTTGGTAAAGCTTTTAGTGCCGATGAACTGATGTTTGTTATTGGCGCAACCAAGCCTGAGCAATTCAAATCAATTCGCGGTATTGTTCCAAATCATTTCTTTTTGGTACCAGGTGTTGGTGCCCAAGGAGGTAGTTTATCTGAGGTTTGCAAATTTGGATTGACCGACGATATTGGCTTATTAATCAATTCATCGCGCGGTATTATTTATGCCTCTTCGGAGATAGATTTTGCTGACCGAGCAAGAGCCGAAGCCTTAAAGCTTCAGAAAGAAATGGCATCTTATTTATAAAAAACGGGGCGGCTTCGCCGCCCCGGAAAATTTTTTTACCAGCCTAGAATCCAGGCAAAAATTAAGGGTGCAACTATTGTTGCATCACTTTCAACAATAAATTTTGGTGTATTAATATCAAGTTTACCCCAGGTAATCTTCTCGTTTGGTACAGCTCCGGAATAAGAGCCGTAGGAAGTTGTAGAATCAGAAATTTGGCAGAAATAGCTCCAGAATGGAACATCATGCCATTCCAAATCCTGATACATCATTGGAACTACGCAAATTGGGAAATCTCCCGCGATACCTCCACCAATTTGGAAAAATCCTACGCCTTTCCCTGAAGAATTATTTCTGTACCAATCTGCTAACCAAACCATGTACTCAATACCACTTTTCATGGTGCTTGCTTTGAGTTCATTTTTGATAACATAAGAGGCGAAGATGTTACCCATGGTGCTATCTTCCCAACCCGGTACAACTATCGGGAGATTTTTCTGGGCTGCTGCCAGCATCCAGCTGTCTTTTGGATCAATCTCATAGTATTGTTCAAGCTCTCCACTCAAAAGAATCTTATACATGTATTCATGCGGGAAATAACGCTCACCAGCTTGCTCCGCCCTGGTCCATACACCGTGAATATGTTTTTGTAATCTTCTAAATGCTTCCTCCTCAGGAATGCAAGTGTCAGTAACGCGGTTATAATGGTTCTCAAGTAAATCCCATTCTTCCTGAGGGCTTAAATCGCGGTAATTGGGAACGCGCTTGTAGTGACTGTGCGCCACCAAATTCATGATATCTTCTTCAAGATTAGCGCCGGTACAGCTGATAATATCTACTTTTCCCTGACGAATCATTTCTGCTAACGATTTTCCCAGTTCAGCCGTACTCATAGCACCTGCAAGGGTAATCATCATTTTTCCACCTTCTGTAAGGTGAGTTTCGTAGCCTTTTGCTGCATCCATTAAAGCAGCTGCATTAAAGTGCTTGTAATGATGCTCAATAAAATTTGAAATAGGTCCTTTAGTCATATTTGTATTTTAATAATTTCTGAACTGAGATAAAAAGCGGGTATCGTTGGTGAAATAGGTTCTTAAATCCTTTACATCGTACTTCAACATGGCTATTCGCTCAATACCCATTCCAAATGCAAATCCAGAGTATTCCTCGGGGTCAATGCCTGAAGCTTTCAATACATTAGGGTCAATCATACCACATCCCAAAATTTCAAGCCAACCTGTTTGTTTGCAAACATTACATCCTTTGCCTTTACAAAGCTGGCAACTGATATCCATTTCTGCACTGGGTTCAGTAAAAGGGAAAAAACTTGGACGAAAACGAACTTGGATATCCTCACCAAATAGCTGTTGTACAAAGTAGTATAAGGTTTGCTTTAAATCCGTAAACGAAACACCTTTGTCAATGTAAATGCCTTCAACTTGGTGAAAAAAGCAATTTGCACGAGCTGATATGGCTTCATTTCGGTAAACCCTACCTGGCATGATTGCCCGAATAGGTGGCTTTTGTGTTTCCATTAATCTTACTTGTACCGAGGAAGTATGCGTTCTTAATGCAATTTCTTCATCGATAAAGAAAGTATCCTGCATATCTCTTGCAGGGTGGTTGGGAGGAAAATTTAATGCGGAGAAATTATGCCAATCATCCTCAATCTCTGGTCCTTCTGCATAAACAAAACCGAGTTTACTCAAGATTTGTATTATTTCATTTTCCACAATGGAAAGCGGATGTCGCGCTCCCGAAAATTGTGGCTCGGAGGGAAGTGTATAATCTACTGCTGACTTATTGCTTTGTTTTTTAGTTGAATCAGAAAGCTGTTGAGCCTCTTGCCATTTTTGTTGGGCCAGCTGTTTTAACTGATTAAGAATTTGTCCGGTCTCTCTTTTTTGATCAGCTGCAATCTCTCTAAAATTCTCAACGAGCGTACTTATCTCACCTTTTTTTGATAAAAATTTTAGGCGAAACTGTTCAGCTTCTTCAGAAGTCTTCAATTTTACTTCTTCAATATGCTTTATTAGTTCCTGTATTCTTTCCTTCATATGCTGTTGGCTTTACAACCGGTTTCAAAGGTAAATTCTTTTTAGAAGTTTGATTCATTCCAATTCACACAGATAAAGTATTATAGACTTATTTCTAATTAATATGTATTTATAATATAGTCTGTGAATTTGGTGGATTACTTCTTTTCGTTGATAGCTATTTTTCAGTTAGAACCTTTTTCTTAACAGTAAATTCACATGATTATCGATTGATTTACTGTGTTTTGTTTGATTTTATCCCTTCTGTTGATTTTGATATCCACTTATTTTTTTGGATAAGATTTTCTTTCGCAATGTTAGCTTCCTTATTGAAATGTCGCACTTTTATCAACCTTGATTAACATTGTGACAAGCCTAAATAGTTATCCCCTTCTAATTATGACCCTTTTGCACAGGTTTATTAACAGAGTGCGACATTTTACCAGTCTATGTTATCCAGGTTGATACTTTGTTCTATTTCCCAGTTTGATTTAACTGTAATCTTTAATGGTAGAATTGTGATTGGCTCCATTTCTCTATTCAATCTCCAATCAGCTGAATCCCATTTCTTGTTTTTGTTTAAGTCTTTTGATATCCTGAGTTGATAAACGCCAGGTTTCATAAAACTAAGCAGTTCTTTTTTGCTATTTTCTACGTAGATAAGTATAATACGTTCTGGTTTTTCTGTGTCTGATATCAATTCTATGATATAGTTTTCATTGGCTGAATTAGTCCAATTGAATTGAATGCTTCCTGTTTCTTTCTCCTGGTTTATTGAAAATCTGTATTTACGCTTCCTAAGTTTAACACCCCAAATGTCCGTTAATGCAGAATCTTTAAGCTCTAGTTCATAGTTTTCACCCTGCTTTGATTCTAGTGGGATTTGGATAGTAAAAGAGTCTGTACGGAGAATTTTCGCTGAAATGGGTAATGTATCCAGTTTGAGTAGAATTGAATCTTTAGAAGTAATATGAAAAGGTGTTTTTGATTTGAGTTCCAATGTTTCCTTTGGATTTAAGGAACTTGGTAGATCTAATTCAATTGCTTGTGGTTTAGATTTTCTTTTATTCTTTATGCTTACTTCCCTAGGTTCTTTGGTTTCCAAAAATGAAAAGACTGTATTACCAGAATCATTTCGTGTTTTTGAATAATAGTAAAGTGTATCTATTTGATTATCAAATTTTTGTAGTCTTGAATAATGATTTTTGGGATCAATATCAATGCTTTGATTATCGTAAATGCTTAGTGCATAGGTTGTTGCATTAAGTTGAAGTGTATCTGTTATTTTATTCTTTGGGAATAGCTTTGCTTGATTACTTTTTAAATTGATACTATTGAGTGTTTCACATGGATTTTTGGCAGTATTTATTAAGCTGAAATCTTCGTTTGGGTCAAACTTTAGGTTTTTGTTTTGGTCATTAAATCCAAATAAAGCAAATGATTGGTTGGGTAGGTTCTTTATTTCATAGTTTCCCTTTTCATTCGTTTTACTTAGGTATATGGGGTAGTGATTTAAGTATAGACTGTCTTCTACCTTATTGCTTGTATATAATCCGATAGTAAATGCTTTCTCTGGTTTACCAGTCAGTGCTGAAATTACAACTCCACGGAATTTGCAAGTATCTATGATTTGTCCAGTAGTGAATGCATAACTGAAGTTATCAATTCGTGTTCCTTCATGAATGTCTGCTATTGCATTTCCAAAATTGATGGTGTAGGTTTTATCTCGTTCGAGTTTACTTCTTTTTAAATCTATAGAAATAGATTTACCATCTGATTCAATGATTGGTTTTTCTTTAATTATTGGTGAAATAATTATTTGTTCTGGGTCTTTAATATCAATGAATTCATCAAAACGTATTTTGATGGTTTGTGAGTTAAAGTTTGTTGTTTCATCCTCCGGTACTATGCTTTTTACCTTTGGTGCTTGATCATCTTTCGGACCACCGGTTGGACTTACAATTTGAGCACAGGAACTAAAGACGAGAATAATTAGTATGTTACAAAGTTTTTTCATTGTTTGTGTTCTACTACGAATAAAATAGTAGATGGGTTTCCTGTAAATAGTGAATGGATGTTTGAGTAAATCCCTTTGAATCCTCCGAGGATAAATCCAATTGCACCTTTTCCTTTGTGGTATTCTGATCGCATTGAGATATAGGGTGCATCAAACCATAATGTTTTCTGTTCTTTCAGTTCAAAGCCATTCTTCGATAAAAGTATCTTCAAACTTGTTGGGTTAAAGTGATGAATATGTCTTGGCACATCATAGCCATCCCAATATTTTTTATAATGTTTAGCGTCCCAGGATGAAGAGTTTGGGACTGCAATAAACATTGTACCTTTTGGATGCAATAAGTATTTTAACTCCTTTAATCTATCCTCTAGCCTATAAACATGTTCAAGTACATGCCACTGAGTTATTACTTTGAATTGATGATTTGTAAAATCCATTAAATTGGATTCTGGTTTGATATCAATTCCAAATGTTTCTTTCACATAGTTGATGGCTTCCAAGGAAATGTCTGAGCCACTTGCATTGAAAGTTCCTTCCTTTTTAACCCCATTTAAGAAATAGCCAAGACCACAGCCAAGGTCAAGCAATTCGCCATTGCTTTGGTATTTTTTTATGAGATTTAGCTTTTTGCTGATTGAATAGTTTCTGACAAGATCATATAAAAAGTATGTAATACCATGTTTAGATTTATCACTTCCAGCATGGGAGATGTAGTTTTCGGACTGATAATATCTCCCTGCTTCCTCCTCTTTTGGTCTTGGATTTGTAAATTGGTGTGTACATTCTTTACACTCTAGGATTGTGAATTTTTCCTGAGTTGCTACGTAATCCGTGCAGGTGTATTTTTTTTCGGTTTTTTTTGATTTGCAAACCGGACAAAATTCAATTTCTTCCACTTTGCAAAGTAAATATTATCGGCCTAAATGTACCAGAAGAATTGATATATCTGATGGAGATATTCCGCTAATTCGTGATGCTTGTCCAATATTTTCCGGTTTGTGTTTATTCAGTTTTTCTCGTGCTTCACTCGATAGTGATTTAATACTTGAAAAATCAAAATCAGGTGATATTTGAATATACTCTAACCTTTGCATTTTATCTGCCAGCTGTTGTTCTTTTTCTAAGTATCCAGCATACTTCAGCTGGATTTCTGTTTGAAGCAGAACTTCTTCGCTTAAGGTTTGGGTCCATTGGTTAACAGTTGGTAGGTTAATCAAATCTGTTATTGAGATTTGTGGGCGAGCAAGAATCTGTTCCAGCTTGTAATTTTGGGTTATTGGGTTCGTTCCAAGTTTTTCTAAGGTTGGATTTACTTCGTTTGGTGTTATGGAAGTTTTCTTAAAAAATTCGATTGTAGCATTTGTTGATGTTATTTTTGATTTTACTGCATCGAGTTCTTGTTTGTTTACCATTCCTAATTTGTATGCTTTTTCTGTTAAACGGATATCAGCATTGTCTTGGCGGAGGAGTAATCTGTACTCTGCCCTGCTCGTGAACATGCGATACGGTTCGTCTGTTCCTTTGTTGATAAGGTCATCAATAAGTACGCCGATGTATGCTTCTGATCGGTTAAGAACAAATGCTTCTTTTTCGTTTATTTTTTGATGAGCATTAATTCCTGCAATTAAACCTTGACAAGCAGCTTCTTCGTAGCCTGTTGTTCCATTTATTTGTCCGGCAAAAAATAGTCCTTCAATTTGATGTGTTTCGAGACTTGGTTTTAGCTGTGTAGGTGGAAAATAATCATATTCAATTGCATAACCCGGTCTGAACATTTTTGCATTTTCAAAACCTGGAATTAATTGAAGTGCTTTGAGTTGAATGTTTTCTGGTAATGATGTGCTGAATCCATTTACATAGATTTCCACGGTATTCCATCCTTCCGGCTCAACAAATATTTGGTGCCTATCTCTTTCAGCAAATCGGTTTATTTTATCTTCTATGGACGGACAGTATCTAGGTCCAAGACCTTTTATCCTCCCCGCATACATGGGTGAATCATCGAATCCAGTTCTTAGGATTTCGTGTACTTTTTCATTGGTGTATGTTATGAAGCAGGACCGTTGATTAGTTACAGGTTTAGTTTTTGGCGAGTACGAAAATTTTCCTGGATTTTCGTCGCCCTGTTGTTCTTCCATTGCCTCATAATTCAGCGATCGACCATCGATTCTTGGAGGTGTTCCTGTTTTCATCCTTCCTGATTCAAATCCAAGTTGAATCAATTGCTCAGTTAATCCTTTTGCGGATTTCTCCCCTATTCTTCCCCCTCCAAATTGCTTTTGTCCAATATGGATAATTCCATTTAGAAATGTTCCATTAGTAAGTACAACTGCCTTTGCCCGAAACTCAATACCAATTCCGACTTTTACGCCACTTAATTTTCCATTTTCAATAATCAGTTCAGTTACCATGTCCTGCCAGAAATCAATATTGGTATTTGCTTCAAGTAAATTTCTCCACTCTGCACTAAAAACCATCCTATCGCTTTGAGCTCTAGGACTCCACATGGCAGCACCTTTTGATCTATTCAGCATTCTGAATTGAATAGTAGATAGATCAGTTACAATTCCTGATCCTCCACCAAGCGCATCAATTTCTCGTACTATCTGCCCTTTTGCTATTCCTCCCATGGCTGGATTGCAGCTCATTTGTGCAATCTTGTTCATATCCATGGTAATCAATAAAACTTTTGAACCGAGTTTTGCTGCTGCATTTGCTGCTTCACATCCTGCATGTCCTGCACCAACAACTATAATATCGTAGCTTGGAAATAAATTAATATGTTTCACGTGGAACCTGGTATTTTTTATCGTACAAATATAGCGCCTCATCTTCGGCTTGGCGCATCTGTCTTTGGTCAAATTCAGTTTTATCTTTCAAGCCGCATAGATGTAGTATGCCATGAATCATTACGCGAAGGAGTTCTTTTTTGATGGTAATTTTATAATTTTTTGCATTCTCTCTGACCCGGTCTAAACTGATGTAGATATCGGCTTCAAGTAGTTTTTCTTCAGAAGATAGGTCAAATGTTATGATATCAGTATAGTAATCGTGGTTAAGGTATTGCTTGTTTATTTCAAGTAGGTAATCATCTGTGCAAAGTGTATATGTAATGTCTGTAGCTATTTTGCCATGTTTTTTGGCTACTTGCTTTATCCATGTTTGAATCTTTTCTTTATTTAATTCAAACTTCACCTGTATGGTATTAATACGAATTGATCTAGTTGATGACTTGAATACTGCCATTGTATTCTTCTTTTGCATTTCCATGTTTTATTATTGCTTTGTAAAAGTAGACATCAGGGATTACTTTTTTTCCATTTGAGTCCTCCCCATTCCATGTTACTCCATTGTTTGTACTGAACACATTTCTTCCCCACCTGTCAAATATCTCAATACTTGAATTTTCTTCTTCAATCCCGATACCAATTGGTTTGAAAACTCTGTTTATCCCATATATCGATATGGCATTTGGCCAGAAAATATTTCCCTTTACGGTATAGCAAACTATGTTTGATTCACTTGTGTAAGGTGAGTTTCGTTCTGTGGCAGTTATTCTATAACAAACTGTTTTTGTTTCTTCAATTTCGTCTGTAGTTGTTGTATCTATTTCTGATTTCCATACCATAAAATTCCGGGCTTCATTTTCATTAGTTCCTGATCCTCTGTTGATTATGTACTTTTCTACACCATTGTTCCACGTGGAATAGGTATTCCAGGTTAGTAGATGTTGAATATTTGTTTGAATATCTAATGCTATTGTGTTTGATGTATTTGAAGAATCTATTTCACTTGAACATGCGCCGTTGTTTATTATGGTGTAGGAATAAATGCTTTTATCATCTGTATTTATATCCAAATACTCCGTGCTATTTGTTGGGATAGAAATATAAGTGCTGATTTTATTTACTTCCTTTTTTAGACTTGTCTTAATAGTAGTTGCTTCGGCCTGTTTTGTGATTAATATTTTCACACCTCCAGTTTCACGTGAAACACTGGCAATGTAATCTCTGCCCGGAGGAAATCTAAAATAGGGAATGGAATTAACCGAGTTGGAGGAACTAGATGCCGGAATAGTTGAGTTGATAGCCCTTACGAATATCTTTAAGGCCTCAGTTCTTTTTGTATTTTTTAAGGTGTAACTAGTGCTTGAGTTGCTCACACTATCTAATATAAATATTTGGGTACCTACAATTGAGAGAATATAGTATTTATCTATACTCGGCCAGCCTTCATAGTGCGACCAATTTAAGTTGATTTCTTTTTTGCAAGTATCAGTTTGAATTAAAAGCTGGATAGTTTGATGTATGTTCCCGCTTAATGGATTTCTATTTCCACAACTATCCAAACTGGTAATTTCGTAACGTAGTTTTGTTAATGATGGATTTCCAGAGCCACCATCAACATAGAAGGTGTCTTTTAAATTCTCAGCAACTCTTGGGTCTGGTCGATTGTAATTGTAGAGGCTATAAGAAGCAAAGTCGATACTCCGGTTTCCTTTCCATCCAATATGCACTTTGTTTGTGAAAGGATCTACAGATACAGAATCAATTATTGAAATATCGGGTTGGATTTCATCTAGAGCTACAGTGTCGGAAAAAGATTCAATGATACCGGAGCCACAATCTTCATTCCATTTAAAATAGTATTCCCAGTTTTTATTGGTAGGAAGGTTTGCACCTGTATGGGTAAAGGTGAAATTATTGGGGTTGATGATAGATGAAATTTCATTAAATGGACTAACACTGCTTTCTCTTCCGTATAAACTTAGATTTCCAATGATAGTACAGCTATTCGGATTCCTCGACCAGAGAATAGTATTATCATTGATGCTTCTACATGATTTTCGAATAACAATGGACTGGCCGTTGCTAATCAGAAATGAGGTAAGTGCAAATAGTGCTAATATGTACTTTAGGGTTTTATTCAACTGTTATTTCAATAAGGTCATTTATATGCAAATACTGATTTGCTATTTCTCGTATTTCTTCAGCTGTCGCTTTTAAGATCCTTTCTTTAAACTCGTTGAGGTAATCGTAATTGAGTTCGTTGTCTAGGATCAATTTCATACGTCCCGAAAGAGAAAGATTATTATCAAGACTTTTTAAGATGGAACCCAGCAAGTAGTTTTTTGCAGTACTAAGTTCGTCTGCTTCTACTAATTCAGTTTGAATCTTAGCAATCTCTGAGAATATTTCTTTTCGCGCTATTTCTATGTTCTTTTTATTTAAATCACTTTCAATGTACCAAAGAGAATAGTGTGAGTTTGTTTCATGAGATGAATAAATTCCATAAGTTAATCCTTTGTCCTCTCGAATGTTTTTCATCAATCTGGATCCAAAGTAGCCTCCCAAAATTGTGTTCATGAGTTGGAATGTAGGAAAATATGCATGCGTGCGGGAGATTCCTTTGTGTCCAAGTTTGATAGTGCTTTGTACGGCCTTTTCTTTAGTAACGATAAACTTTCCTTTTTGTGTAGTGAGTTCAGGATAAATTATGTTAGAACTTACTTTATTCGAGAAGTTGATAAATTCTACAACTTTATCCTTAAGTGAATCCTCAAATCTTCCGCTTAAAAGAATATATTTTAGTCCCTTAAGGAAATAGGTCTGGTGATATTCTATTATTTGAGCAATATCAATCTTATTGATATCCTCAATGCTGCTTGATATGCCAAGAGGATGATCATTTCCAAAGAATTTTGAATTGAATTCTCTTCTGCACAGAAACGAGCTTTTTTGTTCATTTACCTTTAAGCGTTCAATTGCATTTCTTTTTAAGGTATTCAAAGCTTTTTCAGGGAAAATAGAATCCTCAATAGCTTCGTTGAGCAATGGAAGCACAGCCATTAAGTGTTTGCTTAGGCAATAGAGTGTAATTACGCTATCGTATTCACTAGCTTTTGCTTGAAAATAGGCACCATAGTAGTCAAGTGCGTTTACCAGTTCGGTTCCGGATTTTGACTTAGTTCCTTCAGAAAGCATAGAGCATGTGAAACTTGCAACGCCTGGTGCAGGTTGATTAATTATTCCACCTGAGAATACCAGTTCCAACTTAATTACATCTTGTGTGCCGGCGCTTTGAAAGTAGAATGGTACTCCTTGCTTAGTTAATGTTTTTTCAAATGGCTTGAATTGTAAGTTGTATCCTTCGTTACTTAAACTGGGTTTTGAAATTCTAGTCATTGCTTGAGCTTTTATAGTGAATGGTTGAGCAATTTGTATCTACTAAGGTTCTTTTGGCTTCTGAAAGGAGTATTTCTTTCGTGATATCTAAATACAAATTGATTTCTTTGTTTGTCAGTTCAATGTCTCCCAGGTATTCAGCAAAAGCTAATTTCATAGCTCGATTTAGCAGGTTAACATCACCAAAACGTATATTGGTTTCGGTTTTATTCTGAACCATGGTTAATTCTCTATCGGTGCAGCCCGTGCGGAAAAATTCATCAAGAACACCCTTTATTGCGTTTTCTGCTTGATGAAATGAAGTTTCTGGTAACAACTTACCTTCTATGAGGAATAATCCTGGTTCTGCATCTCCAGAAATGTAGGCGTCAATTTCCGAGAAAATAGCCTGCTTTTTAACCAACTCATCGTATAAACGTGATCCTTTTCCGGAGCCAAGAATATCAGAAAGTAAATCCATGGCATAGTAATTTTGGCTTAATCGGTCACCCATATGCCAGGCTTTTAGAATTAAATTGCTTGGAACATCTGACTGTATTTCTTGGAATCTTGCCTCGGTTTGAACGGATTCCTGAGGATAGTTTATTCGTTTAATTTCTTGTGCAGGTATGTCTTCAAAATAAATGGAGCAAAGCTCTTTAACCCTTTCCAGGGAAATATTTCCTGCGACAACCAAAATGCAATTATTGGGTGCATAGAAGTTTTTGAAAAAGGATTTTACCTGGTCCATATTGGCTTCTTCAATATGGCTTATTTCTTTACCAATTGTTGGCCATGAATAGGGATGTTCTTTGTAGGCTAAGGGTAAGATTCTTAACCAAATATCTCCGTAAGGTTGATTTAAATATCTTTCCTTGAACTCTTCTATTACAACACCTTTTTGAACATCAAGGCTTTTCTGTGAGAAGGCTAAGCCACGCATACGGTCGCTTTCTAGCCAGAAACCAGTTTCAATATTTGAAAGTGGCAGGCTTAGGTAGTAGTTGGTGATATCGTTTGAAGTAAATGCGTTACTATCCCCTCCTGCTTCTTGTAAGGGTTCATCAAATTCAGTAATGTTTGGAGTACCCCCAAACATCAGATGCTCAAATAAATGAGCAAACCCTGTTTTGTTTGGGTCTTCTTCCTTTGAACCTACTTTGTAAAGCAGATTTAATACGGCTAATTGGCTGTTTTCGTCCAGGTGGTGAATAACAGTTAGCCCATTTTTTAGTACAAAACGTGAATAGTGTATCAAGACTTTGGCTTTTCACAAAGTTAGAAAAGCCGTATGCCCTAATTCGGAATTGAGTTAACAGGAATGCAAAGGTTTCCTGTGGATTGTTTACTTTTTAATGGGATTAAACTTCCTTTTCCCACTTAGCGATAACATATGTCGCAAGGCAGTTTCCTATAACATTTACGGTAGTTCTTCCCATATCCATTAGCGCATCTACAGCAAGAATTGCAAATGCCTTCTGAGGATCCAATCCAAGCGAAGAAACTGTACTTACCAGAATTAAAAACGATGCACCCCTAACACCTGCAACACCTTTGCTAGTAAGCATTAAGATTAAGCACATTTGAATTTGTTGAGCAATGCTAAGCTCTATTCCGGATGCCTGAGCAATAAAAACAGATGCCAGGCTTAGATAAAGTGTTGTACCATCTAGGTTAAAGCTGTATCCAGTGGGTAAAACGAATGATACAATTTTTCCGGGAATGCCCATTTTCTCAAGGTTTTCCATGGCTTTCGGCAACGCGGCTTCTGAGGATGCTGTTGCAAAAGCAATGGATACTGGTTCAGAAATTGTACTGATAAATTTTCGAATGGGAAGTTTTACAAGAATTGCAATCGGAACCAATACAAGTAATACGAAAGCAATTAATGCGACATAAAGCGTTCCAACTAGTTTAAGCAGATTTCCAATAACGCCTAAACCCATAGAAGAAACAGAATAAGCCATGGCCCCACCAACAGCTAATGGTGCGAACCACATTACAATATCAGTGAATTTAAACATGGTTTCACTTAATCCTTCCATGAAGCTTAAAACACTGTTTTTCTTCGTCTTATCCCCTACCATGGCCAAACCAATGCCAAACAAAATGCTGAAAACTACAATTTGAAGGATTTGATTGTCTGCAATAGATTTCGCAATGTTCTCGGGAAAAATATCAAGAATGACATCGTGATTGTTTTTCTGACTGAGTAGCTTCTCGGCTTTTTCAATTTGAGTCCCCTCTACTTTTAGCTCAGTTCCTTTCCCAGCTTGAGTGAGGTTAATTGCGACAAGTCCAATGAACAAGGCAATTGTTGTTACAATCTCAAAGTAGGTAATTGCTTTTAAACCCATTCTTCCAACTTGTTTGATGTTTGAATGACCGGCAATTCCAACCACAAGTGTTGCAAGAAGCAAGGGTGCGATAATGGTCTTAATGAGTCGAAGAAAAATATCCGAAAAAACCTTCAATCCGGTAATTTTTTCGGGAATTGGCACCCCTATATTTTGCCAGAATTGATGAATTCCCGGCCAATCTAGTCCTAGAATTATTCCCAAAATCATCGATACCATTATCCAGCCTGTTAGACCCTTATTTTTTACTGCAAACCATAAGCCGCTAAGGGCAATTGCCCAATGCGACAATGAATTGAGTATTCCATTATCAAGCCCGGAAAAACTAAGAATCAGGCTTAATGATATAGAAGCAAGGAAGTAAACCAAAGGGAACTGTTTCATTTTCTTCATGTTTCAAACTTAACCTTCAACTTAAGAATAAAAAATAGCTACATTTTTGAACCAATTAAACTTTCGCCAATTTTCTCAGTCTTAGAATAAAATCAAATCAAAATGAAAACAACAACTCGTTCGCTAATCGCTTTACTTGTTCTTTTCCTTATCGCAGGAAGCTCATGCCGCAAACAAGATTCTGAAAGAAATGACTGGACTAGTTTTGAAGACCAGAATTCTGCTGAATTTAATTCTGAACAGATTTTGAAAGAAGTTGATGAGGCCTTGAATTCAACGGGTTTGAATAAGGGAAACTATCCAATTCGAACAATCGATACCCTTAATTCCCCAAAACGATTAACAGTTGATTTTGGACCTGAAAACTTTTTGTGCGAGGATGGAAATTTGAGAAGAGGGAAAATTCTCGTTTCCTGGACAGGTGCTTACAAACAAGCAGGAACCTTGGTTCAGATAGGTTTTGAGGATTTTTATCAAAATGATAATCAGATTCAAGGTTCAAAACAAATTGAGAATAAGGGCTTAAATTCTGATAATCAGCTTGTTTATTCCGTTAATGCATCAATTGCAATAACCAGTCCATCCAATCAAAGCTATACTTGGACAAGCACACGTACCAGAACATGGATTTCAGGATCTTCAACCAAAAACCGATACGATGATGTCTATTTAATCTCGGGCCAAAGCTCTGGAGTTAACCGTAACGGAAAAAATTTCTCCTGCCGCACGTTAACCGATTTGAGGATTGATAACAGTTGCACCTGGAGGGTGGTTGCCGGTAAACTTGAACTAAATGTTGAAGACAGACAAACTCGTGTGTTAGACTACGGTGATGGCGCCTGCGATGGAACATTTACTGTAAATGTAGGAGGCAAAACACATACGGTTAGGCGCAAAAAATAGGCAATGAATTAATAATGAAGGAGATTTGAGGCAACTTAAATCTCCTTTTCGTGTTAATTCATTCATATTCATAGAGAAACCTGATATTATCATTATCTTCGCAGGCTATTTATGAAAAAGTATTCATCTGGCCCGAATTCAGGAAATCGTCCTGCCGCTAGAAAAACTGCCGCCAAGTCTGCTACTGGCAAAAAAACATTCTCGAAAAAATCCGAAACAAAAGGTTGGAATAGAAAATCGAATGATACTCAGGAAAAGGATTATCGTTTTGAAGCGCCTGGTTCACGTGGAAAATTGGTAAGAGGCAAAAAGAAGTCTGAAGACTCCCCTGCTTCAAAAAGACCGGGTTCACGCTTTGGAAAATCAGATTCAAAGCCAACAAGAACCTATGGTTCAAGATCAGCTTCTGGTGAAGGCTCTGGAGAAAGATCCGATTCATTCAGGGAAAAGAGAACTCCTTACAAGAGAAGTAGTTCTTCGGAGTCTGGACCTCGTTTCAAGAAATCGGCTTCTTCAGATACTGATAGAAAACCTTACGGAGAAAGACGCAGCAGCTCTGCTCCACGTAGAACGGATAGAAATTCAAGTTCTGAGCGTTCGGAAAGACCAAGACGTTCCTTTGATGGAGATTCATCAGAAAGAGGGTTTAAAAAATCCTTTTCTTCCTCAAATTCAGATAGACCTTCCCGCTCCTACTCAAAACCCGGAACCGAACGAAAAGACAGGCCAAGTCGGTCTGCTGATGGAGAATCATCGGAAAGAGGCTATAAAAAACCGTATTCTTCATCCAGATCAGGTTCTTCTTCAAGTTCAGATAGGCCTACAGGTTCCTATTCAAAACCTGGAACAGACAGAAAATCAAGCTACGATCGTTCAGAAAGACCAAATCGTTCGGCTGATGGAGATTCTACAGAAAGAGGATTTAAAAAGTCATATTCTTCATCAAGAACATCAAAACCAGGTTCTTTTTCTAAGCCCGGTTCTGAACCAAGAACGCGCGTAAAGAGTCGTTTTGAACGAAATGCGGAAAAAATGGAGGACGCAATATCTGCTGCAAAAGAAAAATCGAAAAAGCAGAAGCCTTCAGCAGAAAGAGATTTAGAAGGCGGAGAATCAATTCGCTTGAACAGGTATATCTCGAATGCCGGAATTTGCAGCCGCAGAGAGGCCGATGAGATGATAGCTGCCGGATTGGTAAGCATTAATGATGTGGTTGTAACCGAATTGGGTTCGAAAGTAAGCAAGGGTGATGTTGTAAAATTCAATGGCTCAAGGCTTTCTGTTGAGGAGAAGGTATACATCATTCTGAATAAACCGAAAGATGCAATAACCACTTTTGACGACCCTGAAGGAAGAAATACCGTAATGGATTTGTTTGAAGGAAAAATACGCGAACGAATTTTTCCGGTTGGACGATTAGATAGAAACACAACAGGGGTTTTGCTATTAACCAATGATGGAGAGATGGCGCAACGTTTGATGCATCCCAAGTATGAGGTGCATAAAGTGTACAAAGCAACGCTTGACAAACCACTGAAGCCCACAGATTTATGGACACTTTCGAATGGCGTTGTTTTGGAAGATGGCCCCATTAAACCGGATGCTATTGCGGCACCAGATTCCAAAAACAAGAATGTAGTTGGTATTGAAATTCACTCCGGAAAAAATAGAATCATTCACCGCATGTTTGAACACCTGAACTACAAGGTAGATAAACTTGATAGGGTGCTTTATGCCGGCCTTGAAAAAGGAAAATTGAAAAGGGGTGAATGGAGACCCTTAACTGAGAAGGAACTAAAATCGTTAAAACGTCAGCTCAGGTTGAAATAACTCTTGATTCGTAAATAAAATATTAACTTCGCAAATCAAATTGTAAGACAATGACTCATATTTTTCTGTTTTTCGGAAACCTTGGCGGTGGCGAATGGATTCTGATTATTCTGGCAATTGTACTTCTTTTCGGGGGCAAGAAAATTCCTGAATTGATGCGTGGAATCGGTCAGGGAATTCGTGAATTCAATGATGCCAAAAAGAGCGTAAAAGACCAGATTGAGGAAGGCATGCGTTCGAAAGAATCAGAGAAGAAGTAATTCTTTTTGTTTTGACCAACTGCATACTTTAGAGAATAAAATTGAAACGGTACACATCCTTATCTCAGATAAGAAAAGAAATTTCAGAAGGAGCCCTTACGGTTCCTTCTTTGGTTAATGGTTACCTAGAGGCCATTGCTTCACAAAAGCACCTGAATGCCATGCTTGAGGTGTTTGAGGAGGAGGCAATTGCTAGAGCAAAAGAGGTACAGGAGAAAATTCAGAACGGAACAGCCGGTAAACTTGCCGGCATGGTAATTTCCATTAAGGATAATATTTGCTACAAGCATCATAAGGTTTCGGCTTCCTCAAAAATTCTAGAAGGTTTTGAATCCATTTACTCTTCTACGGTTGTTGAGCGCTTGTTGGCAGAAGATGCCATTATAATCGGCAGAACCAATTGTGATGAATTTGCTATGGGTGCTTCCAATGAAAATTCGGCATTTGGACCGGTAAAAAATGCGCTAGACACTAACCGCGTTTCAGGAGGATCTTCTGGCGGCGCGGCCGTTTCGGTTCAATCTGGAATGTGCTTGGCAGCCTTGGGAAGCGATACCGGAGGTTCTATCCGCCAACCGGCCTCATTTTGCGGAGTTGTTGGCTTTAAACCTACTTATGGTCGCGTTTCTCGTTGGGGTTTAATTGCTTATGCGTCTTCATTTGATATCATTGGTCCATTAACTCAAAGTATTGAGGATACCCAGTTGCTTATGGAGGTAATTGGCGGACCGGATGAAAACGATGCAACAGCATCTGTAAAACCACTTGAACCTTTTGTTGCGAATCAGTCTTCAGGGAAAAAACGTATAGCTTACTTTAAAGAAACGATTGAGGCTGAAGGAATTGAGCCAGATGTAAAACAGTCGGCTTTGAACCTGATAGCTAAACTCAAGGAAATGGGACATGAAGTTGAACCTGTTTCATTCCCTTACCTGGATTTAATGATTCCTGTTTACTATACCCTAACAACGGCAGAGGCTTCATCAAATTTGGGCCGATTTGCTGGTATGCATTATGGATACAGAAGCAAGAATGCGCGCGATTTGGAAACCACTGTTCGTAAATCACGTTCTGAAGGTTTTGGTACCGAAGTGAAACGAAGAATCATGCTTGGAACCTTTGTTTTATCTTCTGGTTATTACGACGCATATTATAGCAAAGCTCAGAAGGTAAGAAGAGTTGTTACCGATTTCACCAAAGAACTTTTCAATCAATACGATTTTATCTTGTCTCCAACTTCGCCTAATGTGGCTTTTGAATTTGGAGCCAAAGCTGAGAATCCTATTGCCATGTACCTAGCCGATATTTTTACAGTTCACGCTAATATTTTTGGAGGTCCGGCCGTTTCAATTCCTTATGGAGCTGATTCTGCAGGCTTGCCAATTGGAATGCAGTTTACAGCCAATACTTTTGAAGATTCAAACCTGTTAGCCTTTGTAAAAACCCTTTAGTTCAGGTGGGCTACATTCTGCCCGAAAACCTGTTAACATCTTAATTAATCCGGTAGTTTAAGGCTACCACAAACCGTATTTTTCAAGCATGCGAAAATTGGGCTTTATCGTAGCCGTGCTACAGCTTTTAATAAATTTTACCATTGGTTTTTCTGCATCCCAAAAAGGGCAGGATGAATTGTTTCAAGGGCGCATTTCTGCTTTGAAAACCGGAATCGATATCAATTATCATCCAACGGCAAAGGTTTATATTGAAGAGTATCTTGCCAATCCTGATCAAATCAGAACCCTCGTTTCGCGAAGCAAATACTACTTTCCTATTCTTGAAAAAAGCTTGAAGCAAAAGGGGCTACCCGTTGATTTGAAGTATGTTGCTGCTGCAAGTTCAATGCTTGATCCACTTTTTGTAAATCCATCAGGCGCAAGTGGTATTTGGACCATGAGTTATCAGGTGAGCAAAATGTACAAGCTCAAGGTAAATACATTTGTTGATGAACGTCGTGATCCAATCAGGTCTAGCCAAATTGCAGCACAGCACTTTAAAGATTTGTTTTCCATTTACAAAAGTTGGTCTTTGGCAATTGCTGCTTATGGTTGTTCTCCCGTTCAGCTCAACAAAGCCATTCATGCAGCCGGAAACAGTTTGTATTACTGGGACATATACAAAGTAATGCCTTCCAATTGCCGCGATTTGTACTCGCGGGTTATTGCAACAGTTTACATATTGAATTATTACAAGGAACATGGTATCAAACAAGCAGACCCCTTGGTTTTTCCGGTTTGCGATACAGTACGTGTAAACAAATGGCTTTCATTTTCACAAATCGCCGGAACAATGGATATTGATACTGTCCTTCTCCGGAATTTGAATCCGGTGTTCAGAAAAGATATCGTGCCTTTTTCCGCACAAGGGTATGCACTTCGGGTACCAGCCGAAAAGAGTGGTAGATTCGCCATGTTAAAAGACTCGTTTTACAGGCCATCTGCAAACCTCGACATTCAACCGGTGGCAATAGAGCAATCATCAGAGCCGGTAACACAAAACAAGGGTGAACAACGTGTAAGAAAGAAGCGCGTATTTTATACCGTCAAGCGCGGAGACAACCTTGGTGATATTGCTGATTGGTTTGATGTAGATGTTTCAGAGCTAAAATCCTGGAATAAAATCAGAGGGAATAAGCTTACTGCCGGAAAGCGCCTTTCGGTGTTTGTACCAGCTACAAAATCCGGTTATTACAATCGCATTAACAGAATGAGTTCATCGCAAAAGAAAAACCTTAAGCGTAAGGATTAATTTGTAGAGATACCTCTGGAAGTCTTTTGGATTTGATTTATAACCAATAACCCAATAAAAAAGCCCTGCTACACTTAGCAAGGCTTTTTTGTTTGAGTTGGTCTGACTGTTATCTGTCGTAACTGCGACGTTCTCTTGGAGCTCTTTCTTCTCTAGGACGCGCCTCGTTAACTGTAATGTTTCTGGACATAAATTCCGCGCCATTCAAGTTGTTGATTGCATTCTGAGCTGAAGCGTTGTCAGGCATTTCAACGAAACCAAAGCCTTTACTTCTTCCGGTAAATTTATCATTGACAATGTTAACCGATGATACTTCGCCGTAGCTGGAGAACAGGTTCTGAAGGTCTTCTACCTTAGCTGACCAGTTCAAATTTCCGATGTAGATGTTCATAAAAAAATGATAGAAAAATCAAATGTAAGCTTTCCTTTCACATTTTCAAATTTAATGCTCATTTTTCAGAATATTTATGAAATAACTGATTTTCAAAACACTATGATTGTCTACTTTTTCTTGGTCATTTCATACAGCAAGTCGTGAATCAGGGTTCTGTAATTGCCATCCGACAACTTTTTATTTTCAGCACTGGGGTGAATTCTGTTTGATAAGAATACATAGACCAGGCCTGTCTTTGGATCGGCCCAGGCACAGGTTCCGGTAAAACCAGTATGGCCAAAGCAAAGGGCGGAGGCTAGTTTTCCTGCCGGACTTGCCTTCAAGGCATTCACTTCCGGTTTATCAAACCCTAAGCCTCTTCGGCTTTTTTTATTCTGCTTGCGCGTGAAATATTCAATGGTAGAAGATTTTAAAACGCGAGTTCCTCCGTATTCACCGCCGTTTAAGAGCATCTGCATAATAACTCCCACATCATTTGCATTGCTGAATAAACCGGCATGCCCCGAAACACCTCCTAACAATGCACAAGCCTGATCATGCACATAGCCGTCAATGAGTTGTTTTCTGAATGTCTTGTCGTTTTCTGTTGGAACAATTCTGCTGTTGGGAATTCCTTTTTTCAAGGGATTGAATCCCATCCCAGATAGATTTAGTGGTTTGAAAAAGTTTTGTGTCAGGAAAGATTCATAGCTTTCATTCGTAATCACTTCTACTACCTTTTTTAACATCATAAATCCTAAATCGCTGTAAAGGTATTCTCCGGGTTTTTTCATTTCGGAAATTGCTATGGTTTTCCAGATTTCAAGCTCGTAATCATTCCGAATAAACAAGCTGTCTGCAACCTGAACAGAAAACTTTTTATCTGCGGTTTTCCTATAGATTGAAGTATCCGCCTGCCCATTTATCAATGTTCCTTGGTAAAAGGGAATAAAAGGGGTTAAACCGGCTTCGTGAAGTAGAATTTGGCGTATGGTGATTTTTTCTTTGTTGGTTCCGCGTAAAACAGGAAGGTAAAGTCCAATTTGATCGTTTAAATGCAACTTCCCATCTTCAACCAATTTCATGATTGCAAGGGTAGTCCCCAAAACCTTTGTTAAAGAGGCCAGGTCGTAAATATGATGATTTTGTACATTGGGAGAGAGGCTATCGTAGTTGTGCTTGCCATAAGATTTGTTTAGAAAAACTTTTCCGTTTTTTGATGCAAATACTTGGCAGCCTGGAGTTGCTCCGCTTCGTATGGCCTGCAAGGCAATTGAATCAACAAAAGATAATGGAACATGGTCAATTCCAATTTCTTCAGGCATTACATATTCTAATTTTCCATTGGTTTCAGTTTCTACGCCTTCGCCAAGTGCAAATTGCGGCTTTACTGAAACAGGCATTTCTCCTTTTGCCTCAATTGAACCCATTAAAATTTGAGCGGAAAGTTCGTTGTAAAGCGGTAAGTCTTCGAAGGCAACAATTACATTTCTTGCAGCTGGGAAGTGTTGAAGAATATAGGGATTACCGTGGTTAACCAGAATGGTTCTTCGTTCGTTCAATACACGATTTACAAAACCAATTTGAGCAGTGGTTAGTCCTAATCTCCTGCTTACAAAACGGCTGGTGTTTTGCATGCTCAGAATAACAAGACTGTATTTTTGAAGTTCAGCGGCAAGTGAGTCAAAGGCCAAAACTGTGTCGTTTTTGTCGATTGAAAAATAATCAGCCTTCACATAATTGTTCATGGTTTGTTGAAACACGGTATAGTTTGAGCTTCCAACAGCCACAACAGCAATTTTGTAGTTTTGCGGATAATTCAGCGGAATAAGGTTGTCCTGATTTTTTGCAACAACAATGGCATTCTTAACAATTTTACGAATCAATAAATCTGTTGAGCAGCAATTTAAATCCTCGTAAATGTTTTTAATCTCGATGGGTTTGTATTGACTTAATCCGGCCCAGTACTTGGTAATCAGAATTTTTCGACAGGCATTGTTAAGTTGTTCCTGAGTAATCAGGCCTTTTTTCATGTATTCTTTTATCCAAAAAATGCTTTTTGGAACATCTTCAACAAACAACAACAGTTCAACACCTGCTATTAGTGCCTTGGCACTTACTTCGCCGGCAGATGCATAATTGGCAACGCCTTTCATGTTTAATCCATCCGAAACAACAAGTCCTTCAAACCCTAATTCTTTTTGTAGAAGCTCTTTAACAATGATGGGTGAAATGGATGCAGCCCTGTTGGCGTTTGTATCTATTGCCGGCACAAAGAGATGACCAACCATTACACCGCCAATTCCTTTGTTAATGGTTTCCCGAAAGGGATAAAGCTCTAAGGAGTCGAGGCGCTTTCGGTTTGCGTTAATGATTGGTAATGCGTGATGTGAATCTGTTTCGGTATCACCGTGTCCGGGAAAGTGCTTGGCCGTAGCCATTACATGTTGCTCCTGCAATCCTTTGGCATAAGCCCAGCCGTGTTTGGCTACGGTTTCGCGGTTCTCGCCAAAACTTCTGTCGTTAATTACCGGGTTTGAAGCGTTGTTATTGATATCAACATCCGGGGCGTAGTTCATGTGTATGCCCAAACGCTTGCAATGTTTGGCAATTTCAGCACCCATTTCTCGAGTAAGCTCCAGGTTGTTGGCAGCTCCAAGAACCATTTGCCTGGGAAAAGTGGGTGTACTGTCTAAACGCATGCTCAATCCCCATTCGCCATCAATGCTGATGAGCAAAGGAATTTTTGATTTGGATTGAAATCGGTTACAAAGTACAGCTTGCTTTACTGGTCCACCTTTCATAAACATGAGTCCGCCAACTTTGTAATCGACAATTAGCTTTTCAATTTCCTTTTCATGAGTTTGGTCGCGCTGTGTCCAAACCGCAAGTGTGATTAGCTGGGCAATTTTTTCGTCTTCCGAAAGTGTTGCCATAAGTGAATCAACCCAAGGATAGGATTTATTCCAGGAAATTTGTTGTCCTGAAAGGCGTGAAAGCGAAAACAGGAATAAGAATGAAAGGAAAAGCGCTTTTTTCATGCGGATTAATCCACAAAGTAGCGTAAAGCTCAGGGCTTTTTTGGTGGAAAGCGAAAATTTTTATGCACGTTTGACACGTTGAAAGTTCTCCACAGCGTCGATTTTTCCTAGTTTTATGTGGTTTTTTGCAAGTTCATGTCCAGTTTAATAAAATTACTACCAGATCATGTTGCCAATCAGATTGCGGCGGGAGAGGTTATTCAGCGACCGGCTTCTGTAGTAAAAGAGTTGTTGGATAATGCGCTGGATGCCGGTTCAAGCCAAATTTGTTTGTACGTAAAAGAGGGTGGCAAGGCCTTAATTCAGGTGGTTGATAATGGTTGCGGGATGAATGCTGCAGATGCCAGAATGTGCTGGGAGCGACACGCCACTTCTAAAATTCAACAAACAGAAGATATTTTTAAAATTCATACCATGGGCTTTAGGGGAGAGGCTTTGGCAAGTATTGCCTCCGTTGCCCATGTTGAAATGAGAACACGCAGACCAGAGGATGAGCTTGGAACACGCATTCAAATTGAAGGCTCGAAGCTTGTACTTCAGGAAGACTTTGCCGGAGAATCGGGAACCTCAATTGCCGTAAAGAATCTTTTTTACAATATTCCGGCAAGACGAAATTTCCTAAAATCGAATCCGGTAGAATACAAGCACGTGTTGGAAGAGTTTAATCGGGCAGCTCTTGCCAATCCGGAAATTGGTTTTCAGCTATTCCATAACGACGAGGAACAGATAAATTTGGAATCCGGTTCCATGGAAAACCGAATTCTGGAGTTGATTAATGGTGCTACCGAGGGAAATTTGCTAGAAGTTGATGAGGAAACAAGCGTAGTTACAATTACAGGTTTTGTTGGAAGTCCTGAATTTGCGCGGAAAATGCGTGGTGACCAGTACTTTTTTGTTAACCGAAGGTTTGTGCGCGACCCTTACCTCAATCATGCCGTTGTAAATGCCTACGAAGGTTTGATTAGTAAAGAGCAGTTTCCGCTGTATGTGTTGCATATTCAAATAGACCCCGCATTAATTGATGTAAATATTCATCCTTCAAAAACCGAAATAAAATTTGAGGATGAACGCAATGTGTATCAGATACTGAGGGCCGTAACCCGAAAAGCACTTGGAAAACTCTTCAAAGCTCCTGAATTGCCAGGGCTTAGGGAAGACAATCAGTTTATGTTCAAAGAGATTGAGCGGGTTAACAATCCTTCGGAGTTTTCGGAATTCAAACCTGTATCTACAGTTGGTAGTTCTTCAAAAAATTGGGATGACTTTAAAGCGGTTTACCAAGAGGGTAGAAGTAAATCAAACCGAGGCTGGGAGAATTTGTTCCCGGAAAGGAATCTGGTTCAACCCGTGTATAAGGAAGAAACTGTTGGTCATGTGGGAAATCCGGAACCGGATGAGATTGTAAACCGAAGCTTCTTTCAAGTTCATCAACAATACATTGTAACTCAAATAAAGCGGGGCTTGATGCTGATAGATCAACAGGCTGCACACGAACGAATCTTGTTTGAACGTTACCTGCTTGCATTGGATAAAAACCCTGTGGTAAGCCAGCAGTTGTTGTTTCCCAAAACCGTAATTCTACCCGCCCAAGACGAATTGGTTTTGCTTGAAATTCTAGATGATATCAGGAAATTGGGTTTTAATATCAGTCATTTTGGAAAAAACACTTTTGTGGTGAATGGATTACCTGCCGAATTGCATCTTGGCAATGAGCAAGATTTACTGGAAGAAGTAGTAGAAAGTTACAGAACGAATAAATTGAGCAGCGAGGAGAAAAACAAAAAGGTAGCAAGAACATTGGCCATTAAGGCGGCAATTAAAAAAGGTACTCGAATGCAAATTGAGGAAATGAGCAGGTTGGTTGATGAACTTTTTGCCTGCAAAGAGCCGGCAATTGCACCGGATGGTAGAGCCTCCATTCGCATGCTGAGTCTGGATGAATTGGCTGAGCTGTTTGTTAAATCAAAGTAAGTAAAGAGCGTATGTACCGACCTTATGGTTTTGATAGTATTCCACCGGTTGTAAAAAACCTGCTCATTTTAAATGCGCTGGCTTGGCTTGCAACCTTGGCTTTTTTAAGCATGGGTTGGGCAGATTTACCCTCAACACTTGGATTGTTTTATCCGGGTTCTGTTTACTTCAAGCCCTTGCAGTTTTCAACCTATATGTTTATGCACGGTTCGTTTACGCACCTGCTTTACAACATGCTCGCCTTGTGGATGTTTGGTTCTTTGCTTGAATCGTATTGGGGCCCAAAACGCTTTTTGCTTTTTTACCTTTCCACGGCAATTGGCGCGGCATTGATGCATATTGGCGTGACTGCTTGGGAAATTCATGGCCTCCAGCAACAAATCGATTTGTACAAATCGAATCCGGATGTTTCCCAATTGTCATTGCTGTTGCAAGAAGATCATTCCTTGTTTATTAAACCCGAAATTCAGCGATTTCTTGATTTGTTCTTGGCTGATCCAAATAACTCCCAGATTATTCAGGAGTCGAAAGATTTAGTTGACCTGCTTCCTATACGGAAAATGAATGTTCCGGTAGTTGGCGCAAGTGGAGCCATTTTCGGAATATTAATGGCGGGTTTCCTGCTGTATCCCAATACCGAAATGATGATTTTGTTCTTTCCATTTCCCATCAAAGTAAAATACCTTGTTTCTGTTTTGGCCTTTATGGAACTTTACGAAATTGTAGGAAACAAACCTTTTGATAATGTTGCCCATTTTGCACATTTGGGAGGAATGCTATTTGGTTGGATACTTGTTAAATATTGGAATAAAACGGACCGGAATCGGTTTTATTAAATGTTGAGGTGAAATGAATTTGTTTGAAGAACTGAAGTTCAAATTCAATAGGGGAAATGCGATTGTTCGCATTATCATGATAAATGTATTGGTGTTTATTGTGTTTGGTTTAACCAATACCATTTTTATTCTTACCATGGGTTCTCAAGCCCAGGATGCGGTTCAAAACTTTAGAAACTGGTTTGAATTGCCGGCTTCCTTTTCGCGATTGCTTTACCAGCCTTGGAGTTTGTTTACCTATATGTTTCTTCACAATGGATTTTTGCATTTGATTTTCAATATGCTATGGTTGTACTGGATAGGGCAGATTCTTCAGCAGTTTCTAGGGAATGCAAAAACCTATGTTGCTTACTTGCTGGGAGGTTTGTCTGGTGCCATTGCATACCTTGTTGTATATAACATATCTCCATTCTTACAGCCTACCGTTTCATTGGCATTTGTGGTGGGAGCAAGTGCAGCGGTTTATGCGGTGGTATTCGCATCTGCAACATTAAGTCCCGACTATGAGCTTTCCTTGTTTCTGATTGGTCCGGTAAAACTTAAGTTCATTGCATTGGCAACAATCTTAATTGATTTGATAATGATTCCGGTTGATGGCAATGCAGGCGGACATATTGCCCATCTTGGAGGAGCTTTTTTCGGGTTCTTATACATCAAACAGCTTTACAGCCATAATTTTTTGAGTAAAGGCTTCGATAAGCTGGAGTCTCTTTTCGCGCCCAAGCCAAAATCAAATCTGAGGGTTTATCACCGCTCTGCATTTATTCGCAAGGAGGAAAAAGGAAGACCTACTCAGGAAGAAATTGACCAGATTCTGGATAAAATTAACAGTAAAGGAATTTCAGTGCTCAGTCAAAAGGAACGGGATTTACTAAACCAATTTGGAAAGGATAAATAAGTGAAACAAGGCTGGTTTTTCCATTTAGTATTTTTGGCAAATGTATTTGCCGCTCTGGCCTTGGCACTTTCGTATGGAGCGCCAATGCTTAGTCCGGATGATTTTTGGCCAGCATCTTTCTTCGCATTAGGTTTTCCTATTGTTTATCTGATTAATTTACTCTTTGGCTTGTTTTGGCTGATTTGCTGGGACAAAAGAGGGTTTTTCTCTTTGGGCATGTTGCTGATTGGTATTCCGTTTGTTTTGAAGTTTGTTCAGCCCTTTTCCGGAAAGTCGGAAGCTTCAGGCTCGCAACGGGTCCTAAAAGTGATGTCGTTTAATAGCCACTTTTTAGGAGCCTATGATGGCTCGCAAGATGAGGTTCAGGACTTCTTTGCGCTATTGAAAACTGAAAAACCAGACATAATCTGCCTGCAAGAATTTTCCAATTATGGAGTTCGCATTGGAACCAAAGACCAACAGGATTTGCTGAAGCTGCTGAAGGACTATTACCAGGTGAATACCGACTCATTCCCACACATGGGTGCAGCTGGTTCGGGTATTTGTATGTTCTCCAAATTTCCTGTTGTTAAAAGCGGAATCGCCGAGCAAATCAATCCGGTTGGCAACCTTACCATTTATGCAGATTTACGCATAGATAATCAGGTTGTTCGGGTTTTCAATACACATTTGAAATCAATTGTTTTTGAAGAGCAGGATTATGTAACGGTTGATTTGCTCCGTGGCAAAGAGTTCAACCGCCGCGAGCTTTATGGAATACGGAGAATTATTGCCAAGCTTAAATATGCATTCCGTTATCGGGCAAGACAGGCAGAAGCCATTCGCGTGAAACAGGATTATTGCATGTATCCCATGCTTGTTTGCGGCGACTTCAACGACCCGCCCAGCAGTTATTCCTACAAAACCATACGTGGTGAATTAAAGGATGCCTTTGTTGAAGCTGGATATGGATTTAGCACAACCTATACGGGCAAAATGCCTGCGTTTAGAATCGATTATATTCTGCACGATCCAAGCTATAAAACTCTAAGTTATCAAACCCACTCTTTTGCTTTTTCAGACCACAAAGCCGTTTGCGCTACTATTCAACTTGGCGAGTAATGGAAGTTGTTATGGGCCAGAATAAGGAGACCGGGTTTAAGTTTCCACCGCTTGGAATCAGACTTGCTGCTGCACTAGTAGATGTTGTTTCATTGACCATTCTGAATAGAGCGGTAATATTTCTATTTGGCACACTTATTACTTCTGAAACTGACGATTCAAATAAGGAATGGTTTTTGGCCCCAGACCTTTTGCTTTTTGGAGCTATGGTAATTATTTTGCTCTCCCTCTTTTTGAATAAAGATGTTTTCAACGGACAGAGCCTCGGGAAAAGGTTGTTTAATCTTCAAATAATAAAGCAGTCTACTGGGCAAATAGCAACTCCTATTGAGTGCGTTTTCAGAAATGTGACCCTCATTATCTGGCCCTTGGAGGTACTTTTCATTTTAGTTTCTCCATCTAGTAGATTGGGCGACAATCTTGTAGGAACTAAACTTGTCTACAAACAAGCTGAAAATATCGATAACCCAAATTGGACAAAATTATTCTTGGCTATCATTATTGGATTGTTAATAACTGCAATAGTTTGTGCTATTGGTATGCTTTTGTTATTCGTTGTAACTGCTTGATAACCATCAGAGCCTTATAGTTTTTCCTTCTACTTCATTTCTTTATTGAGTCCGTACACCACTTAGTTTTGGTACTTATGAAATTCGTCAAACCATTAATTTGGCCTTTTTCCACCCTCTCTGTTTTCTGCTCCCATCATTTTGAACTGACGAATGGTGTACGTGAATGTGAGCATGAAATAGCGCTGTAAAACACGTGTTCGGGTATCTTCAACATAAGTTTCCGTTACGGTTCGGTTGATGCTGTTGTTTTGATTTAGCAAGTCGAAAACGCTAAGTCGAAGCTCCGCTCCTTTGCGTGGAAGAAATTTGTAAGCAACCGCCGCATTCCAAAGGTAAAATTCTTGGTTAAAGCTGTTTCCCAAGCCCAGGTAATTTGAATAATTGATGTCTGTATTAATTACCCACGAAGTGGTTGGCATGTAGTTCAGTTTAAATCCGGCATTGTGAACCAAGAAATTGCTGTTTCCTTGCGCTTGTAGCGTATTCGTTACCAGGTTAAAGTTTGCTGTGTAGTTAATGTTGAAATCGAGAAGCTGACTGATATTGCTTCCTAAAACAAAACCCGTATTTAGGTTCAGGGTTTTTGCTTTGTTGTCTAAGTTGTTGATAAGACCTGGAACCACCGTATAACTTCCACCCAGATTCAGGTTCAAATTACTTTTTAGCTTTTGAACTGGTGTTCCATAGTTGAGGAAACTTCGGATGGAATAGTTTCCACTCAGGTTTTCGGGTCTGCTAAGTTGTTGTCCACGGTTTAATGCAACCCCATTTACCACAATGTCTGAACTGGCAATGTAACTAGTGCTGGCAATGTAATTGTTGGTGAAATTGGCCATACCAAACAAGAAAATAGAACGTCCTTTTTCGGTTTGATTGTTTCCGTACCTAAATAACAAGGTATGGCTGTATTCCTGCTTCAGGTCTGGATTTCCGGCGCTTAGGATTAAAGGATTGCTGTTGTCAATAACGTTTTGCAGCTGACTTATAGATGGAACATTGGTGCTGGTTCGGTAGAAGGTGCGCAGCGATTTTTGCGGATTGAATTTTACCTCAAGCATTAAGTTAGGCAAAAGGTTGCTGAATGGTTTAGAGAAATCGCGGTTTTGCGGAAAAGATTGGTTGTTTTCCAAAATCAGGTATTGGTGGGTAAGTCCGGCTGTGAATACATACCTTTCCCCTTTCAGGTTGTAGTTTACACTGCTTCTATGGGTGGTTACTGTGCTGTTAAATACGTTACTCAGCAAACTGTCGATGGTTGAGTAATCGCGGGTTGAAAGTGAATCAAAACGCTTGGTTTTTTTGTCAGATTCGTTCAGGTTTAAACGGGGTTCGTAGCTCAACAAAAGCTGTCCCGATTTTCCAACCGGTTCTGTGTAGGTGAGGTTTGCACTTAGGGTATTGCTGGTTGTGCTTTGTGAGGTTAATTGGTTAATATTGGTTCCTGTAGTTCCTGCATAAACCGAAGTTTGGTAGTTTTCTGCGGTTCTGTCAGAAAGTTCATGATTTAGATTCAATGAAACAGTCCGGCCGGCTTTTGCCAACTTATGTCTGATTAGAACCGTATTAGCCAGGTTGTAGCCTGAATTTCTACTGTCGTAATTGGAGTGGGTTTCGTTTAGCACCGAATCAATTTCTCGGGTGCTTCCATTGAGTAAAGAAAGGGTATTGCTTTTTTGAAAGCTTATACGTGGCGTGTATAGAATACTTGTTGATGTGTCAAAATTGTATTCCATGCGCATGTTGAAACGATGGTTGGTGTTGGTTGAGGATGTCAAGCTGTTTTCTGAATAAATCTGCTTGTTGTCCGAACCGAGGTTAAAGGTTCTGTCGAGGTCTTTTTCTGTATTGTTTTCGGTTTGATTGAAGAAATAACTCGCACTTAAGTCAAGCTTGTTGCCCCATTTGTTGGCATAATTCAACCCCGCACTGTTGGTATTGTTTACACCATTTTGCTGGCCCACCAAGAAATTGCTCAAACCCGACTGCATGCCACCAAATCCACCACCAGGACCTCCTCGCATGCCCATGGGTCTTTGCATACCGGGTGGTCGCATTCCGCCGCCGCCAGAACTTCCAAACAAGTCTTGCATAGAGAAATTTTGCTGGTTGATATTGTTCGACATGCCCAGGAAGGTGATTCTTCTTTCTCCCTTAAATGCATTCAAGGTTGCGCCTGTTTGGTAACGCTCATCGGTTCCATAACCGGCAAATACTTTTCCAAAAAGACCGTTTAAACCACCGCGCGTAACAATGTTCATAGATTTGTCGGTGTTTCCGTCGTTAAAACCCGTAAACTGGGCCTGATCGCTCATGCGGTTAAACACCTGAACTTTATCTACAACCTCTGCAGGTAGGTTTTTCAAAGCCATTTGGGCATCATCGCCAAAAAACTCTTTCCCGTTAACCAGCACTTTTTTTACCTCTTCGCCTTGTGCTTTAACGGTTCCGTTTTCAATGGTAATGCCAGGCATCTTTTTCACCAAATCCTCGGTTGTCGCATCCGGATTCACCTTAAATGCCGATGCGTTCATGGATGTGGTATCGCCTTTTTGCTCGGCACGAATTTGGGTCCCTTCAATCTTTACTTCTCTTAACTCCTTGTTGTTTATTTCTAGGCTAACTCGCAGTCTGTTTGGTATTCCGGTCTGAATTACAATGCGCTCTGTTTTGGATTTGTAGCCAATGTATGAAAAGCGAAGTGTGGCAGAATCGGCAATGAGGTTTGAAAACTCAAACATGCCTTGCTCGTTGCTTACGGTGTTTTGTGGTTTTTTATTGGGTTGATTGAGCTGAATGCTAACACCAATTAAAGCTTCATTGGTTTTGGAATCAAGTACTCGTCCTCTTAGCGTTTCATTTTGTGCAAACAGTGGCTGGATGCTTACCAGCAATAGGGTGAATAGAATTAGTTTTTTTGTCATGGATGCAATCAGACTCCAAATATGCCGATAAATTGATTCTCATCAGACATAAAATAAGTTACAACCTTATTTGACAGGATAAGTGGCAAATGGTTTAGAAATGTCAGAAAAAATAATTGGTACTTGTTAAATTGAGATTGGTGTTTAGTTTTGCGCCGTCTTTAGGGGTGTCCCTTTTCATGTGGAAAGGGGCTGAGATCATACCCTTCACCTGATCAGGATAATGCCTGCGTAGGGAAAAGAGGACGGGATTTCATGTTTTCGGTTTCAGATCTTCCGATCTTCATAGGGTAAACCAGTTTAAGGCCGCGCAGCCCCTGCTGCGGTTTATTTTAAAATCCTTAACTGTTTACACCATGCTAAAATGGTTTAATTTTTGTTTCTTGTTTTTGATCTCCTTGCAGCTTTCTGCGCAGCATCAGCTCCAGGGAAAAGTTCAGCATGCGCTTACACTCAATGCTTTGGCCGATGCCAATGTTCAACTTGTTCAACAGGGAAAACTCATTCAGCGAGCCCAATCCAATGCAGATGGTGTTTTTGTCTTTAGCAAACTAAAACCGGGGAATTACACGGTTTTGCTCACGCTGCATCAATTCAAAAAAGAGCAGGTTTCTGTAAGTGTTGGTTCTTCTCCCAGCCAGCTAATTAACATTTCCTTGCAACCGCTTTCACTTATTGCTGATGAGGTTTTGGTGCGATCAACCCGCATGCAGAAAGATGCTCCGGGGACATTCACCAACCTAACGCATCAAGAAATCAGCAAGCAAAACTTGGGTCAAGACATGCCTTCGTTATTGAATCTTACTCCCAATGTGGTCATTAATTCAGATGCCGGCGCCGGAATTGGTTATACGGGCATTCGAATCCGTGGCGTAGATCCAACCCGAACCAATGTTACCATCAATGGAATTCCCTTAAATGATGCCGAATCGCATGGCATGTTTTGGGTAAATACTCCGGATTTTGCAAGCTCAACTCAATCCATTCAAATTCAACGGGGCGCCGGAACATCAACCAATGGAGCCGCTGCTTTTGGGGCGAGTGTTAATCTTCAAACCGATGTGGTTGCTGAAAAACCGTATTCCGAGATTTCATCAACCCTGGGTTCCTTTAATACCCGCCGCTTGATGCTAAGAGCCGGAACAGGAATTATGGACAATGGCTGGTCTGTAGATGCGCGTCTTTCACTCATCAAATCCGATGGATTTATAGATCGCTCCTTCTCCGACTTAAAATCGTATTTTGTTTCTGCCGCCCGGTATGGCAAAAAGAGTACCTTAAAAATCAATCAGTTCTCGGGCAAAGAACAAACCTATCAAGCCTGGAATGGCGTTCCCGAGGCCAGATTAAAAGGGGATTTTGCCGGCATGCAGCAATTGGCTTCCGATTTATGGATGAGCCCGGCTGATTATGCGTTGCTGCTTTCATCCGGTAATAGAACCTACAATTCCTTCACCTATAAAAATCAAACCGATAACTACCAACAAGATCATTTTCAGGCGTTTTATACCTATCAAACCGGAAAAAACAGCAGTTGGAATACGGGCTTGCACTATACCTACGGAAGAGGCTATTACGAAGAGTTTAGGCCCGATGAAAAATTCAGTAAATACAAATTGGCTAATCCTGTTTTTGGAAGCGATACCTTGACAAGCGGAGATTTTGTGAGGCAGCGCTGGTTGGATAATGATTTTTACGGATTGGTTTCGTCGTGGAATTTGGAGAAACCGGACTTCAATTTGGTAGTGGGCACCGGAATTCACCGCTACGATGGCCGGCATTTTGGGAAATTGGTTTGGTCTTCAGTTGGAACGTTATCCGATTTGGAGAAGAATTTTTACGAGGGAAAATCAGCTAAAACAGACTTCAATATCTACGCCAAGGTGAACAAGAAGTTTGGCGCCAAGTGGCAAACTTTCCTGGATTTGCAGTTTAGAACCATTGCCTATACACTTAAGGGTGAGGATTTGGATGGAAGTACTTACCGACCTTATGATTTCAACCTCAACTACAACTTTTTCAATCCTAAAGCCGGAGTTTCATATCTGCTTAATCCAAAAGCACAGGTGTATGCCTATGTTGGAGTAGCGGGAAAAGAACCCATTCGGAATGATATCATTCAAGCCAGTGGTTCAAGTATTCCAAAACCGGAGCACATGTACAATGGGGAATTGGGATATAAACTCACAGGCAGAAATCAGGCATTTACTGCCAATACGTATTTGATGTATTACAAAGACCAGTTGGTGGCCACCGGCGAGATTAATGATGTTGGTGCTTATAACCGGGTTAATGTTCCCAAAAGTTACCGAGCCGGAATTGAACTTGCCTATGCGCTTCGGGTTTCAAATCGCCTAACCTGGAGCTCAAACCTAAGCTGGAGCCGGAATCGAATTGTAGAATTTACCGAGTTTGTTGACGATTGGGATTTGGGAACTCAGGTTCAAACCAAGTATAAAAGCAGTCCCATTGCGTTTTCTCCGGATTGGGTAGGGGGTAGTTCCTTGAGTTATGCCTGGTTTCCGGGTTTCACAACAGAGCTTATCAGTAAATATGTTTCGCGGCAATTTTTAGACAATACCGGCAATAAGGCCAGAAGCTTAGATGGCTTTTTTGTGAATGATGTTCGCGTAGCTTGGGAGAAGAAAATGCCTTTTGGGTTTGAATCGGTACGAATTACCCTTCAGGTAAACAACCTGTTAAGTGAGAAGTACGAACCTAATGGTTACACCTTTAGCGGAATTATTGGAGGCACGCGCAGAGACTTTAATTATTATTTCCCTCAAGCAGGAAGAAACTATTTGCTGAATTTAAATTTGAAGTTCTAATCCGACTTGTTTTCCAAACAAATCAGGATTTTCCGGTTGGTTGAATTTTTCTATATTTGCGTCCCTTCGTTTGGAAGGGGCGTTATTGCGCAAGTGGCGGAATTGGTATACGCGCTGGTCTCAGAAGCCAGTGGGGCAACCCTTAGGAGTTCGAGTCTCCTCTTGCGCACAACAAAAAAGGCACCTCGTTTGAGGTGCCTTTTTTGTTTATCCGGTTTGAGTTAATGCTTAGTTTTTAAATGCGCCGAGCATAGCCCGCAACGGGTTTTTTGCCTGTTCAATACGTTCAATAATTACTTCGGCTTGTGGGCGTTGGCGGGCGTTTAAGCGAACAATATCCTGAAAACCTTCAAGCGCTTCATTGTCTCTACCAGCTTTTAAATACGCCAAGGAAAGGTACCATTTGCTCATTTGAATATTGGTAAAATCGCGGAAGGATTGTGTTGCCAGTTGAAGTCGGTAGATGGCAAGGTTGTCGAAATCGGTTTTGAGGTAGGATAAACCCAAGTACAAATGATAAAATCCTTCTTCTTCGGTTCGTGGCTCAAAATTTTGGAATCCTTCGATGGCTGTTGAGTAATCGCCCTTTTCGTAGTACTTCATGGCAATCTGACTTAAGCCGGTTGAATCGGTATAATTTGGGTCGCTTGTCCAGTAGTTCAGGCAGGGTTTGAAGTTCTGGTCGTATATCTCTCTCAATTTGTCTTCCGGAGCCCGATACCGTTCGCTGATAAACCAGGTGGCCAGAAAAACCACAACAATAATCAGCAAGTAAATCAGAAATCGGATTGCACTTTTCATCGAATCAAAGTTATTGGAATTTCTTTAGTTGCCCAATCTTGTTGCGGAATGGACGTAAAATCAGGGTTATTGCTCCCTTTTTTTATTCAGAAAATGAACTATTCGGCCAAAAGCCTCCTGGTTTTTATGCGAATGCGCACCTTTAAATTCCACAATTGTTGCTTTTTGTTTGAAGTAAGTGGTTAGCTTTTTTCCAGGCGTGATTTTGTCGCTTGACCCGTATAGAAATAAAATATCTGGCTCTTTCTCGTTCAAACCTTCAACTACTTTTTGCCAATTGGGAATAAAGTGAACCATGTTTTTCCAATTTTGGTAAACTTGTTTTGCTTGATCAATACTTCCCAGCTGCAGTTCCAAAAGTCGAACACGTTGCAAAGGAATCAAGCCAAGTTTTGCAATTAAAGCAGCGCTGCCTATTAATTGCTTTGGATTTTTGCAAAACCAGGCAAATAACTGCTTAAGCGGAAATAGTGTGTTTGAAACCCAAACCAAACGCGAAAAGCCATTTCCCGGGCTTGCGAATACCACCCAACAATTGGGCTTGAAAAGCTTACTTTGAATCAGTTTTGCAGCTAACCAATTGCCCAGGCTAAAGGCTCCAATACCCAAGTTTTTGGGTTTTCCATGCACCTCATCAACCAATTTTTTAACTGCTTCAGCCCATAATCTATTACTTTGCGGTTTGCTTTCCCAAGCCGACTCACAAAAACCAAAATGGTTAATCATTAAGAATGACCAGTCTTTGGGAAGATGCTCCACCCAATCTTGATAATGCTGGTGGGTTTGGCCATAGCCGGGAAAGAATAGGAGTAGATTTTCACCGCTGCGCGAATAGAAATAACTTAGTTGTCCCTCAGTTCCCTGAAACAAAGCATATTCAAGTGGTTGTTTGTGCGCATTCATTGCTTGTGTAAAAATACTTTTTTCAATGGTGAAAAAAGACGGGAAAATTAGCACTACATTTGCACAATTTATACCGACAGCTGCCCCCCTCATCGGTACCCGAATTGACATCATATACTGTTTATGCCAAAAGATACCAGCATCAAATCCGTTCTTATAATTGGTAGCGGCCCAATTATTATTGGTCAAGCCTGTGAGTTTGACTATTCAGGAAGTCAGGCAGCACGCTCCTTAAAAGAAGAAGGAATTAAGGTTATTCTAATCAACAGCAATCCGGCAACCATTATGACAGACCCGGTTACAGCCGATCATGTTTACCTGCTTCCCTTAACTTCTCAATCCATTGAACAGATTTTGCAGGAACATCAAATCGACGCTGTTCTTCCTACCATGGGCGGACAAACTGCTTTGAATCTTGCCATTGAGTGCGAAGAAATTGGTCTTTGGGAAAAATACAATGTGCGCATGATTGGGGTAGATACCAAAGCCATTGATACTACCGAAAACCGTGAAAAGTTCAGGCAAAAAATGCTTGAAATTGGTGTTGGTGTAGCGCCTTCTCGTACTGCAAACTCCTTTTTGGAGGGCAAAGAGATTGCCCAGGAAATTGGATTTCCTTTGGTAATTCGTCCTTCTTATACCTTAGGTGGTACCGGTGGCGGATTTGTTTGGGCTAAAGAAGAATTGGATGGCGCTTTACAGCGCGGCTTAACCGCCTCACCAACGCACGAAGTGCTGGTTGAGAAAGCTGTTTTTGGCTGGAAAGAGTTTGAATTGGAATTGCTGCGCGATAAAAACGATAGCGTAGCCATTATTTGTACCATTGAGAATTTTGACCCCATGGGCATTCATACCGGAGATTCCATTACCGTGGCTCCGGCAATGACCTTAAGCGATACTTGTTTCCAGAAAATGCGTACGCTTGGTATCAAAATGATGCGCAGTATTGGGAATTTTGCCGGTGGTTGCAATGTTCAGTTTGCTGTTAATCCTGAAAACGAAGAAATAATAGCGGTTGAAATTAACCCACGAGTTTCTCGTTCTTCGGCTTTGGCCTCTAAAGCAACCGGATATCCAATTGCCAAAATTGCTGCCAAACTTGCTATTGGTTATCACTTGGATGAACTCAATAATCCGGTTACCAAAACAACTTCGGCTTACTTTGAACCTGCGCTCGATTATGTTATCGTTAAAATTCCACGTTGGAATTTTGATAAATTTAAGGGTTCAAACAAGACTTTGGGGCTTCAAATGAAGGCAGTAGGTGAGGTTATGGGCATTGGCCGTACCTTTATTGAAGCTTTCCAAAAAGCAGCTCAAAGCCTTGAGATTAAGCGAAATGGTTTGGGTGCCGATGGTTACCAGCAACGCAAACTGGAAGATATTGTGGAGAAGTTGAAGAATCCGAGCTGGGATAGAATGTTTGCTGTGAAAGATGCACTTAGCTTGGGTATGCCCATTTCGTCGCTCGAAAAAATCACCAAGATTGACCGTTGGTTTCTGAATCAAATTAATGATATGGTTCGGCTTGAAGTGGATACCAAACGCTTCAACCTAAAGAATATCCCGCGTGAGTTAATGGTTGAACTGAAGCAAAAGGGATATAGTGATATTCAGATTGCTTACTTGTTGGGTGGAGATACCACCGAAGATGAAGTTTGGAATCTTAGAAAGGAAATGGGAATCCACCGCATTTATAAAATGGTGGATACCTGTGCTGCTGAATTCCCTTCGCCAACCAACTATTTCTATTCAACCTTTGATGGAGAAAATGAAAGCGTAGTTAGCGATAAAAAGAAAATCATTGTTCTGGGTTCCGGTCCAAACCGCATTGGCCAGGGCATTGAGTTTGATTACAGTTGTGTGCACGGGTTGCTAGCCGCTAAAGAGAGTGGCTATGAAGCCATCATGATTAACTGCAATCCTGAAACCGTAAGTACAGATTTTGACATGGCTGATAAGCTGTATTTTGAACCGGTATTCTGGGAAAACCTGCGCGAGATTGTTGAACTCGAAAAACCGGAAGGCGTAATTGTTCAACTTGGCGGACAAACGGCGCTGAAATTAGCCCGAAAGCTTCACGAGCAAGGAATAAAGATTATTGGAACCAGTTTCCCGGATATGGATATTTCGGAAGACCGCGGTAGTTTCTCAGACTTGTTGAAGGAGTTGGACATTCCTTATCCGGATTACGGTGTGGCTGAAGATGCCGACGAGGCTATTAAGGTAGCCAATAAAGTGGGTTACCCGGTTTTGGTTCGTCCGAGCTACGTATTGGGTGGCCAAGGCATGAAGATTGTAATTAACGATGAAGAATTGGAGCAGGCAGTTATTGATTTGCTTGGCGATTTGCCAGGAAACCGTGTTTTGATTGACCACTTCTTAGATAGGGCCGAAGAAGCTGAAATTGACTTGATTTGCGATGGTGCCGATGCGCATGTAATTGGAATGATGGAACATATTGAGCCTGCCGGTATCCATTCCGGCGATAGTTCTGCTGTTCTTCCTCCATTTAGTCTAAGTCAAAATGTACAAGACCAAATGGAATCGTATGCCAAACGGCTTGCAACCAGCATGAACATCAGTGGCTTGCTAAACATTCAGTTTGCCATTAAAAATGAAAAGGTTTATGTAATTGAAGCCAATCCACGTGCCAGCCGCACGGTTCCTTTTATTGCTAAAGCCTATCAGATTCCGTATATCAACATTGCCACCAAGATTATGCTTGGGGTGAATAAGCTCAGTGATTTCACCTTTGAACGCAAGCTTAGCGGTTACGCCATCAAAGAGCCCGTGTTTTCGTTTGAGAAGTTTCCGGGTGTAAACAAAGAACTTGGTCCCGAAATGAAATCTACCGGAGAGGCCATTCGCTTCATCAAAGATTTGAACGACCCGTATTTCAGGCAGATGTACAAAGAGAAGAGTATGTACTTAAGCAGATAATAAAAAAACCGGCGAAAGCCGGTTTTTTTGTGTCTATTCAAACAAATGATCGGGTTCAGGAACTTTGAATACCAGGAAGTTCGTTCCAAAAAAGTTTAGAAAAACATTCAGCCCAATGGCCAACAAATTGGAAACCAGGGGCCCGTTTTCGCTCAACCATAAAGACAAACCGCTTTGGTCAATGTTGGCTGCCAGGCCTGCAAACCACATATTGGGATGCAGCCAATGGTCGCATACAAAATTAAAAACCAGGTAAACAACAAAGGTTATGGCATAAACCATGATGTATTTGAGCAGGTATTTTTCGCCATCCTCGGTTTGGTCGATATAGGTCCAGAATTTGTTGAGGGTAAATCCCACAAAGAAACCCATGATGTAGCCAATGGCTTTTGAAACCAAGTTAAGTGCCGGATATTGTGAGGCAATTAGCCAAAAAACACCAAGACTAACCCCTGCGCTGGTTGCTCCAACTATTCCAAATTTCAGGAATTTCCGGGTCATTGGGTATTGGCGAAGCCACATCCGGAAGTTTTGAATATGTCTGAAAGGCATAAGAAATGCGAATGTAGCAAAATCGGCAGGATTGCCGTCTAACTCCCTTATTAATCTAAGATTAAAGCTTTCCTTCATCAGCAAAACTGTAATAGTCGTTACCGGCAATTATCACATGGTCTGCAAAAACAATATCCAGCAATTTGGCTCCATTTTTTAATTGTTCGGTTAGTTTGATGTCGGCTTCACTGGGCTTTAAAGTGCCTGATGGGTGATTGTGAGCCACAATGAGCATGCTGGTTTTGTGTTGAAGTGCAATTCTGAAAAGCATTTTGGGATCTACCACCGTGCTGCCAGTTCCTCCTGAGCTTAGCATGATTTTATCAATTAAAAAAGCACCTCGATTCATCATAATCAACCAAAACTCTTCGTGGTCAAGGTCTCTGAGGTGGTCGCGAATCAGCTCAACGGCATCGCGGCTGCTTTTAATTGATTTTCGTTCGATGGCGCTTTCTTCGCCTCTTCGCCGGCCTAATTCAAGCATAGCCAATAGAACTACAGCTTTTGCCGGCCCAAGTCCTGAAATTTTTAAGAAATCTGCGCTGGAAAATTTTCCAAGGTTGTTAAGGCTGTGCGATGCGGCTTCCATAACCTCTTTGCCAAGATCGAGTGCGCTTTTCTGTTTGTTACCCGAGCCAATCAAAATGGCCAGCAATTCTGAATTGCTGAGGGTTTTTCCGCCTTTTTTGAGCAGTTTTTCCCGAGGTCTGTCGTCCTCGTGGAGTTGTTTTATTCGTTGTGGGGCAGGGTTCATATTCATGCCCGAAAGAAAGAAAATAAAAAAGGCTTTCCTGTTAAGGAAAGCCTTAAATCTATATCAGAGAATTGATTATTTCTTTTTGGTGCTTTTTTTAGCAACCTCTACTGGAGCAGTTCCAATTTTGGCAACAGCTTTAGCCAATTTTGACTTCTGGTTAGAAGCTTTGTTCTTGTGAATCACAGAACGCTTAGCCAATTTGTCAAGCAATGAACTTACTTCTTTCAAAAGTGCTTCAGCTTCACTCTTTACAGTTGAAGTACGGATACGTTTAGAAAGTGTACGGGTTGTTTTTGCCTGATAGCGGTTTCTTAAACGCTTGGTAGCATTGCTACGGATTCTTTTTTTAGCTGATTTATGGTTTGCCATTTTTCTAACTTATTCGGTTTTAGCTTCTTTTCTCACGAAAAGGGACGGCAAATATAGTTTATTGAAATGGAAAGTCAAATCTGCAAAAAAAAATTATCCTCAAACAGAGAAACTTTCGCCGCAACTGCATGTGCGAGAGGCGTTTGGGTTGTTGAAAGTGAAGCCTTTTCCGTTCAACCCATCGGTAAAATCCAATTCTGTTCCAAACAAATACAGCACACTGCGTTTGTCTGTAACCACGCGAACGCCATTGTGGTCAATAATTTCATCTCCTTCTTTAACAGTATTGTCGAAATCAAGTTTGTACGACAAGCCTGAGCAGCCTCCGCTTTCAACGCCAACACGAAGAAAATAGTCGTTTGTATATGCAGATTCCTGAATGAGTTCAGAAATGCGATTTTTTGCTTTATCAGTTACGGTAATCATAGTATGAATGATTAACCGCAAAAGTAGCAAGCTTGTTTTGATTTTGAAAGGGACAGCTAATCGTTCCCGCTTTTTTACCTTTCCTGCTTACATTTGTTCCATGACGTTTGATGTAAAAACCATAGGCATTGCAGGCGCAGGTTCAATGGGTTCTGGCATTGCCCAGGTATGCACCCAGGCCGGTTTTCAGGTTGTTTTGTATGATATCAGCTCCGAAATGCTTACCAAAGCCGAAAAGGGAATTGCTGCTGGTTTTCAGTTTTTGGTTTCAAAGGCTAAACTTACTTCAGAAGAGCAAGAGGCTGCTTTGGGAAGAATTACTTTCAGCAACCAGATTTCAAGCCTAAAGGCCGATTTGATTATTGAAGCGGTAATTGAGAAACTGGAAGTTAAGCATCAGTTTTTTACGGAAGTGGCTGCTATCAATCCCCCAACTACCATTTTGGCATCCAATACATCTTCCATTCCAATTACGCAGATTGCAGCTAAAATCCCCAATCCCGAACGCTTTTTGGGAATTCACTTTTTTAACCCGGCTCCGGTAATGAAACTGGTAGAGATTATCAAAGGTGAATCTACTTCTGATGAGGTTAGTGATTTTTGTTTTGATTTGATTTCAGGCATGGGAAAAACCTGTGTTATTGCCAAGGATGCTCCTGGTTTTATTGTGAACCGTGTGGCAAGACACTACTATGTTGAGGGATTAAAGTTGCTGGAAGAAAATGTAGCTTCTTTGGAAGATATTGATGGCTTGATGGAAAACTTTGGGTTTAAAATGGGTCCCTTTCGCCTAATGGATTTGATTGGGGTTGATACCAATTTATCGGTTACAAAAAGCATGTACCAACTATTCCATTTTGATAGCAAATTCAGACCCAATCGCATTCAACAGCAAAAGGTTGATGCCGGAAAATTTGGACGTAAATCGGGGGAGGGCTTTTACCGTTATGAATAAAATTGGCTTAACTCTCTTGTTTTTGATGGTTGCCTTTGCCTGCAAAAAAGACAATGGCAATTCCGGTAATACAGACTTTTTCAATCCGGTTTATGTTGATTTTACCATCAACCTAAATCTTCCTGATGCCGCCGAGTTGAAGTTTCCCAATGGCTATTTTTATAGCTCCTTTGGTTACAAGGGAATTGTAGTTTACAATACCGGCTTTAGCGGCTCAGACCAATACGTGGCTTTCGACCGTGCTTGTCCTTTTAAAACAGATAGTACTTGCTCAAAAGTTACCATGGAAACCAATGCGCTTTTTCTAACCTGTGGTCAGTACAGTGGTTCTAAGTTTGTGAATTGCTGTGGTTCCAAGTTTGCCGCACAAAACGGCGGAGTGGTTTCTGGTGAGGCTAAGCGAGGACTTAAGCAATACTACGTTTACAATTACGGAACAACCCTTCGGGTAACCAGCAGTCCAATTTAAGTATGAGAAGAATAATAGCATTTGTTTTTGCGTTCAACGCGCTTGTTGCGGCAGCTCAACCTGCCTTTGTAAAAGATTCATTGGATGCTTTTGTGGAGCGTGAAATGAAACGCTGGCAGGTTCCAGGGTTGGCTTTGGCTATTGTAAAAGATGGAAAAATTGTGCGCTGCCAGGGTTATGGCGTTCGCGATTTCCGTAAATCGGAGCCTGTTAATGAGTTAACCCTTTTCCAAATTGCTTCCAACAGCAAAGCGTTTACTGGCACAGCCATCGCGCACTTGAATTACGAGAAGCGCCTTTCCTTGGATGAAAAGGTAAGCCGTTATCTTCCTTATTTTAAGCTGTATGATCCTGCATCCACCGATATGTGTACCGTTCGAGATGTGCTCTGTCATCGCCTGGGTATGCAAACTTTTCAGGGCGATTTTTTGAATTGGGGTAGCAAGCTCAGTCGGAAAGAAATTGTGGAACACATGGCTTTAACCAAGCCAGTTCATCCTTTTCGTTACAAATACGGCTATTGCAATGCCGGTTACATTACTGCCGGCGAGGTAATTTTGGCGGTTACAGATACGGTTTGGGATGATTTTATTGATGCCCGTTATTTCAAGCCACTCGGTATGAAACATACCAGCAGCCGTTACAAAGAAATGGTTTCTGATGCAAATGCCTGTGTGCCTCATAGCTTGGTTCGCGGAAAATTGGTGGCCATGAACCTAACCAATATCGACAACATGGGTGCTTCTGCAAGTATCAATTCTTGTGTTGCTGATATGGCCAATTGGCTGCTAATGCAGCTTGATAGTGGAAGGTTTAACGGAAAACAGGTTATTCCTTTTCCGGTGTTGGCCGAAACGCGTCGATCCAATATGATTGTAAACGATGTGCGTTCTCCCATTTTCAAAACCAAGCATTTTTCAACCTATGGTTTGGGTTGGTCATCCTATGATTATGAAGGTAGACGGGTTTGGGAACACAGCGGTGGCGCAAATGGATTCGTAACCAAAACCGAGTTTATTCCGGAAGAAAACCTTGGCATTTTGGTGTACACCAATTCCGACCAAAACTCGCTTTATGATGCATTGGTGAAACAAATTATTGAGGCTTATTTCGGGATGCCTTACCGCAACTTGAGCGAAAAGTATTTTTTGGCGGGAGTTGAGGGCAGGAAAAAGGAAATTGCCCAACAAGATAGCTTGGTTCGTTTGGCGGAGATGGTGAAAAAGCAAAAAATGGTTCCCGATTTGAAGGCGTTTACCGGTGTTTATACCAATGAATTGTATGGAACCATAGAGCTGAAGCTTGAGAAAGGAAACTTGAACATGTACATGAGCCAGCATCCCAACAACATCGGACGATTAAGCTACCTGGGTAACGACAAGTTCCTTTGTGTTTATTCGGATATTACCTGCGGTGAAATGGTATTTCCTGTCAAGCGTGATGCATCAGGCAAACCAATTGCTATTGATGTGCGCGTGAATGATTTTATTGATTACTTGCCTTATACCTTCCTTAAAAACTAAACGTGGGAATGACGACAAGAAAGTTTTTACTTGGCCTGCTCATTGCGCTGAATCTATTGGTTTTGTTGGGTCAACTTTGGCCGGATGGGGCGCCCCCTTTTGCCAGGATAATGAATATTCTTTTCTTGCTTGGAAGCTTGATTTGGTTTGTGGATGCTATCAGGAAGATAAGCTGAAATGTAGGAGGGTAAGTGTGTGATTTGGATTTTTTTGCTTTGATTTCGCGCAGTTTTTGAAATAGACAATTGCTGAAAAGAAAAGTTCAAACTTTTTTCACTTGTACAAGATTGCCTTCAACAAAAAAGCAAAGTCCCAAAAAAGGGAATTGGTAAAAAATGGCTAATCGGTGGGGTATACCAAAAGAAGTTGAAGACCTGGTAAAGCAAAGGGATCTGAGTTGTGTTTATTGTGGTATTTCGTTTACTAACTCCAGCTCTTCCTATAGAACAAGGCCAACATGGGAACATATCATAAATGATATTCGAATTAATGGCCCTGATAATATCGCTCTATGTTGTGGTTCGTGTAACTCAAGTAAGGGTACAAAATCATTGTTGAATTGGTTAACTAGTAAGTACTGTTTATCCAAAGGTATCAACAAAGACAGCGTTTCAAAGGTTGTTAGGAAACATCTGATTTAATTGATTGCTCTATTTTGGGACAATTTTTAAGCGCTAAAATAAGTAAGACTCAAGGTGCTAAAGGTTCTTGCTTTGATTTCACTAAAATTTTTTGAAATGGGAATGAATCAACTGCAGAGCGCTTTTAGATAATACTTAGCTACCGTGCGCCCATAATTACAATTGATGGGTTGCTAAAATATTTTTGAGAAATTGCATTTGTTCAAAATTAATTTCCTTATTTTTAAATTAAACGGTGTGTTGATTTTTTAGTCTTTCAAATCCGTAAAAAATTTAATATGAACAATAAATGGCAAGTAACTTTTACGCTTCCAAACCAAGGTGCTAAAATGTTTAAGGAACTAATTTGTTCAAGTGATTGGTTTTCAGCGAAAGCATTACTTGAAGCAAAGTATTTTGGGATAATTATTAAGAATTACACAAAAGTTAATTAGGACTGATTAGTAAAATCTGGTCAAATTCAAAATTGTCCAAAATGAACAACGCAAAAGGATATAGCTTTTCAGGCAATATCAGGCTAAAGCCCAAATCCATTGATTTAAGGAACGTGCATAATTGTGAGCTGAACTTAGGTGTATATGATGAGTTAAAATTACCCTTAAGCTTGAATATATGGGGCGATCCAAATTTTGCTTGTTTACAATTTAAACTGCCCTCTGAATTTGCTGAAATTGAGGAAGTAAACTACCATTTTCACCAATTTTCAAATTTGACTGATACGGATAATACCTTTTTCTGTATTGATTTTCAGCATATGCTATTTCTGGATGGCAGATGTTACATGCTGTTAGAGGTCGGCTTGGTGATTAAGACCCTTTCTCATCTTTATACAGTTGATAACAACGATCCATTTTATTTTAATGGTGTTTGTTTATTGGATTATCAACCAAATGAAGAAAACCTGCTAGCAAAGTTTGGGTCAACCCAGAAAATACCTGTTTGGAAGTCAGTTTGTTTGCCCCAGGAGCCCAAGTTGGAGGAGTCCGAGATTGGTTACAATCTTTTTGGTACTACTGAACTAAAATATTTTAGGACAATAAGGTTTTTTGAATATAATGGAAGTAAAGCATCTAAAACTATAGAAAAGAAGCAAAAGCCAATATTAAGATTAAAGGTAGCTCTGCTAATCCAGACACTTCATGTAGATTATCTCTTGGGATTTTATTTTAGTAATGGTAAGGAAGTAAAGTATGTCAATGCAGACGAACAAGTTGATAATTATGTGGACTTTTTGGCTGATTTTGAGGAAAATGGAATATTTCTTGAAAATCTGATTTTGGCCAATGACCTTATCTTCTTGTTCGCAAAAATAAAGGTGAATGGTAGGAATGGGGATTATGATTTTTATAGTTCCATGATTTGCTTACCAGCCTCCAATATTTATTTTGATAGATTTTGCGAGGTTTTCAACTTAGACAAGGGTGATTATTGGAATTTTCAAAGTGTCTCTTTGGAGAAACTATTGATTGAGCAAAGTAAATAAAATCAATTAACAACTAAACTAATAAATCATGGTAAAAACAAACACTGCCAGCAAAAAAAAGTCATTAACAATAGCTGACTATTTAAATTCATGTAATGAATATTTCGGTCCAAACTGTACCACCATTCCGGTTTCAACTGTACCAGTGATTTCGGTTTGAACTGTACCAGTGATTCCGGTTTGAACTGTACCACTAAAAATGCAATGTAAATAGCCCTAATCTTTGGATTATGGCA
>Ga0102832_1000119_pt1 | contig 217043 bp, 190 predicted proteins | sample EBPBio282013_DNA_FD_88942 | JGI IMG/M metagenome (GOLD analysis project Ga0102832, IMG submission 88942) | Wastewater treatment Type I Accumulibacter community from EBPR Bioreactor in Madison, WI, USA - Reactor 2_5/28/2013_ DNA (Illumina Assembly) | ecosystem: Engineered > Bioreactor > EBPR >...
TAAATCAGAAGAAAGATAAACAAGGGAAGACGACACTTAACAATTGTGAGTAATATTTTATCCCCACCGACAAGTTAAACATAAAGACTTATGTGCAGGCCACAGCAGAGCTTGCAACACAAGCGGGCTTGTAGCTCAGGTGGTTAGAGCGTTACACTGATAATGTAAAGGTCCCTGGTTCGAGTCCAGGCAGGCCCACAAAATAATGAATAATTAGTAATTGATAATTTGCTAATTGTGAAGTTAAAAGATAGAAGGGAGGTATAGATAACGGACATATACCACAAAGGCAAAAGCAAAAAGCGTAAAGCTGAGAGCAAATAGCCGCAAGAGTACATTGACATGATGGGAAAGACTGAGAAGAAAAAGAGAGAGCAAGAGAAGGGCGTACGGGGGATGCCTAGGGTCTCAGAGGCGAAGAAGGACGTGATAAGCTGCGAAAAGCTACGGGGAGGAGCACATATCTGTTAATCCGTAGATATCCGAATGGGGCAACCCTCCAGGCTGAAGGCCTGGAACCACATGCGAAATGTGGGGCGAACGTGGGGAACTGAAACATCTAAGTACCCATAGGAGAAGAAAACAACAGTGATTCCGAGAGTAGTGGCGAGCGAAATCGGATTAGCCCAAACCTATTTTGTTACGGCAAAGTGGGGGTTATAGGACTGCGTTTAGAATAGTTTTTAAATTTGAATGACATGGGAAAGTCAGCCGGAGAGTGTGATAGCCACGTAAGAGTAAATGAAACTGGACGAGCAGAATCCTGAGTAGGGGGGAACCAGAGGAATTCCCTTTGAAATCGGCAGTACCATCTGCCAAGGCTAAATACTCCTGAGACACCGATAGCGAACAAGTACTGTGAAGGAAAGGTGAAAAGCACGGGGAGTACCCGGGTGAAAAGAACCTGAAACCGTACGCCTACAAGCGGTCGGAGCCATGCGATATGGTGACGGCGTGCCTTTTGCATAATGATCCTACGAGTTACGGTCACCGGCGAGGTTAACTTTTTAAGGAAGGTAGCCGAAGCGAAAGCGAGTCTGAAAAGGGCGTTAAGTTGGTGGCTGTAGACGCGAAACCTAGTGATCTACCCATGGTCAGGTTGAAGGTTGGGTAAGACCAACTGGAGGACCGCACCGGTATACGTTGAAAAGTGTTCGGATGAACTGTGGGTAGGGGTGAAAGGCTAATCAAACTGGGAAATAGCTCGTACTCCCCGAAATGTATTTAGGTACAGCGTGGAGATTAGTATTATTGAGGTAGAGCTACCGATTGGATGCGGGGGAGTCACATCCTACCAAATTCAGACGAACTCCGAATGCGATAATATATACTCTGCAGTGAGGGCTCGGGTGCTAAGGTCAGAGTCCGAGAGGGAAAGAACCCAGAACTACAGCTAAGGTCTCCAAATCTATACTAAGTTGAACAAAGGAAGTCTGACTGCCGAGACAGCCAGGATGTTTGCTTGGAAGCAGCAATCATTTAAAGAGTGCGTAACAGCTCACTGGTCGAGCGGGGCGGGCATCGATAATAAGCGGGCATAAAGTATAGTACCGAAGCTTAGTCAAGACGTAAGTCTTGGGTAGGGGAGCATTCTGTAATCAGTGAAGATGTACTTTGAGGTATATTGGAGAATACAGAAAAGCAAATGTAGGAATAAGTAGCGATAATGAATGTGAGAACCATTCACACCGAAAGACTAAGGATTCCTCCGCTATGTCAATCAACGGAGGGTAAGTCGGATCCTAAGGATAATGCGAGAGCAGAAGCCGATGGGAAACAGGTTAAGATTCCTGTACCAGTGTATATTACGAAGCGGGGACGGACGCTAGAGCTCAATACGAACCGACGGAAATGTTCGTTGAGAGGAGTCTTCGGACGAATCGAATTGTGGGATAGAGTTCCAAGAAAAGCCGATAAGTTATGGATATACAGTGACCGTACCGTAAACCGACACAGGTAGTCGAGGCGAGAAGCCTAAGGTGCTCGAGTGAATCACGGCTAAGGAACTAGGCAAATTAACCCTGTAACTTCGGGATAAAGGGAACCATCAGCAATGGTGGTCGCAGAGAAATGGCCCAGGCGACTGTTTAACAAAAACACATGGCTATGCGAAGATTAATGTCGACGTATATGGCCTGACACCTGCCCGGTGCTGGAAGGTTAAGAGGGGATGTCATCGCAAGAGAAGCATTGAATCGAAGCCCCAGTAAACGGCGGCCGTAACTATAACGGTCCTAAGGTAGCGAAATTCCTTGTCGGGTAAGTTCCGACCTGCACGAATGGTGTAACGATCTGGGCACTGTCTCAGCCGTGAGCTCGGCGAAATTGTAGTGACGGTGAAGATGCCGTCTACCCGCCACGGGACGGAAAGACCCCGTGAACCTTTACTATAGCTTAGCGTTGTGACTGGGTATCTGATGTGTAGGATAGGTGGGAGACAGTGATGCGGCGTCGCCAGGCGTCGTTTAGTCAACGTTGAAATACCACCCTTTGGATATTTGGTTTCTAACCGCGGAATGCGGGACACCGCTTGGTGGGTAGTTTGACTGGGGTGGTCGCCTCCAAAAGAGTAACGGAGGCTTCCAAAGGTTCCCTCAGCACGCTTGGTAACCGTGCGATGAGTGCAATAGCAAAAGGGAGCTTGACAGCGAGACAAACAAGTCGAACTGGATGGAAACATGGGTATAGTGATCCGGTGGTTCTGCATGGAAGGGCCATCGCTCAAAGGATAAAAGGTACTCCGGGGATAACAGGCTGATCTCCCCCAAGAGCTCATATCGACGGGGAGGTTTGGCACCTCGATGTCGGCTCGTCACATCCTGGGGCTGGAGAAGGTCCCAAGGGTTCGGCTGTTCGCCGATTAAAGTGGCACGCGAGCTGGGTTCAGAACGTCGTGAGACAGTTCGGTCCCTATCTGTGGTGGGCGTAGGAAGTTTGAGGGGTTCTGATTTTAGTACGAGAGGACCGAATTGGACATACCGCTGGTGTATCTGTTGTCTTGCCAAGGGCACGGCAGAGTAGCTAAGTATGGATGGGATAAACGCTGAAAGCATCTAAGTGTGAAACCCGCCTCAAGATGAGACTTCCCTAGAGGAACGTTGGAGATTACGACGTAGATAGGCTACAGGTGAAAGTGCGGTAACGTATGCAGCCGAGTAGTACTAATGAACCGACTGAGCTCTTTATATTTTTTAAGAAAACTTATTCTTCACAGTCTTTCCTTATCACAATGTTTTATGAGTTGCGAGTAGCGAGAGCTGGGTAGCGAGTAAAACAGATGTCAAAAAGAAAACAAACGCCAAAGCCGACAGTATAGAACTGAAGGCCGAAAGCCATAAAAGAGCTTCATGGTGTCAATAGGGCGGGTGAACACCTCTTCCCATTTCGAACAGAGCAGTTAAGCCCCGCACCGCCGATGGTACTTGGATCAAACCCGGGAGAGTAGGTAGATGCCAGTTAATTACTAAGGCCTCAGTGAGTAATCACTGGGGCTTTTTTGTTTTACATCGTTATAGAAGAAAGACGATATAATCGTGCGGTAGAGAGGTCATTTTAATAGATTATTAGAAAATAGAAATTTTTGTAAATAATAAATCTTTTTGTTAGATATTTTTTAATGAAATTACTAATAATTAAAATCATGAATTTCATTTCCTTTATCATCAATTATTAATAAAGTATCATTCTTTACTTCTTTTTCATAGTAAATCATAATGAAGGTTTTACCATTAAACATTTTAAAAATGAAATCGCCCATAACCATATTATCATGATTAAAATAAAATTCTTTTCTAATTGATTCTTTACCATTTTTCAAAATACTATAATCATAAAAGTACAAAACAGAATCATAATTTATTTTTTTATAAAGTTTAATAATAAGGTTATGGTTTACTTCGAAATTACCTAAATATTTTACTCTTGGAATTACAAAGTACCATCTGAGACCGTACCAGATAAAAAAAAGAGGAAGTATTATCGTTACTTTTTTCAATATTTTTTTAATCAAAATCATTCCCATTTCTAAAAGTATTTAAAGCGAAGATTAATCTTACTCAATTTTACATTACCCGCTCTTGTTTTGATTATTAAACCTTATTTGGTTAGATTCTAGACCAGATGCTTCAAAGTCAGAGCAAGCATCTTCAACTGAAAACACCGCTGTATGGTTGGCATCAATGTCACTGCCTCCTAAATTATTCCTCTTTTTTAGGGCGAAAAGTAAATTGTGGTTTATTGTTGAAATGGTGGAATTCAATTTAAGTAGCATTTATTTGGGAGGATTTGATTCTATAAACATAAAATTATATATCTGCATTATTTATATTTTGTGTTGAAAAGAAATTGTTATGATTTATTTCAGTCTTTGATAGCCTTACTAAATCAAGTATTTCATATTATTTTTCGCTAAAGGTAAAATGTAATTCTAAATTTATAATTATCCGAGGCTATTTTTTTTATGATTAACAAATTCTACCCGGCCAGGGATAGCAACGGAAAGCCCGCAGTGCGGCTGGGATGTGCGGAAGCCGGACTTGTAGTGAATAGCCCGGTCACACCACGCTTTGGGCGTGGGGTGAGGCCGCCAAAATTATTTATTATTTTATATCAATTTACCATATATCAAGTCAAAAATGATTTTTGAGGCTTTTACTCTTTTATGCTTTTTATTCGTTTTATCCTGATAGGATGGTTATTGGTGTTGGAATGGGATTGCTGCACTATCATGCCCCTCCAGATCCTCAATATGTGTTTTTTTGATAAAAATTTTGGAATAAAAAAAGCGAGCCTGCTGACTCGCTTTACCCCTATGGGGAGAATGGGGTTCGAATCGGATCGCCGCACCGCCACGACCCCCGGAACCACAATCTGTATATTTTTTGGAAATAAGTAAGAATAAAAAAAGCGAGCCTATCGACTCGCTTTACCCTGATAGGGAGGCTAATGGGGTTCGAATCGGATCGCCGCACCGCCACGACCCCCGGAACCACAATCTGTATATTTTTTGGAAATAAGTTAGAATAAAAAAAGCGAGCCTATCGACTCGCTTTACCCTGATGGGGAGGCTAATGGGGTTCGAACCCACGACCCCCAGAACCACAATCTGGTGCTCTAACCAGCTGAGCTATAACCTCCATATTGATTTAGGACTGCAAAGGTATCGAAAATTTTAGATTTTGAAAAGAATATCAAAGGAAAATTTAACGCTTTTTTAAATGAAGACGGATTTATAGCTTATTTTTTGTTTTGGTTTTTGTTTACCACATTCTAATTTAACTTTGTTGCAAATATTAGCAGGAATTTATGTTTAAACTTACTAAAAAAGTTGCGGTAGTTACTGGCGGTGCCAGTGGCATAGGTTTGGAAATATCCAGGGCATTTGCTAAGCAAGGAGCAATTGTACATATTTTTGAAACGAATATTGATAAAGCTGAGAGAGAAGCTGACTTAATTAATGCTAATGGTGGAAAGGCTTATTGCCACAAAGTAGATGTATCTAATCAGGAAAATGTAAATAAAAAACTTCAAAAGATTCAGGCTTTGTTGCCCGTGAATATTTTAGTCAATAATGCCGGAATTGCCCACGTTGGAACGGTAGAATCTACCAGTGAAGAAGATTTGGATAGGTTATATAATGTCAATATTAAAGGATTTTATAATTGTATGCATTGTGTGATTCCACTGTTTAAATCAAATGGTGGCGGAATAATAATTAATATTGCTAGTATAGCTGCCACCGTGGGTATTCCCGAGAGGTTTGCTTATTCAATGACTAAAGGAGCAATATTTGCGATGACAGCTCAGGTGGCCCGCGATTATGTAAAGGAGAATATTCGTTGTAACAGTATATCCCCGGCAAGGGTTCATACTCCTTTTGTAGATGGGTTTATCAAAAAGAATTATCCTGGTCAGGAAAAGGAAGTTTTTGAAAAGCTTTCTAAAACTCAACCGATTGGAAGAATGGCAAAACCTGAAGAAATAGCCGCAATGGCAGTTTATCTGGCTTCAGATGAGGCTTCCTTTTTGACAGGTTGTGACTACGTTATTGATGGAGGCTTTGTAAAACTTAATAATTAAAAAGAATATTCGACCATTTTTATGAAACTTATACGATTTGGAGATTTTGGGTTTGAAAAACCAGGTTTTATTTCCTCAAACGGGAAATATTTTGATGCGAGGGGTTTTGGAGAAGATTTTAATGAGCAATTTTTCGCCAATGATGGTTTGAATCGTTTTTCGAAATGGATAGAGGACAATGGAGAAAATTGTCCGGAGGTCGATTCTAATACACGAATTGGTTCTTGCGTTGCCAGACCTTCTAAAATTGTCTGTATCGGCCTAAATTATGCCAAGCATGCTGCTGAATCAAAAATGGAAGTTCCGAAAGAACCAGTAATCTTTTTTAAGGCTACTACTGCTGTTTGTGGTCCTAATGATAATGTAATAATTCCAAAAAATTCGGTTAAAACTGACTGGGAGGTTGAACTGGCAGTTGTAATCGGGAAAAAGGCGTCATATATCTCAAAAGAAGGGGCAATGGATTATGTTGCGGGATATTGTTTGCATAATGATTACTCAGAAAGAGAATTCCAATTGGAAAGAGGTGGACAATGGGTTAAGGGAAAATCAGCAGATACTTTCGCACCTTTAGGACCATTTCTTGCAACTAAAGATGAAATTGCGGATCCACATTTTCTTAATTTATGGCTTGATTTGAATGGAAAAAGACTGCAGGATTCTAATACCAATGACCTTATTTTTGATATTCCTACTATAATTAGTTATCTCAGTCAATTTATGACTCTTTTACCGGGTGATGTGATTTCTACGGGTACTCCAGCGGGTGTAGGGTTGGGATTGAATCCCCCAACCTATCTTAAACCGGGGGATGTAGTGGAATTAGGAATTGAAGGTCTGGGAACTCAAAGACAGGTAGCTATTGCCTATAATAGAATTTAAATTCTAAAGAAAATAAAAAGAGGCTTTGAATGATCTACAAAGCCTCTTTTCGTATATAAACTATTTTAAAAGACCAAAGTTTGAATGGCTTTTGCCGGTATTGTAATATCAGTGGCTTTTTGACCTACGTAATATTTATACAGAACTTCCCTGTCACTTAAATTTAGGACAATGGTAACCAATTGCCCATCGGGGTTTTTAAATGAAGTGCTTAGTAGTTGACTTCGGCTCGCTGAATTTGCAATACGCTTAGCTCCTTTTTTTATGAATTTTGAAAAATGACCTATCATATAGTAAGATGGCGTATAAATGATTTCATTGGTGCTGAGATCGGCATGAATGGGAGCAAAACAGAAATTACCTACGTGATTTGGGCCACCTTTTTCATCTAAAAGAATATTCCAGTCTGTCCAGGCCACTACCCCATTGTTAAAATCATTGATGAGTGATTTACCATATCTTTCTCCATTTGTCCAAAGCTGATAATTGGCAGGATTAAATCTTTCCACACAACCTTCGGTGAAAAGGAGTTTTTTATCAGGATACATTTCCTGCACTTTATCCACGTTTTCAAACATTGGATCACCACCACTCCAGTTTTCATACCAATGGAATCCCACGCCATACACATATTGAGCTGCATCGGGGTCATCGAGTATTGTTGAGGCTCTTTGGGTCAACAGGTCGCGGTTGTGATCCCACACAACGATTTTTTTTGTTCCCAAACCAGATTTCTTAAGGGTAGGCCCAAGGTATTTTTTTAGAAAATCTCGTTCATCTTCAGCGGAATATATACATGATTCCCAGGTTTGCGTAGCCATTGGTTCATTTTGAATGGTAAGACCCCAAACGGGAAGACCTATTTTTTCATAATTTTTGATAAATTTCACATAATAATTGGCCCAGGACTGTGAAAATTCTGGCAACAATTTTCCTCCGCGAAGCATGTTATTGTTGGTTTTCATAAATGCAGGAGGGCTCCATGGGCTCACATAGAATGTTGGTGTTTCGCCCGCTTTTTTAAAAGCTTCTTTAATAAGTGGCACTTTATATTTTAGATCATGCGAAATATCCCAGGTTTTTAGAGCGGTATCATCTTCCTGGACGTAGGTATATGAGTCTGAACTAAAATCACAGCTGTTGATATTGGTTCTGATAAGGTTATATCCGATTCCCGATTTTTTATCATAATAAGCATTCAATATCTCTTTTTGTTTTTCTGCGGGCAGTTTATAAAAAACTTCGGCACTGGCATCAGTTATAGCTCCACCAATACCTACCACAGTTTGAAAGGTTTTTTTTGGATTTACAAAAATACAAATCTGGGTTTCGACAGGTTGTCCGGTGGGTACAAGGTTGGCATTTCCGGTTAAAGTCAATTTTTGGTCGGTTTGGTTGGCAGTAGTATATATTTTTACATTTTGTGCAAAAACTGAGTATCCGGCCAAAACCATAAGAATTACAAATAGTTTTTTCATAATAGATTGATTCAATTCAAAATTTTAAGGTTTTATAAATCCAATTTCAATATAATACAAAAATTTACATTTTTATTGATATTTTAAATGATTGAGGTCAACATATTAGAATAAAAAAAACAGGCTTTTGATGCCTGTTTACGTTTAATCACATAAAAATTTTTCGAAAATTGGATAATTCTTCGATTTATGAAATTAAAAACCAATTGCATTTCCGCCATCAACCCTGAGAGAAACGCCCGTAATGTATTCAGCGGCAGAAGACGCCAGAAATACAACTGCGTTGCCTATATCTTCCGGTTTTCCAAATTTCTCCATTGGAGTGCGACCCAGGGCTTTATTCATGCGGTCAGGGTCTGAGTTCATTGCGGTTTTCATCATTGCTGTTTCGATGAATCCAGGGGCTACGGCATTTACTCTTACATTAAATTTGCCCCAATCGGTGGCCAGTGCTTTTGTAAGGCCTTCTATCCCGCTTTTAGAGGCTGTATAGGCTGGTACGCGGTCGATGCCATAATAACCCGCCATGGAGGAGATATTAATTATTGAGCCTGCTCGGCGGAGTATCATTTTTTTAGCTACCTCCCGAGTCAAAGAAAATACAGCCTGAAGGTTGGTTTGAATAATATTGGCAAATTCTCCATCAGTTACTTCTACCGAAGGCTTTTTCATGTTGATTCCGGCATTGTTGACTAAAGTGTCGATAGGCCCAAATTTATTTTCTACTTCCTCAACCAGCAAGGCGGTCTGAGTTAAATCAGTAACATCGTTAACGATAAAAAAAGCATTTGGACCTAATACTGAAACAGCTTCTTTTAAAACTTCTTCTCTACGGCCTGTGATTACCACTCTGGCTCCTGCATTTATGAGACATTGACTGATTGCCAGCCCTATGCCTGTTCCGCCGCCAGTAACGACGGCTAAACTCCCCTCAAGGGAAAAAGGATTTTTCATTTTATGTTAAATTGAATAAATTATTGTTTTTTTGCTAAATCCAAAGCTTGAGTGGTAATCGCGTATTTCAATAACATATTTGGTACTTCCCAGTCAGGTAGATTATTTACCTTATAATATTTCAAAAATCTTTCCATAACTTCACCAAAATGAGCCTCATGGCCTGTTCTGTAACTATCAGGGATAAGAATTTTGTATTCTTCTCCTTCTTTTTGAAAAGATACTCCGGGATATTTTTTAGCCAGAAAATCCACTGTATTTTTTATTTGAGACTCTGAACATTTGGCATTTTTGATATATAGCTGAGGCACAAATCCCTCCTTTTCACCTTGTCTTATTTCAATGTCCGAAAGGCTTCCTCTCATAATGGAATAATGAGTATCACCACCTTTTTCAGCACCATATTTCCAGAGAACCCGAACTTTTGAATGAATTTCTTTAAGCTTAAAATCAATCTCACCATTGGCAAATACTTCCAGCGAATTGCCATCTTTCAGATTACTTTTTAAGAAATCAGGAAATTGATTGGCACCTGTAATTTTTGAGAATTCCGATAAAGTCATCGTTGTTGGCCATCTTTTTGCTGCTATTACCTCAGCATCGGTAAGTTGTAAAGGAGTATCAGGAAATGCGGCCCACTGTACCAAATCTACGAGATGAGTAGTTACATCTACAATGCCTTCGCCTTGTTGTTTGGTATCCATAAACCATTGTGGCCGAATTAGCGGACTTCCGGATACATATTTGAAAAAATAGTGTACACTTTCTTTAATAATAGATGGATTTTCAGGACTTCCCGGGAGTAGTTTTCCGAAAACTTCCGGAGAAAAGGATAATTCTCTTTGCAAAACGGTGGTGATTTCACTCCTTTCGGTCATTATATCATAAAGCAGTACATCTTTTTCTTTAGCTATTTCAAATGCTTTTTTGAGTTTTAGAAAACCTTCAGAGTCGATGCACATGGGTTTATCAGCCAAAACATTCAAGCCTGAGGAGATACTTTTAAGAATCATATCGGTTTTTTTGGCATTGTTGCCTGCCATGACCACAATATCACCTTTTTTCTCAGAAATCATTTTCTCGAAAAAATCATTTCCGGTATAAACATTTTCATTCCAGTGCGTTGGGTTTTCTTTTCGATTGTTATAAGCTTCGATTCTTGCAAGGTGTTGCTTTAAATCAGAACCCTCCGGAGCGTAAACTCTTACATTCTGGTTTAAGCCCGGAAGTGAGGTTTTTTGGACCAATGCAGCATGAAAATGACCCGGATCCAATGTGATTAACCTGGCCGCAGGCTTTTCAAAGGCTTTATTTTTATTGTAATCCAGCTTGGTTTTCTTTCCCATAGCGTATTTTATTCCTCCAAAAACATGTTCTAAAAATAATGGGTCATCGAAATCATTTTCATTATGTCCACCGGCAGTATAAAATACACGTCCGCCCTCAAACTCATGATACCAGGCGTTGGGGTAGTTTTGCGGATGCCGTCCCGATTGAAAAGAAGTAGAATCGAGAGCCATCAATACTTTAACATATGGCCTAACCGGACCAAAAAGATACCATTCGTCCCAGCGTTTCCAGGTTTTTGGGAGATGTCTGGTTGAAACATGTTTATTATCAACTACTTTTATAATTCCGGATTGTTGCGGAGGATGCCATTTAAATGTAGCCCCCAGCATGCGGTTAAACCAAGTCCAGTTTCTTTCAACACCAGATGTGGAATGAATACCCACAAAGCCGCCACCGGCTCTGATATATCTTTGAAGGGCAGCTTCCTGGTCTGCATCAAATATGTCCTGATTGGCACTGACAAAAACTAGTGCAGCGTATTGTTTTAAATTTTCATCATTAAAAAGGCTCGCATCTTCTGAGATGTCGGCCTTAATGCCCTTTTTTTCACAATAATCTTTTAGGGACTGATTGGCATGTTCAATGGATTGATGTCTGTAAGCCCATTTGGCATTTTTTGAAAAAATCAAAATATTTTTTTGACCATAATTTTCAGAGAAAATAAGGGAAAATAAAGAAATAAATAGCATGATTGTTTTTTTCATTTTTTCAAAGATTGAATACTGCAAACCTACTAAAATTCAATATTTCAAAAGTTTTAATAATCTTTAAAGTATGATATTATTTTGACAAAAATATTAGAATTATATTCAAAATATTATTAATAAGTTTAATCTTCCAAAATGTTTCCCAAAAAAGTATGTTTTAGAAGGAGCGAAATCAGAAGAAATAAAATTGACCAATTGAGATATATATAATAATAGTCGCTTACATTTTTTATGCCCTGATCTTTAAATTTACTTTTTTCCAGATTATTAATTTGCAAAAATATTTTCCCTAATGTTCGGTTGTCTGTTGCTCGGAAAAATTGTCCGTTCCCATTGTTAGCCAACATTTTCAGGGTCTTTTCATCAATTTTTTCAGAAGTACCATCTCTCCCAATTGCTATGGTATAGATTCTTATTCCTAAAGTTTTGGCCAAATCCAATGCAATATTAGGGTCAATACTTCCGGTGGTATTGTCGCCATCACTGATGATTATTGCGACTTTGGATTTACCCGGCACATCCCGAAGTTTATTAATACAAGATGCCAATGCCAGTCCAATTGCCGTACCGGAAGTTTTTACCAAATTGGTATTAAGCTTGGTGATTTCATTCTGAAGTTGTTCATAGTCAGTGGTTAGTGGGCTTAAGGTGGTGGTTTCTCCTGCAAAAGCCACCAGGGCAATACGGTCGTTGGAGCGACCTTTTATAAAATCTACAGCAATTTTTTTTGCTGCTTCAAGTCTATTGGGTTGAAGGTCATCGGCCAACATTGATTCTGAAACATCCACTGCCAGTGAGATATCGATGCCTTCGGCATATTTTTCCGAATTTTGATCTTCGAGCTGAGGTCTGGCTAAAGCAAGAATCAGATTTACTAAACCGAGCATAAAGAACGCAGGTACAAGATATCTGAGCCAAATAAAAATAGAAGATTGTATCGAGATTTCAGAAACGGAAAGGATGAGTTTGGGTAAGCGATGCGACTTAAATACCCATTTTAGAAAAAATAGAATAGGTATTAATAACAATAACCAGAAATAATATGGATTTGCCCATTCAAAAGCCCTGAGGATATCAGGATTAAACCATCGAAGGGAAAACCATTTCATTTAATTTGCCGATGATTGAATTTGAGATAAGGCTTTCCTCACACTTCCATAGGTAAGTAATAGGGTTTGAGCCGTTTTATAATCCACTCCACTTTCTTTCATGATCATTCTGATGCCACGCTCAACCAATTTTTCATTGGAAAGCTGCATATCTACCATTATATTTCCTCTGACTTTCCCTAATTTTATCATAATGGAAGTAGAAATCATATTTAGGACCATTTTCTGAGCAGTGCCTGATTTCATTCTCGTGGAACCTGTAACATATTCTGGTCCGACTACCACCTCTACCGGAAATTGGGCTACAGCGGCTACCGGGCTATCTACGTTACATACAATACAGCCTGTTAAAAGACCATTTTCATTTGCATCACTAAGGCCACCTTCTACATAAGGCGTACGACCTGAAGCTGCAATACCAACCACAGTATCCAAAGGACCTACTTTATGCTCTAACAGATCTTTCCAGGCTTGCTGCGGGTCATCTTCGGCATTTTCGACAGCATTTCTGATGGCAAAGTCTCCACCGGCAATTATACCTACGACCATTGTTGGAGGAACACCATATGTAGGAGGACACTCAGATGCATCCAAAATACCAAGCCTACCGCTGGTACCGGCTCCAATGTAAAATAAACGACCGCCCTTTTGCATTCTTTCTACTATTTTTGAAACCAAAGCTTCAATTTGAGGAAGAGCTTTTTCTACAGCCAAAGGAATGGTTTTATCTTCCTGATTAATTCCATTTAATATTTCGGAAAGACTTTTTTTCTCCAGATTATTATGATTAGAAGGGGCTTCGGTAGAAAGCCCCTCGAGATTAAGATTTTTGCTCATTGACCAACTGCGAGTAGTATTTGTAAAACAATGGGATGGTTTCGATTCCTTTCATAAAATTGAAAACTCCATAATGCTCATTAGGAGAATGAAGGGCATCTGAGTCTAACCCAAACCCAAAAAGAATCGACTTTAGACCTAATTCTTTTTCAAAAAGGGCTACGATAGGAATACTCCCGCCACCACGAGTTGGAACAGGGGTTTTACCAAAACCTTCTTCAAGTGCCAAATACGCAGCTTTATACCCTATTGAATCTGTTGGTGTAACATATGGCTGACCTCCATGATGTTTTTTTACCTGTACTTTTACAGTGGCAGGTGCAATTTTTTTGAAATGTTTGGTAAATAGATCAGAAATTTCTTCCCAGTCCTGATCCGGAACTAAACGCATTGAAATTTTTGCAAATGCTTTTGAAGGCAAAACCGTTTTGGAACCCTCTCCGGTATAACCGCCCCAAATACCGTTGACGTCCAAGGTTGGACGAATAGAAGCACGCTCACGGGTAGAATAACCTTTTTCGCCTGTAACTTCGTTAATTTCCAGATCTTTTTTATAAGCCTCTAATTCAAAAGGAGCAGATTCAAGGGCTTCTCTTTCTGCAGCAGATAGCTCTATCACTTTATCATAAAAACCTTCAACGGTTATTTTTCCATTTTCATCGTGCATTGAGGCAATCATTTGGGCCAAAACATTGATAGGATTGGCAACGGCACCTCCGTAAACTCCTGAGTGTAAGTCACGGTTGGCAGCGGTGACTTCAACTTCCATGTAGGCAAGTCCTCTCAGGCCGGTTTCTACCGAAGGTATATCATTAGCAATAATAGACGTGTCCGAAATCAGAATGATATCGGCTTTTAGTTTTTCTTTATTGTTTTTTACAAATGTTCCAAGATTTTCAGAACCTACTTCTTCTTCTCCCTCAAACATTATTTTAACATTACAAGGTAGCCCTTCATGCAAGTTCATGGCCTCAATTGCCTTCACATGCATGTAAATCTGGCCTTTATCATCGCATGATCCCCGTGCAAAAATGGCCCCATCAGGGTGAATCGGGGTTACTTTTATGGTAGGCTCAAATGGCGGAGTATTCCAAAGCTCAACGGGATCAGCCGGCTGGACATCATAGTGGCCGTAAGTAAGAATAGTCGGTAGAGCGGGGTCAATTATTTTTTCGGCATAAACAATCGGATGGCCGTCAGTTGGGCAAATTTCGGCATGGTCCAGACCCGCATCCAGTAATTTACCCTTAATATATTCAGCCGCCGAAAGCATGTCATTTTTATGCTTTGAGTCGGCACTTACCGAAGGTATTTTTAAGAAATCAAAAAGTTCGTCGAGGTATCTTTGTTTGTTTGAAGCTATATAATTTTTCATAAAAAATCTTTAAAAATAAAGTCAAAAATAGGCTATTTTTTTGGAGGAAAAAAATGACTTTTTCTGATAAATTGAACTTTAATAAAGAATTATAAAGTGTTTTTGGGAAAAATATTGTGGTGAAATTTATTAATCAAACTCAGCGAGGAGTTAATTTTTTAAAATAAAACATCAGAATCTCACTGTGTTAATTCTGATGTTTTAGATTGATCTATTTGATTTAAAAAATATTGCTCTCAATATAGTTCAGGAAACTTGCCAGGTTTAGCCTCATTCATAAGTTTATAAGCGGCTTCAAAGATGGTCTCGACATTTGGTTTTGAGAAATAGTCGCCGTCAGAGCCATAAGCAGGTCGGTGAGCATGAGCACTTACAGCTACAGGTTTTGAATCAAGAAAATGATATGCATCCTGTAAGTCAAGCACTTGCTGCATCATATAGCCGGTGCCACCACCCGGGATATCTTCATCAGCGAAAATAACCCTGTTTGTCTTTTTGATGGATTTCAGGATTATTTTATTTATATCAAAAGGGAGTAATGTCTGAACGTCTATAACTTCAGCTTCAATCCCCGATTTTTGCAGATCTTCAGCTGCTTCCATCACAATCCGGCACATAGATCCATAGGTCACAATGGTGATATCGGTGCCTTCTCTCAGGATTTCGGGAACACCCAGGGGTTCACAAATTTCTGCCAGATTATCGGGTAATTGTTCTTTAATACGATATCCGTTGAGGCTTTCGATGATTAAAGCCGGGTCATCGCCTTTTAAGATAGTGTTATAAAATCCTGCCGCTTTTACAAAATTCCTTGGTGTAATTACATGAATACCCCTCAATGCGTGTATCATAGCGGCCATGGGTGAGCCCGAATGCCAAATCCCCTCCAGTCGGTGTCCACGGGTTCTTATAATCAACGGAGCGAGTTGCCTGCCTACAGTACGATACCGCAAAGACGCCAGGTCGTCGGTTAAGGTGGCGAGTGCATAATAGATATAATCGAAATACTGAATTTCGACAATAGGACGCAAGCCTCTCATAGCGGCACCAATTCCTTGACCGATAATCGTGGTTTCTCTTATACCAGTATCATTTATTCGGAGTTCTCCGTATTTTTCCTGTAATCCGGCAAAGCCTTGGTTAACATCCCCAATCTTTCCAACGTCTTCTCCCAAAGCGAATACAAGGGGATTATTTGCAAAAAGAGCATCAAAAAAATTATTAATTATCTCTCTGCCATCAACCATTGGACTATTTGGTGAATACAGCGGTTTGACTGGAGCAACTTTCAATGGCGAGGTAGGATACTCGCTGTAAAGATGGGTGTTGTATCGCTCAGCATTTTTTGACTCCAGTGAAACAAGCAATTTTCCTATTTCTTTGCTTAATTTCTCAATTTTGATGTGACGAGCCGCTTTCTTCAGAGCTTTAATGCCGTCTTTTTTCTGAAGATTATTATTGTTTTCTAAAGACTTTAAGATATTCCTGATGTCTGCATTGTCTTTCTGATTTTCCGAAATATCCTTCAAAAGGTTTATAACCGTTTTGTTTTCCTTATTTATGGCCTCTCTTGCTGCCTCCCAGGCTTTTTTTCTGGCATTTTTGCCTGTCTCTTCAGCTTCAGCCTCAATCAGCGTAAGTTCCGCTTCCTCACAGACTCCGTTTTGTAGTATCCATTCCTTAAATTTCAGATTACAATCAAATTGATGTTCCCATTCCAGTCTTTCCCTTGATTTGTACCTTTCGTGCGAACCTGAGGCCGAGTGCCCTTGAGGCTGGGTAACCTCATATACATGTACGAGTACCGGTACATGTTCATCACGGGCAATCCTGGCGGCTTTTTGATAGGCTTCTACAAGACCCGGGTAGTCCCATCCTTTTACTTTAATAATCTCAATGCCTTCTTTTTCCCCCCTTTCAAAACCTTTCAGGGCTTCCGATATACTGCCTTTGGTGGTTTGGTATTCTATAGGTACCGATATCCCGTATCCATCATCCCATACCGATACCACCAAGGGGATCTGTAAAACACCGGCTGCGTTGATGGTCTCAAAAAACATTCCTTGTGAAGTGGAAGCGTCACCGATAGTGGCAAAACAAACCTCATTTCCGTGGTTTGAAAAGTTTTTTTGATTTTTCAAAGCTGAATTCTCCCGATAAAGCTTGGAAGCAAATGCCAAACCTACGCTTCTGGGCATTTGACCGGCGGTAGAGGAGACATCCACCACACCATTATACATTTCGGTTTGATTGAGCCAGTGGCCTTTTTCATCGACCCAATGATTGCCGTAATGGGAATTCATTGATCGTCCACCGGAAAAAACATCGTGTTGGGGGTCGGCATGGGCGTAAAGCTGAGCAAAAAATTGTTGCCAGGTAAGGCCCTCTGTAGCCGCAACGAGCGTTTGGTCGCGATAATATCCGGAGCGAAAATCTCCTTTTCTGAAAACTTTAGAAAGAGCAATTTGAGCTAATTCTTTCCCGTCACCGAAAATTCCAAATTTTGCCCTACCCATAAATACATCTTTTCTGCCTAATAAGCTTACTGCACGGCTTTCACAAGCCAATTTGAAATCATCAAGAATTTCTTTTTTAGAAAGAATTATGTCTTTTATCGTAAAATAACCATTCAAAAGGTCATTCATAAGCAAATTCCGGTTTAGAATTCCTGATTTTGAACTGTTTTTTTGCAAAATCCAGAATTAATAGTGTAAAATTAAATGATATTTTTTAAAAACCAAGCCGATAATATTTATACAGATGTATTGTTAATGCATTGTTAAAAAATTTTGGTTTTTAAAACCTTGGTATTTACTTTGCATAGAGGTTTGTATCAGAATTATTTATAACAGTTAATATTTAAGAGAATGAAAAAATTATTTTTTACGCTTGTAAGTGTGCTTTTATTTGCAGCCGCATCTCATGCTCAGGGAGTTTTGAAGTTTAACAAAGAGACTCATGATTTTGGAAAAATCGCAGAAGGTCCTTTGGCAACATATTCTTTTGAGGTTACTAACACAGGAACTGCCCCTGTTATCATCACTAATGCTCAGGCGTCATGTGGTTGTACTACTCCTGAGTGGTCAAAAGAACCCATCATGCCAGGTGCTAAAAGTGTAATTAAAGTAGGATATAATACTTCAGGCCGCCCTAATGCTTTCACAAAAACTATCACCGTAGTTAGTAATGCCGAAAATGGTACAGTGATATTAACTATCAAAGGAAATGTGATTCCAAAAAGTGCAGCTGGAAGTAAATGATATTGATTTGATTGTTTTTATTTAAGGTCATCGGAATCGGTGACCTTTTTTTGTTTTCATTAATTTTTGTGGAAAAAAGTGATTATTTTTGAAATTATAATTTAATATTTTCACAAAATGAAAAAATCACTATCCCTGCTTTTATTTATTTTTTTTAGTATCAACCACGTAAATGCCCAACAAAAAAATCAGGTTTATTTTGATGGAGAATTCTATATAAAACTGAAAGAAATTTCAAACTTCTCAAGCAGTAAAACCACTTCCTCTGTTGATGTTAAAAATGAAATCCCATTTTTAAGTCAATACTCAAAATTTAATATTTTGAATGTAAGGCAACCGTATTATTTCTCAAAAAATGAAAATTTAAAGAAGATTTTCAGGGTTAAAATTTCTGATGAGGAGAATTCCGAAAAATTCATGGCCAACATTAAAGCTGAAAATAATATTGAATACATTGAACGTGTTCCTTTAAATAAAGTTATCTATACTCCAAATGATCCAAGTATTTCGAGTTTATATCATTTGAATAAAATTAAAGCTTATGAAGCCTGGGATATTTCAAGAGGAAATGCGGAAATAACCGTTGCTGTGGTGGATGACGCTGTTCAAACCGACCATCCTGATTTGGCTGCAAACTGTATTGCTGGTTGGGATGTTGTTGACAATGACAATGATCCAAGACCTCCAAGTACTTCATACTCACACGGAACCCATGTTGCTGGTATTGCCGGTGCTGTAACTGACAATGCTGTTGGTGTATCCTCAGTTGGTTTTAACAAGGTTAAGATAATGCCTGTAAGGACTTCAAACTACCCAGGATATATAACCCATGGTTACGAAGGGATTGCGTGGGCGGGTTCACATGGTGCTAAATTGATTAATATGTCATGGGGAGGGGGTGCTTATTCAACGACTGACCAGCAGGTAATAAATGATGCTTATAATAATGGTGCAATATTGGTTGCTGCAGCAGGCAATAGCTCTACAAGTACCCCAATGTATCCTGCAGCCTATGACAATGTTATTGCAGTGGTTAGCACCAATGAAACGGACAATATTAGCTACTTCTCAAATTATGGAACCTGGGTTGACTTATGTGCTCCCGGAAGCAATATTTACAGTACAGTACCTTTTAATTTATATGATACCTATAGTGGAACCTCTATGGCTTCACCTCTGGCTGCGGGTTCAATGGCATTTATTTGGAGTAATTTTCCAAACCTTTCCCAAACGGAGTTAATTAATCTTGTAAAAAGTTCATGTGACAATATAAATTCCATAAATCCGTCTTACACCGGGTTGTTAGGTTCCGGGAGGATAAATGTTTATAATGCCCTTCATTGTTCAGATTTTTCAGTTAATATTACCCCGGCAGAATCTCCAATAGTAATATGTCAGGGGGAAGGACAATTGTTAACTGCCAATTTTATTGCTGATGCAAATTATCAATGGTTTAATGGATCACAACCAATTTCTGAAAACAATGGCAATACCCTCACTGTATCAAATACAGGTAGTTACAAGGTTGTGATAAGTAAGGAGATGTGTATTAATGCTTCCAATACTGTAAATGTAACAGTTGTTCCAATCGAGCTAAATATCAGCTCAAATAGGACTCCAGCTACACTATGTGGTGATTCTTTGATATTTTCTGCTCCTGATTATCCTGGATTAACTTATACATGGTTTAAAAATAATCAGATTATTGCAGGACAAAATAACCGGAATTTAACTGTAAGTGCCGTTGGAACCTATAAATTAAAAATAGAAGGTTCTGATTGTACTCCGGTTTTTTCAAATGAAATCGTTGTAAATGGTGTAGAATATTCAATAAATAAGACGGGGCCAATAATTTTTTGCGAGGGTTTAAGTGACACCCTCAGGGTAAATGAGATTCCAGGAGCTTTTTATCAATGGAAAAGAAATGGAAATTATATTGGGAATAGTTCCAGTCAATTGGTTGTTAACCAAAATGGTAGCTACAAAATTGAAGTTACAACGGGTGGTTGTGGAACCAAAGAATCTGTTCCGGTAGTAGTAAGTGTAATTCCTAATAATATTAATATTTCCACAGCAGGTTCACCAATAATATGTGGGGTCGGGAACTACAAAGAATTAAAAGCCCCAGTGCTCACGGGTGTATCTTACCAATGGTATTTCAATAATCAGATTATTGAACATGCTACCAATAGCAATTATTTTGCATCGAATGCGGGGAGCTATAAAGTGTCTCTTTCTGGTGGAGCATGTAGTAAATTTTCAAATGCAATTCAAATAGAAGCGGTATTAGTCTCGGCAAATATTAACCCTTCAGGGTCAATAGTTTTATGTCCTGGTCAAAAAGTTGTTTTGAGGACTGATCAAATAGCAGGTGCAAGTTACCAATGGAAAGAAAATGATAATCTTATAGGATCAAATGCAGACTCAATTGAAATTGGGGCTTCAGGTTATTATTATGTAGAAATTAGAAAAAGTACCTGTTTAATAAGCTCTGGTGTTAAGGTTGTTTCTGTAATGCCAAACTTTTTAAATGTTTCGACCTCAGGTTCTCTTTTGCTTTGTCCGAATACAGGAGTTAACTTATCGGTTGAAGGATTTTCAAATGGTTTTAATTTTGAATGGAAAAAAAATGGACAATCAATTGGGAGTAATACTAATTTTTATTTTGCATCTTCAGCAGGTTCTTATACAGTAAGAATGTTTACTGATAATTGTAGTGTTCAATCTGACTCTATTAGAGTAAATCAAATCTTAGAAAATCTTGTCATTAATCCAGTTGGCAATTTTAATCTTTGTACTGGTTCTACATTAGCCATAAGTTCTAGTACTATTCAAAACGCTACCTACAAGTGGTTTAAAAATGATGTAGAAATTCCTAATTCTAATTCCAATACTTTTTTGGCAAGTCAAATGGGAACATATCATATAAAAGCTAATGTAAATAATTGTAATTTTATTTCTGGATTTACCACTTTAAACATTTTTTCAGAGCAACTATTACAACCTACCAACCCCGTTAACAAGACTATTTGCACCGGCGATTCACTTGTAATAGGAAATGGATTAAGTGTCACAAACCCAAATGTGAATAACAATGAATCTGGAGAGTTTAATTATTCTGGTCCTCAGATTGGATACGATGGAGGATATAAATCTGGAAATGATCCAACTATAACATCAACCTTAAGTGGAAACATTACCTACATGAAAGTCAAAATCATTTGGGAAAAAAAAGATGGATACGGATATAGTTCTTGTGGCACACCTAATCCTGGAGGGTGGCCATATAATAATGAAACTCAATTTCAGTTAATTTCTCCAGATGGAACCACAACAACTATAGTACAGGGTGGTTTGTATGGTGGTGATTATGGTGGCGTAGTTACCACTTATTTTGCAGATGATGGCAGTACTATTGTTCCAGGGTATTCGCCGACCTCCGGTATTTTTAAGCCTTATCAGCCTCTTTCAAACTATTACAATAAATCATCTTACGGTCAATGGAGATTATTACCTGTTGATTTGGCTGGAGGTGATCCTTTATGTGTTTCAGGTTTTTCGATATATTTCGAAACCGGTGGCGGACCTCAGGAAATCACCTGGTGGCCATCTAATACAGGTAATTCTGGTAAACTATATACTGGAAATGAATTTTACCCCAGAAAGACTGAGCCGGGTACCTATACATATTATGCCCAGGTTCAGTCCACAAGTAAATGTAACAGCGACCGTATCCCGGTAACATTAACTATTACTCCAACGAAACCAGCCAAGCCGGCAATTACAGCCACAATTAATGGTGTCGGAAAAGTAAGTCCAATTACCTTATGTGGCGGGGAAACATTGACTCTTACGGGAAACCAATGCTCAGATGGGATAATACATTGGTTAACAGGGGAAACTGGACAATCAATAAATGTTAGCCCCACTTCTAAAATATCTTATTGGGCAACTTGTGAAAAAGAAGGATTTTGTCAAAATATTTCAGATCAATCCGATTTGTTTGAGGTAGACATTTTACCAAATATTTTAAATTTGACTCAAAACTTTGAAGTTGGAGTTAATCAAAATTTTTGGGCTCAAAATTTAAATGCCAGCGGAAAGATATTAGGTCAATCAAATATTGAATATTCTGCTGGAAACTCAGTGATTTTAACTCCAGGTTTTTCTGTCTCAGCAAATCAAGGAAATAAATTTAAAGTTTTTGTTGGGCCTTGCAAAAATCAATAACTATTTAAAATATTTATTTAAGTTTCAGAATCTACAAAATCATTATAGCCAATTTTGAAATTTTGACCCGTTTTTTTATATTTATACAAAAAAATCGGGCTTATGACCATTCTTTGTATTTGTACCTATTTTAAAGGCTCTGAGTTTCTCAAAGCAGCCAAAGCTGAGGGAAATAAAGTCTTTTTGCTTACTCACAAAGATTTAGAACATAAACCATGGCCCAGAGAAAGTATTGATGAGTTTTTTTACCTGGAAAACAATGAAAATACTTTTGAAACCTACAAAACCATCATTCAGGGGACATCTTTTTTGATGCAAAAAAACAAAATTGATCTGGTAGTGGCTCTGGATGACTTTGATGTAGAAAAAGCCGCTCTGGTCAGAGAACATTTCAGGATTCCGGGAATGGGTCAAACTACCGCAAGATATTTTCGCGACAAGCTAGCGATGCGAGTGCAGGCTGAAGATTTCGGAATACCGGTTCCTGATTTTAGTCCACTTTTTACAGATATTGATATTACAGAATTTTTGGAAAACACCCAGGGGCCATGGCTGGTAAAACCACGTTCAGAAGCTTCGGCAGCCGGAATAAAAAAGGTATATTCAAAAGATGAAGCGTGGTCTCATATCCATTCACTGGGTGATGACAGACACCAGTTTTTGATTGAGTGTTTTAAGCCCGGAGATGTTTATCACATTGATTCACTGATTATTGACAGTAAAATTGTATTTGAGAGGTGTAGCCAGTATCTGAGCCCACCCTTTGATGTAGCCCATGGTGGAGGTATTTTCAGATCGGTAACCGTAGAGCATGGCTCAATTGATGATGAAGCCCTTTCATTGATTAATCATCAGGTAATGAATGCCTTCGGGATGCGATTTAGTGCTGCTCATACAGAGGTTATAAAGTGCCACGCTGATGGCAATTATTATTTTCTGGAAACCGCCTCACGTGTTGGAGGAGCTCATTTGGCGGAGATGGTGGAGACGTCTTCAGGCATAAATCTCTGGAAGGAATGGGCAAAAATTGAAACGGCTGTAGCTGAAAAGAAAAAATATATTTTACCCAAAGTTGAAAAATCCTATTCGGGAATTATCATCAGTTTATCCTCACAGCAATGGCCTGATATGAGTCCTTTTAATGATCCTGAGGTGGTTTGGGTCATGAATGAAGAATATCATGTGGGATTAATAGTAAAATCTTCAGAAAGAAAAAGAATATTGGAATTGCTCGATAAATACGCTAAAATGATTGTGGAAATGGGTTATCATGCTTCAGCCCCGGCTCCTGATAAACCAACGCATTAAAAGAAATGAACAAGAAAAATCTGGTATCTGCCGTGGTGGATATCCTCGAAAATAAAATAGCCGAAATAGAAAAAGCCATTGAGAATGTTCAGGCTTCTGTCAATGAAGAAACAAAAAGCTCAATGGGCGATAAGTATGAAGTTGGGCGGGTAATGGCTCAAAATGAGCGTGAAATGCTGGAAGTGCAACTCGGTGAGCATAAACGAGAAATGGAGATTCTCAATACGGTAAATTTCTTTCAAAATTTTGATGAGGTGAGGCTGGGTGCTTTGACTGAAACCAGTATGGGGAAATTTCTAATTGGGGTTAGTCTGGGAAAAATAACATTTGAAGGTGAGTCAATAATGCTAATTTCTCCCAATTCACCGATAGGAAAAGAGTTAATAGGTAAGACCTTAAATCAAAGTTTTGACTTTAAGGGTAAACCGGTAAAAATTTTCTCTGTTATTTGAAAGCCGTCTCGAGCCCGGGTTTAACCCAAATGTACCTTTGCAGTGTATCAAATTGTGATACCCGCACATAGCCGTCATGATTTTGTTTAAGAAATTCTCTGGAAGATGGGTTTTCCATATCTAATCTGAAAAGACAAATGATGTCAGCATCGTGTTTTTTGGTTAATGTATCTATATTGTCTTTTTCAGGAATCCAATTGAACCTATTGAAATTGGTTTTGTAAAAATTAAAGCCGAAATCATCGTGGGAGAGCAATACCAAGGAATTTCTTTCACCCAATTCTTTCATTTTTTTGTAAAAATCCACATTGTTGGGATGTTGAGATTTGAAAGGAAATCCCATTGCCAGACCTAGCAAAAGAGTTCCTGAAACCAGATGTCGGGTAAGTTTCAGCTGCTTTCTCCAAACCAAAAACTCAGTAAAAAAGCCTGTTGCCAACAAAATCAGAGGCATTAAAAGCAACACAAAATGCTGACGTGGAAATACAACCAGAATCAAAAGCAATGCAGGCAGAAATATTAAAACCAGGTAAGTATCTGGTTTTGGTATTCTTATTTTTTTTGAAGAAGCCTTAAAATCAATTGCTAACAGAAAATAAAAGACAAGTGCCGCAACAAAATACTTGGTTTTGCTTTTAAAAATTGAAACGAAAACATCATAAAAAATGGATTTCAGGAAAATAAGTATTTCTTTGGCAAGTCCTGTAATATTACTTAAAACATGTTTCAGAAACATTACCGGATTTGAGGTAATAAGTTGAATCTCATAATTAACCTTTCCAAATAGCTTTTCAAATTGTATAAATTCATCGTTCAGGTCAAGATGTTTTCCGGTCCAGGCTTCATAATTATCAAAAAAATGCATGATAAAATTGGCCTTAAGCATGCCTTTGGGATAAATGCCACCTCCAACGATGTATAATAAGATTAGCAAGCCCGACAGATAAAAAACAATGCTGAGTTTATTTTCTTTTTTTGCAAAAAATATCAATGCCAAAAATACAAAAGGGAAAATCCAGAGGTATTCAGGGCGACTTACATAAATATTCAATAAAAAACCAAGAGCGAGCAAAGCCAGATTTATACTTTTTTTCCTTTTTGGGTCAATTAAAATGATTGTGGAGAGAATTATTACCAGATTAAGAAAAGTGATTTTTGGAAAAATAGAAATTTGGAATCCTGAAAAAAGGAATAAAAGGCTGATAAAGAAGGAGGTGTAAAAGTTTTTTATATATGTATTGAGGAAAAATATTAACAAAACAAAAACACCTGTTGACAGCAAAAAGAAATTTGTAAAAATGAGTTTTAATGGATCAGAAATAAAAAAAGACAAGATTTTTATCCAGGACAGATACAGCAGATTCCCCATATTTGCCATAGGGAGTGAGAGATTTATGCCGTCATTCAGAAAAACATCTTCATCAGTAGTAGGCAAATCATATCTACCAAAAGAATAAAAATAGTAGACCAAAATACTCAGGAGAATAATTGTGGACTTAAAGTAAGCTTGCTGAGTAAAATTCTGTTTTTGATGTGAAATCATAATATTTGGCGAAGCAATAATTGATATCTTTTTTATGGCAATTTAACCCTAAACCCGGCATAAAAATGAAATGTTGAACACCTTTTCATTTTTGGATAAAATCCAAATTCAGATTATCTTGAAATTCCTCAAGAAACTTTCCAACATGAATACCATCCACCAAAGCATGATTGACATGTACCGCAACCGGCATAAGCAGTTTGTTTTCTTTTTCAAAAGTCTTTCCAAAGGTAATTTTGGGGCAACTGTCGGGGAAAGAAAACGCCCGGGCATGAGAAACAGAAGTGAATTTGATCCAGGGCAGACTGCTGTAATGAATCACATTTTGTCCGGCTCCTGCAGGAACCAGTCCGGTAGCGTTTTGAACTCTTTCAATCTCTTTTTGAGCTTCGGTTTTAAAGATTTGATAGTCAGAATTATAATCAAAATAGGCAAATCCAAAGGTGCCATCAGGACGATTGATGGTAGGCGATGCATGAATGGCATCATACAAGTAAACCTCTCCGTTTTCGATTCTCAGCCTAAAATTTTCGATGCTGTTCGCCGCTTTTAAAGAAGCATACAAATAATATAAAAAAAAGGATTCTCCCGTTTCTTTGGCTTTTTTGTAGGCAAAAGTACAATCTACTTCAGCAGTAATTCCAAAAAATGGCTCTTCAAATTTTGAAAAGAATTCAAAATGATCTTTTCGCGGCCAGGTGGCAATATCAAGTTTATTTTTCATAAAAAAACTAAAACTTCATCGAGTTTTTCAACTTGCTTAAATTGCTCATTTTCAATCTCCACATCCACCAGCTCGTGTGCCCAGGTGGTATGGTAAGGCACGTGCACACCCCAGCCACCGAGCTCCAGCACCGGCAGAATGTCTGATTTTACAGAATTCCCGATCATCATGAACTCACTTGGTTTTATATCGAGATGTTTTATCAGTTTTTGATAGTCAGCAGTGCGTTTTTCCGACATAATTTCGATATGGTGAAAATATTCTTCCAGCCCCGACTTCCTTAGTTTTCGTTCCTGATCCAGCAAGTCACCTTTGGTAGCCACCACCAGCCGATATTTGCCTTTTAGGGCTTTTAATGTATCTTCCACACCTTCCAGCAATTCAATGGGCTTTTCCAGCATTTCTTTACCCAGTTTGATGGTTTCTTCTACCAGTTTCAGGCTTCCTTTTGATTCCGTTATGACCGAAATGGTCTCAATCATACTCAGCATAAAAGCCTTGATGCCATAGCCATACAGCTCCAGATTTTGCATTTCTATCTTAAAAAGCTCCTTGGCCGACGAATGCATGGGCAGGTAGTCTTCCACAAGGGCACAAAAACGGTCTTCTACTTCACGAAAATATGGCTCATTGACCCAAAGGGTATCATCGGCATCAAAAGCAATAACTTTTAGTTTGTTCATTTTTTTAAACAAAAATTTTATTTCTAAAAAAATTTAAAAATTGGCGGTTTTAAATGTTTAATATTTCAAATAAATATATCTTTATACAAAAAAAGGACATTTCAACCTTATAATTAATGAAAAGAAGAGATTTTATTGCAAAAAGTGCTTTCGCATTAGCCGGAAGCAGCCTGCTTACTACTGATGTTTTTGCTGCAAAAAAAGCAAAACATTCGCTGGGAGTTCAATTATATTCTGTCAGAGATGACATGAGCAAAGACCCCCTCGGAACGCTCAAAAAAGTGGCCGAAATGGGGTATAAAAACGTAGAACATGCCAATTACGTCAATCAGAAATTTTATGGTTGGACGGCAAAGGAATTCAGGAAAGTGTTGGATGATTTGGGGTTAAAAATGCCATCGGGTCATACCGTTTTTGGCAAACCACATTGGGATGAGTCTAAAAATGATTTTACTGATACCTGGAAAAAACTGGTAGAAGATGCTGCCATTTGCGGACAAAAATATGTTATCAGCCCGTGGTTAGATATTGCTTATCGGAAAGACTTTGATCAGCTGAAACGCTTCATGGAGGTTTTCAATAAAAATGGTGAGCTGTGTAAAGCCAGCGGAATGAAGTTTGGGTACCATAATCATGATTTTGAGTTTAGTCTTAAACTCTCTTCTATAAAGGTATATGACATAATGCTGCAAAACACTGACCCTAACCTGGTAGCACAGCAGCTCGACATAGGCAACATGTATGGTGGAGGGGGTCGTGCCATGGATTTGTTGAAACAGTATCCCGGACGTTTTGAACTGATGCATGTTAAAGACGAAATCAAAGCCAATCCTGATGGAAATACTTATGAAAGCACTATCCTGGGAGTTGGAGTGATAGGAGTGAAAGAGGTAATTGATTATGGTAAAAAGAAAGGAGGAACCACCCAGTTTATCATTGAACAGGAATCTTACCAATCTAAAACTCCGATTGATTCAATTAGAGAGGATCTCGAGATAATGAAAAAATGGGGATATTGATATTCCTGAAATAATTCTGAATGGCGGTCTGAAAAGATCGCCATTTTTTTGTTGGAATTTTCCGGCAAGAAATTTTTGATTTTTAAATTCAACCATTTACCTTTATTCATCGTAACCTATTCATGTATAGGTAAATATACACAAGGATTATTAAAATTTTTACACCCATTATGAAGCCCAAGGCCGCCACTTTAAAAATCATTGCCGACAAACTGGGTTTGTCGATTTCTACTGTTTCCCGAGCTCTCAGGGGCATGCCCGAAATCAATACCGAAACCCGTGAGGCGGTTTTGGAATTTTCAAAAAATCTCAATTACAAACTGCCATCAGTGGCCAACGCAGGGGCAGTGGATCAGGCATTTTTGATTGCTGTAATCGTACCTGAGCTTAATTTCTTTTTTCAACAGGTAATAAAAGGGATTGAAGAAAATGCTCTTTTGGCCGGTTTTTCGGTAGTTTATGCCATAAGTAATGAATCTTACGGCAGAGAGCTGACACTTGTCAACCGACTGATAAATCATAAAGTAGATGGTTTTTTAGTGTGTAAAACTCAGGAAAGCACCAACGAGGAGCATTTTAAACATATCGTAAAACTCAACAAACCGCTGATTTTCCTTGATAGGAAAAGCCATAAAGTGCCTGGAGCATCTTTTTTGATAAACCATAAATTAGCTGGGAAAAAAGTAGTGGAGCACCTTTTGGAAAAAGGCTATAAAAGAATATACTTTGTAGGCACTGAAACCAATTACAATAAAGATAGTAGTCTCGAGCAAGGCGTTTTGGAAGCGATGGAATCCAACCGGAAGGATGACTACTCCCGTAACTTCGTTTTCGGAGATTTTGATCTGGAGTCGGCCTACGAAAAAGCCATAGAAATCCTTAATTCCAATGACCGCCCCGATGCCTTTATTGCTTCGAGTGACTCTGCGGCTGCCGGTATACTTAAAGCTGTGAGAGACCAGGGATATAATATTCCAAAGGACATCGGTATAATAGGATACTATGACAAGCCAATCTCGAGTGCATTAACTCCTACTCTAAGTTCGGTGAGCATTCCAGCTACCGAACTAGGGAAAAGAGCGGTAAATATGCTCATTGAGCAGGTGCATCTTGGCTTTGAGATCAGTGATGCAACCATTTTACTTGAGCCCGAAGTGGTACCTCGTGAATCTACAAATTTGCAAAGAAGGTTTTTTGGTCTTTAATCCAGGCATTTCTTTATTTGTCTTTTGACAATGCTGCCAGGGTAGCATTTACTTTTTTGGCTTCCTCAGCACTGGCTACCACCATCAGGAGTTCTGACACAAAACTGGATTTACCATTTTCAGTAACTTTGATAACTTTTTCTTTTCCTTTTGTCAGGATAGAAATTGCCATATTTTGACCCTCGACGTCAAAGCTATTTTTAGATGCATCAATATCTTTGATATTAAATTCAAAGGTTTTTTCTATGGTTTTTTTGCCTGAAGCCGTGGTAGTTACTAATTTCCACTTATTTTCATTTGCACTAAGTTCCTGGGTAATTCCGCCCAATTCCTCATTTCCCAGCGTTTTCACAAGCCATGCAAAGTTTTCTGGCTTTATACCTTGTTGACATTTTTTGGCAATTTCCGGCAAACTGCTGATAAGAGTTCTGGCCGATTCGAGATCAGGAATAAAAAAATCAATTTCTTTTTCAAAAGATTTTTTGCCATCACTTTTTTCCAGGGAAATAAACTTTTGACCATCAATAGTTTTTGCCGAAATGACCGGATAGTTTTTGTCTATTTTCAATTTAAAATCGGTTAAATCTCCGAAGTTAAAACTATATTTTTCTTCTTTAGACTTGCCTTTTACCTCAGTTTCCCTGCTGTATTCACACATACAGTTTTTATCAATTTTTTGCTCGATTTTATCTTCCCCTAACTCAATAGCCGAGATTTTTGACAAGGCATCCAAACCCGGTGACCCACTTATTTTTAGTCTGTTTTGAAGTTCTTTTCTTGCCATTGGTAAAAACTTCTTCAAAGCCATCGCCAAAATCTTCGTTTCTTTTGGTTTAGCAACATAGAATTTCAGGCTGTTGCCATATTCTACTTTATTTTTCAGATTATCAGTTATTCTAATAAAATCGTCTTTGTCGTTGGTTTGAATCTCTACTTCAAAAATGCTTCCCTGTGCTTTGGTTTCAATACTTTTGTCATTGAGGTCCCCCCAGGAAAAATCATAGCTCATGTCTGATTCTTTTTTATTGGCGGCAAATTTGGTGTCCACTTTTACCCGATCTTTCAGACTGCCGGCCCTTTGAGTGCTTTGCGTAACTTCTATTCCTTGTTCCTCAAAACTGGCAATAGTACCTTCCACCATTTTCTGGAGTTCAGTGAAAGAATCTGTAAGCTTTATGCCGGATTCAAACTTGCTTTTTGCGACCGAAATCGCCGCTTTTATGCCTTTTTCAAACTCCTTGGCATTGGTCACATCATCAAATCTGAAGACCATTTTGTTAACATATTTTTCAAATTTTTCGGCTTTGGTGTATTTTATTGCATCAAAACCCTCTGCGGTAGCCACCTCCACAGTGATGATTTTTTTGGAAGCTTCCCTTTGTACCAGCACAGGGCTGAAAAAAATCAAGTCAAAGACAAATTCTTCTTCGGTGCTTTTTCCTTTGGAATCGGTATAAGTTAATCTAAAAACCCCTTCGGTACTTCCCTTGCCTGATGCCACAATTTCCTGACCAAATATCTCTTTTTCGAGTTGAACCTCTTTGATATATTTGTTTAAGTCACTGATGGTCTGGGAATAAGAATCTGGTTTTGCCGTAAAAAGTAGTACAGCTATCAAATAAAATATATTTTTCATAGGTAAATTAAAATTTTGACCCAATGTAGATTTTCAAAATTAGAATTGCTATGATGATGGTTAGGTTATCAAAAATTTTATTTTAAGGATTTAAATGGATTAACTGAAATTTTGGGTTATTTCAGGGTGAAGAAAAGATTTAAAAATTTAATTTTACAAAAAAAACAAATTATGAAAACTTCAATCAAACTGATAGCATTTTCAATAATACCCCTTTTATCAATGGCTCAAATCAAATATCCTGAAACAAAAAAAACTGATCAAACCGACAACTATCATGGCATTGAGGTAAAAGACCCTTATCGCTGGCTGGAAGATGACAAGTCTGTCGAAACGGCTGCATGGGTGAAAGCACAAAATGAGGTAACATTTGATTATCTGTCAAAAATTCCTTACCGCAAACAGATTCAGGACAGGCTTGAAAAGGTTTTTAATTATCCCAAATATTCAGCCCCATCAAAAAAACACGAATGGTTTTATTTTTACAAAAATGATGGACTGCAAAATCAATCGGTATTATACCGTCAAAAAGGCCTCAACGGAGCTCCAGAAGTGGTGATGGACCCAAACAAACTTTCTCCCGACGGCACTACGAGGTTGATGCAATTCAATATTTCTAAAGATGGAAAATACGCAGCTTATGCCCTTTCAAAAGGAGGCTCCGACTGGATGGAAGTTTTTATCATGGATTTGAAAACACTGAAAACCCTTGATGATAAACTCGAGTGGGTGAAGATATCGGGCCTGGCCTGGCAAGGCAATGGATTTTATTACAGCCGCTATCCTAAGCCAGAAGGCAGTGCATTAGCAGCCAAAAATGAGGACCATCAGGTGTGGTTTCATTCAGTTGGTACATCTCAGGGAAAGGATGAATTGGTGTATCAGGACTCGGCCAACGGACAGCGTTTTCATACATTGAGCACTTCGGAAGATGAGCAGTTTGCGTTTTTATATGTGAGTGATAGGGGAAAAGGGCTTGATGGGAATGCTCTTTTCTATAAAATGAAAGGCCAAAAAGACTTTTCTCCTGTGGTGAAAGAGATCACAAACTCTTCTTACTCGTTTATTGAAAATGTAAATGGAAAATTTATTATCCAGACCAACGACCAGGCCCCCAATGAAAAATTACTACTTTTTGATCCTAAAACCGGGAAATTCTCTGATTTTATTGCCGAAAAACCTGAGCCTTTGCAAGGTGCCGGTACCGCCGGAGGCAAACTTTTCCTTAATTATTTAAAAGATGTGACTACAAGAATATATGTGTATAATCTGAATGGAAAGCTTGAAAATGAAGTAAAACTGCCCGCAGTAGGAACCGCCGGTGGTTTTGGCGGAGAAAAGGATGATAAGTTTGTTTTCTACTCCTTCACCTCCTTCACTTTTCCTCCTACTATTTACAGATATGACATTGCCACTAAAAAAAGCACCGTTTTCCGTATTCCTGAGGTAGATTTCAAAGCCGATGATTTTGAAACTAAACAGGTGTTTTACACTTCTAAAGACGGTACAAAAGTGCCCATGTTTATCACTTACAAAAAAGGTTTAAAGCTCAATTCACAAAATCCAACCTTGCTTTATGGCTATGGTGGATTCAATGTGAGCCTTAACCCTGCTTTTAGCCCACTTTTGATTCCATTTCTTGAATACGGCGGTGTATATGCACAAGCCAACCTACGTGGAGGCTCTGAATATGGCGAAAAATGGCATGAACAAGGCATGAAACTCAAAAAGCAGAATGTATTTGACGACTTCATCGCTGCCGGAGAATATCTGATTGTCAATAAATATTGTGATTCTGAGCATTTGGCTCTTCGTGGAGGCTCTAATGGCGGGCTTTTAGTAGGTGCGGTGATCAATCAAAGACCCGATTTAGCCAAAGTGGCAATTCCACAAGTGGGCGTGATGGACATGCTGCGATTCCACAAATTCACCATTGGCTGGAACTGGATAGCCGACTATGGTTCTGCCGACAATGCCGAGGAATTCAAAGTTTTATATGGTTATTCGCCTTTGCATAATATCAAATCAGGCCTAAACTACCCGGCTACTCTGGTAACTACTGCCGACCACGACGACCGCGTGGTGCCGGCCCATTCGTTTAAATATACCGCCGAGCTGCAAGCTAAAGCCGCCGAAAGCACCAAAAATCCTTTGTTGATACGCATAGACACCAACTCAGGCCACGGTGCTTCCAACACCAGGAAAAACCTCGAAACCATGGCCGATATCTATGGCTTTATCTTTTGGAATATGGGGGTGAAGGTTTTTTAATATTCTGAAAATTATGAGAATTTTTAAATTTTGGTTGGTTTCAATTACGTCATTAGTTCTTAATGTTACTTTCTTTTGTAGTTCTTTTGCTCAAAATAATGGAAACATAAAATTTCTTAGCTTAATTCATGGAAATAAAGAGGAATATTTAAGAAGTATTTGTAACACTTCGGATGGAAACTTGTTGATATCTTTTTATACTAATTCAACTTCAGGAAATTTTGATACTCAAATAGTCGAGTCATATGAATTTTATGGTGTTATAATAAAAATTTCACCTGAAGGAGTAATACTTTGGCAAAAACATTTTTATCCAGGAGGAGGGGATATGATTTCTAATATTATAGAGAGGAATTCCAATGAATATATTTTTACAACGATTAGATTTACTCAGGATGATTTGTTCCCTAGTTGGCATTTGGTGACATTGAATTTATCTGGAGAGATTGTAAATTCCAAGCCCCTTGAAAATGGTGCAGGTAAAAATTTACTTCTTCTAAATGATGGAAGGTTAATAACCCATGGAAAAGATGAAAATTCGATAAGAGTTTATAATTCTGATGGCACTATAAATAAACCAAGTAGTTTTTTTAACTTCCCTTATTTTTCTGGGTGGTGGGAAATAAATAAAATTGTTCAAGTCTCGGATGAATTTTTGGTTTGCGTTGGAGAAAAAAGCGGATATTATAGTAATGATGATTGCTGGCTGGCAAAATTAAACCTCAATTCGGGAAATATTGAATGGCAGAAAACGTTTGGAAGCACTTCAGATGATGAAATTTCAGATGTTTTTATGGATCCGGAAGGATCTTTAATCGCACTTGCAAAAGTTTCAAGAGGAGATTCGTTTTTTAGTAACTCTTATTATAAATCCACAAGTTTATTTCAAGATAGTTTTAATATGGCCTTTTTAGAAATCAATCCTCATAATGGTAATATTATTAAGAAAAGATGTTATTCAGGTTATAGCAATTATTCAAATGCATTTTGTGGTGCAATAAGACCAATTAATAGTAAAAGGTTTCTTTTTTCGGGTGGATTGAAAGGAGATGGAGGAGATGCTATTGCTCATCCATCCAATCAAACATTTCAAGTAAATCCTTGGATATTTTCAATAGACAATCTTGGAAATATTAATTGGCAAGTTAGATTTGGAGAGCCTGATGTTTACGAGGAAATTGGAGAAATAGAAATTAAGAGCAATAATCAAGTTTTCGTGGCAACCAGTTTATTTGATTCCAATGATATAAAATTATATTTAATTGATTCTATTCCGTCAGCAAATCCATGCTCCTCATTAGTAGAGCATTCTGGAAATATTGATAGTTATACAGGAATTTCCGCTATGAATATAAATTCAAGTGTAAGTCTCAATTTTAATACAAATCTAATTTATAATGCTCAAGGTTTCATCGAATTGAAACCTGGTTTTGTTGCATCCAATTCCAGTGTATTTATTGCAGAAATAAAAGATTGTGATTAAAAGAAAATTAAATATGTACAATTCTGTTTCTTAATATTAGCTCACAGTTTCCAAGGTCGCTAAATCCTGAATCCGGGTAATTTCCTTGATTATTTCATTTTGAGCCGATGTAATTGTCATCTCTGAATTTATTTCTATACAAATCTATCAAAATTCAACCAAAACCAAATAGCATTAGATAAAAAGTTCCTTTGGGAATTACATTTTCATTTTCCCCCCAAAAAACCCTAAATTTGCTTTATGGAAAAACCAATTTTCAACAAACGCATTTTCTGGGATGTGGTATTCGAAAATATCGATTACGATGCCAAGGCCAATTTTGTGATTGAGCGTGTGTTTGAGCGTGGTGATGTGCCAGATATTAGAAATTGCTTCAAATATTATGGCGTGGAGAAAGTAACTGAAGCCTTGCTCAATGCCAGGTTTTTGCCGGAAACCAGAATGTATTTGGCTGCAGCTGCTATAGATAGACCCTTAACTGATTTCAGATGCTACACTTTGAGACAGTCGAATCCGACACTTTTTCCTTACTAAAGGAATTACTTTCGATGCCTGAATTAAAGGAATTTTCTTTAGTTGGTGGCACAGCACTTTCTTTATTATATGGGCATAGAATTTCGGTAGATTTAGACTTGTTTTCCAATTCAAAATTTGAAAATAACATCATAGTAGAAGCACTTACGAAAAAATTCAAAAGTGATTTCTTAATTGAACAAAAACCACCACAGTTTGGTATTTTTTGTTTTATAAATGATGTAAAAATTGATTTGGTAAGGCATCCATTTGAAATGTTGAACCCACCTTCGGTTATTCAAAATATTAGAATGTTTTCTAAAGAAGACATAATTGCAATGAAAGTTCAGACCATTTTAGGTCGTGGGAAAAAGAAAGATTTTTGGGATATTTCGGAGCTGTTAAAATATTATTCTGTTCAAAATTTCATTGATTTTCATACAAATAAATACAGTCTTCAAAATTTATTAATTTCGGTTCCTCAAGCCCTCACGTACTTTTCAGATGCCGATGAAAGCGAAAACCCCGTTAGCTTAAAAGGCCAAACCTGGGAAAGTGTTAAGGCTCATATCCAAAAGAAAGTACGAGAATATCTTCAAGGTTAAATTTCATATGCACCTCCTCAGAACCAACTCCTCTAATACCGACTTCCAGTTGCTTGTAAAAGCTTTGGATGAATATCTGACCATAACCGATGGGGACGAGCATGCGTTTTATGACCAGTTCAATAAGATTACTCATATTCAGCACGTTGTGGTAATATATAATGGTGAGCAGCCTGTTGCTTGTGGAGCCATAAAGAAATATGAGGATGGCGTATGGGAGCTCAAACGTATGTATGTGGTACCTGAGCAGAGAGGTAGTGGAATAGCTGCTTTTTTAATTACCGAACTTGAGCGATGGGCAAAAGAATTGGGGGTAAAAAGGCTTATTCTCGAAACCGGGAAACGTCAGGAGGCAGCCGTTGCATTTTATCATAAAGTAGGTTACAAAGTCATAGAAAATTTTGGGCAGTATATTGGGGTCGAAAATAGTATTTGCTTTGAAAAGCAATTGTGAATATACAAGGCAACAGGGTGTAGGGAACAGGCAATAGTATTCACAATTTGGTAAGTTTGTAAGTAGCAATTAAAGTCAATTACCAATCCGTGACTCATCCGTAGAATCCGTGGTGCAGTCCACAAAGAGCGGTCTTTCTTTTATGAAGTAATTTATAAGAATATTTATAAATAACAGAAATTTATATATTTGCATAAAATTACTCTGCTTGCATACCAATGGAAACTTACGCCCGAATTTTACTCATAGCCATGCCGGCTTTTTTGTTTTTGGTTTTATTCGAAAAATGGTACGGCTACCGTAAACGCAAAGACCCCTTTCGGGCACTGGATACCATTTCGAGTCTAAGTTCGGGCTATACCAATGTTTTAAAAGACGTCCTTGGTTTAAGTATTACCATCATCTCTTATGATTGGTTTTCCTCACATTTTGCTTTTTTCAAGATAGAAAATACCATCGCTACCTATGTTATTGCATTTATTGCCCTCGACTTTATGGGGTATTGGGTACACAGGCTTTCGCATGAAGTAAACCTATTTTGGAATAAACACGCCATTCATCATAGTTCTGAAGAGTACAATCTGGCATGTGCTTTACGTCAAAGTATCTCTAGTTTTGTCAATATCTGGACTTTCTTTCTGATTCCGGCAGCCATTTTTGGCGTGCCACCCATTGTGATCGCTACGGTGGCTCCACTACATCTTTTTGCCCAGTTTTGGTATCACACGGTTTATATTGGAAAAATGGGCATCCTGGAGAAAATCATAGTGACGCCTTCGCATCACAGGGTGCATCATTCGATCAACCCGGAATATATGGACAAAAATCACAGCCAGATATTCATCATTTGGGATAAACTTTTTGGTACATTTCAGGAAGAACTGCCAGATGTACCTCCGGTTTATGGCATTACCCGCCCGGTAAGTACCTGGAATCCGGTAAAAATCAATTTTTTGCATCTTTGGATTTTGATAAAAGATGCCTGGAGAGCACCAAAAATCTGGGATAAATTCAGAATCTGGTTTATGCCTACGGGCTGGCGTCCTGAGGGTTTTGATGAAAAATATCCAATCAAAAAGATATCAGACCCTTACCATTTTCAAAAATATGATATTCAACTCAATGAAAATGCCCTGGTTTGGGTTTGGGTACAGTTTGTGGCCACTTTGGGCTTTTTGGTTTTATTATTTTTAAATATTTCAAAACTTGATATGGCAGGAATGCTCACATTCGGGGCGTTTATTTTTCTGCACGTTTACAGTTATACCGAATTTATGGATAAAAACCCCAATGCTATTTTTTTCGAAATCATTAAAAGCCTGTATTTAATCGTCGGGCTATTGGCATTTTCCTATTGGTCACCGATTATATCCGAAAACTTGAAAATAATACTGATAGTTTATGGAATTTCAGCCACAATTTTGACCTGGTATTTTGCAAAAAAAAGTCCGCAACACTCTTTGTCACGGACTTCATAAGTTTTTTTTATTAAATCTTAATGTTCCAGATAATCCAAATCTTTATTGTGGGTTTCGGCAATGGAAAGGGTTGAATAAAAGCCAAGGAGGTAAATCACAATTCCTAAAATTGCGGCAGACCAAATCGCACCCTGGCTTGGTTTTAGAAAATTGAAAATTACAATCATACCTGCCAATGCTCCTCTCACCATATTGGGAACAGTAGTGGCGGCTGTTGCTCTTAGATTAGTGCCAAACTGCTCAGCACCTACCGTCACAAACATCGCCCAGTAACCTGTCCAGAAACCTAGCCATACAGCAGTTGCGTAAAGTGTGTTGGCAGTTTTCATGCCACCAAATAAGAAAAATAAAACGCCAAGCAACGACATGCCCATCATCAATGCAATAGCTTTTTTACGTGAAGCCAGCCAATGGCTTAAGAAGCCGCTGATAAAATCACCCGCCGATATGCCCACATAAGCCCACATTATTGCAAGTCCGGGTTCTACTTTTTCTGTAATTCCCAAGGCTTCGCCAAACTGATTGCTCAGATAAATCAAAATTCCAATACAAAACCAAGTTGGCAAACCAATGCCGATACATTTCAGATATTTCACAAACCGGTCCCAGTCGGTAAAAAAAGCGAAGAAGTTACCTTTAGTGACATCAGATGTATGTTTGATGTTTTTGTACATTCCCGATTCTATTACACCCACTCTAAGTAAGAGTAGTAAAAAACCCATTCCCCCGCCAATGAAATAAGCGATAGTCCAGTCGCCTGAAAGCTTTACGGTGAAAGTAGCCACAACAGCACCTAAAAGACCCACTCCAGCAACCAAAGAAGTGCCTTTTGCTCTTAAATGTTTTGGCAAAACTTCTGAAACCAGCGTAATACCGGCACCTAATTCGCCGGCGAGACCTATTCCGGCTAAAAAACGGAGCCATTTGTAAGCTTCAACTTTGTCAACAAAATCAATCTGAGGAATCAGTCCGCAAAAAATATTTGCTAGGGAATAAGTGATTATTGAGCCAAAAAGCACGGAAAGTCTTCCTCTTTTATCGCCCAGCGTTCCCCAAAGGATTCCGCCTATCAAAAGACCAATCATTTGAGTATTAATAATTGAGGAGCCAACAGAGTCAATTTCGGCTTTTGACAATCCCAAACTTTCAAGGCTGGGAATTCTTACGATTCCAAAAAGCTGTAAATCATAAATGTCAACAAAGTAACCAAGGGCAGCTACAATAACAGGCATACTGAAAAGATGCTGAAGGTCAGTCTTTTGCGATTTCATGGTTAGGGTTTTATTTTAAAAAAAGGGTTTATATTTTCACACCAAATGCCAGGTCGCCTGCATCACCAAGCCCGGGCACTATATATGACTTTTCATTGAGTTCATCGTCAACATCTCCAATCCAAAGTTTACATTCAGGCATACGTGCTTTAACAAATCTGGCACCACGATCGCTGGCAATTACCGAAACGATATGCGTTTTGGCGGGTATTCCAAATCTCAATAAGCCATGATAAGCTTTTTCCAAAGATTTTCCTGTTGCCAGCATGGGGTCGCAAATTATCAACGTTTTGCCAGTTAAGTCCGGGCTGCTTATATAGTCCATTTCGATATTAAAATGCTCTGATTTGTCATGAACTCCTCGATAAGCACCAATAAAAGCACTGTCAGATTTATCGAAAAAATTGAGTAAACCTACATGAAGGGGCATTGCAGCACGAAGTACAGTCGCTATTATAGGGAAGTCTGTCAATACCTGCGTATTTTTTTCGCCTAAAACAGTGGTTATTTTTTGATTACTAAAAGTCATGGTTTTCGAAATCTCGTAAGCAAAAATCTCACCTATGCGTTCAAGGTTTTTCCTGAACCTCATAGTGTCTTTCTGAATTTCCACATCTCTCAATTCCCCAATAAAATTTTTTACTATCGAATTGCTCTCTGATAAAACAAGCATGATTATTAGTTTTTTACAAAAATATAAATTTTACTTAATTTATGAAACCACAGTTTGAGGACTTTTACTAATCTGCAGTTTCAGTTTTTTCAAAAAAAATGCCCTTTTTCGGTATCCGAAAAAAGGCATCTGAAATGTCGGTCAGTAAATCTGTTAAACTTTGATTTCAACGTCAACACCTGCAGGTAATTCAAGTTTCATCAAGGCATCAACAGTTTTTGGACTTGCCGAGAAGATATCGATCAATCTCTTGTAAGTACAAAGCTGAAACTGCTCTCTAGATTTTTTTGATACGTGCGGTGAACGCAATACTGTGAATTTCTCAACACGTGTTGGCAAAGGAATTGGACCGCTTACGGTTGCTCCTGTTGACTTAACGGCTTTAACGATTTTTTCTGAAGAGTTGTCAACCAAAGAATGGTCAAACGACTTCAATTTGATTCTGATTTTTTGAGACATTGGTTCAAATTTATTTTGGTGAAAAAAAGCCTTCGAAAGAACCATTTACTCCGAAGACCGAAAATTGAGGTGCAAAATTAGTATTTCATTTGGTAATAGCAAAATCTTTAGGGAATTTTGAAATCAATTTTAGTAAAAGAATGCTCACCTTTCCAAATGCAAAAATAAATCTTGGTCTGAATGTCATCGGGAAACGGCCTGATGGATACCATAATATTGAGTCGGTTTTCTATCCGGTAGAATGGGCCGATGCTCTTGAAATCATAAAAGCAGATGAGTTTTCTTTCGGTTCCACTGGTTTGGAAATCCCTGGGAATGCTTCCAACAATCTTATAATTAAAGCGTTTCAAATCCTTGTAAGTGAAGGCTTGTTGCCCGACAATTCCGTTAAAATACACTTACACAAAGTTATACCCATGGGTGCCGGAATCGGCGGAGGTTCAGCAGACGGAGCCTTTGCTTTGAAAATGTTAAATGAAATTTTTGATCTAAACCTTTCAGACTTACAACTCGAACACTTTGCCTCGCAATTAGGCAGTGATTGCCCGTTTTTTATTCAAAATCGTCCTAAATTCTGCTTCGGAAGAGGTACAGATTTCGAGGAAATAGACTTTTCCTTAAAAGGTTACAGTCTTGTTTTGGTCAATCCTCAGATCCATATTTCTACAGCGGAAGCATACTCAGGAGTTATTCCACATTCGTCGGAGATTTCTATAAAAGAAATTTTAAAAATGCCAATTTTGAAGTGGAAAGGGCTGTTGGTGAATGATTTTGAAGAAAAAGTACTTTTAAATCATCCGAAAATTTCCAGTGTAAAGCAAGAATTATACAATGTTGGGGCAATATATGCTTCGATGACCGGAAGTGGCTCAACTGTTTATGGTATTTTTGAAAATTTGCCTGAAAAATACAATCCTGAAAACTGTGTGATATGGAGCGGTAAAGCTAAATTCTAATCTCTGATTTTATAATACCAAAAAATTCCAAGCCCATTCTGAGAATAATACAAGAATTTTAGTCTTTTTTTTGCTTTTTTATCGGATTAATGAAATTTTTTTTGTTATTTCGCACCCGAAAATTCTGACAACAGAGGATTTTCAAATTAGCTTCATAATTTAATTATTTGAATAATAAAAAGCATGGCATCAGTAAGACCAGATGAGGTTTCGGCGATTTTGCGTGAGCAATTGGCCGGTGCAAAAACCGAAGCAGAACTAGAAGAAGTAGGTACGGTACTCCAGATTGGTGATGGAGTTGCACGTATTTATGGACTTTCTAAAGTACAACAAGGAGAACTTATAGAATTTGAAAATGGCCTTAAAGGCTTGGCTCTTAACCTTGAAGAAGACAACGTAGGTGCGGTATTGTTGGGTGAGTCTTCAGAAATTAAGGAAGGTGCAGTTGCCAAAAGAACCGGACTGATTGCCTCCGTAAAAGTGGGTGATGGTATCGTGGGTCGTGTAGTCAACACATTAGCTGAACCTATTGACGGACATGGTCCGATTCAGGGCGAAACTTTCGAGATGCCACTTGAAAGAAAAGCTCCGGGTGTAATCTATCGTCAGCCAGTTACAGAGCCACTTCAGACGGGTATCAAAGCTATTGATGCTATGATTCCGATTGGTCGTGGTCAACGTGAGTTGGTTATTGGTGACCGTCAAACTGGTAAAACTGCTGTTTGTATTGATACTATTATCAACCAAAAAGAATTTTTTGAAAAAGGGGAACCCGTATATTGTATCTATGTAGCTTGTGGTCAGAAAGCCTCTACCGTGAAGCAGGTTGAGCAAACCCTGCGTCGTTATGGTGCTATGGATTACACAGTTATCGTTTCTGCCAATGCTTCTGATCCATCTCCGATGCAATTCTTTGCTCCATTTACTGGTGCTGCAATCGGTGAGTATTTCAGAGATACTGGTCGTCCGGCTTTAGTAATTTATGATGACCTTTCAAAACAAGCCGTAGCTTATCGTGAGGTTTCTTTGTTGCTTCGTCGTCCACCGGGACGTGAAGCTTATCCTGGTGACGTATTCTATCTTCACTCTCGTTTATTGGAGCGTGCTGCTAAAATCAACCAGTCAGATGCGATTGCTCAGGCTATGAATGACCTTCCTCCTTCTTTGGCAGGCAAGGTGAAAGGTGGCGGTTCATTAACAGCCCTTCCAATCATCGAAACGCAGGCTGGTGACGTGTCGGCTTATATCCCTACCAACGTAATCTCTATTACCGATGGTCAGATATTCCTTGAGTCAAACTTGTTCAATGCCGGTATTCGTCCAGCTATCAACGTAGGTATTTCGGTATCACGTGTGGGTGGTAATGCTCAGATTAAGTCGATGAAAAAAGTAGCAGGTACTTTGAAACTTGATCAGGCACAGTTCCGTGAATTAGAAGCATTTGCAAAATTTGGTTCTGACCTTGACGCCGCTACCAAGCTTGTAATCGAGCGTGGTCGTCGTAACCAGGAAATCCTGAAGCAAGGTCAATATCAGCCAACTTCTGTGGGTGAGCAGGTAGCAATCATATTTGGTTCAATTAATGGTATCATGGATTTGGTTCCGGTAGCTAAAGTAAAAGAATATGAGCACGAATTCCTTACTATTTTGAAATCTACCAAGCCAGAATTGATCACCAATCTGGCCAAAGGTAAATTAGAAAAAGAGGATACCGATTATATCATTAAATTCGGTAAAGAATTGGCTCAGAAATATGCATAATGCCAAAAATATTTGAATATCTGAATATTGCATTTTTCTTTTATTCAAATGAACACGAGCCAGTTCATGTTCATGCGGCAAAAGGAGGTAAAGAGTCAGTGTTTGAAATATTAATTTCACAGTCAAAGATAGAATCAATAAAGATTAGAAAAGTTAGAGGCAAAGAGCATTTGGATAAAATAGATTTAAAAAATGCCGGAATTTTTGTTGAGAAATATGCTGATGAAATAGTTAAAAAATGGATTGATTTTTTTGTCTATAAAAAAGAAATTAAAACTGAAATCATTTCCAAAAGATTATGAATAATCTGGAAGTTGTTAATGCCGAATATTTAGATGGTTATAAACTAAAATTAGTTTTTAGTGACAAAACCGTTAAAGTGGTTGATTTTGGTAATTTTTTGATAAAAAAACCTCATCCTCAGTATTCCAAATATTTGGACATTCCCAAATTCAAAGATTTTAAAATTGAAATGGGAAATGTGGTATGGGGCGAAAATTGGGATTTGATTTTTCCGTTATCCCAACTTTATAGAGGAAAAATAACATATTGAAATTTTATATATTCGTAAATTGAAATGGCTTCATTAAAAGAAGTAAGAAATAGAATAACTTCTGTAAACTCAACAATGCAGATCACAAAAGCTATGAAAATGGTTGCTGCTGCTAAATTGAGAAAGGCTCAGGATCGTATCATCCAGATGCGTCCCTATGCCAAAAAACTCAATGAGCTTATTGCTCAGGTGTCAGAAGGTACTGAGGTAGGAGCCAATAGCCCCTATACTCAGGTAAGAGAAGTTAAAAATGTGCTCCTCATTTTGGTTACTTCTGATCGCGGTCTTTGTGGTGCCTTTAATTCCAATGTAATAAAAGCATCTATTGCCTACATCAACGATAATTATGCTGATAAAAATCTAACTGTTTTGCCTTTAGGTAAAAAAGGCGGAGAAGCTTTTGTTAGAAGAGGGGCCAACGTAAATGAAAAACATACAGATATTTTTCATCACCTTACATTTGATGCAGCAAAAGTAATCGCTGAAGAAGTAATGGCTGATTTTGCTTCGGCTAAGTATGACGAAGTTGTTTTAGTTTTCAATGAATTTAAAAACGTCGCAACACAAATCATCCGTACTGAGAAACTGCTTCCTTTGGTAAATGATGGAGAAAAAGATAATAAGAGCTCAAATGTTGATTACATTTTCGAACCATCTGAAGAAGAAATTCTTCTGGAGTTGATTCCAAAGTCAATCAAGATGCAATTGTTTAAGGCAGTTTTAGACTCCAATGCCGCAGAACATGGAGCCCGTATGACTGCCATGGATAAAGCCACCGAAAATGGTGGTGAGCTTTTGAAAGCACTCAAGATCGAATACAACCGCTCTCGTCAAGCCGCTATTACCAAAGAAATCCTTGAGATTGTTGGTGGTGCTGAGGCATTGAAAAGTGCATAAAAAATTTGATTTATATCAAAAAAAGGTGTGTTAAACGTAAGTTGGCACACCTTTATTCGTTTTTAATATTATGGAATTATTAAGAAGACCAAGAAGAACCAGAGTTTCAGCTTCTATTAGAGATATGGTTGCCGAAAATCATCTTTCAGTAAATGATTTTATCTTCCCAATGTTTGTTCAGGAAAGTTCTGGAATAAAAATAGAGATAAAATCAATGCCTGGTATTTACAGGTTTAGTCTTGATACACTTTTAGAAGAATTGAAAGAGGTGGTCGATTTAGGAATTAAATCTATTTGTCTGTTTCCAAATTATCCCGAAAGCAAAAAAGACAAATATGGCTCAGAGAGTTTGTTGCCTGAGACGCTTTATTTGAGATGTTTGTCCGCTATAAAAGAAAAATTTCCCCAGCTCGCTATCATGACCGATGTTGCCCTTGACCCCTACAGTTCAGATGGCCACGATGGGGTTGTTGAGAATGGCAAAATATTAAATGATATTACCGTAGATATTTTGGTAAAAATGGCCGTGGCTCAGGCAAAAGCAGGTGCTGATATCATTGGGCCATCCGACATGATGGACGGAAGGGTAGGAGCCATCAGAAAAGGATTAGATGCCGAAGGCTTCACTGACATTAGCATAATGTCATATACAGCAAAATATGCCAGTGCTTTTTATGGTCCATTCAGAGATGCTTTGGATTCTGCTCCAAAATTTGGAGACAAGAAAACATATCAAATGAATCCCGCTAATGTAAAAGAAGCTTTGTTGGAGGCTGAATTAGATTATGCTGAGGGAGCTGATATTTTAATGGTGAAGCCTGCTTTTAGTTATTTGGATGTAATTAAAAGTCTAAAGGACAATTTTAATATTCCGATTTCAGCCTACAATGTTTCGGGTGAATATGCTATGATAAAAGCAGCTTCTCAGAACGGTTGGATTGATGGTGAAAAAGCTATGCTTGAGATGTTAATAAGTATGAAAAGAGCCGGGGCTGATATAATTTTAAGTTATTTTGCCAAAGAAGTTGCTTTATTATTACAGAAGTAAAAATAGGAGTTTCGGTTTTCTGAAACTCCTATTTTACCATGCTTAAATGTTCTATTAGAGATTCTTCAACCTTTGAAATTATCAACTCATAGAATGGCTCTGGATTATTGTTGACTTGTACTTCTTCTAATGTACGGTAATAAGTCAATCTTGAATCCAAATCACCTTTTAAGATTGCAATTGTAAATCCATTTTTTAACAAAATAAAATTCATTAATAGCCTTGCGGTTCTTCCATTTCCATCAATAAATGGGTGAATACTTACAAGCCTTTCATGCATCTCTGCTGCCAAAATTACAGGATGCATCCTCAATTTATTTTTTTGATAAAAAAGAAAAAAATCGTCCATTAGTTCTTCGAGCTGTAGAGCATCAGGCGGAATATGTTTACTCCCCGAGATTCTTACCCCCACTTTTCGGTATGTTCCAGCAGACTGACTATCAATTGATTTCAAAACCAATCGGTGAATATCCAAAAGGCTTCGTTTTGTAATATCCTCATTTCCTGTAACCATATCTTTTATAAAAGTCACCGCTTCATAATGATTTATCGCTTCCAGATGCTCCCTCATACTTTTTCCTCCAATTGTAATGCCTTCATTTACCACTAAATGAGTTTCCTGTAGCGTGAGCGTATTTCCTTCGATGCGGTTGCTGTCAAAGGTATAATTCACATCAAAATACTCATTCATTTTCTGAAGTTGCATCTGAGACAGGGGCTTTTGCGAATTCCATTTATTTTTCTGAGTATCTAATTCAGCAAGTTTTTGTTGAATATTATCTGAAACTCCCTGAAATTGTAAAACTTGTTTACTTGTTAAATACTGAATTCGGGGCTCGGCCAAAGCCAGGATTTCAAGTGCGTTTTCTTCATATTTTAGCAACTCTACTATTCTATCTGAAAGAAAGGCTTTTCTTAATTCGATTAGCGAAACATTCATTCCGGCTGCCAAATCAAGCAGATTCTTTTCAGAGGGTAGTCTTTTTCCGGACTCATATTTCGAAATGAGAGCCTGATCGATTCCTGTCAATGCCGATAGCTCCTGCATTGTAATATTATTCCTGCTTCTCCAATCCCCAATAAATACACCCAGATTTTTCATTTTTGACGATAATATTCATGACAAAATTAGTCATATTTTTAGACACTAAAAAGAATCAATCCATTTTTTTAAATTTTACCCACCAATTGCTACTTTTTTGAGCATATTAGTGATTATTTCTCTGGTATTAACGCCATCGGCTTCGGCTTCATAGTTGAGAATTATGCGGTGATTAAAAACGTCAGAAACCAATGCTTTGATATCTTCTGGCAAAACGTAGTCTCTTTTATCAAAAAATGCGAGTACTTTCGCGGCTTTGTGAAGTGCTATGCCGGCTCTGGGGGACACTCCGAATTGTATATATTTAGCTTCCTCTTTTAGTCCATATTCTTCGGGATTTCTGGTTGCAAAAACCAGTTCTACAATATACCTCTCCAGCATATCTGAAATTGATACCTTAGAAATCATTTCTTTTATGTCTTCAATATCGGAACGGGTAATCACTTGATTTACTTTAGGGTCTTCATTCTGGTTTGCAATTTTTCGAAGCATGTTGAGCTCCGATTTTTTGTCAAGGTAACTTACAAAAACCTTCATCATAAATCTGTCGACCTGTGCTTCAGGAAGCGGATAGGTGCCTTCCTGTTCTACCGGGTTTTGAGTAGCAAGTACTAAAAAAGGCCGGTCAAGTGAGTACGATACATCGCCTAAGGTAACTTGTTTTTCTGCCATAGCTTCCAGTAAGGCAGATTGTACTTTAGCCGGGGCACGGTTAACTTCGTCAGCTAATATCAAATTTGAAAAAATGGGACCTTTTTTTACCTCAAAATTTCCTGACTTTTGATTAAATATCATAGTCCCGATCAAATCAGAAGGTAATAAATCAGGGGTAAACTGTACTCTTTGAAAATCAAGGTGTAAAACCTTTGAAAGGGTATTTATAGTTTTGGTTTTGGCCAAACCGGGAACCCCTTCCAACAGTATATGCCCTTCCGTAAACAACCCTATGAGCAATCGATTGACCAAAAACTCCTGGCCAACCAATACTTTTCCCATTTCTTCAAAAATTGCCTCAATTTTCTTATATATAGCTTCAGACTTTTCCACTGATAATTTTCAATTTCAAATAGTAAATTACGGAATAAATTTAAATCAACCCAAGAATTCTGCTAAAACAAAACGGTTTCGGCCGAAAAAGTCTTTTATGATTTCTACATTTTTGTAACCGGCTTCTACAAAAAGGACTTTGGTCTCATTTCCCAAATTAGCATTAATTTCAACTATAATTTTACCTCCGGTATTTAAATGATTTAATCCTATTTCTACGATTTTTTGATAAAATATCAAAGGATTTTCATTACTCACAAAAAGTGCTAAATGTGGCTCATATTTAAGGACGTTTTCCCGCATTGCTAATTTTTCATTTTCTTTTACATAGGGTGGGTTGCTTACTATAAGGTCAAACTTTTCACAATTAAAAGGATTCTTAAAATCTAAAATATTAGCTCTTGCAAAAGATACATTTGCTCCTAAATTCTTATTATTTTTGGCCGCTACCAATAAGGCTTCCTCTGAAATATCAACTGCGAAGACGTTTGAATGCGTAAGTTTAAGGTTAACTGAAACAGGAATACAACCACTACCTGTCCCCAGGTCAAGCAATGTTTCCGGATTCTCCTTAACGATTAATTCCACTAGTTCTTCAGTTTCTGGCCTTGGGATTAATACATTTGGGTTTACAAAAAAACTTTGATTACAAAACCATACTTCTTCTAAAATGTATTGAACAGGCTCACAATTGTTGATCCTGGAAATGATTTTTTCCAAATTTTCATCCGATTGGAAGTTTTCAATCGTTAAAAAATCAGCCTTCTTAATCCCCAATTTTTTTTCAAAAACTAAATACAAAATCTCTCTGGCTTCTGCCGAATCATAAGCAGTAATTTTTGTTAGAAGAAGGTTAAAATATTCTCTGAGATTATATTTATTCATAAAAAAGGGGACTAAATGCCCCCTCAAAATTATCATATTTAAGTCTTTTTACAGTTTTCTTATCCAGATATTTCTGAACTGGGTTTTGTTTCCATGGTCTTGAAGAGAAATAACATCATCTCCATGAGCGGCAGGGTACATGTGTAGTCCTATGTAATTGGTCAAGCCTGCAATGGTTGTATTATTTTGCACCAAAATGCCATTGTGTAATACAGTAATTCTGGCAGGAGAATCAACTCTCCCATCGGCTTTAAATCTTACAGCAGTATATATTATGTCATAAGTATTCCACTCCAGCGGGCTACGCATAGCATTTACGAGTGGAGGTACATCCTTATAAATACTTGCCGCCTGGCCATTGGAATAAGTGCGGTTGTTGTACGAATCTAATACCTGCAATTCGTATCTGTTTTGAAGGAACACACCACTGTTGCCACGGCCTTGTCCCTGGCTTTCTACTACATCAGGAGCACTGAATTCAATATGCAATTGGCAATCACCAAACTTCATTTTGGTTTGAATACCGCCGCTGTTGGGCACCACTTCCATGTGGTCATTGTCAACAATTTTCCAGGGTGCAGGTTTTGTGATGTCCCTTTGGCTAACCCACTGATCGAGGTTTTTCCCGTCAAAAAGAATTATTGCGTCTGACGGTGCATCACCCAGGCTTTTTCCGGGAGTTACAACCTTAACCTGAGGCTCCCAGATTTCAGTCATTTCGGGTTTCATAGGCATTGGCGAAACTTCTGGAGGGGTATTGGGGTATTGAGCCATCGCCACACCACTCATACCAAGAAATGCCACCAAAAAAGTATTTATTGATTTTTTCATATTTGAAAGGTTGATTAATATTTTCAAAAATAATAAATCCTTCAAGAGGATTTTGAAAAATTGAATTAAAAAGCCAAAAATGACTGAATTTGTCGATTAATGAACAGATTGTAGGTTTCACTGGTAATCTGCCCATCAGAAAAATGCGTATCCAAAGAGCCAAGTTTTACTCTTAAGCCAAGAACGTTGGCATTGAGATAGCTCAAAATGTCGTTGAGATGACTTAAGCCAATGGCATTACCCAAAACACCCGTAGATACACCCACCAGGGCAATTTTTTTAGAGGTAAAGGTATCAGGATGTCTTAATCCTTCAATAAAAGACTTTACGATTCCCGGGTAAGAATTGTTATATTCAGGAACTACAAAGATCAGCTTTTCGCATTGATCAATTTTCTTCTGAAACTCATCAAATTCCGGATTTTTCTTGCCGTAAAGTGCGGTAAACTGAAAATCTTTAGGGAGTTTTTTTAAATCAATCAAACTGGCTGCCTGATTTAATTCTGTTAATTTTTTTTTGTAAAACTGTGCCACTTCTTCTGAAAGTGAACCCTCTCTGTTTGTGCCAATTATTATACCTGTCATTCAAAAATTCTGGTTTAAAATTATTTAACACGATATTTGGTTTCAAAATTCGATAATTATGTGGGAAAAAGTATTTAATCAACTTGAAACCTTAAAAAATCCTGAAAAGGCAATCCAAAAAACAAAGTATTTTAAGGTAGCCGAAGGTCAGTATGGGGAGGGAGATATTTTTTGGGGATTAACTAACCCACAGGCTCATGCTGTAGCAAAGGAAAACTTTAAATCTCTTGAATTGTCAGAGGTGAGTCAATTGCTAAAAAGTGAAATACATGAGGTAAGGTTTGCCGCACTTTCAATTTTGGTTTTAAAATACAAGAAATTAAAAGACAGAAACCTCAAAAAAGAAATTGTAAACTTTTACCTTGATCATATTCCGTACATTAACAATTGGGATTTAGTCGACTGCTCAACCCATTATATCATTGGGCCATATTTTTTGGAAGAAAAAGATAAATCCATACTAATCGGACTGGCCGAAAGCGGGCATTTATGGTCAGAGAGAATAGCGGTTATTGCAATGCTACATTTTGCAAATGAGAAATCTTTTGATTTTCCTATGTATCTGATTGAAAAATTGCTTTTTCACGAGCATGATCTCATGCGTAAAGCCAATGGGTGGGTTTTGCGAGAGATTTGGCAAAAAGGTGGAAATGAATTGGTTGAAAAATTTCTTTTAAAGCACATTTCCAATATTCCGAGAACAACTTTACGGTACGCAATTGAGAAATTTCCCGAAGAAAAAAGGAAATATTATTTAGCCCAAAAATGAAAGTCGAAAGGGCTTTTTTAGTAAATTTGCAATACATTTTTACGTTAACCTTCTTCATCAGGCTAAAATAAAAAAAAATCTTTTTTAAATACTAAAAGTATATTTTATGAGCCAATCTTTGATTAAACCGGGCGTAGTAACCGGTGAAGCACTTAACCAATTGTTGAGACATGCTAATGAAAATAACTATGCACTTCCTGCCGTAAATGTTGTAGGTACCAATTCAATAAATGCCGTACTTGAAACTGCCAAAGCCGTGAATTCACCGGTTATGATACAGTTTTCAAATGGAGGCGGAATATTCTATGCTGGTAAAAGCCTTTCTAATGAAGGTCAGAAGGCTGCTGTTGCAGGTTCTATTTCCGGAGCTTTGCATGTGCATCAAATGGCACAGCATTATGGTGTTCCCGTTGTATTGCATACTGACCACTGTGCCAAAAAACTTTTACCCTGGATCGACGGATTGCTTGATGCCGGTGAAAAACATTTTGCTGCCACAGGTTCGCCGCTATTTAGCTCTCATATGATTGACCTTTCTGAAGAGCCAATCGCTGAAAACATCGAAATCTCGAAAAAATATTTGGAGAGAATGGCCAAGATGGGCATGACTCTTGAAATTGAACTTGGTGTTACAGGTGGTGAAGAAGACGGTGTGGATAATTCTGACGTTGACAGCTCAAAGCTTTATACACAGCCTGAAGAAGTTGCTTTTGCTTATGAAGAATTGGGAAGCATTTCTCCAAACTTTACAATTGCGGCAGCATTTGGTAACGTTCATGGAGTTTACAAACCAGGTAACGTGTCTTTGAAGCCAATCATTCTTAAAAATTCGCAGGATTATATCCAGAAAAAATATGGAACAGGCGAATTGCCGGTAAACTTTGTGTTCCATGGTGGTTCTGGTTCAAGCCGTGAGGAGATCCGTGAGGCGATTACTTATGGTGCAGTAAAAATGAACATCGATACTGATATGCAGTGGAGCACCTGGGAAGGTATTCTGAAATATTATAAAGACAAAGAAGGGTATCTTCAGTCACAATTGGGTAACCCTGAAGGAGCTGATTCTCCGAATAAAAAATATTATGACCCTCGCGTGTGGTTGCGTAAAGGTGAAGAATCAATGATTGCCCGTCTTAAAGTGGCTTTCGAAGATTTGAATTGTATCAACCGTTGCGAAGGATTGTTTTAAGATTTAATATTATTTTCAAAAATCCCGTTCATTTTGTTCGGGATTTTTTTTTGACCATTTTTGAAATTCAATCACATATTAAAAATGAAAAATCAAAATAGAAGAGCTTTTTTACAAAAGTCGGCAGCATTGGCGGCATTACCCGTTTTTGGAATTGAATCAAATAAAACCGAAAAGGCATTTATCCATCATGTGTATTTTTATTTAAAAGAAAATAATCAGGAAAACAGGGAAAAATTAATAGAGGGATTAACCAAACTTTCAAAAGTGCCCACTATTAAATCATTTCATATTGGAATTCCTGCAAATACAAATCGCTCGGTGATTGTGCGGGATTACTCGATTTCCTGGTTGTGTTTTTTCAAAAATATCGAAGAAGAAGAAATCTATCAGAAACATCCAATTCATCTGAAGTTTGTTGAAGATTACGCTTATTTGTGGGAAAAAGTGAATGTCTATGACTCAATTGACATATAGATTGGTGTTTATGTAAAAACGGTGAGAAGGGCAAGATTTTTTATATTTTTTCAAGAAAAACATAGAAAGTATTCCTGAATTGTCAAGCATTTACTCAAAAACTTGGATTTTATCTTCTTTTTCATAAATTTGAAATAATAAAAACCAAAGAAAATGTTAAGTAGAGTTGCCAATTCTATCTATTGGATGAGCCGATATTTGGAAAGAGTCGAAAATTACTCTCGTTTTGTAAGTGTAAATATCAACCTTTCCTACGATTTGCCTGACACCATATCCAGGCAATGGACCCTATTACTGGAGGCTGCTCATGATAAAGAGATGTATCAGAGCCTTTATGGTGAAAATGAGGATCAAAACAAGATCATTGATTTTATTACTTTTGACAGGCTTAATCCAAACTCCATCCTAAATATGCTGGCCAACGCCAGAGAAAATGCCCGTACCGTAAAAGAAACTTTGCCAAAGGAAGTCTGGGAGCACCTCAATGGGTTCTATCTCGATTTTAATAAAAGTAAAAAGCCACAAATCGAAAATTTGCTGCCTTTTTACGAAAAAATAAAGCAAAAATGTCAGCTATTTAATGGCATGATGGATGGCACTTTGAGCCGGAATGAGGCTCACTATTTTGCCAATCTTGGAAAATTTATTGAGCGGGCCGACAAAACCTCACGTTTTTTGGATATCGGATATTTTAATTTCAGTGCAGTTTCAGATGAAAAACAGGTAAATCCGCAGGATTTGTTGATTTGGTCATCGGTTTTGAAGTCGGTAAGTGCATTTAATATGTATCGTCAAAAATACAAAAGTCTCAGGCAGGACAATATCATAGAGTTCCTAATCAAAGACCGGGATTTTCCGAGAGCGATACATCACTCAATCAAAAAAGCGGAATACGCACTTTACCGATTGTCAGGAGCCAGGCCTCAGGACTCCTATACCAATGCAGCAGAGAAAAGTATGACCATGTTGAAAAACCTCATCGATTTTACTGAAACTCAGGAAATTATTGATCAGGGGCTACATAATTTTTTAAATGAATTTCAAATAAAAAATAATAATATTGATAGCGAAATATTTAAAGTTTATTTTGACCTCGAAGCCAAATTTTAGGCAGCTTTATAATTAAATTTGCACCTCAAAAAAATATAACAACCAATGACCTTTTGTTTAGGGGTAAAAACCGCCCAGGGCATAGTAGGTATTGCCGACCGTAGAATTACTTCAGGAAGTGAGGTGTCGAGTGAAAGAAAAGTCTCGACGCATCAGGTTAATAATCATTGCCTTTTTGTCATGACCGCAGGTTTGAGGTCGGTAAGAGACAAAGCCATAACGTACTTTGACGAAATACTTGAAAAGGAAGATGATAAATTTGATAAGCTGTATAAAGCGGCCAACGCTTTCGGTGATCAGATAAAAAGAGTTGCCAACGAAGACAGTCATTCGCTTGCCAATGCAGGTTTGAGGTTTAATCTTTCGGCCATAGTGGGTGGGCAATTACAAAATGACAAAGAGCATAAGTTGTTTTTGATTTATCCTGAAGGCAACTGGATTGAAGTTACAGAAGGTTCGCCGTTTATTATTATTGGGAACTCTGGATATGGTAAGCCCATATTATATCGGAATATCAAATACAATACTCCTATTGAAGAAGTTTTAAAGCTGGGTTTTTTGGCATTTGATTCTACAAGAGTGAGTGCAAATGACGTTGATTTTCCATTAGACGTAATCCTTTACGAGAAAAACTCATTTAATATCGTTGAGCACACATTTGACAAGCAAGATTTGGAACATATTTCCTACCAATGGAATGCCCTCCTTAACGCCTCGGTACAGAAACTACCTAATGACTGGATTGACCCTATACTAAGAAAACTATCGAGATGATATTTGAAGTTGAGCATAGGTTAAAATATTCATATTCCGACTATGTGGGGCTTAATCCTCACTATCTGTATCTGAATCCGAGACCTACGCCTTTTCAGCAAATACTCGACTGTCATCTTACAATTTTACCCAAACCCGACCTCCTTGTTAAAAATATTGACCAGGAAAGCAATATTCAGCAGTTATGTTACGTGAATCAAATGCTTAAAACATTCGAAGTTTTTTCGAAGTTTAAAATTCAATCTGAACCTTTTCATGCATTAAATTTCGTATTTTTTCCTTTCGAATCCGCCAAAATACCTTTTAGATATCCCGGTAAGTTGGCCCTGAATATTGAGGCGATTTTGGGAAACAAAAGAGTAGATGCATCCGTTAAGGATTTTGCAAATCAGATTGCTCAGAAAGCAAAATTTGACACTATAGATTTTTTGATGGAACTCACCACTGAGATTCATAGAAAGTTTGAATATGTTTCCAGAGAACGGGGCGATGCCAACCCTGGATATTTAACATTGAAGACTATGCAGGGCTCATGTAGAGATTTTTCAGTCTTAATGATGGAGGCATGTGCTGCTGTAGGCCTACTTTCACGATTCATTAGTGGGTATTTGTATGGAAGCGAACTTCATCAACATGATTTACACGCTTGGGTTGAGGTGCTTTTGCCGGGAGGGGGATGGAGAGGCTTTGATCCTACCGAGGGCAGAGTGGTCGACCATAACTATATTGCATTGGCATCATCGATTGAAGACCGGGGATTAACTCCCATTCGGGGAACTTTCAGGTCATCTTCTGTCGTTGAGTCTATGCTTGATACACAAGTAATAATTAAAGCTCTGAAAGAATAATTTCCCATAAAAACAGTTAATTTTACGACTCCGATGCTATTTTCACCGGACGGATTTATTTAAGTTTTCAACTAAAAGTCATACTACGTGTCATTAATAAAATCAATATCAGGTATAAGAGGTACCATTGGCGGTAAAACGGGGGACAATCTTACCCCGGTAGATGTTGTCAAATTTACCGCTGCATTTGCCTCCATTATTTTAAAAAAAGAAACTCTGAATAAAAAGGTTGTTGTGGGAAGGGACGCTCGTCCTTCTGGTCCTATGGTTAACGACCTGGTGATTGCGACTTTGGTAGGGATGGGAATAGATGTGATTGATTTGGGTCTTTCGACCACACCCACAGTCGAAATTGCCGTACCTCTTGAAAATGCAGCCGGAGGAATCATTCTTACAGCCAGTCATAATCCTGTACAATGGAATGCATTAAAGCTTCTCAATGAAAAAGGAGAATTCATATCGGGGGAAGATGGTCAGCATTTGTTGGAAATTGCCGAGTTCGAAAACTTTTCATTCGCTGATGTAAAGCATCTCGGAAAAGTAACCAAAGACGATACATATCTGCAAAAACATATTGATCAGATACTGGCTTTGTCATCGGTGGATGTTGATTTAATCAAAAAAGCAGGATTTAAGATAGCGGTAGATGCGGTCAACTCATCGGGAGGCATTGCAGTGCCGATGCTTTTGAAGGCATTAGGTGTAACAGAGATAAAAGAAATCAATTGTGAGCCAAACGGACATTTTGCCCATAATCCTGAACCACTTCCTGAAAACCTGAGAGAAATTTCAGGTGAAATGCAGAAAGGTGACTTTGATCTTGGAATAGTAGTTGACCCAGATGTGGACAGACTTGCACTGATATGTGAAGACGGAGAGCCTTTTGGTGAAGAATACACCTTGGTTGCGGTTTCTGACTATATTCTTAGCATAAATAAGACTCAAAAAAACACCACGGTTTCGAACCTTTCAAGCACGATGGCACTCAAAGACGTGACTATCAGTCATGGTGGAGAGTATTTTTCGGCGGCTGTAGGTGAAGTCAATGTGGTCGAAAAAATGAAAGAAAAAGGATCAATCATAGGTGGTGAAGGAAACGGAGGAATCATATTCCCGGAGCTGCACTATGGAAGAGACGCATTGGTGGGTATAGCTTTGTTTTTGACACATTTAGCCAAATTTGGCAAACCTGTAGGTTTTCTCCGGAAAAAGTATCCCAACTATTTCATTGCTAAAAAGAAGATAGAATTGAGTCAGGGTACCGATGTAGATGGGATTTTGGCAAAAATCCAGAAGAAATATTCGAAATATGAAATTGACCTGAGAGATGGAGTGAAAATATATTTTGACAAAGAATGGGTGCATTTGAGAAAATCTAACACCGAGCCAATTATCAGAATATATGCCGAAAGTGAGTTTGAAACCAAAGCCGATAACCTGGCCGATAAGATAATAATGGACATAAAAGAAGCAATGATATCCTGATATTAAGCTTTTTTATATTTTTGTGAAAGAATTCAAAAAAATGCAGGGTGATAGTCCTGCATATTTTTTTATATGGAAATAAACCCGACGTTTGCAGTAATGAGACCCCTGGTAAGTGTTCACCTGCTTACCTATAATCATGCAAAATTTTTCCGCCAGTCAGTCGAAAGTGTTTTAGCACAGCAAACTACCTTTGACTTCGAAATTATCATTGGTGATGATTGTTCAACAGACGGCACCAGCCAGATAGCGGATGAATATCAGGCTCGTTTTCCTGAAAAAATAAAAGTTGTAAGAGGAGAGAAAAATGGCGGACCACAGCCCAATTCTATCAGGATTCTTGAAAATTGCCGGGGGAAATATATGTCGGCTTTGGAAGGTGATGACTATTGGATTGATCCTTTTAAACTTCAGAAACAAGCCGATTTTATGGAGGCAAATCCCGAGTTTGCGGTATGTTTTACCAATTGCCGGGTCGAGTATTTTGATGAAAAGCAACCTGCTTATTTGTTAAATCAAAATCTAAATAAAGACGTTTTCACGATTGATGACCTCATTGCCGACCATGAAGTGTGGTTTATGGGCACGGCTTCTTTATTTTTTAGGTTTGATGCGATATTTCCTACCCGACCCTGGTTCCCGAAAGTCAAAAGTGGCGATATCCCAATGATAATGTTGGCTGCAAGATTTGGGAAAATCAAGTTTCTGCCGGATGTAACCGCAGCATACCGTCGTCATGCAGCCGGAGCCAGTAATTCAGACCACAAGGACGATGCGGTATTCTTGGAAAACAGGATTTTGATGTATTCCAACCTCGATAAGGATACTGATTATAAGTTTCATGACCGGTTTAAGCGGAATCTTGGCGGCTGGTATTATCTATTGATCAATTCCAAACAATATAAAGAAAGGTATTGGGCGAAGCTGAGTTTGGTGATTAAATACTTTTCGTTGATGTTTCCTAAGGTTACCAATGCAAAAATTCTTTTGCGTGACCATGTGATTCCGGTTTGGTTGCTAAATATAAAAAGGACCATCAAAAGGCTCCTAGGTTTTGCAGGATAAAAAAAATAGGCTGAAAGAAATTCCAGCCTATTTTTTAGTTAATTCAATATCAAACATTTAATGTCCGGTTTTTAAATGACTTTATTAAAACATAAACCCCAAATAAAACCACCGGAATACTTAATATTTGACCCATATTCAAAGCCATACCTTCTTCAAAGGCCTCCTGATTTTCCTTCAAAAATTCATAGAAAAACCGTAATCCAAATATCCAGATAAAGAAAATGCCGGTTAGCGAACCTTTAGGTGTATTCCCTTTCCATTTTTCATACAAAAAGAAAAGTATAACAAAAAGAATCAGACAACTGATTGACTCATACAGCTGAGCCGGGTGACGTGCCACTTGCTCAAATTCAAAATTTTGCTTAAAAATAACTCCCCAGGGCTTATCGGTGGCTTTTCCAACTATCTCAGAATTCATAAAATTACCGAAACGGATAAATGCTCCTCCCAGAGCCGAAACGATTACCATGCGGTCTGTCAACCAAAGATATTCGTATTGTTTGTGGCGATTTTTGAAAATAAAAAGTCCAATCAAAACACCAAAAGCCGCACCATGACTTGCCAGCCCCGAATAAGGGGGAACAAGCATATCCCATAGAAACAAACCCGGGTTTTTGGCAAAATTATGACCCTCATAAAAAGCATAATGGCCAATTCTTGCACCTAAGACAATGGATAAAATCATCGTAAGTAATAAGGCATCCAGGTCTTTCTCGGGTTGATTTTCAATTTTGAAAATGCGTGCAATGATCTGATAGCCAATTACAAAGCCCAGGGCAAAGAGCAAACCGTACCAACGAATTTCAAAACTTCCCAATTTTATAATGGTGGGAGAAACATCCCAAATTATCTGTGCTAATGTCATAATTGCTGTTTTATTCTAAAGTAAAATTAGATGTAATACCCCAAAACTAAAAAATATTAAGACATATTATGAATTATTAACTAATTTTACGCTTTATATCGTTCCGAAAAACTGCAATGTTATTTCAAAAAATATTAGAACTCAATAGCCCTATTCGCAATGCTATCCGACGATAGGTGAGGTTTTTGTATTTTTTATTCTCTATTTATTCAATTTTATATTAATGGAAAAAGTCAAAGTGGGAATCATCGGTGGGGCAGGCTACACCGGTGGGGAACTTCTACGAATTTTAATAAATCATCCTCAGGCAGAGGTGGTATTCGTCAATTCTCAAAGTCAGGCAGGAAAACCGGTTTATAAAACCCATACTGATCTTTTGGGAGAAACAGAGCTTTTGTTTTCTGACTCCCTGGACTTCAGTGCGGTAGATGTGATATTTCTTTGCTCAGGTCATGGACAAAGCCGAAAGTTTCTTTCTGAAAATGTTGTACCGGCATCCTTAAAAATCATTGACCTCAGTACCGATTACCGTGATGAGTCGGAGGGATTTGTCTATGGCTTGCCGGAGCTAAACCGTGATCGTATCAAGTCAGCCATGAAAATTGCCAATCCGGGCTGTTTTGCTACTTCTATTCAGTTGGCTTTACTGCCGGTTGCGGCTGCAGGTCTTCTTAAAAGTGAAGTTCATGTGAGTGCGATTACAGGCTCCACCGGGGCGGGTCAGTCTTTGAGTGCAAGCACACATTTTAGCTGGAGAAACAACAATGTGTCTATATATAAGGCATTTACGCATCAGCATTTGGCTGAAATCGGTCAAAGTCTCAAACAATTGCAGAATGATTTTTTTGAGGATATTAACTTTATTCCATACCGTGGGAATTTCACCCGAGGAATAATGGCCAATGTGTATTTTGATTGTGATCTGGATGAAGGTGCCGCAATTGAATTATTTCAAAAATATTATGAAGGACACCCGTTTACAGTTGTCGCCCGCCAGGAGATTGATCTGAAAATGGTGGTGAATTCCAATAAATGTATTCTGCAAATCCAGAAACATGGCAAAAAATTATTGGTAACTTCAATCATTGACAACCTCGTGAAAGGGGCTTCAGGTCAGGCAGTACAAAATATGAATCTTGCCTTCGGAATGGATGAAAAAGCCGGCTTAAATTTAAAATTAGCCGGATTTTGATATTTAAAGGCCAGGTCATGAGTAACAGGAATTAAAATTTTGAAAATAAAATAAAAAAATGCTGTAAGAGATAGCTCTTCGGCAGCTAAAAAAAGATGAAACTATTTGATGTATATCCTATAAATGATATCGAGCCAGTAAAGGCATTAGGAAGTAAGATTTGGGATGAAAAAGGTCAGGAATATCTTGATCTTTACGGAGGACATGCAGTAATCTCGGTGGGCCATTCGCATCCGTATTATGTAAAAAGACTCACCAGGCAGATTAAAAATCTTGGGTTTTATTCTAATTCGGTGAGAATCTCTCTTCAGGAAGAGTTGGCTGATAAATTGGGTAAAATTTCCGGATTGAAAGATTACAGTGTATTTCTGGCAAACTCTGGTGCTGAAGCCAACGAAAACGCATTGAAATTGGCATCATTTCATACGGGTCGCACCAAAATTGTGGCTTTTACCAAAAGTTTTCATGGTCGTACCTCGGCTGCGGTTGCCGTGACTGACAACCCCTCTATCAAGGCACCGATAAATTTTGCCGGGCATGTGCAGTTTGTGCCGTTTAACGATGTGGAGGCTACAAAAAAAGCCATTGACAATGAAACCTGTGCCGTGATAGTAGAAGGAATCCAGGGCGTGGGTGGCATTCAGGTTGCTACTGAGGAGTTTTTGAAAACCATCAGAACCGCGTGCGACAAAACCGGAGCGGTGTTTATTCATGATTCGGTGCAGTGTGGTTATGGAAGGTCCGGTAAATTTTTCTCTTATCAATATTATAAAGTTAAGCCTGATATTGTGTCTGTCGCAAAAGGCATGGGGAATGGCTTTCCTGTGGGCGGAATCCTGATTTCTCCGAAATTTCAGGCTAAACATGGCCTCTTAGGTACTACCTTTGGTGGCAATCATTTGGCTTGTGTAGCGGCAATTTCTGTTTTGGATATCATAAAGAAAGAAAAATTGGTAGAAAATGCTGCTAACGTGGGTACTTATCTTTTAGAGCAATTGTCAACATTCAAAGAACTGAAAGACCTAAGAGGAAAGGGCTTAATGATTGGTATTGAACTTGAAAAGTCTGTTTCTGAAATCAGAAATAAGTTATTGTTTGACGACCATATCTTTACCGGGGTGGCAGGAGCCAATACCATCAGACTTTTACCGAGTTTGGCTTTGACCAAACCTGATGCAGACAAGTTTCTGGAGGCATTTTCGAAATATGTAAAATAAAAATTAGCCGGAGATTTAATTTCCGGCTTTTTTTCTGGCAGAAGAGTATTTATTTACAAAACCACAGCCAATTCCTTGTAATGCCGCTGATCTCTCGTTTGTAATCGAAATCGAATTTCCATTTTTCCCAAAACCATTTTTGGTAAAAAGTGCATAGGTATTGTTTACACTAACACTATTAGACTTAAACCCATCAATTACTTCCAGTTGACTCTGAAAATCAAAGTTTTTCTTTATGAAATTGCAGTTAGAAAGGTTGAGTTTCCCATTATTTGCTGAAATATTTATGTCGATATAGCAGTTTTCGGTCAAAAACTCACAAGACTCCAGTGTAGTATTACTCGTTTCGTTGAAATGAATACTGAACAGGTCACCTTTTCGGAAAGTTAGATTATTCAACGAAAGGGTAGAATTTGATTTAAACCCAAAAATGGCGATTCGGTTAAAATCAAACAGCACATGATGAATTTTTGGTGCTACGGTATTCAGATTGGCAGTCAAATATTCAAAACTGAGGGCATTCCCTGCATTTTTTATCATTGCATAAGAAAGCTCCAGGTCACCGGTTACAATTATCCCTGTCCAGTCGAGATTTGAAGTGTTAGTCGCCGATTTCATTTCAATGATGTTTTCCTGATCACCATTCATTATCAAATTACCGTTAATATTGAGACTAATAGGGCTTGATTGTTTCTCCACCACAATTTTTGTCCCGGGTTTGATGGTCAGTGTTAAACCTTTTGGAACAGTTACGGAGCCTTTTAGGTTGATCTGATCTCTCCACACTTCGTTTTTTGTAAGGGTATGGCCAGAAACATCACCAAAGATACTGTCATCATAGTTTCCTTTCACATTTACTTCCAGGAGACTTCCTTTTATGCCCATGGCAGTGGGGAAAATTCTTGCTTTTCCCGAAAAAGCTCCACCGGGCAGGTTTGTAGGGTCTATTGAAAGTGTAAGCGTATCGGTAGTTTCTACAGTTTTCGAATTGTGATCTAACTTAATCCAAGGCTTGTCGGTTTCTGCGTCGTACCGTGTCAATTCATAGCCTTTTTTCGTAATTACAACTTTGGTTTTAACGGCTGATCTGATTGTTCCCAAATCAATCTCGGTTTTATCAATTTCCAGTCTTGGTACAATAAAATTTCCTTTTACCTGAATCTTAACAGGTTCTTCCTTGGCAAAATCCACTGTAGGAGCAAAAGTCAAAGTTGCCGTATTTTCGCCTTCAACCAGACCTGTGAATGGTAATTTTATGGAATATTTGATTGTATCTGAGGCAAAAAAACCTAATTTTCCATCTCCTTTATTGATTGCCAACCATGATTTGTCACTGCTTATAGTATATTTTACTTTACCATATCCCAATTTTTTTAAAGTAAAAAATCCTGCAGTATTTGATTTGATATCTCCCAGATTTATTGCGTTTTGAGAAATTGCAATTTCGGGAAATTTGCTAAGGGTACCTTTGTTAATTTTTACTTCTTCTTCGCATGAAATTAATGCAATGAAGAAAACAAGTAATGGCAGTGTTTTATGTGTAATTTTCAAATTATTCGGGTTATAGAAACACAAAAATAGTCGATATTTGCTAAATATATTTTCTTTTAAAACGAATAACCTTCAAAAGGTCATAATCTCAGCTGAAAATTTGAAATCAGGGATATTCTTATTTTTTTTCATTTCATTAATATTCCAAAATACTTTTTCCCAAAATATCAATATCGAGATATTAAGAAAAATTAATCTGGAAAGAAACCCTTCACTAGATGCGGGATTCAGAAAACTTACCAATTCTATCACCTACACCGACATAGGAACTCCGGTAATTTTGTTTACGGTAGCTGCTATAAAACATGATTCTGTGGCGAAAAGGAAAGCAGTTTATATAGGGTCATCATTGCTATTGTCAGCGGCAATTTCCGGAATAATCAAAAAAGCAGTGAAAGAGCCCCGGCCCTTTGTGACTTACCCTGAAATACAGAAACTCACTAAAGCCGGAAGTGATTCTTTCCCTTCGGGTCATACCACTGACGCATTTTCGCTGGCTACTTCTCTGACATTAGCCTATCCAAAGTGGTATGTGGCAGTTCCTGCATACACTTATGCCTCTGCAATCGGCTATTCCCGTATGCATCTGGGTGTGCATTATCCTGGCGATGTGCTGGTGGGTGCATTAATAGGCTCAGGAACAGCTTTTTTGACCCATAAAATCAATTATTGGCTGGCCAAAAAATAAAACTTACTCTGCCGACTTCTTTTTAAACCAATAAAAAACCGGAATCCCCAAAGCCACAATAACCAAGCCCGGAATTGTAAACTGCGGTTTTTCTTTGAAAAGTATGATTACGAGGCTAAAAGCTAGAAAAATATAAAGTGCTGGTAAAACGGGAAATAGAGGAGCTTTTACTGGTCTTTCCAGCGAAGGTTCTTTTTTTCTTAAAATAAATATTCCGAGTATGGTAAATGCATAAAATAAGATTACAACACCCATAAAATAATCAAGCAAATCACCGTATTTTCCTGTCAGACAGAGCACACTGGCCCAAATTCCTTGCCACCAAAGGGCATTTTGGGGTACCCCGTTTTTATTGAGTTTTCCAAAATTCTTAAAAAACAAGCCATCTTTTGCCATGGTATAATATACCCTTGCTCCGGAAAGAATGAGACCATTATTGCATCCAAATGTGGAGATCATAATCAACAAAGCAGTGATTATCGCAAATTTGGCTCCTCCTATCACGATGGCAGTGGCGGCAGCGACTCTGTCTTCGGAGGCAAACTGTATTCCCCGCGACATTACGTCCACGCCATTGGGGTCTCCTTTTAAGGGTAAAATAAAAAGGTAAGAGAGGTTCATGATAAAATATAATCCAACCACGAGTAAAGTACCGATTGCCATACCTCTGGGGATTGTTTTGGTAGGATTTACCACCTCGTCACCGGCAAATGTGAGGCCGTTCCAGGCATCTGACGAAAACAAAGTACCTACCTGAGTCACTCCTAAAGCCAGAATGATTCCAAAAAATGTGAGTGACGTAGTGTTTAAAATTCCGTTATCAACCGTGCTTTTGGATGCCGTAAACATATCGGTAAAATTGGCTTTGATTACTTCGGCGTTACTACCAAGAGCAAATCCCAATACTATCAATAATAATATTGCCCCGATTTTGGTGGTAGAAAACACATTTTGGATCAGTTTGCCCTCTTTTACCCCTTTAGTGTTGACCCATGTCAATAATAAAATACTCAAAATTGCAAGAAAACGCTGGGAGGTTAACTTAAATGACGTTTCGCCCAACACAAACCATTCCGTGGTATCATTAATCAATCCCGGAAAAAGCACCCCGGTGTATTTTGAAAAAGCTACCGCTACCGCTGCGATAGTGCCGGTTTGTATTACGGCAAAAAATGACCATCCATAAAGAAAAGCCAGGAGTTTTCCATAGGCCTTTTGCAAAAATACATATTGACCACCCGCATGCGGATACATGGAGGTGAGTTCTCCGTACGATAATGCACCTATGAGTGTAAGGATTCCAGCCAAAAGCCATGAGGCGAGTAACCAGCCGGAAGCACCGGTTTGCCGGGCCACATCGGCACTAACTACAAAAATACCGGAGCCAATCATGGATCCGGACACCAGCATTACTGCATCATAAAGTTTGATTTCTCTTTTAAATCCAGACATATATTTTGGCTTAGGGTTTTGTTTGTTGATAAAAACATTGCAATTAAGGGATTTTTTGAAACTTTCTAATTTTTAGTTTGTGAAAATATTTTACTCATTTTCTGAATTTTGTCAAAATCTTAATAAATTGTGATTGAAACCCCGAAACCTTTTTGAAAACTAAGATTTTTGTACTCGACGATCATGAGATTTTTTTGAATGGTCTGGTAAAACTGCTGGAGGACACTTTTGATGTCAGGGGTAGTTTTACCTGCTCAGAAGATTTATTGAGAGCCTTAAGCACCGAAACGGTAGAAGTTTTGGTACTAGATGTCCAATTGCCTGAAATTTCCGCAGAAGAACTCCTACAAAAAATCAGGACTGATTTTCCCAGTCAAAAAATAATATACCTTACTCTTCTGAGAGGAACCCGGATGATTCAGAAACTTCAAAAGTTTGGAATTCAGGGCTATGTACTAAAAAATGCACCCACGGAAGAGCTTTTGAAAGGAATAAAATTAGTTGCGGATGGTCAAACCTATTTCTCTAAGGAAATCGACTCCATCAACAATGATGATGACTTGAAGAACACGCTCACTTTTCCTGACAATAAAGTGGAAGATATTCTCTCGCCCAGAGAAGTCGAAATTTTAAAATTGGTTTGTGAAGAGATGAGTAGTAACGAAATAGCTGCAAAACTGTTCCTCAGTGTGAGTACTGTTGATACGCACCGAAAGAATATTTTGATAAAATTAGGAGTGAGTAACACGGTCGGTTTGGTTAAATATGCCTTAAAACATCAATTGTTAAAATGAAACAAAGAATTGTTTTCCTGTTTATTATCCTTTCAAATATTTCTTTTGCTCAAAAAACTCAGGAGGCAATTAAAGATTTGTATTTGAGGGTAATAGAGTTTGATGAATCCAAAATAGATTCTTTAAGAATATATGCAAATCAGATCGAAAAAGACTCAAAGTCAATCAATTATACCGAAGGCGAATGTTATGGGTACAGACTCCGGGGGATTGCTTTTGAATTGGAGGGAAAGTATCAGGAGGCATCAAAAGAGTACCATTCTGGCTTAAAAATAAGTGAATTAAAGAAGGATAAAGCTGCAAAACTTATGATGATTAGTGATCTGGGGGCACTCAGTATCTCAATGAAACAATATAAAAAGGCGAAAGAATATTTTTTGAAATCTTTAGAAATAACTAAAAGTCAGGTACCTGCACCTAAACCCAAAAGGTTTTCTTCCATTTATTCCAATTTAGGCATTTGCTACAAAAACCTAAATCAGATCGATTCTGCCTTGTTTTATTACTCTGAATCTTTGAAAATTAAACGACAAATCGGAGATTCTGCAGGTATTGCTACTTTGGGCATTAATATGAGCTCACTTTTGGTTCAACAAAAAAAATATTCTGAAGCGAAAGAGTTATTAGACTATAATTTGGATTATCATACCAGAAAACAAGAATTGGACGATTTGTGGCACGACAATCTGAATATATCAATTGTTTACAGACTCACCAACGATATCAAAAAATCGAAAGAGCATTTGGACAAAGGAATGGAGTTGGCTAAAAAGTTAAATTCTCATTCTAAAATCGCGGAAACTTATCTGGATTACTCACGATTTTATGAACAGATTGGTGATTTTGAGGCTGCATATAATAATTATTCAAAATATCATGAATTAGAAAAAGAACTCATCAATACCGAAACAAATAGTGCCATAGAAGAACTCGAAACCAAATACGAAACCGAAAAGAAAACCGCTGAAAATAAATTACTCACACAAGAGTTAGAAACTCAAAAACAAAGAAATCTTCTGTGGGCGGCTTTGAGTATTGCGGTGGCATTAGCAGCAGCTGCTATCAGCTGGGCATTGTGGCAAAATCGTAAAAAGAATAAAATTCTGACCGAAAAGAACGATTTTATTCAGTCTCAAAATAAAAAATTAGCTGAACTTAATAAGGAGAAAAATAACCTGATCAGCATTGTTTCGCATGATTTGGGAAGTCCTTTTTCAGGGATAAATCTCTGGAGCAATATATTAGGTAAAAATGAAAAGTTGGATTCAGAAGCCAAAGAAGCCGTTAGCAATATCCAAAAAATGGCAGAATATGGGCAAAAAATGGTGCAGCAAATCTTGAATATAGAGAAAGATGAAACCCAGGGCAGAAGTCTAAATCTTGAAAAAGTTAATCTGGTCTCCACCATCAAAGAAATAATAACGGATTTTGGCCCGGCCGCCAATGGAAAAGGCATACAGTTAGAATTTAATTCAGAAAAAGATACTGTTGATTATCTGGCAGACAAACAATATTTGACCCGAATACTGGAGAATTTGATTTCAAATGCATTGAAATATTCGCATCGGGATGGAAAAGTATTGATTAATCTGGAATCAGGTATAGATGAAATAAAAGTAAAAATTAAGGATTTCGGGGTAGGTATGACCCAAGAAGACCAGAGAAATCTTTTCTCAAAATATGGCCAAACCAGCTCAAAACCCACCGAAAATGAATCTTCGACAGGTCTTGGGCTGCATATTGTAAAGCGGCTTCTGGATGAACTTGGCGGTACAATTACTTGCCAAAGCGAGTTGGGTAAAGGCTCTGAATTTACGGTGATTTTGAAGAAATAAATTAGTCCATTCGTACTCTTGTAAGTGTGCATCCACGAGTATTTAAGAAAGTACTCCCGATGGTTGTTGGTAAATTGTTAAATCCTGATACATAGATATTTCCTAACGCATCGGCTGTTAGAAAGGGGATGCTCAGTTGGGTATCCGACCGAAAAGATTGGAGATCGTTCTCGCCATTGGCATTTATTTTCCATATAAATGTACCATTATTTACTTTTGTGGATATGCCATCAAGACACAATACCCCCCCTGTTGTGCCCGAGATATAAATATTGCCATCAGCCCCTTTTTCTACATCTACAATACCATCCGAAACATTTTTATCAATTGATCCATAAGTACTTATTCCATTAATATTTAAAGAAGAACCTCCGTAGCTATCAATAAAGGCTACAAAAATATCGTCTTTACCTCTACTGGGTAGGGAAGCTCCATTTAGGTCGATATCAAAAGAACCCAATAACACAAAACTACCGCTGGAAAGGGTGTAAATACCATAACCTGCTGCATACCCATTGCCTCCAACCACATTGCTTTGCTCAAAGACTCCTGTTGTACTGTACCTTATGACAAAAGCTGAAGAAGTTCCGGTAGATGTAAGGGTTTGACTACCCAATGTCACAGTACTTTCAAACCCGCCTGTTAAATAAATATCATCATTATCAATCAATAAGTAATTGGAAAAATCATCGCCTGTTCCTCCAAATCCTGCCAACCATTGAGCCACTCCTGATGAGTTATATTTTACAAGGAAAGCATCGGAAAACCCATTGCTTGTATATGTTAATGCTCCGTTATTAAAGCCAATTGTTTCAGTGAAATACCCTGTTAAATAGCCATTTCCACTTGCATCTGTTTCGATTTTGGTTGGGAAGTCTATTCCGATGCCACCTTCCGATTTTGCCCAAATTAATTGAAAAGCACTATCATATTTACAAATAAAAAGGTCTTGGCCGTTGAGTTGAGAAGTAAAAAGGTTTCCTCCTCCAAAGTCGGCAGTTCCGCTATAAACACCCGCTACCCATATATTTCCAGAATCATCGATTTTAATCGAGTAAGGAATTACATTAACTACTTGTTTTGTGTTAATTACACTTCCATTAGGTGCATATTTTATAATAAACATATTCTGAAAACTTGTACTTCCATGTAGCGTTAGTGTCGGGCTTACCACCATAGAGTCAACAAAATAGCCTACCACATAAATGTTATTTTGAGTATCATGAGTTATATCCCAAATTTCGGCGTTTGGAGAAGCAAATACTTTGGGAGATACTGCCCCTTTTGCATTGGCAGTAAGGGTGGTTAACCAACTATGCCCATTATAAATTCTTACACAATTAAAGGTTGCATCAAATACGGTATCACCTTTTTGCATATCCGTTTTGGCAATTATCTGTTCATAATTAAGTTTTTCAATGGCTGCTGATTGGGCTGGTGTAATACCACCTGGTAATATGGTTACATTTTGCCCCCAAACAGAAGTGGTTAAAAGGAAAAGGATAATTATGACTATGAAGTTTTTCATATTGAAGCTAAGTTTAATTGATTCTCATTCGTACTAAAAGCGGATTGGTAGTAGGGTCGGTTACATTTATATAAGTTGTACCAATTGTTTTGGGTTGAAGTATGCTTCCTGAGACAAATACATTTCCGATGGTATCCTTGGTTAGGGTAGGTTGATGTTCGCCAAAACTTTCAAATGAAAACAGTCCTGTTGTTAAAAAACCATCATAGTGGTTTCTTCTAAGTACAAATGCTCCATTATTTACTGCTGTACTATGGCCTTCTACCGCCAGTAAACCTCCCGTTTTTCCAGCAAAATATACATTGGAATAGTCATCGCTTACGGCATCAGATACCACATCTTCAACGGTGGGGTCAACCGAACCAAACGTAAGCATTTCAGACAGATAGAAGTCGGTTGAAACTCGTGCTCCCGAACCGCTATTGTCAATCAATTTGGCTATAAACATGTCCTGGTTGCCATTTGAAGTAAATGTTTTGCCATCAAATTCGAATGAGCCATAAAAACCCCCTCCTAAATAAATCTCATAGTTAGAATCTTCTACTAATACATTGCCCGAATCAAAGTCAGGGCCGCCTCCAGCAAGTGAGTTTTGAAAGGTTCCTGTAAGATTAGCCTGTGCTAAATAATAGTCGGCTACGCCATTTGAAGTATAGATATTAGTACCAATGGTGGTTGTTCCGTAGAATGTACCTGTCAGATAAAGATAACTTCCTGTACATATCATATCAGCAAGGTAATCATCACTTGTACCACCCAAACCTGAAAGCCATGAAACGATACCTGTTGGGGTGTATTTTGCTATAAAAACATCGTACTGACCGGCACTTGTTCTTGAAAACATCCCATTGTTGAGACTGATTGTGCCATAATGATTGCCAGCAATATATATATTATTGGAATTGTCATAGTCAATACTTACAACCTGGCCTGCATTGGCAACGTCTGATTTTGCCCATAGTAACGTCATTGAACTGGTATATTTTGCAACAAAATTTGAATAACCTAAATTTGGAGCAGTAAGAGGAGTAGTACCTCCAAAATTTACTGTGCCGGAATAAAGTCCGCAGATTAGCAGGTTCCCAAGGTTATCTATTTTAAAATCTTTTATTTCAAAACTATTTCCATTAGATTGCTCATGAATGTAGCTTAATAGTGTCCCTGTGGTAGAATACTTTGCCACAAATATTCCATAATAGTTACCTGCAGTATGTTTTAGTTTCACAGTTGGGCTTAACGATATAGAGTCGGAGTAGGAGCCAGCCACGTAGATATTGTTTTGGGAATCATGCTCAATTGCACAAATTGCAGCCATATCTGATTGTAAAACCATTGGAGCGACTTCGCCCTCTGTTTTTTGAGGATGTTCTACACCCAACCATTTATTACCATTATATACTCTCAAAATGTTGTATGTGAGGTCATAAACCGTATCGCCATTTTGCATTCCGGTCTTAGCCTGGATTTGGGCATAAGTCAATTTCTCAAAACTAGTATAGGTTACAGGCGTAATACCACTTGGGGTAATGGTTATATTCTGAGCGTTTACCCAAAATGTAAAAACAATAAAAATAATTGATAGAATAATAGTTTTCATGATTTTATTGGGCATTAGGTCAATCAATTCTAAGTTTTGTCAATAGTAATAAATTGGTGTTTGCGGTAACACTATAATAAGTTGATCCAAGGGTTTTTGAGGTCAAGGAGATGTTTGAAGCATATATGTTTCCAAGTAAGTCTTTGGCTATACAAGGTGAAGCGTCGCCATAGATTGGAAATAAGCCTGTGGTTCCTTTTTGTGTATTTCTACGCCATAAGAATCCGCCATTATCAATGGCTGTTGAGTAACCATCTATAGAAATAACGGCTCCAGTATAGCCAGATATATAAATATTTTGATTGTTATCGGCAATACCACCGTTTATGTAATCATTTATGGAGGGGTCTATAGAACCAAAGGTGCTAAAGTCTTCTATATAGAAATTGGTGCTTCTAATTCTCGCATTGCTTACTGAATTATCAATTATTCGGCAGAAAAACATGTCTTGACCGCCGTTTGAATAAGATTTTTGAGTTCCTATAGTCAGACTATCATTAAAATTTCCAGCCATGTAAAGATTTTGGTTACTGTCTTTTAAGAGTACCTTCCCCTCGTCAGAACCTGGTCCTCCTCCTGATAATCCGTTAACAGTATTTCCTGCCGTATCAAATAGCCCCACAAAAAAATCGGTATCCCCATTACTGATTAGTGTATCTGGCCCGACAGCCATTGAATTAGAAAATAGCCCGGTGAGGTAGATAGAATTTACATTCAGTAGGAGATCATTTGGATAATCGAAATTGACACCGCCTACATGCGTGAGCCATTCTGCTGTTCCCGCATCTGAAATTTTTGCTAAATAAATATCCGAATCGCCATTGGTTGGTACGCTTAAAGCTCCGCTGTTGAGGCTAAAAGAGTCGTAGTAATAGCCTGCTATGTAAATATTGCTTGCATCACTGGCAATATTCAAGGCAAAATCGGTATTGGGTCCGCCTTCCGCCTTCGCCCATTGGAAGGCCAATGAGTTGTTATACTTTACTACAAATGAGTCATAGCCATCGTTTTGTGAGGAGGTAGAGGTAACGCCACCCCAATTGACAGTACCAATATATGCCCCGCAAATGATTACATTTCCTGAAAGATCCAGAATAAGGTCTGTCAGTGCAACAAAAGAGTTTGAAAACTGTGGGGAGTTATAATTGAGCAATGTACCAGACGAAGAAAATTTTGCCACAAAGATTCCACTCGCGTTAGGGATTAGCGTATGAAGCGTAACGGTAGGACTTAGAACGAGAGAGTCGGTAAATCCACCTCCGATATAAACATTATTCTGGCTGTCGGTTGCCACAGCTGCAATGTCTGCATAATGACATACAAAGCTCATCGAAGTCTGTTCTCCTTCAGTATTTAATGGCTGTTGAATCCGCAGCCAATCGTGTCCATTATAGATTCTCAAACAGTTAAATGTATTATCAAAAATGGCATCTCCATTTTGCATACCAGTTTTAGCCTGAATTTGCTCAAAAGTAAGTTTTTCAAATTTGGAATATTGAGCTGGCATAATGCCACTCGGTGTGATGGTAATGCTTTGGGCAACATTATCATGAATAATGCTAAGAAATATTATTATGATCAATACTTTTTTCATTTTAATACTAATTTATTCAGCTACTAAATCCTGTTTTTTAACCCAGGTTCTGGTAAATTTTTTGGTGTTTGGAGTGATGTAATCCACTTTCAGCCAGGAACTTTTTTGTTCCAGAACTCCCACCCATTCGCTACGGGTGATGTATGATTTGGTTTTAAATTCTGCTCCGGGTTTTGAATAAAAATAAGCTCTGGGTGATTTCACCAGGTTCACCCTTTTCCAATCCATGGCGTATTTCTGATAAAAATCTATACCAGCACCCACAAATCCCGTCATGATACGGTTGCATTGTTGTACCTCTTTTTCAAGTTTAAAATTGTATTTGTTCATATCTGTGACATAGGAGAGACTTCCATAGCCAAGTAATTGATAATCAAAATTGTAAATCGATGCTGTAAAGTGTTTTTCACCTGCACTTTTTGAAGCTACCACATACAGTTGGCAGCGGTCCACTGTACCGTTGGCATGATAATCTGATAAGTCAAAGACCGCAGTAAGGGTATTTGAATCCTCATCAAAGCCAACATTTAACTCATCATATACGCCTGATTGAGCGAAAAGACCGGTTGAAATCAGCAATAACCAAAAATATTTCATTTCGAATTTTCAAGTAAAAATGTTCGGATGGGTTCAGAAGAAATCGTAGCTGAGTTATCTTTACCTTTGGTTTTTATGAGGGAAATTGTCGATAAATCTATGGTGTCCACCAAGGTATAATAACTTGAATTGGTGCCTTTTTCAGAAGTGGTAAAAGATATAAAAAGAAACGACCTTCCATCCACCATTACATTTTTTATGCCTTCATTAACTTCCATTTTGCCTTCTGGCAAATTGAGAATCGTGGCCTTTTGTGAATGCTTCCATTTTTCAGTTTTTGGGTCATAAATGAGCTTCGAAACGCCAAACATGGGCCCGTCAAAATTCATCAATCTTCCTTTTTCTGATGGCTCAACCGATTGATCGATAAACGAATATATTTGATTTTTGAGTTTAAAAACCAGGGTAGGCGTTACGCCCATTTCATCATACTGAGCGGCTTCATAATGGGAAAAGAAGAACTCATCTTTATGAGCATCATATTTTCCAAATAACTCCGTGCCTCTCTTTTTCCAAAATTCAATCTCCTGACTTTCAGTATATTTGTCTTCAAATCTTCTTTTATTATTGATTTTTTTGTAGTCAACTTTTTCGCCATTTTCATTAAAGCCAATCAGGAATTTCCCCTCTGATTTCATCACTAAAGGCTCAGGGCTTTCGTCATAAGTGCTCTTATTGTATTTCAGACTTTCAGAAGTTAAAGTCATTAGTTTTCCATTTTTAAAATAGAAACTTTCTATGTTTTGATAGGTTTCTCCAAAATTCACCTTTCTGATTTTTGTAAGATCAAGATTTGGGGTAAAAAATGCCACCTCTTCTCCCCCTTCCAGTGATTCCTGATTCTCATCAAGGCTATTCACCATAGAGTCGCCATCTGTTATGGCAGATTCGATTTCGCTGATAAATTTTTCAGGAGTATGAGGTATTACTTCTTCTGTGGCAACCGCCAATGAGTCAGTCGAGGTCTCGGTTTTGGGTGAATTTTGGCATGCAAAGCATACAGCAGCAAGCAGTAAGATTTTACTGATTAGGGTTTTCTCCATGTTTTTTAACGATTTTAAAGGTTTTGATAGAGGTAGGTTCCATTTCAAAATAAACGCCGTTGGCCGGGTACCAGATTTCCCCACCACAGTCATAATGAAAGGCCGAGATTTTGATTTTTTTCCCAACTTTAGGAAGTTTCCAGATGGTCGAAAACAGCTCGGAAAAGTTTTTTACGTTTTCCGGCGTGTCGTTCTCGAAACTTTTCAGGGTAAGCTTTGGTGAAAATGTTTTACTTATATCCACCAGTTTTCCATTGGTATATTCAAAAAAAGTCACTCGTTCGGAGTAATCGGTGCAGTTGGCGTTGCGGTCAATCACTAAACCAAGCAGAATCGACTTCCCAAATTTCCAATACGTCAACTGGGCTGCCATGCTTTCACCATCGGTTTTTGTAAAGAAAGACATGTATCCGTTTTTAGGGTCATTCGACTCAAGCTCAAAATGTTCCGTTTCTTTACTTGATATTAATTTTTTCCTCATTTCCTGATTGAATTTCTCAGGGACCAATTCTTTAAAATCACCAAAATATTGCTCCGGAATTTTATAAAATAATTCCATGTTAGATTGGCCGGAGGCCAGTTGTGTGGATAGTACCATTATGAATATTTTCAGAAATGTTTTCATGGTTAGCTTTTTTAGTTTCTGTCTTTTCTATTGGTCTTTTTGCGGTTAATCTGCCGGTTGGCTTCGTTTTGTTCTTTGGTGATGGCCGCCTTTTCTTTTTTGGTTACCTTTCCGTCGGCACGAGCCTGGTTTTCCATATGTTGAATCTTGGCTTGCTTCATTTCGATTTGAGCTTTTTCCTTTTTTGTGATTTCTCCAGATTTTACACCTTGCTCAACTCGCTTATCTTGCTTTTGCTGGCGTTTATTGATTTGCCCAAAACCTATTTGGCACATGGTTAACATTAACCCGATTACTAGAATTTGTTTCTTCATTTTGAATTAATTTTAAATGGTTATACTGCTTTTTTAATAATATTTTCAAATCCAAGTATTCTTCTTCGTGAAATTCTGTGACTTTGTCCGTTGTTAAGTTTCAATTGGTTGCCCTCCTGCGAATCTATCGAGTCGATGTTGATGAGGAGTTTTCGGTTTATCCTGAAAAATACGTTTTCCAACTCCTCCTCAAACCGTTTTAGGGTTTTGGCGATAATCATCGATTTTCCCTCCTTTAGATGAATAATGGAGTAGTTTTCCGCCGCCTCAATTTTTAGAATTTCAAATGGAAATACATTCCTTGGCCTTCCGGCATATTTAAATCTATAAGCTTTCATGTTTAATTTCCCGGTTTAACGATTGACAATAAGGCCTCAATTTTCTCCAATCTGCTTTGTAGTCCATCACGCTCAGCTTGTAACTTTTCGATTTTTGTATTCAATGCCTTTATGGCTTCTACCAGCATAGGGTCAAAGTCGCCATAAGCTGCCATCAGATATCCCTGGCCATCGGTTTTTACTTTTTCAGGAAATACTTTCTGTAGTTCCTGAGCTACAAAACCATATTGTAAGTCTTTTGGTCTGTTGGTGCCTGTTTGGGTGTCGTTCCAGTAATAAGTCACCCCTCTCATATTCAATACCTTATCAAGGATTTCCTTGCTTTCGAGTGAGGTAATTTCCTTTTTCAATCTCTGGTCAGAATGTGACAGCCAGTTGCCCGCAGTATTTTTTGAGGCATTTCCATTTACCTGAAAAGTGGCAGGATTTGCATCCAGATCGGCTTTCGCTCTGTTTATACCTACTTTATTTCCAATAAAATCACCCTGAATGAGGGAATTTAAGCTATCAGAATTTTCTATGATTAATTGATTATTTCCGTTCAAATAAGAGCCTGCTTTATTGCCGATTATTATGTTATTTTGGGATGATGTATTCACGTTCATGGCACTGTTTCCAATGACAATATTATTATTTCCATCAATATTATTAGAAAGAGAATAGCTTCCAATAGCAATATTATTATTACCTGTTAAATTATAGCCAAGACTTCCATATCCCAATGCGACATTTTCACTCCCGATAGAATTTTTGTCCAATGTCAAAGCTCCAATTGCCACATTAAACCTTCCTGATGTGGTTTCATGCATAGAAAAATTTCCAATGGCAACGTTTTCAGCTCCTCCAGTGTTGGTGTACATTGCCGAGTCTCCAATTGCCACATTGCCATTACTATTATTATTCCAAAGTGCAGCATGGCCGATAGCGATATTTCTTGAACCTGAGAGATTTTGTGAGAGTGCCGAATTCCCCATGGCCACATTGAAAGCCCCGGTTTCATTTTTCTCCATAGCATTATTTCCAAAAGCATTGTTGTCAGAAAAGGCAGTTCCATCACTCAAGGCCGAAAATCCAAATGCATTGTTTCTCGAACCGGAAATCAAGGCTCTTAAAGCACTGTTTCCAAAAGCCTGGTTATTGTCACCTGTTTGATTGGAAGTCATAGAACTGGCTCCAAAGGCCGAATTCCAATTGCCGGAGACGTTTGAGCTTAATGCATGTGCCCCAAAAGTTGCATTTGAAAAACCCGTTTTGTTATTTCTCAGGGCTCTGAAGCCAAATGCACTATTTTCAACTCCCGCTGAGTCATACTCCATGGCACTAGACCCGAATGCTGAGTTGGCACTACGGCTATAATCTGCCTCTTCTGATGGTGTGCCTATGCCTGTGTGATATTTCAGGGCATTTTTTCCTACTGCGGTGTTGTTTTTGGAATCAACGTTGGTTTTTAAGGCATCTTTTCCCAAGGCAAGATTGGTGGTGTCATTGTTTAGAATTCTACCGGAGGTAATGCCTGAGGGGGTTATAGTGAAACTTTTGGTTTGGTCCTGAATGGTCTGCTGAGCTTTCAGGCCAAGTGATAAAATGACAAACGAGAATAATAAAAAATAATGCTTCATGGTCAGAATTGATTTGATGGCTCAAAATTCTGAAAACCAGTAACATCAGAAAATCGTGTAATTAGGTATTTTTTTGAAATGTGGTTGTTTTTTGTTGCAGGTTTCGGTAGAATTTGGGAATAAATAAGCTTATCAAGTAATATGTTATATTTTTTTCATCCCCAAATGAACTTTATTACTTCAATATATGTATATACATTAATTGTTAAAACTTATTTAAATTTTTATCGCATGAAAAAAACATTGTTATCTCTTGTAGCTGCTTTGGTTTCAGTAGCTTCTTTCGCCCAAACCTGGACACTTGACAAAGCTCACGCTGGTGTAAACTTCTCAATCACCCACATGATGATCTCTGAAGTGGACGGAAGTTTCAAATCTTTTGAGGCTAAATTGACTTCTTCAAAAGCGGATTTCACCGATGCAGTTTTCGAATTCTCGGCTGACGTTAACTCTATCAGCACAGGAAACGATATGAGAGACGGTCACTTGAAAAGCCCTGATTTCTTTGATGCTGCCAAAACAGGTACAATCACTTTCAAAAGTACTTCAGTGAAGAAAGGTAAAGGTCAAAGCTATACGATCGTAGGTAACCTTACCATGCATGGCGTAACCAAGCCAATCACTTTGGCGGCTACCATCAAAGGACCAGTTGAGAACCCAAGAAGCAAAAAATTGATGATGGGTATCAATGCTACAGGAAAGGTAAACCGTGTGGCTTTCGGAGTAGGTACTTCAGGTGCTACTTTGAGCGATGACGTTACTTTCAAAGTAGGTGGTGAGTTTACAAAAGACTGATAATATCGCCTTTATAGCCAAAAAGGGAAGTCAACGCTTCCCTTTTTTTATTCTCTCCAGTCAATCAATGTCGGTATGGTATCCACATCAAACACCGGAATATTCAATTCTTTTTTGACTTTTGCTCTTTCGCCGTAGGCATTGTCAATAAAAATTACTTTCTCTTTTTCCTTTATATAGCGGTATTTCTCATCTTCCATTTTCAGATGGATGATTTCATCAAATATCCCTTTGTGTATCGCAAGGTTTTCAAGGGTTTGGTTCAAATCATGAAGATGCTTGGTGATGAGTTTTATCGTGCGTTTCTTTAGTTTTTGGTGATACAAAAACATCATCACGTTAGGGTTTATTTCCTGATTTTTGGTGATGGTGTCATCAAAATCGATGTAGATGGTATCATATTCCAATGCAATATTGTATCGGCTTTGCAAACAGCGGTCCACTTCTATGGCATAGTCGTTGTGAAACACCTCCACATCATAGTCGAGATAGTCATATACCATAAGAAGGGGCAGGTTTACTCCCAGACCTCTGAAGGTGTTAGAGTTTCCGGCCACTTTTACCGAGGCCTCGAGCAGTTTAAATTTCCCGTTGACATCTTTCTTCAACTGAAAATACCAGGAGCCACGAATACCAATTTCATCGGAAACGATTTTAGCGATTGATTTTATTTCTTCTGTTGCTGGCACCGAGTTACTGTTAACACTGATTCCATCGGATACTCTTTTGCGATTTCTGGGACCTACAAACTGCACCCTGCCATGGCGATCGGTGAAGCAGTCTATAGTGAGCTCCTCGCCCGGCAACAATTCCATTACCACAAAGTTCTCGATATCCTCCAGATCGGTAAGCTGCTTTTTGTCTTTTACAATAAAAGCTCCCTTGCTGCCTTGCCCCTCATCAAGTTTGGCATATACGGGGAAGCTTTCTATTTTTTCTATATCAACAAATACTTCCGGACAGAAATCATATTTATGGAAAAGGTCATAAATTTTCTTTTTACTTCTGCAAATTTCAGTGGCTTCAAGGCTTGGGAAAGCAATTCGTGTATTGATTTTTTCCGCATTTCTGGCCAGATACAAAAGAACAGTGTCGTGTGTGGGCAGTAAGATATCAATGGACTCTTTTTCAATAAGTTGATTTAATGCCGGAATAAATTCCGGAGTACCTACATAAGGAAAATCACCGTAGTAGTTTTTGTACACCATGCGTCCATGGTCCTCTTTTCCCGAAGCCCCCACTACTCTGATATTCATAATATCTTTTAAAGCCAGGTGAATTTCGAGGCCGCTTTCGGCACCGCATGGATATACGAGGACGTTGGTTAATTTATTCATGATTCTTTTCTTAAATAGTCAAATTCGCCCAGCCAGTTTTTGATAGTGGGCAAATCGTTAAACATCATTACATCCAAAATAGAAAGCCAGGGTACAAATTCTCTGCCGGGCATCTGCTGATATTCTATTTTTTTGATTTTCTGAAAATGAAGATTTATGTTTTTTTGTACAAAATCAGCCGTATTGTACAATTCCCAGCCGCCAATTGGATTGAGATAGTCTGTCGCTCCCAATGCCGAGCAGATAGCCATTACCCTATCCTGACTTTTTAAGGTATGGTCACAATCAATTTCTGAGGAAATCACCAGTGGCGTATTTATATCGAGCAGGTTACATATTTTTTTCAGAGAAGAAAAAATAAAATCGAAAAGGTTGGTTTGTTCATTTCTGAAGATTTCTTCTATTTCCGGAAAAATAGACTCGAAATGAGGAGCTTTTCTATAGTTTTCTTTGATTTTTCTTAAGGTCTTCTCTCTTTCATCAGGCCAACCTTCACTCAGAAATCTGTGGTTAACATCCAGGTAATCAGAATCTTTTTTCAGGGTAAGTGAAAAATATTCGTCTTTCCCATTTTGCAGCATGCGGTTGCGGTGAATCCAGCCTTTTTTGCTAAACTGTATGTTGTCATAGATTACAAACTCATCTACAGCGGCTATCAACTGAAAATACCCGATATAAGGTAAGAAGTAGGGTTGCATGATGGCAACTTTCTTCATTTTTTGGTCTTGTGTTATGTTTTAAACATAAAAGGTGACAAACTTGAGAAGCTCAAATTCATCACCTTTTATTGAAATATTTCAAACTTAAAGGCTGGCTACCTTTTGTCTTAGTTCTTCAAGAATCACCTCTTTCATCAAAAGCTTACGTTTTTGAGTTTTAAGGTTTGACTGCATCATCTGATCCATTTCATAGCCTGCACTTTGACTTTCGTATGACTGTACCAAATCGTCAAGGTCAGTTCTCGCTCTTTTCACGATATTGTCCATTTCACGATATTTGGTAAGGTCTTTTTGTCTGTCGCTCAGGAAGTTGAAAGTAGGATATTTTCTTGAGATTACTTTATGCAAATAACTCAATTCGAATATCTTATCACAGGCTCCACGGAATCTTTCGGCAAGATTACGATCGGCCAGATGTGAAGGTACTCTGATGGTTTTCCATTCATTCAATAGGAATTTGGCTCTGTTGGTAGCGGCCATCATATCTTCGGCTTCGGCAAGTTTTTCAACTTCTCTTACCATTTTCATCTGAGCTTCCACTCTTGGATCGAGCTTTCTTTTTGGTACAATACCTTTTGCTCTACAGTACTTTTCATAGAATGTACTGGTATGCTTTTTAAAGTTTTTGTACAGGGCTTTCAATACTTTTGGAGGGATATCACCAATGATTTTCCACTCGGTCTGGAGGTTTTTCAACTCAACGAAAGCTTCGTCCCAGTCTTCTCTTCCAACCAATTCCTCGGCTTTGCTGATCAAATCGTTGTATTTATTGATTTTTTCGTCAATAATACGATTCTGCTCTTCGAAATGAGTTTTTCTGGCCTGATAAAACTGGTCAAGGATGGTTTTGAATTCTTCCTCGATTTGCTCATTAAGTTCCTTTTCTACAGGACCGGTACGAATCCACTTGGTTCTGATTTCCTGAAGTACATCAGCTGTTTCTTTCCAGTCGGTGCTGTCGGCATAAGGCCGTGCTTCTTCGATCAAGGCTTTCTTGATATCAAGGTTTGAGGCCTGATTATCTTGAATAAGACTTGAAAGTTCGTCTTCCAAAACATCCAGTTTGTCAAGCAACGGAATGAAATTTCCGATACCATCAAAATTCAGCAATCTCTTGCGTAATTGGATGAGTTTGGTAAGATAAGAACCTTTGTTTTGAGCCTCAATTATCTCGGTCTCAAGCTGATTAACCTTTGATACGGCTATGTCGTATCTGTTGACGAAGTACTGGAAAGCTTCTTCCTCAGTTCTTTTTACTTCTCCAATCTGTCGGTCGGGCATACCCATATAGCCCTTTAGAAATACCTTACTATCAGCGATGTAAGCGTATTCGTTTTCTAGTGTTACGCCTTTCATAATTTACGGAGTGGCTACTAACGTGATTAATTAAGTACTTAAATGGTTTTGAGCCGTAAAAATCGTTTTTTTTTTGTAGATTACAAAGAATGCTGTCGATATTTGTACGAAAAATTAACATTTCTAATCACTTTTTTATTTTATGAGCGAACAGATAATCTTTTCGATGGCGGGTGTAAGCAAAATTATACCTCCCAGTCGGCAAGTTTTAAAGAATATTTATCTTTCATTTTTTTATGGGGCCAAAATTGGTGTTTTGGGTCTAAATGGGTCAGGGAAATCCACATTATTAAGAGTTATTGCCGGTATTGATAAAAATATTCAGGGAGAAGTGGTCTTTTCGCCGGGTTATTCAGTGGGACTATTGGAACAAGAACCCCAGTTGGATGGAACCAAAACCGTCAAAGAGGTTGTGGAGGAAGGCGTACAGGAAATCGTAAATCTCCTGAAAGAATTTGATGAAATAAATGAAGCCTTTGCCGACCCTGATGCCGACTTTGATAAACTCATGGAACGTCAGGGAGAAGTACAGGAGAAACTCGATGCTCATAATGCCTGGGAGCTGGACAGTCGCCTCGAAAGGGCCATGGATGCACTGCGTTGTCCGCCATCAGAGGCTTTGATAAGTACACTTTCTGGAGGAGAAAAACGACGTGTGGCTCTTTGCCGTTTATTGCTTCAGGAGCCCGATGTACTTTTACTTGATGAACCTACCAACCACCTTGATGCAGAGTCTGTTTTATGGTTGGAACAACACCTTAATCAATATAAAGGTACTGTTATAGCTGTGACCCACGACCGTTATTTCCTTGATAACGTGGCGGGATGGATTTTGGAACTGGATAGGGGAGAAGGTATTCCATGGAAAGGTAATTATTCTTCATGGTTGGAGCAAAAACAAAATCGTCTTGCTCAAGAGGAGAAATCTGAATCAAAACGTCAGAAAACTTTACAGCGTGAGTTGGAGTGGGTGCGTATGTCGCCCAAGGGTCGTACCGCAAAAGCTAAGGCTCGTTTGAACGCCTATGATAACCTGCTCAATCAGGATGCAAAGGAAAGGGAAGAAAAACTGGAGCTTTATATCCCACCAGGGCCAAGGCTTGGGAATAAAGTGATTGAAGCCAAAAACATAAAAATGGGTTTTGGTGACAGACTTCTGTATGAAGATTTGAGTTTTAGCCTTCCGCCAGCCGGGATCGTAGGAATAATCGGACCAAATGGTGCCGGTAAAACCACGCTTTTCAAACTTATTACCGGTGCCTTGAAGCCTCTGAGCGGTGAATTTGAAGTGGGTGACACCGTACAACTGTCCTATGTAGATCAGGAACACGACAGCCTGGATGCCGGCAAGTCGGTGTATGAATTGATTTCAGGAGGTAATGAATGGATACAGCTTGGAAATAAGCAAATGAACGCCCGGGCGTATGTGAGCAAATTTAACTTTGCGGGTTCTGATCAGGAAAAGAAAATCGGTGTTCTTTCGGGCGGCGAGCGTAACCGTGTTCACCTGGCCATGATGCTTAAAGAGGGTGGAAACCTGCTGTTGCTCGATGAGCCCACCAACGATCTGGACGTAAATACTTTGCGGGCCCTGGAAGAAGGCCTTGAAAACTTTGCAGGATGTGCGGTAGTGATTTCTCACGACAGGTGGTTTTTAGACAGAGTTGCCACACATATTCTGGCTTTTGAGGGCGATTCCAACGTGGTATGGTTTGAAGGAAACTTTTCAGAATATGAAGAAAACCACCGCAAAAGAATGGGCAATGATCTCACCCCCAAAAGAATTAAATACAGAAAACTTCAATAACAAATTAAGCTATGCATCACTGTTGGTTTAACGGTACCATTGCCGAAGCATCAGACACTCAGATCAATATCAATGATTTAGGGCTTCTCCGGGGGTACGGACTTTTTGATTATTTCAGAACCTACAACCGCAAGCCTTTTCAGTGGGATTGGTATTGGGAGCGGTACGAGCGGTCGGCGAAATTACTCAAAATACCCAACCCTATCACCAAAGAAGAGGCCGGAGAGGTGGTAAGTCAGTTGATCGGACTTCATCGGCAGGGCGAAGTTGCCATCAGGTTTTTACTTACCGGGGGGTATTCTTTTGACTCAGTGACCTCGGCCAAACCCAATCTTCTGATTATTTCAGAAAGTATTCACTACTCTGCTCCTGCCGATTATTACAATGGCATCAAGGTCATGAGTTATGAATATGTGAGGGACTTGCCAACGATAAAAAGTATTGATTATAAGCATTATATGATTTTGCAATCGGAGCTCAAGGAAAAGCACGCTGCCGATGTACTCTATTATAAAGATGGCGAAATAAGCGAACTTAGCAGAAGCAATGTCTTCCTGATAAACGGCCATAAACTTATCACTCCTAATAAAAATATTCTTGAAGGCATCACCCGTCGCACCGTGCTGGAGTTGGCAAAAGGCGATTTTGAAATTGAGATCAGGCCGGTGGGTTTTCAGGAAACACTTGATGCTGAGGAGGTTTTTACCACCAGTACTACAAAAAGAGTTTTGCCCATTTCCCGAATCGATGAGCATGTGATTGGATCCGGTAAAATTGGCCCTAAAACCCAGTTTTTGCTCGATAAAATCAATGATTTGGTAAAAAATTGGTAAAAGTTTTTTTATAATTCAAAGAATATTGAGCTCAATCAGGGCTCAATTTTTTTTACATTTTTTTAAAAATGTAATTTTGAAAATACAAAATATATATAAAAATGTATTTTATAAAATACAAATATTAACAAAAAATGTAAAATAAAAGATACAAAATGGAATAATTATTGTACTTTTGAAAATACAATATAGGGAATTAAAAATGCAGGAACTATTTGAAAGTCAAAACAGGGTATTGCAAAATGTGGGTTTGGACTTCAAACGCTCACTTTATCACTCTTTGCCATGGAGCGAGCGGGCGATTATGCTCATGGGGGCAAGAGGTACCGGAAAAAGCACGCTCTTTCAGCAATACATAAAGGAGAATTTTCAGACCGGGGAGGCTCTTTATATCACCCTCGATGATATTTATTTCAAACAACATACCCTGGTTGAAACGGCAAGGAAATTTCTTCAAAACGGTGGAAAACTGCTGGTAATAGACGAAGTTCATAAATACCCCGACTGGAGTCGTGAGATAAAGAATATATATGATTTGATGCCCACATTAAAGATTCTTTTTACAGGATCATCGATTTTGGAGATGCAAAAGTCCTTCGCAGATTTGAGCAGAAGAGTACTCAACTATTACTTGCCAGAGTTGTCGTTTCGGGAATTTTTAGGAATAAAATATCAAAAAAATATTTCACAATTCACATTAAATCAAATATTTGAAAATCATTTGGAAATATCAAGAGCACTTGGTGCTGAGATTGGAACCCCGATAATGTATTTTAAGGAATACCTCAAGTCGGGGGCTTATCCATTTTTTAAAGAAACTAATCTGGTCGATATCAGGCTCAAGCAGACCGTGAATCTTATTGTGGATACTGACATGCCAAGTGCTATGCCTGTCGAATATGCCACCTTAAATCAAATCAAAAAGCTTCTTTATATAATAGCTCAAAGTGTGCCATTTAAGCCCAATATCACCAAATTGGCCGAGCAGGTGGGTACAACACGGCCAAAACTATATGAAATGCTTAAGATGCTTGAAGCTGCAAGATTGATTTATGGCCTTCATCATTCCAACGTCAACATTGGCTCACTCAGTAAGCCGGAAAAAATATTTCTTCACAATACCAATTTGCTTTTTGTGTTTTCAGAAAATTCTCCGGAAGTAGGAACAGTGAGAGAGACGTTTTTTATTAATCAGCTTGAAAGTGCGGGACATAAAGTTAATTATACCGAAAAAGGTGACTTTTTGATTGACGGAAAATGGCTGATAGAAGTTGGGGGCAGAAACAAGACTCAAAAACAAATTGCCGGGCAAAAAAATGCTTTTTTAGCCTTAGATGATATCGAAACAGGTTATGGAAATACCATGCCAGTTTGGTTATTTGGGTTTTTGTATTGAAAAAAACTAAATAATTTCACAATGCTATTTTATACTTATTCATCTTACTATCAGTATATTCCTTGTCGTTGTCGTCCACACCGCCACTGATATGCTCTTCAATGATTTCCAATTGACCTGCTTTCGATATTTTGGCCGTAGCCATGTAGTTTTCATAGAAAGGAGCATCGGCCCAATCGTAGAAATAGGCGACCGGCTGGCAGGCAGTGTTTTTACCCTTTTCGTTTATGGTTACCAAAATAGCTTTGGCGTTGGAGTAAGGACAAGCTTCATAAGAATTGTAGCCCACACCCCAAAATGTAAGTATCTTATCAGCGGAAACAGTGTCCGTTTTTAGTCGGAAAACCCGCATATCTTTAATCATTCCGATGTCGAGCTTTGATAAATAATCTTCGTATTTACCTGCTTTTTTCAACGAGTCGATTTTACCATAACTTAGGTTTAATCCCGCAAAAAGACTTGTATCCGGCAGTTTTTCAACAAGTGAATTCATTTCTGCAGGGGAAATTACAGGCAAGGTAGAATCGGCAAAAATCTTTTCCAGACCCAGGCTATCAATGCTCATTTCCTGTATTCCGGTGTATTGAATTTCTTTTTTATTGTCTTTTTCGGAACAGGAAAATATAGCGATAGCAGCTAAAATAATTAGGGCAATTTTCATGGCTCAATTGGGTTTGGAGCAAAGATGAGGGAATTTTGTCATTCTCCCAAAATTATTTGTCTTATAGAACCCCCGAAATCCTATTCTTTATTTAATTATTGGAAAGGATTAAAACTGGTCTAAATCCGACTTCATTTGAAGGATATTGAATGACTTGTCTGTTACTTATTTCTAAATAATTACCTTCCGAATTCCAACTGCCTCCTTTTGTAATATTTTGATTTTCAATCATTTCAGATACATTTCCACTCATCTGAAAAATTCCATATTCGTTAGGATAAAATGAGGATACTTCGTTGGTAAGAATATTTCCTTTGGGATTTTTAATTTTTTCTTCGGACCTAAAGTTTGCCAGAAACTTACCTTTACCGTTTTTTAAATAAGGACTACCCCATGGATACATAGCTTTTGATTTACCGCCAAGTGCTGCAATTGTCCATTCCGCCTCCGTCGGGAGCTTCACTTTCACTCGTTCAGGGGCTTGAAGTTGTGAATTTATTTGACTTTCAAGCCATTTACAATATAAATTGGCACCTTCAAAACTTACACCAACCACAGGATACATTCTAAATCCTGGATATCGAAAATACTGATTTTGGTAGCCATTATAAATATTCCCATGCCTACTCCATACAGTTGTATCAGGGAGAGCTTTATCATATTCCGGGGTGTTTTTTATGGCATTAAGAAATGTGATATATTCGAGATTGGTGATTTCAGTTTTTGAAATATAGAAATCTGATGTAGTTTGTTTAATATTTTCCAAATTTACCTCACCTGCCGGAACAAACGCCCAACTCCCTTTTAAGATTTTAGTTAGTTTTTTGGATTTTGGAGGGATAAATGAAAAGAAAATTACTGAAAGAATAACTGTGGTTAAAATGAGTTTTTTCATGATTAATTGGTGTTTTCAATTTTTTAATAAACGGAAAAAAATAAAAAGGATTGTATTCCCTGACCCAAACACCACCAAAATTTCAATATTTTTGCATAAAAATCATTCTTATGTCTTCCAACCTCACCACCTGTCCCAACTGCGGGCATCAGTTTGATGCGGGCCTCGCCATGCAAAAGCATCTGGAAATAGAGCTCAAAAAAAACCTTGAAGCTCAGGAAAAAGCCAATGCCCTGAAGATGGAAGAACTCAAAAGGCAGCTTGCGGAAGAAAAAAGGGTTTTTGAACAGGAAGAGAAGAAAAAAATGTGGGCTATTGCCCAATCAGAAGCTCAAAAACGTGCTGAAGCTCAAAATGCCGCCCAGCTGCAGGCACTTAAAGAAGACAATGAAGCCAAACAAAAACAAATTTTATTGAGCCAGCAAAAAGAGCTGGAGCTTCTCAAAAAAGAACAAGAGTTGAAAAATCAGCAGGATATGCTCAAAATTCAACTCGAAAAGCAACTCATAGAACGCTCAAAAGAAATAGAAGAAACCGCCAAGAAGAAAAAAGACGAGGAATTTGAGCTGGTAAAAAAAGAATACGAGAAAAAGCTCGAGACCCAAATGAACCTGGTCAACGAGATGAAACGCAAGGCCGAGCAGGGCTCTATGCAGCTTCAGGGAGAGGTACAGGAGCTCGAGATTGAAAGTTTGCTCGAACGTACTTTCCCATTCGACAAAGTGGAGGAAATAAAAAAAGGACAGCGGGGTGCCGATGCTATCCTCACGGTGGTCAATTCTCTGGGGCAGGATTGTGGCAAGATTATATTTGAAAGTAAACGTACACAAAACTTCGGCGGAGACTGGATTGAAAAACTAAAAGATGATCAACGGTCGGCAGGAGCCGAGATAGCTGTATTGGTAACCCAGGTGATGCCTAAAGATATGGATCGTTTTGGCGAGAAAGAAGGAGTTTGGATTTGTGGTTTTCATGAGGTGAAAAGTCTGGTATTTGTGCTGAGGGAAATATTGATAAGAACCCAAACGGCTCGGTCTGCCAATGAAAACAAAGCCGACAAAATGAGCATTTTATACAATTTTTTGACCAGCAACCAGTTTAGACAGCAGATCGAGGCCATAGTGGAGGGATTCAGCAATTTGAAAGTAGAACTGGACAAAGAAAAAAGAGCCATGCAGCGGATCTGGAAAGAGCGTGAAATGCAAATCGAAAAGGTGATTACCAATACCATTGATATGTACGGCTCAATCAAAGGAATCGCCGGTAATGCGATAGCTCCAATCCAAACTTTGGAGTTGCCCGAAGGAGAATAATTGCTATTTTTTGAAATCCAGGTGGAGGCATTTTGCTGAAATTTTTCATTTTAGGCACGAATCTTGGTAACATTACAATAACAATAGTGCGAAACTAAATGAAAAGACTAATTTTATTTTTCCTAATTACCTCATATTCTTTTACTTACGGCCAGGATGATTGCGACTGTAAAAAGAATTTTGAAGAGATTTCACAGAAAGTTAAGGATAATTATGCCGCTTATTCAATGAAAATTACACCTGCAACCAAGGTAAAATTTGATGAATTGAATAAAAAAATCAATGCAAAAGTAAAAGGTGTAACCGACCCACGTACCTGCTATTATATTTTGAAAGAATGGACCGAATTCTTCAAAGATGGACATTTGTTTATTAACACTCAAACCTCATTTACTGAAACCGAACCCAAGGAGGCTGTTGAAGCCCGTGCTGCGAAGGTTGGGACACAAAAATTTACTTCTGAGCCTAAATTTGAGTCCTATTTGAAATCAAATCAAGCTACACTTGCTGCAGTAGAAGGGGTTTGGGAAAGCGACGATAAAGCCTACAGAATGGGAATTATTAAAACTGCGGATAAAAAATATACTGGATTCTTACTCAACAAACGGGATAACCTCTGGACTGCCGGAAAGGATAAATTTATGCTTGAGGAAATTGGCGAAAATAGTTTTAAAACCACTTATTATTATGCCGACTTTACTACAGAAGAGACTTTTAGCAAGCAAATTAAGAATGTCCTGAAGATGGACAATATCTATAAATTTTATAAAATCAGTCCCATTCCTACCGAATCTGCTTCGCAGGATGACCTGATTCACAAATTGCCGGATTACAGGGTAGAAAAAATTGATGAAGACAACACTTTACTTGTTTTGCCTCCTTTTACCATTCCTAATGCACCTACATATGTACGGGAATTGGTCAACCAAAATGCTGATATTATTCGTTCGAGTAAACATTTAATTATCGATTTCAGAAATAATCCCGGGGGCGATGAAACTTGCTATGATGCTGTGTTTCCGTTTATTGCCAACGGTCCGATTGTAAGAAAGGGTTCTACGGTAAGGTCATCGGTCGAGAATCTTATTTTGCTTAATCACGAACTTAAGGCCATTCAGGATTTTCCTCAGTATTCGGCTTACCTCGATCCCAAACTAAGGGATATGATTAGAAAAATGCAGCGTAATCCGGGGCAACTGGTTCAGGTTTCAGACAAGACTTTTGATTTTAAACCTAATCCAAGTAACCCACAGAAGGTGGTTATATTGATGAACAAAAACACAGCAAGTTCGTCGGAGAGTCTTATCCTGGAGTCTAAACAAAGCTCAAAAGTGATTACGATGGGTACCAATACCAAAGGCTTGGCTGACTACACCGAAGTGCGTGACTGGGGGCTTCCTTGTTTTGGATGGAGACTTGCATTGCCTTTGGGTTACAGCCACAGGTTACCGGCCAATCCGATAGAATTTGTGGGAATCAAACCAGATGTGACCATTCCAGACTCTGAAGCCGACTGGGTTTCATTTGCAGTCAAATATTTAAAAAGTACCAAATAGGATTGTGGTTATAAAAAAGCTGGAAGGGCTGCCCGAGAGGGTGGCCTTTTCAATTTTACGGGCCTTAGTGGGTTATATTTATTTTAGCTAAAATGTTTTTTGGGTAGGTTTTGTGAAAAAGACAAGACTTAAATCATAATAAATTGTTAAAAGCTGCGGTAAATTGTATAAAAAAGTTTTATTTGGTAGTAAATTTTGAAATCCTGATGAAAAATCTGCTTTTTATATTTTTGTTATTCTTTTCAATAAGTGTTTTTGCTCAAAACAGCCTGCCTCCAATATTGAAAAATTACTGGAAAAAAACAGAATTCACAACCAAAGATGGAAGCAAAATTTATAATGAGAATTTTAGAAATGCCCAGTTTGATATTAAATTCATAGATGACGATTCCTTATTGCTAATTTCTGAGAATAAAGCCACAAAATATGCCTATAAATACAAAGATAGTTTGCTGGTTTTCAAAGAATTTGTTTTAAAACTCAGGAGCGTGTCTGAAATACAGTTAGTTTTGGATCAGGCAAATGAAGATGACCCCACCAAAGCCCTAAAGATCATTTTTGAGCCCAAAAAACTTAATGATCTTACTTATTCGCCTGAAGTTTACACCTCAAAAAATGGCGAGAAGGTTTATAAAGTAGTTTTTGGTAAACTCGAGCCTTATTTCTTTGACAAAACCAGGACTCCGATGGATTATATTTTTGAAAAATTTGGATTTCCGGAATATAAAAGGGCAGGATTTGTGGTGCGGTTTGTAGTTACAAAAAAAGGAGACCTAAAAGGAGTAAAAGTACTGGCTAGCTCAAATGACAGGTATAATCAAAAACTGGTAGAAGCGGTTAATAAAACCAAAGGAAAATGGATTCCCGCCGAATTTATGGGTGAGAATGTAAATGTGGAGGTGGAATATGATTTTAATCTGGGATATACTGAAAGAAAACCGGACCCCGGAGTAGATTCTCTGGCGTATTCGCTTACCTACTACGATTATGGTACTGAGCTTTTTGAGCGGGGCTCATACAGGCAAGCGGAAAGATATTATCAGAAGGCGATTGATTATAATCCGCTAAACGTAAATGCCTATTACCAGCATGCCGCATCGAATATTTTCCTGAGAAAAAAAGAAGAAGCTTGTAAAGATTATGAGCAGTTGATTTTTTTAGAGCAGAAAAAGGCCAAAACACTTTATGATAAATATTGTAAATAATAAAATGTAAATCATTCTACCATTTTATATTTTTTTAGCCTTTGGATTTGACCTTACTACTCTATAATCGCCCTTGTTTGTGTCCCCACAAACAAGAAACCCCCTCACTTCGTCTGCGAAGGTCTCACTTCTACTTTTGAAGGCAATGTTCTTGCCGGCATTTTGATCAGATCCACTACAATCTGGCCAATATCTTCGGGCTGAATCTTCCAGGCATCTTTTCCGGTGGGTTCATGGCCATTGAAAAACGTCGCCACTGAGCCCGGCATTATGGTGCTCACTTTGATGCCTTTATCACGTAAATCGAGCATTATAGCCTGTGAAAAGCCTACCAGACCAAATTTTGAGGCATTGTAAGCTGAGCCGTTGGCAAAGAAATTGGTTCCCGCCAAACTGGCAATGGTGATGATATAACCCTGACTTTTAATCAAAGCATCGAGTGAAGCCTTCACGCTATTGAAAACGCCGGTCAGGTTGATATCAATAGTGTTGTTCCATTGTTCTTCGGTCAGGTCTATGATATTGGCGAAATGACCAACTCCGGCGTTGGCGATGAGATAATCTACCCCTCCAAACTTCTCCATTGTGGAAGCAATTACCTTTTTCATCTCAGTCATATTTCTTACGTCGGCTTCTATCACCAAAGTTTTTCCGGGGCTAAGTGCATTTAATTGAATCTCCGCTTTTCCCAGGGCTTCTAAATCCCGACCAGTAATCACTACATTGATGCCTTCTTTCAGCATGGCTTCTGCTACACCCAGACCAATTCCTTTTGACCCTCCGGTAATTATTGCTGTTTTGCTCATTTTATTCTGTTTTTTATAAAACTAAAATATGTATGTAATTGATTCAAATATCTGATATATTATTTAAAACCATGATATTTGCAAAAAAATATTCTGAAATGACGGTTTCGATAATAGTGGCGGTGGCAAAAAATAAAGCGATTGGAAAAGATAACCAATTGCTTTGGAGACTTTCTGATGACTTAAAAAATTTCAAAAAAGTTACTTCAGGTCATGCTGTTATTATGGGCCGAAAAACTTATGATTCGCTTGGAAAACCTCTGCCAAACCGCAGAAATGTCGTAATTACCAGACAAAAAGACTTAAAAATAGGAGGTGTAGAAATCGTAAATAGCCTGGAGTCAGCTTTAGAATTATTTGAAAATTCCGATGAAGAAATATTTATTTTGGGTGGTGCAGAAATATACAAGTTAGCCGGAAAATATGCCAACAAGATATATCTTACCATGGTAGAAGCTGCTCCAGAAGCCGATGCATTTTTTGATTTTGTACCATACCTTTCCTGGAATCTTATTTCCCAAACTGCTTTTCAGAAAAATGAAAAGAATGAATTTGATTTTGAGGTGATGGAGTTTTCGAAAAACTAAAAAATTTTCTAAACCAACTCTGAAAATTTCACCTGTTTTTCGATTTCTGATCGCCACTCATCCTGTCTGAAAATCAGCTGATTGATTTTTTCCTGATAAAAAATCTGAAACCAGGTGTTTTTATTAAAAAAGCAGACAGTTTCAAAAGTTTTTTCGGAATGGACTGTTAATTTTAACAAAAACTCTTCACTTGCCAACCTATGGCCATTGATTATTTGACTCAAAAACACCGGGGTAATATTTAGGTCTTTGGAAAAATAGGCATGTTTTGTGTACAAAATGTCAATATATTTTCCCAAAAAATCAGAAAATTTATGAGATAAACCTAAAGTGCCTTGCTTCAAAAACTCATCCATTTCAAGTTTTAATTGTATGAGCTTAGTTCGTATGATTTGCTCTTTGGGCAAATTTTTCATTCTTTCCAGTCTGGCTTGCATCAAAATCACCGCATCACTAGTTTTTTCTTCAATTGTGCTGTACCTTGAATCAACGCCAAAATCAATATATTCTTCGCTTTTCTTATTCATTTTCGTATTGATTGATTAAGTCCAAAATTTCAGGAACTTCCAAGCTTAAAGTCATTCCTGTTATTTTCATTTTGTAATTTTTTATGTAATGTTGTGCAATTTGAGTTTTGGGCCTTAATGATACACATCCCATTATTCCGTATTTTCTAATTGCCAGCTTTGCGAGGTAAACAATTAGGTTCCCGGCAATTTTACTATATTTCCTATTTGCTCCTTTATTTTCTTTTGAAACTGTTAAAAGTCTGATGTGAAATCGCCATTCTTCGGGAATATCTTCATAGGAAATCAACCCCAAAATATCATTTTTACCTTTAATAATAAGCTTTAAAACTTCCTGATTTTGTTCTTCTTTCCAATTGAAGAAATAACGATTTTTTGAAATGAATTTGTAATCTGTTTTTTCGACAGGTAAAATCTCTATTGGAATTAGCTCATCTGTGGAAACATCTACAATATTCATTTCATAAATATAAAAAAAGATTCCATATTTTGCAAACAATTTGAGAATAATTTGCAAAATATGGAAATAAAAATTTGGAAAGAATATGCTTGTTATGCCGAATTGCGGCTGGCGTTGATATTTCCGAATAGTGATCGGGTTACCATTTTTTCAAAAACCTGTTTTTCAGTTTCATCTTCAGTTTCTTCCAGTTTTTGAAGGGCATATTGTTGTATAGCCAAAAGTGGTAATACAATGTGCTCACGGTAATTTACTGAAAGCATGCTGATTGGGTCAGTTTCCATCAACTCCTTTTGACCAGAAACTAACAGCATATTTTGAATACTCCGTTGACTTTCCTCGTACAAAATATTCCAAAACTCACCGTAAACCGGGTCATTTTTCATGTAAGAAGTTAAAGGAAAATAGGTTTTTGAAAGGGCCATCATAGAATTTTGCATCAAGGTTTTGAAATACAAAGAATTTTCAAAAAGTGACCTCAACTCATCCAGTTTTCCCTGGTCTATTTTCTTTTGCAGGGCTGTTCCGAAACCAAAAAATCCCGGTACGTTTTGCTTCAATTGACTCCATGAACCTACGAAGGGAATCGCTCTCAAATCAGAAAGTTTGAGCTTAGCTCCCGAACTTCTTTTACTCGGTCTGGAACCAATATTGGTCTTTCCATAATATTTAAGCGGACTTTTGTTTTCCAGATAGGGAACAAAAAGCGGGTGATTTTTTAATTCAAGATATTTTTCACCTCCTAAGTCTGCTAATTCTTCAATGAGTTTTTTCTCATTACTATCCAGCAATGATTTGTTATCGGTAAATACGTCGTTGATAATTCCGGCAGAGAGCAATTGCTCAAAGTTGAAAACCGCTTGTGGTACCGAACCATACATCGAGGAGATCGTTTGCCCCTGTATCGTAATCTGAATCTCATTGTTGGCGATAGTGGGCCCCTGAGAAGCATAAAACTGATGAGTTTTTCCACCACCCCGAGCCGGAGGGCCTCCGCGACCATCAAAGAAAATCACATTTACGCCGTGCTGTGCCGATATGGCAGTCAATTTTTCTTTGGCCTTATAGATTTCCCAGTTGGCTTTGATGTATCCACCATCTTTGGTGCCATCCGAAAATCCGAGCATAATAGTCTGAAAATGATGACGGTGGTGCAAATGTTGTTCGTATTGTGGCAAACGGTAAAGTTTGTCCATGGAGTCACGGGCACTGTCAAGGCCTTCTATAGTTTCGAACAGAGGAACAATATCCACATTTAAGTTCTTTCCTGATATCCCACAGAACCTAAACATTGCCTCCACCTCTAACACCGAACAAGCTGAGGTAGAATTAGATATGATGTAACGATGGCAGGCTTTTTCTCCATTTTTTGCCTGAATTTCGGCTACTGCCCTTATGGTTTTGAATGTGTCTTTTACCAAAGAATCCTCGAACTCCTCCTCATTCACATTTAAATCAGCATGGGTCAGGAATTCAATCTTTTCGGCCTCAGTCCAATCGGCATAATTTTTTTCTGAAATCTTAAATTTCTGATTTACAGCTTCCATCACTTTTTCATGGATGCTGCTGTCTTGTCTGATATCCAGACTAGCAAAATGTAACCCGAAAAGTTTGATACGATGAATAAAACGGTCCATTTCATCAATAAACATAGACTTATGATGAGTCACCATTTTTTCTCTCACGGCAAGCATATCGCTCAGCAACTCATCAGCCGTGAGGTCATTGTTCAGGCCAAACATATTGGTATAAATCTTTGCATTGATTTTATCCAACATCGGAATGATACCCTTAAATGTAAAGCGGCGTCTAATGTCTTTGAAATGATTATAATAGCACTTCAAAATATTAGTTCTAAGCTCCTGAGCGACTCTTTTGGTAATCTCTGCGGTTACGAAAGGATTTCCATCGCGGTCACCACCCGGCCAGAAACCCAATTCTATGATAGGTTTGAAATTCTCGTCGTTGTCCATAAGGTCACCATAAATTTTATCATGGAGCATCCCCAAAGCATCATAATACACATGTCTAAGGAAGAAAATAATACTTTGGGCTTCTTCTACGGGAGTAGGCTGCTGTTCGTTGATAAACGGAGTTTTGCCCAGTTGTTGCAAAAGGGAGTCTATCGCATTGATATCATTGGTTTTGATACATTCTTCCAGATCCTGAATGATACGTAACACACTATTGGGGTAAAACTGAGTAGGGTGAGCCGTAAAAACCATCCTGACCTTAAAATTCCGAAGTTTCTCTTTCACCTCTTCTATTTTTCCTTCCTGTTTGGCCAATGCCAGAATGGCATTGATAGAACCCAGATTGTTATGGGCCTGAAGTTTTTCAAAAGCCGAATCTTCAACACTGTCAAAAAGCACCACCTGACGCTCGATATAAGTGATAAATCTGAAAAGTAAATCGATTTTTTCTTTCTCAGTCTTTATAGAAGTATATCTTTCAAAGAAGCCATCGATGATTTCCTTTGGTGTTTTGCCGTTTTCAAAGCCCAGTTCGGCATTGTCATGCAAAAAAGGCATCAGCTGACCGATATTGGTCATTTTGTCATAAGGAAGTCTTGAAAACAAAGTATTGAATACCAAATACTTGTTGTGAACTTCTTGCGTAAAAAGCGTTTCCAGGTTTTGTTTTGTCATGGTTTTGCAGGTTCCAATTTCCCAAGGCAAATATAAGAAATGAGAAATTAAAGTAGCTTGGGCAAAATATTACTTACCAGAAAACTATCAAATTGTTAAATAATCCAAATTAAATATTGGGAAAATGATATTTTATAAAATAAGATTGAGGTCATGGAAATAATTTCAGTTGTCCGGGCGGACAAAAATCTTTTGTATTGAGTTCCGGATATTTAAAATCCGGGAAAAATTTAGCTCTGGCCAATTGAGCGGTTTGTTTGATACTTTCGGCCAAATGTCCGCTTCCCCGCATTCTTTCTTTAAATTTTCTGTTTCCCAAATTGCCCTCATGCAGGCTTCTGATTTGGTTTAATATTTTTTCGGCCCTGTCGGGGTAATGTTGATTAACCCAATGCATAAATATTGGCTCTACGGCATCATTGAGTCTGACTACGCTGTAACCCATTCCCTGGGCACCATTTTCATGCAGTGCCTTTGCCATATCAAAAATTTCATGGCTATTCAATGAAGGAATGAGCGGAGCCATCATACCAAATACCGGAATCTCATTTTCATTTAATATTCTGATGGCTTTCAGGCGATTAGCAGCGGTTGAAGTGCGGGGTTCCAACCTTCTTCTGAGATCCTCATTTAGTGTGATAATACTTATTGCAACACCGATCAATCGTGCTTTGTTAAGTGCAGTAAGTATATCCAAGTCTCTTAAAATTAATGCGTTTTTAGTGATTATCGTAACCGGATGTTTGTATTTTAGAAATACTCCCAATAGATTTCTGGTTATTTTAAGATCTTTTTCAATCGGCTGATAAGCATCTGTATTCCCGGAAATTGAAATCGGACTCACCACAAGATTTTTTTTCTGGAAATGTTTTTCCAAAAGCTCCGGAGCATTGGGCTTGTAAAGGAGGTGTCTTTCAAAATCTACACCTGAGTTAAGCGACCAGTATTCATGGGTTGGGCGAGCGTAACAGTAACTGCAACCATGCTCACATCCCTGATAGGGGTTGAGCGACCACACAAAAGGCAAATCAAAGCTTTTTACAGGGTTTACGATGGTTTTGGGATAAACCGGCCTTAATATGGTCTTTTGTTTAGAGGGCTCTTCGCCCAACCACTCTTCTTCCCAAAAAGCAGTGGTTTCGGTTTTATCAAACCGGCTTTTTACATTGGCTATGGCTCCCTGTTCCTTCATTTTTTTAATTCAAAAATCTATTGAGATTTTTAGGTTAAAAATAGAGGGAAGGTTTTCCAGGAAAAAATAAAGCTACAAAAGTTGGCTAATATTGATTTACGATTTACGATTGATACGATTTACGATTGATTCGATTTTTATTATTTCGCCACAAGGGCTCCAAGACTCGAAGAGACACAAAGAGATTTATTTAGTGAAAAAAAATCCGTTTTTATCCGTGTTCTGCGATAGCAGATCTGTGTCATCCGTGTTCCAAAAAGCATAGATTTATTTATGATACACATCCTAGAAGAGACTATTTTAATGGATCAAAAAAAAACCTGGAATTTTCACGAAAAAAACATTAATTTTCCAAAAGACATCAATTTAGTTTGAATTTAGAGCTTGAAGAATTATTGTCAAAAAGTAATCTAAGAGTTTGGTTTTGGACCCTTTTTTCTAAAAAATCTCTTTTTGCCGCCATTATTGGATTTGGGTGAGCCCGTACGCAAAACAGCTTTGAATTCCGGAGCTTTTCCAAGTCCCAATGCCTCAGTAATGTTTTGTTTTTCGACCTCTTTTTCCAGCAATCTCTCAATGAAAAGTACCTTTTTTTGGTCAACCTCATTGATGAATGTCATCGAAATACCGGTAGTCTCGGCTCTTGCAGTACGGCCTATTCGGTGAATATAATCTTCCGGGTCACGAGGTACATCGAAATTGACAACCAAATTTAGATTATTGATATCAATCCCTCTCGAGAGCACATCGGTGGCCACCAGAATATTAAAATTCTTATTTTTAAATCCTCTCAGTGTTTCTTCTCTTTGTTCTTGTTCAATATCGGATGATACACCCATAGCCTTGATTTTCTCTTTTGCTAAGGCTCTGATTATCAGATTTATTTTTGCCTTTTGTGAAGTGAAAATGATGGCCGTCTGGTCTTTCTTTTCTTTCAGAAGATGCACCAAAAGTGGAATTTTCTGATTGTCGGTGGCCAGATAAAAGTTTTGGTCAATACCTACCGCAGGTTTCGAAACAGCCAGGTTTATCTCTACTGCATTGTTTAGGATTTTGTGGGCAAAAGTCCTGATTTTTGTGGGCATTGTAGCCGAAAACATCAGATTCTGTCGCTTTACGGGGAGGTGTTTGATCACATAAAGTATATCATCCATAAAGCCCATATCAAGCATCTTGTCGGCTTCGTCAAGCACCAGACATTTTAAATGGTCAAACTTCACTTTTCCACTTTGCATGTGAGCCATCAACCTCCCCGGTGTGGCGATGATTATATCTGCACCTTCGGTGAGGGCATTGCGTTGCTGATCCCAGTTTTCGCCTTTGCCTCCTCCGTATATTGCCAGACTATTGGCACCTACAAAATATCCCAGCCCTTCGATTTGTTCGTCGATTTGCTTAGCTAACTCACGGGTTGGTACCAATATCAAAACCGAAATATGGTGATTATTGTCACGAGCGATACTGTCCAGCAGGGGAATCAGAAATGCAGCAGTTTTACCAGTACCGGTTTGAGCCGAAGCCAGCAAATCTTTGCCTTCCAGGATTACCGGAATGGCTTGCTCCTGAATAGCGGAGGCTTGTCTGAAATTCATGGCCTCGATGGCGTCGAGAAGGTCAGGGTGTATGTTGAGTTCGTTGAATTGCAATTAATCTTTCTTTGTAATTGTAATTTGCAAAATTACGGTAAAAAAGCCTAATTATATGTTTATATTCTATTTATTGACAGGGGAGCGGTCAATGCAATTCAAATTTCACCCCAAAGAATAGCTCATTTGGTCTTTCAAAAACGATATTGTTGAAAATGTTTGCGTTGTTGTGTTCATATTCGAATCCCATATATACACCCTTCCATTTTTCAAATGATAACCATAGAGATGCCTGATAAACCTTTTGTTTGGAGTGCAAAACAAAACGGCTTGTTCCACTAGAAGATAATAAGGAGCCTTTAATAAATTTCATTTCTTTAGTTGTATACTCATATCCCAAAACTCTGTCGGGGAAAATTCTTGTTACAAGTGCTACTCTTTTAAAGATTTTATTGTTCACGGCTGTAAATTGAGGGCCAACACTTATGTATTCTGAACCTGTTACGGTACCAATCTCAGCTCCGAGTTGGATAAGTTCGTATCCAAAGACAAATTCAGTGTACATTATCAGGTCTTTTAAGTCGCGATGACCTTTCCAGTGCATATTTGCATCGAGGAAGAATCTGGAATTTATCAGGTATTTATGATCTTTTATGAATCTATGAAAGTTAATCATGACCTCATTTTTTACAACGGGGTCATTGGGTACCACTACATTAAAAGGGTAAGCTTCGATTTCAGTCTCAAGATGTCCATTGTCCACATAATGGGGTTCTTCAGGTGCTATTTCTCCCATTTTTTCATGCCATTCGCGGGGATGAAAAGTACTGTCCGGGTGATTTTCCTGAGCAATAATATTATTGGAGATTATCAATGGAGCTATGGAAAGTAATACTAAATACCAGTTTTTCATTTCAATTTTCTTTGGAAATACTTTCAAAAAACACATAAAATAAATCAGAAACTTTTCCGCAATATTAGAATAATATTAGAATGAAATTAAAAATTAAAGTCTTCGAAAATTCTGACTTTTAGCATAGAAAAAATGATTTTGAATTTTTATTTAATTGAAAATAAGTGAATTGTAATTTGAAATATTAAATAAAATCTTGAAATAGTTAAAAGGATCCAGGCAGGCTGGTACGGCCACCCTTGGGAATGAGTTTTAACCATTAGTATGAGAGGCAGGTAAACCTGACATTTAAAAAAGCATGTTAACTGGGTTTTTTAAGTAACTTTATTATTAATTGCCGATAATCTTAATTCAACCTTTTCGAAAAATGAAAAAAGTAATACTTCTCTTATTTATTCTTGTCAATTCGTTTTCAAGTTTTTCACAAAAACCGGTCAGGATGGGAATTGTCGGAATGACGCATGATCATGTTTGGCAAATACTTAATACTCCCCAGCATGAAGGAATGGAACTGGTTGGTTTTGCCGAATCCAATAAAGCATTGGCCATGTCGTACCTCAAAAGAGCCAATTTACCTGAAAATCTTTGGTTTGCATCTTTGGAAGAAATGATCGAAAAAGCCAAGCCGGAAGCAGTTTGTGATTTCAGAAGCACGATTGAGCATCTTGAAACAGTACAAAAGTGTGCTCCTAAAAAAATACATGTAATGGTGGAAAAGCCGCTGGCTGTAAACCTGAAAGCTGCAAAGGAAATGGAAGCCCTTGCGAAAAAATACGGAATTTCAATCATAACCAACTACGAAACCACCTGGTATGCCAGTCACCATGAGGCTTTTGAATTGATAAATAGTAAAGATAAAATTGGGGAAATCAGAAAAGTGGTAATAATGGATGGGCACGGTGGGCCAAAAGAAATCGGCTGTTCAGAAACTTTTTTGAGCTGGCTTACAGATCCCATAAAAAACGGAGGAGGTGCTCTCATGGATTTTGGATGCTATGGAGCCGACCTCATGACCTGGCTAATGAAAAGCGAAAGGCCGGTTTCGGTTTCGGCAATTGTCCAGACCAACAAACCCAATATTTATCCCAATGTTGACGATGAGGCCACGATTTTGGTTCAGTATCCAAAAGCTCAGGGAATCTTTCAAGCTTCATGGAACTGGCCTTTTGACAGAAAAGATACAGAAATATATGGTCAAAAAGGGTATATTTTTGCCAATAGGGAACCACAAATGCGGGTGAGGTCAGGGGAAAGGAATGCTTCGAAAGAGGAGATTATCGTTCCCAAACCTTTGTTGAATCCCAGAAATGATGCTTTCAGTTATTTTGCCGCGGTGGTGAGAGGAATTATAAATCCTGAAAATGATTTAGGCTCTCTGAAAGTCAATATGATAGCGATGGAAATACTCGATGCAGCTGTAAAATCTTCAAAAACAGGAAAAACGGTGGATTTGAAATAATAAATTTTGGTATTACAAAAAAAGCAAAATGAAAAATTTCCATTTTGCTTTTTTGAGAGAAATTTTATCTTCTTTTTTAAACCAACTTCATTGCCACCGGATCCCAGCTGATTGGTTTTTTCTGGAAATAAGAATCATTGCAGGCCAACACGGGTGCAGCCGCACGAAAACCGAAAATCGGGTCTTCGATAGTCGCCTGACTACCTTTTCTTATGTTTTCAAAGAAATTCCCAAAGTGGTTGGCGTGCTCGTCTTCCCCTTCTTTTCCCTTGATTTTTATTTCTTTTACCGGCTCTCCTTTTCTGTCTGCTTCGGTGTATTTTTCGTTATACCATTTTTCAAAATCCTTTTGCTGTGACTCTGAAAAAGTGAAATAGCTGTCGTAATTGCCATAACCCGGTGCTTTAGGTAGTTTCTTTTTGGTCAGGGTAAGGCCATCCCATCCAAAATCTATTTGTCCCTCAGAGCCGATAATGCGGGTATTGTTGTTGATGGCACCCGCATTGGCAAAGTTTACTCTCAGTACCATCTGGAAGGGATCCAGATTGCCCGATTTGGGATAATCCAAAATAGCCACCATCACATCAGGTACATCTCGGCCTTCTTTCCAATATCTCAGGCCTCCTGAAGCGAAAATCCGATTCGGACCTTTGGAATCCATTACGTAATGCACGCCTGTGATCAGATGCACAAAAAGGTCTCCGGCCACACCTGTTCCATAGTTTTTGTAGTTTCTCCAGCGGAAAAATCTGTTGGCATCAAAAGGCATTTTAGCAGTATCTTTCAAAAAAGTATCCCAGTCAACCGTTGCGGGCGACGCATCGGTAGGGATGCTATAATTCCAGGCTCCTATCGCACTGAAACGGTCATTGTTTGACTCCACATAGTTTACCTGTCCGATTTCACCTGCTGCTATCAGTTTTTTAGCTTCCTGAAAAACACTTCCTGATATCCTCTGGCTACCCACCTGCATTGTTTTGCCAGATTTTTTCCAGGCATTGATCACAGGGTGCCCCTCATTGATGGCCTGTACCATGGGTTTTTCACAATAAACATGCTTTCCGGCATTGAGGGCATCAATCGTGATTTTATCATGCCAGTGGTCAGGCGTAGCAATCAATACCGCATCGATATCTTTCCGGTTTAGGATTTCACGGTAATCACGGGTTGTGAAAATATTTTGACCAAAATCAGCTTTAACTCTTTCCAGCCTGCCTGTGTAAAGATCAGCCGCAGCCACAAACTCTACCCCGGGATTTTTGAGTGCTGCCTTGGTATCATAATGCCCCTGAATTCCCATACCAATCGTTGCGATTCTGATGACATCATTTGGGCTGTTTTTCAGGTTTTTGATAATATTGAAAGGAGCTGCATTACTCACCCCCGAAAAAGCCGCCACTGTTCCGAGGCTGCTGATAAAGTCTCTTCTTTTCATTTTGAAATCTATTAGGTTGATGTGTCAAAGCTAAACATTTTATCTATTAATAAAAAAATTTAATTATTAAGGTATTCTTAAAACTTAAGCAGAAATACTTTATTCCTCTGAAATTGTAATCAAAATTCGTTTCGGGCATCCCTGAATTTAGTAAATTGTGGAAAAATAGAAGCTTATGAGTGAATTGGACAGAAGGGGTTTTCTAAAAATGTCGGCCATTGGTCCTATGATTTTTTCAGGAAATAATTTTGCAAAGGGGAAATCAACACAGGAAAAATCTCAGGTCAATTTCAATGCTGATGGCTTGAATCTTTCACCTCAGCAATATACCCGGCTTTTGCTCGAAATCATTGAAAAGAAAGGTATAAAAGATGATTATTACTCTCAAAAGGGGGTGGTGGCTGAGTTGGAAGAGAAATTTGCTCTTTCCCTGGGTAAAGAGGCAGCCATATTTATGCCCACCGGCACGCTGGCCAACCAGATCGCCATCAGGACCCTTTGTGGCACCAAACAAAAAGCCCTTGTGCAATTGGAAAGTCATATTTATAATGATTCCGGCGATGCGGTGCAGACGTTGAGCAATATCAACCTCATTCCACTTGGTGGTACAAATGCCACTTTTTCACTAAAAGAAGTACAGGAAACGCTTGAAAGAACAAAATCAGGAAGAGTGGCAACACAGATTGGGGCTATTTCGATAGAGTCACCTGTCAGACGTAAGACTGGCCAGGTTTTTGACTTTTCTGAAATGAAAAAAATCGCCGTTTTTGCCAAAGAAAATAACATAAAAACCCATCTTGACGGAGCGAGAATATATTTGGCGTCAGCCTATTCGGGCATCGGTGTGAAAGAATATACTTCACTTTTTGATACGGTGTACGTTTCACTTTACAAATATTTCAATGCTGCTTCAGGTGCCATACTCGCAGGTGAAAAATCCCTGATCGAACCGCTTTTTCATGTCAGGAGAATGTTTGGCTCGGGCTTGCATCAGTCCTGGCCGTTTGCTGCTGTTGCCTTACATTACTTTGATGGATTTGAAGAAAGATACGCAAAATCGGTTAAGAAAAGCGAAGAATTTTTAAAGAAACTTTCAGAAAATGAGCGGTTTAAAGTAAAAAGGATTGAAAATGGCACCAATATTTCTCAAATTGAAATTTCAGGGACTTCTGCTGAGATTTTTGCCCAAAATCTTTTGAAAAAGAATATCCTGTTGACACCAAGAAATGAAAAAACTATAAATTTATTGACCAATGAATCAATACTTAATATTGAATTGGATGAGTTGCTGGAAAGTTTTGTGAAGGCAGTTTGATTATCTGGAAATAGTTTTAGAGGTGGAAAGTTAGTAAGGTGGTAAGTGGATTTTTGGAGTTCAAAATAAAGTTTTGTTTTATTCGATGTAAGGATAAAGTTGCCAAAGGTTTTTGATTAAAAGTTTTTTATAACATATTGAAATACAGTAAAATAAATATCAATGAGCAAGTATTTTTTATTTTTTTGTTTAATCGCATATTCTGCTTTTTCACAAAAAAGGACTCCGGAACAAAAGGCTATTTTTCTGGAGGATATTAGCTGGACTACCGCCAGGGAAGTATTAAACGAAAAAACCATTGTCGTGATTCCGCTTGGAGCAGGCTCCAAAGAACATGGGCCTCATTTGCCCCTATCAACTGACTTTTTGCAGGCTACGGCCCTGACAAAGAAAATTTCGGAAAAACGGAATGTCGTCATAGCTCCAACCGTGAACTATGGTTTTTATCCCGCATTTCTAAAATATCCCGGCTCTACGAGTACCACTTTCCATACTGCTGCCGAGACTGTAATTCAGGTGGTAAGAAGCCTGGCGGCCTATGGGCCAAAGAAATTTTATATCATCAACATTGGCCTAAGTACCTCTCCAACTCTTTATTTAGCATCAAAAACACTGGCTGAAGAAGGCATTTTGCTGGTTTTTAGTCGTTATGACAAGCCTGCATTTGAAAAAGCCGAGGCTCAGTTTCGTACCAAATCATATAGTGGTCATGCCGATGAAATCGAAACTTCAAATGTACTGAGTGTAAGACCCGACCTGGTCAATATGAAAGTTGCTGTAAATGACTCCTCGATGAAGGGGAAAATGGGAGCTATGACCCCGATTCCTGTTGAGAACGGCAATCTCAATCAGAGTGGAATCAATGGCTATGCTGCTTTGGGTAGTGCCGAAAAGGGCAGTAAAAACATGGAAGCATTTGCCAATGAACTCATCAACGAAATCGATATGATGGCAGAGATTGAGTTGCCTAAAGTGGTGGACAGGAAAGTAGAATATGCTGAATATGAGGGGGTTTATAAAAATGAGAAAGGTGATTTGGAACTGGTTATCAGCCAGCGGGAAAACCGACTGGAATACATTTTAAATGGCCGTGATCTGAGAAATTTTTTCCCACTTTTTCGGGATGACAAAGATTACTTTTCATCAATGTATCTCGATTTGCTTTTTCTAAGAAATGATTTAGGTATGGTAAATAAAATTTGGGCCAGAAATCGCGGTGAGATAGTATGGTTAAAAAAAATCGCCCCGAAAAATTAATTCCGGGACGATGGGTTTTTTAGGGTTTAGGGGTAAAAAGTCTTTTAATCGATAGGTTGAGTACCAGCGTAAACCAACGCTCCTCCGGCAATGGCTACATCTTTTAGCAAAGACATCATTGACATTTGTGCTCCATCGCCACCTGCCATTACGCCGGGAAGATGAATGGCAAAAACAAAAATCAATAACAAAATAGCCAAAAGTGTTGATGCAAGTCTTGCTTTTTTCTGCATGATGATACTCACCGCAGCAGCAATCAAAGCAACACCTGTGATGTACACCCAAATTGCCCCTCCGGGAATAGGCACCATAGGAGCCATGTTGTCAGCAGCCATGAAATGCAAAATCCCGAAAACAGCCATTGGTAAAGCCAAAAGGAAACGACCGATTTTGGTCAAAGGACCGATGATTTGTTCCATAATTATTTAAGGTTTTAGGTTAGGGTTAAATAGAAATCTGCGAAAATTAATATTTTTTATTGGTAAATAACAAAAATAAGTGCGAGAATTTTCTTTTTATTTTTTGGAAAAAGACAAATTTTATTTCGATTATTGTGAAATAATACCTCTGGAAGTAGGTTGGGTTGGGTTTTTCAAAAAAATAATTTGTTTAAAATAATCTTGAATTTTTATGGCAGTTATGGGTGAATTGAGTCCGGAAATCAAAAAAATGATGGATAATCTTGAAGCAAGTACCGGTAAAAAGCTCGATGATTGGTTCAGGATAATTGATTCTTGTGGTTTGCAAAAACATGGAGAAGTAGTTAACCATCTTAAGAGTACACATGGCATTGGCCATGGCTATGCCAATATGCTTTTGCATGTGAAAAAGTTGGCGGTTGAAGGCAGCCCGGAAGACGATGACCTTATCAAAAAACAGTATGAAGGAAAAGAAGCTCTGAAAGTTTGGTATGACAGATTGGAGCAGGCTATTAAGGGATTCGGAGATGATGTGGAAATCTCTGCCAAGCAAGCATATGTGAGTTTTCGTACTAAAAAACAGTTTGCCCTCATTCAGCCTTCCACCAAAACCCGCCTCGATATCGGCCTAAATGCCAAGGGTATAGCTCCTGACGACACCGCCATTGCCTCAGGTTCATGGAATGCCATGTGTACGCATCGCATTAAAATTGAATCAGAAGAGCAACTAAATGATACTGTAATTGCCTGGCTCAAAAAGGCTTATGAGGGGGCGAAGTGATACCCCTCAAAACAACAGCGTCACATGCCCCATAAAACTATGTTTCATACGTAGTTGGCCGTCGGAAAGGTTGCTTGCAATGAGCAGCTGCATTGAAAAGCCCGCCGTGATTTTTTTGAAATAAAAATTTGAGATTATTTTTTCTCTTCTTTTTAGAGTTTCGTTTGTGAATGTCAATTTATCAATAACTACATTATCTAAAAATATTTTCTCTTTTGTCGATTCTAGCATTGGGTATTTTTCCTTAAAATATTTACATAATAACTTGGTATTAAAATAATTAAGTATTAATATTGTTTTTTACTCAATAAAAATAGTTATTTTACTAAATATAAGTAATAAAATCAATTACTGTATGTTGTAATAGTTTGATGTGGTTATTTCTGATATGTAAAATCCAGATTTATGATTAAAAAGGAAGAGTTTTATATTATCAAAAAACGCGTAGAAGAAGAACGAAAGTTTATTCAGGTAATCATGGGGCCGAGACAAGTGGGGAAAACTACCACTGTTAGGCAAGTGATGCAGAACCTGGACAAACCTTTTCATTTTGTGGCTGCTGATGGAGTAGCTAATTCGAATTTTTTGTGGATAGAACAACAATGGGAAACTGCCAGATTTATACTAAAAAACCAAAATGCAACAGAGTGTATCCTGATTATCGACGAGATTCAAAAAATTGATAATTGGGCGGAAATTGTAAAAGCTGAGTGGGATAGAGATACTCTTAATGGTCTCAATATCAAGGTGGTGCTTTTGGGTTCTGCCAGGCTTTTGCTGCAAGCAGGCTTGAGCGAATCACTCGCGGGCAGGTTTGAGATTATCCAAATGACCCACTGGAGTTTTTCTGAAATGCAGCAGGCGTTTGACTTTACGGCTGAGGAGTTTGTGTGGTTTGGTGGGTATCCCGGTGCGGCCACATTGATTGAGGAGGAAGACCGGTGGCGAGATTATATTCTCAATTCAATTATGGAAACTACAATTTCGAAAGACATCCTGATGTTAACCCGGATTGATAAGCCGGCAATTCTCAGGAGGTTGTTTGAGTTGGGGGCTAATTGCTCCGGGCAGATTGTTTCCCTCACGAAAATTCTTGGGCAGCTGCAGGATGTTGGAAATACTACTACGCTTTCACATTATGTAAACCTCCTAGATTCTGCCGGATTGTTATGTGGTATTGAGCGATACTCTACTGAAATGATTCCAAAGCGTGCTTCTATTCCCAAGTGGCAGGTTCAGAATTCAGCCTTCAGTTCGGTTTTGAGTGGCTTAGGTTTTCAGAGTGCTCTTGGAAAGCCGGAGATTTGGGGCAGGCATGTGGAAACTGCAATTGGTGTCCATTTGGCCAGAGCCTCACGGCTGCAAGGTGTAAAAGTGTATTATTGGAGAGAGGGGAATTTTGAGGTGGATTTTGTGATTCAGTACCGGAATAAAACCCTTGGGTTGGAGGTGAAAAGCGGTAAAACGCAAAGCTCCAAAGGTATTTTGAAATTTAAACAGCAAGTCAAACCCGATAAAGTTTTATTGATTGGCAACTCCGGTATTCCGTGGCAGGATTTTCTGAAGGCGGAAATTAAAGATTTGTTTTGAGGGGAGTTTAAACTTTGAATTTGATGGCTTTTATTTCTTATATTCAATCAAGATTTTGTCTATACATATGAGTTTAATTACTTATTTAGATCCAAATAAATATCCCTTTTTAGCTTACTGAAGGGTCTTTCAACCAATCTGTCCTCTTCAAAATAAGTTTCGAAAACTAGTTTAAATATTTCATCTTCAGAAAAACCGAATGTATTTTTTAGATATTTTCTAAACGTATCATTATAACTAATACTTTTCCAAATAATTTCTTTTACTAAATCACTATGGTTAGATTCTAAAATTTCTTTTATGTCAAAATATTCGATTGTGTCATTGATTTTTAAAACATCAGAGTTTGAGAGTGAAGAATCATTTGAGATATCAAGAGAAAAATCTTCAAACTTTCCACTAAAGACACTAACAGATTTTGGTATTACTTTAAATGAAAATTTAGCGGTTAAATTGTCACGTGAATATGGGTATATGATGTTTTTTTCAATTGGATTGTCATTTGATTTTCGAGTATTACAGATAGTACAGGTTGGGATTAGGTTATAAAAAGAAATAGCCAGTAAGGGGAATTTATCTTTAGGTAAAAAATGGTCAAATGCAGGGAAGATACTTTTTGATTTTTTATCAATTCTTGTGCTTGTTGTATAATTGCGATTGCAATATGGACAAGTTTCAATTCCTAAATTTTTGGCTAAAACAAAGCCATTATACTTGTTCTTTTTAAAATCTCTAAACCAATCATAAGATAGAACTAAATTTAAATCATGAACTAGTTTTTTTTTATTCAATTTTAGCTTGATTAATTTTTGATGAAGTTCCAATAATACCATTTGATCACCAGCGAGAATCTCCTTAATATTTTTTGTAAGGAAATAGCTCAATTTCTCATAATTTTTTGGTGTTAATTTGGCTTTTGGTTTTTGAGATTTTATTCTATTTGGAATCTCATTTTTAAGTCCATTTAAGTGGCATTTTAAAGCATTTTTAGTATTATATGTGTTAATGTTAAGCATTTTTTTGTGATTTTAAGCTTTGGAGTCTTTGGATTTCATTGTCTATGTAGGATTCATCATTAGTTGCTTCAATGTACATTTTTCTCAATTTGTTTTTAATAATTGGTTCATCAATAATCTCAATAATTTTCCCATAATAAGCTTTATCTTTAAAAGTTTTTGTGATTTTTCTATTTTCTGGAAATAACTCATAATTAAGCCACTCTAAAACCTCATTTATCTTTTCTTTAGCGAAATCTCCAATTAATCCATCATTAACGAAAAACGAGTCAGATAAAAGGTCATTAATATTAGCTCCAAACGATTTTTGAGGTTTCTCAATTTCATTTAAAATTGTCTTTTTTCCATTTTTTTCAGACAAATAAATTACATTGTAATTAGGTATATCAGAGAGAGTTAATGGATCATGAGTTGTGAAAATAATTTGAACACTAGCATTATATTTATCAAAAAATGCCTCAAAGAATGGAATGATAATACTTAGATATTTTTTTTCCACTCTGGATGAAATCCAGAATCTCCTTCATCAAGGAAAATGAAGTAATTTTCACCCAAAGGGATCTTACTAAAGTCGTCAAAGTTTCTTTGAAAGAATGAGTAAAGCCTAGAAAATAAGTTCAATAATGAGATTTCACCAGAACTCAGTTTTAAAAGAGAATATTCAAAATTCATTAAATTATGAATTCTATGATTTCGAAATAGATTTGAATCAAAATCATTATTTGGGTCACTTCCAAAATACTGTGAAAGTTTGACAATATAATTATTTTGAAGTCGAAGTAGGTTCAAAGCTTGTTCTTTGGTGATAATTATTGTTTTCGTATCCCAATCAAATTGCTTTTTGTCTCTTTCGTTTAATGGCTTTATAGTATCAGTAACCTTTTGAAAATATGAAATCAACTGGATACTTTCATCAATTGGTAGTGGCTTGATAGTTCTTTTATTTTTAAATTGAATACTATGATTTTTCAAAAACCAGATTAAAATTGGTTCTATTTTGTTTTTAGTAAAAAGAGTTTTTGGCGGATTTGGAAGGCGACCTAGATATAAATAATCACCAAGTTCTTCCATTTTTCTTATAAACTGTTGAAGAATATATCTATTAAAATAGTTCTTCATTAGTTTTAGCTGAATTTCAACTTGGGGTATACTTTGGTTGACAATTTCATTACTTTCCTTTTCAATCAGATCTGATATTTTTTGAATAAATACCCTAAAGGCATCCGGTGTATTGTGGAAATAGATTCTAGAATTATCGTAATTAATTTTAAAATCATTGAATGAAATAATGTATCCATTTGGTGAAGGAATATTCAATTTTTTATCAATAATATTAGAAAGCTTAGAACTTCTAAATTCAACAAACCTTAAATCGTTGGCATATTGATGGCTTTTGATAGGGTTTGACCTATATAAATCATTTTCTAAATCTTTATTGACATTAAAATCTTCATTTATTATGTTATCGAGGCTTAAGTCTAGATAGCCATATTGCGTGTCTTTAAAGCTAATATATGGAGAGTAATAAATTATTTTATGATCTAAATTATACTCCTTAAAATCAAAATTAAGACAATTGTATTTTGACGTTTTAAGGTTCTTGTGTAAATAGGTTATATTTCCATCTTCATAAAATATTATACTACTAAAATAAAAGTCTTTGTCTCGTTTTAAGGCATCAATAATTGCATCAATAGTAGTAGTCTTACCAATTCCGTTTTTTCCAACTATGGCTGTAATCAGTTTTAGATTTTTGGTTGAATAAAATTGATCTACATATTTTTTATTTTCCTCCCTTGATATATTATTGTACTTATCTACAGAATAAAAATAAAATCCTCCAAAGTTAATTGTTGTTGGCTGGTTGTTGAAAAAATGGAATTTAGGGATATGAATTGCAGCTATTAGCATAATTAATTGCAAATTAGACTACAATTTACATAATTATTTTTCCAATCAAAACAACAGCGTCACATGCCCCATAAAACTATGTTTCATACGTAGTTGGCCGTCGGAAAGGTTGCTGCCAAGCGGCAGCTGCATCGAAAAGCCCGCCGTGATTTTTTTGTAATAAAACTCGGAGCCCAGCATGGCATTGACCATGTATCCACCAGAAAACAGGTTGTTGATACCATTTTGCTTGTCATAAGCTGCATATTCTGCCAGAGCACCTACATTGGGTAAAAGCGTGAAGTCTCCCAGATAAAACTGCCCGAAGGCGTTGACAACCGCCCGGCTTTTGTTGGCAAACTTATAATGGTTTTTGTTGGTGCCGTTGATTTTGTAGCTCAGGTCGGTGTTGAGGCCGTAAGAGCCTTTTCTGATGGTATAAATACTGCTAAGGGTATAGTCCACCGAGCCTGTACCCAATTGAAAATTAGGATTGGCCACTTCGTCGGAGTTCATGGCATAGTCATATTTTCCGGTAGGAAGTTTTATGCCGCCACCCAGCAGCCAGATATGGTCAAAAGTGTGGGCAGTGCTGTCCATAAAGGTATTGATTACATTATAGTGGGCCAGAGCCGCCACATCTCCAAATCCTTCCAGCGTTTTTTTATCACCAGAGGCCACCATGGTTTGGGCATTGTATTGGTAAGAACCCATTAACACCAACTGTGTTTTTTTGACGGGGTATAGTCTGAGCCAGGGTTCTATCGAATGGAAGTTCTCTTCGGTGCGGAGGAGGTGACTTGTAAAGTGTGATTCATAAAGTTTATTCTGAAATCTGATACCCCCAAACTTAAAGTGGGATTGGGGTAAAATACCAAAAAAAGAGGAGCCGTTTCCGCATCCACACACGTCGCAGGCAGTTGCTGAAAGATTTATGGAAATGAGAATTATGGTAAATAACTTTTTCATAAAAATGATGGTTTTGATTTTCTCCTCCACCAAAGCAGGAAGCCGGTTATAGATAGCAAACCGGGGGTAAGACCAATAATAATATAAATGATTTTGAGAAAATGCCCGCCGAAATTGCCCACATGAAGCGGGAACATAAGAGCTTCCAGTTTATCCGGGAAACTCAGATTTTCGAAGGTGGCGATTTTTAATATTTTTCCGGTTTGAGCATCAAAAACTATGGAATTTCCACCGGCTAACAGCTCATTTTGTCCTGACAGTATTCCTCTGATGCTGAATTTTCTTTCGGGTTGGGTAGGGAAATACACATATTCTGCCTGCATTTCAGGTCTGATCTGGCAGGCTTGTGCATACAGTTTGTCAAATGATACCCTCGCAAGCGTGTTTTTGGGAGTAGGGATAGTTTCTTTCTCCCAGGTTTCTTTTTCAAAAGCAAAAATATTCATCCAGAATCCGGTAAAAAAGATGATGATGTTAAAAACCATGGCCCACACGCCTACCACCCGATGCAGGTCTGAAGATAGTATCCGCCAGTTTTGGTTTCTGATTTTGATTTTGAAAGTCAGTACTTTCAGGATTTTTTTTCGGTAAACTATCAGGCCTGTAAGTATCGAAATGAGCATGGTTAGCCCAAAAATGGCAGTAAGTGCCGCTCCCGGCATACCCAGATGCAGCGAAAAATGCAGCTGAAATAGCCACTCGACCCAGCCGACTTCCAGATCATCGCCCCTGCCATGTCTGATGATTTCACCTGTGTATTGGTTAATGTCTAAGGCTCCCAGGTCATAAGAAACCAGACGGGCGTCATTGAGATATAATCTGAATCGATAGGGCTTTGTAGCGTTTCCAAAGGGGTTGACCCATGCCAGCCCATCAAGATTAGGGTATAATTGGGTTATTTTTTTATAAATAGTATCCAAACTTTGCTTTTGACCTTCAGGCTTAATTTCTTTTTGATAGAAAAAGTCTTCAAGTGAATCTTTATAAACCAGAATTGACCCACTGAGTCCATAAATCAGCAGAAAAAAGCCTGAGAAAAGTCCAAGCCACTTATGGACTTTATAGGTCAAACGCAAAGCAGGGTTACTTGACAAGGTGTTATTTTTTCAAATATTTTTCAGGGCTTTTTACAAAGTTATCTTTACACATTGGGTTGCAAAAACCATATTGAACACCCTCATGTGTATGTGTAATGGTACTGCCTTTTTTAACTTTCATTTTACATACCGGGTCAATACCATCTTCTTTTAATGCAGCTGTTTCTACTTTAGCTTTCTTTTTCGATTTTTTGGCGGGTTCCTGTTGAGCCCAGGTAGTTAAGCTTGCCACAGAGGCAAAAATCATAGCAGTAAGAATTATTTTTTTCATCTTATTAAATTTTAAAAATATTATTTTCTGATTAATGATGGCACACCTCCATCACTTCATGGAAGCGGTCATGTAATGCATAAATGGCTTTTTTCAATTCTTCTTCTGATTTGCCTTTTGTAACCATTTTGGCAAGACCTTTAGATTCTTTTTCCAACTTTTTCAATACTTCTTTCACACCCGGCTTTTGAAATCCCGCAGGAACTTCTGACATTTTCAATACCGTAGCAGCTTTGGCTAAAGAAGCGGCATTTTCCAAAACCGGTTTTAGGTTACCTTCTTCGGCTGGGTGGAAAGTTTTTGACATAATTGCATGATAATCATCTAATTGAGCCCACTTGGCGTCTTGTGCAAAAGAGTTAAGAGATAATAAACTGATAACGAGGACAAAAATTACTTTTTTCATTGAAGTATTTATTTGGTTTTAAAAATTAAAAATTGTTTGAAATTAAAAAAAATATACAAATTTTGGTATCATCTTTCCCATTTTACTTCCCTTTTTCAAATGAAAATAATTTCCCAGAGCGTATATTTTACTGTTTTTAGCCTGTTTTTCCAATGTTTTCATATCAATAAGAAAATCGTTTGTCTTTTAAAAAGTCCTCATCTGTAAGTGTATTCAGAAACGCCACCAACTGTTTTTTTTCAATAGCAGAGATAGGGATTCCAACTTTTACATTCTTTTTAAATGCCTGGTCAAGATTGGTCATATTGGTGATTCCACTATTGTAGTGTTCCAAAACTTCTTCCAAAGTCTGAAATCTCCCGTCATGCATGTAAGGAAATGTATAGGCAATGTTTCGAAGGGTCGGTACTTTAAATTTGAAGTCATCACCTTTTTGTTCTGTAATTCTGCCTCTTCCTATATCCAGCGTGTCCCGAAAATATCCGGTATCCAGTCCGTTTGCTCTGAAACTATGATCGGTAAAAAGTGGAGCCGGATGGCAGCCAGCACATCCTTTTTCAGTAAATAGTCTTAGTCCTTCTTTTTCATCATTAGAGAAAGTGGCCTTTCCTGCAGCGTATTGGTCATATTTTGAGTTTGCAGTAACCAATGTCAGCATATATTGAGACAGGGCCTTCAAAAATCTTTGCGTTGTAATCTCCTCTGTTCCAAATGCTTTTTTAAACAATGAAGGATAATCTTTATCTTTTTTGAGTTTTTCGATTACATTGGTTACTGTTTCGTCCATTTCGTTGGGATTTTGAATAGGTGCAATCGAAAAAAGGTCCAGATCAAACACCCCTCCATCCCAAAAAAACTTATCCTGCCATGCAAGGTTCATAAGTCCGGGTGCGTTTCGAATTCCCACCCGCCCTTCGATTCCATGGCTAATGGCGTGACCATGATGTGTAAAAGCATAAGCCTGGTTATGACATTCGGCACAGCTTATGGTGCCATCACGGGAAAGGCGGCCATCAAAAAATAGTTTTTTCCCCAGCAAAAAACCATCTGCTGTCACCGGATTAGACTCCATTTTATATTTAGGAGCAGGAAAACCTTCCGGAATCGCAAACAATGGAGTGTTTGGGTCAATCGCTGTCGATCCATTTTTTTGGCAGGAAAAAATTGCCGGAATAAGCAGGAAGAAAATTGCAAAAATCGAATTTTTCATGTTTTAAAAAGGTTGCCGACCCTTTAAGGCCGGCAACACAAAAAATTACATTGCGTCGTTATGTACGTGCTCAAGAGCAAAGCTGTTTTTGTAATTGGCAGAAACCGGAACCCCAAGTGTAGGATTCATGATGATTGGACTTGCAGCCAATTTGATATTTGCCCCAAAAACTTTCTGAACATCAACTGAAATATGTACTTCCGGAGCGATATTTTTTCTGACTTTGGCATTGCTGGCACTTAAATCAACGGTGATTTTCTTCAAATTATTGGCAGTAGGTGCCGACAATCCGCCAAATCCACCAATATGAAACTGGTATTTTTTGTTGGTAGCCGTAATGTTATCAGAGTTTCCTTCCATTTTGAAGAAAATATATCCCGAATTCCACGACCAGTACATATTATCGGCTCCGTAAGAAGCTGGATCTAGCACACCTGTTCTTTTCGATACATCAGTAACACTTTTGGCACTGTCAACACCTACGGTATAAGTAAGCGATACATAATCGGCGGCGGGAACATCGTTTAGCGTGACTGTCTGGCTTGCTTTGTCAGATTCTTTTACCAAAAAATACTGATCAGCATATTTCAGAACCGAACCATCAGCTTTTTTAAGTTCGATATTACTGATAAAATAATTTAAGGTAGTGACAGTGAATTTTTCGCCCGAAGTATTGGTGTAAGTTTTTGAGCCCATCACCAGGTCTTCGGTACCAACCATATTGTCGAAATTCAAAGAAAGTGAGTTTTTGTCATTGGGTCCGATTTCATCGGCTTTTTCACAAGAATATATAGTTACAGATAGAATTGCCAGAATTAAAATTCCAATTTTTTTCATTTTTTTAAAATGCTAATTTTTTGATTAAGAATATATAATAGAAATATTTCAACAGGAATGACCAAACAGAGCACCTGACCCAAACCATAAGCCGGATTGCCCAATGACATGGCCATTCCTATTCATTAGTTCCGCATCGCGAAACCTGAGATTTGTTAAAAAGTTTTTGTTAAAAAGTCTTTAAGAATCAAATCCTTGGAGGATGAAAAATCGAAGTGTAGTCCGTGGAAATAGCATTATCTAAATAAAAATAATTCTTTTCTGAGCGTGAAAAATAGGTAATCTGACCAAAATAGTTTTTGAAGTTAACCGTTTTTGTGAATCCTTCGATTCCGAAAAATTTGGTTAAAAAATCATTGGTCGCCTGTTTTTCTTCTTTTTCCTGAGCTTTTTTGAGTTGTTTGGCAAGATAACATTTACCGTCGCAATGCATCTCGGGGCGGTTTTTGTTAACACAATAGTTCTTGATAATGAAGTCTTTACGAAGTTGGTAATCTAAAAATATAGCAGGAGCCATCAATAGCTTTATTGCCAAAGCTATCAATAATGTAATGCTTAATATTTTTTTAGACTTCTCCATTATGCCGCAAATATAATCTGTAGTTGAAATTTTTTATGGTTTTGATTATTATTATTTCGAAAAAGTTTAATTTTTTTAGTACTTAAAAGTTATTTAAATACTTTTTAATCAGTAGTTAAGGGGTTTTATTCTTGCAAGATTGTATAAACTATCTCCTGATTATTGTTTTTTACGGTTCTTTCATAAGCCACAATTACTTTGTTGTCTGAAGTTGTTATTATTGCGGGGTAATTGCAGATTTCAAAATCTTTACTTAGAGTTAATTCTGATTTATCTGAATTGAGTTTTTGTAATGCTATTGTACTAAAATACTCATCATCAATATTTTTAACGGAAGTATAAATCCAATAGGTTTCGCCTTTTTGGTTGGTGGTCAGCTGTGGTGCTTTAACGGTTGGTTTAATTACCGATTTCAATACTTTCCCTGATCTTACGTTCACTATTTTTATTCCAGTGGCGTCATCTTTTCCTGTAAACCAACTAATGCAAATTCCGAACGGAGTCTCTGTTGCGGACGGCCCGGCGTGAGGGCAGCCATCAATTTTCCATTTATCTGGGTATGCATTTCTTGATTTTGAAAATGTCTTTCCGCTGTCATCTGTAAAAATATATCCCATGTCTCTGGATCCATCGGGGTAAAGGTCTCTATAGAAAATATGAGAAGTTCCTTTCGTATCGGTTATGGCATCTATTCTGCAACATTCGCATGCCTGATCGTCAATGACCACTGGCTCACCCAGTATATTTCCGGGGGTTGTTTTGGCAAATTTCACACTTCTGCCTTTGCCAGTAAGTTTTTCATCCAGCCATATTACTCCTATTTCGCCATCTGCCAATCTAACTGGTCGGCTAAAAGAGCTGCTCTTGGCCGGATTTCTGTCTTTATTTACAAAAATCGGTTTAGACCATTGAATTCCATCCTGAGAGTAAACATAGCACAGATCGGATCCAAATCTTGAAGCGGGATTGAATTTTTTTATTTCAAAAGTTACAATCATACTCCCATCATTTTTTACTGCCATTCGCGGCATTCCTTCTGCATGTGTAGCCGCAGAATCAGCGATTGGAACGTAATTTTTGGGGCCTAAAGCTTTTCCATCAAACTTGCAATAGTAAAATCTTACTTTTTTTGCAGTGTCCTTTTCTACAAAACTCAAAAGGATTTCTCCGTTTTTTGTTTTTGTAAAAGATGGATTAAAGCCTTGATTTTTGGAATCGGAAACAACAAATTCCTGAGCAAAACCTTTTGTAAAAAACAATGTAGCTAATGTAAAAAAAACGATGTTTTTCATATTATGAGTTTTTGGGCACCTTTAGAAATATTACTAAAGGTGCCGGTATTTTATTTTTTTCCTGAAATATTATATTGAATACCAACCACGAAGGTTCTCGGTGCAGCCGGAGTAAAGGTAGTTCTGTCGCTTGTTGCATTGCCTCTAGTGGCATTGGTGGCATAAAGGGCATCTGTAAGATTCATAATATTGGAATAAATTTCAATGCCATTCCATTGATAGCCAATTCTAAAATTCATGATATCATAGCCTTTATACTCAATGGTATTAATTTGGTTTTGATACCAGCTTCCTACATGCTGCCATTCTGCTGATGCTCTCAGATTTTTTGCCCAATCGGGATAATAAGTTAATTCAGTATTCCAAAGCCATTTTGGTGCAGAGGGCATCATTTTTCCATTGACATTTTTCAATGCATCAGAAGCTTTTTGACTCAAAATAAACTCCTCAAACATGTGGATGGCATAAGTGCCCCCATATCTAAAAAACACTTGTTTTGAGGGTTTAAAGGTAAGTCCCATTTCTATTCCTTTATGCATTGTTTTTCCTGCTGCCTGATAATCGGTTGAATTGTCAGGTTGACGAATGCTCAAAAGCTCGTTGGTGCCCAAGAGTTGATATAGAGATCCATCAAGATATATTTTATTATTTAGTAAAGATATCCAACCCCCGACTTCAGAATTTTTAAAAGTAGCCGGAACCAGATTGTAATAAAACAAATCTCCATTTTCGTCAGCTTTGGGTCTTTTTCTGAATATCGCAGTAAGGCCACTTGGAGCAAAGCCATTTGAATAATTGGCATAGATTCCTTTGTTTTTGCCAAAATCATAGGTCAGTCCTAGTTTAGGTGTAGTTTGGCTATAAGTTTTTGATCCTCCAATTGCCTTACCTGTGGTTTTGTCAATATCAAGGTTATTAATATAGTCAAAAGCCATGTTGTCAAACCTAAGCCCGGCTGATATTCTTAGATTTTTTATCGGTTCAAAATCATATTGAGCATAAATCGCCGAATTATGTATGTCGGCATGATAGTCAGCAAGTTTGATTTCTGGTCTTTCTTTAGTAATGGTATATTTTTCAACTGATTTTTTGTCGGCTCTAAGCTGTGCAGCCAGGTCAATCTGGTAAGCCCAATAGTCGTTGGGAGAGTAGTCCAAAGTAGTTCCTACCACAGCTTTTGAATTCATAAATTTTAATTTTTGGGTGTGCTGTGCTATGATTCCAAGGCTCTGAAAGTCATTGGAGTTTTTTTGGCCAGTCGCTACCGATGACCCTGATGTCCACCTTATCTGGTAACTGGGATTTTGTCCGTGTTTGTTGTCCCGGCCGAATGCAGTTATAAATGACTGCGAGCCATTGGTCCAATCTTTTTCAAATGTTAGCCTTGTCCTCAAAGAATATGCCTTGCGATAGGTAAACCCTGTAGTGCTCACATATTGCCGGTTGTAAAAAGCGATGCTATCCACACTACCGCTGGTTTGAGAGTCATATTTTCCATACGAAACTGTTGAGATTATTCTGGCTTTAGGAGAAAAATGATATTCCATTCGGGCATATTGGGCATTTTTAGAATAGTCTGAACTACTTATCCATGCATCTTTCTGGTCAGCAACAAGACCACCGAAATAAAAACCGAACTTACCAGCCATGCAGCCGGCACCGTACTGTACACGCTTGTAACCCCATTGATCAAACTGAGCCCCGATACGAGCCGTTGGTACAGAGGTAGGCCTTTGTGAAATAAAATTAATAGCCCCACCTACTGCTTCAGGGCCGTAAATTGAAGACACGGGCCCTTTTACTACCTCTACAGAGCTTACGGTAAACTGGTTCATCTCGAGGAGGGCATTATGATTAAATACACCCATCGGACGTATCGGCACTCCATCTTCCATATACAGATAGTAAGCATTGGTGGTCATGGGTTGTCTGATTGACATAGAATGTTGTTCGTTGTTGAGGTTTACCATCATCACACCCGGAGTTTTATTGATTAGTTCATAAACTGAAGTAGCCTTGGCTTCGTCTATTTGTTTTGAGGTAAGTTTTGAAATTGCGATAGGAGTTTGGGTTCTTAGTGCCGCTTCTCTGTTTCCTGTTACCACCAATTGCTGGAGGTTTTCCAATGAGGGTTCAAGGCCTATTACGATTTCATTTTCCCTCGATACGGTTATTTCCTGCGAGGAATAACCTATGGATTGAACACTGATTTTTGAGACATTTGTAGCCTTAAGCTCAAATACTCCATTTTGGTCAGTAAATGTTCCTTCGTTACCGGTAATGTTTTTTATAGTGGCACCTATCACGGCTTCTTTGCTCACAGCATCATAGATTTTTCCTTTTATTTGGGCGAAAAGGGCTTTTTGGCCAAAAACTAGCATTGCAATAATAAATATATATTTCTTCATTTTTTTTGTAAAATTTAATTTTTTGGGGATAGAAATCCGGGGTCAGTTTTTTTTGTAAAAACTTGACAAAGAGAATTTTATATTCAAATAAAATAACTTGAAATTGCAAGCATTTTATTTGAAACAGATAGAATTCAAGATTGAAAAAATTAAATCCTTGGAGGTTTTAAAAAAGAAATTACAAAATTTGAAGAAATGGATTCTAAGTAGCAGAAATGTAGTATTTGTTTTGAAATAAAAGATTTTAAAGAGAAAAAATCTGAAAAGGAATAGGTCTTTATTTCACTTTCAGTCATTAAAAGTTTTGTTATAAAGCTGTCAGTGGCTTGTTTTTCATCATTTTCCTGAGCTTTTTTAATTTGTTTTGCCAGATAACATTTGCCATCGCAATGCATCTCAGGACGGTTTTTGTTAATGCAGTAATTTCTGACAATAAAGTCTTTACGGAGTTGGTAATCTAGAAAAATAGCAGGAGCCATCAATAGCTTTATTGCCAAAGCTATCAATAGGGTAATGCTTAATATTTTTTTAGATTTTTCCATTTGGTCGTCGGCAATGGTTTCTTTTATACTAGTTAAGGAACACACACTACCAATAGTAGCATGTGCTCCTTTTTTTCAATATTATTTTGGCAATAAAACAGTATCTATCACATGCACCCAGCCATTGGAGGCTTTTACTGAGCCCAGGATTTTGTTTCCATCCACATAAGTGGCTCCGTCTTTTACAGTGAAAGTCACATTGGTACCATCAACCATACCCATGGTTTGACCATCCTGGAAGAAATCAGCAGCCAGAGCCGAGGTCATTACGTGGTGCTGAAGGATTGCTACCAGTTTTTCTTTGTTTTCTGTTTTTAATAAATCATCCAAAGTGCCTGCAGGCAATTTATCAAAAGCAGCATTAACCGGTGCAAAAACCGTAAACGGTCCGGCATTGGAAAGTGAAGTAACCAGATCGCCAGCGGCAACAGCTTTGACCAGCGTAGTATGATCCGGGGAAGCCACGGCTACTTTTACTACGTCTTTTTCTGATTCATCGTCTTTTACCGCTTCCTGGCCACCCATGGTGGAAGTTTGTTCGGTTGCTGTACTTTCAGTACCAGAATTTTGACATGAAATACAAATTGATGCTAATAGCCCGATAGAAATAATAATTGTTTTCATAAGGTTTGAAAATTTGAAATTTGAATTATAAATCTTTTTTATTGAATATACGATAACTGAAAAATAGCGGAATTAAAACCCATAGAATCAGCATTATAAAAGAGAGTGCGATACCCCATTTTGCAGAAAAGAAATCATGGAAAATGGCTCCGGTAATCCCCATCAATGCCGATACATCAAGCTGCATCAACACTAAAATACGTGCCAAATCTGCAGGGTTTAGTGCCGAAAGCACTAATGAGGCCGTTTCCATAGGATAGTCGCTCATGTTGACCAGAACCGAAAGCACCAGGCCATCGTACAAAATACACAGATAAAACCACAAGCCCAGGGCTATGCCTATGCCCTTCGCTTTGTCGCGGGTAATCACTGAAGCCAAAAAAGCTACAGAAACAAAGACCAGTGTTATTAAAAGGCCACTACCAATCAAAGTAAGTCCCTTGGCAGAGCCGTCAAATATCAATGTGGGTAAACCGATACCCACCAGAAAAGCCAGACTTAATGAGATACTTAGCCCCAAAAACTGACTGAAGAATATTGTCCTGCGACTGATGGGTTGAGCGGCCATCAACTCAATAAATTCATAGGAGTTATAAAAGTGAATGGTTGAAAAAATCACACTCACCAGCGGAATAACCATGATATTGATATTGAGAAGACTCAATATGCCTTTGTTGGAATCAGATTCAAACAAATAGAAGCTAATACTCAATACCAATAGCAACAAGGTATAGCCCATCACAAACCTGTTACGGATGATGTCATATACTACGTATTTTATAGTTTTTTTCATAAATCTGATGTTTAATAATAAGTATTGCCACATTGACCAGATAACCTGCAAACGAGAGCCCGTTGAGAAGTCCGCCGGTTATTCTTATAGAATTATTCGTAAAAAGATCTCCTGAAATTCTCATGAGTAAGCTCAGATTAAGCAGTGTGAGCCATAAATAGAATATCGGATGAAAAGGTTTGAAATTGATTTTTAACATTGCCGGGAATATTACAGGAGCGTGTGCCAGGATCATATTCAGCACAAATCCTATAAAAAATGCATGTAAAAGAGCATCATATTTTAACGGACTTTCCGAAAAACCCAGTAAGCCCGTAATAATCAACCAACAAAAACCGGCCAAAAGACTTATACCCAAGAATTTGTATGAGCCTTGTTTCTTAAGATTAATAATCGAAATATCATTTCTGAGTAACCATGTGGCCAGACCTATTAGGCTGATATTAAGTATAAATGAGCTGCCATAATGGTACAATGCCGAGGATACTGAAATCGAGATGAGCCAAAAATACAATTCTGTTTTTTGGTATTTTTTTCTGGGCAAAAAGCGACTTAGCTCAAGTCTTTCACCTACAATAGTGAATAAAAAAAAGAGCATCCAGGCCGCAAAAGCCATGGGGTAGGATTGGGTTTTGTATAGCACAAAGTGACCTGTAAATTGGAATACAGCACCCAATGCCAGCAAAAAATCACCTTCATTTTTAAATTTTCGGAAAATTACAAAACAAACCACCAGATACCCAATACTGCCGGCCATTAACAAAATATGGCTGACAGGAGCATGTCCTGTTAAAAAAGTAAGCACGCTTATACCAAATGAAAAAGGAATGAGGAATAATGCGGGTTTATGGAAAGTAACCACCCGCTCCAGACTTACCAGTGTTCCCAGAAAGCCGCCCACCATAAAAACCCCATGCTGACTTACCGGAACCGGATTGAAAAGTGAAATACCCCAGCCTAAACGAATCCAGCCACCTATCACGCCCAATATGAGAGAGATTAACGCTAAAGGAACAATATATAAAAAGGGAGACTTCATCAAAAACACAACATTTTTTTGCTCATCTGCATGATTTGGGCGATGATTCGGCTCAGTCTGTTCTCTCCAAATTCATCTTGTAAGGCTTCCAGCTCCTTAAATACCTTCAGCTGACCATCTTGTAAATAAACCACATGTGTGGCCAGTTCTTCGAGGTCGGACATAATGTGAGAGGTGATCAGAATCAACTTGCCTTTTGATTTTTCCTTCTGGATTTTGGCTTTCAAAATTTCACTCGAAACCGGATCAAGGCCTGCGGTGGGTTCATCAAGAATCAGAACCTTAGGGTTAAATAAAAAAGCCAATGCAGCACTTACTTTCTGCTTGGTGCCACCTGAAAGCGTACCGAGAGGCTTTTGATAAATATCTCTGAGCTTAAATGCGTCAATAATTTCTTCGTCAAGCTCATAGTCTTTTGAATTTCTGATGTCCACCATCATGTCAATCAACTGGCTTATTCGGAGATTTGGCGGATAATGGCCGATTTGAGGCATATACCCAATCTGGTTTCGGTAGTCGAAAGCATTTTTTATCGAAATATCCTTAAACCTAATCTCTCCCTTGTCAGGAATCACCATACCCAGCAATGACTTGATGAGTGTGGTTTTTCCTGAGCCATTTGGTCCCAAAATGGCAATGCACTGACCCAATTCAAACCTTAGATTGATATCTCGCAATACCTCCAGTTTGCCAAATGACTTCCCTATGTTTTCAAATACTATCATCAACTTATGCCTTTAATTCTATTGCGTTTATTTCGTTGGGTTTCATTTGCGGGTTTTCATCTTTCAGGTTTTCCGGCGTAAAACTCGGGATTATCCGCTCGATTTTATCCAGGAGGGTAACGGTAAAGCTTCTCAGCAAAATCATCACCTGGGGCATACGCTCTACCAATGTCGAAAACATGCTCACCGGCCTGTAAGCTACATCACCATGGCCATCTTTGTTTAGGTCATAGCCCTGGTATTTGTCCCAATAATTGTTTTCCAGATAGTTAAAGACCACCGAGCCGTTAGTAGCCAAATCAAATGTATTGGCTTTGAAATTGTTGATTGTGATGTGATTTTCGTCGCAGTTGGCTTGTATTCTCAGGCCTATTCCGTTTTGCTCGATGATACATTGTTTTATGTTCATACGGCTGCAGCCTTCCATATAAATGCCTACGGTATTGTCCAGGAAATGATTATGGATGATGTCACTGTCAGTAATGTCTTTCAATAAAATACCATAGGCTGAGCCACCCCAGTTTTTGTTAAAAATGTTCTCATGCATTTTTACTTTTTTCGAGTACATGACAGCTACTCCGGCTCCATTGTTTACAAAATTGTTTTTGTAGTATTCGTCCTGATGCGAAAACATAAAGTGGAGGCCGTATCTGATGTTTTTGGTGGAATAGTTTCCGAAAATGCGGGAATTGGTTACAAATTCGAAATAAATGCCGTCACGATGTCCTTCCACATAATTATCAGAGATCTCAATGTCATCACATTTCCAGGCGTGTATGCCATTGCCGGTGGTTTGTTCCTCTTTTGGAGTACCTTTGATGTTATTTTTTGCGACCTGACATTTGTTAGATGAGGAAAGATATACTGCAAAGTAGCAATTTCTGAAATCGTTGCCGGTCACCTTTACATTTTCTGACTCCAGCACTTTGACTGCAGCCCAGTCAATCATACTGGTTTCTCCAATATTGACAAATCTTATTCCTGATATTTTTACATCATTTGATTTTACGATAAAAATCTCGCCTTTCAATTCAGCATCAAGGATCGGGAAACCAAGCCCTTTTATGCTCAGTGGCTTGGTGATTTCCAGATTTAGAACCTTGTAATTGCCCTTATTGATAATTATCTGGTCATTGGCCTGAGATAATTTCAGAGCTGCTTTGAGGTCTTCAGAATTATTGATCTGCCAGATTTTGGCCGATAATAAACCCGGAATCAATAGGAGTAATATCAGAATAGGCTTTTTCATTCGAGTTTTGATTTTACTTCTTCCCAGCTCATCATTTGGGCTGTAGTGTCGCTTTTGAGGTATTCTTTGGCTTTGTTGGGGTCTTTGAAGGCACCGATATTGCCCAACATGGGGCTTCTCATTTCTCCGGAGTTTACAAATGTGGCTTTTTCAACGCCCAGCAAATCCCCGGGTGCATCAACGCCATTAAATACTATGAATTTAAACTGAGCATCATCCTGATTGCTCACTTGCATGTATTTAACCATACAGGCAGCGTCGTCAAATTTAAAAACCTTGCCTTTTTGGCTTACGAGTTCGGTTCCAAACTTTTTGTCCATGATGGTCATTTTGCAAAACTCACAGTTCTCTTTTCCATAATTGATAGTCTCAGGACCGCTACTACATGAAGTGACCACGAATATTGCCAAAAGGGAAAGGATGATTTTCAGTATATTAAGCATTTTACTTATTTGTTTTTGTTTCAAATATCACCACGCCAATGGTTACTGCACCTAAAAGCACAAACAGCCAACCTCCAATATCAGGAATAGAATAAGCTCCGAAATTGAGGAGTTCTTTGTAGCCAATCAGTGGAGGTTGATAGGCCATACCGGGTACTTTTATGGCTGCGTCATCGCTAAGGTTATGACCATATTCGTAGCCCCATTTCCAGAAATCATACATGGCTATTACACCCGATACAATCAGTAAAACCAGAAATCCAAGTACCATTTTTCGGTTTTTTGATAGTGCGGTTACAACACCTAAAGCGATGATTATGCCTACCGCATACGGCAGTATTTTAAACTCAGGGAACATTTCTTCTTTAATGTGTGCCATGCCTATGTAATGGTTCAGGCCATTGATGATATCCACCTGGCCACTAAGTTTATACAACCAAATACTCATTGAAAGACCTTCAGGGTATTGAGGTGCCCACAGGTCGATTTTCCAGATGGGGACAAAATAGGTTACTGTTAATAATAAGGAACTTACTAAAAGGCTTATCCAGGATATTTTCTTTAAAGGTTTCATTGTTTTTTTGATGAAAAAAGGCGAGCGAATTTTACACCCGCCTTTTTTATATAAATATTATTTTTTAGCTACTTTCTTTTCGGCCTCAGCAGTAGGGTTTTTACCAAGCCCCCAGGTAAGCGGTACATTGCTACCCGCAGGTGATACCCTCACATAGCCTTGCATTTCCTGGTGCAACGCCGAGCAGAAGTCTGTACAGTACATCGGGGTAACTCCCACTTTGGTAGGAATCCATTTCAGTGTGGAAGTTTCGCCTGGCATTACCAGCACTTCCGCATTTAGATTTCCTCTTACGGCAAAGCCATGAGGTACATCCCAGTCTTGTTCCAGATTAGTGACATGGAAATAAACCACATCACCCATTTTTACACCTTCAATATTGTCAGGAGCGAAGTGCGACCGTATGGCAGTCATATAAACATGAACCTCGTTGCCTTTGCGTACCACTTTGGTCTCCTTTTCACCTTTGGCTGCATAAGGGTGTTTGTTTTCCTCCAGTTTAAAGATTTTCTTCACGTTTTTCTCCACCAAAGCAGCCGGGATTGATTCAGCATAGTGAGGTTCTCCTGTTGTTGGGAAGTCAAGAATAAGCTTCATTTTATCACCGGAAATATCATACAGCTGAGCCGATTGAGCCAGTTCAGGTCCTGTAGGAAGGTAGCGGTCTTTTGTGATTTTGTTGTAGGCAACTACGTATTTTCCATGCGGCTTGGCAGTTGGTCCACCGGGGATACTCAGGTGACCCACCGAATAGAAAGTAGGTACACGATCAACTACTTCCAGTTTTTCGATATTCCATTTTACCAATTCTGAAGACACAAAGAATGAGGTGATGGCATTGCCTTTTCCATCAAATTCGGTGTGCAATGGTCCTAAGCCCGGCTTTTTAACTTCGCCGTGTAATACCGCATCGTATTTTAATACCGGGATACCGTCAAAATCTCCGTCAAAAGTTTTGCTTTCAATGGCTTTGATCATTTTATCAAATGAGAACACCGGAATCACAGCTGCTAATTTTCCGGAACCCACAATATATTGTCCGGTAGGATCTACATCACAACCATGAGGCGACTTAGGGCATGGCATAAAATACAGCATACCCGGGCATTCTTTCGGATCTAGGGTCATTACCTCGTTCATAATAGTAGAAGTGGCACTGTGGGTTTCATCACTATATACATTATGAGCATATTTTGCAGCTTCTTTTTTGCCTTTGCCCTGAGCAAGATATTCTTCGGCTTTCTTCCAGTTTACAGCCAAAATAAAGTCTTTGTCTTTTTGCGAAGCATTTACTTCCAGCAAGCTGTTGGCCTGCTCTGTATTGTAGGTGGAGAAAAAGAACCAGCCTGCAGATTTGGCTTTACCGGCACGTGCCAGGTCAAAGCTCACTCCAGGGGTTTTTAGCTGGAATTTGATTCCCATTCTTCCTGTGTTTTTATCAATACTTACAAAGCTTATATAACCCTTAAAGTTTTGTTTAAAAGAGCTGATAGGTACATCGGCTTTGGCGTCTGGTGGTACTGAAAAACGTGTTCCTGCTACTGCATACTCCGTGTTGGCAGTAATAAAAGGGGAGGAGTGATTACCGCCGGAGTTGGGCAATTCGATGATTTCCTCTGTGCGGAAAGTCGAAAGACTCACTCTCGCGATACGAGGTGTGTTGTTACCATTGATAAAGGCCCACTTACCATCGTGTTCAGAGTTGGTTGTCGAAAGGGCCACATGGTGAGAATCATCCCAGGGAACAAAACCATGAGAGGTGTTGAGCATAGGTTTGGTCTCTTCAGAATACCCCCAGCCATTTTCGGCAAACTGTGAAAACACAGGGATGATTTTCAGGGTACGGCCAGAAGGCAAACCTACTACTGAAAGCTGACCATTAAAACCACCTGAGACTATATTGTAAAACTCGTCGTGTTCTCCGGGTTTTACATAAGCCCTTTCTGCAGCGTCTCCGGCAAGAAACGAGTCGCTCGATGCCTTCTCATTTGCAGGTTTACAGGCAGCCATGCCGGCGATTGTGGCTCCTATAGCCACAATACGTAAATAATTGATTTTCATTTTATTTTTATTTAGATATGATTTTTTCGGTTTATTTTTCACCGTCATTATGCCTCATAAACTCCAGCACACTTCTCGCCTCTTTGTCGTTAATGTTTTGATTTGGCATTCTTACCAGACATTCCTCCAGTAGTTTTTGAGCTTCTGCATCTTTCTCAAGCATCATGTCCACGTTGGTAATCATGTTGAGAATCCATTCAGGTTTCCGCTTTTTAGACACTCCTCCCCAGCCGGGACCCACCAATCTTTCTTCGGTAAGCTTGTGGCAGGAGGCACACTTCATGTCGTAGATTCCCTGGCCTTCTTTTACCATAGCCTGGTCAAGAGGTGTACTCAGAGCTACTTCTTTTACTTCGGAGCCATGCACTTCTTCCTGCTTTAGCAATACCGAATCGCTCGTCTCAGGACTTTCGGCCCTTTGCTCTGCTCCGCCGCAACTCCAAATCATTAGGGTTAAGGTTATTAAACCCAGAATTTTGTTTTTCATAACGTTAAAATAATTTAAATGAGAATAAAAGACCTTCTTATCTTTTTAACAAAAGTATTGTTGAAAAGGCTCATTGAATTATGATTAATACCAAGGAAAGAATATGATATTAATCATTTAGCATAATAAAAGACCTTTATATCTTTATATCGAAATAAAATTAATAAGAAATGGAATTAATAAATGAATTGAAAGTGGGTCAAATCGTAAGAAAAAACCCTAAAGCTGCCGATGTTTTTAACGAATATGGCATTGATTATTGCTGTGGAGGCAATGTGATGCTAAGTGAGGTGTGTGAAAAACAGGCGATAGATTTTGATGAAATAAGTCTTAAAATAGAAAAAAGCTTTGAAGATAAACAAGCATCGAGTCTGGATTTTGATCAGTTTGAGCTTGACTTTCTGGCTGATTATGTCACCAATGTTCACCATAATTATTTGTACAAAAATCTGCCTGAAATCAGATTTTATGTAGAGAAGGTATTTAATAAACATGGTGAAAGGTTTGATTACTTGCCTGAGTTGCATGATTTGTATTTAGCTCTTGAAAGTGACCTGTTGGGTCATCTTCCCAAGGAAGAGAATATACTGTTTCCTTATATTAAGAAAATGATAAATGAGCTTAAGCTAAAAGAAAAATCTGAGAAGCCATTTTTCGGGACTATCCAAAACCCAATCTCGGTGATGCATGCAGAACACGACGAAGCCGGGGAGATTCTGCATCGTATGCGGACGATTACCCACAACTATACTGCTCCCGAAAACGCCTGTAATTCACATCTGGTAATGATTAGCAAGCTTAAAGAGTTGGATGCCGATTTGGTACAACATATTCACATCGAAAACAATATTTTATTTCCTAAAGTAGTAATTTTGGAGGAAGAATATTTTAAAAATGCTGTAGCATGATTTCAAAAACTTGCGGATATGCCATCAGAGGCATGGTTTTGCTCTCTTTAGAACAAAATCAGGAGAAAAAAATCGGGATTCAGGAAATCGCAGAAGAGCTATCGGTTCCCCAGCATTTTATGGGGAAAATCCTCCAGGATCTGGCCAAACGGGGTTTGATAGGTTCAGTGAAAGGTCCACATGGTGGGTTTTATTGCAATAACCGTACCGCCGGATTGCAATTGATTGATGTGATAGAGGCAGTTGACGGCCTGGGGATATTGAAAAAATGTTTTTTGGGCCGTGACGAATGCTCGGCCTCCAATCCCTGTCCGATGCACGATGACTTCGATGGTTGTCGCACCGCAATTTTTAAAACGTTTGCGAGCAAAACCATTTCCGATCTGGTTGCAAGCGTTAATTTGGGTGAGAGTGTTTTAATGGGGTAAAATAAATAGGATTTAGGAAAGCAAAAAACCGGCTCTTTGAACCGGTTTTTTTGTTTCGTATTCTTCAAAAACAGCCATATCATGGAATAGCCCCTTTTGATTTTACACTTCTGTTTTGGCCGGCACTGCTACCTTTCGACGCTTTTTACGCATCGATTTTCTAGTGCCACCTGCCATCTGGTATTGATTGGAGTCTTTGCCATACTTGGCTCCAACCCCGATCAACATTCGCTCATTTAAGTCATTCAATGCCTTCTCTTTTTCCCGAATGCGGTTTCTGACCTCTCCTAAGGAGCTCAACTGGGTATTGTAAGAGTTAATCAGGGTGTACACTTCGGTGATTGCTGCCTGATAACTTTCTAATGTGAGACCATTGCCCAGATCTAAATCCTGTGCAATTGCTTTAACGCCTGCAAGTCTCGAAGTGGCGTTTTGAATTGAAATACTTGAGAGATATCTCATACTTTTTTAAATAATTATGCCCTTTTTTGAAAAAATCGTTTCCCAATGACATATATTTAAATGCTAATTAAAAACTATGTCGGGGGGCTGCTTCTTTTTAGGGAAGCGGCCTTCTGATTTTTTGTGGAATCGGGCGGTGAAAAAATAAAAAACTAAATACAAAAATTAAAGACTAAAAAATAAAAAAACACATTTTATTTTACCAGCTTCTGATTAAGAAGAAACCTACGTTTGGCACCAGTCATGTGCTTTCGTCCATGATCCGAAAGCAGCTTGATACCCGGCTGTACACCAGGGAATTGACCCTGTTTTTTTTCTTATCTGATGAAATTTCCGTCTTTCATACAAATAAAATTTAACTATACGGCAAACATATAAAAAAAAAATTGATGTAAAATTTTACAAATTATTTGCTTTTTTAAAATGAATTGAAAATCAGCCAGTTAGAAAAATAAATGCGGAAAAATTGATGATTTTGTTTATAAATTTTGAAATTTGAGGAAATTTTAAAAAATTAATTTCGCAACTATTTGAAATTCAGCTACTTGATTTGTTGAGTATATTTGCTTTTAGTCTAAATGCAGTGGATAACTCTTAAAAGCGGTTAAAATATCTAAAAAACTTAGTAAAAACCTTCCATTTTTATGCGGAATAGCCTCTCACGCTGGATCTTATTTGAAAAAAATTGAGAGTTTCAAATCAAGTTTGGTGAAAGTCAAATCAAGTTTGGTGAAAGTCAAATCAAGTATTGTGAATGTTGAATCAAGTTTGGTATATGTTGAATCAAGTTTCGTTAATGTCAAATCAAGTTTGGTATATGTTGAATCAAGTTTGGTATATGTTGAATCAAGTTTGGTATATGTTGAATCAAGTTTGGTGAATGTCAAATCAAGTTTGGCGAATGTCAAATCAAGTTTGGTAATCGGTCAACAATGAAATATATAATTAAAATTTCAAATATTTTTCGATTCCCCTTAAACGATTAAGATATTTAGAAATTACCAAACTGAAAATTGGGGAATTAGGGATGTTGATTATATTGCCACAATAATTTGGAATCATGATCAATAAAAGCTGGAGTAAAGCCAGTCTGTTTTTCTTTTTGATGGTGGCCGTGATAGGTACCACTTTACGGGCTGCCGGGTATTTTAATATTCCGTTGGGCTACCGCAACCTGGTGCATGCACACTCTCATACCGGGTTTCAGGGCTGGGTATATACCATCATGTTCCTTATCATTACCAGCATATATATCAGCCCGGAAAAACTAAAGAAAGGCAAATATTCCTTACAGTTCAAGCTTACGCTTTTGGTATTGGCGGGGGTTCTGGTGTCGTTTTCCTTACAAGGTTATGGTTTGTATTCCATAGTTTTTTCGACCTTGTTTCAAGTGCTCAATTATTGGTTTATATATCGTTTCCTGAAAGATACAACCGAAACGCTATCAACCCAATACTCCCTGCAATTCATCAAAACCGGCTTGTACTTTGGCTTGATTTCTACGCTTTTGCCTTATGCAATTGGCATCACCTCAGCAAAAGGACTCAATGGCACCGAGCTCTATCAATCTTTGATATATACTTTTTTGCATTTTCAATACAACGGTTGGTTTTTGTTTATCGTCATAGGCTTGTTTTTTAGATTTTTAGAAACCCATGCACCGGCAGTAAACTCAACATATATTTGGTGTTTTTATTGGTTATTTACCTTAGCATTTATTCCGGCTACTGCTCTTTCACTTTTAGGCATGAGCTTTTCTTCCCACTTGCTTTTCTTTGCTATTTTTGCCGCATTTTTTCAGATTGCAGGCTTAATATGTTTTTTATTGATTATCAAACAAATGCCTTTCAAATTGAAATCAAAAAGCTATTTGAGCAAAGTGTTTCTTTACCTTTTCCTGATTTCGTTTGTGCTCAAGGTAACGGTACAGGGGCTGTCGGTTTTTCCATCAATGTGGGAACTCGCTTTTTTTGAGAAGAATATCGTGCTGGCATATCTGCATTTGAGCCTGATTGGCACTATCTCGTTTTTGCTGATAGTCTGGTTATTTGAATTGGGCTATCTGGGTCACAGTCTTTGGACTAAATCGGGCAGTATGCTTTTAATTTTAGGTTTTTTCATCACCGAAATTATCCTGGTGGCTGGCGGGTTGCATTGGTTTTATAGTCAGGATTGGCTCATTGCGGGCAGTGCGGCTATGGTATCAGGAGTTCTTGCTTTTATATTTAGTCCGGTTGCCCGTGATTAAATAGGAAATAAATTTGTATTTTATTATCATGGAGGTATTTCTACCAAAACTATACATTTAGAAAGTTACACAAAAGCCACAAAGGAGCCACAAAATGCACAAAGAATGCCGGGTTCTTTTCTTAACCATGAAGGAATTAAGGGCATGAAGATTATAGTCTTAGAACATATCAAACTCAGTACTCGCAACCCGCCACCCGGAACTTACCAACTTTCTAACTTTCCACCTTACCAACTTAAAACACTGTTGCCTACTCCCTGTTGCCTACTCCCTAGAAATTTACTATTTTTGAAAAAAGAAACAGCTCTTATCCAATGACCCTCGACCAATATATAGCCAGTATTAACACACGATATAAATCGGGAAACGCCACTGAGCATACTTACCGCGGCGACTTGCAGCAACTTATCGAAAGTTTGGTGCCAGCCGTAAAAGCCACCAACGAACCCAAACGCCAGAAATGCGGGGCTCCTGACTACATCATCACCAAAAAGGAAATACCGGTGGGTTTTATTGAGGCCAAGGATATTGGCGACAAAGACCTCGAAGGCAATAAGAAAGCCGGTAACAAAGAGCAATTTGACCGCTACAAAGGCTCATTGGGTAATCTCATTTTTACCGACTACCTTGACTTCCTGCTTTATAAAGAGGGCATATTTATAAATAAAGTATCGGTAGGAAAACTCACTGACCACGGCATAGAGCCTCTGAAGGAAAACTTCGGTACTTTTGAAAACCTGATTAAGGATTTCTGTCAACAGAAAACCCAGACCATCCGTAGTTCCAAGCGATTGGCCGAAATGATGGCAGGAAAAGCCCGGATGCTTGCCGATGTAATCAACAAAGCACTGGTCTCTGATGAAAAACACAATGAAGACAGCTCCCTGAAAGAACAAATGCAGGGCTTCAAGGATATCCTGATTCATGACATTACGCCCAAGGCCTTTGCCGATGTGTATGCTCAGACCATCGCCTACGGTATGTTTGCCGCTCGGCTGCATGATCCTACGCTACCGACTTTTAGCCGACAGGAAGCCGCCGAGTTGATACCTAAGACTAATCCTTTTCTGAGAAAACTCTTTGGGTACATAGCCGGGCCTGACATTGACGACCGTATTCTGTGGATAGTGGACGACCTCGTGGAGATATTTTTGGCTTGCAATGTGGAAGAACTCCTCAAAAACCATGGTCGCAGTACCGCCATGCAGGATCCCATCATACATTTTTATGAGACATTCCTGAGTGAGTATGACCCCGCACTACGCAAAGCCAGGGGGGTATGGTACACGCCTGAGCCGGTGGTAAACTTTATCGTGCGGGCGGTGGACGACATCCTCAAGACCGAGTTTGGCTTACCAATGGGACTGGCCGATACCAGCAAAACCAAAATAAAAGTAAGGCCTCAGGGCCAGGCTAAAGAAATAGAGCAGGAAGTACACCGGGTACAGATACTTGACCCGGCCACAGGCACGGGTACGTTTTTGGCGGAAGTAGTGCAGCAGATATACCAACAGTTTGAAGGGCAACATGGCGTGTGGAGCAACTATGTAGAAAACCATCTCATACCCCGGCTCAATGGCTTTGAGCTCTTAATGGCCTCTTATGCCATGGCTCATCTTAAGCTCGATTTGCTACTGACCGAAACCGGCTACAGACCCACCAAAAACCAGCGGTTTAGAGTGTATCTGACCAACAGCCTCGAAGAGCACCACCCCGAAACCGGCTCACTGTTTGCCAACTGGCTAAGTACCGAAGCCAACGAAGCCAACCACATCAAGCGGGATACCCCTGTGATGTGTGTGATTGGTAACCCGCCCTATAGTGTGAGCAGTACCAACAAAAGTGAGTGGATAGAGAAACTGACTGCCGATTATAAAAAAGACCTCAATGAGCGTAACATTCAGCCGCTTTCTGACGACTACATCAAATTCATAAGATTTGGGCAGCATTTTATTGATAAAAATGGCAGTGGGGTATTGGCTTATATCTCAAACAACAGTTTTGTAGACGGCATTATTCATCGTCAAATGCGGAAACATTTGTTGGAGAGTTTTGATAAAATTTATATTCTGGATTTGCACGGCAACGCGAAGAAAAAAGAGGTAGCACCAGATGGCAGCCCTGACCAAAATGTGTTTGATATTATGCAAGGCGTAAGTATCAATATTTTTCTAAAAACAGGCAAAAAGAAAGTTGGAGAATTAGCAGAAGTATTGCACCTAGACCTTCAAGGCAAACGAGATTTTAAATATGATTTTCTTGCTGCAAATAATTTATCCTCAAATACTTGGAATGTTTTAAAGCCCGAAGCTCCCAATTATTTTTTGGTAAAAAAAGATTTTGATGAATCAGGTGAATATGAGAAAGGATTTTCTTTAGATCTATTGTTTTCACAAAAGAGCTCTGGAGTTGAAACAAGAAAAGACTCGTTAGTTATCTCCGAAAAAGTTGCTGTTTTAGAAAAAATAATTTTTGACTTTCAAACTTTAGAGAGCTCTGAGCTCTCTATTAAATATAAGATTGATAATAAAAGTAGAGATTGGAAAGTAGAAACTGCGAAACAAGATATTTTAAGAAATAATCCAATAATTAGAAAAATACAATACAGGCCATTTGATACTAGAAATATTATTTATACCGGAAATTCAAAAGGAATAAATGGATATCCAATGTATAATAATTTTAAGCACTTTATTGACAAGGAAAACATTGGATTGACATATGAAAGACAGTGTGTTATTGGTGAATTTACAAATATAATAATTTCGAATAGTATTGTAGATGGACATATTCTGGGTACTGCCTTTTCAAAAGGATATACCGCACCACTTTATGTTTATCCTCAAATTGATATTCAACACACTTTAATTCCAAATACCAAAAGAACTCCCAATTTCAACAAAGAAATTCTCAATCAGATTGTCGAAAAGCTCGGTTTAGCCTTTGTGGCTGAGCGAGAAGATGGCAATGTGTGTTTTGCCAATAATAACGATGAACTCAGAGATGAGTTTAAGTCGGTGTTTGCTCCCATTGATTTGCTGGACTACATCTACGCCGTTTTACATTCTCCCGCTTATCGTGAAAAATACAAAGAATTTCTAAAAATCGATTTCCCACGGGTGCCATATCCGGCGAATGCCGGTAAATTTTGGCAATTGGTAAAGCTAGGTGGCGAAATACGGCAGCTGCATTTACTGGAAAGTGCCGCGGTTAATAAATTCATCACCAAATATCCGGTAGATGGCAGTAACGTAATTGGAAAACCTGTCTATAATGAAGGTAAAGTGTATATCAACGATACGCAATACTTTGAAAACGTTCCCCTGATCGCATGGGAGTTTTTTATCGGTGGCTACCAACCCGCCCAAAAATGGCTAAAAGACCGCAAAGATCGCGAACTCAGCTTCGAAGATATCCAACATTACCAAAAAATCATCGTCGCCCTCACCGAGACTGACAGATTGATGAAGGAGATTGATTTGGTGGGAGTGGTGTGATAATAAAATTTAACGCAATGGAATTTAACTACATTAAATCGCTAGAGTCACTGATACCAATCATAATAACTGGTCTCATAACCAGTTTTCTTACTTATTACTTTGGAATCAAGAGTAAAAATTATGAATTCGAAAAAGAAAAGAAAAAAATCAGGAATAAAATACATTCTGATTTATTAGAGGTAAAGTATTATAAAGAGAATTTAATACGGTATTTCAAAATGATGGAATCCAACGAACAAAGATCAATGTTTCCTAAGGATATAATTCTGAAAGCCATCGACTCTGACAAGAAACTCAACCCTGACTGTTTTGAAAATGCAGAGAAATCCATTCAAGAATTGAAAAGTTATGACCCGAAGCTATTTAATAAATTATCAGGATTTGGCAGGACATTTAACGATTTTATTAATAATCCCCACTATAAGTATATGAGGGATACTTCTACACTTGATCCAGTTCTCAAACAATATTATACAACGTTCTTAAATGGTCTCGATTCATTAATTATTAATGCCATTGAAATGGTTGATAATGAGCCAAAAATTCGAAAAAAGCTAAAAAATGTTTGGCCTTTTAAAGAAAAAGAAGAAAATGATTCTGATCCTAATTTAGAAGATATAAGTAAGGTTTTGATTTCAGAATTTTTTAAAGCTCAAGGTAATGAAATTGATGATGAAGAATCGGCTAAGTTACTAGAAAGTGCTGATCCCGAAGTATTAAAAGATTTGAGAAATTTAATGAACCAAGATATGTCTACTCTTAATTTTGAAAAACTATTAGAATTAAGAAGATTGTACCCAGATAAAACTGAGGCCGAACTTATTGAAATGATGAATAATGGAGAAGTCTGAAAGTTATGTATCTATGTGCCTTAAGTTAACTTGGAACATTGTTGCATGATTACAAAAATCGGTCATTTCACCTCTTGAAATATCTAAATCTGCATGATTATTTTCAAAATCAAAATGATGTACCCGGTATAGATAATAATTATCCTTTTCAATTTTACTCTTTTCCAACTCAGTTTTTGAAATGTAAAAAGTCGAATTCATTGCACCTTTGGTAGTTTTCACTTCAATGTAAATTGGTGTTCCATTTTCATCAAAAGAGGCTATATCATAACCTGCTCCGTCTCCATCAGTTTCGGAAATATGTCTTACCTTCTTAGCTAGGTTTGGTTTGTTTAGTTTTTTAAGTTTCTCTTTTTCATATTCAATTACAAACAGCTCTCCTAAATACCCAATTCGTTTATTATCAATATTTTTCTGAACAAAATCAGTTTTGGTGGTTTTGAAGCTGCTTGAGGTGATTTTGTTTTCCATGTTACGAATAAGATTATAAGTAACATTAATTGATTCAAAAGAAACTGGTGTTTTTTTTCCAGAAGGTTTAATATGCACTGCAACTGCATAAATAAAATCCTGAGTTAAAATATTAAGACTTTTATCGTAGAAGCAGTCCTCCTTTATTCTTAGTTTATGCAGCTTTATGAGTTCGTCATCATTTTTAATTTCTTCATTTATTACATTGCAGATTTCATTATAATGCCAGATAGTATCCATTTTACCCATTACCGGAATGTAATACAATTCCAATTTTTTCGAAAACTCTTTAAACATCATGTATTTATAGAAGAAGTGATTATCGGGATACATGAGTGAAAGATATACTAAAACCGCACGATCGTCCTGATACGATTTTTTGGAAGTAAATAGTTCTCCGTTTAGTATCTCAATTTCAGATTTGAATCTTTTAATCCTGGAATATACATCCTCATCTTCATTGTAAAGGGCTCTAAACATTGCCCTCAATTGTTCTGGTCTTAGGTCAGCATATTGGGTTATCATACCTAAAGGATAATAACTTCCAGCGTTAAGAAGATTTTTGGTTTTTTCCAGAGAAATCTTGAGCATCTGGCTAAAGTTTGGACTATCAATATCCCAATTATCTTGAAAGTGCTTAACCGCTTGCCATTTATTGATTTCTTTATTACTGATTGCAGCAAAGTTGTTTTTGTACTCTTCGATGTAGTGTTTTAGTAATTGGTAATTCATGATTGTTTAAAATTTTGTGTTTTTGAATTTGTTTAATAAACAATGAAAGAATTTCATTTCTGACATTAATACAATATTACAAAAAAGGTGTAAATATTTGCAGGAAGAATGAAATAGGTTTATTTTATTATTTGATTTAGGAAATATTTGCTGACAATTCAGCTAAAGGATTTAATGTTCTCAAATTGAGCCATAAAATCACAAAATCATTATATTTATACCATTTTTGTTTTTTTAACCAATAAAATAAAGCCTAAAAAATACCCTATCCACAAATGCGAATAGGGTAAAAAAACACCTAACTATACTCTATGAATTTCTTTATTTTACTGTTTTAAATCTTATTTAAAACTGATTTCATTTTTTCAACCCTCTGATGCGTGTCACCATAAACCAGGTGAGTGGGCTTACCCCGCCAAGGAAAAACACCATAGCCCCCACTCCTCTGAGCCAGGTGAGTTGATGAAAAATACCCTGATCGATAAATTCTGCTGAACGACCATACCACAGGCCTTTCTCCACTACGGCTTTAAATTGCAATGAACCTGCCGGAAACAGATCAAGGATTACCATGAGCATAAGCCCGGCATTAATTGACCAAAACACGGTGTTCATAAGTTTATCATTCCATTTTTCTGGTTTAAGAATAAGTTTTGAAGCAAAAAGACAGGCAGCTACAGAAATATTGCCGTAAACACCCATCAAAGCCGCATGGGCATGATTGATGGTAAGATAGGTACCATGCTCGAAATAGTTCATGATTGGCAGATTGATGATAATACCCATCACACCTGCTCCAAAGAAATTCCAGAAATTGACTGCCACCAGATATTTAAAAACTTCAGGAAAACCAAAACCTGAAAGTTGGTGGTACTCTATATCACCTACAGCAAATTTTGGCATATTCTTAAACCGCCATGCTTCAACAGTTAACAGTATCAACGGAACAAATTGCAATGTAGAAAATACACTACCCAAAGCCATTGTGGCTACGGGCTTGGCGTTCCAGTAAAAATTATGAGAAATACCCAGAAGACCGGTTCCAAGAAATAAAATCGTCGCAAAATACACCACTCTGATGGCAGCCTGCTTGCTTACCAGCCCCATTAATACCATCAGATAGCTTACGATCACTGTTATAAAAACCTCAAAAAAAGCCTCTACCCACATATGAATCACCATCCACCGCCAAAAATCTGCAATCACGAAATTGGTTTCAGGTTTAGCTACAAATCCTGAGATAAATAACAAGGGAATACCTATTACAGAATACAGAATCCAGTTTGGAAGATTCCAGGATTCATTTTTGACCAGAGCGGGCTTAATACCCCTGTAAATAATCACTGCCCACAGAATAAAAATTATCATTAATAGCACCTGATAGATTTTGCCTAAATCAACAAACTCCCAGCCCTGATGTCCCAGCCAATACCACCATTTACCGAGAATGCCGAGCGGGCCCAATATCATGCCTGCCAATGAGCCACCCACCAATATAAAAAGTAATACAAAAAGCGTGTTTATCATAGGCAGTTGTCCTGCAATTTCTTTTTTAGATAATAATGGAAGAATAAAAATGGAAGAGCCTATCCAACAGGTAGATATCCAGTAGAGTGAAAGCATCAAATGCCAGCTGCGGGGTATGGTTACCGGTACAGATGAGATGTCGATTCCAAGATACCCCAGCCAGTTGGTGAAGTCATTGATGGTCACCAGACCACTGCTTACCTGGATAAAAAACAACAGTATTGCCACCCAAAAAAACTTAAAGGTGGCTTTTTGAGTAGCGGAAGGTTGATAATCAGCGACTCTGTCGATAGAAAACAATTGATTAACTGCGGGCTTAAAAAACTTATTGGGCAACTGATTGTATTGACCGATGTAGTAGAGCACTATGCCGCAGGCAAGGACAAATGCCAGTAAGCCCAGTACACTCCATAGTATAACGGGCGAAGTAGGGGTATTGCCTGCCTGAGGATCATAGGGCCAGTTATGTGTGTAACTAAAGTCGGAACCGGGTCTCCTGGCTACGCAAACCCAGGCACCCCAATAAAAGAATGCACTCAGGTTTTTGATTTCTGTCTTGTCTTTGATGTAATTTTTTAAGCTTTTATGATTTTCCCGGGAAGAAGTAAGAAACCGTTTTTCGTAAAAACCAATGAGTTGTTCAAATGCGTAAGTCTGAGCCATGCTTAGCATCAATTTTTCATCTGATTTATCAAACCTGTTGTCTTTAAGTTCTTGTTTTACATTTTCCAGTATGCCGTACATTTCCGGGTTTTGTCCTTTTGTTTTACTTTGGTTGGTATAGTACTCAATCATAGCAAGATTTATCTGGTGCAAGGCCTCTGCCGAAAAATCGGGGCCACGTTGGGCTCCATCACCAAGAAAGCTTCCGTATTCCATCAAAGCATATTTATGAAATACTTCCTGTCCATGTTCTATATCTTCCTGACTGATGATGATCTTTCCGGTTTCATCTTTAAAGCCGGACATAGGCGGGGCGTCGGTATAGGTTTGGAAACCAATCATACCCACTCCCAAAATGCTAATAATGAGGATAAACCAGAGTGGCTTACTCCAGTTTTTGGTTTCCATCAGATAATCGATACTTTTTTTCATTGTTAGTTTTCGTTAAGGTTTATCATTTTATAGTTCTGAATAATTGATTTGCTTTAAAAAGGTTGGATAAGAATGAAGTCAGAAAAGCCAAAAGCTTACTCCTATGATAATTGCATAAAATATAGCGGCTGCTTTCCAAAAGGCATGGCTGTGCTTCATTTCCATAAATATCCAAAATACAATGAGAAATTTTGCCAAAAACAGAGGCAAAATAAACTGGAATGGCAACTTGAAATGAGATAATATGGCTGCATTCACAGTCAGAAATAGGAGTAGGGTATATGCTATAATTGGTTTCATTTTAGATAAATAATGGGAAAAATAATTAACCAAATCAGGTCACACATGTGCCAGAAAGCGGCCCCGGCCTCAAAGTCTTCGGGTTTTAGCTTTTGACTTTTTATTTTTTGGATGAAAATCACAAAAATCAGAATACCTAATGCCACATGCACCGCATGAAATCCGGTAATCAGAAAGTAAAATGTGAAAAAGGTATTTGTACTTAAAGTAATGCCACTGCTCAACTTTAATTGATATTCGGTAAATTTTACGATTAAAAACACCAGACCCAAAATCACGGAAAAATTTAATTGTATCCTTGCAGGGCTGTGCTTCAGTATTTTATAATTATTGAGGCTCAAAACCACAAAGAGACCACTGGTCAATAGAATTACTGTATTGAGCGTTCCCAGGCGTGAACTCAGGTGTTGTCGGCTTTCTGCAAAAATCTTTGGCTCTGCAAGTTCGAAATTTTGCATTACCAGCAGGGCTATCCCAAATGTAAGCAACTCCAGTACTATCACTATCCAGATCAACAATCCACCCGGAGGATTAAAAATGTCATATTTAGTCTTACCCATTTTTTTAACTTTTATATCTTATTTTTTCAAATAACAGAATCAAAGATTCCAGCAATTCTTCCGGCGTCGTGAGAATCTGGTAGTGGTTTTGTCCAAACATTTGTGGCAGATAGTATTTGGCCTGTGCTTCAATGGCCAGTGCATAGGAGTTTATCTGCTGCTCATGAAGCTCTCTTAATGCTTGTTTTACATCATTAATGCCATATTTACCCTCATATTTATCATAGTCATTGGGTTTTCCATCTGATATTAAGATGATCCATTTATTCTTGGTTTTTCTTTTTTTCAATAATTGCCCTGAATGTCTCAATGCTGCCCCTATTCGGGTATATCCCTGAGGCTCAGCAGCTCCTATTCTATTTTTTGAAGCATCCCAGCTTTCATCAAAGTCTTTCAATGAAATATAGGTAGTGTAGTTACGTGTTTTGGAGTAAAAGCAATCTATCGAGAAATCAATGTTAAATTCGTTGAGTATTTCGCCAAAAAGTATTGAAACCTGTTTTTCTATATCAATTACCCTGTTGCCGGCGGCATAAGAATCGCTCGAAAGGCTTACATCCAGCAAAAGCAGAATTGAAATATCTTTTTCTTTTTTCCTGTTGGCCAGGTATATATTTTCGGAAGGTGTTTTTTTTGAGAAAATGTCCACGAGCATATCGGTAGTGGCATCAATATCAAACTCATCTCCCTGATTTTGCCGGCGGTGTTGCATCATTTTGTTGTTTACATTGGCCAGCATTTTTCTGAGCCCGGTGAGTATGGTTCCTTTGTTTTTCAGGGTTTGGTGATAGTATTCTTTATCGGTTTTTAATTGGGTAAAAGGATATACTTTACAAAAGTCGGTTTTGTATCTCCGTGTGCTGAAATCCCACTCATCATATAGCAAATGGTAGCCTGACTGGTCGGTTTCCGCACTTTCAGACACGGTGGTATTTTCTATAAAATCAGCCTGATAAACCGAATGAGCCATGTCATCCACTCTCACAGTATATTTCATTTTGAGTTCTTCAAGTGCTTCCTGATGTTTTTCCAGTTCATCGTCCCCATCAAAATCACGCCAGGTGCCATCAAATTCTTCCGCAGTTTCTACTTTTTCAAAATTGTGTGTGAGTACGTAATCTTCCTGCTGTTTTTTATCAATTTCTACGCTTATTACTTCTTCAATAGCCCTGGTTTTCAGGGTGGTTAAAATCTGTTTTTCTTCAGCAATTTTTGTTTCAATACCAAAATTTTCAAGTTTTTTTTCAGTTTCGGTTTCCGGGTCGTTTCTCATCCATTTGCCATAGAGCCAGCTTAGGTCTGGTTCCTCAGCGGAATTAAAGTGTCCCAAAAAACTTTGGTGAAGGGCCTGCGTTAATTCAAATTCTTCAAACATTTTCTCCAGAACTATTGCCGATGTCGTGACGGCTTTTTCTCTTGATTCCTGTAGTTCCTCATTGTGATTTGAGCTCCAGTTTAAACCCAGTTTTTGCTGAATAGAAAGATAAAGAACTCTGAAAAAGTAAAAGGAAAGATTAGCAGCATACGAATCAAAGAATGCAACTTTTTGAGGTAAAAAGAAATTGGTGTTTCGATAGCCGCCTTCTCTTTCTGCCGGAAATATCTCAATTGCTTTTCCCGAAATGGCACGGGCAATAATCGTAAGTTTGGGCGAAATCATTTCGAGCCTTACCAAATTGGTATTGGCCTCTTCTTTGTTTTTCCTGATTTTTTTGAAAAAACTTAATACCTTGCCATATAACAGCTCATCAAGTTCCATCAGATCATCAGATTACAAAGGTCGGTCAGAGCTTCATTTACTTGTGGTTCATCGCTCAGGGGTTCTACAATTGCAACCTTAACTGATAGTCTCCTGGGTAGTCCGGAGTGTATAAGTTTGGCGGCATCGACTAAAAGTCGTGTCGAAACAGTTTCTGCGAGCCCCAGTTCTGTCAGGTTTCTGATTTTGTTTCCAATATTGACAAGTTTCGTGGCTGTAGCTTCATCAATAGCCGTCTCATTCTTAAGGATTTCGGTTTCAATTTTTGATTCAGGGTAGCCAAATGTAAGTGCCACAAATCTTTGGCGGGTAGAAGGCTTTAATTCTTTAAAACCTCTCTGATAGCCGGGATTAAATGATGCCACCAGCATGAAATCTTCGTGGGCTTTCAAGGTTTGTCCCAGTTTGTCAATATATAATTCTCTCCGGTGGTCGGTAAGCGAATGGATCGCCACAATTAGATCAGGTCGGGCTTCCGCAATTTCATCCAAATATAAAACTGAGCCTTCTTTTACCGCTTTTGTAAGTGGGCCGTCCATCCAAATGGTTTCAGAGCCTTTTATGATAAATCTACCTATAAGGTCTGTAGAGGAGGTTTCTTCATGGCAACTTACTGTTATCAAGTCTTTGTCCAGGCTATGAGCCATATACTCGATAAATCTTGACTTACCGCTACCTGTTGGTCCTTTCAGGAGTATCGGTATTTTGTTTGAAAAAGCATGTCTGAACACATCTTCTTCTTTGTCAATCGGGAGATAATATGGGGTTTTCGCAATCATTAGATTTTTTTGAAAAATTACCCGCAAAAAATTCTGCGGGTAATGTGATTTAATTGGCCTATGAATTATTTATTCATAAGCTGTCAAAAAATTTATTAAACAATCATTTAGAAACTAATGCTTCATCATTAGGAGTGCCATATTTCAGGAATTCATATATAAAGTATGATATTCCGGCTGTAAACATGGTAGCACATAATACCAATATTAGGAAATGAACCTGAATTTCTTGTTGTACTTCGCCAAACTCAATGCCTATTATGCGTTCCATATAAACCTGCGAGACACCTGCTACGCCAAAGGCCACTGTCATACCCAGCATACCTATGTTACTCAGCCAAAATGCCAGTTGACCGTGTGTTGTATCATAGAGTTTTCTGCCCGTAAGATTGGGTAAGGCATAACTTATAATAGCCAGGACAATCATGGCATATGCTCCCCAGAAAGCCAGATGACCATGCATGGCAGTAACCAGCGTGCCATGGGTGTAAAGATTGACTTGTGGCAAAGTATGGGCGAGACCCAAAAGACCGGCTCCTACAAATGAAACGATGGCAGTGCCAAGTGTCCAGTTAAGTGCCGTTTTATTGGGATGTCTTTTTTCACCTTTTCTATACATTGCAATGGCAAAAAGGGCCATTCCCAAAAAGGCCAGCGGCTCAAGAGCAGAGAATATACCTCCAATGATTAGCCACATTTTTCCTGCACCGATATAGTAATAATGGTGTCCGGTACCTAATATTCCGGAAATGAATGTAAGTCCAACAATTACATACAACCATTTTTCGATAACTTCCCGGTCAACGCCTGTAATTTTTATCAACAAGAAAGCCAGGATACCACCCATGATAAGCTCCCATACACCTTCTACCCAAAGATGCACCACCCACCAACGGAAAAAGGAATCCATAGTTTGGTTGTCAAACCATATCATACCCGGTAAATATAACAGTGCCGCAAATACCAGTCCCATAGTGAGAACCAACGAGGTGGTTGTTCTTTTTTTACCTTTATATAATGTAGCCAAAATCAAACCCAGAAAAGTCAAAACATTGACTACTACCAGCCAGTCAAGGGGGCGGGGGATTTCCAGGAACTTCCGCCCTTCCCAATAATTTAAGTGATAACCAATTACCGCTATCACACCCACGACAGCGAAAGAAATGAGCTGGATGTATGCCCATTTTACTGAAACGAGTTCATGTTCTGCTTCTTCAGGTATTATATAATATGCAGCACCCATGAAGCCCGACAACAGCCAAACAACCAAAAGATTGGTATGTACGGCCCGGGCAGTATTAAAAGGAATTACACTGTGAAGGTTGTCATATCCCATGTGGGCAAAACCCATAATGAATCCGTAAACGATTTGGAGAGATAGAAGTAGCATTGATAGTGCAAAAAACCAATAGGCTACTTTTTGTGATTTATATTTCATGATGATTAAGGGTTTACTACTTTATTTGTTTTTTCATATTTAGGTTTAGCCGGGAAGCCGTTGAGATCTACTTTCCCAATCCATGTTAAAAATGCCAGAACGTCGTTGGCCTGTTGCTCACTTAGGTGATAAGCTACCATTTTTCTTCCTCTTGGCGACCATGGGATTTCAGACATCAAAACAGCTTTAATATATTCCGGGGGTCTTCTTTCACTTACTTTTGTAAGCTCAGGAGCATAATATGCACCTTCACCAAGGATAGTATGGCATCCCATACAGTTGTTTGACTCCCAAATTTCTTTACCTCTTATCACCTCTTGGCTTAGGTTTTCAGAATGGGTGTTTTTTGGGACTTCTTTACTCAGTGTTGTCCAGGAGAGTGCCAGGAAAATGGCAAATGTGACTATCGTTCCACCCAGGAAAAACAGTCGGGCTTGGTTTTTTGATAACATATTTTATTAAATTGGTAAAAGATATTTCTTCATATAAATGAGATAAATAAAATAAGACATAAAAGTCTTTTATTCTTTATATATGAAATATGATATTTGCCAATTCAAAAAATGACAAAGATTAGGTTTTGATTTTTGTAAGAATATTAAAGCGGACTTGTAGATTATTTCAAATAAAAAATCCCATTCGATTTTTTCGAATGGGATTTAATGAATCTATTTAATAAAACTTATACTACTACTTCTTCTCTCACCGCAATTTCAGCAATCTCTTCTTCCAGTCTGAAAAGATCATTTTTCATATTTTCCAGAAAATCAGCTGATTCATTTTTAATAGATTCAACCAAGTTTTTGTAATAAGCTATCCCTTCGTTTAGGGTGGTTTTATAGCTCTCCACAAATTTATTTTTTTGCTCGATGGTCTCGTCTGTGATTTTCTGAATATGATTTTTTAAATACTTGATATTCAGTTCGATCTCGTTTACAAAAACATGTGGCCGGTGAATGGCTTTATTCAGAAGGTTTTCTTTTCCATAAATATGGCCAATCATACTTTTGAGTGAGAATTTGCCGGAAAAATAAGCCAGGTTAGGCCCCGGACAAAGCGATACCGCATCAAGATTGCGGTCAGGCATAATGCCGTGACTTAACAAAGCCGAGGACGCCAGCCCCTCACAAAGGCATTCTTTCACTTTTATGATATCATTGCCTCTGTCTATCTCCTTTTGAGGAGTTTCAGGAAGGGCCATTTGTTTTATTTTATTGTTCTGATACTCTCTGGAGGCAGTACAAATCGGAATTTTGGTAAACTCAGTATTAAACTGCAGAAATTTCTTGTAACAAGCCGATCCCGGACGGTTTTTCTCAATATTTCTATTGATCAAAGCCACTGATGAGGTATTTCTTACATTATTAAACGGCACTCCAAGTGGCGATGCGTCACTCAGATAATAATCCTCTTTTTTTGAATTTATCAATAAATCCATTGACTCCTGATCAATACTTACTGCCTCAGGAACCATCAGAAACGGGCTACCCCAGCCCACGCTGTCCACTTTATAATAATCCAGCAAAAATTCATGCTCATGTGCGGTACCTACGCCGCCCTGTACAGTGATTTTCAGTTCAGGGTGAGTTTCGCCAATTCCCATTTCAGTCCAGGTTTTTTGGCACATTTGCTGTAATTCGGCACGAAGTTCCTCCCTTTTATTTTTAAAATCTTCGAGAATGGGCCCCACCAAAGAACCGCCTGATGCGAAAGCATGGCCACCGCAATTGAGGCCTGATTCTACTCTGAACTCGGATACCCAAAGGCCTTTTTTAGCCAAAAATTTTCCCTGAATCAATGCAGAGCGGTAGTCGCTCACTTTCAGGATGATTTGTTTTTTGATTTTTCCTTCTGCATTAGGGAAGAAATCAGGGAAAGAAGCACAATAACTAAATAGTCTTGGGTTCAGACCTGCAGAAAAAACGATACCCGATTCAAGATTAGAATTGGCAAATCCACGCAGGGCAGCCATAGCATCACAGAACTCAGGCGGAAGCTGCTCTCCGTTTTTATCATAATTAAACTTATCAAGCTTAGTCATGATATTGACATCAATGGAGCCTTTCACAAGTGATTCTCTGATTTGCTTTTCTATTCTTTCTTTTTCCTGGCCTACAGCAGTCAGAAAATTCTCATACATTTTTTTGAGTTCGGCTGTGTCAGGCAGTAAATCGAAATATTTATGTATTTCGGTGCCGATTTCAAAAGCTTCTTTTTTTAAAGACTCAAACTGATCATCAACTATTTTTTTGATAAGATTGAGGTATTCAGTAATCCTGCGGGCCCGGTAGTCTTCGTCTTTCAGGGTGATTTCATTATAAATAACACCAATTTTTTCTGAATAAAACTTCCTCATTTTTTCGATGAGGTTGTCTTCGACAATCGATACTACTGAGCTGATACCATACCGGGCAACTCTCGCAGGAGTGTCAATGGTGTATCCGAGTCCCATGACCGGAATATGAAATGAATGTGCTAACATAAAAAAAATTGAAGTTTAGGCAATGTCCAATCGTTTCCCGCCACGGCGGGTTAAAGGGATACTTTTTTGGTTTAAATCAACAATATTATTCCGTAAATATAATTAACAACGGAATAATTTCTAAAATTAGCTCTCCCACGTCCTATATTTTATGATTTTTATTAGTTTTTGTTTTTTAAGCGTCCAAAACCCTGGTTTTGTAAATTTATTTCTGGCTAAATAAAAAAACACTCCCGAAAAAATATCAGGAGTGTTTCAGTTTTAAAACTACTACTTTAACCCAAAAAAACCATTACTGACCTACAATCGACGGTTTAAGACTACCAATTACACTCAAAAGTTCTCCTTTTTCTGTGGCCGGTACATTGAATTTGTCGAGAGCTCCTGATAAATCACCGGCAAGTGAATTAAACTCTTTTTCGGTGATCATCATTCCTTTATGGGCGGTCACCATGTCTTTTCCCTTGTATTTTTGAGGTCCACCCGATGCCTCACCGATCTGGTCGATGAGGTTGTTTCTGAGGCTTGCCAGCCTTGCGGAACTTGCTCCGTTTTTGGCTACGTCGTCAAGCAGTGGCTTAAAAGTCCTGACCATATCAGGGTTTACGGCTACTCTTCCAATAAACTCATCTACTACGGCTGAAATGGCATTTACACCTCCAAGTCTATCGTAAAGCGTAGGGGCTTTCATTTCCTCTTCTTTGTCGCAACTGGCCAGCGATAACCCAAACAGGATCACCAAAGCACTGATTTTTAGCTTTTTCATTTTTAATAAAATTTACGAGTTTGATAATAAATTACTGATTGTTTTAATTTTCTTTCGAAAAATCACCTGAAGTTTAGTGCATATTTGATCTTCTCAAATTTCTCAATGTATGCATGTGGTACGGGGCATTCGGGGCCCGGGTCACCTTCTATTTCCGGTGTTTTGAATTTGATATTCTCACTTTGAATTAACTCATTTAGCCTTTGTGCCGAACAGTTTTCCGGATTGAAAAGAATGCTCATCCTATTTGTTTCCGGTGAATAGGAGCAGGATGTAACCCCATCCATAGATTCTATTTTAGACTCCAGACTTGTGGCCTTTTCGGGTTGGGTATCTAGTTCATAAAACAAAATGCCTGTAGGTGGGGCATAGGCATGCATAGGCTTGGGATTAGCATTGGCATAAATTAAAAACATGCCAAATGTGCCGATTAGCCCTAAAAACGTAATTTTGATAAGCTTTTTCATGAAATTCCAATCTGTTATTATGTTTCGTTAATTAGTTGTCATCGAAAAAATATATTCGATCCTCGGCTTATTTTCAAGTAATATTATTTTCGACAAAAAGCACTTTCATTAGCTTCCAGGGGCATTTACGAAAGTTTCCGGGTTTTGGATTTTTATGTTGGCATTTTTTTTAATCCAAAAAATAAATCAATCTTTTGGAATGGAATTTTAATATGTCGATTTTTGTAGTCTAAAATATAAAATGCAGAATTTCAGGTCTGCATACCTCTCAAATCAAATATGAGTGACGCTATCAAACACGAATGTGGCATTGCCCTCATTCGACTAAGAAAACCTCTCGATTATTACATCGCGAAGTACGGAACGCCCCTCTACGCTATCAACCGCCTCTATGTGTTGATGGAAAAGCAAATCAACCGCGGCCAGGATGGTGCCGGTGTTGCCAATGTGAAAATTGAAGTACCTCCCGGAAGCCGGTACATTAGCCGGTACAGGTCAGTTGAAAACCGTGCGGTAGTTGATATTTTCAAGAAAATCAATGAAAAATATATTGAAGTTAAGAAAACCGACCCTCAGAAACTGAAGGATGCCGATTGGTTACAAAAAAATGTGGCGTTTTCGGGTGAAGTGTGGTTGGGTCATCTTCGATATGGTACTCATGGGAAAAATGAGATCGAAAACTGCCACCCACTGCTGCGTCAAAGCAACTGGCGTAGCCGTAACCTGGTGTGTGCCGGTAACTTCAATATGACCAATGCCGATGAGCTTTTCGGAAAATTAGTAAAGTTGGGCCAGCATCCTAAGGATCTCGGCGATACGATTACCGTTTTGGAAAAAATCGGGCATTTTCTTGATGAAGAAAACCAACGAGTTTTTGAGAGGTTTAAAGGAATATATGAAAATCCTGCTCTGAGCGATATCATTGAAGATAACATGGATCTTCAGCGGGTATTGCACAGGGCTTGTCGCGATTTTGACGGCGGCTATGCACTGGCTGGCATTACGGGTTTTGGAGCATCATTTGTGGTCAGAGATCCGGCAGGTATCAGGCCTGCGTACTATTGGTCAAACGACGAGGTTATAGTTGTGGCTTCTGAAAGACCTCCTGTGAAAGCTGCTTTTGGAGCTGACTATGCCGATATAAAAGAACTTACTCCCGGCAACGCTCTGATTATTGACAAGCATGGAGAGTTTGGCGAATTCAATATTATGCCTCCCACGCAAAAACTTTCCTGTAGCTTTGAACGTATATATTTTTCAAGAGGTTCTGATCCTGATATTTATCAGGAAAGGAAGACCCTGGGCAGGTTACTCATTCCTCAGATTTTGAAAGAGGTCGATTACGATCTTGAAAACACGGTATTTTCATATATACCCAATACCGCTGAAGCCGCATTTTATGGTATGGTGGAAGGAATTGAGGATTATTTGGCTGAATGGAGAAAGAAAAAAATAAAATCTGGCAAGTTATCAGAAGAAGAGTTGGACAAACTTCTGGATTTTAAACCAAGATTTGAAAAACTGGTGTCGAAAGACGTGAAAATCAGGACTTTTATCACCAATGACGATGACCGCTCTGACATGGTTACACATGTGTATGAAATGACCCATGGGGTAATCCGCAAAAAAGTGGATACTCTTGTGGTGATAGATGATTCTATTGTAAGGGGGACAACTTTGGAAAAGAGCATTTTGACTTTGTTAGACAGGCTTGGACCCAAGAAAATCCTGATCGTATCATCGGCACCGCAAATAAGATATCCCGATTGTTATGGTATTGACATGTCAAAAGTTAAGGAATTTGTGGCGTTCAGAGCTATGCTGGCGTTGTTGAAAGACCGTGGTTTGGAATATAAAAAAGAGGAAGTTTACCAAAAAGCACTTGCTTTAAGAACCGAAGGCAGGCTGAGTGAACAGAATCTCGTAAAGACGCTTTTTGAGCCTTTCAGTGATCAGGATGTTTCAGATAAAATTGCTGAGATAGTAAAACCTGAAGGTCTCAATGCGGAGGTTTCGGTGATATATCAGACAGTTGAAAATCTGAATAAAGCCTGTCCGAAACACCTGGGTGATTGGTATTTCACAGGAAATTACCCAACTCCAGGCGGCAACAAAGTCGTAAACACAGCCTTTATTAATTTTATGGAAGGTAAGACCGTGAGGGCGTACTAAACAAATCGGGAAGTATTTTGTTTAAAAATAAATGAAGGGCAATTAAGAGCTTATTTCTTTTTTGCCTTTTTTTTAGACTTCGATTTTTCTTTTACAAAATGAGGTAGAGCATACACATTGTCGGCAATCTCTTCGATACCAATAATTTTGAGACAATCTTTGATGCTTAAAATCTGATTGCCGAAAGTTTCTGAAGTTGTAATTGAAGTTGACATTATTGATAAAGTTTTTGATTTTTAATAAGAACACCCGTTTCTATGCCACCGCTCACCGGGCACAAGTACGGTTGATTTGAAGGGTAAATTTTAAGGATTTATTTTATAAAAAATATGATTCAATGCATTTTTTTGTGAAAATTCGCTAAAAAAGCCTTTGAAATTTATTATATGGTGAGAAAGTTATCGGGTTTTAAATTGAAGTAGTTGTGATAGAAAAGAAAAAAACAGGTGTATTGCTGGTAAATCTCGGAACCCCGGACTCACCCAATGTGCCGGATGTGAGGAAATATCTGAGGGAATTCCTGATGGACGGAAGGGTAATTGACATTTCAAATATTGCCAGATTTTTATTGGTAAATCTCATTATTGCTCCATTCCGAGCCCCAAAGTCGGCGAAAGTATATCAAAAGCTCTGGACCATAGAGGGTTCTCCCTTGAAAATTTTTGGATATTCCAACGAGTTACATCTTCAAAAACGACTTGGCGAAGATTTCGAAGTGAAAATAGCGATGCGATACCAAAGCCCTTCGATAGCGGAAAGACTTTTAGAATTTAAAACTTCGGGTATTTCAGAACTGATCGTGATTCCGCTTTTTCCTCAATACGCTTCGGCCACCAGTGGCTCGGTTTACCAAAAAGTGATGGAGATTGTTTCTCAATGGCAGATTATCCCTCAAATCAAATTCATTAATTATTTCTATCAATATCCAAAGTTTATTCAAGGCTTTGTCAATAATGCTCAAAAAATGATGTCAGAGCATGATTATGAGCATTTTGTGTTCAGCTATCACGGCTTGCCGGAGCGTCAGATAAAAAAAGGGGATGATTATGGTGTATGTAAATTAGGGGATTGTTGTGGTGAGATTACTGCCAAAAATCAGTTTTGTTACAGGGCTCAGTGCTTTGCAACAACCCGTTTGTTGGTCAGATCCTTAGGCCTTAAAGAAGGCTCTTACACCACCAGTTTCCAGTCAAGATTAGGAAAAGACCCCTGGATCAAGCCTTATAGTGAAGATTTAGTAAAAGAATTAGCAGGAAAAGGAATTAAAAGTGTGCTTGCGTTTTCGCCGGCTTTTGTTTCAGATTGTCTGGAAACTACCATCGAAGTCGGGGAAGAATACCGCGAGCTATTTGAAGAACACGGGGGTGAAAAATGGGATCTGGTTCCAAGTCTCAACGATCAGGACTCCTGGATAGAATTACTGCAAGACCTGGTTTTGGAAAACAAAGCCAAAAATTAATTATTATTTTTGCGGACTAATTGGGATAGTTTTTGCGTTGTGAATTAAAAAAATCGGAATTTTGAAAAGAGTGTTTTTGTTTGTGGCGTTGAGTATTGGGCTAAACGCTTGTTTTTTGTTTGGAGGTGACGTAAAACCCAAGCCTGTTGTAAAAGACAGTGTTGCTGCTTTCAATGATTCTCCGGTTTCATTTTTACCTACTACCGAAGCCTTAAATGAAGTTTCAGGTATAGCTGCTTCTCAAAAAAATCCAGGATATGTATGGTTAATTGAAGATTCGGAAGCTCAGGCGGGTGTTCATCTCATGACTGAAAAGGGCGTATATCAAAAGTTTTTTGCAATTTCAGGTAATAACCGTGACTGGGAAGATCTGGCAGTAGGACCAGGGCCAAAGGCCGGGGTGAGCTACATCTATGCACCTGATATTGGAGACAATTTAAAAGCTTTTAAGGAATATAAAATTTACAGATTTGAAGAGCCGTCTGTTTCGGCATCAAATGTAAATAACCCCGATGTGATAAGATTTTCCTATCCAAATTCTGCATCATATGATTCAGAAACAATTATGGTTGACCCCAAGACTAAGGACATATATATAGTTACCAAAGGGGAATTTAATGAATTTGTATTCCGACTGGCCTATCCACAGGCATTGGATAAAATTACTGAAGCCGAGTTGCTGGGTAAAATTCCCTTTTGGGGGATTACGAGTGGTGATATTTCTTATGATGGGAAAGAGATATTATTAAAAACATACATTGCTGTGTTTTATTGGAGAACTCGTTCGGGAGAGTCAGTTTTTCAGACTTTAAGCCGTGCCCGCGATGTAGGGGCACCCTATGTGCAGGAGCATCAGGGGGAATCCATATGCTGGGATGCGGGAGCCAAAGGGTATTTTACCATGTCAGAAAGGGGGGGACAGCCCGATGCTCCCAAGCTATTCTATTATTCTAAAAAGTAACCGGCTTTTTTCTGAGAGCCTGAAAATTATTTCTTGAATTTCTTGACAAAAAAACCTCCAATTTCTCGGAGGTTATTTTTATTGTCTTTAAAATCAATACATTAACCAAACATCCTGGCTCTGCCACCTGGACTCATTTTATTGAATTTCTTCATCATTTTTTTCATCTGTTCAAACTGTTTCAACAGATTATTGACTTCCTGAATACTGCGGCCGGCACCGGTGGCGATACGCTTACGACGGCTTCCATCAATGATATCCGGTAATTCACGCTCTTTTGGAGTCATACTTTTGATAATAGACTCTATGGGTTTAAAAGAGTCATTGCTGATATCGAGGTCTTTGACCGCACCGCCCATACCCGGAATCATACCCATAATATCTTTGATATTACCCATTTTTTTGATTTGCTCCAGCTGGCCCAAAAAGTCATTGAGGTCGAAGTTGTTCTCCCTCATTTTTTTGTTAAGCTTACGGGCTTCATCTTCATCGTAAGCCTGTTGAGCACGTTCTACAAGTGAGATCACGTCACCCATGCCCAGAATACGGCTGGCCATACGATCAGGGTGGAAGATGTCAAGGTCTTCCATCTTCTCGCCGGTGCTCATAAACTTGATAGGCTTTTCTACCACAGCTCTGATAGAAAGGGCGGCACCACCTCGTGAATCACCATCGAGCTTGGTAAGAACTACACCATCAAAATCAAGGCGGTCATTAAAGGTCTTGGCTGTATTGACAGCATCCTGACCGGTCATGGAGTCAACCACAAACAAGATTTCGGAGGGGGCTATTGTCTTCTTGATATTTTCGACCTCGGTCATCATGACTTCGTCAACTGCCAGACGACCCGCCGTATCGACGATTACTATACTTTTTCCTTTGGTTTTGGCCTCGGCAACGGCATTTTTGGCAATCGAAACTGCATCTTTGTTGTCTGGTTCAGCATATACATCCACGCCAATCTGCTCACCAAGCACCTGGAGCTGTGTGATAGCCGCGGGGCGGTAAACATCGCAGGCTACAAGCATAACTTGTTTACCCTGTTTTTTAAGATATGATGCAAATTTTCCTGAAAAAGTAGTTTTACCCGAACCCTGCAAACCGGCAATCAATACCACTGCAGGTGATCCTTTCAGATTTACAGACTGAGCCGTGCTGCCCATCAGATTGGTAAGCTCTTCCTGAACAATTTTTACAAACAACTGACCCGGTTCTACCGCTATCATCACCTTTCGGTCAATGGCTTCCTGTTTTACACGGTCGGTTACTTCTTTGGCTACTTTATAATTTACGTCGGCATCCATCAATGCCCGGCGGATTTCCTTTACGGTACTTGCAATATTTACATCAGTTATTCTTCCTTTTCCTTTAAGGGTTTTGAAGGCACTGTTGAGTTTATCCTGAAGATTCTGAAACATAGTTGATTATAATCTGCTCAAATGAGGTGCAAATTTAAGGAAAATGGATTAAAAATTTAGGTTTTTCCTAAAATGAAAAAAGGGTAAGTTCTATCTGGTATTTAAAATGTCTTTTTACTTTAAATCGAAAAAGCCCGAATCTTGCGATTCAGGCTCTCATTCAAAGGTTTTAGAAATTCTACTTTTGTAAATTACTGAGCAGTAGCTGTTCTGTTTACGTTGGTAGAAATCTGAAATGGTTTTGTCATTTTCTCGTTTCCGGTAATCACTTCGAAATAGTAGTTTCCATCAGGTAAATTGCTCAAATCGAACACTTTTGAGAAAGCGTCTTTTTTTACAATAAATTCTGTGTGAAAAATTTCACCCTGATTATTTTTGATAGAAATGAATGTTTTTTTCGAAAGATTGTCAAGACTCAATTTGAATTTCAAACCTTCAATAGCCTTTACTGTAAGGCCTTTAGCTTCGGCGTTGATTTCTACAATTTTAAGTCCGTTTGAGGCTGTTGCCAGGTTAGCAGCTGATACTCCCATCAATACTGCAAATGTTATTATAAGCTTTTTCATAAATATTTTTAAAAATTTAAATCTGTTTTTTTGAATAATTAGTCTGCAATTACAGTTCTCTTAACGTTGGTTGAGATCTGGAATGGTTTTGACATTTTGTTGTTTCCGGTCACGACTTCGAAATAGTATTCGCCATCAGGAAGGTTGCTCAGGTCATATACTTTTGAGAAAGCATCCTTTTTTCCAAGGTATTCTGAATGAAAAGTTTCACCCTGATTGTTTTTGATAGCGATATATGTTTTTTTCGAAAGTTTGTCCAAACTCAATCTGAATTTAAGGCCATCGATAGCCTTCACCGTTAGTCCATTTGCCTCGGCTTTAATTTCTACAATTTTAAGTCCGTTGGCGGCGTTGCTCAAGTTAGCAGCTGATACTCCCATCAATACTGCTAAAGTTAATGTAAGCTTTTTCATAATATTTTTTGTTCTTGTTTTCTTATTTGGAAAAATATTTAAATCTTGATTTTGTCTTAGATAATTTTACCTCTTTCGAAAACCTTTGATGCTGCAAATTTATAGAAGATACTGAATACGTGTCAATTGCAAAAATGTACTTACATGAAAGTTCTTTACAGGATGCCATGATAATATTGGAAAAGTACCACACTTGTTAGAAAAGTGCAAGTATTGGGTAGAAAGGTGCAATGTTTTTTAAAATAGTGCAAAAATCGCCCTTTGGAGTATTCTGAGAAAAGTATAGGATATTAAAATTGGGGGTTAATAATTTATATTGAAATTTTTATATTTCAGAAAATAGCCGAAAACTTTAGTGTATTTTTTACCTGAAAAACAGATTCATCCTCTTGTATTTTTCTAATATTTTTAATGATAAATTTGATTTTCTAAAATTTTGATAGCAAAATTCGGTTTTACCCTTTTTTTCAAATATTATTGTATCTGATTGATACTTTAGAAAAATATCCTTTTTAAGTATCTCACATCTCAACCTTAACATAAATGCTTCAAATTATCAAAAATGCTTCCGGTTTTGGAAACAAAACGGCTGTTATTGATTCTGATAAAGAATATTCATATGCTCAGTTACTGGATTTTTCCAGGCGTGTAGCTTCCGGGTTACTTTTTGGTGAAAATGACCTTTCAGAGCAAGGTATAGCATATATGGTAAGCCCTGGAATCAGTTACGTGGCCACCCAATGGGGCATATGGCAGGCTGGTGGAGTGGCAGTACCTATTGCTGTTAATTACCCGCTCCCTTCTATTGAATATGTCATTGAAGATACCGAAGCCACCATCATCGTGGCTGATGAGGCCTATTTTGATTTTTTACAGGTATTAAAAGAGAAATTTCCTGTTAAGATTCTTAAAGTTGAAGAGCTTTTAAAAATGGCCGTTTCAGCAATTCCTGAAGTTGATTTGTCCCGAAATGCTATGATACTCTATACCAGTGGCACTACCAACAAGCCCAAGGGAGTCGTAACCACACACACTATTCTTCAATCCCAAATCAGCACTTTGGTTGATTCATGGAAATGGACCCGTGAGGATTACACCATTTGTATTTTGCCATTACATCATGTTCATGGTATTGTAAATGTGGTTTCCTGCGGGCTTTGGAGTGGTGCTACAGTACACTTTTTGCCCAATTTCAGTCCAGAGGAGGTTTTCAGGATATTTCTGGAAGGGAAACTAAATGTATTTATGGCTGTGCCGACCATCTATTTTAAGTTAATAGCCCATTTTGAAAACCTTACCATAGATGAGCAGAAAAAACTTAGTGAGGCTATGAAGAAATTCAGATTGATGGTATCAGGCTCTGCGGCATTACCGGTTTCGGTCATGGAAAAGTGGGTCGAAATATCGGGTCATTATTTATTGGAAAGGTATGGCATGACGGAGATCGGCATGGGAATCAGCAATCCTTATGAGGGAGAGAGGAGAGCCGGGTACATAGGAAAGCCACTTCCGGGAGTAGGAGTAAGGCTAATGAATGACGGGAAATTGGTGGAAAAAGAAGCCGAATCGGGGGAAATACAGATAAAAGGACCCAATGTATTTAAAGAATACTGGAACAAACCGGAAGCTACGGCAAAATCTTTCACCTCCGACGGCTGGTTTATGACAGGAGATATCGCAGTCGTCGAAAACGGCTATTATCGTATTTTGGGAAGGGATTCTGTTGATATCATAAAATCAGGAGGATACAAAATTTCGGCCCTGGAAATAGAAGAGGTTTTACGAAAACATCCCGAAATCTCGGATTGCTGTGTGGTAGGGATTCCTGATGAAGAATGGGGGGAAGTGGTAGCGGCAGCCGTTATAACTCCTGAGAATGATTTGGATTTAAAGAAACTCAACGAATGGATGCGGGAGAATATGCCAGCGTATAAAACTCCAAGGAAATATAAAATAGTAGGTGATTTGCCCCGAAATGCTATGGGAAAAGTTACTAAAAACGATGTAAAACAGATATTTATATGAATGCACTGATGTACGGCCTGGGTCTGTTGGCCTTTTCGTTTCTGTCCGGCCAGTTTCTGGGTGAAGAGCTCGGTGTGTGGCTGGGCGTCAAAGCCAATGTGGGCGGCGTAGGTTTTGCGATGATCATTCTCATATTGGCCAAAGATTTTTTAGAAAAGAAAAACCTGGTAAATGAGGATTTCAAAAAAGGAATCGATTACTGGAACATGATGTATGTGCCGGTAGTAATCGCCATGTCGGCTAGTCAAAACGTAAAAGTAGCCGTATCCAGCGGTTTTCTGGCCATCATCGCAGGAGTAGTACCGGTAGTTTTGGTTTTTATGTTTTTTCCTTATTTAGTTCAAAAACTTAAACCCAAGAATTGATGCAAATTTTAGAAAAAATACTGGATAAAAATGGTTTGGTGGCAGGAATCCTGGTGATTGCTCTCATTATTTTATTTTCTGAAATTTTCACAAAGAAAGTTCTCAAAAGCAAAATACCCTCTTCAGCTCTGGCTATTTTGATGGGTCTTGTATTGGCATATATTGGAGGCCTTTTTTCAGGTGGAGAAAAAGGGCTGGCAGATATTGAGATTTTCAAAGGCGTGGGAGTTCTGGGTGGGTCAATGTTTCGCGATTTCTCCATTGTGGCTTCTGCACTGGGGGCTAGTTTTTTAGTCATGAAAAGGGCAGGATTCCTGGGCCTAATGTCATTACTTGTGGGAATCACCTTCTTTTTTATTGCAGGTGTAGCGATAGCTTATCTATGGGGTTATCGTGATGCCGTTTCGCTTTGTACCATTGGAGCGGGGGCATGCACTTACATCGTGGGCCCGGTTACCGGTGCAGCACTCAATGCCTCTTCTGAAGTAATGGCCCTGAGCATCGCAACAGGAGTGGTTAAGGCTATCGCTGTCACGATTTTAACCCCTGTTTTTGCAAAAAAAATAGGCCTTAATAACCCCGAAGCCGCCATGGCTTATGGAGGATTGATGGGTACTAATAGTGGTGTAGCGGCTGGTTTGGCAGCGACAGACCCGGCATTAGTTCCCTATGGTACAGTTACAGCTACATTTTATACAGGTTTGGGCTGTCTGGTTTGCCCATCCCTTTTTTATCTGGTTTTAAATCTATTTATTAAATAATTTACTGATTATAAATATTTTAATTTCAATAATATGAAAAATAGGAGAGAGTTTTTGAAAAGTGCAGGTGCTTTGGCTACTACATTGAGTCTGGGTTCTTTGAGTGAGGTAATGGCTCAATTAAAGCAGGAAAATAAACTTGGGATTCAGCTGTTTTCTATTCCAAAAATGCTTTCTGAAAACTTTGAAGGTGGCCTTAAAATGCTGGCTGCTCAGGGATATAAGGAGTTGGAATTATTTGGGCCATATCCATTTAGTGCTGAAAGTGCCAAAAAAGGCTGGGAAGCTGCAGGTAAAATGCTCGGTTTTTCTGGAAGTGGTTATTTTGGAAAATCTGCCATTGAGGTTAATAAGTTATTGAAAGACAATGGTTTAACCACCCCTGGAACCCATACCGACCTCGATACCCTCGAAAATAATATGGGAGCATTGGGAGAAGCTGCACAAATTATGGGTTGGAAATATGTAACCCTGCCCGCTATTCCGGACGACCGCCGCAAAACTTTGGATGATTATAAAAGAATCGCCGATGCCTTCAATAAAATCGGTGAAAATGCGAAAAAAAATGGGGTTAAATTTGGCTACCACAATCATGGTTATGGATTGAAAACACAAAATGGGGTAATGCCTCTTGAGATTATCCTGAAGAATACCGATCCTAATCTTGTTTTCTTTGAAATGGATATTTTCTGGACTACCTGTGGAGGTGTAGATCCCATTGAACTCCTGAATAAATACCCCAACCGATACAAAATGCTGCATCTCAAAGATATGAAAGAGAAAAAGCAGTTTGCAGGTGACGGTGGAAGTATGGGGGATTGGATACCAATGTTCCCTCTGATGGCCTCTGCGGGTGATGGTGTGCTTGACCTTAAGGGTATAGTAAAAAGAGCAAAAGAGGTGGGTGTTGAGCATTATTTTGTAGAACAAGATATGGTGGCTAACCCGGATGTAGCATTAAAAAGAAGTGCCGATTTTCTTACTCCAAAGCTTTGATTATTAACTTAAAAAGAATCTGAAAATATGGGTTAGAGTACTTAAATTTGAGATGAGAAATTCTTTTTTTGATTGAGGTTTATTTAAAATTATTGCTTGATGAAAAAAATCCTGTTGCTCCTAATGATTGCTGTTAGAAGTCTGGCTCAATCTCCTGAAAACTACACTGAATCTGCCATTGAGGCATCAAAATCCTGGATTGATCTGGACTATGCAGGAGATGGCATCATCGGACATCGAATGGATATTTTTCTGCCTAAAAAAGGGAAAGGTCCCTTTCCTGTAGTGGTGATGGTATATGGCAGTGCTTTTTTCTCGAACTCTTCAAAAGGCAATTGTTTTAAGGAGAATTATGGTCAGACCCTCTTAAAAAATGGCTTTGCGGTAGTTGCCATTAATCACCGCTCCAGCAGAGAGGCCATATGGCCGGCACAAATTCATGACCTTAAAGCCGCCTTAAGATTTGTCAGAGCCAACGCTTCTCAGTTTTTTCTCGATAATTCCTTTATTGGCATTACAGGATTTTCGTCAGGTGGACACCTTTCGGCTATGGCTGGGGTGACTTCTGGTACAAAAAGTGAAAATATCAACGGCCTTGAAATAGACCTGGAAGGAAATATAGGCAAATATTTGGAGACCTCCAGCCATGTTGATGCAGTGGTTGATTGGTTTGGCCCTACTGACTTCCTGATTATGGATGCCTGCGGAAGTAGTTTTAGTCATGATGATGCCAAATCTCCCGAATCTACTTTAATTGGTGGGGCAATTCAGGAAAATAAAGACAAAGCAGCGTTGGCCAATCCGATTTCTTATGTTTCAGCCGGAAATCCTCCATTTTTGATTTTTCATGGAAATAAAGACCCCCTGGTGCCGCATTGTCAGAGTGAAAAGCTATATGAAAAAATGCAGAAAGCTGGGGTAAATAGCCAATTGGTTATTATTGAAGGGGGCGGCCATGGGCCAGGAGTGATGATTGATAAATATTACAATCAGATGGTTGGCTTTTTTAAATCGAAATTGAAAAAATAAGTACTGAAACTTAGTTTAAACTGTTTTATCCTCAGTAAAATGATAAAGATTTTTAATCAAAAACTATCATGAAAAAACTACTCTTTTTGACCTTAATTTCATTGTCCTCTCTGGCTCAAAACATAGTGGCAACGGTCAATGGTAAAGTGGAAGGCTACATAAAAGAAAACCTCCGAATTTTCAAGGGAATTCCTTTTGCGGCACCTCCAATAGGTGAATTCCGATGGAAAGCACCTCAGCCTGTGAAAAACTGGACAGGGGTGAAAAAATGTAACTCGTTTTCGGCCAGCCCGATTCAGAACAAACCGGCCCCATTTTATTGCTGGTCAGAGGAGTTTATCGCCAAACCTGAGCCATTGAGTGAAGATTGTTTATATCTCAATGTTTGGACTACTTCAAAATCGACCAAAGAAAAGCAACCCGTCATGGTTTGGATTTATGGGGGCGGTTTGAGCAGTGGTTCGGCCAATTGCGATATTTATGATGGAGAAGAAATGGCTAAAAAAGGGGTGGTTTTTGTCAGTGTCAACTATCGGGTTGGAGTTTTAGGATTTATGGCTCATCCGGAATTGACCAAAGAATCGGGCTACCATGCATCAGGAAATTATGGTTTTCTGGATCAGATTGCAGCCTTAAAATGGGTGCAGAAAAACATTGCGGCTTTTGGAGGAGACCCTTCAAATGTAACTATTTTAGGTCAATCTGCGGGGGCTTTCAGCGTCAATGCATTGATTGCTTCTCCTTTGGCTAAAGGGCTTTTTCATAAGGCCATTCCTCAAAGTGGTGGACTTTTATCCAGAATGCTGAGCCAAAATTTGACAGAAGCCGAAAAACAAGGCGTAAAATTCATGGAATTAGCAAAAGCCAATTCGATTGCAGATTTACGGAAAATTTCAGCAGATGAAATGCAAAGATTAAGTAACGACCGCAATGCTGGCAGATTTGGCGTAACGTATGATAACTATGTGTTACCATCAGATATTTTGGCTTATTTCAAAGCAGGAAAACACAATCAAGTGCCAATTATGACCGGTTGGGTTACGGGCGATGGTGGCCTGATGGGCAACTCCAACATAAGCTTGGAAAATTATTTAAAAGAAGTCCGGGAAAAATATGCCGATAAAGCAGAAACGTTTTTGAGTATTTTTCCAGCCACAAATGATGATGAAGCCAAAGCTATGAAGGCAAAACAAGGACTGATAAATTTTGCTGGTTTGCCCTCTCATCTATTGGCAACTTTAACCAATAAACCTGCTTATTTGTATCAGTTTAGCCATGTGCCACCCGATAAACCCGATTTTCCCAATTACGGGGCTTTTCATACTTCAGAGGTGCCTTATGCATTGCATACTTTACATTTATGGAACCGCCCGTGGCAACAATTTGATAAGGATTTAGAGAATACGATGTCTTCTTATTGGGTAAATTTTGCCAAAACAGGGAATCCTAACGGAGCAGGTTTGCCGGAATGGAAAGCGTATGACAAGAGTTCCGGAAATATCATGAGTTTGGGAGATAAAATCGAAAATCAAAAAGGGATGTTTAAGAAGGAATTTGATTTTCTGGAGGCGAATATAGGGGGGGAATAAATATTACACCCGTAGAGACAAGGCATGCCTTGTCTCTTACCAGAATATCCTGTATCTATCACAATAAAATTATAAACAACAGAAAAAATCATGTCCGACAAATTTCAAAATAAATACCGCATTGCATCAGCCCGTACCTCATGGTGGAATTATGGTTGGAATGGAGCATATTTTATTACTGTCTGTACGGCAAATAGGAGCAATTATTTTGGTGAAATTGAAAATGGGAAAATGAAATTGTCGTCTATTGGAATTTTGGCAGATGTGTTGTGGCATGAAATAAAAAATCATGCTGAAAATATTGAATTAGGGGCATTTGTAGTGATGCCAAACCATATTCATGGGATTTTGATTTTGGATAGACCTGAAAATGTGAATACAGATTCGTCTGTAGATACAGGACACATAGAGATAGGGCATGCCCTGTCTATATCGCAATCAAATCAAACACCTGCCCAACAACGATTTCGAAATCAAGGCAAAAATACCGTATCATCAATAATTGGTTCTTACAAATCTGCCTTAACCAAACATTGCAATCGTCTAGGTTTAACAGATACAGATGGTGTAATTTTCGCTTGGCAAACTCGATTCCATGACCATATTATTAGAAATAATGAAGAATATCAACGCATAAACGACTATATTGAAACGAATATACAAAACTGGGGAAAGGATAAGTTTTTCGATGAAAAATAAAATTCAATTTTGTAATCATTGGATAAATATGGTAGAGACAAGGTATGTCTTGTCTTAAGGTGATATAAATTAAATACCAAATTCAATTCAAAATCATTTTCGATGAAAAAATACCTATTTTCAATAATATCAATTCTCATTTCATCATGGGTTTTTGCCCAAAAAACCGATTTGCCCCTATTGTTTGGCGTGGCCTATTACGACGAATACATGCCCTACGATCGCCTCGAAAAAGACGTGGCAATGATGAAAGAGGCAGGCATTAATGTAGTCAGAATCGCCGAAAGTACTTGGAGCACAGTAGAACCGCAAGACAATGTCTGGGATTTTAAAAGTATAGACCGCGTGCTGAATGCCATGGACAAAGCCGGCATAAAAGTGATTGTGGGCACACCTACTTATGCTTTTCCGACATGGCTGGCCAAAAAATACCCTGAAATACTCGCCACCACTGCAAAAGGCAAAAATCTCTATGGTACAAGACAAAATATGGACATCACCAATGAACATTTCAGATTCCATGCCGAGAGGGTGATCAGGAAAATCATGGAGCATATAAAGGATCATCCGGCCATCATCGGGTATCAGGTTGACAACGAAACCAAGCACTATGGCACGGCAGGTGAAAATGTACAAAAGGCATTTGTAACTTATATGAAAGAAAAATATAAGACTTTAGATGCTGTAAACAAGGCTTTTGGTTTGGATTATTGGAGTAACAGAATCAACAATTGGGATGATTTCCCTACAGTAAATGGCACTTTCAGTGCTTCAATTAATGCGAGTCTGAATTCCGAATTTTCAAAATTTCAACGTCAGATCGTTACGGATTATCTGGTCTGGCAAACCAAAATCGTGAAAGAATACGCCAAGCCCGGACAGTTTGTAACCCAAAATTTTGACCTGGATTGGCGTGGATATTCTTATGGAATTCAAACCGACGTAGATCATTTTGCCGCTGCAAAAGCTCTGGATATAGCTGGGATTGACATTTATCACCCTACTCAGGACAATCTTACAGGAATCGAAATATCGCTTGGAGGCGATTTGGCCCGCTCAATGAAAAACAAAAACTATTTTGTAATCGAAACCGAAGCACAAGGTTTTCCTCAGTGGGTGCCCTATCCGGGTCAGTTAAGGTTGCAGGCATTTAGTCATATGGCTTCAGGAGCCAACATGCTCGAGTATTGGCACTGGCATTCGATTCACAATTCGGCAGAAACCTACTGGAAAGGGCTTTTAAGCCATGATTTTGAACCCAATCCCACCTATATCGAGGCTAAAACCATCGGAAGAGATTTTGCCCGAATGAGTGATAAACTTATCAATTTGAAGATAAATAATGAGGTAGCTATTCTTTTCAGTAACGAGGCACAAACCGCCTTCAATGCCTTCAGTTTTGGATGGGGGGCAAAGGAAACCTACAATGATATCCTAAGACCTTATTATGATGCATTGTATAAAATGAATGTGGGGACCGATTTTATCGATGCCACAAAGAACTCCGATTTAAGTAAATACAAGCTCATCATTGTTCCGGCACTTTATGCAGCTTCAGATGAGGTTTTGAAAAAATTGAATCAGTATGTAAAAGAAGGAGGGCATGTACTTTATACGTTCAAAAGTGGTTTTTCTGATGAAAATGTGAAAGTAAGAAGTACCCTCCAGCCGGGCATTATCAACGAAGCTTGCGGGATTTTCTACAGTCAATTTACAGTACCTCAGCAAGTTGTTTTGAAAAATGATCCATTTAGAGTAGGAGAAGATAATCAGGTAAATACCTGGATGGAACTCATTACACCCACCACAGCAAAAGTACTGGCCTATTACGATCATCCGGCTTGGGGTACTTATGCGGCTATTACCCGAAATCTGTTTGGAAAGGGCACTGCCACCTATGTGGGCTGTATTACCACGCAGGTATTGACCGAAAAAATTATGAAAAATACCATTGAAAACGCAGGCCTTTGGAAAACTGAGCAGCAATTTGCTTTTCCGATTATTTTGAAAACAGGGGTTAATCAATCGGGTAAAAGGATTCGATATGTTTTTAATTATTCGGCGGTGCCCCAGACAATTAACTATGTTTTTGGAAGTGGTACCGAGCTACTTTCAAATCAACCTGTATCAAAAGATTCCGAATTGAATATCGAACCCTGGGGAGTGAGGATTGTGGAGGAATAGATTATTTTCTTTGCAAGAACCTTTAGGGGAAGTCAAGGGTCGTCCAGAAAAATCGAATAAATAATCATTCAGAAAGCGTAGAATTGGGGTCATTTGTTGTAATGTCGAATCATATTTATGGAATTTTGATAAACCTGGGAATTTTTTGATTAATGATTCAAATTTTGGAAAGGCGTTGCGGGCAACCCTCATTAATTACCCAAAAAACAACTGATACCATTTCGGCTTATTCTATGATGATTTATGTAAATAATTGTATTTTTTAGTGATATTGTTTTGTTTTGAAAAAGTTTTTCGCTGCAAAGCAGTAGCATAAACCCTAATTGATTGAAAAAAAATGAATAGTCACCTGTCGTTCCCCGACTACCTGGTTTTTTTTGTGTATTTCCTGATTGTTTCGGCTTATGGATACTACATCTATCACAAGAAAAAATCTAAAGTAAGTGATTCCAAAGACTTCTTTTTGGCCGAAGGTTCCCTCACATGGTGGGCAATCGGAGCATCTTTGATTGCCTCCAATATCTCTGCGGAGCACTTTATAGGCATGTCAGGCTCTGGTTTTGCAATGGGGCTTGCGATATCTTCCTATGAATGGATGTCTGCGGTTACACTTATCATAGTGGCCGTATTTTTTATTCCGATTTATCTGAAAAACAAAGTTTACACCATGCCGCAGTTTCTTGCTCAGCGGTATAACGGCACGGTGGCTACCATTATGGCAGTCTTTTGGCTTTTGCTCTATGTTTTTGTAAACCTTACTTCCATACTTTATCTGGGAGCTTTGGCAGTCGAGAGTATTTCCGGAATTTCATTTGAATATTGTATGTTTGGGCTCGCCATTTTTGCCATTTTCATAACTTTGGGCGGTATGAAAGTCATAGGTTATACCGATATAATCCAGGTGGTGGTTTTGATTTTGGGTGGTCTGGTAGTGACCTATCTGGCTTTGGATATGGTTTCTGATAAATTTAACGGGCGAGGGGTTCTCAGTGCATTGTCTATCATTAAAGAAAAGTCTGATGATCATTTTCACATGATATTTTCAGAAGGGCACAAATACTATTATGAATTACCAGGCATGGCGATCCTTTTTGGTGGAATGTGGATCAATAACCTCAACTACTGGGGCTGCAATCAATATATTGTTCAACGTGCCCTGGGGGCTGACCTTCAAACAGCCCGGAACGGAATTCTGTTTGCTGCGGCAATGAAATTACTTATTCCATTGATTTGTGCGGTGCCGGGGATTGCGGTTTATGTTTTGTACCAAAATGGATACTTTCAACAGGAAATGGTTGACGCTGCCGGAATCGTGAAACCAGACAGAGCTTACCCTACGTTAATGAATCTACTGCCCCAGGGCTTGAAAGGCTTATCTTTTGCAGCACTTACCGCAGCGATTGTCGCTTCCCTTGCCGGAAAATGCAACTCTATTGCCACGATTTTTAGCCTGGATATTTATCAGAAATTTTTTGACAAAGAGGCTTCAGAAAAAAAACTGGTAAGAGTAGGCCGCTGGACTATCCTTGGAGCATTCGCAATTGCATTGGTAATTACTCCGCAATTAAAGCAGTTGGAGCAGGCCTATCAGTTTGTCCAGGAATACTCCAATTACCTCACTCCAGGGGCATTTGCTTTGTTTTTCCTGGGTTTATTCTGGAAAAGAACCACTACTTTGGCAGCAGTGATTGCGGCCACACTTTCCATTCCTTTGGCGGTGGCTTTCAAAATTGTACCCGAAGTGCCGATGCCTTTTTTACATCGCACAGGCTGGGTTTTTCTGATTCTTACCGTGTTGATGATAGTCATTTCTCTTTTGGACAAAAACAGTAAAAGTAACCCCAAAGGACTCGATATTGATTCGAAATGGTTTAAAGTCACTTCATCATTTGCTATTCTTTCAATTTTAGTTTCCGGCATTGTTGTGGCTCTTTATGCCGTTTTTTGGTGATATATATTTGAATAAAATTCCATATTTTTATAAAAATTCTGTCTCAATGCGAAAAAAATTAGCCTTTTCTTTGATTTTATTGATTCCTGTTATCGGATTCATAGCTTTTAAATCAGGGAAGAAAAAGCGACCCAATATTGTCTTCATCATGTCAGATGACCATGCCTATCAGGCTATTTCGGCATATGATAACAGATTAATGCAAACCCCAAATATTGACAGAATTGCCAACGAGGGTATGCTTTTTACCAATGCATGTGTTACCAATTCTATTTGTGCACCTTCAAGGGCAGTAATCCTGACCGGAAAACATAGTCACCTAAATGGTAAAATTGATAACTATTTTCCTTTTGATACCACTAATGTGACTTTCCCTCAGCTGTTGCAACAAAACGGGTATCAAACCGCCATGTTTGGGAAATTGCATTTTGGTAACAATCCAAAGGGATTTGATGAATTTCAGATTCTTCCTGATCAGGGCGATTATTATAATCCAGACATAATCACCAAAAAAGAAGGGAAAAAGAAATTGACCGGCTATGTGACAGACCTCATTACCGAACTAACGCTGAACTGGCTAAAAAATGAAAGGGATGATGATAAACCGTTCTTTCTGGCGTATTTGCACAAAGCACCTCATAGGGAATGGATACCCGCAGAGAGGCATTACAAGGAATATATCAACAAAAAATTCCCTGAACCTGAAACACTTTTCGATACTTATGAAGGTCGTGGAAGAGCTTCAAATGAACAAGAAATGAATCTGTTAACTCATATGAACTGGGCGGGAGATTCAAAGATTTTTCCTGAAAATATGGATAAGCTGGGAATAAAAGAATCCCATACCTACGATAAGCGACTTTATAACATGACCGTAGGCCGTATGAATCCCGAACAACGGAAAGTTTGGGACGAAACCTATGGTAAAATGAACGAGGAATTTATCAAAAAATACCCTCAAATGACCGAAGTAGATAAAATGAAATGGCGTTACCAGAGATATATGCAGGATTATCTGGGCTGTATCGCTTCGGTTGACGAGGGAGTGGGTAAAGTACTCGACTTTCTGAAAGAAAGCGGTCTGGACGAAAATACTATTGTGATTTATACCTCTGACCAGGGTTTTTATCTGGGAGAGCATGGCTGGTTTGACAAGCGTTTCATTTTTGATCAGTCGTTTAAAACACCACTTTTGGTAAAATGGCCGGGTGTAATTAAGCCAGGTTCAAAAAACCCACAGATGGTGCAAAATCTGGATTATGCTCAGACATTTCTAGAAGCTGCAGGTATCAAACCTCCTGCTGATATGCAGGGTGAAAGTTTGATTCCGATTTTCAAAGGGAAGGGCAGAAATTTCCGTGATGCAGCATATTATCATTATTATGAATACCCAAGCGTACACATGGTGAAGCGGCACTACGGGGTGGTTACCGAAAAATACAAACTGGTGCACTTTTATTATGATGTGGACGAATGGGAGCTTTATGATAGAAAAAATGATCCTAACGAAATGAAGAACGTTTACAATGACCCGAAATACAAATCAGTAAAAGCAGAATTGCATAAAAAACTGGCCGATTTGAGAATAAAATATAAAGATTCTGAAATCCTTGATAAAATGTATATCAACAAATACGATGAACTTCTGAAGCAGGGTAAAATATTCAGATAAGAATTGGCTTATTTGATGCTTAAAGCACCGGAGGGGCATTTGGCAACTGTTTGCCTGATTTTCTCGCTGGTGCTTTTTTCCATTTGTACCCAGGGCTGCTCTTTGGGTTTAAAAACTTCAGGAAGGTTTTTTACGCAATTTGCTGAATGGCAACATTTTCCAGATTGCCATACCACGGTGACTTCTCCGTTTGAGTATTCTTTTTTCAAATTATTTTTATCCATGATTATGAAAACATTACGTCCTGATATTCTTCTGTTTTGTCAAAAACTTTCTTGGCAAACGGGCATAGAGGAAGAATTTTAACCGATTTTTCTCTGGCCATTTCCACTGCTTTATGTACCAATTTTTTCCCAATTCCCATTCCTGCAAGCTCTTCGCTTACCTCAGTATGGTCAATGATAAATTTCTTTCCAGCCCAAACATAGGTCATTTCAGCCAGAATTTTCCCATCTTTTTCTGTAAAAAATTTCCCTTTATGACCATCATCCCGGTTCATTATTTCCATAAATGAAACATTTATTGATTTAAAAATTTAATTTAGACAGGCAATATAAGTCAATATTATTATTAAGAAAAATTCGGTATTTTTACCCAAAAGATAACAACCTTAAAACGCTTTGATAGCTTTTCACTTATGAAAGGAAAACTTCTATTTCTGATTAATCTTGTTTGTTTCGTCAATATGGCATTGGCACAATATGAACCCAAATGGGAAAGTCTTGACAAAAGACCTACTCCCACATGGTTTGAAGACGCTAAGTTTGGCATTTTTATCCACTGGGGACTTTATGCTGTGCCTTCCTGGGCGACAAGATCCAACGCCGACGGTTTTGGCAGTGGGTATTCTGAATGGTACTGGCAGCGGCTAGAAGCCACAAATCTCAAAATTCATAAAGAATTTAAAGAATTTCATGAAAAAAACTACAGCGGTCGTCCTTATCAGGATTTTGCAAAAGATTTTAAAGCTGAGCTTTTTAATCCCGACAAATGGGCGGATATTTTTGATAAAGCCGGGGCAAAATATGTGGTTTTGACCTCGAAACATCACGAAGGATATACGCTGTGGCCTAGTAAAGAAAGCTGGAACTGGAATTCGGTGGATCTGGGTCCCAAAAGAGATATAGTTGGAGATTTGGCAAAATCAGTTAAAGCCAGAAATCTGAGAATGGGATATTACTATTCTTTGTATGAATGGTTTAATCCCGTTTACAAAAAAAGTCCTGACCAATATGTAGCCGAAAGGATGCTGCCTCAGATGAAAGATTTGGTTACAACTTACAAGCCTGATGTACTCTGGACCGACGGGGAGTGGGACCAGTCAGCCAAAACCTGGAGAAGTGAGGAGTTTTTGGCCTGGCTTTTTAATGAATCACCCGTAAAAAACAGTATTGTGGTCAATGACCGTTGGGGAAATGATACCCGCAGTGAGCACGGCAGCTTTCTGACTTCGGAGTATGGCCATGGTGGAGAAAACCTCAATAATGCAATCAAAAATAACCGTCCATGGGAAGAAAACAGGGGCATTGGAGATTCTTTTGGATACAATAGAAATGAAAATCTGGAAGATTACAATACGGGTAAGCAGCTTGTACATCAATTAATCGATATCGTTTCCCGTGGAGGAAATTTACTACTAAACATTGGCCCGGCTGCTGATGGAAGTATCCCGGTAATCATGCAGCAAAGATTAGCTGAGATAGGTGGATGGTTAAAAGTCAATGGAGAGGCCATTTACGGTTCAAGGAAGTATAAACCGTCTGAAGATAAAAGTATTTTTTACACCAAAAAAGGGGAGGATTTATATGTGTTTACTACCGACTGGAAAGACCAGATTAAGCTTAATGACCTGAAATCTTTTGAAGGTGTAGAAATGTTAGGTTTTTCAGGAAAAGTAAAAGCAGAAATGAAAAAAGGTGTTCTTAATATTACAGCTCCAACAATTAATCCCGGAAATATTCCCTGCGATTATGCCTGGGTTTATAAAGTTAAAGGTGCATTAAAATAGGAAAAATATTAATCAAAAATAGTTTAAATGAAGCCGCAGTTTTTAAAAAATTACCGCGGCTTCTTTGTTTAATTCTGACAATTTATCATCCAGTTGATGCCAAATTTGTCGGTAAAACTGCCAAAATAAGCTCCCCAAAACATATCTTGTAATGGCATTGACACAGCCCCACCTTCAGAAAGACTGGTAAAGATTCTTTCTGCTTCTTCACGGTTTTCCGGTTCCAGCTGAATGTGCATATTATTTCCTTGGGTCACATTAAAACCCATTTCTTTAGGAGCGTCTGTTCCCATCAAAATATGATTATTGATAATTGGAAGCTCTATGTGGAGTACCATTTTCTTAACATTTTCAGCTATTGGGGGCTGAGTTGGGTCATCAGGTAAATCACCGAAACGTTGAATTCCTTGTCCGGAAAATTCACTTTTAAACACTGACTTGTAAAATTCAAATGCTTCTTCAGTATTACCAGGGAAGTTGAGATAAGTGCAAACTCTGGATTTATTGTTATTTTTATTTTGCTTTCTGAGGTAAAACTGTGCCGCAATATATTGATCCAGATTATCCATCGCCATCGTGAAGCCCTCTTTAAAGCCCATTTCGATTATTTTTTCCAAATCTTCCAGTTTTTCATACTTAAGAAGCACATTCACAATCGTATTTTCACCTTTTTTCGAAAATGTACTTTTCCATTGAGTTCTTGGCATTTGGGTATTTAAAACCTGGTTTTCATCACAGAAAGCATCAAGATGACTAAAAGATTTTTGAAAATCAATGTCGCTGTAATCTGCTACACACCAGTGTTTGTCTCCTTCCGGCCCCACCATTGCATAAAACCACCTTCCGCCGTTACGGAAATCCATTGATTGGGTTTTTGTTTCATAAGGACGGGGTGCCCACCATTGATCGAGCATTTCGGCAGTTGTCCAGGCCTCCCAGACCAATGGCACGTCGGCTGCAAATTCTCGGGTAACTGAAATCGTATCAGTGGTTTTATCTACTTCAAAATTGAAAGTTAATAAGCTTTTCATTGATTATAAGAGTTTTAATTTTTTATTTCCAAAAGTAAGTCATCTAATCTCTCTAAGGTTGAAATCATCCCCTGCTCCATGCCCATATTGATTACGGTTTCTAAATCAGCCAGACTTTTATAGGTCACGAGCGTTTCCACAACTGTATTTTCTCCCAAATCAGTAAAAGAAACCTTCCAGTGAGCCGTAGGCAAGTCCGAATTTACTTTTCCGTTTGCATCACTAAATGCATCTTTGGAAGTGTAATAATCAATGGGTTGAATTTTTATGTAATCTGTCCAACCCCAATGCTCTGTGCCGTTGGGCTCCACCATGGCATAGTGCCAATGTCCACCATTTCTAAAATCCAGTGATTTGGTTTTTGAAGTAAGCGGAGCGGGGGCAAACCACATGCTCAGATACTCGGCTTTGGTGTAGCAGTCCCACACCAGTTGGCGTCCCGCTGCAAATTCCCGCCTGATGGTAAGGGTGTTATTGGTTTTGTCGGGTACAAAATCAAATAATAAAGGCTTTTTCATAATTATATATTTTTAGATAAAAACTGAGGTAATGCATTGATAATAAAGCGTTTCCAGCCGGATTCAAAATTATGGACTCCGAAGTCTGGGTTAGAAGCAGGGAAACTGGACAAGCCTGAATGACTAAAATCGAGTATGGTTTTCCCTTTTGATTCTGAAAGTAAAAAACTCACATAAGAAATTCCCTCATAGCCTTCATATTTCCAGCTATAGGTTAGTTTCTTTTCAAATTCTACCTCCATAATTTCGCACAGGTGATTGTATTGGATGCCGTCTTCAGGGCCACCTTTAAATTCAAACTTAAATCCAACTACAGGTAAGAATTCGTCCAGTTCAAAATACCATTGTTTCATGAGTTCTTTTTCGGTGATGGCTCGCCACACCAAGCTTATTTCGGCATCGAATTCTCTCCTTATGGTTATTTCCGGTTTCATTTTTTAATTTGTTTAAGCGTTTCCAATAAATTATCCAGTTGATCAAACCGGCTTTCCCAGATCTTCCTGAACTGCTCCAGCCAAATATCAATTTCTTTCATTTTATCAATTTCGAGTTTATAGTAAATCTCCCTGCCTTTTTGTTCCTGTTTAATCAACTCGCACTCTGTCAGTATTTTAAGGTGCTTGGATACTGCTTGCCTGGTACTGTCGAAATGTTCCGCCAAAGCATTTGGCGTCATGGCTTGAAGGGCTATCAAGGTTATGATGGCTCTTCGGGTAGGGTCGGCTATTGCCTGAAAAATATCTCTTCTCATTTTGATATGAAACTAATCAGTTGCAAATATATGTGCAACTATTTGGTTTCTCAAAATTTATTTTAATATTTTTCAATAAATTTTTATAAACAGCTGAAATACAGCTTATCAATTTTCCTGAAAGACTCAAAAGATAAATTTACCATTCATAAAAAAACAAATTTCACCAACCTTTTCTTTCATTTATATTTATCAAAAAAATGAAAAAGCTATGTTATTAATTGCTGTTCTGGTGCCCTGGTTGTCGTTTTTTTTAAGAGGAAAGATTCTCAGTGGCATATTATGTTTAATACTTCAAATCACCATCATTGGTTGGCTACCGGCAGCAATGTGGGCGGTAGCATCAAGATTAGATGGCAAAAACCAAACCCGCATCAGAAGGATGGAACGGAGAATGGCGAACTAACGGAAAGAGTTGATTTTTTAAAAAAAATACCCGGTTGAGTGTAATTACTTAACCGGGTAAATATCGATAGAGGTTTAATTTTTTTATTAGGCCACCGCATTTTTCCTGAAATCCCTGGGAGGGTAACCCATAATTTTTTTAAAGGTATTGGAGAAATGCTGCGAAGAGTAAAATCCGGTATCAAATGCGATTTGAGTAAGGTTCAGGTCTGACTCTTTGAGCAGTCTGGCAGCTTCATTGATTCTTAAAAAAATCAGGTAATCAAATGGACTGAAACCGAGGTTGCTTTTTAATTTTTCGGTAAAATTGGTCACTCCCATGCCCGACAATTCTGCCATTTCTTTCACCGTCCATGAATGAGAAAGGTTATTTTTAAGCATTACTGTGAGTTTTTGGAACTCTGATGTGTTGTCATCTATCGCAATTTCTTCTTTAAGCGTATTGCGGTAGGTGGTGATAATCAGCTCATCGATAAGGGCGTTGATTCTGGCATAATAGCCCAACTCTTTGTTCAAAAACTCGCCTTCAAGTTTTTCAAATATTTCGAAGGCTTCTTTATGATTTCTGAAAATCAGGAATCTTTTATGGTCAAATTTCGAAAAAATGGTTTGTATTTCTCTGCTGTCAATGGCAGTGTTTTCTTTCTTTTTTTCTTTACTTTTATAGTATCCGGCGTCCAGCGAAATTTTAAAGAATCCACCAAATTCTACATTTTCAAAATCCTTTTCCATTTCCACACCAGGGCTCACTAAAATCAGGTCATTGGGTCTGATTTTGAAGGTTTCACCATCTAGTTTCCACTCAAATTGCCCCGACTGGATACTCATAATACAATAGTTTTTGATGGTGATTTTACTCCGCAAAAAATCTTTGTTTTTGGGAGAAATAGCGACTTTTTTAAACAAATAGATATTCTCAAATTCGTTCTCTTCGCCTATGGTCAGGAATTCATAATTAAGAAATTTCATAGAATATTCGGGTTTAAAAATTTCGTGTCAAAAATACACAAGAAGAATCTGCAATTCCAAATCTTTGAACAATATAATTTTATCTTAAGAAATTACAAAATATTTCACTGAAAGAATATGAAAGTATTAAAGGAAAGGTTTGTTCACCTTTGCGAAATGTTCAACCAAAACCTTAATTTTTATGAAACGATTTCGACATTTGTTTCTGCCTATCATTTTATTCTCAATTTCTCCTTTTGTGATGTTTGCCCAAAACATCACCGGTAAAGTAACCAATGCCAAAACAGGCGAAACTTTGCCAGGTGTTTCAATTGTAATTAAAGGTTCAAATGGTGGTACCACCACCGATGTTGACGGAAATTACAAAATTCAGTCGTCTCAGGGATCAACTTTGGTTTTTAGTTATGTTGGTTTCATGAGCAAAGAAGTGACAGTTGGTAATCAGTCCCAACTTAATGTGTCACTTGAAGAAGATGCAAAAAATCTTTCAGAAGTAGTTGTAACGGCTCTGGGTATTAAAAAAGATGCCAAAAAACTGGGATATGCTACTTCAACTATTACCAGTGATGCCCTTTCTCAAAACCGTCAACCCAATTTTATGAACTCTTTACAGGGTAAGGTAGCCGGTGTAAACGTGCAAGGTATGGGTACCGGCCCGGGGGGATCATCCAAAATCAGGATTCGGGGTCAGTCTTCTATCACAGGACAAAACAGCCCTTTGATTGTAATCAATGGCGTTCCGGTTGATAATACCAACTTTGGTGCCAACCAAAACAACGCTGGCTCTGATGCATCCATCGGTGTACGTGGAGGCGGTGGTGTGTTTTCTGATGGTGGCGATGGGCTTTCTTCTATCAATCCTGACGATATTGAAAGTATGACTATTCTGAAAGGAGCTACAGCTGCTGCATTGTACGGTTCAAGAGCCAAAGATGGGGTTATTATGATCACCACCAAGTCAAAAGGTGAAGGTAAAGGGTTGGGCGTTAGCTACAATTCTAATTTTACTTCAGAAAAAGCACTTGATTTTACAGACTATCAATATGAATACGGACAGGGCGAAAATGGCGTAAGACCCACATCAGCCAACCCTACATCAGGTCAATGGTCTTTCGGTGAAAAATTCGCTCCGGGTATGACACAGGTCTTGTTTGATGGTGTAACTGTACCATATGAGCCCATCAAAAACCGTTATGATTTGTTTTATCGCAGAGGTCAGAACTGGACCAATACCGTTTCGCTTTCCGGAAGTGATACGAAAGGTGGTTTTAACCTCTCGATGTCAAATATGGACTCAAAGGGAATCATTGCCAACAACTCATTTAACAGGAAAACCATCAATTTGGGTCTTACCTATAATCTGAGTAAAAAATTGAGCATTAATTCCAGCATGAATTATTCAAACGAAAAAAATACAAACCCACCTAATATTGCCAACCAGGATAACTCTATCCCAACTTCAGTGTCAGTTATGGCCAACTCCATGCCGTGGGATTTGTTGGATGCCAAAAAATATGATGCACAGGGAAATGAATTTGTGTATTCCAGATTCAGAAACCGTACCAACCCATATTTTGTACTAGCTGAGCAATTTCATAATATTTCAAGAGATCGTATGTTTGGAAACATTGCTTTGAAATATCAACTTACCGACTGGCTGGCTTTGCAGGGAAGAGTAGGGCAGGATTACTGGTCAAGAGATGAAGATTATAACAACTTCCCAACTGGTCAGGCATCACTTGGACCAGCCCCGGCAGGATTTGTAAACGGTAGATATACCCAGGAAGCCAGAAGGTTTAGAGAAATAAACAAGGATTTACTTTTGTCAGGTAATAAAGAATTCGGAAACATTGGTTTGGATTTCTCTTTGGGTGGAAACCAAATGTATCGCAGATCTGATCTGAATAGTACTCAAGTGGTTGATTTTGTAGTACGTGACAAATATACCATCATGAATGGTAGAGTGAAAGATCCGATTTATGATTTGCAGGAGAGAGCCGTGAATTCAGTATATGGTTCTGCCGAAATTTCTTATAAAGGATTTTTGTTTTTAAATGCTACGGCCAGAAATGACTGGTTTTCAACCTTATCACCAGCAAATAGAAGTATCCTATATCCTTCTATTTCAGGAAGTTTTGTGTTCTCTCAGGCTATGAAGAATAGTCCCGACTGGCTGACTTTTGGTAAATTAAGATTGGCTTATGCTGAAGTGGGATCTGACCTTGACGTGGCTCCTTATTCCAATTCATTATTTTACGGAATAAATTCTAACCTTTTTGCAGGTCAACCGCTGGGTTCCTCACAAGGTACCACAGTTCCCAACCCTAATCTGAAGCCAATGAGTGTGGCTGAGAAAGAGGCGGGTATTGAGTTGAAGTTATTTGACAATAAAGTAGGTTTGGATCTTGCTGTATATAACAAAATCACAACTGATCAGATTGTTTCGGCTCAGATTTCTGATGCTTCGGGCTTTGTTTCAACTTTGATTAACAGCGGCCAAAGCCGTACCCGTGGTTTTGAATGGTTATTGAGCCTTAATCCGGTAAATAGAGGTGGATTCAAATGGGATATTAATTTTAACGGATCCTATAACAAAACCAAGCTATTGAGCCTTCTGACTGATACTCCAGGTGAGAGAATCACCACCGGAACGCATATTTTCAATGGTGAATTGCGTCAGGTGGTTGGTCAGGAATTGGGTCAGCTTTATGGTTTCGGATTCAGAAGAGATGACAAAGGAAATAAAGTATTTGGAGCTAACGGATTGCCTTTGAGAACACCAGATCAGATAAGTTTTGGTAGTGCTTTACCTAACTGGGTGGGAGGTATTACCAACAGTTTCTCATACAAAGGCGTATCACTTTCTGCTTTGGTTGATTTTAGCCTGGGAGGTAAAATGCTTTCAGGAACCAATTTCAACTTGGTACGTCACGGATTGCACAAAATGTCGCTCGAAGGTCGTGATACCGGCGGTGTAGTAGGTGTAGGTGTTAATGATAAAGGAGAAGTAAATACCGTAAAAGCACCAGTCCAGGCTTATTGGGAAGTTGTAAGATCGCAGGCATTGGTCGAGCCGGTAATTTACAATTCAGGTTTCTGGAAGCTTCGTCAGATTACGCTTGGATATGATTTGAGCAAGTTTATCCCAAAAAATATACCGGTTAATAATGTGAGATTAAGTGTTGTGAGTAACAATGTATTAATGCTGAAAAAATGGGTGCCAAATATTGACCCTGATTCTTTCGGTTTTACATCTGACAACATCGTAGGTCTTGAATCTACGGGTGTACCTACTACACGTTCAATTGGCTTTAATCTTAACGTTAAATTTTAATTCATCTAAAAACGATTTTACATGAAAAAGGTTTTTAAATATATATCAATAAGCGTTATGGCCTTGTTTGCAACTTCATGCGACAAAGGTTTTGACGAAATGAATATCAAAGAAATTGCAATCACGGGTATTGACCCGGCATTTATTCTTAATCAGGCCATAATCAATACATCGCCTACAACTTCAACGGCGATTTATGAAATGACCATTGTGCAGCAAATGGTCTCTCCCAACTCAGGAGTACTTACCGGAGCTAATTTCAATCAGGACAACAGAGCTCTGCTTGACCCTATGTGGACCAGATATTATCGGACTGTAATCAGAAATACCAAGGATATTATTTCACAGGTAAAAGACAAAAGCGACAGAAGTAATTTATATCAAATGACCAGAATAGTACAGGCCTATGCCTTTATGGTAATGACCGATTCTTTTGGTGATATTCCTTATTCTGAAGCTGGTTTGGCTTACATAAGTGCCAATTTTAAACCAAAATACGACAGCCAGGAAGCTATCTATACTGATTTGGTAAAAGAGTTGACCGAAGCTTCGGCCGCTTTGAGTGCATCGGGAAAAATAGAGACTGCTGACATTCTATATGGTGGAGATATCACCAAATGGAAAAAATTAGGTTACTCACTACTACTTCGTGCGGGGATGCGTTTGAGCGAAGTCAGCCCTGATAAAGCCAAGTCAATAGTTGCTACTGCAGCTAGTGGTGGAGTAATGTCACAGAATTCCGAGAACTTTGTTGTCAAGCATGACGCCAACTATCAAAACCCGAATGGAGGTATGCTCAACTCGACTGAAGCCAACAACTGGTATCTTGCGGCACCTTTTGTAAATCAGCTAAAATCAACTAATGACCCAAGATTGAAATCAATTGCGGTGAGGTATGTTGGTGCAGCTTCTGGTCCTCAACAATCTGCTGATAAAGCAAATCGCGATCCTGCTGTTCAGACGGGCATGCCAATGGGCTATGACAATGGAACAATTCCAGCAGTAGCGAAAGCCGCCGGGTTGGCAAGTTTTTATGATTATTCTCAAGCAGACAGAACCAGAATCGTTAAGACGACAGCTCCGCAACATTTGGTAACAGCCTCTCAAACTCAATTATTGTTGGCTGAGGCCGTTCAAAGAGGCTATATTACCGGCAATGCTTCTGAATATTATGCAAAAGGTATCACCTTGCATATGCAGCAAATGGCCGATCACGATGCCTCTATGGCCATAAGTCAGGCAGATATCGACAAGTATATAACTGAGAATCCTTTCCAGGCCTCCAAAGCTCTGGAGCAAATAGGCGTTCAATATTGGATTTCATCATTTTTAAACGGGCCTGAGGCTTTTGCCAATTTCCGTAGAACCGGATTTCCTAAACTTACCCCTAATCCTTATCCGCTCAAGGATATTAAAGGTGAATTTATTAACCGATTGACTTATCAGAACAGTGAAATATCGGTAAATAGTGAAAACGTGAAGGCTGCCATTGCACGTATGGGTGCTGATAATTTGGATACCAAAGTTTGGTGGGATAAATAATTTTCTTATATTTAGATACTTTTTTGAGGCCTTCTGATACTTGGAAGGCCTCACAATTTTTAACCTTAAATATCAATGAAAAAATTATTAATATTCCTGATAGGAGGAGTATTGGGTTTTGCTTCAGCTTCAGCTCAGCAAATTCAGTGGACACCAGATCAAATCAAACAATTTTCAAAAGAATTTACCGGCAATCGTGGGTCGGACGGCAGGCCATACATTTCTGATGCTCTGCTGAAAAGACTAAAAAACACCTCTATAGAAGAAGCCTGGGGTTATCTCAAAAACAAAGGTTTTAATAATCAATTTGAAGCCGGTTGGCAAATAATAGGCAATGTGCCACTGGTGGGAAGGGTTGTTACGGCCCAATATATGCCTTCCAGGCCTGATATTGACTTAAGAATTAAAGAAAAAGGCAAAGAAGAAAACAGATCGGGTTCGCCTAATTCATGGCCGATTGATGTACTTAAAGAAGGCGATGTTTATGTAGCTGATGGCTATGGAAAAATTATAGATGGAACCCTCATTGGTGATAATCTTGGTAATTCAATTTATGCTAAATCAAAAACCGGGGTCGTTTTTGACGCCGGAGTAAGAGACCTTGATGGACTTGAAGCCATCGAGGGTTTTACAGGATTTGTTAGAGGAATAGATCCCTCATATATCAAAGAAATGATGCTCACTTGTATCAACTGCCCAATCAGAATTGGCAGAGCGACCGTGATGCCCGGGGATTTGGTCTTGGGCAAAAAAGAAGGCGTGGTATTCATTCCGGCTTATTTGGCCGAAGACCTCGTAAAAAATGCTGAATTTATTGCTCTCAGAGATGAATTTGGTCACCTGAGACTTAAGCAAGGGAAATATACGCCAGGTCAGATTGACCAAAAGTGGAGTGAAGAAATAAAAAATGATTTTTTGAAATGGGTTAAAGACAACCCTTCCAAACTGCAAATGTCAAATTCTGAATTTGAGGAATTTACAAAAGACAGAAATTGGTAAATATTGATTTTTTTGTAATGCCTTTTAAAAAACTTATTCAATCAAAAAATTAAAAACCATGAGCAAAAATCTATTTGATCGCTTAAAATTTAATGGCGAAATACCTCAGGGTCCTGATACAGCAGGTATTCCTTCAGAAAATATAAATACAGAAAATTCTGGTGGCACCAGCAGGAGAGATTTCATGAGAAACTCAGCCTTGGGCGGTTTGTCACTGGGAATGCTTTTTGACGGAAAACCCGATAAAGAAATCGAGTTTTTAAGCCAAAAAGTAAAAAGAGCGAGCTCCCCTTCTGAGCTCAGGATTACCGACCTCAGGATTGCAGTGGTAACCAAAGCTCCCATGACCTGTCCAATCATCAGAATCGATACCAATCAGGGTATTTCAGGATATGGTGAGATACGTGACGGAGCTTCGGCAAAATATGGGTTGTTTCTGAAAAGCAGATTATTAGGTAAAAACCCTTGTACTCCGGAAATGCTATTCAAAGAAATCAAACAATTTGGTAACCATGGCCGGGCAGCAGGTGGAGTTTGCGGAGTGGAAATGGCATTGATGGATTTGGCCGGGAAAGCTTATGGAGTGCCTGCCTATCAGATGCTTGGTGGTAAGTACAGGGACTACATCAGAATATATGGAGATACGCCCACACTGGATGATCCGATCGAATTTGCAAAGAAAATGAAAGAGCGTCAGGATTTGGGTCTCACTTTCCTGAAAATGGATTTTGGAGTAGATATGCTCAAAAACCACCCGCATACCGTTATTGGAGGATTAAATATGGAGTATGATAAACAATGGGGCGATAGAAAACCTATGAAGGGTAATGCCAGAAGTTATGCTCAAACTAAGCACCCTTTTACAGGTATTCAGGTGACAGATGAAGGTATAGAAATCATGTCTAATTTCGTAAATGAAGTTCGAAAAGCGGTAGGCTATGATATTCCTTTGGCAGCCGATCATTTTGGTCATTTTGGTGTTAATACAGCCATCAGAATTGGAAAGGCCCTTGAAAAATATCAATTGGCCTGGCTGGAAGACATGATTCCATGGTTTTATACTGATCAATGGAAACAGATTTCTGATGCTTTGGATACCCCTACACTTACTGGAGAAGATATTTTTCTCAAGGAAGAATTTATAAAATTAATAAATGCCAGGGCTGTGGATATGATTCAGCCAGACCTTGCAAGTTCCGGAGGATTATTAGAAACCAAAAAAATAGGGGATTACGCCGAAGAGCACGGAATTCCGATGGCTATGCATTTTGCGGGTACACCTGTTAGTTTTATGGCCAATGTACATTGTGCCGCGGCTACTGAAAACTTCGTGGCACTGGAGCATCATTCATTTGATGTACCATGGTGGGAAGATATGGTTGATGGCATTGATAAGCCTATTTATAAAGATGGATTTGTGAAAGTGCCTGAGAAGCCTGGTTTGGGTGTAGAATTAAATGAAAAAGTGGTAAAAGCTCACCTGGCCGACGGAACGATGTATTTTGCACCAACCACCGAATGGGACAAAGTAGATAGCTGGGATCGCACCTGGTCATAATTTTGGTTAAAATATTTGAAATAAATGAAAATAAAAGATTATTGGTACACGATTAGTATTATTATTCTGGTTATTCTAGGTTATAACTTTCCCGAAACTTTCAGTAGTTTTTTAGGAATAAAGTTAAATACCTTTATTAAACCCGTTTTGCAGATAATAATGTTGGGTATGGGTGCCACAATGACCGTTCAGGATTTTGTTGAAATCTTAAAGTCACCCAAAAAGGTTTTTATAGGTCTTTTTGCTCAGTTTACAATTATGCCATTCCTGGGTTTTTTTCTTTCAAGGTCATTTGATTTTCCTCCTGAAATAGCCGCCGGCGTAGTATTAATCGGTTGTAGTCCAAGCGGATTGGCCTCTAATGTCATGGCTCTAATGGCAAAGGCTAACGTTGCCCTTTCTATTACGATTACCTCAATGGCCACCTTATTGGCACCTTTATTAACTCCTCTCTTAATGAAAGTATTGGGTGGTGAATTGATTGAGATTGACTTCCTTAATATGCTTTGGGATATGTCTCAACTTGTGTTGATTCCCATAATTTTGGGGTTATTGCTGAATAAACTATTTCCTGAATTCGTTAGAAAAATCATAAAAATATTACCCGTGTTTTCTATGGCAGGCATAGCTTACATAATTTTGGTTGTAACAGCTAGTGGGGCAGCATCTTTGAGAACCGTAGGGTTAGTATTGGTTTTGGTTGTGTTTATCCATAATATTTTCGGCTATATTTTAGGTTATTTTTCCGCCAAATTGTTCCGTCTTGCTGAAACTGATGCCAGAGCAGTAGCCATTGAAGTAGGCATGCAAAATGGAGGATTGGCTTCAGCTTTGGCAAATGAAATGGGAAAGATTGCGACTGTGGGACTAGCACCGGCTATTTTTGGTCCATTGATGAACGTAACAGGATCAATGTTGGCAAATTACTGGAGTAAAAACGAACCTGGCGAAAACTAGAAATATTTTTAAATTAGTTATACTTCAAAACATACTCCATTTTGGGGTATGTTTTTTTGTTTGTAAAAAATAAGATAAAAGGCAGATTTGATTTATATAAAACTTGGGAAATAGTAGGAAACCATGGGTAAATTTGGAACATAAAAAATGGGTTTATTCTGTGTAAACCCATTTTCCATTTTCTTTTCTGGTGATATTTAGGGGATTTTTTTCTTTTAATTCATCGGGTAATAGTTGGTCTGGCATATCCTGATAGCATAAGGGTCTTGTAAATCTTGTAATAGCGTGAGTGCCTACCGAGGTGGACCTGCTGTCTGTAGTGGCCGGGAATGGGCCTCCATGTACCATTGCATGACAAACTTCAACTCCTGTAGGGAATCCATTGATTACCAGTCTTCCAACTTTCTGTTCTAATATTTCTATTAATAAAGAATGACTTTCAAGTTCTGCTGAAGTACCCCAAACTGTCGCAGTAAGGTGGCCCTCCAGTTTTTCTGCTGCCTCATATATCTCATCTATGCCTGATGCCTGAACTAAAATACTTGAAGGACCAAATACTTCCTTAGTGAGGATTTCATTTTTACAAAAATTCTCATAATCGGTGGCGAGAAAAAATGGTTGTGCTACCATTTCACCTTCAGGTGTTAAACCCGTAGCTAAGACCTCTGATTGTTTTGATTGATTGGCGATACCATTTAGAAAAGCAGTTTGAATACCTTTATTTAGGAGATTGCCTCCGGTTGTTTTGCTGGCATGATTTTTTAGTACCTCCGTAAAGTCTGAGTCCCTGGGTATAAACATTAAGCCTGGGTTAGTGCAAAATTGTCCCACACCTAAAGTTACAGATGCTGCATATTGAGAGGCAATGGCTTCTCCTTTTTCTTTTAATATTTCTGGCAAAACAAAGACCGGATTAACGCTTCCCATTTCTGCATATACCGGTATAGGCTCAGGCCTAGCATTAGCTGCATCAAAAATAGATTTTCCTCCTTTATATGAGCCTGTAAATCCTACAGCTTTTATGGCCGGATGTTTTACCAAAGCTTGGCCAAACTCAATTCCCGCATCAAATATCAGTGAAAATACACCATCCGGCATATTACATTTTTTTGCAGCATGAATTATGGCTTTTCCCACTAATTCTGAAGTTCCGGGATGTGATGGATGGCCCTTAAATACTACCGTACAACCTGCCGCCAATGCCGAAACGGTGTCGCCGCCAGCAACTGAAAATGCGAGAGGAAAATTGCTTGCTCCAAATACTGCGACTGGTCCAAGAGGTCTTTCCATTGATCTGATATCAGGTCTGGGCAGAGGTTGTCTGTCAGGCAGTGCAGTATCAATTGTGGCATTTACCCAAGAGCCTTCCCTTAATAATTCAGCAAATAACCTGATTTGGTTCACAGTTCTACCTCTTTCACCTATTGCACGTCCTTCAGGTAATCCACTTTCCAAAGTATAGCGTTTGATTAAATCTTCACCCAGATTTTCAATTTCCGAAGCAATCTGGTCCAGAAAATCAGCTTTTTCATTTCCTGATTTTTTTCGGTAAATCAAATAAGCATTTTTAGCTTTTAATATCGCCTTTTCCAGATCCTGCATTGTAACAGAAGAAAAAGCGGGCTCAAGATTTTGACCTGAAACCGGATTTATAGCAAAAAAGACGGAACTGTTTTGCTCAGAGACTTCAAAGCCAATTAAGTTTTTTCCTTGAATCTCCATTTATTCTACCGGGTTAGAAAGTGTGCCAATAGCATCAATAGTAATGTTTACCAAGTCGCCACTTATTAGTGAAAAACTATCGGGTGGAACTATTCCGGTCCCAGTCATCAAAAAACAGCCATGAGGAAAGGTACATTCTTTGGTAAGATATTCTACCAGTTCTGTTAATTCCCTTTTCATTTGGTTAAGCTGGGTTTTTTGTTGGAAAACTACCTCATTATTCCTTAAAATTTCCAGATTGATTTCTGTGTCTCTGGATATGGGGGTCTCCAATACCAGGATTCCGGGCCCAATAGCGGCACTTTTATCATATGATTTGGCCTGTGGCAAATACAGTGGGTTTTCTCCTTCTATATCTCTCGAACTCACGTCATTTCCAACTGTATATCCTGCAATTTTACCGGTGGAGTTCACAAACAGAGTTAGCTCTGGTTCCGGTACATTCCATTTTGAATCTTTTCTGATTCTGATTTTCTCTTTGTGACCCACTGTGCGGGCAGCTGTTGCCTTGAAAAAAAGTTCCGGACGGGCTGCTTCGTAAACGCGGTCATAAAAATCACCTCCTCCGGCATCTTTTGATTCTTCCATACGGGCATTTTTACTTCTAAGGTACGTTACACCTGATGCCCAAATCTCCTGTGATACAATTGGTGCCAGAAGAATATCATTTAGATTGATATTTGATTCTGAAGTTTTTGAAATATAATTTTTTAGGAAACTAAATAAATTTTCCTGATTGATGAGCTGATCAAATGTTAAATCCGAAACTATAAAATAGCTTTGTTCTGATTGGATTACAGGTCCGATGTTGGTATTGAATATTTTCATGTTTAGGTTCTAAATTGTTTTTTAGGGTTTAAAAGACAAAGAGAACCCAGTCAAAGATTGGGCTCTCTAATTTAAGTTTTCATTATTCAAAAAATGGGACACCGGGTGTGGCATATTTTTTCATTCCTTCTTCATTGATTTCTACACCTATTCCCGGAGTATCTCTTACCTTGATAAATCCATTTTTCTCTACCATTTCACCCTCAAATTTTACTATTTCTTTAAACATGGGGTCTTTATGAAAGTAAATCTGCCATTCCATAATCATAAAATTAGGAACTGAGGCACAAACATGTGCACAGGCCATTGCCCCTAAGTAAGAAGCCACCATATGAGGTGCAAAAGGTACATAATACAGGTTGGCCAGATTTGCGATTCGTTGTCCTTCTCCAAGCCCACCACATTTTTGAAGATCAGGCATTATGATATCCACCGCACCTGATTCCAAAAGTGGGCGGAAACCATGTGCGAGATAGTGATTTTCCCCGGCACAAATAGGGGTGGAAGTTGACTCAGTGATTTTTCTATATGCCTCCGCATTTTCTGCAGGAATGGGCTCTTCCAGCCACATCATATTTAATGGCTCCAACATCTTGGCCACTTTTTCGCCCGTAATTGCATCGTATCGGCCATGCATATCAGCACAAATATCGATGTTTGGCCCCACCTCTTTTCTCGCAGCAGCCATCTGATCGTACATTCTTTGTAATTCTGCCGGACTTGCCGTCCAGTTATACCGGTCGTATTTGTTCGGGTCATTTGCCTGATCAAGATCAAATTTTACAGCTGTAAAACCCATGTCAACAGCTTCTCTTGCTGCTTTTGCAAAGTCAGCTGGAAGCGGAAGTCTGTTTTGGTAAAGAGCGGTATCCATATAAACTCTTACACTATCTCTGAATTTTCCACCCAAAAGCTGATAAACAGGCACACCCAGGGCTTTTCCTGCAATATCCCAGAGTGCAGTTTCAACTGCTGTTAGGACTGAAATAAACATTCCGGCCTGTGCTCCCTCAAAAAACCCTGAACGCCTGATATTTTCAAACAGGCGGTTTACATTTAAAGGATTTTGGCCCTGAATTCTTCGACCCATCATTTTGACCAAATGATACGTACCCGGAGTGGCATCTACCCCTTCACCATGGCCAATTATTCCCTGGTTTGTATATATTTTTACGAATAGGCTATGTCCATCCCGAATATATCCGGCTTTTATGTCAGTTATTTTTAGGTCTGACGGGGCAGAGCTTTTGGGTGCCCGGTTTATTGCAGACTCATATTCTTTGCCAAATGTAGCCAGGGGGGAGGCTGCCATTGCTGCTCCAATAGCTGCCTTGTTGAAAAAATTTCTTCTGTTCACTTTAATTTTTTTATTTTGGAAAAATCCAAGGGTTGAATATTTTATTTAAATGTCTTTTTGAGAGCTTTTACTACCAGGTTCTTTCTTTTAAAATTTCCTGAATCTGCTCAGGTGCAACCGGCAGCTCATTGATGTGGTCTTTAAGCCATTGTGAAAAGTCCTTCTCGATTTCACCAGACCAGCGGGTATCAATTTGACCGGTGGTGTATTTTCCCTCTTTAAGTCTTTGATGGCTAAATTTATCTCTCAATCTTACCACTTCAGATGATTTTACCACTTCTTCGGCAAGGTGAGGTGGGATAAATATTACGCCTCCTTCACGACCAAGGACCACATCACCGGGCATACAGGTAGCGTTTCCTATTTTTGTGGGTTGATTGATGCCGACCAGGGTGGTATTGAGTCCACCTGGTTGTGTCGCAGTATTTAAGTGATGGCTGGGATGGTAACTACGGAAATAGGAAGTGAAGCCGCCAATTTCTCTTAAACCATTCAAATCTCTTATAGCACCTTCATAAACAATACCATTGCCTGTTCGGTTAAAAATTGCATTGCCGAGGTTATCACCGATAGTTGGACCATCCTCATAAGCGTTAAACTGGTCAACTACATATACGTCTCGTTTGACCAATGTTTCAATGACCCATGTATTTTGTGCCTTTATCCGTCCATCCTGCTTTGTACCTTTGTCATCAATGGCTGTCTGGATATCAGGACGTCCGGGCATAAAAATGGCAGTAACGGCACGGCCAACGAGGACACTGTCAGGATTGATAGTTTGCCAGTTACCTTCATACTGATGCCGATAATTTTTATTTCGTAAAACCGCCCAGGCTTCTTCATGGGTGACTTTCTTCATGCGGTCAAGGATAGCGTCGGATACTTTAGGGCGGCCATCTGGAAACCTTTCCCCTTTCCATTCACGTGTTAATTGCAACAAATACTCTTTGGAGATTTGTTGAGCTGAAGTACTCATTGCCAAAAATAGCAAAGAGCAAAGAGTAAATAGTCTGATCATTTTAAAAAGAATGGTTGAATATTGGACAAAATTGAAGAAATTAAAATTAACAAACTTTCAAATTTTCCCGCTGTATAATTTTGTAATTATTTTTTGTTTAAATAGGAATAAATCATGTCAGGAAATTTTTGCTTTTTAAGTAGGGACAAAAAAAAGACCGTCAGAGACGGTCTTTTTTTCAATTATTGTATTATTTTAATAACCAGGGTTTTGATCTTTTGGATCAATCTTTGGATTATTATCAATCTCAGTTTGAGGAAGTGGTAGCAATTCATGTTTGCTGGCCTTGAAATAAGAGATAGGCTCTGAAGTCAGTTTCTTATTTTTTCTCCATCTTAGAATATCAAGATTACGAACTTGCTCAGCTGCTAATTCAACATATCTTTCATGTTGTAAAGCTTCGAAAACTTTAGCTTTGCTATCACATGGATAATTAGCAGTAGGGTAGGCTGGCATTGCAACTGATGCTCTTGCTCTTACCTGATTCATTAAAGAAATAGCTTTAGCAGAGTTACCTAATTCATTTTCACATTCGGCCAGCATCAAAAGTACATCAGCATAACGCATCACTCTCATGTTGATACCACTGGTAGCAAAGCCGGCATTGCTTTTGTAAAGCAATGAGTATTTTCTCCAGCTAATTTTGAAAGTTTTGCCATCCATTTGCGAGGAATTACCTTGAACAGCAGCATCAGAAATTACATCGTTACCATTGTTAAATTTGTCACCGGCTTTCCAGAATGACATATCAAATCTAGGATCATTTTTGGCATCTCCTTTCACTGTTCTTTCGTAATTGTCAATCATTTTGTTGGAAGGAATCAAGTTTCTCCAACCGATAGGTGAATACTCCTGAGTTCTGATTGTTTCTTCCTGAACACTGTTACCATCACCATCTGGACCACTCCAGTTAAAGGCACCGTTAGATGGAGCAAAAACTATTTCAAAAATAGATTCAGAATTAAATTCGCCTTCTTCATTGGTTAAATCTAAATAGTTATCCACTAATTTAAATCTACCGGAATTTACAACTTTCTCCAATTCAGTTTTTGCACTGGCATAATCACCCATTTGAAGGTATGTACGGGCAAGAAGCGTTTGAGCGGCAGCTTTTGTGGCTCTACCTAAGTTTTTAGCATCGTAACTTTCAGGTAATAAACCTTCTGCAGCTTTTAAGTCGGCAATCACTTGCTTGTAAACCGTTTCCTGAGTTGATTTTGGTTGAGCATCTTCTACTGACTTGGCAAACTCAGTATAAAGTGGAACTCCGCCCCACAATGTAGCCAGTTCAAAATAACCCCAGGCACGCAAAAATTTAGCTTCACCTGTTACACGGTTTTTAATTGCCTCAGAAAAGGCCGCATTCGTTTTCAATCCACTTTCGATTACAACGTTGGCACGGTGAATAGTTCTGTACCATCCTGTATAAACCGAATTAGCCACTGGGTTTGATGCATCGTTAACACCAATTAACAATTGATTACGAGGAGCCTCTAATTGTCCACCACCTGTTGCCATTTCATCGGCTCTAAGGTCATGAGTAAAAAACCACTCACGGGCCCCAAGTCCAAAACCCTGAACAGTAGCATATGCAGAGTTGACACCTGCTATAAGTTCCTGATCATTTGAATAGTAAGTATCAAAGGTTACACCATTTGGATTAACCTTATCCAAGCTTGATTTTTCGCAGCTTATTACGACTGCCAGGATGATAGCACCTGTTAATATTAATACTTTTTTCATTTCAAATATTTTTTTAGAATCTGTTTTTAACAAAATTGATAGTTATTAATTAAATCCTAAGTTAACACCTACTGTAAGTGTACGTGCCTGAGGATACATACCAAAATCAACTCCATTAGTAAGTAAGTTGCCGTTTCTTGAGGCAATTTCAGGGTCATAACCAGTATATTTTGTGAAAGTCAAAAGGTTTTGACTTGTAAAATATATTCTGGCTTTAGTTAGCACATTGTTGGTAAGTCCTGAAATTTTAGATGCAGGAACTGTGTAACCAACAGTCAAGTTTTTAAGCCTTAAATAAGAACCATTTTCAATGAAACGATCAGAAGTTCTTGAGTTTTGGTTAGGATCACCACTTACGGCTCTTGGAACGTCTGTATCAGTATTGGTAGGAGTCCAGGCATTCAACACATCTGTAGAAGCGTTGAATAATCTCAACATACCCTGACCCAATACTTTTGTACCATTGTAAATTTTGTTTCCATATACGCCCTGGAAGAACACCCCAAAATCAAAGTTTTTGTAAGTACCTGTATAATTCAAACCGTAGGAGAATTTAGGAAGGTAGCTGCCTAAGTAAGTTCTGTCAGCGGCATCAATTTTTCCATCACCATTCAAATCTTTAAATTTGATATCACCAGGTTTAGTGGCTTCATTTTGGTAAGGAGTTGCAGAATTTCCATCTTTACCATTTGCGGCTGAAATCTCGGCCTCATTTTGGAAAATTCCTTCTACTTGCCATCCATAGAATGACTGCAATGGTTGGCCAGCTTCGGTACGAGTAATATCAAAACCACCAAAGTCAGCATTATTACCTGCATTAAGGGTAGCATTTGGAGTAGCTAAACTCAAAACTTTATTTCTTACAAGGTCAAAAGTTCCGGTAAGCGTTGATTTAAGCTCTTTCTTGTCGATATGATATCCTAAAGAAACTTCAAAACCTTTGTTTTGCATACTTCCTACGTTAGCCAATGGACTGTTTGAATACCCCATTGATTCAGGAAGAGGAACTCTTAACAACAGACCATCAGTTTTACGCAAATATGCTTCGGTTGACAAGCTGATTTTGTTGTTAAACAAGGAAACATCCAAACCGATATTTTTCATGGTAGTTTCTTCCCAACTTAAACCACCATTTCCAAGACTGTTGAAGTATGAACCAAGGTTAGTACCATCATTACCCATTGGATAAATAGTATTGTTTGCAGAAACCAATGGCTGCCAGTCATAATCTCCTATTGAGTTGTAACCAGTAACACCAATACTACCTCTAAGTTTCATTTCAGAAATTGCCGGCACATCTTTCATGAAGGCTTCTTCGCTCAATCTCCAACCCAATGATACTGATGGGAAGGTACCCCATTTTTTGCCTGGAGCAAATTTTGAAGATCCATCCTTACGAACAGAAGCACTTAACAAATACTTACTGTCATATTCGTAATTCAAACGACCAACATATGATATCAAAGTATTTTCATTTACTGATGTTCTACCACTAACGTTGGAAGCACCCTGGATTTCTTTTATGTTGTTGTCAGGTCTCTGTCCGGTAAGGTTGATTTGACTAAACTTGGCATCTTGTCTTTCAGCAACCGCAGTTACATTGATAATGTTTTTACCAATTGTTTTATCAAATGTTAGTTGATTGGTAAATAATTTCGAGAAGAATTGTCCTCTGTTTTGAGATAGTTCAGCAGTTTGACGACTACGGTTACCATCATTATAAATTGGAACAAATCCTGTAAATATTGAACTTGCGTAATCACCACCAGCAGTAAATTTATATTTCAGCCAGTTGGTAAATTTAATTTCTGCATAAACTGTTCCTAACATTTTATATGATTTATCAACCTGATCTTTTTGCTCCTGTACCGCAATACGCATTGGGTTTTCAGGGTCAGTAGCATCAAGTCCCTGAGCAGTTGTAGAGTATCCTCCCAATTTGGTAGGGTCACTTACCGGCCAGTAAGGAGTCATACGCATGATGTTCATGATCATACTTCTACCACCCGCATCTCTTTCGGCAATTCGGTTATCAGCAGAAACCATCATAGTTTGTCCAACGGAGAGGAATTTGGCGATTTGATGGTCTGAGTTCAATCTGATATTCTGACGAGCATATTCAGTGAATGGAAGGATACCTTCCTGTTTGAAGTTACCCAATGACATGTAGAACTTGGATTTGTCAGTACCACCAGCCAGTGACAATTGATTGCTATTGATGGGGCCATTTTTAAACATTACATCCTGCCAATCGGTTTCTGTCTGAGCAAATGTTGTAGTAGCACCAGGGTAAATTGGAGTATTCATGTTTGAGAATCTAGCAGGAACTGGCTGACCTGAAGCAGTAAGTAATGCAGTACCATATTTGATATATTCTGCACTATTAAGGAGGTCAAGTGTTTTCCAGGCTTGTTGAGTACCAACGTATGAATCAAGACTGATATTCAATTTTCCTGATTTACCTTTCTTAGTGGTAATCAATACTACACCATTGGCAGCTCTTGAACCGTAGATAGCAGATGCACTGGCATCTTTCAAAACTTCAATGGACTCAATATCACTAGGAGCAATAGTGTTAAGACCACCGGCAGGAACACCGTCAATCACATATAGAGGATTTGGGTTTAAGCTGATAGAACCTACCCCTCTGATACGTACAGTTGGTTCAGCACCCGGGCTACTGTTGTTAACAATAGAAACCCCTGCTATACGGCCTTGCATAGCTTGAGGAGCACTGATAACGGGCTGGGTTGATAAATCCTTATTTGTAATAGAAGAAACGGCACCTGTCAAAGTTGATTTTTTCTGAGTACCATAACCTACAACAATAATTTCATCCATTAAGCTCTCATCAACCGCCAATGACACGTTGATTTCTTTTTGAGAACCTACTTTTACTTCCTGAGTTTTATAACCCAAAAAACTAAATACCAACACTGATTCATTGGAGGCTTTGATTTCATAGCGTCCTTCATTGTTGGTCACAGTACCAGTAGTAGTTCCTTTAACCACTACGTTTACTCCTTGAAATCCTTCTCCTGTTTCATTTTTAACCACCCCTTTGACCTGGGCCATCAGTGTAGTAAATGAAAAAAGAAAGATAACTAAAACAGACAGTAACCTTATTGATTTTCTCAATATGGCCATTTCTAAGGTTGTTTTGTAATTGTACAACATCATGTTTAAAAATGTTTGAATAAATGAAAATAAATTATAAAAATGAGTAAGAGATCCGGGTGTAATTAAAATTGCATTTTCTTGAGATTAAATAATATTTAAGGTTTTATTTTTAATTTTTTTTAATATGTGTCAAATTTACACGAAAAAAAAATTCATAAAAAAGAAATGTTCATTTTTTTTCACAAAATGGTATTATTTTGTTATAATAATAGGACTAACATGAAAAATTTAATTAAAAAATTAGAATTGTTTCATAAATCGAATTTTCAAAAAATGAAATCTACAATCTGTATTTTGATAATGGGGATTATTTTATCGGGTTGTAAAATGAAACCCGAAACCTTGTTTGATAAAATACCGGGTGCCGAGACTCATATTGATTTCAAAAATGAGATGAAACCAACTGAAGAATTGAATGCTTTCACCTTTACAAACTTTTACAACGGTGGTGGTGTAGGAATAGGTGATTTCAATAACGATGGATTAAAAGATGTGTTTTTTACAGGCAATCAGGTTAGCTCGGAATTGTACCTCAATAAAGGAAATATGAAGTTTGAGAAAATCACCGAAAAAGCTGGATTAAAAACAGACAGATGGTGCAACGGCGTTTCGATTGTGGATATTAATAGTGATGGATGGGACGACATATATATTGCTGTGCCAGTGCATAAGACTATGGTCAAAACTCAGAATCTTCTTTATATCAATCAAAAAACTCCCGTTCCCACCTTTAAAGAGCAAGCCAAAGAATATGGCCTCGATTATGCAGGATACACCACCCAATCTGTCTTTTTTGATTATGATATTGATGGAGACCTGGATGTTTTTTTGCTCAATACTTCTCCTGATACTCAAAATCCTAGTTATAACAGGGTTTCTATCAATGATGGTACTCATCCTTCAGCCAGTAAGCTATTTCAGAATACAGGCATTGAAAATGGTCATCCGATATTCGAAGATGTTTCCCTGAAAGCAGGAATAACCTATGAAGGCCTGGGGTTGGGAGTTGTGGTAAGTGATTATAATGATGATAATTTGCCCGATATTTATTGTTCAAATGATTTCCTGAGTTCCGATGTACTTTACATTAATAGTGGAGATGGGACATTTAAAAATGTGGTAAAAGATGCCATGCCTCACACCGCTATGTCGGGAATGGGAATGGATGCTGCCGATATCAACCAGGATGGTAAAGTGGATATTTTCCAGCTGGATATGATGCCCGAAGACAACGCACGACAAAAACAGATGTTAGGAAGGCAAGACTATGACAGAAAAGAAATAAGTATTAATCCTCCTTATAATTTTCAGTTACAATACATGAGAAATATGCTTCAGGTAAATTTGGGTACCAAAAATGGAGTACCCCAATTCAGCGAAAACGGACTGTTGGCCGGAGTTGCTAAAACTGATTGGAGCTGGAGTGCATTGCTTTGTGATTTTGACAACGACAGACAGAAAGATATTTTTATTTCAAATGGCTATCGAAAAAATGTAACAGACCTTGATTTTATAAGCTATTTCCGAAACAATGAAATGTTTGGTTCGGAAAAGGCGAGGTCACAAAGCCGGAAAAATTTAGTTGAAAAAGTTCCGGAAATACCCTTGAAAGATTATGCCTTCAAAAATAAGGGGAATCTCGATTTTGAGAATGTTTCGGAATTATGGGGGCTTGATGAAATGTCTTTTTCCAACGGTACTGCTTATGCCGACCTTGATAATGACGGAGACCTTGATTTGATTGTTAACAATATTGACAACGAGGCTTCGGTTTTTAAAAATAAAACGATAGAAAAAACAAAAAACAGGAGTTTGAAATTGGATTTTGAAGGTTCAGAACTCAACAAATCAGGAATTGGAGCCAAAATTACGGCGTGGGTAGCAGGGGAAAAGCTCCACTTTCAGAATTTTCCGGTGAGAGGGTATTTATCTACCATGCAAAAGGGACTATTAATAGGCTTAGGAAAAGGCTCTCAAATCGATTCCTTAAAGGTGATATGGCCTGATGGAAAAAGTCAGTTATTAAAAAATCTTGATTCCAATGTAACTCAACTGACCCTAAAATATTCCAATTCAGTTAAGTTAAATGAAAAAACCGATTTTGTTAGTCCGTATTTTAGTCCCGATGATAATTTGATAGAATATGTTCACAAAGAGTCTGATTTTCTTGATTTCAACGAAAATGCTGCCTTACACAAAATGCTCTCTCGTTTCGGACCGGTTGTCGCTCAAGGTGACATCAATGGTGATGGTCTCGAAGACTTTATTGCCGGAGGGGCATTCCGGGGAAGTGAAACGATGGTTTTTGTCCAGGATAAAAATGGTGGATTTCAAAAACGACAGGAGATCGCTACAGCAATGGTAATGGAAATTGGAGCATTAAAACTTTTTGATGCCGATGGCGATCGCGATCAGGATTTAGTTATAGCTGCCGGGAGCTGTGAGCAACCGCTGGATACTCAGGGAGCTTTTCAACCACAGCTTTGGCTTAACGATGGTAAAGGCAACTTTACTGCTACCGGCAATCTTCCAAAGATTTCAGTAAGCAGCCAGGTTATTGAAGCCATTGATTTTGACCGGGACGGAGATCTGGATTTATTTGTGGGAGGCAGGATTACTCCAATCCAGTACCCGAAACAAGCCAGCAGCTACATTTTGAAAAACGATAATGGTAAATTTACTGATGTAACTTCTCGTGTGGCACCATTTTTAAAAGACTTAGGAATGGTTTGTGATGCAGCTGTAGCTGATTTTGACAAAGATGGATGGGCCGATATTGTACTCGTTGGCGAATGGATGCCGATCACTATTTTGAAAAACAAAAAAGGTACTTTCGAAGAAAATATCAAAGATGACACAGAAGGATGGTGGAACAGCATTGAGGCAGCCGATGTCAATAAAGATGGATTTCCAGATTTAATTATGGGCAACGAAGGTCTCAATTCATTCTACCGGGCATCTGCGGAGCAGCCAATTGTAATGTTAGCCAAGGATTTTGACAATGATAAAAAAATGGATCCGGTGATGGGGCATTATTTACAAAACAAACTTGTACCAGTGCACCCCAGAGAAAACCTTAATCTTCAAATAAATAGCTTCAGAAAGAAATTTATCACTTTCAAAGACTATTCTTTGGCAAGATTTGACGATCTCTTTACGGAGGAGGAAAAAGAAGGTTCTATTAAGAAACTTGCAAAAATGCTTCAAACCTGTATTGCCATAAATGACCGAAAAGGAGATTTTGCAATAAAATCATTGCCATGGCAGGCACAACAATCACCTGTATTTTCTATTATAACCGATGATTTCAACCGGGATGGCAAAATAGATATCTTGCTAAGCGGGCGTTTCTATCCCAACGAAGCTCATCAGGGCCGTCAGGATGCCTCAAGAGGTGTATTATTGGAAGGTGATGGCAAAGGTGATTTTTCTGCTGTTGACTTTGAAAAATCAGGACTTAATTTTCAGGGAGATACCCGAAAATCATTATATTTTAAAAGCTCAGGTACCTTGTTGACTTTCTGTAACTCAGGGAAAGCAGAAGGATATAGGCTTAAAGGGAATTAAAATTAAACTTTTTCGATAAGGTTATTCCGGCATTTATTTTACACCATTTTCAGGATTCCAAATACCCTGAAGCTTGCGGGCAAAAATAATCTGGCCGGTATGATAGGCATTGTGGGTAGCCGTATTGGCAACGGTTTCAGCTATTTTAGCGAGTTTTGCATCATCAGCTTTTTCAATTTCGGCTTCAAGGCCAAGCATTATTTCCGAGAGCTTTTTCAAAGTTTTCTCCCAGCTTTCTTTTTCAAATTTTGTAAAAGATTCCTCATTATTTCCACTGAATTTGTCGGGAGTTTCATTCCTGAATCCTTTCAGAATTCTTTCATTCCAAAACACCAGATGAGAAGTAAGTTGCCCAATGCTATGGTTTCCGGAATTGTCATGCCAGTTGGCTTGTTCGGCGGTGACACCCTGCAACGCTACGTCAATTGATACAAACCAGTTTTTACCATGGTGCGTACTTTTTAATTGATCAAGCAATGTTTTTTTGAGGAGATTATTTTGAGAAAATCCGGCGAATGAAATCATAAATAGCAGAATAAACAGGCTTGGCTTTTTCATATTTTTGATTTTAAATGATTTATGTAAAACGGAATAAATCGAAATTTCAATAGAAATAAACAAAGATTTATTCTTTATCCTTTATTTTTTTTAGGTTTTTACAAAATAAAATTCCAATCCTGACCTACATCAGTGTAAGATATATTTCTGTATGTTACTTTTCGGGATAAATAAACCGAAGGTTACACGATCATGGAACATTCTCAATTTAAATCTGGAAAAGATCTTTCTCCAAAATCCATTCTTATCTGGCGTATTGTCCAGGCTGCAGTTTTTTTAGTAGGTCTGATAATTTTTTTAGCTTTGATTTTTTATCCCAATGTAGGTCTTATTTTACTCTGGAATATCCTGATTCCGGTTGCTCCGCTTTTACTCGTTGTCTCAGTTGGACTCTGGCGAAACATTTGTCCACTTGCCACTACCAACCTTTTACCAAGACATTTCAATCTTTCAAAAAAGAAAAAAATGACGGTAAAACAGCAATCAATTCTCGGTTTGGTTTCTGTGATTGCTTTGTACCTTATTGTGCCACTTAGGCATGCTTTACTAAATAACAACGGCATGGCTGCAGCCATCATGTTTGTGATTGCGATTGTTGTTGGAGTATCTATGGGTTTTATATATGATTGGAAAAGCGGTTGGTGTTCATCTCTATGTCCGATACATCCGGTTGAAAAGCTTTATGGCGGAAACACGCTAATTTCCCTACCAAACGCCCATTGCGATGCATGTGTGAAATGCTCGGTACCATGTCCCGATTCCACGCCCAATGTGCATCCAAAAATTGTTCAGAAAAATATATACCAAAAGATAAGTAGTCTTTTACTTATAGGAGGATTTCCGGGTTTCGTGTGGGGTTGGTTTCAGGTGCCAGATGCCAATGGTTTCGATAGTTTTGGACAATTAATGCAAAATTATTATATTCCTCTTGGTGGAATGGTTTTAAGTCTCGTAGTTTACCTGGTTTTGTCGGCAATAGTTGGTAAGTCTAATGAGCGTACTCTTACCAATGTTTTCGCTGCCAGTGCAGTTTCCTGCTACTATTGGTACCGGATTCCAAATTTATTTGGGTTTGGTCAGTTTGAGAAAGACGGGCTTTTGGTAGATTTAAAAAATATGATTCCTGCCTGGAGCATTACTGCTATAATTGTTGCATTGGCTATATTCTTTTTTTACTGGTTAGTATTCAGAAACCTGAACAAGAAAAGTTGGGTAGTAAGACCATCATATTCCTGAAAAAAGCATTTACAAGTCAAAAATAGAGTCCGGATTTAAATATCAGGACTCTGTTTTTTTGTTTAATATATACCTCGTATTTATCTGGAATTTCAAAATATCATCCCAAGATTAAGCCCTTGATCGAATGTAATTCTCTAACCTTTTGTATGGAATTTAGCTAATCGAATTTCCGTTTTTAATCCAAATCAAAAAGAACTTTTGCCAAAATTTAGGATGGCGTCAAATTTTACTTTGGCTAATTTCAAATTTATTAATCTGAAATAATCCATAAATCATTGCTTCTCGCAAGCATTTTTTAGTAGTTCCAAAGACAGTAACATGTCTTTGTGAAGTGATTTATTTAAATATTTTTTGAGAATTTTCAATAAAAAACCTTCCATGCTTTCGCTTACGGTAACTGTGGTTTTCCCATTGAGGTCGGTAAAAACCCAATTGTGAACTGCATAGAGCCCAAGTACTTTTCCTGTCCAACCTATTTGGAAAAATGGAATTACGGTATGTAAAGTTGATTTTATGGGCATACCACCAGCCAACCATTCAAAAGTGGTTTCGGCTTTAAAAGGACCATTGAGTTTAGCTTTTTTGACTATCGTCAACCATTTTGGCCAATTGTCGATGTCGGCAAGTTTTTCCCAAACCAATTGGGTCTCGGCATTTATGGTTATAGATTCCGAAGCATAAAACGGAGCATTTTTATTAACATCAATCATTTCTATCTGGGTTTTAATATTGGGATTATATTGTTTTTTATGTTAAATAACTTCTATTCAAATTTCTTTAACAGAAAAATTGGGGCAGACTAAAGTTTCCGCCCCAGATTTTTTATTTGAATAATAACTGAGAAAATAAATATAAATCATGTCTCCACACGGGCCAGGTGTGTCCGCCGGCGTATTCGCTGTAGCGGTATTTCACACCCATTTCATCAAATTTTTTCATCATTATCTGGCAGTTGGCATGAGCGATATCTTCCACGCCACCTTGTGAAATCCAGAATTCCTTGATATTGGAATTAATTTTGTCTTTGTTGGCCTGCATGTACTGATATTGAGGATCGGAAAGTTGGGTATTGTTTGCCCACCAACCAGAGCTAAATACGCCCAAATAATTGAATACATCAGAATTCCTCAATCCGGCATGAAGAGTTTGCAGACCACCCATCGAAAGCCCGGCTAAAGCACGGTTTTTGGCATCGGATGATACTTTAAAATTGGCTTCCACAAAAGGTATGACGGCATTTTTAAGTTCATTTTCAAAAATATTTAACTGCTGCATTCCAAATCCTGCAATGCCACCCGAACCAGAGAAATTTCCGTCCATCATCACGATAACCATAGGTTTGGCTTTGTTTTCGGCAATCAAATTATCCAGAATCAAATCGGTTTTACCTTGCGTAGCCCAACCTCTCTGGTCTTCGCCACCTCCGTGTAACAGATACATCACCGGAAATTTCTCACTGGCATTTTCATATCCCGCAGGTGTATAAACATACATTTCCCGCCAGCTATTGGTCACTTTTGAGTAATATTTTTTGATTCTAATGTCACCATGAGGCACATCTTTCATCGCATAAAAACCACCTTCATTATAAGGAATTTCGATCCCGGAAGCCATACGACCCATCCCGTAGAAGGACTCACTGGCGGGGTCGGCAACAGCCACACCATCAATCAATAAAGAATAATAGTGAAAACCACGGTTTACCGAATCAGTAGTGACGTTCCAGAAGCCTTCACTGTCTTTTACCATATCGTATTTTTTGCCCAAATCAATCTGAACTTTTTGAGCTTCAGGTGCTTTGACTTTGAAAACCACACGATTGTCAGGCAAAATCTGAGGGTATTTGCCGTTTCTGATATTGGTGGCAGCGGCAGTACCCAGCACTGAATATTTTGTAAAAGATGACTGATCTACAGGCTTAAACAATAATTGTGAAAACATGTAGAGACCATTTTTCCAAACTTTAAAATCATGAACACCGGCTTCAAGATAATAGATATGAGGTACTTTATTTTCGTACAAATAATCATGGGTGCGTTTGCTGAAAGTGATTAATCCATCGGCGTCACCACATGATATCCACAGAACTTTCAACATTTTCCTGGCTTTTTCGGGGTCCAGAACCAAATCCTTGGGTGCTTTGGTATTTGGAGCGGAAGAAAAACCGCCAACCCATGCAAATTTGTCAAGATTTCCCAAACCAAAATTGAGTGATTGACCACCTCCCATGGAAAGGCCAGCTATTGCCCGACTTTCACGATCGGCAATAACAGGGTATTTTTTTTCAATAAACGGAATAAGGTCATTTAACAGATCTTTCTCAAAGGTGGCAAAAGCCTCCACTTTGTCTTTTTCAAAAATATTACCTACGGCCCGGTCGTCTTTCATAGCTCTTCCGTTTGGCATAACTACAATCATGGGCTGCAATTTTCCATCGGCGTATAGATTATCAAGAATTTGCTGAGGTTTGGCACCATTGAGCCATTCTTTTTCATCACCGCCAATGCCGTGAAGTAGGTATAAAACCGGGTATTTTTTCTTTTTGTCAAAACCGGGAGGCGTATAAACCAGAGCTTTACGGGTTGAACCTACTGTTTTGGATGCATATTTGATGCTGTCGAGTTTGCCAGCTGCGATGCCACTTCTTAGTTCTTCAAATCCTTTTGGCATCTCAATATTTTGTGCAAATGCTGCCAACTGGCAAAGCATTATGCTCAGGATAAAATAAATCTTTCTTTTCATGATATAATAATTAAATAAATGATCGCTTATTGGGCAGGTTCTATGATCCGGTAATTTCCACTCAGATGCATCAGACTAAAGAGATACATCAAACCATCATAATATGGATCGAAGTATCCGTCCTCATAAGGTTTTAACTGAGCATTCCAGATTGCCTTCACAAAATCTTTGTCTTTCTTTATCAATGTCGTAGTAGCCGCTGTAGAAACCAAGCCTATAGAATGCCGGAGTTTGGCTTCAGGACCTGCTTTGAGAATAAATTCGGGTTTGGTGCCGTCAATATTAAACTGGTCGTCATAGGAATCAAGGCCTTTTGATCTCAGGAAATTCTGGAATCGAGCTGCATAATCTTCCTGCCAATTTTTGTCTTTTCCAAACCATGTGTAGTCCATGGCGATGTTCATAGGTACCCGCCACGAGTCATATCTGAAGCCCGCCGGCATCCATCGGGTAGGATGAGGCTGGCCACTAAACTCTGTATAGTCGGAATTTAAACCTGTAACCGGGTGACAGGCACGCTTGAAAAATGCTCTGGAGGTATCGGCCACAGCTTTATAAAAATCTTCATGGCCATCTTTGGCATATTTAGCCCAAACTTCCATAAATGCCGGTACATGATACGAAGGGTCGGTCCAAGAGTATCCAAACCTATCTGGTACGAAGGTGATTTGCTTGTGTTCTGCGTTGAAAATATTATAGACGTTGTTCTTGCCGTCTTTTTTCCACATGGCGTCCAGAATACGGCGGGCTTCCTGATAATAATCTATCCCTGAGTCATTTCCCCATCGGTTTGCTGCAAAAAGTAAACTTGTCACATAATACAGCTCACCGTCAGAAGCTGAGCCCGGAGAGTTTTGTTTCAGGGTCTTTGGGTTGATACTCCATGCAAAATATCCTTCACGGGGCCCACTTTGATGTTGGGAATATTTTTTAGACCAACGCCAAATCCGATCAAAAACTTCTTTTTTGTTAAACTGCACCGCCACCATCATGCCATAAGAAAGGCCTTCAGTACGTGCATCGTTGTTTTTTATATCTGATACATAGGCCATAGAATCACCCACCTCAAAATATATTTTATCGGGCCCTTCAAAAAGATCAGAATAGGCTTTTTGCAGCTTTTTATCAATGTCTTTTTGTTTATAGCCATGTTCCTTAAATACATTTCTGTATTCCGGTTTTTGGGCATTTAATGAAAATGCCATAATAAACAATAAACCCAAAAGCCATGATGACTTTTGAGGTTTATTGAATGTTTTATCGAAAGGATAATTCATGAATATCGATTAAGATGTTATTTAAAAAGCTTTTGAGCCATTTGGTAAAGGGCTCTTCTCCACGACAAAAATTCATGAGCTGTGCCTTCTGAAATATAGCCGTCAGCGTTAAAACCTGCTGCTTTTAGTTCTTCAGTAGCTTTTCTGATTCCATCGGGACGCTCTTTACTGCCACAACTCAAATGGATATATAAGGGTTTGATTTTGTCTTTGAAGTCAGCAGGTGCATAAGTACCGCCACTCAAAAGTCCGAAAGACCCGAAAACTTCAGGTTTGTTTAAAGTGATGGTTTTGGTTTCCATTCCACCCATCGAAAGGCCGGCCATGGCTCTTTTTTCTCTTGTAGCTATGGTTCTGAAATGGCTGTCAACATAAGGAACGAGTTCATCAACCAAAACAGTTTGGAATGGTTTGATGTCAAATTCACGGATTTTACCAAACTTCACTTCATTGGTCATACCATAAGTGTTTACGATGATAAAAGGCTTGATTTTGCCCTCGGCGATAAGGTTATCCATGATGAGGTTGGCATGTCCCTGGTTCATCCATGCGGTTTCATCCTCTCCCCAACCATGCTGAAGGTAGAGCACGGGGTATTTTTGTTTGCCTTTTTCATATCCCGGAGGAGTATAAACAAATGCTCTGCGGGAAGTACCTGTACTTGGCGAAGGAAACAATACTTGCTGTACATGGCCATGAGGAACGTTTTTCAGGGCATAAAAATCCTGATCTTTGGCCGGGATCTCGATTCCACTTTCCCATCTGATAGAACCATAATAGTTTTTGGCACCCGGATCATTAAATTTTCCACCGTCAATATTTACATTGTAATAGTGGAAACCTTCATCCATGGGTCCTTCGGTAGTGCCTTCCCAGTATCCATCAGCATTTTTTTTGAGTCTAGTACCACCACGGCCTCCAAGGCCCAGGCTAACTTTAACACTATCGGCAGCTGGTGCCAGAATTTTGAAACGGGCATATCCCTGCGAATTGACCATAGGATATTCCTGACCGGGTTGGTTCATAACAGAAGGCTTGAAGTCTTCAGCAATCTGAGCCTGTGCCCACACCACACTTGCTGTAAATAAGGTGCTCAATGCGATTTTTAAAACGTTTTTTTTCATTTGTAGAATGGTTGAGAATAAATAATTATTACTTGAATATTTGTTCTAATGAATTTGCCAGAAACAGTTTACAGTTCATCCAGGTATGGCCACCATCAACTATCAAAGGCTTGATTTTGATTCCTTTTTCCTCAAACATCGCGATGTTCTTCTTTACACTTTCATACAGGAAATCATCTGTACCTACGCTTATCGTGAAAAGCTTAAGCTGTTGGTTGATCTTTGCTGCATCAGGCGACCAATTGTCGAAATTTTTTCTAAACTCTTCAGTCGCAGTAAATGGAGCATATGAACAGATGTAAGCAAATTTATCAGTGTTGGTAAAACCAATGTTCAGTGTCTGGCCTCCTCCTACCGAAAAACCCGCAACAGCTCTGCCAGAGCTATTTTTATCTACAGGGTAATTTTCCTCAATGAAAGGAATGATATCATTGATTACATCTTTTGTAAAATCGGGCATTGGTGCCGGACGTACATTTCCGTAGGGCATCACGATAATCATCTTTTTTGCTTTTCCTGCTGCAATCAGGTTATCAGCAATGAGATTAGATTTTCCCACCTTTGTCCAGGTTTCTTCAGTATCTGATCCACCATGAATCAAATACATAACAGGATATTTGGTTTTTCCGCTGGCGTCAAAATTTGGCGGCGTATATACCAGAAGCTGTCTTGTTACACCCAAAGTTTTTGATTCATAGTATTGATATGAAACTTTTCCATGCGGCACATTTTGAAGAGAATGAGCCAAAGGTTGATCTCCGGGAACATCTACAATACTACGCTTAAACCGCTCATTGGCAAAAACATAAGTATTGTTTGGGTCTTGTACGCTCACGCCGTCAACCACAAAATTATAGGGATAAATGTCCGGCTTAATAGCCGGAACAGTTATACTCCAGATACCGGTGGTATCTTTTTTTAAGTCAACCGGTTCTTTTAAAAATTCACCGGAAAGTTTGACTTCTTTGGCCGTTTTAGAGAAATAACGGAAAGTAACACTTTTGTCAGGATGAACATCCGGTGAACTGATGGCCGGTGGCCTCTGGGCAATAATTTCTTGCGAAAGAAATACCGAAATAAATAAAAACAGTAACTGTATTCTTAGATTTTTCATGGTCATTTAAACAATACAGGTAAAGTTTCATTGAGATATTGCTTCACGTTCATCCAGGTATGTCCGCCGGGAATCGCAAAGGTTTTTACATTGATTTTTTTCTCCTTCAGGTAGTTTTCCCATTCGGTAGTGCCTTTATAAAGGAAGTCCTCAGTACCAATGCCTGACCACAGGAGTTTGAAATCTTTGTTGGTTTTGGCAGGATCAGCAGTGATATTGGTGAAATTTTTATCCATTTCTGCAGGAGAAATATAAGAAGCATAACTGCAAACATAAGCAAACTTATCTACGTTGTTGAAAGCAGTTCTGAGAGTCTGTCCGCCACCTCTTGAAAAACCACCAATAGCTCTGTTATCGCGATTGGGAATGGTTCGGTAGTTTTTTTCTACAAAAGGAATTACATGTTTTACCAGATCATTTTCAAAGAGTTTCATACGTTTCAGGGCATCGTCTCCATCACGGCTCATTACATCCGATGGTTTTTCTTTGCCGGTTTGCTCGGCAATTCGTGCCATTGGATTTCCATAAGGCATCACCACAATCATAGGTTTTGCTTTTCCTTCAGCAATCATATTATCGAGCATCAGGTTTACTTTTCCCACTTTCCAAAAAGTCTCTTCGGTATCTGTAGTTCCACTTATCAGGTAATACACCGGATATTTGGTTTTGGTATTTTTAGTGTATCCAGGAGGAGTATAAATCACAAAAGTTCCGGTGCTACCTTCTATACCCGGATATAATTCATAAGAAATAGTGCCGTGGGGTACGTTTTTGAGGGCATATACTGCTGGTGTATCTCCGGGAATTTCAACCAGGCTACCTTTAAATCGCTCATTTGGAAATAAATAAGTGTTTGCAGGGTCATTAACGGTAATGCCATCCACTTTAAATCCGTATGGATAAATATCCGGTTTTATCGGTCCAAATGTAACCGACCAAACGCCCTCGGCATTTTTGGTCATAGGAACGTTGGCTGCACCAAATTGACCTCCATCCAGTAAAACGTTAGTAGCATTGGGTGCCAGATACGAAAAAGTAACCGACTTGTCGGGATTTACTTTCGGAGAAACCACATAAGGGCCTCTTGGCGGCTGGGCTTGCCCATAAAAAGTCATTAAGACGGAGAATATCACTCCGAGCAGTTTAAGATTGATTTTTTGTTTCATTTTTGTTTCTTTTTTTGATTGAATAAATATTTATTTAAAAAGTTTGGGAGCGATTATACTGAAATAATTCTTTACGTTCATCCAGGTATGGCCACCGTCAGTAAAGTACTTTTCATATTTAATTCCCTTTTGGTCAAGAAGTCCCATAAATTCGTTATCTACTTTGTAAAGCGGGTCTTCTGTGCCTACACCTATCCAAAGTAACTTAAGGTTTTTGGCCGTTTGGGTAGGGTTTTTGAAAGCAAGAGCATGATTGCGTTCAAATTCTGAATTGAGTAAACCTGGAGCAAAACCGCATATATAGGCAAATTTTTCGCTGTGATTAAAACCCAGATACATGGTAGTACCGCCACCGCCTGAGAAGCCCGCCATAGCCCTGTTGTCTTTGTTGTTGATGGTGCGATAGTTTTTTTCTACCCAAGGCATGAGGTTTCCGTAAAAATCTTTTTCAAACTCTTGCAGATTGTCCCAGTTTCGTAAACTACCTGACGATTTTGAAATAACAGGATAAGCTCTTCCGTAAGGCATTACAATTATCATGGGTTTGGCTTTTCCTTGAGCAATCAGGTTATCCAAAATGATATTCGCACGGCCTACTTTGGTCCAGGTTTCTTCTGTGTCGGTAGTGCCATGTAATAAATAAAGTACAGGATATTTGGCATTAGGATTAGTTTCATAACCGGGTGGAGTATAAATTACTACAGGTCTCGTTCCAAGTTCAGCGGATTGATAGTAGCGATAAGATACCGTTCCATGCGGTACGTTTTGCAAGGTATGTACTAATGGAGTATTGCCGGTAATTTCAACCAGACTACTTTGAAAACCCTCATTGGGAAACAAGGCTGAGTTATTGGGGTCGGCTACCGTTACACCATCCACCGAAAAAGAATACGGGTACATATCGGGTTTGATGGGGTTGGTTTTTATGCTCCAAATTCCCTGATCATCTTTTTGCAATGTAAGGGCTCCTTTTTCAAACTGCCCGCTGAGTTTTACTTCTTTTGCTGTAGGAGCATAATACCTGAAAGTGACTGAATTGTCGGGATGTACCTCCGGTGAAATAACCGCAGGTCGTGGTACAGGTTGGGCAAAAGCTGAGCCGCCGTAAAGGGCTAACAAACCAAAAACTAGTTTTTTATTCATATTATAAATTGGTTAAATAAATCATTCTTTTGTAATTAGATCAAATTCTGCAATTCCAAAATCAGAGCCAGGATTTACTGTTTTCATTGGCGTAAATTTTATAAAATTGGCTTGTACAGGCTCAAAGGTCTTAGTTTGCCAAAAAGGATTATTCTTTATGTTTGAAAATTCTCCTTCGCTTGCCAATTTCCAATTTATACCATCTGTTGATGTTGAGAACTGGAAATGCGTGATGATACTGCCTTCTTCCCACCAGTTTTGAGCGGGTAAATAACGGAATCCTGAAATTTTTTGCTGTTTCCCCAAATCAATTACCAAATCCCCATTTTTCTGATGCCAGGAAGTAGTTGAGTTACCATCAAGTATTTGATTGGCATTAATATCATTGGTATTAATTATTTTCCATGATTTGTGTGAAATATCGAAAGACTCCTCACCAACTATACTTGATTGCTTGGTAAACGGATTATACGAAATCGCCTTAATCTCTACCTTACCATCTGCTGTTTTTACAGGAGTTGTGTATTTCGGAGATCTGGAAGTAGGTTGGCTTCCGTCTAATGTATAATAAATTTCAGATTCTTTATCTCCCGATTTAAAACTCACTAAACCCTCTTTGTCACGAATAATTGTGGGCGGAGTAAGCACAATTGGAGCTTTATAAACCTCGATATTAGAAATAAGTGGACAGCTCTTTGAGTCCAAAATATTGAGTCGTAGCTTAGTCGCTTCAACAGTTGGGAATCTCAAAATTCTTTTATAACCGATGGTAGTTTCTTTGGCTATTTCCGTCCATTTTCCATTTACCAATGCATCCAATGAAAATGATTTCACTCTTTGCCCCAGCCGGATAGGTTCTTGTACCAAAAAGCGGTTAAAAGAGGTCATTTTACCAAAATCTAAGGTAAGTGACGCTGTTTTGATATCATCGTTGGTGGCCCAATAAGAATCCAAATCATTGTCAATCGACTTATTTGCAGCAAATTGAGCTGTTTTTCCTCTCGATGTACTTGCTGTTATTTTTGCATTTTTTGCAAGATTACTTTTAAAAGTTTCTTTTAAGGTTTTGGTTAATTCCTGAATCGCTTTTTCGTCTTTTTCATGAATCAAACCATTGGGCATAATGGGAAAATTGAGCAACATCGTGCCGTTTCTTCCCACCGAATGATAATAAACATCTAAAAGTTGCGGCAGTGTTTTCACTTTTCTGTCTTCCCGCTCATGATAAAACCATTCCGGGCGAATAGAAGTATTTACTTCGCCGGGCACCCAGGCATTTCCGTTTTCAACCCCATGACGAAGCATATCTTCCGGCACATCACCCCTTGCATTCAACAAACTCCAATTGGTTTCGCCCACATAGCCTGCTTCTGTTCCTACCCATCTAAGGTCAGCACGGTCGCCTCCATCATTCCAAATAACAATATTAGGTTGGAGTTTACGAACCAATTTGTAAGTATTTTGCCAGTCATAGTAGGTTTTTGCATCAATTTTTCTGGTTTCATTCGCTCCTCCATAATAACCATTTCCACCATTTGCCCCATCAAACCAAACCTCGAAAATTTCGCCATAATTGGTTAGTAATTCTGTCAGTTGATTTCTGAAATAAGTAATGTATTCCGGTTTTCCGTAATCGGGATGATTTCTGTCCCAGGGAGAAAGATAAACGCCGAATTTTAGTCCGAATTCTTTACAAGCATCGGCCATTTCTTTCACCACATCCCCTTTTCCGTTTTTCCAGGGTACGTTTTTTACGGAATATTCGGTATATTTTGAGGGCCACATACAAAAACCGCTGTGATGTTTTGCAGTGAAAATGATGCCTTTCATGCCTGCTTCTTTGCAAATTTTTGCCCACTGACGAGCGTCTAATTTATCAGGATTGAAAAGGTTTAGGTCTTCGTTGCCGAATCCCCAGGCCATGTCGGTATAAGTATTTATCGAATAATGAATAAATGCATAATACTCCATTTTTTGCCATCGCAACTGATTAGCCGTTGGAATTGGGCCATACGGTTTTAGTGCTTCATTTTGAGCAAATGAGCAAGTGAAAGATGACAATAATAGAATAAAAAGCGTTTTTTTCATATTGATTATTAATTATTTAGCCCATTCCTTCCCTTCCGGGGTTCTTCTCCATTCAAAATATTTATCCAAAACTTTCATGGCATCTTCGCTTGGAACCGGTCCCATGTAGGCTTTTTGGTTGAAATACATCACTTTAGGATTTTTAGGGGAAAAGGCTTCCCATTTTGGTACGGAGTCGCCATTTGGATGACCGAATTTGGCAAAGTTTGTCCAATAAGTCATCATGGTTTCAGAAAGGGCCTCGTCGGTCGGGGTGCGATTTTGGTCGGCTGGGTTTAAGTTTCCAAACACAAAAGCCACATCTTGCCCATGAGGTGAGCCATAGCCATATTTTGGCGAACCAGCAGGATGCTCAGGGTGTTGATCGAGGTAATAATAAAATACTTTTTCTTTGGAAGTCTTGGCTTGCAGATTGGCCCAAGCCCAGGTTTGCCAGCCAAAAGCGGCATCGCGAGCAAGATCACGGGCAGTTTTAGGCACATTGTTTTCGCCTACTGGATAGGCCTTTATCAAACTTTCTGCAAATTTTCCATAACGTTTTTGGGTACTTTCGATGTAATCTTTTGGCGTTTTTGGAGGTTGAAAACTCGCACCTTCATCTGAATTATATCCGATTAAAACGGGGATATGATTGTATTTTCCTTTTTCATACAAAATGTGTTGGTCGTCAGGTACTACGTAACCATCCACAATCGGCCAGCCGCCTGGTTGCCCAAATCCGCCCGGGAGTTTTTCGGCTGGAATTGCTCTCATTTCGGCAAGTGATTTTGCTCCTGCCTTTTGCATAAATTCTACACCCTGGCTTTCTGCCAAAGACAATAATTTCATGTTTTCACCCGGGTAAGTAGTTGTTCTGTGTGGCCCAAATGAACCGCCACTTTGTGAAATTGCTCCGTGAAAAAGTCCTTTAGCCAAAGGTGATGCACAAAGCATACTCACGGCAATTCCCCCGGCTGATTCGCCAAAAATGGTTACTTTATTCGGGTTTCCTCCAAATTGTTTAATATTTTCTTGTATCCATTTCAATCCTGCAATCATATCCAAAAGTCCGTAATTGCCGGAGGTTTTCTGAGAGGTTTCGGCACTGAGTTCGGGGTGAGCTAAAAAGCCCAATTGCCCCACACGGTAAGCTATACTTACTAAAATTACGCCTTTTTTTGCCAAATTTTCACCATTTGAGACAGGCTCTGCAGTAGAGCCAAAAGCAAAGCCACCTCCATAAATCCAAACCAAGACAGGCAGATTTTCATTGGCAGATTTGGCCGGTGACCAAATGTTGAGGTACAAACAATCTTCACTTTTACCTGATGGTGGGTTTCCACCCTGAAAAGGAACAGGAGCAAATTTTGTCGTTTCTTTCACGCCCTCCCAGCTTTGGGCAGGTTGAGGGGCTTTCCAACGCAATTCACCTACCGGCGGAGCTGCAAAAGGAATTCCTTTGAAAACTGCCAGGCCATTTTCTAAACTTCCCTGAACCAAACCTTGTTTTACTTTAACCGGTCCGCTGATTTGAGCAAAACTTAAGAATGGAGTAAGGAATAATACAAAGAGTTTAATGTTTTTTATTTTTTTCATAATTATCATATTTACAATAAGTTATTTCTTTTCATCCAGTCAAAAAGTGGGTCCGTCCAGCCTTTGTGACGGAAAATAAATCCATGATCTCCTTTAGGATAAATGTGCATTTCGACTTCTACTTTGTTTTTTCGCAGTTTTTCAAAATATTGAATGCTGTTATCAACATCCACCACTTTGTCATCAGCAGCGTGAGTAAGCCAGGCGATTGGCGTATTGGCTTTTACCTGTAATTCATTAGAAAATAAGTCCTTGTCTTCCTGCGAAGGCGTTTTACCAATTAATGCATCACGAGAACCTCCGTGTGTGAGTGCATCTTGCATGGTGATTACCGGATAAACCAAAATTTGAAAATCAGGCCTCAGATTAGTATTTTCGGAATTGGGAATATAGGATTTTTCAAAATGAGTAGCTGCTGTACTCGCCAAATGCCCGCCTGCACTAAAACCCATCACACCGATTTTATTTTTGTCGATTCCGTATTTTTCGGCATTTTCCCGTAAATATTTGATGGATTGCTGTACATCCTGCAATGGACCGATTCTTTTGTCATCCATGATTTCATCGCTAGGTAATCGATATTTCAAAACAAATACTGAGATTCCTTTTTCAGCCAGACTCTTTGCAGTGCCCAAGCCTTCGCCATTGTAAACGATTACAGCATAGCTTCCTCCTGCAATTACAATAACCGCTGTTCCGTTTGGTTTTTCGGGTTTTATGTATTCCAGAGTGGGTGAGGTGACATTGCGGTACATTCCCCTGTCAAATGTCTCAACTTTATCAGTGGTTTTGGAGTTAGGTATGCTTTTAGGATAAAGAATTATTTTTTCCTGCGAAATAGCAGAAAATCCCAAAAGAAGGGTAAAGAATAGGATAAGATTTTTTTTCATACTAAAGGTTGATAAAAATATTGATTTTCAATAACTTGTGTAATGTTGTTTGTGGGGACACAAACAACGGCTGACACAAACAACGGCTGACACAAACATTGGCTTTGCATTTTTTTTATTTTTTTGAAAATTCTAACAATGCCTCCGCATATCTTTTCCCAAATTCCCTGACTCCTTCAGTGGTAAAATGAAGTTTATCAGGCACAGCAGGAATTCCCTTTGAAGAAACTATTATTGCCTTTGGAATCGATTGCGGAAGTGTCGCAATGATTTCATTATGGACAGCACATTTTCCCCCCTGGTCGGCGTTTACCACCTCGCCGGCAATCAATGGAATGGAGTTCGGAGCAAGATTTAAATCATTCAGTAAGTCATCATATATTTTTTTAACTTTTGCAGGCCAGGTTTTATCTCCCGTATTTGATTCTCCCTGATGCAGCAATATGCCCTTTATAACCCCTTCTTTCTGAGCAATTTTGGCCATTTCTATCAATCTTTGATAAGGATTTCCACCATAGGCATCCGCCATTTTTATCATCCAGGGGCGTTCGGCTGCCGATGTATCCAGATAGGTTTTGTATTTTTCTTTATCAAAGATCTCAATTTTACTACCAGCGACAGCCACATGTACCAGCCCCAATGATTGTTTCTTTTTCATTGATTTCAGCATCGTTCTGCCAAAATAATCGGCGGGCGAAAGTCCGGTTTTACATCTGCAAAGAGGTGGCTTGGCTGTGTACCATTTGCCTTTTTCTCTTCCTAACTCAGGGCAGTCTAAAGCCTCCAAAATTTTGAAACGACTGTCAATATCCAAAGTATCCTGAGCCTGGATGCGACCGGCCCCTTCCATATTTGACTGCCCAATACACAGGTAAATATGGAAATTTTTGTTTTGAGCAAATGTTTGGATTGTTAAAAAAAACAGTCCGAATACCAATAAATTTCTTTTCATAATTTTAAAAAATTACCAGGTTAACTGAATTAATGAAACGCCTTGTTGAGGCAATTCAAAATTTATATTTGTCGTATTATTTTTAATGTTTTTCCATTCGGGAGAACTTAATAACGCTAATTGCCCAGATTTTTCCAGTTCTTTAAATTGTTCCTGGGTAACAGTTTGCGGGCGTCCTATTGCTTTCCATTTTTCGAAGGAATTGCTGTGATTCTCGTCTATTCTATAATGGTGGACAAGTGTTTTTTCATTTTTTAATCCATTAATTTTGAGATTTACAGAATGGCTGATTCCCAACTCATTGAGATCATGATAATTCCAAACCAATATCCAGACTGAATTACCTTCCTTCGAAGCCAATGCATTTACATCGTTTTGATTTCTAACCCCGTTTTCAATGATATGATTTGCATTAATTCCATTTTCAGTATTGACTAAAATCCGATTCCCTTGCATCATTCCCAGCATTCTGAACACATTTAATACGGGTTTGTCTACTCCATTGGTGGCCAGATCTCTGTATCCCGCAAACCATTCCTGATCCTCGAATTCAAACGACCAGCTTACTGCACCTTTGAGGTTTATATTTTGTTGATCCATCAATTCGTAAATTCTTGCAAAAGATGCAGCGGTATAGCTGGAATACATAGTACCATTTCGGTAGGCATATTTGGGTTCACGTTTTTCTGAGCAAGCCGCACAACCTTCAGGGTCACATTCTCCAATGATAACCGGAATGTTTTTGAGTTCAGGATAGGAATTTATCGCTTCAAAACCACTCTTAATATCTTTGAGTTGAGCACCCATGTTCATGGTGACTTTCCCATTTAACAGTTCAGGGGCACCTTTTGCATGAAACCCGATGTATTGAAGGGGTGTTCCGATCTTTCCTGTTGCATAATTTTTGCCTTTGAGGCAATGCTCTATAAAACCGGTAAGATATTTATAACCTTTTTCGTTTCTTGGGCTGGTGGTATGTGGGCCTCCAATGGAGCATTCCGGACATGCTTTTTTTAGGCCGTCCGCTGCAAAATCATATAATTTGCAATATTCTTCAAAAGTACCCGACCAATAGGGGATGTCGGGTTCATTCCATACTTCCCAAAGCCAGCTTTGCACTTCCTTTTGCCCATATCTTTCAACCGAATGTTTAACCCATTGATACACCAGGTCTCTCCATTTGTCGTAATCTTTTGGGGGAGCGGTCCATCCTGTCCAGAGTTCCCCACCTTTATTCCAATAGTGCTCGTAGGGTTCAGGTTTTGAAGAAAGGTCTTTGGGCATAAACCCGATTTCCATGAGAGGCTTCATTCCCAGGTTTACATAGGTGTCCACGATAGAATCTACCGTTTTCCAGTTATAAACAGGCCGACCATTGGCATCTTCTTTATAGGCGTCGGTAAATCCCCATTTCAGGTCTGGGCCCGGGCTGTTTCCTTTGCTGGTCAGTAAATTGTGAGCTCTTACATAAACCGGAACAGGACTGAGTTGCTGTAATTCTTTTAGCAATTTTTTGCCGTTTTCCCGTGTCGTATAATTAGGTTCATCATACCCAAAAAATGCCCAGAAGGGTTTCATATCTCCAATTGGTTTTTCAGCATTAACATTAATATTCACAACCTGAGCATAGATTGCACTCATTGTAAATGCCTTAATTGCAATAAGTTTCAGAAATCTTCCGGCCATTTTTTGTTTATTTTCTTAAATGATAAATCTTAAATTATTCAAATTTTATCCAATCGACTTCAAATTTCGAATCCGAATTTGACTTCACTATGATATCATTTTTACCACTTAACTTACCTTTGGCCTCAATTTTCACCACATTCCAATCTCCAGATGCTGGAAGGGATTTACTGATTACGGTTTTATTTTTACCATTAAATACTTCTACCGAAACCTGAGTATTTTTATCAGACAAGTATTTAATAATCAAATATTTTGGTTTTTTTGTAAAAGAAACCGAATTATACCGAATCCAGGAATTTTGACCCGAAAAAATGGTTTTCCAGCCCATAAATTTATTGGTGGTATCAAGAAAAGCAATTGAGGTATTTTCAGTACTAATCTGACTAAATCTGTCGATTTGGATTTCCGAATTCGCATCAGTTAAGCCTACACCTCTCAAGGTAGGAATCACTTTTTGGATTGTTCCGTCAGGATTGAAAAACAATGAATCGGCTCTGATAGAACGAGCTTTGTCAAAAGCGGGCGATAAATCATTGTGATGATAAAAAAGCAGCCATTGTCCCTTAAACTGAACAATTGATTGGTGGTTAGTCCAGCATCCGGTGGGCGATTCATCCATAATCACGCCTGCCATTTTGAACGGTCCCAGAGGATTGTCACTCATAGCATATTCAAGTCGCTCGATGGTGTTTTCTACATGGGGGAAAGTAAGGTAATACATGCCGTTTCTTTCAAAAACAAACGGACCTTCTTTCAGTCCTTTTTTAGGTAAATCACCCAAAATCTTAACATCAGAATCCAATTCGACCATGTTTTCTTTGAGTTTGGCACCATAAATATTGCCTGCCGACCAATAAATATAGGCCTGTCCATCTTTGGCAATCATAACACTGGGGTCAATGCCTCTGACTTTTGCAATAGGATTTTCTTCGGGAACGAAAGGGCCGGTAGGAGAATCAGCAATGGCTACGCCAATCCCAAAACCTCTGCCATATTTTACCGTATCACGTGGAGCAGAAGGGAAATAAAAATAATATTTTCCGTTACGCTCGATACAGTCAGGTGCCCACATGCTATAGCTGTCGGGACGTACCCAGGGCACTTTGTTCTGGGTGACTATTACCCCATGGTCTTTCCAGTCTGTGAGATTTTCCGAGGAAAATACATGATAATCTTCCATACAAAACCAACCCAATCTTCCTCGTTTTTCAGTTGCAAGAACATCGTGAGAAGGGTACACGTAAATTTTGTCTCCAAAAACTCTGGCAGTGGGGTCAGCGGTAAACTGATCTCTGACGATGGGGTTTTGGGCGGATAAACTGACAGCAATAGCAGTCATTAAAAAGCTAAATATTGATCTTTTCTTCATGGTTGAATATGATTTTTAGAATTCAATTATAAATCCATCATTTCCGGCTAATTTAATTTTAATATTTCCATTTGCCGGAATGGAGATATTTGAAAAACTGAATGAAGGCTCTTCCCCTGAAGGCTTTCCGTTGGCAATGAGTTTTCCGGTTTTACCTTTCAAAAATCCCAGATTCAGACTCAGTTCTTTTTCGGTATTTTCCCCATTGATTCCAGCCAAATACCATTTATTTCCTGATTTACGGGCTACAACATAAAGTTTTCCAGGATAGCCGTCAATAAATTTCACATCGTCCCAGTGATTGGGAAGCTTCCTGAGGAAATTTTTCACTTCTTCGGGCACATGCTTCATTCCATCAGGACTTTCGGCATAATGCTGGATTCCGGATAAGAAGCAAACCGAAGTAGCCAATTCAAATGCCGAAGTAGTTTTTCGCTTAATTCTGGGAATTTTATAAAGATTCATTGGCGTAAAGTCCATTGGATCATATAAGTTTCTGACCATGGCGGCCATAGTAGAATGCTCGGCTTCTTTATTGGCAGAATGTTGTGAAAAAGTAATCATTTCATACCCAAAAATGGCCTCGGCGGTCATGAAATTGGGGAATGTACGCTGTAAACCACGGGGAAGGGTGGCACCATGGAAATTGATGAGGAGACCATAGTCTGCCGCATCTTTCAGGATATCACGATAATATTTTATAAAAGACTGACCATCTCCACCAAAAAAGTCAATTTTTAGGCCTTTGATACCCATAGCTTTTAATTTTGCAAACTCGGCCACTCTGCTTTCATGAGTTAGTAGTTTACTTTTAGGAGTGTAAGTTACTGTATTCCAGCTTCCTGACGAATTGTACCAAAGTATTAAACCCACGTTTTTGGTTTTGGCATAATCAGCAAGAATTTTTACTGAATCATATCCCATGAGTTTGTCCCAGGTAGCGTCCAGCAAACAATATTGCCATTTCATATCAGAGGCAAAATCGACATATTTTTTCTGAACACTGAAAACCGTTGAGTCATCTTTTTTCAAAATCCAGCTCCAGGAAGATTTCCCCGGCTTGATAAATGCAGGATCCATTTTTATGGCAGGTTGAGCCAAATCAGTACCCAGGGTTGATTCCATCACGGTTTTTAATTCACCGATTGCCAGAATCCTCCAGGGCGTTTTCCAGGGAAGGGTAGATTCCGGATTGAGCGTTGGTACCCCATCGGTAAATACTTCTGCAGGCTGAGGAAAATTGATTTTATACTCTCCATCCGGGGAATATTGTTGTAAAGCGGTACCGCAATAGCTTTCTCCAAGATCGGCTTCAGTAATTGCCACCCAAGCATTTGACGTTTTAAAAAGTGCGGGATAAATCCACCCATTTGGACCCGGAGAAGCTTTTCCTACAGGGATATCCAGTTCATAATGAGCCTCATAAGATGGGTTACTATGCTCCCATCCCGATTGAGCTTCCGCTTTTGGCTGTAGCCATGCTCGGGTTTCAAGAGGGAAGTGGAAACTGGTGTTTTCAGAAGAGATTTTCTTTATGTCGGTTGATTTTTCGGGAAAAATATATCTAAAAGCCACGCCATCGTTTGAAATCCGGAACACAATGTTCATTTTTTTGCCATCTGCATTTATTGTTTCCCAGATACTTTCATTTGCCTGATAAGAAATTTTGCTTTTTTTGGCATTGACCATCATGTAATTGTCAGTTACCAAAGCGGGAGCGGATACTTTTACTGTCCTGAGGTTTTTTGTAAAATCACCGTCTTCTCTTGTTAATCCAAGCTGAGAATTTTTCAAGACAGTTTCTCCTTTAAATTTAACAGAGTAACTATTTGATTTCAAGTCACAAATCACCTCCAATTGCTTGTTTGGGCTAAACAAACTGGCTTTGTTTATAATGGTCCCCAAAATTTAGACAGGTACGATAATTGAAATCACCTTTTAAATTTAGGAACATGAGCAAGCAAAA